>FWWL01000106.1_pt1 | contig 224203 bp, 192 predicted proteins | sample 2228331 | NCBI WGS metagenome assembly FWWL01 (sample SAMEA103939775, study PRJEB20133) | metagenome | reverse complement strand
GCTAGGCTTTTTTTTTTTTTAATTTAGAGATAAGTCTGCCAAAGAAAACATCAAAGTTCCTTCGCAAACTTTCTGACCATCGACTAAGGCGATCGCCTCCATTTTGGCCACCCGCTTGCGCTTCACCACCAGCAGCCTTGTAGTCATTTTCAACTGATCTCCTGGTTCCACCGGACGGCGAAAGCGCACCTGATCAATTCCGGCAAACAACCAAATTTTCCCGTGAGGCAACTCAGGATGTTGACTCAGAACAATTCCCCCCACTTGAGCCATTGCCTCGACAATTAACACCCCAGGCATAATGGGTTTTCCGGGAAAATGCCCTTGAAAATGCGGTTCATTGAACGTGACATTTTTGATTCCCACCGCCAATTCTCCAGGGACATATTGAATAATCCGGTCTACTAGGGCAAAAGGATAACGATGAGGCAGTAATTTGTGGATTTCTTCCACATTGAAGTAGATAGGTTCTCTAGCAATATCTTCAGACAATTTTTTCACCCAGATCCGTTGTCAAGTGAGCAGTAGTTGCTGCTGAATGGTTGTTTACATTAAGCTTAGATCAAGCTTGACTAAGTAAGCGCGTAAGTTTGATATGTAGGTGATGGCTGGCTTTATAGGCCACAAAATGAGCTACGGGAAAGCTGCCCAGCAAGCTCAAATCTCCCACTAAGTCTAGAATTTTATGACGGACTGGTTCAAAAGCAAACCGCAAGGGCGGATTTAGCCACCCAGATGGGCCGCAAACCAAGGCATTTTCTAAGCTGCCACCTTTAATTAAACCAGCGGCTCGCAGTTGGTCGATTTGGTGGGCTAACCCAAAAGTCCGAGCGGGAGCAATTTCTGTGATAAAGCTTTCGCTCCATTCTTTTTGCCCCTTGGCGCGATCTGGCGACCAACTATACCACTGCCGACCGATCGCCGGTAAATCAAAATCGATCGCATAACTAAAGCGCAGTTCGTGAGAGGGCAGAGCAACCACAAAAGCATCATCTTGCCGCACCCACACTGGAGCATTCAGCTTTTTGGGCTGGGTTTTGGGCTGGGTCTGGGGGGTGACTGGCACCAGTCCCACCCGGAGAATTTCTTGCGCCCAAGGTAGGGCTGACCCGTCTAACAGGGGCACTTCCGGGCCATCAATTTCAATTCTGGCGTGGCTAACCCCCATCCCTGCTAGGGCTGCCAGGAGATGTTCTACAGTTCTTACCCTAGCCTCACCATTGGCTAACTCCGTGGAAAGGATGGTTTGATGGACTGCATCTACATGAGTGGCGATCGCCGGTTGTCCCGGTAAATCAACCCGGACAAAGTAACGCCCGGAGGAAACCGGTGATGGTTCCTGGGTGGGCAAAACTTTGACCGTGGTGAAGTTCCCCGTATGTAAACCCACCCCAGACAGTTCAAAGCCCGCGGCCAAAGTTAATTGGGGAACAGGGAACGGGGAATAGGGAACGGAGAATATTGCCTTCCCGCCCGCGACGTACTTTTTCTCTTTTTTTAATTCATACATTAGAATTTCTCTCCAATCCCAAAGTGGAAACGACTATCTCCCTCATCGTTGAAACCGTAGTCAACTCTAATCGCTCCTAGGGGAGACTGGACGCGAATTCCCAGACCATAACCAAAACCTTCACCGGGCTTACCTCGGACTCCGGCGGGGTTACCACTCACGTCACTGCCGGTCCCCAAGTCAGAACCCACATCAAAAAATAACGCTCCGCCAACTAAGGAATAAATCGGAAAACGGTATTCAGCGGTGGCTTGAACATAACTCCGACCCGTACCTAGTTCTCCTTCCCCGTATCCGCGCACGGTACTGCTGCCGCCTAGAGAAAAGGCTTCATAAGGGGGTAAATCCCCAATTACCGTTCCCGCTTGGAAATTCACCGCAAAGGTTTGTGGGCCGGCAGAGAAGCGAAGTAAATTCACTGGAACATAATGACTAAAGCTACCTCGCAGGCGATTGAAGAAAATACTGCCGCTACCCACGGGAATTGATTGCTCGCTACTCAGACGCAAGACCGACCCCTGAGTCGGTTGTTGTCGGTTGTTGCGCCCATCATAAACTGCTCCCAAATCAAAGGTGAGCAGGTCATCTTGCCCGTCTTCATTAAAGCTGAGGAGGTTCCCCAGTTCGTCGCGGGGGGTAATCCTCCCATCAGCATCTCTGACACTGACTCTCTGATATTGCAATCCCAAAGAACCCCGCCATTTGTCAGCTAACGGACGGGAAAAGCTGACGCCTCCGCCGAGGCGCAATAGTCTGGGGCGATCGCCATTTTCTAGGGTGACTTCATTTTCCCCGCCATCGAAAATTAAAGAGATGGAACGGCGCCGGAAAGCGTTGACGGTATAAGACAGATTTTGCGTCCCCGCCACCCAAGGATCCGTAAAGCTAACATCGTACAACAGAGCTCGCTGACCGACTTGAACTTCCCCCCCCAGTTTCTGGTTGCGGCCAAACAGGTTTTGTTCTTGATAACTGACGGTGCCAAATAAACCACTGGCGGAACTGACCCCGGCCCCTGCGGCGATCGATCCGGTATTTTTTTCAATTACATTCACGACTACGACCACCTTACGGGGATCTGTACCGGGGTTTAGAGACAGTTGTACGTCCTCGAAGATGCCTAAACCAAAGACCCGCTGCAAGTCTCTTTCTACGAGCGATCGGTTAAACACCTCCCCTGGTTTGAGTCTGAGTTCTCTGGTGATAATGTAATCTTTGGTGCGACCTTTAACCGGCTGACCATTTTCATCCACCGCTTGCCCATCTTTATTCAAAAACCGAATCTCGATACTTTCAACGTTCCCTTCGGCTACTTCTAATGTCACCAAGCCATCAGGACTGACTTCCGGGGCATCAATCACTTGAGCCAAAATATAGCCATTTTGTTGATACCAATTATTTAAGCGTTGGATTCCCTGTTGTAAGTCCCGAAAGTTAATGATTTTGCCGGATTGATTTTCAAATGCGGCGGATATTTCACTCTGGGGCAGTACGCTATTGCCGGTTACTTCTACCCTCGTCAACACGGGGTTCGCTTCCACCACAAAGGTGACACGGACACCGAGAGGAGTATCTTCGGGTTCCGCTCGCACTTTGGAGAAATATCCCGTGGCAAAAATCGCGTTAATATCTTCTTGGAGTTGCGCTCGCGTGGTAGTTCGTCCCGGTCTTAAAGAAATTACCCGATAAATCTCCTCTTCCAGTTCTCCAGATACCCCACTCACCGCCACCTCTGCCACCAATACATCCGGTTGATTCCCTGGAGATACTGGCGTGGGCAGAGGCCGGGGGGCAGGGGTGGGGGGGAGTGCGGGGGAAAATGGTTCCGCTTGTGGGGTTTCCGGTGCGGGAGTTTCCGCCGCGGGGGTTTCCCCGGCTGGGGTTTCCGCTTCTGGAGTTTCCGCCGCGGGGGTTGTAGACCGATCGCTTTCAAGATTTTTTTGGGTCGTGGATTGAGGAGCCGATGCTTGAGCTAACCACTCATCGGCAGGGGCTTCAGGGTAGGGAAAGAAAAAGAAGGCTTCTCTTTCCTCTTTTCTCGAACCTCTTTCCTTCCCCGAAAGCGCGAGGCTGCTGTTCTCTGTTAAAGCGGATCGTTCGGCGGCAACTTTTTTTGGGTCCGTACTGCGATCGGTTTCTGCCACAGACTGTAAATGATTCATCCCTGGGGAATATCCAGAGATTGGGACATAATTAACGGTTGGGTTTGAGATTTCGCCCTTAGCAGGGTGCTGAACACCCAAAATTGTTGAGGCAGTGAATACGGCTCCCAACAGGGTAGATAAGCGCATTGTTTTATTTTCCGACACCTTCACACCATGTAAAATTAGTAAAATTAAGCTGACATTAAGCTAAACTTAAGCATTTTTTTGCCCGAAAAGCAACAACTAAAAAATTATTTTAGGTGGTTCACCTATTTCATTTTTTTGTTTAAGTTTTCCGGATATTTTTTGACGGTTTTACCCTTGAGTTTTACTGCTTAAAACTCGTTCTAATACTTTTTGATAAGCCGATTCTACCTGGCCTAAATCTTGGCGAAATCGGTCTTTATCCATAATTCGTTTGGTTTGATCAGTTTCCGCTTCATCCCACAGTCGGCAAGTATCGGGACTGATTTCATCAGCCAGCAACAGTTTGCCGGTGACATCTGTACCAAATTCAAGTTTGAAATCTACTAGGGTAATGCCACACTGGTGGAAAAACTCTGTGAGGACTTCATTGATTTGTAAGGTCATTGCTTTGAGTCGGTCGAGTTCTTCTGGTGTTGCCAGTTCTAGTAATAAAAGCCGCTCGCGGGTTAACAGGGGATCTCCTAATTCATCATTCTTATAGAAGAATTCCACCAGAGGATGTTTCAAGACCGTACCCACAGGCAAACCTGTTTGCTGGCAAAGGCTACCAGCGGCAATATTCCGCACCACCACTTCCACGGGGATAATTTTTACCCGTCGCACCCGCATTTGGTTCGGGGCTGGTTGGTCAATCCAGTGGGTGGGAATGCCTTTCGCTTCCAGCAGTTGAAACAGTTCGCTGCTCATGCGACAGTTGATTTCACCTTTGCCAATGATGGTGCCACGTTTCCGGGCATTAAATGCGGTGGCATCATCTTTAAAGTGTGCCAGCAAAATTTCTGGATCTTCGGTAGAATAGATAATTTTGGCTTTACCTTCGTAAAGTTTTTGCATATCTGCCATAAGGATTGGGTTTCTCTCCCTAAATAATCGAGCTCGCCTGTATTCTGCCATAACCAGGGCAAATTTTACTCAGTGATGAATTTTTTTACCATGGGTTCTTGAATTTTGCTTTAGTAAGAGCGTCACCGCATATATCTGGGCATATATCTCGGTATATATCTGGGAATTCAGGCGCTCCTCGGTTTGGCGCTAATAAAATTTGATTAAATATCTTGATTTTTAGAGCAATTTATGATTTATTTATGATTATTTAGTTGTCATGGTATGTACCCCATCCCAAGAATCCGGCGGGGGTAGTTGAATATAATTGAGCGAGCGCTGAATATGTAAGCTTACCGCTCGATCTTGTTTTTGCAATTCTTGCGCTTTTTGGAATAGTTCTAAGGCTTGCTGAAAATTGCGATTCATGTAGGCCTTACGCCCCTGGGCATAAATTTCCAGAAATTCTGCCATTTCTGGTGCTAAAGGATGGCTGGTTAATCCGATTAGTTCATAGATGCTGACCGCTTGTTTTTTGCCTTTGACCCGAATTTTATCTAATTCCCTGACTCTAATGCGATCGCGACATAATTGATAAGTGAATTCACTTAAAATAATATCACAATGGTATTGTTTGGTGATACTTTCTAAGCGAGAACTGAGGTTGACTCCATCGCCAATTACTGTATAGTCCATGCGTTTTTGGGAGCCAATATTTCCCGAAACTACTTCCCCGGAACTAATGCCAATGCCAATGGCAATTTTATGCTCGGTTTGGCGATCGTTAAATTCTTTGAGGCGCGCTCGCATATCCAAGGCAGACTGCACCGCTTTCCAGGCATGATCTTGGATCGGTAAAGGTGCCCCAAATACCGCCATTAAAGCATCACCAATAAATTTATCTAAGGTGCCATCATAATTAAATACCGCCTCGACCATTGTTTCAAAATATTGGTTTAATAAAGAAACCACTTGAGAAGCTTCAAAGTTTTCCGTTAGGGTGGTATAACCGCGAATATCGGAAAATAAAATAGTCACTTCTTTGCGTTCCCCGACCATCAAAGCATCTTCACCCAAAGCCATTACTCTTTCGGCAACTCCAGGGGTCATGTAACGATACATGGTGGTCTTCATTCTTTTTTCTTGACTGATATCTTCTAGTACCACTAAACCCCCGCGCACTCCTCCTTCCGGGTTGGTTAACGGGTTAACGGTTAGATTAATACTGCGTTCGATTTTTTCAATTTGACTGGCATCAATTTTGGGTTGATGTACAAATTCTGGTGATTCATTCCAGAGGCGATAAACTTCAGGATTTGTGCGATTCTCGTTCCGAGACTCTTCGCTAACGCTTATGGCTAAACTACAATTTTCAATACTACCAATTTCCTGAACTTTATTGCTTTGGGGTTCTATATACAAACCCACGGTTAAACTTTGTTCTGGGACATAATGTTTGGCGGCATTTTTTAAGCTATCTTCTAAACGCCAACGTAAATTTTCAATTGGGACGACTTCCCACAGTAAGCGCCCGATTAATTTTTGCTGCCAAATTAGTAACTGTTCTTTGCCATGTTCTCCTTTAGTCGGACAACCTAATAAGGCGATCGCGGCTTCATTAATCGTGACGATTCTTCCTTGCATGTCTGTGGAAATAACCGCATCAGAAAGACTTTCTAAAATATCTTTTTGATACTGCTTTTCTACCATCACGCTTTCAAATAACTGAGCATTTTCTAATGCCATGCCTGCTTGGGCATTAAACGCTCTTAGAAACGCTTCATCTGCCGTGGTAAAATTACCTTTAATCTTATTAATTAGTTGAGTTACTCCAATCAAATTGCCTTGGGCATTAAAGACCGGCATACAGAGAATATTCCGAGTTTTGTATCCAGTTCGTTCATCGGTACTCGGATCGAAACGCGGGTCTTGATAGGCATTGGGAATATTCAAAGTTTGGCCGGTAGATGCTACATATCCAGCGATGCCTTTATTGGCAGGAATGCGGATTTCCATCATGGTTTTACCATCGGCTTTGGCTACTTTTGTCCAAAGTTCGTTGGTTTCTTTACTAAGTAAAAATAAGGTGCTGCGCTCGGCTTGCATTAAATCTTTGGCTTGCTCCATCACAGCGCGTAAAGTGGTTTCTAAATCTAGACTTTGCCCCAAGGTTGTGGTCGCTTTCACCAGGGCATTTACTCCCCTTTGATTTCTCGCTGCCATATAAAAAGATTGGCAACTATCGAGAATAATCCCGATCGCCTGAGCAAATTCCCGGAATTCTTCCTCGTCCCGAGCGTCAAAGGGCAGGCGATCGGTTTTATTTAAAAGTTGTACTACGGCCAAAGCATTAGCCTCATCTTTCCGGCCAAAAATTGGCATACATAGCAAATTCTCTGCCTTAGTTCCTAGGGGTTCATCGACTTCGGCGTTAAATAAAGGATGATTGTGAGCGTCAGTAATGTTGGCACCTTTGCCAGTTTTGGCCACATAACCCAAGATGCCAATATTCATCGGCTTACTGATTTCTATAGTTTGCCCGGTTTCATTATCGGTAATCTTTGACCAGAGTTTTCGTCTTTGGTCATCTACCAAGAAAATTGTGGTTTTTTCTGCTTTCAGAATTTGGCCAATTTTTAAAGTTAACGCATCTAAAATTTGCTCCAGAATATTTTCTAGGGATTCATTCTCAATTAGATCCAGCGCTCTGAGATATTGCTGAAATTCTGCGGTAATAAAATCCAGCAGACAGACAAATTCTCCCACTGGCAGTTTTTCGACTAAATTAGCCAGGACGCCAGTTTGATTCACTTGCGTCAGCCTAGCTAAAACACTACCAGCATCAGAAAAGGTCATGGGGAAGTATCCGAGGTATAAGTTAAGTTCAGCAGAAACCGGGTTTCCTTTTTGTCATCTACCGTAAGAGCTTTCTGGCCAGAAAACCCCTACATATTCACCGCCGAAACCCGGTTTCTTTTTCTATTATCCAGCATAGCTTAAATGCATAGCTCAAATGATGTAGAGTCTAGGCGGTGGGCAGTAGAGACTTAATTGCCCACCCCTTAGTCGGAAAGTTATGCCGCATGCGGCAATGATTCAACATCCATCACCGATTGATAGTACCGACGCAGTTGGGCGGTTGCCGCTGACCAGCCCCACCGTTCCGCTTCCTGGCGGGCATTTTGACGCAGGGTTTCTCGTTCTTTTTGGTTGGCTAATAACCTTTGAGTGGCCAGAATTGCCCCGTCTTCCGCTTCCGGGTCAAATAAATAGCCGTTCACGCCATCGGTGACAATATCCAAAATGCCCCCTCTGGCGGCAGCTACTACGGGACAACCGGCAGCCATTGCTTCGAGTAGGACTAAGCCCAAGGTTTCGGTACGGGAGGGAAAGATGAAGGCGTCCGCCGAGGCAAAGGCGCTGGCAAGTTCTTTACCCCGCAGGTAGCCGACAAAGTTAGTGGGGGTTCCGGCAAAGTGTTCTTGCAGTTGTTGGCGGTTTGGACCATCACCGACTAGGGCTAAACGAGCATCGGGAATGGCCGCTAGGATGGGTTTGATGCGATCGATTTCTTTTTCGGCACCGAGACGACCTACATATAATAGTAGCGGACTTTCTGGGTGGCCTTGGCTGAGGCGATCGCGCATTTCGGGACTGGCTAATTCCGGTTGAAATAGTTCGGTATCTACTCCCCGTTGCCATAAATCGACTCTTTCAATACCGTGCGATCGCAGTTCCTTGACCATTGCCGTGGAAGTACAGAGATTCAGATCCGCTTGATTGTGGGCGCCTTTGAGCAATTCCCATAACAAGGGTTCCAGGATACCCAGGCCATAATGTTGCAAATACTGGGGTAAATGGGTATGGTATGACGCCACCAGGGGAATTTTCATGGTTTTGGCGTAATACAAGCCCCCTAGACCCAAAATTGCCGGGTTGACTACATGGATTAAATCCGGCTGGAATTTTTCCAATACGGAACGAATGGACGGATTCGGGGGCGCCAGTTTTAATTCTGGGTACATAGGCAAGGGAAAACCACTGACTCCATAGACTTGGGAGCCTTTGTAGTTTTGGATGCCATAATCCGGTGAGATGATTAAGACGCGATCGCCAAATCTTTGGAGATGATCGATCGTCTGACAAAGACGGGTGACAATCCCATCAATCTTAGGTAAAAAAGTTTCCGTAAAAAGAGCGATTCGCATGGGGTTGCGTCTTTAATATTGCTGCTGTGAAAATTTCCTGGGATGATCTCTCGCTAATATTGGCCGTTAATATTGGCCGTTAATATTGGCCTTTATAGTTATTTCAATTAAGATTAATACAAATCTAGGGGGCGCAAGCATTGCGCCCCTGATGCCTTGTCTCAATTGCAATTGAAATAGCTATATTTGACTAAGGTTAGACTAAGATTAATTTTTCTTGTTGGGTGCCTGGTAATCTTTTTGATTCTTTGGACGAGAAAAATTAACCACGTATTTTTTGAGGTTTGTCTGAAGCCATAATATTTGTTATGCTATTTATTATATTGGCTTCAGAAACTAACCTTTTTCTCACCATATTAATCAGGCAAAATTAAGCTATTTCCCTGATTAATTTTTCCTGATTCATATTAGCGCCGCCAAGAAACTTTGGGCAGAATATGCTTTTTATCCACCCGATCTTTGTATTTAATCGCGAATTTCAGCAGGGAATCAATCAGCGAATCCGAGAGATAGTGTGGCTTTAAGCCTAAATCGAGTAAATTCGTGTTTTTGGCTTTAAAGTAATGTTCCTCTTTTTCAACCCGTGGGTTATCAATGTTATGAATTTCTACATCTAGTCCCAAAGATACGCCTGCTTGCTTCACTTTCATGGCCAAGTCTCTGACACTGAATATTTCCGTGAATTGGTTAAAGACTCGGAATTCACCGGGTGCGGCTGGGTGGCTAAATACACCCCGTTCAGCGGGATTTCCTAATGCTAATTCAATACAACGCACCGTATCCCGAATATCCAAGAAAGCCCGGGTTTGTCCACCACTACCGTAGACGGTTAGGGGATGTCCCACGGCAGCTTGGATGCAGAAACGATTTAACGCCGTCCCAAATACGCCATCGTAGTCTAGACGGTTAACTAGCATTTCATCCATGCCAGTTTCATCGGTCAGAACGCCGTACACCACGCCCTGATTTAAGTCAGTAGCCCGCAGACCCCAAACCTTACAAGCAAAGTGAATGTTATGGCTGTCGTGGACTTTACTTAAGTGATAGAAACTGCCCGGTTGTTTGGGATAGGGCAGGGTATCTTTGCGGCCATTATGTTCAATGGTGATATAGCCTTCTTCAATGTCAATATTAGGCGTGCCATATTCACCCATTGTCCCCAGTTTGACTAGGTGGCAATCAGGGAAATGTTCCTTCATGGCATAGAGGATGTTCAGAGTTCCTACCACGTTGTTCACTTGGGTGAGTACCGCGTGCTCTCTGTCGATCATGGAGAAGGGGGCCGATCGCTGTTCCCCAAAGTGAACGATCGCTTCTGGTTCAAATTTGCTCAGGGATTTGATCAGAAAATCGTAGTTAGTGATATCCCCAATGTACAGATCGATATGTTTGCCGGTCAGGTCATGCCACCGTTGAATCCGTTGTTGGATCGGGGCGATCGGAGTTAGAGTCTCTGCACCCAGTTGCAAATCCCAGTGCCGACGCACTAGACTATCTAATATGCCTACTTCATAGCCTCGATTAGAAAGGTAAAGGGCGGTTGCCCAACCACAGTAACCGTCACCACCGATGATTAAAACTCTCATAAATTACTAAATCTTACTTACCGATACTCGGTAAATTTATCAGGTTTTGTGTCTTCTTTCACATTTTTATCAGTGGTACTTCCGCTGTGGGGAGGGTCTTGTCTGCTTTTTGCAGTGATTTGACTATGAGCTAGAAATAAGGAAAAGTAGTCTAGGCGACATTCCAGTAATGTTGTTGGTTGTTGGTTGTTGATTGTTGATTGTTGATTGTTGATTGGCAAGGGATAAGTGCCTTTGTGTTCTTTGTGTCGCAAGTGGTGCAAAAATAGGGAAAAATGCCCAGGAGAACCCCCGCCAGAGGGTTCTCCGGTTGTGAAGCGCTCAAGGGATTTGCCTGGCCCGGAGAGGAACTCAATGGCTCCTAAAATTCCTTAACTTTCTTGACGTTTTTGTTGGTGTTAAGAAGGGCAACTCCGGGCCGGGCGCCCCTGGCGAGCGCTTGGGCTTGTATTACATTAGCCCCAATTCGCCTTAATCTCTTTATAACTATTATTATTTTCTATTTTTCTAAATTTGTCAATAGGTATTTGAAAAATTTTTTGATGTTTGTTGTCCGATTAAATTGGAATAATTTTAGATTTTTTCCCCGCTCGATTTGGCCAAATATCGCTTTTGATTATCCACTCAGTTGTTTCTCTGTGTTTCTCTGTGCCTTTGTGGTAAAAAATTCCCAAGCTTTTTGCTATAATTCAGCTAAAATAAGAGTAGCCAATCACAGGCGAATCAGGAATAAATTAGGCGATTTATTAGCCAAATCGATTACGCTTTAAAAAATATTTGGTCTGTTAAACCCTATAAATCCGGTCAGGTACTTACCTTAAAAGAGAGGATTATCCTCTGCTGAATCCGGCGCTTGCAGTGACGATTACCGACTTGATTCTATTTATATCCTATTGAAGAAAACCGCCGATGGCATCAATAAATTTGTTTTTCAGGAAGTGACCAAAAAATTTGGCAGTTTCAGAGATAAATTTTGCTCTAAATTTGGCTAATCAAGCGAATATGACCGTGGACGAGTTGGCAGCGGTCGAGCGTCGGGGGATGCTGTTACAAGATGAACGCGGACGACTTGCTTATGGGGAAGAACAGGGACGGTTTAAACAAGCGATCGCCCTAGTAATGCGGTTACTGCAAAAGCGGTTTGGCAAAATTCCCGCCACCATCAGCAACAAAATTGAAAACTTACCTTTGGGTAATTTAGAACATTTAACGGAGGCAATTCTCGAGTTTGACAGTTTATCGGATTTAGCAGCTTGGTTAGGGGATAATTGTTGATTGTTCGTTGTTGGTTGTTCTTTGTTGGTTGTTGATTGGGAGGGGACAAGCCAGCGCTATTTTATTTTCAAATAAGCGCTCACCCATCCGCTGCTAATCCGCTGCTAATCCGCTGCTAATCCGGTTAATTTTGCTTTAAACGAAATAGCAAAAATTGAGTCATTTGCTCGGCATTAAAGTTATCATCGCTGACCAAAACTAAACTTTGACTGCCATCGGGCAAACGCGGCCCCAGAGTCATGCCCTCTAAATTATCTAAAGTAATCCCTAAATCCTCCAGATTTAACAGCAAGCTTTTCTGGACGGGTTGGACTTTATTTTCTAAGCCAATAAAACTGGGAATATTACTCGTATCCGTCGCCCCACCCAAATTTATTTGATAAATCTGCGCGTTGTACCCTAAAAAGCCAAAAGATCGCTCCAAACTCAATAAATGACCCCCTGGATCTAGGGCTAATAATTCCGTTAAACTATGAATTAAACTCCAACGGGGGTCTTTGCTCATGGGGTAAGCATATTCCCCAATTAATAACGGCGGCCCATCACTAATTAAGTAGTGCAATAGACGGTTAATCACGGGTTGTTCGGGATTAGTGGCGTCTTGGTCTTGTTGTAGGGGTGATTCCGTGGCGGTAAAGATGCGGAACGGATCCACGGTGGCATCCCCAAACCCTCTGGGATTGATGGTCAAAGATTCAAACCCAAGATTATCTTGAACTCCGAGGGTTTGTTCTGAACCTTTCGCATCTGGGATATAACTTTGAGGAATGGGCAAGGCTGAGACAAACTGCCCAGTTTCTCGGTTGAACTCATGGATAAATGGGGGAATGCCCCGATCGCTGACCCCTTCGCTAGAAATAAATAGACTATTGGGAGCAGCAAAAGCAATCCCTTCTGGGTTAATTTCTCCCCTGGGATAAGGTTCACCATCTTCTTTAGTCAGAAATGTCACTGCTTCCACTTCCAGATTTTCAATCCGAGGGGCGGTAGGGATCTCTGAGTTTAAATTCAACTTTAAAGTGTAAAAACGAGGTGGGGCAAAGTCTCCTCGGTCGTCGGAAATGACATAGAAGCGATCGCGCTGCCGGTCGTAGGTAATTCCCGACAAACCCCCCACGGGAGTTTTGGCAAATGATTGTTTCGGGAGTTGGTAGGCGTCAAGAAATTCTAAAGACCAATCCAAAAACATTCTTTCTTGGGCGGAAACTTGCGGAATACTACAGCCGACAAGGAATACTAAACAGGTGAGTATGGCTGCGAATAGCCCAGAAATTACTTGACGATTTTCTCGATTCACCGAAATCCTCCCAAAATTTTTGCAGGCATCAGTATCTATGTCAGACTGATGCGAAATCGCGAGACAATTAAATATTTATATGATATACTATAGTGGCAAAAATAAATTTTGTACAAAGGATGAACCGTCCTGGATGAACCATAAAACCTGGCGCTGTGGCGCCGAGCAAAAGAGTGAATCACTGGCAGGTTTAAGTCCTCACTTTCCTAACTTAGGGTGGGCAAAACTTTGCCCACCCTACATGATTTTGTTGCTAGGATTGCTCACATCATTGCTCACATCATTGCTCACATCATTGCTCACATCATTGCTCACACCGTTGACGGCAGAAGCTCGTCAACCGTCCCAATTAATTGCCCAATTAATTGAGAGTAATCCCCTCTTGTCCACCGAACCGGATCCATTATTGCCTAATCCGCCGAAAAATGGACAACTGGTATCCCCGGAAAGAGAAATTTTAGCTCAGGCTTTGGCTCGATTAAATATTGAGGCAACCGCTCAGTTAGCAGCGGGAAATACTCCCGTAGCTTTTGCGATTTGGAATCGAGAATTAAGATTGCGACGCTATTTGGGTCCGATGGATGAGTTAGCAGCTTTGAGTCGGGTGGGTGCGATCGCGTGGCAACAAGAGAACATTACCCAGTTACGCATCATTACCAGAAGATTAGAAAATCTGGAGGTGGATTATTGTCCACCAGCCAAAAGTCCACCAGCCAAAAATTCCTGTGGACTGGAATTTTTAACCGCATTGGTTCAGGGTTATGAATCAGTAAAAGCGCGAGATTTGGCCATTAAAGTTTACCAAACTATGTTGACCGATGCCCAAAATCGGCAGGATATTGAGGCTACGAAAAATTTATGGAGTGCGCTCGCCCGTCTGGCTTTGGAAAAGCTGGATTATGTAGCCGCAGCAATGGCTTATGAGCAGTTATTAGCGCTGGCCGAAACTGAGAGAAATCAGCCCGAAATAATTAACTATGTGGAGCAACTGAGTTATATATACTCCCAAGCCAAACAATACCCACAGGCGATCGCCATGAGGCAGCGGTTGGTAGAGTTTTATCTTAATGCCCAAGACTTAAGATTAGTCCCGGCATTAAAACTCGCGATCGGGCAAGACTATCAAATTTTAAATCAGCTAAACTTAGCCATCAACAATTATCAAGAAAGCTACACTTTAGCCTGGACATTGCAACAGTTTGCCGTTGCCAGAGAAGCGTTAATTAAAATTGCCAATATTTATCAACAATTTGGCGAATTAGAAAAAGCCATCCAAGTCTATGAAGCCTTAGTAGTTGTCGATCAACGTGCCACTAATTTTTATGGGTTAATGATGACCTATTGGCAACTGGGTAAACTCTATAAAATGCGAGAAAATTACCCCCAGGCGATCGCGGCTTTTCAAAAAGGCTTACAAATTTCTCAGCAATTTCAGTTCAGCGATCGTCAATCGGAATTTCAACAAAACCTACAAGAACTGCAACAGTAATGCCTATTGTTCAATTCTATCGATTTCAATCAGCTTAGACTTAGGAATGCTGGAGTAAAATTTGTACTGATTTTTACCGAGTTCTTTTGCTGCATACATTGCTTGATCCGCTGCCTTAACCAAATCATCGGGAAGCTGACTATCTTCAGGGTATAAACTAATCCCAATACTGGCCGTAACTTTAGCGGTATTGTCACCATCAACTAAAATCGGTTCTGTTACCGTCGCTAATATTTTTTCCGCGACGATCGCCACATTACTGGTTTGAGCAATAGCGGGTAAAATCACCGTAAACTCATCCCCCGCCAAACGAGCAACCGTATCAGTTCCCCGCAAGCAATTTTTCAATCTCTGCGCCACGGTTTTGAGCAGGACATCCCCGGCATCATGGCCATAGCGATCGTTAATCAGTTTAAACCCATCTAAATCTAAAAACATCAAAGCCACGGATTGCTGATTAAATTCCGCCCATTCTAAACTTTGCATCAACCGTTCATAAAAAAGTTTCCGATTGGGTAAGCCGGTGAGGGCATCGTGATAGGCAATATAACGCAGCCGATTATGGGATGTTTGTAATTCTTCATTATAACGAGCTAATTCTGCCGCAGTGCGCCGCAGTTCTTCTTCCATTTTTTTCCGTTCCGTGATATCTCGCAGCACCCCGACTAAAAATAAATTTCCCGCCGCGTCTTTATGCAGCGATCGCTTCGTAGCCATAAAATAAGTATTGCCTAGAGAATCGGTAAATGTCTCTTCATGTTCGCTGGATTTACCACTCAGAAACACCAACTCCGCTTGTTCCCAAAAAATATCCGCTTCTTTTTCCGGAAAAAACTTTTCCGGCGTCCCATTAATTAACTTATCAATCGGATGGCCAAGTAAATCGGCAAATGCTTGATTCAGCACAATCCATTTATGATTTCTGTCTTCAACAAAAATCGGATCGGCCACCGTATTAATAATCCCTTGTAGAAAATCTTTAGAACGTTTCAGTTCTTCCTCTAGGTGCGCCAAATATCCGGTAATCACAATTGCTGAACCGGCTAAAGATAGACTTGCCGGAACCAAAGGCAACCACCAACTTACCAGAAACGCTAGATAGCAAATCAACAATAAACCGATTTCTAACAACAGAATCCCCGCCAAGTTAAGATAGGGCGATCGCCAGCGCCAACTCAGATAAGCGCCACTCAATGACCAAGCAAAAATCCAGATCCATTCCACTGGTTCTGGCCAGAATTTAAGCAATAAACTCTGGCCATCGCTCGCCGCATTAAGCAACTGACTCAGAAAATTTGCATGGAGTTCAACTCCAGCCATTCTTTGAGGTTGATTAAAAAGATTTCCACTATAAGGAGTTGAGAAAAAATCTTTCAAACTTTTAGCCGTATTCCCAATCAGAACAATCCGCCCTCTAATCTGGTCTGGGGGAACTCTATCTTCTAAAACATCCCTAAAAGACCAAGTAGGAAACCCCCCCTCAACCCGGTAAAAATTAACCAACAGTTGATATCCGCCATGATCGGCTCTAACATAAGCGCCATCGTTAGGTTCAAAACGACGCAACAAGGTTTTTCCTAACTGTAGCTCCCACGGATTGTTTGCGGATTGTATCAGTTCAATGCCTTCCTGTTGGAGATATTTCAAAGCTAACTGAAACGCAAAACTTCTATGGGCTTTATTATCGGGAGTCCACCAATAAATTAAGTTTTTCCGCACCACCCCGTCTGGGTCAATCTTAATATTGTTAAACCCGACTTGTTCTAAAGGCATACCGGGTGGTGGTGGCACGTCAAAGTCATATTCTTTTTGATCGGTAAATTGTCGGATCCCGATGATATTGGGCAGACTGGAAAATACTTCTTTTAATTCAGCATTACCCGGTTCTACAGGCAGATCCCGAAAAAGATCCAAACCAATTAATCTAGCACCTTGGGCATTTAATTTTTTTAGTAAGTCTGCCATCACCAGATCGGGAATTGGATATTTACCAATCTTGCGTAAATCTCGATCGTCAATGCCAATAATCACGATCCGATTCTCTTGGGATTCGGCGGGTTTCCAGCGAAACAAATGATCGAGGGCGGCTAATTCCCACCCTTGCAATATACCCGTTAATCTGATCAGGACAATACAAGTAGCCACCCCAAATGAAGTCAGCATAACCCGACTATGTGGCTTAATCTTATGCTTCAGAGTTGACCAGATATGTTTTGGAGTTTTCTTTTCCTTGACGCTCATTTAAAACTCAATTAATAATTCGGGATTGAGCAATTTTTTTTATGGGCAGCATTAGATTCAGGGCAACCTGAGAAGGCTTTTTTTGGTGAAAATTGGTTAAATCCGCTCATCATGTATTGAGAGGAAAACCACTGATTCATATCTAACAAGAACCACAACAAAAACTAGAACAAAAACCAAAACAAAAGCCAAAACAAAATAGATGCCCTGAGTCATTAAAACCAGCCAATTTGTTGTTGGTCTACTGATAAGGAAAAGGATAGATAAATTCGCGATCGCCCTGATAATTGGATAAATCCGCTAGAGTCTCTAGAGATTGCACCCCTGGATATAATACGCCCTTAATCTGCCAAGTCGGATATCCCCTGATTTCAGCCGCTTTGCACATTTGCGGACGAGCATTTTTGCCCTTGGGATCGCATTCCACATAATCGATTAGGGCAAAAGCTTGCTGACCAAAAAGTTCTTTTTGTTCATGGCAATGGGGACACCAGTACGCCCCATAATTTTTGGCGCCAATTGCCGCCAAATGCCGAGCTAAAGCCATTTCTGAATTTCCCGATGTATTAGTAATTGGCGGCCCACTTTCCCCTGGGATATTTACCACTTCGGCTGATGGGCTGGCTGAAGAATCTGCCGTTGGGGTGACATTGGCGTAAATTCCCGTGACTCCCACCAGTGTCACCATGCCAACAACGCAGCCGTTCATCAATAGTTGCCCTGGATCCAGCCAATTTCGACCAATGATGGTCAAGGTAAACAGGGTCACGGAAAAGATGGCTGAAGCGATACAGTATGGACATAGACCCTGAATTTTAAACAGCATCACATACATCAGATAGCTGCTAAATACCACCATGGCGACACCGAGACTAAACATCAGCAACCAAGTGGTTTCTTGGACTTTAGACTGAAAAGATTTATCGGGTTTTTGCCGCAACAACCAGGGCAAGAAAGCTAGGACTGCCATCGTGATATATGCCAAGAACCCATAGAGGGTTAAAGGCAAGCCAAAAACGGTGGCATAGTCACTTTCCAAAACTGCTTTACAGCCACTGGTGGGACAAACGTCCGCAGCGGTTCCCGATAACTCAGCCGCTGTTAGCCATGCGGTTTCTAGGCACCCTACCAAGGCGATCGCCCCAATCAAATGGCGCGACCACTGATGAATCCAAGGAATAGATTTTCGACTGGCCATTCTCCCCCCAAATTAAATCATCGATACTGGGCGTAGCATCTTTCTCGATTCTGACATATCTGACATATAGAAGTAGAGAGCGCGGCGAATGGTTCCAGATTTGAGATGAACAGACTGCACATCTAAATCGGAAATTTTACCGGCTCTCTAGGATTTCTTTTGCTCTGTGGTTGCTGGAAACAAAACCAGATGGATAGGAACAAAAAGCTTAAACTAACATCCGTTTGGTTTGATCGATCGCGCGGCTTCCACAAACTGACTCACCCGTAAGGGGTCGATCGGTTGGTCGATTTGACCGTGACGTTTCAGCGAATTAGCGACAATCACACCATCGGCAGCGGGTAGCAGAGTGGCAATATTGTCCCAATTGGCGCCACTGCCAATCAAAACCGGAGTTTCTGCGGCGGCTATCTTAGCAATTTCTAGGTCTTCGAGTACAGGAGGGCTACCTGTAGCCCAGCCAGAAATAATCACGGCATCAGCTAAACCTCGCTCAATAGTATCTTTGACCGCATGAGTGAGATTAGTCGCTTCTAATGCTTGAGCGTGTTTGACCAGAACATCGGCGAAGATTTTCACCTCGGCTCCGAGTTCCCGTCGGTAACGAAGCAGTTGATGAGCTTGTCCTTCAATTAAGCCTTGGTCAGTAGCCATGACACCTGTAAGAACATTCACCCGGATGAATTGGGCGCCCACACAAGAGGCGATCGCCAAACCACTTTGAGCGTCATTTCGCAGAACATTAACTCCAATTGGCAGAGTCACTAAATTCATTAGCTTTTCTACCACTATCGTCATCGCACTGACAACGGCGGGGTCTACTGTACCCTTGGTAAAAGGAGCGTCGAAAAAATTTTCGACGATAATACCATCGACTCCACCAGCGGCAAGGGCGGTCGCTTCGCGCTCCGCTCGCTCGATCACTGTTTTGAGATTGCCACTCCATCTAGGAGAAGTGGGCAGTGGCAATAAATGGACAACACCAATGATTGGTTTGGGGGTTTTGAATATCTGCTGAATTAAGTCCACGTGCTTTCCATTCGGACTCGGCTTTTTCAATAAATTAACCCGTTAAATACGAGTTAACACCTAAACTTTTTTAGAGTTTAAATCGATAAATGATTATATTGTTACTATAACTCTACTGGATCAACCTATTTCTACTTCAGCAAGATAAAAAGGTAAAATCCGCTCTCCGATCGCCCATTTATCTTGGAAGTCGAAAATTTTCTCTTACCAGATCCATTAGATATTTGTCAAGCATTTACTGAGAAATCATTCAAGACCAGCGGCACTTTTGGAGGGCGCCCAACGGAGAAAATCAGTGAATATTCCACTTCTTATTTTCACAATTACTCTGATAATTTTGGCATTTTTTCTGGCAGGCGAGGTCGTGTTAAGACTGAGATTTGGCTTGGGAAATCCTTTAATTTACTTGCCTGACCCGGAAATAGGCTATATTCTCGCGCCCAATCAACAAGTCCGTCGGTTAGGCAATTTAATTGCAATTAACCAGTATTCTATGCGGAGTCCGGTCATAGAAAAATCTCCCCCAGAAGGAACATGGCGGATTTTACTCCTGGGGGACTCGGTGGCCAATGGCGCCTGGTGGACCGACCAAGGTCAAACGATTTCGGCACTGATGACCAATCAGTTACAAGCAACTTGTTCGGCAACTTTGTTCCCAGGGTCAACGGAGAGAACATCATCAAACGTCAAAAATGTCAAGGTGGAAGTCCTCAACGCTTCCGCAAATTCTTGGGGGCCAAGGAATGAGTTAGCCTTTTTACGCCGGATGGGGAGTTTTGGCGCGAAGGTGGTGGTTTTACTAATTAATACTGATGATTTATTTGCGGCAGCCCCTAGTTCTCTCCCAGTTGGGCGCGATCGCAACTACCCGGACAAAAAACCAGCCCTAGCCTGGTTTGAACTATTCACTCGTTACATCTTGCCTGCCCCCAAAGTTCCCACCGCCCCCAAAGAAGCGGGGGATCCGGTCGAGGGCAACCTAGAAGCCATTCGACAAATCAAACTCTTAACCCAAGAAAGCAATAGTCATCTACTGGTGGCCATGACGCCACTCTTGAGAGAAACCGGCAACCCCACCACCCCACGGGAATACGAACAGAAAGCCAGGGCTAGGTTACTAGAGTTCACCCAAGCGGAAAAAATTTTCTACCTAGATTTTTTACCAATTTTCAACCGCCAGGAAAAACCAGCCAGCTTATACCGGGATCACATTCACCTCAGTCCCACCGGCAACCAGCTTGTCAGCCAAACCCTCTGCCAAATAATTCAACAAGAAACCGGGTTTCTATAACAATTTTCGTGGCCTCACTTAAGATACCTAAGATTTTTCCAAAAAACCCGATTTCTCTGGCAATCTCACAGCCATTAAAAGTTAATCGACTTCTGGCCAAATGCCAAAAAGCCCCCTGGTTAAGGGAGGGTTGGGGGGATCGACGCCGGGATGAAAGCAACATGTCCAACATCTAACGCCTGCGATCGACTTACGCAGGCACCGCCACGGGGTTAACACATTCCAGATTTGGCGAACTCCAGGCTTGGCCATCCAAAGCCATCTGCTCAATCACACTAGCCAAACGCAAAGCTTTAAGCGCTTGTTGACCGCCCACCGAAGGTTGCTGTCCCCCCCGGACGCAATTCACAAAATGCTCTAACTCAGCGTGCAGGGGTTCTATATTGCTGGTGTAAACTTTTTCAATCAAACCATCCTGACGATAAAGCACTTGACCATAGTCCGTCATATAGTCCGCCGTAGTCTGCCGATGAATCAGAATTTCATTATTGAGAAAATCTGTTTCAACCAAAGAGTTGTGGCAATGAGCCATCAAACGGCGAATTTTGCGATGAGTCACCTTGCTGGCGGTTAGAGTGGCGACAACACCATTGGCAAACCCCAGAGTAGCGGTGACATAATCCACGGCTGGGGCCGACTGTGCTTGCCTAACGGGCCAATGAGGGGTTTTCTTTTCCGCTTGATTGTGGTAAACCCGCGAACCGCTGGCTGTTAAGCGAATCACTGGAGAACCCACTAATTCCAGCAGCAAATCAATATCGTGAATCATTAAATCCAAAACCACCGAGACATCGTTAGCGCGATGAGAATATGGGCTCATGCGATGGGCTTCTACAGCCAGTAACTCCTCGGTTTTCAGCACTTTACTCAGTTCTTGAAAAGCTGGGTTAAAGCGTTCAATGTGACCCACTTGCAGGATACAGCCCGACTCCGCAGCGGCATTTACTAAAGATTCGGCTTCCGCAATACTAGAGGCAATTGGCTTTTCAATTAAAACGTGAACCCCTGATTGCAGACAGGTCATGCCGACAGAGTGATGCAAGCGGGTGGGGACGGCAATACAGACCGCTTCTACATGGGGCAGTAAGTCTTGATAGTCTTCAAAAAACCGAATGCGATATTTGCTGGCAATGTCTAGACCCCTTTCCACATTGATATCGGCGACACCGACTAATTCAATATCTTTCAGCAGACTCAGAACACGGGCATGATGTTGTCCCATGTTGCCCACCCCAATGACCCCAACTCTCAGGGGTTGAGGTTGACTGCGGAGATGAGAATTAATCGGTCGGGTTAAAATGTAATTATTTTGGGGCATTTTTGGTTTTTACTCCTCACACCATAAACAATTTGCCTGTGACCAGGCATTCGCGATCTCACACCACTTGTGATAGTAACATAATGTATCTCTTTGTAAAGAATTTCAAAGTTACCTGGAAGTTCCTTGAGCAAAGGGAGAATAGATGGACAAAATTAATCGTAGTTATCCCTGCGCGATCGCTCTGATTAAATTTTTTTTGTATCAACTGACACTTCTATCTGTACCTTTGGAGTTGAGAGAGAATCCGGAAAATTCATGCGGTGCCCGAAAATTAATTTTTGGTATTCTACTTATCACCCTTGATAGTTGGCAGAGGTTGGTTGGGGTTTAAGGCGACGCGAGCGGGCTGCCTACCGGAGGCATATCCATGTATTTCTTATTGGCTTGACCATCCCATTTAATCGGTGATAAATCAATCAAATCAATCTATCAGCGGATTTTTAATTTTTTCCTTATTTTATGATTAATTTTTATCAAATACTAGGTTTATTTGGGCGCAAGCCGCCGCGCCAATGTCGCATTTTTTATAAAAAACAGTATAATTTATAGTTGATTCTTTTGGCTATGAAAAACTAGAGATTTGCCGCAAATCTCTAGTTTTTTATTTTTAATCATTCATAACCAAAAATAAACCTGGTTCCTAAAATAACTTTTGCCGGAAATCGTAAATCAGGTCAATAAACCCGGTTTATTTGATTAGAAAGTAGAACCATTCCAGCCCCACATCGAGCCTTTGGCGTCATTAAACTCAATATAAATGCGATTTTGGGGAACCCCCAGAGCCTGATTAATTTTTTGGCAAAAATCCTGACTCATAGCTTTAGTTTGAGTCGGAGTCATACTGCCAATACTTTTAATTTCTATGTAACAAACTGGGTCGGTTGTTCCCGCAAAGGTCATCGGCACATCTGAGTCAAAAGCAGTCATTACATAAGACTCTGGCTTACCCAGATGTTTAGCTAAACTCGCGGAAAGAGTTTTGAGTAAACTTTCCACCTCTGTTTTTGGCGGAGTCGAAACCGTGGTTTTTACTGCGATCAAAGGCATAAATCAAACAAGCAATGATGGACTAAGGAAGATTCAGAATCGCGAGGTAGCCGCGCTGAATGGATTTAATTAAAATACTCGGATTTTTTTATCCACCGTAATTCCATCCGGTACTTTCCAGCAAGAGGGGCTCACCCTCTCGGTGAACTCCGGCAGCAATCACTTCTCCGACATAAACGGTATGATCGCCATGTTCCACGGAACCCACGACTTTGCACTCTACATAGCCCAAAGAGTCGGAGATAATGGGACAGCCAGTTTCTCCTATGTAGGATTCCACGTCTTCAAATTTATTGCCCACCAGACGCTGAGGCTTAAAGAATTTTTGCGCCACATCTTTTTGACCAGCTTCGAGGACGCTGAGGGAAAAAACCCCACTGGCTTTGATCATGGCGTGAGAAATCGAGTCACTTTTGACGCAGTTGACGACCAGAGGGGGCTGAAAGGAAGCCTGCATCACCCAACTGGCGGTAAACCCGTTGACATTTTCCCCGTCACAGACTCCACAGATGTACAGCCCGTGGGGGATTTTCCGCAGAATTGTTTTTTTGGCTTGTTCGTCTAGCAAGGGATTCAGTAGCTCCAAGGATACGACATTGCACAGTTTAGCAAAATTATTATCTCCAGATGCGACTCTTGGGCGATCGGGCCTGGTGCGGGAGGCATATCGCTTTTGAGTTACTCGGCTTTAACTATTGAATTCTGCCGCATCAACCCACACAACGGTCTATGGTCATGCTGGCATAGACCACTTCCGCTTAAAATACTGCCGCATTACGGGTTGAAGGGTAAATCGAGTAATTTTTTGGGCTGTTTCTTTGGTAATCAAGGAACGACGGATTAAGGATTGCATGGCATCAGGAAGATTAGCAGGGGAAATGGGGAGTATGTCTCGCAATTTAGCCAAAGAAAGCGATTCCGACTCTGCGGCTAAATCAGAAATAACCTGTTGTTCTAATTCCGATAAGCGATCGCACTGCTGTTGTAACCTAAATTGCAAATCTTCCGGTAAAAATAACGGGTCATAATCAAATAATTCCTCCACATTGCCGCCAAACAAATCGGTAATCATGGTAGCAACTATTTTTAACCAAAGGGGGTTTCCTTGGTACTGATAAATCAATTTGTCCCAGTGGCGATCGGGGATTAAACCTTGTTGCCTTAAAAGTTCTCTAGCGGGTGCAATACTTAACCCATTTAATTGTAATGAATGACAATATTGATTCGTGGATTCTACGTCAGCAATTTCTTTAGGTGGTTCTGAACTAATCAGCAACAAGCAACTCTGATGAGAAAGTTCGGCTACTTGTTTAAATAGGCAGCCATAGTCCTCATAATCAGTTCGGTAATAACCCGCGAATTTTCCCCGATCGAAAAGCATTTCTACATCATCGAGAATCACCAAACAGCGAAACTTGCGGAATAATTCTAGCAGTTCCGATATCGAGTCCTTCCGGTGCGATTCTGTTACGGAAATTCGCGGGTTTCCCAATAAAGAGTAAGTAGGATAATTTGAGACAAATTGCCGGATACTTTGCTGAAGTAATTCTAGGGTTGGGGCTGAACTCAAACTGCGCCAAATGACGTAATCAAATTTATCTTTAATTTGCTCGATTAACTTCACTGCCAGGGTAGTTTTGCCGATGCCATTAATACCCAAAATTTCTACCAGGCGCGCTCGCTCTTTTACTATCCAATTTTCCAATAAACTGATTTCCTCTTGCCGTCCGTAGCAAGCAAAAATTTCCGGGGCTTCACTTAAATCTTGACAGGGGATATTTTCAGGGGAAGGCAGTAGAGAAAGGGAAGAGATATTTAACTGAGTTTCCAATTCATGCAATAAATCGCGATCGCTTGGCTGAGATAGTTCTAAAGATTCCCAATCATTTGCCACCTCATTTCTCTGAACAAAAGCTTTCCAAAATGGGAGAAAACAGAAAAATCGCCATCGTCTTTCTAAGACCGAGCGAAAATTGCCTTTATTAACCGTTTCACCAAAGATATCAGAGAGTGCTTGCCACAACTTAAAGCCCACTTCTTTCACATACACTTCAGAACGGTGATGTGCCTCAGCAATTTCCCGATACTTATGATTCTCCCAAGCCCCGCGCAAAATAGCCTGTTGCAAACTATCCAGGTGTTTTCCCGTCATTGCAAATATCAGATGGTCAGCAAATTCCAAGACTTCTTCGATATCCATTTCCCAGGTATATGTCAATATTTTGCCGTATAGCAATTCTCTCTTTTGATGAAGTACAGATTAAAAACCTGTCATTCCCGCGCAGGCGGGAATCCATCTTTTTATGTAGACAGAGAATTTATCTATTATAACCAACTAAATCCACCTTTTTCCACCCCACCCAGCTAAATCCACCTTTTTCCACCCTATTTTGGGTCTAAAATTCCCCAATCAAGCTTTAAAGACCTTAAGAATATTGGATATTTAGTCATATAATGACTTAGGCTTATGATATAATCAGCTTCTGAATATGATTGAAACAGAGATCGCCCGTTTGCTTTTAGGCGCGATCGCTGTTTTTAGAGAGTCTGTTATTCTGGTGTGTTTATATGAGATAAATTAGCAGGTGAATAATAAGATAAAAGATTTGGAAAATGTGCTTATTTTATATGGGAGATAATACTTGATGGTCAACAGAAACATACAAAATGATGATGGTATTTTCGATTCTGCTCTGGCGAACCAGCGTCCAGTACCAGAAACCTTCTTCATTGATTTTTCGGCAGACCAAACAATTGCCCAGAATCTCCACCAATCGGATGAAGTTGTGCAGCTTTGGATACGCCAATTCATGGAACATGCTAATAGTCCAACTCAGTTTTTGTTTGACTTCCAGACCTACGGTAATGATTCCGATGAAGAAGTAGCAGCAGATTTAAGCATTGGAGCAATTGCGGCAATTGACTCTACAGATGTTTTACCTGTTACCGACTTAATGACTACTTCATTTTATGCCGTTGGAGTCGGATGTATTACCAGTCGGAATCGCCATAGGCCAGAAGTTGTTTTGACTACTACAAACACTCGCTATGCCAGACCTGATGAAATTGCAGGGAATGATGACGACTTATGGAGTCTATGTGACCATTTGGACAACATTCGTCAGACTCAAGGCTCTTGGGCTACCACTTTTCGGGAATATCAAGAACGAGTAATAGCTATTGATTGTCAGCAAGAAACCGTACTGCTAGATGGACCTGTTTTTACTCAAAACTTGATTACTCAGCATTCGGGACGAGAACTTTATTCTAGGATGATGCAAACAGGGAAGCGTTTTATTGGTGTAATCAAAGATTTGGGGAGCTCATGGGCAATTAGTAAGTGGACAGCAATGAGTTTGGAGAGAGGAGAGGGATTTGTCCTATGTCCTATCCAACAGCAATATCAACAAAGGTTTGGAAATATCAGAAGCATTAATAACTGGATTGGGTCATTGCCTGGACAGTATGTTCGGGTAGTCTATCGTCCCGCTGAGAAAGCCTTTGCTTTTGAATGCGCTCTAGCTGATTTATCATACGCAGTCAGCCTATTGCGGCAAGATGCTAGTCCAACCATTAACCATGAAATCCCACTTTTGCTGGAAACGGTTGATTGGCATCTCAGAGGAAGCAACAACTCCCAGGCAATTAAACACTCCTTTATTAGCGAAATCCAGCGCAATAACTATCGTATGGGAGTAGATATTACAAATGAAGGTAACTACCGATGACACTCATTCAAATTCCTGACACAATCAATTCGGATTTAAGTTTAATCTGTGGCTACACTTTTAATGAGCCAGAATTATCAGCAAACGATTTTGTAATCGTTGAAGATTGTGCCAGCCACAGGAACTATTTTGGACAAGTTGTTGGGCCACAGGCTAACTTAAATCGTTCGGCACTTGGACCACAAGATAACGCGACAATCAATGCTTTTGAGCAGTTAGAGCAGAATAACTATGCTCGTGAAGTGGTTGTTCGGGAGGTTTATTTTTATCAGGTCAACCTGATTAAAGACATTACCCAAGACCCACCAAGTAGCGTGCGGCGGCGACCGCAAATTGGCTCTATTGCCAGACAAGCTACTGAAGAGGAGATCATCAGATACTTAAACTTGCCCCCTGCGGATGAAAGATATCGAATTGGACAGATTATCGATACAAACATTGGCATTTATATCAATCCCCGAACTCTTTTCTATCAAAGCTTGATTGCTGGTGCAACTGGCAGCGGAAAAACTAATTCTTGTGCCAATTACATCCGCGCAGCATTACAAATGGGTTTTGCCGTTATTATTTACGATCACAAGCCTGATTATCAGCATATTAACAGACAAAATCAGGATGCAATAGAAATTTTAAATGGGAATGGTCAACCAGACCAAGATACAAGCTGGATAGAAGGAGTTGATGCTGATTTTTACTACTTAGGAGAGGAATCACCTGCCTTTCAAGGTACTCCCATTGCTATTCCCGCCTCAGAGTTCGATCCAGCAGTTCTGGCAGCAGTAATGTACTATCCTCCTAATGAAACTAACTCTCGTGAAGAATTTGAGACTTTATTAGAAGAATTCGACGACGAGCAACACGCAAATCAGAATGATAACGCCCCAGTAATTTGGACACTAGGGGACTTTTTTCGATGGGTCACTAGCAACCAAGATCCTTGGCAGCCACCTGAATCTGCCAGAGAGCGACTAGGAGGAAGACAAGCATCAACTTACAAAGCTATGGTGAGCAAAATGCTCCGTCGTAATCGTCGTCCTGCTTGGGTTGACGGTGGACTCCCAATCCGTCCAATAGCGAATCCTAACGTTACTAGAGGCAGAAGATCCAGTCCAAGTGCGGCTGTATTTGGTCAAGATCGAACCCCTCAGCAACCACAATGGTTTGATCCTACTAATTTATTACAACCTGGAAGAGCATTAGTTATCCGTGTGGGACAGGCTGGTGGAGGACGTGACTATGGATTGTTCCTCAACTATATGCTTAAGCGAGTTTACGATCTTAAGGAACAACGTCAGATTCCTTTCCCAGTGCTGCATCATATTGATGAAGCTCAAGACCTTTTCAACGGAAGTAAGCAGTTTGCCGCTGCAATAGGTAATGTACTTAGTGAAGGAGTCCGTAAAGGCAGAAGCCGACAAATTGCTTTTACTATTGCTGTTCAGAGTGCTGCTCAGATACCTGATGATATTTTGAACAATTTAAACACTCGCATTATTCATCGGCATAACCGAGCCAGTGAAGCACAGCGAGCATTAGAGAAAGCCGCAGATGCCCAAATTTCGATGACCAAGAATTTTGGGCCGGGTGAAGCACTTGTTGACCTATTTGGTGCTTCAGCAGTAGTTAATGCCAGAATGCGCTTATCGCCTTTTCAGCTTACTACTGAGGAGTTATTGCAGCAGCAAGAACAACAACAAGCAGTATCTCAATCGCAAAGACAGCGCAGAGGTTCTCAGACGAGATAAAATTTAGCCCATATCTAAAAATCGAATCAAGAGCCAGTATCTCTGGCTCCATCTTTTATCGTCCTAACTGTTGTTGTCGGTAGTTATAAAAACATACATCAATGAAAAAAACTTTATCTGAACAGCAATTTGCTATTATCCCCACCGTTGTTAGTGGTAATCAAGAAACGGTTGTAGTCCAGTTGTTGAAAACTGCGACGGAATTATTAAGGGAAGTTAAAACAATAAAAGAAACTCAGGAAGTTTGGCACAAAGTCAATGCGCTGGAAGCTCTCTCTAAAAAATTCCGATTAAGTAAGGAGGTGCAGCTTGACGCTACTGAATTGCGAATTCGGATTGAACGCCGATTAGGAGAAATTTTAAGCCAAAAAATTGAAAACCTAGAAGAAGATATAAACAACCCCAATCAAAATTCAGGTAACGTTAATTTGGATGCGGAAGATTCTACAAGCATCCTAGCAAATTCTAGTTTCACAAAAAATGATCTGTCGAAATTCCAGCAACTTGCAAGCGCTCCTCAAAAAGTATTTGAGGCTGTGATAACTGATTTGAGGACAGAATCTGCTATTAAAAGGCAGACAACTTTATCCACAACCGGAATACTCCGGGCTATTCGGAATGAGCAAAAAAAAGATAGCGAACCACTATTTAGCCCTATCATTAAGCCTTCTGACAACTGGAATTTTAGCTCTGTTCAGTACGGTAGGATTGATGAAAAAGTGGGTGAATACAGGGGGTATATTCCAGGGGAACTATACGCTAACTGTTTCTGGTATTACGTTAAACCTAATGATTTAGTTGTGGCACCAATGGCCGGTTCTGGTCAGGTTTGGCGGGTGTATGAAGCTCGTCAAGAATGGATGGGTAAGCACGTTTACGATTTTGAAATCAAGATGTTTGATTTGACTCCACACGGAAAGTACAAACATTTAATTACTCAACATGATTTGATCAAAAGTTTTCCTGTCGATCATCCTGATTACATTGTCATGGACATTCCTTATTATGGGATGGTTGCCGAACAGTATTCTGACAAGCCTGAAGATTTAGCTAACATGACTTTAGAAGATTGGAAAGTAGCAATAGATAAAATTGCTAAAAATTGTGCCGCCGCACAACAGACAGGAACCCTTTGCACGGTTATTTCTCCGAATTATCGAGATGTGGCAAAAGGGCAAATTGTTGTGATTACAGATATGATTCGATATTTGTGGGAGTCGGCTGGTTATGTTTTTTATGATAAAGCTTACTCAAGTCGCCGAATTCAGCAAAATCAAGCCGTTGAGATGGCTAGAATGAATAATCAGGCTAAAGCTAATCGAATTATGCTGACTGACATTACAGAAATCTTGACATTTCGCAGGCTTTGATTTGGTGAATATCATGGCCAATTCCAGGCAGATATTGATGCAATGATTAACAATAAATTTAATCAAAGGTTTAGCGAATCGTATGAAAGGATTGAGTTTCAGTGAAATTTGGGAAAAATTATCAAGCAATGACGAATCAGTTTTAATAGAGGCTAAACGTGCATCTGACATTGGAAAAAGTGTGATGGAAACCGTTTCGGCCTTTGCTAATGAACCAGGACGCGGTGGCGGATATCTCATCCTGGGAGTAGAAAAATCGGAAGATGAATCCGCTGAAGATTACAAGATAACTGGAATTTCTAACTCCGATCAAATTCAATCCAATCTTGCTAATCAATGCCGCGAAATGTTTAATGTGGCGATTCGCCCACAGATTGAGGTAATTAGTCACAACGGCACAAACGTCATCTTGGTTTTCATCCCAGAAGCTCAACCCCATGAAAAGCCTGTTTATATAAAAAATAAAGGTCTTCCTAGGGGTGCTTTTCGCCGTATCGGATCGACAGACCAACATTGTACGGATGAGGATATTGCTCTTTTCTATCAGTTACGTCAGCACCGTACTTTCGATGAAACTCCTGTACCTGAGTCTGGTTTAGATGATTTTGACCCGCAGGCGATCGCCGAGTATAGACGGATCAGAAGTAATATCAATCCTAACGCTGCTGAATTAAACTACAACGACTCTGATTTGCTCTACTCTATAACTGCCACAACTAAACATCAAGGACAAATATGTGCAACTATTGGAGGAATTCTTTTATTTGGAAAGGTAGCAGCTTTAAGGCGGTATTTTCCCATGAGCCGTATTGACTATATCATAGTTGAAGGACGTGAGTGGGTTCCTGACCCAAATAATCGATATCAAACCGTTGAGATTCTTGAGCCTTTATTACTATCAATACCAAGGCTAATCAGCCTTGTTTTAAACGATATTCCCAAAGCATTTACCCTGGGAGATAACAACATTTATCGCCAAGAAGTACCAGTAATTCCGCGAACAGTTATTCGGGAAGCGATAGTCAATTCTCTGATGCACCGTAACTATCGTACACGCCAACCCGTACAGGTAATTAGATTTTCCAATCGCCTGGAAATTCATAATCCAGGTTATTCCCTAAAGTCTTTCGATTCGCTCGGAGAACCTGGTTCCATTACTCGTAATGAAAAAATAGCTGCTGTTTTGCATGACGTAGGTATTGCGGAGACAAAAGGTACAGGGATCCGCGTTATGATTGATGAAATGCATAGGGCAAATCTAACCATTCCTTTATTTGAATCAATTTCAGAGAAAGATTGTTTCACGGTGAAACTCTTAGTTCATCATCTATTAAGCTCTGAAGATGTAGAATGGTTAGCACAATTTAAGGATTATTCTCTTAACGACGATGACGCAAGAGCACTAATTATAGCCAGGGAAATTGGCGTAATAAATAACTTTATATACCGCTCTATCAACTGCGTGGACACCCTAACGGCTAGTGGACGCTTAAGACATCTGCGAGATTCGGGCTTGCTAGAACAGAAGGGAAAAGGCTCTGCAACGTACTATATCCTTAGTCCCAATCTGTCAGGGGAAGGCTTACCTGACACCATCGTGGCACAAGATAGTCCTTATCTAGCGAGTAGCCCTGTAGATAAGAGCTTATCTAGCGGGTTAGCAGTCCAAGACAACCCTAATCTAGCGGGTAGCCCTATACATAAGGATAATGAGCAAAATTACTTGGATCGGATGCCAGACAATCTGAGGGACGCTGTTGAGCAACTGGGAGAACGAGCCGATCCGCAAAAAGTAGATTCTGTAATTCTGATGCTTTGCGAATGGCGTGATTTGTCTTCTTCTGACCTGGCTGGGATTCTTGGGCGCAGTCAAGTTTACCTGCGAAGTAACTATCTCAACCGTCTGATCGGTACGGGTCAGCTTGAATATATTCGGCCTGAAAGTCCCAGCGATCCGCATCAAGCCTACCGAACCCGGAACTTTTGGCCGCCCGGTAGAACTTGATTTTGCTGGAGTGGAAATTTTTGCCTCTCCCTTTTTCAACTTTGCCATTGGGCAGCTACTCAGAGATATTTCCCCAGATATTTACCCCGTCTGCGGAAATTTTCTCACCTGAATGCGATCGCTCTTTTTATTTCTCCTCAATAAATCGATAAATTCACCACAGAGACACAGAGGACACAAAGATTAGTCTGAGTCAGGAGGAGCGATCGCCTATAATCCGCGATCGCTCTTTTTATTTCCCCGAAATCAATCGACACATTTACCACAGAGACACAGAGGAAACACATCACTGATGACTAGAGACAGGCCGAAATATATGGCTATGTTCGGGATGGTAAAGGCGCGATCGCACTTCGGAAAATTGTGCAGAACCTTGCCTATTTTCTAGCCATTTTAACGCGGGACTAACTACATACAACGTAGTTTTAATTAAATTTTCTGCGATCGTCACAGTTGCCATTTCTGCCAAAGGCACCACCACGATTTTTTCATCGGGCCATCCCAGACGATAACAAATCGCCACGGGGGTATCTTCTGGATAATGTTGTAACAGCTTTTCCTGAGAATCTTCCACATGGCGAGCACTCAAGTAAAGACAAAGACTCGCTTGGTGAGCCGCTAAAGAAGCTAATTCTTCTGTATCAGGCACCGATGAAGCCCGCCCAGATACACGAGTCAAAATAATAGTTTGCACCAGACCGGGAACGGTCAATTCTACATTTAATTTCGCGGCAGCAGCTTGAAACGCACTAATTCCAGGGATAATTTCAAAGGGAATTTCTGCCTCAGCCAAAGCTTGCATTTGTTCTCCAATGGCACTATACAAACTGGGATCGCCAGAATGTAAACGAATCACCGATTTACCTGCTTTCACCCGTGAAATCATCATGGGCAAAATATCTTCCAGGGTTTTATTTGCCGTGGGAATTTTTTCCGCATCTACCCGACAAAATTGTAAAACTTGCGTGGGGACTAAGGAGTTGGCGAATAAAATCACATCTGCTGCCATGAGTAATTTTTGGGCTTTGACCGTGAGTAAATCCGGATCTCCTGGCCCAGCGCCGACAATATACACCGCTGGTTTGAGCCCAGCTACAAATGGAATAGACTTAGATTTCTGAGATTCAGACATTGATTCAGACATTCGATGCTAATTTTTATGGTTGATGAAGATTTCTCAGGAGTTATTTTTGCGGCGACTCGCGGGAAATATCCCATTGTTGCCGATCCGGGGAAACCACGTCGGGCAAAGGACGATTTCTTTTGTAAAGCCAAATTAATCCCGCTAACCCCAAGGTAATGCCGATCAGACTAACCATTTGAGCCATTTTCAGCGGCCCAAACATTAAACTATCCGTCCGTAAGCCTTCAATCCAGAATCGCCCCAGGCTATAAGCGGCTAGATAGACTAAAAATAAGGTGCCCGCTTTTAAGGGTTTTTTGCCGGGAAACTTTCTAAAGAATAAGGACAACAGCAGAGCAAATACCATCAAATTCCATAGGGACTCATAGAGAAAGGTGGGATGGAAGTAGTCAAACTGTCTCATTTCCAGGGGTAGATGAGACCGATTTTCTGGGGGAATATAGAGTTTCCAGGGTAAGTTGGTGGGAGCGCCGAAGGCTTCCGAGTTAAAGAAATTGCCCCACCGCCCGATCGCCTGTCCCAGAATTACCGAAGGAGCCACTAAATCCGCTAATTGCCAGAAAGATATTTTTTGCAGACGGGCAAATATTAAAGCCGCTAGGGTGCCTCCCAACATAGCGCCGTGAATGGCAATTCCACCTTTCCAAATGGCGATGATATCTCCTGGGTTTTGGGCATATTGTGGCCATTCAAATAGCACATAGTACAGTCGGGCAGCGGGAATAGCGCCGACTACCAGCCAAATGGCCAAATCACCAATTAAGTCTGGGTTAACCTGGCGTCGCTGGGCTAAATATTGGGAAAGGGTGACACCAATTAACACCGCTGAGGCGATTAAAAGGCCATACCAACGAATGGTTAATGGCCCAAGGTGAAAGATAATCGGCCCTGGGGAGGTGAATTGAAATCCGATGGGAAGAGAGTATATATCCATAATGATATTGAATTTAATCTTTAGCCAAGGCAGAGTGACGCTCTTGTTCAGCATAAAATATTAATGCCACCTAGATTAATGCCACCTAGCATGGTGATTAAATATGACCAAACGCGCGATCGCTCATAAAAACTCTGTCTCGAAAAGTCCCGTGATCAAAAAGTCCGTGGCTAAAAGTCCTGTCCCGAAAAGTCCCGTGACAAAGAAGTCCGTGGCTAACAGTCCAGTGCCGAAAAGTCCCGTGCGGAGGGGCAAAGGTCCAGAGGGGCAGGGCAGCGGAGGGGCAGAGGGGCAACGGAAAACTCCGGTTGCTAAAACTCCGGTGCCGAAAAGTTCCGTTGGCAAAATCTCCCTGCGGAAAAAGTCCGTGCTGAAAAAGTCCGCCTCAAACGCAGAAACCCCCAAAAATCAAAAACGGCAACATTTCCGAGGTGCCAAGTCCAGCCACGACCAGCCAAAAATTCAACCCAGACCGCTACCCCAGACCAAATATGAGAACAACATACCGCTTTTAGGATTATCTTTATCCCAGTTGACCGAGTGGGTACAACAACAAGATCAACCCGCTTATCGGGGTAAGCAGCTACATCAATGGATTTATCAACAAGGGGCAAAAACCCTGGAAGACATCACGGTGTTTCCCAAACAGTGGCGGGAAAATCACCAGGATGTAGCGATTGGGCGATCGCAAATTTTGCATCGTTCTGTGGCTTTAGACCAAACCGTTAAATATTTGCTGCAATTAGCCGATGGGCAAATTATCGAAACCGTGGGCATTCCCACACAAAAGCGGTTGACCGTTTGCGTCAGTTCCCAGGTGGGTTGTCCGATGGCTTGTGATTTTTGTGCCACCGGCAAAGGAGGCTTTACCCGGAATTTAGCCGTCCATGAAATCGTGGATCAGGTGTTAACGGTGCAAGAAGATTTTGGCCGTCGCGTCAGCCACGTCGTATTTATGGGCATGGGTGAACCCTTACTCAATACCGAGAATGTCTTAGCGGCAGTACGCTGTCTGAATCAAGATGTCGGCATTGGACAACGGCATCTGACCATTTCTACCGTGGGAGTGCGCGATCGCCTGAGCCAACTCGCTCAATATCAAGGTCAATTTACCCTAGCGGTAAGCTTGCACGCTGCCAATCAAGCCCTGCGGGAAAAACTAATCCCCTCGGCCAAACACTTTCCTCTGGATCAGCTAATGGCAGAATGTCGGGAATATGTCAACATCACCGGAAGACGGTTGAGTATTGAATACATTCTCTTAGCCGGTTTAAACGACGCCCATGCCCACGCCATAGAACTCGCTAATCTCTTGCGCGGGTTCCAATGCCACGTTAACCTAATTCCCTATAATCCGGTAAAAGAAGCTGACTATAAACGCCCCACTCCCCAAGAAATCCAAGCTTTTATCGACGGGTTACAACAGCGACATATCGCCGTCAGCGTGCGCTACTCGCGAGGACTAGAAGCTGACGCCGCTTGTGGACAACTGCGAGCCTCTCGTAGTTAAAAGTGTGGTAATCGGCGGTGATGTGTCTCCGAAAAATTGGTAGAGTCACTCCTAAGTCGCTGAATCCAGTTAAGTAAAAATTACTTGTAAAACTGACAAGTCATCATCAAAAATCCGCTTGGGATTGAGATTTCTTAAATAATCCACAAGAAGATCTAGTTCCGTCTGATTGGTTTCCTGATAGTGACTGAGTATCTGCACAAATTCTTCTAAAGTCCACAGCTTGCCGTTGCGTTGAGTAATTTCATAAGCGCCATCGCTATAAATATATAACGTACTCAACGGCGGCACTTGACAAGATTTCTGCACATACTCAATATCGGGAAACATCCCAACGGGCATTCCCGGAGTTTTCAGTTGCTCAACGGTTAACGGGGTATTCTGGCCACCAGACAGCAAAATTGCCGGGGGATGACCCGCGCAAGAATAGGACAACTCGCGAGTGGAGAGATGATACACGCCGTACCAGATGGTAAAGTATTTGTCCTGGTGCATATCCATCTGGAAGGCTTGATTTAAAGCCGTGAGTACGCGAGCGGGTTCAGAAAAAGGCACTCCAGGCAAGGAACGGGCACGCAGTAAGTGCGACATAGCCACCGAAGGCAGGGTAGACCCCAGACCATGCCCGGAAACATCCAGTAAATAAATCACCAAATGTTCATCATCTAACCAATAGTAGTCAAAACAGTCTCCTCCCAGTTGCCGGGAAGGAATAAACCGACTATTAATGGTGACAGCAGCGCTTTTCATCGGTGGGGGTAGCTGCGATCGCACATATTCGGCCCCCTCTGCCAACTGTGCCTCCAAACGATGATTAGTATCTGCCAACATCTGGTTAGAAGAACGCAAATCTGCCGTGAGTTGATAGATTCTTAACCCCGCTCTCACTCTGGCATTGAGTTCATCGGGACGAATGGGTTTAGAGAGAAATTCATCCGCCCCAGTATCCAAACCCATCACGCGATCCTCCGTTCCCCCACGGGAAGTCAGCAGAATAAAAAAAGTGGTCGAAAGATCGGGATTAGCCTTAACTTGGCGACAAACTTCTAGTCCGTCCATGATCGGCATCATCCAATCACAGATAATCAGAGCCGGACGGACTTCTTCCGCGCGAGCGATTCCTTCTTTACCATTTTCGGCTACGGTGACGCCATAACCCTGCTTTTGTAAAGCTCTGGTTAACACCACCCGAATCGTCGGGTCATCATCAATCACTAAAATCTGAGTCATGGGGCAGGGAAATTAGGATCATTCGCTTAAAATTGGATCTAGAGTTAAACATAGCAATAGATACTACATTTCACCGCATCTAATTCAACTAGTCGATTAAGATGAGGGCAGATCGGTCTGGTCATGGTAATTTCTGTGAAATCAGAGGAAACCCTGGGTAAAATCGCGGCTCAAAGCTTGGATTAAAAGCTTTTGAGCAATTTTACTTCTATACCAGACTCACAAGGAGCTAATCGCTGTTTCAAGAAAAATCAGGCCAGGATGAGAATTTATTTTCACCAATGTATAAATTATCGTGCCATGCTAAAACGTCAGAATAAAATTTAGACGATGTTCTATTGTATGATATATAATAATTAACTTCGAAATCAAGTAGCAAAAACTCTCAACAAGAGGGGGGTAATCAAATCATCGTGGATTATAAAGATGTGAAAAAACTACCAGTACCCCAAAAGTTTACCCTGCATCTCACAACAGAAATTCAGTTACTCAACGAAGTTTTGTCATGGTTTAATCAGTTTGATTGTCCCCCTGTACCGAATAGAACTTGGATGCAATGCCAGTTAGCCTTAGCTGAGGCATTTACTAATGCCGTCCGTCATGCTCACCAAGGACTCCCCAGGGATACCCCAATCGATCTCGAAGTCTCTATTTTACCTGATTCTTTGGAAATACGCATTTGGGATTGTGGTCCAGGATTAGATTTAGCCGCAAAACTCAAAGCCCTGAATCAGAACCGAGATAAGGATGCTGAAGGGGGACGGGGTTTGCTGTTAATTGAACTGATTGCCGATCACATGAGTTACACCAAGACTGAAAATAATCGTAATTGTTTTTTGATTGTTAAGCACTATTATAATACTTCCGAGTAAATCCATCGGTGACGCCAAAATTGAACCCCCTGAAAAAAATAAGAGACAGCCCTCAAGAGCGTCTCTTATTTTAATGATGATGGTTGGTTGCGGAAAAATCGTCTTACTTTAAATTTTAAAACAGGCGATCGCCCTTACCTAACTGCTAGATGCTTTAGTGGCTATGATCGTAAATTCCAGGAGCATGAGCTTCCAGCACCTTGCCAGTGCGAACACTACTTAACATAAAGTAATCACAAAAAGGACATTGAGTTTGGGTTTCTTCCCGCTTAATAAAGTAGTAGCGTTCGGCTAGATTACCACAGTTGGGGCAGCGAATGGCTTGTAATGTTTGCATTTCAAAACCTCGTTTCTTTTCAATCCAAAAAGTCATTTCGTAACTCAGAAAATAGAAACCAGCAAAACGCTTGATTGTGACATAACATCATCAAAAAATTTTTAATTTGTCGAGCGTTGCTGTCCCTATTTATGAGAAAAAATCTGATTATTCTTGACCAAGTTTTATAATTTTTCGTGGTCAGAGATTTTTCTGTTCCAGAAAATCATCAAAAAAAAATTAAATTCATTTTCGCGGTCAGAGGATGCTCTGACAGCAGAAAGATTAAAATGAGAACTGTCGAGTTACTGGTGTTACGCGACTGTCCAAAGCTTTCTTGAGTCTGCTAGAGATTTACTGGCTTTGCCAAAAGGAGCGACAGTCCCGAGCAGATCGGAGGTCAAACCATTGATTTTTTTGCTCAACTCCTGGGGACTGGTGCACCTTTTGACACACAGATTATCTCAGATATTTGACAATCTTGTCAAGTTTCATTATGCTTTGGGATCAACCAAAAAACAGCGATCGCGGTTACATTATTTAATGATTCTGGTCACTTGCCTGATTTTTTTTTCATTTTCACCCCATGATTTGGCCAGTTTTTTGAAAATCATTTATATTTTTTTATAAAAATTAATAAAAATTAACACATCGCTCTAACTGAACCGCCGCAAATCTGAGCAATTTTCAGGAAAATTTTAGATTCTTCCGGAGGAGCAATTTTCGCACCATGTACCATTGTCATCGGCTTGATTTTGTTCGGTACTGATGACTTCACTCAACCGTCCCCCTACCTATAGATGCATTGGCTTTGGCGATCGCCATCTTCTCCTCCTCCTCTGGATGGGGCAAACCAGGTAAAAATGCCAAATCTACTGGATCCCAAGACTGACTGCTACTCCAGATTTACCCAGATTCCCAGAATTTTTATCCTCGATTTCCGGTTCAGGGTGTATAATATATATGTGTGCCTCAGTATAATTAATGAAAATTTGCGGCCATACTCAGTATATTGATACAATCATCAATAGAATTAGGAGAATTAGGCGAGCGGGGTCAGTCTGGGTCAACTGCAATCCATTTTTCGCTCAAATCATCCCGACTCGGCTTGAGGTTTCATCCCCTCATCCCCACAGCCCATGAGTCAAATCCCCTCTCCCCAAATATTTGGGAGATCGATCGACCGACGGAAATGCCGCACTTTCCACTCGTCATTCCCTGGGCTGCCGCGTCAGGGTTGAATTGCCTAAACCTCTTGTATAGATTACTTGATGGAAATTTCCCCTTGATTCACTTCTGCGTATTTTCCAGCAAATCAGTATATTTACGGAGATGCTATTTGATTTTTAAAGAGTATGTAAACTCTGGCAAAATCCCTTGTCACCTGGGAAAATTTAGTGCATTAATAGATATAGAAGCAAAACATCTCCAGAATAACATCTACTCTTGGAGATTACACCAGTTATTTTCAAATAAGCTTATATAGCCTTAGCGGCACGACATCTATAGACATCTATATAAGTCGTACCTCAAGAACCAAGTCCTAAAGAAACAACGGAGAGTGACAAACATGAAATCACAAACACAACTTTTTACCGCAGCAGCAGCCACCGCGATCGCTGGTCTAGTCTCCGCAGCCCCAGCACAGGCTTTTGTTTTCAGTACCAATAATTACATCCGTTTTGACCGGGATACTACTGTAGAGTTTACATTTTTACGTTCTCACGGGTGGAACCAAAATGTGTTTGGAATTCAGGAAGTGGGTACAGGAATCCTCACAGAGCTTTTTGCTGAAACCGCTCGGACGTTGAGCCGTGGAACTAACGATCATCAGTCACTACCGGGATCCGGACAAACTGATTTTCCCTCCACGACTAGATTTACATTTCAGGCTAATACAGATTACAACTTCTTCCTGGTTAAGGATCGTGCCTGGAACGAAGACAAGGTTTACTCCAATACGTCGTACAATGCTGGTGACCCGCTGCCTCAACGGTTCAAGTTTTTCTCGGATCCTGAAGCGGTGCTTGCAGACACCAGATTTGCCTCGAACGCTCTCAGCGTGCGCCTTCAGCATACTCTGGCTACTGGGACGGGAACCAGTGCCAGTCTACTGAATGGCCCGGTCTTAATCGCTACCGAAGATGGCAACAACCCCGATGGAGACTATAATGACTTCTTAGTTAGCGCAGTTGCCGTACCCGAACCCGCAACATTGATGGGCTTGGGATTGGTCGCGGGCACAATGGCTTTATCTCGGCGTCGCAAACATGGTCGCATTTCTTAAGAGTCATCAAGTTAAGTAGTATTTGTTGAGCAATTGGATTAGCCAAGCTGGAACTCGTCCTGCTTGGCTAATCTTTTATCTATTTTTTCATCCCATTGGCGACTACACCCAAGATCGATCCTCCATAAATTTTTAATCTATCCAAAGCCTTAAATACCAAAGAGCGATCGCTCTTGTGCAGTTTGACGGTAAGGATTAACCCATCAGTCCGCTCTAGGAGTATGCTGGCATCTGCAAGACCCACAAGGGGCGGCGTGTCATAGATTACCAAGTCGAAAAATTCCTGAAATTGCTCCATCAGAGAGTGCATTTTTTGGGAAGAGAGCAACTTGATCGGGTCTTCGGTAACCGAACCCGCGGTTAAAACAAATAAGTTATCATCATCGGGCGATCGCTGGATCGCTTCATTAAGATTGAGGTCTTTGACAATGGCATCGCTGAGTCCTTGCAAGTTCGGGAGATTCAATTTATGATGAATCTTCGGATTGCGCAGATCCGCATCCACTAGCAACACTCGTTGACCAATGTTCGCCGCTGTCTGCGCTAAATGCAGAGCCACCGTAGACTTGCCCTCCCCAGGAGTTGCCGCACCAATCACTAAAGCCCTAAAAGGGCGATCGGGGCTAAGCAGTCGGATATTTGTGTATAGAGAGCGAAAAGCTTCTACAGCCACAGGAGAGGTATGAAAAAGCCCACCTGTGCTTCCATTGCCAACTACCAGACTTCTTGATCTGGCGGAAGGATCGAGACCTAACGATCCTCTCGGCACAAGAACCTTGCTAGGCACAGTGGAACGCCCACGAGTTTTTCGGAATTCTTTGACGAAAGGAATTGTACCGATTAAGGGCAGTCTGCTTTCATCAGCAAGATCTTCGGGTGTGTGGAAAACATTGTTGAAAATTTCCGCCAAAATACCAGCCCCTATCCCCAGGGCTAACGCAAAAATGACCACTAAAGCTTTGGTTTTGATGCCAGTTCCAGCAGTTTGAGTCACTGTAGGAGGAGAAATTAGCTGCCACGTGGATTCTTGTTGGGCTGCATCTACCTTCAAGCCCCCGAGTTTATCTAAAAATTGAGTTAGGGTGTTGGTGGCAGCTTGTAGTTCTAGCTGAAGGGCGTCATACTGGCGTTCTACGGAAGCCAGGACTTCTTTTTCTTGCTCTAATCGAAGTCTGGCTTCAAACAGACTTTGCTTCCGAGCCTCTAGTTGCCGAACTTCTCCAGCAACACCGTCCAGAACCCCCTGGGATTCTTCACTCGCCCGCCGATAAAAAATCTGCTGCTGTTCCCTTAGACTCCTAAGCGTTGGGTGATCTTCTTGCAACCGGGCAACGGCTGCTTCCACTTGAGCATCTAGCTCATGGATCTGTCTGATTAACTGGTTATAAGCCCCCGTATTCTGACTGAGAATGGCGACAAACTTCCCCTGGCTGAAAAGTTCTTGTAAGTTAGCGTACTGTTGTTTTTTTGAAGATAATTGGGCTTTGGTTTCTACTTCCATCTGATCTATGCTGATCATGTACGTGGCTACTTGCCTGCCCTGGAATTCTGGGATCAGCACGTTATTTTCTTGGCGCAGCCTTTGTAGTTGTTCTTGCAGGATGTCCACTCTCTCCCGCAGCACAGGAAGCTGACCTTCTATAAAATCAATTCCCTGTCGCAGATTTGTTTGGCGATCTTCGAGACTATATTTGAGATAGGCTTGAGCGATTTTCTCTAAAATAAACTTAACCTTTTTAGGATCTCCAGCCGAGTAGGATACTTCTATAATTCTGGTTGGTTCTGCACCATCAACTGGACGAGATATTTTTATAGATTTTGCCAAAGAGGGACCTACGTCTTTATATTTTTCTTTGATATCTTCTATAATTGGATTCATCACTTTCGGGCTTTTTAAAACTCTAATTTGGCTGGCATAATCTAAGCTAAATTCCTTGCCATTGAATCCAGATGTTTGTCGGAGCGTTTGACTAAGTATTGCTTGCAAGTTACTTTCCGAAGTCGTCAATGGTTCGACTAATAGCTCAAATTTCCCCTGATAACTAGGAGGACTCTGGGACATCTTGAATAAAATAGCCGCGCTCACAGCAATGGTGACGCTAACCATTAAAATACCCCTTCGCTTTGCTGCCGCCAAAATTTTTGCGACTTCTTTAATTACTTTTTCTTCATCGCTAACTTGTGGTTGATTTGAATAGGGAAGAGGTAAATTCCTCACTAAATCACTTTTATTTTCAGAAAACCAGGGGGAAGAATAGGGTTTGGTATCCATATATAGTATTGTTTGAATCTCGTTAAAAAATTACCAGAGGGATTGAAATGTTCTCTAAAATATTCCCAGCCTTTGAAACAGGTTGAGCAGTTCATTTGCTCTCGGTGCAAAAAACAAGAAATTTCCAAAATCATCAAATGCATCCTGAACTTTGGCAAAACCAGAGCGGTTAACGACAATGATATCGTTATTACGCAATAGAGGATTGGTTTCTTCGTTAATTCCAGCAGTCAGATCCACGCTTACTGTTCTTTTAAGTACAGTGCCATCGGGATTGAGACGAATCAAGTCAATTTCATTCCGATTCGCTCGTACCCGATTAAATGCCCCCGCAGAGAGCAGCGCTTGATTCAAAGGAGTATTGGCTGGTAAACGGACTTCTGGCAATGGCCGCGCACCGGGAGGCCCTGATTCTTCTCCCACTAAGTACACTCGAATGCTGTCGGGAGAAAAAGTGGCGCTTGCCATTTCAACTGCCTCGGTAGGGTTAACTTCGGTCGCCGTGGGAACCACAATGATATCACCATCTTCGATGATGGGATCTTGGCTAATGTCGCCTGTTTGTAAGAGTTGCCAAAGGTTGGCATAAAAAATCTGTTCGGCACTCGCTACATTAGGACGACGGATTTGGACGCGGCGAATGTCTGCTCGATCTGTAATTCCCTCAGCCAATTGAATGGCTCTGGTTAGAGTGGGGAGTCCTTCAGATAACCTGTCTAATTTTGTATTACCTCCTTTAATCACATAGGAACCAGGACGTAGCACTTCGCCAATAACTGTCACACTGCGGGGGGTTCTCGGGTCTGCCGCAAAATTGCTAGATGCTAGTTGGCGTGCTTCCAAGAGGTTAACTTGGGCAAGAGTGGGAATAAAAATGGTATCTCCGTCTTGCAAAACCGTGTTTTGATCCAGATCCCCTTCTTGCAAAAATTTCCAGAGATCCACGTAAAAAATTTGTTCGCTGCCCGATTTCGTAGCCCTGCGGATTTGGATGCGACGCATATCTGCCGAAGAAGACGCTCCTCCTGCCAACTGAATCGCTCGGGTAACCGTCGGCAGTCCTTCAGATAATCTGTCTAATTGCGTATCGCCTCCTTTAACCACATAGGAACCTGGTGTGGTTACTGCCCCTAATACTGCGACAGTACGGGGTGTAGTCGGTTCAGGAGCAAAGCTAACGGTGGCTAATTTTCTTACTTGTGGCAGGCTAACTTCAGTTGTTGCTGGGACAAAAATTGTGTCTTCATCCAGCAAACTAATGTTTTGCTGTCGATCTCCGTTCTGCAAAAATTGCCACAAGTCGAGTTCGATCACTTGTTCCCTACCTCCACCTTGAACTCGGCGAACTTGGACTCGGCGCAAGTCCGCGCTGAGGTTAATTCCCCCAGCAACTTGAATGGCCTGGGTTACGGATGGTACTTGTGATGCAAACCGGTTATCTTCAGCGATGGTATGGGAGCCTGGATTATTCACTTCGCCGATGACCACAATATTCAGAGCACGAGTTTTGACCAATTTTACAACAACCTGCGGATATTTAAAAAATCGTAGGTATTTTTCTGTCAGAATTTGTCCTAGTTCGTTAACGGTTCGCCCTGCTACAGATATACTGCCAATTAAGGGCAAATAAATCAAGCCATCGACGGGAACCAGATAATCGCCGAGGGTTGGGGGATTATTTAATTCCGGGATATAAATATTTATAGTGTCTCCAGGACCTAATCGATAATCGCTATTGAGTGAATCTCGGCCAGATTCTAGACTGGCTGGTTGTTCAGGCAAAGGGAGTTGAGCCTGAGTTAGATCAGGAGAAAGGGCGATCGCGAGCAGCGAGGAAAGAGCCAGACTGGTTAAGGGTAATCTTTTTGGTTTTATAATACTTCTATCGAGCATACACAGAGAAAGCGCAGCTTATTTTTTCAATTATAATCACTTGACAGATATACTGGCTAATATTATTTCGGCAACTAGGCAGGTAGATAAAAACCTATATAGTGTTTTAACATCATATTGCTAGGAGTCGATGACGGCTTCACCACCCTCACATCCCATGCCGAAGTGAACGTGCCACTGTCTCGGCATTCCGCTCTATCTAGATTGTCTATTACGAAGGCTAGAAGAGTCGCAGGTCGTTGAACCAGTGCGGCTGATGTCGATGGTCATATAGGCCGAATGCAGCAATCAAGAATCACGGTTTTAAGAAAATCCTAGATAACTTGTCCGAACTCTTGACAGTTCCCCTGCCAAACAGTTGGTTACGGATGTGGGGCAAAAATGGGGTAAGGATTGAATTCAATAGCTATCCCCAGCAAAACTATGAGTTTAATAAATAGATATTTATTCTCAGTAACAATTAGGGATACTACTGGAGGCTAGAAGATGGAATATTCCATGATCTAGGATAACACCGAATTTTTAGTTAGGAGATTGGAGGCGTTATAATTCTTGCTGTCGAGGCTAAAAAAGGCAAGAACAACCCCCTGTTGCCTCTGCAAATATGCGAGCGTAATTCCACTTACAGGCAGAAAATTCTCAATTTTTTTTATAAGGACAAATTTTTCAATGCCCAAAAAAGACCTACCCGATCAACTAAACGACCCAGATCGTTTTTTGCACACGGAGCATTTAAAAGCTGACCTGAAGGGTCGCTCTATTCGGAGCGGCGCAGTGACAATGACAGCACAGGTTGGCAAGTTTGTCCTGAATTTTGGCTCGACTGCTGTCCTTGCTCGTCTGCTAACCCCTGAAGACTATGGTCTAATCGGCATGGTGATTGTAGTGACGGGTTTTATTGAACTATTTAACGAGATGGGATTATCCACGGCAACAGTCCAAAAGGCTGAAATTACTCATAAACAAGTGAGTACGCTATTTTGGATTAATGTGGGAATTGGCTGGCTGCTGATGATGGCAACCGCAGCGATCGCCCCTGGGGTAGCTTGGTTCTACAGCGAACCACGATTGACCGCAATCACAGTGGTCTTGGGTATGGGTTTTGTCTTAGGAGGTTTGGGAGTTCAACATCAAGCCCTACTGAAAAGACAAATGCGCTTTACCTCCCTAGCTATGATTGAAATTGGATCGATCATTGTTGGGATTTGTACCGCGATTGTTTCCGCATGGCAAGGTGCAGGGTATTGGGCGCTGGTCTTTATGCCCCTCGCCAGGGCGTTCACCTTCACCGTGGGGGTGTGGATAATGTGTGCGTGGCGTCCGGGTTTACCTGTTCGGAAATCTGGAATTGGTTCTATGTTAGCTTTCGGCGGTCATATAACAGGTCAAAACGTCCTTAACTACTTTATTCGCAATCTGGATAATTTACTGATCGGATATTTTCTCGGTCCACAGGCTTTGGGCTTATATGCTAAAGCTTACCAATTATTACTTCTGCCGATTCAACAGATTAATGGGCCGGTCAGCAATGTAGCCCTGCCGACCCTAAGCAGGCTGCAAAACGAACCAGAGCGATATCGTGAGTATTATCGCAAAGGAATTTTGTTATTGGTAGTCCTGGGGATGCCACTGATTGCTTTTCTGGTTGAGGCGGCCGATCAGGTCATCCTGATTGTACTGGGTTCTCGATGGACTGACGCGATTCCTTTATTCCGCATCTTGGCACCAGCGGCTTTTGTGGGTACGTTCAATGTTGCCACTGGTTGGGTGTACACTTCACTCGGTCAAGCCGACCGTCAGTTGCGTTGGGGCTTTATTGCATCGGCTGTAACAGTAATCGGTTTTTTGATTGGCATCCAATGGGGAACAATTGGCATCGCAGCATCCGTTAGTTTGACTATGTGCTTGTTACGTTATCCCGGGATTGTTTACTGCTTTAAAACTACCCCTTTGAAGGTTAGCGACCTGACGGAAGTTCTATGGCGACCAACGGTGGCATCTCTGGCTGCTGCTGCTATACTATTTGCAGGGAGAGGCTGGTTGGCTCTCGGGGAAAACCTTTTGCTCGGGCTACTGATAAAAGGCCTAGTTTACACTCTATTGTATATCTTGATTTGGTGTATGCTGCCCAACGGCTGGCAGACTTTGAAGGAAATCCTGCGATTGTTAAAAGAGTTGCGACCTAAGCCCAAGGAGGCTGTAAATGGAAATAAATCACCTTAAAGAATTGATGCCAAAGCCTCTCCGCTCCTTGATTAATGACGCTAAGGCTTTATCAGAAAAACTCCACAAAGAGTTACAAATCAGAACCGCTAGAGTCAATCCGAACCCGATTCTAGTTCTGGGGAACCAAAAGTCTGGGACGTCAGCGATCGCAGCTTTGTTAGCAGAGATGACTGGCCTTTCGGTGAGTATCGATCTCAGAAAAGAAATTGAAAACCCAACCTATCACAAAGTCAAGCAAGGAGAGTTGTCTTTTGCTGAATTCGTCAAGTTACATAAGTTGGATTTTTCCAGAGCGATTGTTAAAGAACCAAATCTGACGCTTTTTTACGAAGAGTTGGTGGAATATTTCCCCCAGTCTCAGTTTTTGTTCGTGATTCGGGATCCCCGCGATAACATTCGCAGCATTTTGAATCGCCTGAAGATTCCTGGTAATCTTTCTGGATTTCGTCCAGAATACCAGGGGGAAATGACACCAGCTTGGGATCTGATCCTGGATAATAGCTGGCTAGGACTCAATGGCGACTATATTGAAATGCTTGCCCAACGCTGGAATTTAATGGCTGATGTTTTCCTGAATCACTCGGAACAGATGATTCTTAGCCGTTACGAGGTTTTTGTTCAGGATAAGGTGGGCGAAATCGCACGACTAGCAAAAAGTTTGAATTTACCGCAAGTTAACGATATTGCCGCGAAAGTCGATATTCAGTTTCAACCGAGAGGCAACAAGAACGTAAAGTGGCTAGACTTTTTTGGCGAAGAGAATTTAAGTAAAATCGATCGCATATGCCAAGAAAAAATGAAACAACTCGATTACCCGCTTGATCATAAGTCAATGTGAAGCTAAGGATCCGATTGGAGATTGGACAAATATCGATAATCATTGGGTGCAGCGCCTTTTGATCCATTAAAAAATTGCCCTAGAGAAAAAACTTATGCGGATCGCCTTCCTGGTAGACCAGTTTCCGAGTTTGTCGGAGACGTTTATATTGAATCAGATTACGGGTCTGATAGATCGCGGACATGAAGTAGATATTTACCCCGACAAACCTAGTAAGATTGCCAAAATTCCGTCAGAGGTGATTCGTTACGAGTGCCAAAAACGCACTTACTATGTGCAATGGCCGAAAAATCGCTACTGGCGACTTTTGAAAGGTGCAGGATTGTTCTTGGGCAATTTTTCTCAAAATCCTGGGGTTCTGCTGCGATCGCTCAATATCTTTAAATACAACTTCTCTAAGCACGGGGAGCAAGCGGCCATCTTGAAGCTGCTCTATTCTAGCATTCCATTCCTGAATCAGCAGCCATACGATATTATCCATTGTCACTATGGGCGCAACGGGATCAGAGGTGCGCTTTTGCGAGACATTGGAGTCTTGAAGGGAAAATTAATCACCACCTTTCACGGCTACGATGTTAATTCATATCCTAATCAATACGGATCCCATATTTATCAACCTCTATTTCAAACCGGGGATTTTTACACGGTCAATACAATGTTCACTGCGGGCAAGGCAGTAGCTCTTGGGTGTCCGGAAAACAAGATTGTCAAGCTGCCTGTTGGCGTGAATCTGTCAAACTACACTTTTCGAGAACGCAGTCTTCGAGATGGAGATCCGGTTAACATTATCACAGTGGCCAGATTGGTAGAGAAAAAAGGCATTGAGTATTCGATTCGCGCTATTGGCAAGCTCCATTCCAAGTATGCTAAGATTAAATACTGCATCGTCGGAGAAGGACCGCTGAGGGAATCCTTGGAGCGGTTGATTTCAGAACTCGATCTCGGTGATAGAGTTAAATTGTTAGGATCAAAAACCCAACAAGAACTGCTCGCACTCTACGCTCAGTCTCACATATTTGTGCTTTCAAGCGTCACGGCTGCTAATGGAGACCAGGAAGGTCAGGGTCTTGTGCTCCAAGAGGCTCAGGCTACAGGTATGCCGGTTTTGTCTACAATTCATAATGGCATTCCTGATGGTATCTTAGATGGAAAATCCGGATTCCTCGTACCTGAACGAGATGTTGATGCTTTGGCTGATCGGTTAGACTATCTAATCAGTCATCCCCATGTCTGGGCAGAAATGGGTCGTGCCGGTCGAGCTCATGTAGAAGCTAACTACGATATTGAGAAACTCAATGATCGGTTAGTTGAAATTTATCAAATGCTGTTGAGTTAAAACTTATAACTTATTCATGGCAAAATAGCGACAAAAGGATACAACCAGCAGTCCAGCAAAAGGTTGTTTGGCGATTTGAGCAAAAAGGACAAATTTTATCTTCAAGTTATGCCAGCAAAATAACCATATAAAGAGCATTATTCACAGATCCATACTTTGAAGATTTGGGATCGGCTCCATCTTTAGCTTAAACTATTGTTGAATTATATAAAATTATGAAAAATCCCGTTGTTTTTATCATTTTTAATAGAGTGGATACCAGTGCAAGAGTATTTGAGGCAATCAGACAAGCCAAACCTCCAAAACTTTTTGTGATTGCTGATGCTCCTCGTCCGGAGATTCCTGATGATGCTGAAAAATGTGCAATAACCCGCTCAATTATAGATCGAGTTGATTGGGACTGCGAAGTATTGAAACATTATTCTGAAACCAACTTAGGACCGGTTATATGTATTTCAAGGGGAATAGACTGGGTATTCGATCATGTAGAATCTGCAATTATATTAGAACACGATTGTTTGCCTGATTTGACGTTTTTTGACTTTTGTGATGAATTGCTAGAGAAATATAAATATGACACAAGAGTGATGCATATCACCGGAACAAATTTTGGTATTTCAGGAATAAATAAACAAGATAGTTATTATTTTTCCAGGCGCACAGATATTTGGGGATGGGCGACTTGGAGAAGAGCATGGAAATATTACGATGTTAACATGAGTTTATTGCCAGATTTCATAAAATCCGGACAATTAAAAAATTTATCAACATCAAATAAAGACTATCGTAAAAAACTTCAGAGATGGGAATATCATTATACAAATAGTATCAAAAAAACTTGGGACATACAATGGCATTTTGCTTGTATGTCCCAAGGAAGTTACTCAATCGTACCAAATAGAAACTTAGTGCGTAATATTGGGTTTGGTGAACAAGCTTTAAATACTACATATACCGAAAGCAGAGCCGCTAAACTAGACTTGGAGAAAATGGAGTTTCCTCTCAGCCATCCAAAATTTTTTATCAGAGATACATATGCAGATGATATGTATGTAAGACAAAGACAAGACGAAGAGTCACAAAGAATAGACAAACGCATTAATAGAAAAATCAAAAAATGGTTTAGTTTTAATTAAAAAATAGAGAAATAATCATGTTTAATGTCAAGTAAAAAATAGCGAGATGATTAGGTTAATATTGTAACTATGATGTTAATATATTAATAGGATGATTTAATGACTAATAATGACTAAGGCTTTGGCCTGAGCAAAAAAACAGTCAATCATACACGGTTAAATAGAAAGCAAGTAAGTAAATAAAAATTCAAACAAGATAGATTTATGAAACAATATTTTCAGGGTAATTGAATATCGGCATAGGGGAAGTTGCAAAAAGGAGTGAATTCGTGACTAGCCAAATATTTGATAGTTCCAGAATAATGGTAAGCGCGATCGTGCCAACTTATAACCGCGCCGATGTTATCCAAAGAGCAATAAATACTGTCTGCCAACAATCTTACGAAAACTTAGAAATCATTGTGGTGGATGATGCCTCAGCGGACAACACTGAAGCAGTCGTTAAAAGTATGAGTGATCCCCGAATTCGCTATATACGCCATGAAACCAATTTAGGGGGTGCTACGGCTCGTAATACGGGAATTGATGCGGCCAAGGGAGAATATATTGCTTTTTTAGATTCGGATGATTTATGGCGACCGCAGAAGATTTCGTCCCAATTGGTGTCGATTCACAATCATCCTGATTCGGCAAAAGTAGTGAGTTATACCCAGGTGGAAAATTATAATGGGCGTCATGTGTCAATAATCCCTACTCGGGGCAAACAGGATACAGAGTCAGTAGGGGAATATTTATTTGTTAACGGAGGAGAAATGCACACAAGTACCCTGATGCTTTCTCGTTCTTTGGCTGCGTCTACTCGTTTTCGTCCGGGATTAAAAAAACACCAAGACCTAGATTTCTGCTTGAGATTGGCGGCAGCAGGCGCTAAATTTACTTTTGTCGAACAACCATTAACCGTTTGGGTAAACGAACAAAGAAGCGATCGCGTATCAAAGATATCTGATTATCGCATCTCGTTGAATTGGATTAGGGAATACGAATCTTCCATATCTCCTAAAGCCACCAAAGGCTTTTTGATTAAAGAAGTGGTTCCCAAGTTATTGCAACAAGATATAGATCGCGGCTATACCGCGAAAATAATCTTAGAAGCGAGATGGTACGGAGCCGTTTCTCTCCAGAAATTTGCTATCCTGATGGGGAAGGTGGCAATCCCAGGCAAAATTCGCAAAAAGTTGAAATCTTTAGTGACCAAAGCATTTCGAGATAAATTATAAATGTTTAATGCAGGGAGATAAACCTTGCGATTTGCTACTCAAGCTGAGGGACAGCAGCTATGAAAACTTTGCTCCTTTCTCAGTCGGATCTAGAAGGGGGAGCGCCCCGTGCTACTTATCGACTCCATCAGGGCTTACAGACAATTGGTGTGGAGTCTCAGATGTTGGTGCAAAATAAACTGAGCGACCAGCACAGCATCATTGGAGCCAAGGGTGAATTGGGCAAAAAGATTGTTAGTTTCCGAGAAACTTTCGATTCTTGGCCAGTTAAGTTTTATCGTCAACGAGAAAAGACGAATTTTTGGCTCGGTTGGTTACCCGACCGAATGATCGAGAAGGTTACTTCCCTGTCACCAGAGGTGATTAACTTGCATTGGATCTGTCGAGGATATGTACAAGTTGAAACCCTCGCCAAATTTAACAAACCACTTGTCTGGACATTTCACGATATGTGGGCTTTTACTGGGGGATGTAACTATTCGCTGGATTGCGATCGCTATATCTCCGCTTGTGGATCTTGTCCTCAATTAAACAGCAATCGCGATTGCGATCTGTCTCGTTGGGTCTGGCAAAGAAAAGCGAGAGCGTGGCAAAACCTGAATTTAGCGATCGTGACTCCGAGCCGATGGTTGGGTAAATGCGCCCAAGCTAGTTCTTTGTTTAAAAACGTCAGAGTAGAAGTGATTGCCAATGGGATCGATACAACACGATACCAGCCCATAGAGCGACGAATTGCCCGAGAATTACTCAAGTTACCTCAAGATAAGCAACTAATCCTGTTTGGCGCTATGGATGCTACAGGCAGCAGTCGAAAAGGATTTCACCTATTCCAACCAGCGTTACAGGAACTCAGCCAATCTGGATGGGGGGATCAAGTAGAGTTGGTTGTCTTCGGTTCTTCTGGATCTAAAGATGAAACCGATTTGGGTTTTAGATGTCATTATTTGGGTAAGTTGGCAGACGATATCTCACTGGCACTGGTCTATGCTGCTGCGGATGTTTTTGTGGCGCCGTCCATTCAAGATAATTTACCAAATACCATGATGGAGGCGATCGCCTGCGGGACTCCCTGCGTAGCTTTCAACATTGGCGGAATGCCGGATATGATCGAACACCAGCAAAATGGCTATCTGGCCAAACCTTATGAGATTTCAGATTTAGCTGCTGGAATTGCCTGGGTTTTAGAGAACCCAGATCGTCATCAAAAATTATCCTGGCGAGCCCGGGAGAAAACCGAGCAAGAGTTTACTCTGGAGTTGCAAGCTCATCGCTACTTGTCACTTTTTACCGAGATGGTATCGGACAAGCAGCGATTCTCCTCCTGATCCAAGGACAAATGTCCCCTTTTTCTGCCCAGATTTGAACATAATCTCACAGGCAACATCCCACAGGATCATCAAAATATCGAGAACATCGAGAACATTAACCTTTGGGAATCCCTTCCGCACAAAAAAGATCGAGTAAAATCAAAAATCCATGAGTAATCCGGCACATTCCTTGAATCGCTTTGTTCTTGCCGTAGTCCGGCTGGGTTTGGCGATGGAACACATGTTTGCAGGTATTATGATTATATGGTGTTCCGATGCCTTTCTTACCCTGCACCAAATGAACGGCAGTAACATAGCAGGTCGGGGTCAATATTATGGGTTTCCTTTGCTGGCATTGACTTGCCTCGTGTTGATGTGGTTGCGGTGGCCAAAATCGTTCCCAGTGATCAAAGAGGGAAAATTTATTTTATTGTTTGTGGGATTTGTTCTACTTTCAACTTTATGGTCTACAGATGCCAGTCAGACCCGCGAGGAAGGAATTCATTTATTACAAACCACTATTTATGGAGCTTATCTACCAACGCGCTATACTTTCAAGCAGGAAACCGATCTACTTAGTTGGGTGTTTGGCATTATAGCTTTATCCTGCATCTTTTATGTTTTTGGCAACCCGAGCTTGGGAGTGATGGATGCTAGTCTGGCAGCAGAACTAGACGGGAAATGGCGGGGAGTGTTTAAGCACAAAAATGTCCTCGGTTCTATTGCTGCCACAATGGCCCCATTTTTGTTGAGCAAGGCGATGACGGCATCAAAAAGACAGTGGCTATGGTGGGGGTTTTTTGGCCTCACGGTTATGCTCATTTTTGGTGCCGATTCAAAAACGGCTGTGGTCGGTTTTTTGTTTCTAATGATGATGTCCCCCTTTCATAGAATTTTTCGCTGGAATCTTGCCATTTGTGTGCCTCTGTACCTGATCGGCTTAATGTTGGGGGGGATTGGCTTGCAGTTACTGGTTGATAATTGGTATGAGGCGATGGATTTTTTGGACAAGCCACCAGACTTGAATGGGCGGTTCCCGTTATGGGCAATTGTGTTCGAGGCGGTTCAAGATCGCCCTTGGCTGGGTTATGGGTTTCATGGTTTATGGCATAGTGAATGGGGAGAATATATCCACGAGGTTATCCCGTGGAAACCAAATCATGCCCATAATGGTTTTTTGGATGTGCTGGCGGATTTTGGTATCGTTGGATTCATGTTGTTTGCGATCGCATTATTTAATGTTTTGTTTAGATCCATTAAGTGGATCCGTTGTTTCCCTTCTGTGGAAGGTGTTTGGCCAATTGCTTATTTGACTTATCTTTTGTTACAAAATGTGGCAAATTCTAACTTAGTCGTCCCACATACTCTGTACTGGTTGCTGTTTTCGGTGATCAGCTTTACCCCATTTCCGAAGGTAAATGAACGACCCGAACCTATCGATAAACTTCCGATAAATTCTATTCCAATATCAACCAAAAATCTACAAACACATTATCATTACCCACAGATATCATCTTTCAATCGATTTGACAAAGGCAGGTAAAAGACAAAAAGCTAAACCATCTCTATATAACCATAATAACCCAAGTTATGGGGGCGTCGATTTCATAAAAATTTTGTCAAGAATAGTTTTGATAAAAAATTCACATTCAAACAGGACAGTCAAAGATCATATAGAGGATTTAATGGTAAAGTATGGAGCGAAATTTAGTCTTTAGTGAGTTCGGTTCAAAACCTGATGAATCTCTACGGTTGATGCTATTCGACCTTAATGTAAGCGGTCATCATCCGGGCTATATTCAACATTTAGTGAAATATTGGACGGAAAATGGTATTCCCGGAAATTTGGATGTTCTGGTATCTCCAAATTTCTTGAAATTACACTCTGATATTGTCGATTTAGCAGACCCAGACAAACACCGGACTAAGTTTGTAGCGATTTCTCCTGAGGAACAAGTCAGTCTGGAGGGAAAAAATTTTCTAGCTAAACGAATTATCCTGCCTTTTAAAGAGTGGGAAATCCTTTGCAAGTATGCTCGTGATTTGGGGACAACGCACTGCCTAATTATGTATTTAGATACGTTAATGTTACCAGTTACTCTGGGAAAGAAGTTTCCCTGCCCCCTGTCAGCCATATACTTCAGACCCATTTCTCATTACAGTGAATTTCCCAATTTTGAACCTTCTTTAAGGGAACAATTATGGCTATGGCGAGATAAGTTTTATCAGTCTAAGATTTTCAGAGGTGAAAAGTTAAAAAATTTATTTTGCTTAGACCCCCTGGCGATACCCTATCTGGAAAAATATCAAGGTTCGGTGCAGGTCTCCCATTTACCCGATCCTGTGCAAATATATAATCAATCTGAATCTGAGTTAAATGAACTACGCGAAAGTTTAGGCATTGAAGCCGATAGAAAAGTATTTTTGTTATTTGGCTCCTTGAGCGATCGCAAAGGAATTCATCAACTGCTCGAAGCGGTTCTCATGTTACCAGCCGACTTAGCCGAAAAACTCTGCCTGTTGTTAGTTGGCCCATCGGTGTCGCTCGAGCGAACCAGAATGGAAAATCGCATGGCAGAAATCTTGCAGTCATTACCCGTCCAAATTATTAGATGCGATCAATTTATTTCCGATCCAGAAATTCAAGCCTATTTCCAAATTGCAGATGTGATTCTGGCTCCATACCAGCGTCATGTGGGGATGAGTGCTATTTTGGTTAGAGCCGCCGCCGCACAAAAACCCGTTCTATCTTCAGACTATGGTTTAATGGGCGAAATTACTCGTCGCTATGAACTCGGTCTCACTGTTGATTCTAGGTTTCCGAAGGCAATTGCTCAGGGTATGACTCAAATGCTGCGGGCATCACCGAAAAAGTTTGGCAATCCTGACAAAATGAAGTCTTTTGCTCAAGAAAATGCCGCCGAACGATTTGCCCAGGTGATCTTCGACCATCTCCTGGTAAGATGATTGTTAGATTAACCAGTTGTACGATTTAGTCAATATAGATGGATGGAATTATACTTTTGTCAAAAAAAATCTAAACCAAAATCAATCGTCCAGTTAGTTTAACAAAAAATAATCCAGAGAAAAAAGCTTTCTTAAATAGGAATGCGCTCGCCTATTAGATATGGCGATCGCTCAGATGATTCGCAATTATTAAAATACCAAAACATAACATATATACAAGAGGTTCTAATATAAAACATGGAGCAATTCGTTGTGCCAAAGCATAAAATAGCTCTGCTGGTTAATATCATTGCGCCATACCGAGTTCCTATATATCAAGCGATCGGTTCCCACTTTGATTTAGCTATTTTCTTCGGAGGAAATGAAGGCAATCGAAGTTCATGGCAGAATATAGAGGCGAAGCTCAAAGACATAAAAGTTAAGCAGTCTTGGGGGCTGACCCTGCATTGGCAAGAAGGAAAGAGTGGCGGAACTTACGATCACCGGTTTACTCAAATTACCTTGGGATACTTGTTCGATTTGTTTGCCTATAAACCGGATGCGGTGGTTACCAACGAAATGGGTTTTCGCACATTAGTCGCTTTGTTGTATGGAACTATTTGCCAGCGTCCCGTGTGGGTGTGGTGGGGAGGGACTTTACATACAGAAGGATCCAGAGGAATGCTTAGGCGATTGCTGCGTAGGTTGATCTCGCCTTTGGTCAAACACTGGATCAGTTATGGGCAAACTTCTACAGAGTATCTCACCAGTATCGGGGTGCCAAGGGAGCGCATTTTGCAAATCCAAAACTGCGTGGACGAGCGGTTGTACCTACCACCAACCGCTCCAGCAGTGAATCTGGAAACCAAACCAGTGTTTCTGTATGTGGGTCAGATGATTCGTCGCAAAGGGGTGGATAAACTTTTAGAGGCAGTAGGGAAAGTTCAGGCAAAAGGGCATAATTTTTCTCTACTGTTAGTGGGTGGAGGAGATGAAAAGCCAGCATTGGAAACTTTAGCCCAAGCCCTAGGCTTGAAAAACGTGCATTTCTACCCTCCCCAATCACCAGAAGCGATGCCAGCAATTTATCGCAGTGCGGATTACTTAGTATTTCCTACTTTGGCGGATCCTTGGGGTCTGGTGGTGAACGAGGCACTTTGGTCTGGGGTGCCAGTTTTATCATCCATTTATGCGGGTTGTGCGTCAGAACTTTTGCCCAAGGAAAATCTGTTCGATCCTTTAAATCCAGATGATTTTGAGGCGGTATTAACCAGAGCATTGCTCGGTGAGATTGCCCCTCCGGAGCGATCGCGTTTGAAAACCTGCGCCGAAGTTGCGGATTTGATCGTCAATCAGATTAGTAACACCCTTAAATCTTGATTCTCCAGGCTACAACTATCCTCAGCAAGGATCAGGAAATAGACGAAGTTTCTGATCGTTGGGGCATTTGACCCTGTAAACCATGCCAGCTTTTTTTGCCTACATAACTTAAGTCTCATGGCTATAGCGAAACATTTAACTCGACATCAACGCTGGATCGTTCTGTTTTTAATGTTCCTACTGGTATCAGTGGGTACTGTTAGCATCTTCAATCGGATCAAGGCGAGCGAGCCAATAGAACTTTCGCCAACTTCGATCCCTGTGCCTGAGAACTTGTTTGGTATGCATATTCATAATCTGGTCAAGACCCGTTATCCGGATATGCCCACAACACCTTGGCCTGCTGTACAGTTTGCGACTTGGCGATTATGGGATGCCTATGTCTCTTGGCCTAACTTGGAACCTCGTCAGGGAAAATGGAATTTTGAAACTTTGGACGAATATGTGGCTTTAGCTGAGGAAAAGAAAGTAGAATTATTGCTAGTTTTAGGATTATCACCCCATTGGGCTTCGGCACGACCTACAGAGAAATCGACTTATGGATCTGGGAATGCTGCCGAACCAAAAAATCTAGAGGACTGGTCTAATTATGTCCGCAAAGTCGCCACCCGTTACAAGGGTCGAATTCGGTACTATGAAATCTGGAACGAGCCGAATTTGCCTGGATTTTATACCGGCACTGTGGCAGAAATGTTAAGGCTCTCCCAGAAAGCTTACCAAATTCTCAAGGAGGTAGATCCTTCTATTACAGTCGTTTCACCATCGGCTGCTCATAGTGGAGACTCAGGTCTTGTTTGGTTGGAAGAATATTTGAGTAGCGGTGGCGGTTCCTATGCTGATGTAATTGGCTACCATTTTTATGTGAAGCCAGAACCCCCTGAAGCAATGGAGACGGCAATTGCTCAAGTTCGAGAATTAATGGCCAAGTATGAAGTCAATCACAAACCTCTGTGGAATACAGAAGCCGGATGGTCTAAGCCAAAACCTTTCCCCTCAGAGGAGTTAGCTGCGGCTTATGTGGCACGCTCGTATATTCTCAATTGGGCAGGGGGTGTGACTCGTTTCTACTGGTATGCTTGGGATAATCAAAATTGGGTGAGTTTACAAATGACACGGGCCGATCGCACCACCATTACACCTGCCGCTGTGGCTTATGCCAATGTACAAAAATGGCTGGTGGGGGCACAGATGAATAGCTGCAAATCCGATCGCCAGAATACATGGATCTGTCAGCTAACCCGCGATCGCGGTTATCAAGGTTGGATTGTCTGGAACCCAGATGGCAAATTACGTTTTAATGTACCCGATCGCTGGGGGGTGAAGCAGATCCGAGACTTAGCGGGTACAGAGCGCGACTTTTCAGGGAATAGTATCGAAATTGGCCCGTCGCCGTTATTACTGGAAAATGAGCCTGGATGAGTGCTACTTGCTCCACAATTTTGCTCTGGAAACGCAACAAGATTTAACTGGTGGGGATCATAAATCAGATTTTCGCTTGCTTAAACCAAAATTTCATAAACAATCGTAAAAACAGCCGGTTTTCTGAGAAAATAGGCGGTTTTTTGTAGTAAAACTTTACAGAAACATAGAGGATTTCTCATAAACAAAAATTAGCAGAACTGAGGCGTATAATTACTCTGAAGAAATCGCTGAGGTTGAGCAAATGCTATTGGGAAATCTGACAGAATATCCTTACCCGTCAATGCGACCAGTAATTATGGGGAAACGCGGTGCGGTTGCTACCAGTCAACCCCAAGCCGCGATCGCTGGTATGGAAATGCTTTTAGCGGGGGGAAATGCCGTGGATGCCGCGATCGCTATGGCGATTACCTTGACCGTGGTCAAACCGACCGCAAACGGCATTGGTTCTGATGCTTTTGCCTTAGTTTGGGATGGCAAAATTCATGGGTTAAATGGGTCGGGAAAAAGCCCACAAAACTTAACTATAGAAAAATTTGCCGGTCAAGAAACCATCCCCGATTATGGCTGGTTGCCCGTGACAGTTCCGGGGGCAGTTTCTGCATGGCGAATGCTATGGGAACGGTGGGGAAAACTGCCATTTGAACAATTATTTGCCCCGGCAATTCGCTATGCAACAGAAGGGTTTCCCGTATCTCCAGAAACCGCCCAAGCATGGCAAGCCGCTGAGAGGATTTATTTAACCAAAAAAGGATCAGAATTTACCGCATTTAAAGAAATATTTTTTCCCAAAAATCGCGCCCCCGCCGCTGGAGAAACTTGGGGTAGTTTGCTTCATGCCCAAACTTTAACAGAAATTGCCAATACCGGCGGTGAAAGTTTTTATCAAGGCAAGTTAGCGGCAAAAATTAGCCAGTTTGCGGCGGAAACAGGGGGTTTATTAACTGGGGATGATTTAAGCCAACATCAAGCAGACTGGGTAAGTCCGATCGCCACGGATTATCGGCAAGTCACTGTTTGGGAATTACCCCCGAATACTCCGGGAATTGCTACTTTAATTGGCTTAAATATTCTGGAAGGATTTAATTTAGATCGATATCCGCGAGAATCGGTGGAGTCTTATCATTTGCAAATTGAAGCAATCAAGCTGGCTTTTGCCGATTTACATCGATATAATGCCGATCCCCGCTATATGAAAATGTCCGTACATCGGCTATTAGATAAAGATTATGCCGATGAACGACGGCGGTTAATTGGACATAAGGCGATCACTCATACTTTGCCCGGACTTCCCAAAGGGGGCACCGTCTATTTAGCCACAGCAGATCGGGATTTAATGGTATCTTTTATTCAATCAAATTATATGGGGTTTGGCAGTGGCATTGTCGTCCCGGAAACTGGCATTTCTCTGCATAACCGAGGCTGTGGTTTTACTTTGGAACCCGGACATCCTAATCAGGTTGGCCCAGGAAAGCGTCCTCTACATACAATTATGCCCGGTTTTCTCACGGAAAATCGCCAACCCCTTGGCCCTTTTGGGGTGATGGGTGGACCAATGCAACCCCAAGGTCATTTACAAATGGTGACAAATTTAGTGGATTATCAACTAAATCCTCAAGCAGCATTAGATGCCCCTCGATGGCGTTTTTTGGCAAATAATCAGGTAATTTTGGAAAATTCTGTCTCCGAAGCGATCGTTAAAGGATTGTTAGACCGGGGACATGGGGTTAGAGTCAGCCCGGAAAAAAGTCTCTTTGGTCGCGGTCAAATGATTTTGCAACAAAATGGTGTATTTGTAGCAGCATCAGAACCCCGCAGTGATGGCATGGCGATCGCATTTTAAGCCAACCATTTAGGCATCATTAATCATACTTAATCATGGATATATAAATGTAAATGTAAGGGCACTTGTATTGCTAGAATTAGTGCGAAAAGGCTTTGAAATGTGGTGGTATGATGGGGCGGATGCTTGACGAGATGAATATCGCAATTATACCACAAAAATGCTCAGATACAATAGCATTAATCAGTTAGATTCGAGCATCCTTAAACCGGGAGAAACCGGGAGATATGGCGGTGACTGTGGATGGAGAACATATTTTGGCTTATGTTGGCGATCGCACCTGAATTTCAGCGGATCCTGATATCCAAAAAACGCTCAAAGTCACCACCCCGGAACCGCATAATTTTTGGTTTAATACCCCCGTTTATTTATTACGTTGGCGGCAATTGTCACCGAAAAAATCATCACCATTAAATCAATAGCATTAAATTAATTTTATGAACAAAGAAAACCCTCAAGGCAAATTTATGCGTGAAACTTTCCGTATTTTCACTGCCGTATATATCGTATATGTAGTTATTGTGTAATGGCTAAGAGTAAAAAGTCTGTAAAAAGTCTGTTCTAAATTTTCTTAGCATAGGCGTTAGGGAGATGAGCAAAGTATTACCTGAAAATTACCTGAAAGCTTCCGGACGGGTCAAGCGCTGATCGATAGTCAAAGATTTATTCAAAAAATTGCCTATCCCGTGCAATTTCTGAGCTATTCCTGAGCTATATTTACGATTTGATGAAATAACAAAGTAAGAATTAATTATTTAATTGGCAAATATCCGATATTTTGGGAGATGATTTGGCTAAAAATCAGCCTGCTAAAAATCAGGAAATGAAACCATTATTAACCCTGTTATTAACCTGATTACATCCTAAAGATAGTCTTTGATAAATTAATCTGAAAAAACCCTGGTAATGGGTAATGGGAATGAGGGGAAAATGGCGATATTATACAAAGAAAAATGCGGTTATAAGGCTGAGGTATTTTGGCGCAATTTTCAATGTGAAGAAACTTTATTTTGGCGCGATGCTAATGGCTTACCTAAATAAATTATCGGCATATCGGCGCGGTATCGATATTACTGAACCGAAAAAAAATCAGCAAAAATTTTTGCTTCTGAGTCAAGCGGTGGCAAGTATTTCAGATGCGATCGCGAGCGCAGATTTATCGGGTAATCCCAGCTTGCGCCCCCAGAGCATTGGCGAAATCACAATTGAAATGACTAGAATTGAAATGACTATATTTTAAGACTATATTTTAACTCTTTAGACTATCCGAAGACTATCCGAAAAGTCCTCACTTGCCAAGGAAAAATATCCTGACTTACTGAAGGAATCGCTTGTTCCAATAAATCCACCGAACCGTCAATCTTTAAACCCAAGTCACTTTCTAACTGAATTTCCGTGGCTTGTCCGTGACATTCATAACACCGTAAAATCCATTGTTTGCCCTCATAATTATCTTCCTTGGGTTTAAATGCCATGAAAATTAAATTTTCGGCAGATATATCCAAAAAAGAACCCTTGGCTGGCAATTTTTTTTCGGAGATAGTTGCGTTAAACTCGGCGCAATTTTCCCATAACTGCACTAATAAGGGCTGATTAAACTCATAACCCCGTCGGACAGTTTTTGCCTGCTGCCAACTGCCTGCATGAGGATAAATTCCATAAGTAAATTGATGGTGATAAAAGTCCGCCTTGGGGTCAGGCCAAGTTGACCCTCGCAACAGGGTTAAACGCAGTTGATTCGGTTGGGCGTCATAGCCATATTTACAGTCATTTAATAAGCTGACTCCATAAGTGTCTTTTGCTGCCAATTTTTCTGGCTGATGGGCGATCATTTCTGAACCGATTTTAGGCATTTTAGGCATATTTTCGGTTAAATCTGCCCAATGTAAAGCGGGAACTTCCCATTGGGCTTTTTCCGCTGGAGTCTGAGGATTGGTCGGACGGGCGATCGCCCCACAAGGCATTTCATAAGTAGCGATATCCGCTGTAATATTTAAAGGAAATGCCGCCTTAACCATGACATGAGGAGTCTGCCAATCTGCGCTGGTCGCTATTTTTAAAATTGGTGAATGAATCTGTAAAATATAGTCTTGGATCAACTCGGAATTTTCTAACTGCCGAATCACCCGCAGTCGCCATTGAATTGGCCCTGATTCTTGCCAAATAATTGCCTTTAAAACCGGCGGATTTAAGGGATATTTGGCATAATTTGGGTCAATATTCCAAGCATCCCAATATTGACCGCTATCTTGAAATGCTTGCAGTTGATTTCCGGCATCGCTGAGGACTTCTCGTTGATTTATTTTATCAAAAATACTTTGCAGATTTCCAGTTTCTGGGTCAACAATGACTCGCAGCATATCATTTTCTATTGTAGGGGCAAATATAGGGGCGAAGCATTCGCCTAAATAATTTTTTGCTGGGTCTGGGAAGTTCATCGGTGAGTGTTTCGCCTCTACGGACTGGTTCACACTATCGGGAATATCGGGATTAGTATCATCAACTAACCAAAAAATATTATAACCAATTGAAGGAATATCCGCTGCATAAAATAACAGGGAGTTTTCTGTCAGCTGCGTTCGCACTTCTTCCCCAGCGCGATCGTAAACTTTCCAGGCTTTTCCCGCTGCGGAAATAGGGGTTAAATCTACCGCCACTACCTCAGAACGCGACCAATTGAGGGAATTAAAAATAATAATGGGTTTGGCTTCAACCCTGGGAGGTTGAGGCAATTCAATTTGATGATATATCGCCTTTAAAGCCTGGTCTAATATATTCTTGGCCACCCCTTCAGCATTTTGCCAAGTCGGATTAACTTCCTCATATACTTCGGGAATTGAGGAACCAGGTAAAATATCGTGAAATTGATTAAAGAGTACCTGTTTCCAAGCGGTTTCTAATTCAGTTTGGGGCAGAGGCAAATCAGCAATAATTTGGGCTAAACTGCTAAACAGTTCCGTTTGATATAATAAATGTTCACAACGGCGATTCCATTGTTTTTGTCGCCCATAAGTGGTATAGCAACCTCGGTGAAACTCTAAATATAGTTCATTTTGCCAAATGGGTAAATTTTTGCTGATTTTTCCTTGAGATAACTGTTGTAAATATGCGACAGATGTGGTAAACTCTAATTGGGGAAAAAATGGCGAATATTGCCATTTTTCAGCCACCTCTAACATCTCACGAGTCGGGCCGCCGCCGTGGTCGCCCACTCCGGGCAACCAAAGGGCGTGATCTATGCCAGTTTTCTGCTGCCAATCGATCGCATATTCGGCCATTTCTACCCCATTAATATCTTTACCAATCGGGGCAGACATCAGGCTGAAAATGCGGCTACCGTCGGGGGATTCCCACCAGAAAAGACTATAGGGAAATTCTGTGGTATCGTTCCAGCGCAATTTTTGGGTGACAAAATATTGAATACCTCCTTGGGTCAAGAGTTGGGGTAGTTGCCAACAAAAACCAAAGCTATCCGGCAACCAAGCAACCGGCGCCAGTTGACCAAATTTGGCTAAACAGTAGCGCTGACCATAGAAAATTTGCCGGACAATCGATTCTCCTGAAATAATATTTAATTCCGGTTCCACCCATAAGCCCGCGAGAATTTCCCAACGTCCGGCTTTGACTTGTTTTTGAATTGCTAAAAATAGGTCAGGGCGATGAATTTCTATCCATTCATATAAGGCAGCAGTGGAATGACCAAAGGTTAAGTCGGGAAATTCTTCCATCAGGTTTAAGACTGAGGTAAAAGTCCGTTGGGCTGCTGTCCAAGTTTCACTAATTGGCCATAACCAAGCCATGTCTAAATGGGCGTGACCTAGGAGGGATATTTTCTGGGGCATATTGGGAATTTCCGGGAGCAGCGAGCGCAGGTTTTCTCGGATTAAGCCTAAAGATTGATTAAAGGTTTCTCGGTGGTGAACTGCTGACCAATTAATTAAATTAATTTGCTGTTTAAATCTGTGAGTTAATTCCGGCGAATCCGGGGCATAATTTTGCAGATATTTACAGATAATTGTCAGTTCATCGGCTACAAAACCTGGGTCAATTTCCTGGGGATATGCAGGGGCATAAATTAACTGCGATCGCACTAAAGCCCCTGGGTCATGTCCGGGACTGACCAACCGTAAAGTTAAAGTAATTTTTTCACCGGGAACCACTGCCGGACTGACCAATATTTTCACATTACAATCAAATAAATCCCCGGATTGTAGCAGGTTGCCATTGACAAAAATTTGGGCATCTTCTGCCCACCACAGCAAAGCCAACCGCAGGCTAAAACCCGCCAGAGGATATCCCTGTAAATCCGGGGGAATGACGATGGTTTGAGTCAGCCAAATTACTTCTCTTTTGGCAGACCAAGCAATATGTCCTTTTTCATTTAACTCGGCCAGAGGCCAATTATGCCCTAAATCTTCCTTGGCTAGTTGATTAATTTGGGAAATATCTAAATTTTCCCGGCAATAATGCCAGTGATTTTGCAGATTTACTTGGGTAAGCGAGCGCAACTTGGAGACGATTTCTAAAATATCTTGATTTTCTGTATTTTGTGGTTTGAACATTACTTTTTTGGGTTTTGATTGGTATTTGTTTATCAATAAAAGCCAATTAATAGCAATTGAATTCGGCTGAAATTTTTAGTTATTAGCTATTGAGCGTTAGCTATTTCTGATTGGCGATTGGTTATTTGCTGGAAAAATCACCAATAACCAATCGCCACAAATCGTATTGGCATTCAGGGCAAAATTTTGCTTTAATATAAGGAAGAATTTTGAGTCATGCCATGTCTTCTGCTTCTACGGGCCGTTACCAAAGCCGATTCCTCAACTTCCTGCTGTCCAAATTTCAACAGCTATCCGCTGGCGTGGGACAAGCAGCGCGACAAGTCCAAACTACAACGATCTGGACAGTTCAGTTGTTGGTGTATCCTTTGTATGCCATGTTTCAAACCGGGCGACTGGTGGGCAAACAACTACAGCAAGCCGTCAGTCAAACGGCCACAAAAAAAATTGTCCAGTTGCCCGGAAGCCAGCCACAGTCATCTGCCGTGACCAAAGTTCAGCAGGCAGAAGCGGCCAGCGCCACGGTCAGCGGCAGTGAAGCGGATCTGCCTTTACCACCTTTGACGGATCAACCAAACGATCCTCCTTTGCAGCGGCTATTTCACAGGCTGATCAACTGGATGGAAACCGGCACTGTAGCGGTTAAAGTGAATCTGTTTCAAGAATCAAAATTAAAACATCTGCCCCCCACTGCCGCAACCGCGCCAAATCTTTCCGGGGAAAACATCAGCACTGATCTGGTTTTAGGGGCGACTCAAGCGCCCCAGACCGAGGACTCATCATTTTTAAAATCCATCGATATTGCATCCGCAACGCTTCGCGAACGCACCGCAGCCCAGTCAGAAGCGGGACAGCTTCCCCAGTGGCAAGAGGTGACTGATGCGGTGGTGGACAGCACGCGATCGCTGTGGGAACCTGTCAAAAATTGGTATATGTGGCAGGGAGACTATCCCTTCAATTTAGAAGATGACTTAGAAGATGAAGATTTAACCCGTGATTTATGGGCTGAACCCAGCAGTCCCACTCTGGCAAAGGCTGCCTCAGCAAACCAAACGACTCAAGCTCAAACATTTGTCCCGGCATCAGCCTCCGACTTAGCCGAAAACCCATTGCCGCAACTGGTGCAAGTGATACAAAAAAGTGAAGCAGTGATTCGCACCACCATCACCGAATGGTTTGGCAAAAATGCTTTAGTTCATATTCCTACCGTAAATTCCCCGAACCAGGGGAGCATGGGAGTAGAGGAGCGGGGGAGCAGAGGTGCAGGGGAGCAGAGAAAAGAGAATTTTCCTCTTTCCTCTTTCCTCGAACCTCTTTCCTCCTCTGCACCCCTGCCCCTCCGCACCTCTGCACCTCTGCACAGGCAAACCACCTCGACCCTGACCCAAACTGAAACTCCCGTTACGGGAATGGGGGAACCAGAAACGGGGCGGGATTATATTGAAACCAAGGTTGTTTGCGTTGGCTATGTTAAACATCCCTTGCAAGTGGTACTTGAGGCGATCGATTGGGTGATGTTGCGCTTAGAAAAAATATTCTTAGTTGTTCGCGATTGGTTATTGGTCACTCGTGATTCATTATTTAGAGTTAATTAACAACTAACAAATAATAACTAACTAATAAGCAACTAATAAGTAAATAAACTATTAGTTATTATTTATTAGTTATTAGTTGTTGGCTGTTTGTGATCAGATGTTCAAATAACAACCAACAACCACAACAACCAACAAACAACCAACAAACAACCAACAACAATCAACTAACTAGCGGAAATCATCGCGGTGAGGCTAGATGGTTTCGCGAAATCGCCTTGTAAAATCACACCCCGACGATTAGCCGCCAAATGCCGGAGGATTTTATAGACGGTTTCGATTTGATCGCTGGCACCAGCTTTAGCGGCGATCGCTGCCAAAGACAGAGGGGCGGTTTCTTGGTGTAGCACTGCCAAAACCTTTTTTTGCAGCGCCAAAATGCTGGCGGCGGCTTTTTTCCCGGCTTCTACCCCCGGTTGATGATAAGCATTGATATTCACCAAAAAGGCATATAATCCTACAGCCCGTTCATACAGAGCAATCAACGCCCCAACGGTGCGCGGGTTCACCTGGGGGATCGTCAGAGTAATGGAGTCTCGGCCATTTTCAAACAAAGCGGTGCGAGTCCCCATTAAAAAGCCGGACAAATAATCGCCACAAGTGACATTGGGTTCGATTTCCATACTCGGACCTTGACGGTCTTCTAAGACTTCAATCAAGGTCATGAAGAAATTGGGCACCCCTTCGCGCAACTGTTGCACATAAGCGTGTTGATCCGTAGACCCTTTATTGCCATAAACGGCAATTCCCTGGTGAACGATATTGCCATCTAGGTCTTTCTCTTTACCCAAAGATTCCATCACCAGTTGTTGCAGATAGCGGCTGAACAAAAGCAAACTATCTTTGTAGGGCAAGACCACCATATCTTTTTCCCCGCGTCCGTTGCCCGCAAAGTACCAAGAGAGGGCAAGTAAAGCCGCAGGATTTTCTTTCAGGTTCGGGGTACGGGTGGCGATGTCCATTTCCTTCGCCCCAGCCAACATTTCGCGAATGTTGATTCCTTGTAAAGCGGCAGGAAGTAAGCCTACGGCAGACATTTCCGAGGTTCGTCCGCCTACCCAGTCTTCCATTGGGAAGGTGGCTAACCAGCCTTGGGACTTGGCATGGCGATCGAGGTTGCTGTCCACTCCGGTAATAGCGATCGCTTGTTGGGCAAAATTCAGGTTGCGCTGGGTAAAAGCATATTCAACTTCTAACATCCCATTGCGGGTTTCCGGGGTGGCCCCAGACTTGGAGATGATCACCACCAGAGTGCTAGAAAGTCGATCTTCCAGAGATTTCACGACTTTATCAATTCCTGCCGGGTCAGTATTATCGATAAAGTGAATCTTCATCGGGGCATGATCCGGTTCCAAGGCTTCCGCCACAAACTCTGGCCCCAGGGCAGAACCCCCAATCCCAATCGACAACACATCAGTAAATTTCGGGTGATTGGGGGGATGAATTTCCCCGGAATGCACTTTGGCGACAAAAGCCTCGATCGCCTCTAAAGTCTGAATAATATTTTGCCTCAGTTCTGGGGTCGGGGCTAAGTCAGGATCGCGTAACCAATAATGACCCACCATCCGGTTTTCATCGGGATTCGCGATCGCCCCGCCTTCCAACTCTGCCATCAGCGCAAATGCCCGTTCAAACTTCGGCTGCATCATCGCCACAAAAGCATCATCAAACCGCATCCGGCTGACATCCAGGTACAAACCGAGTCCAGAGTGAAAATACAGCCACTCTTGATATCGTTCCCACAAATCGACTGCACTCGTATCCATATAAAACTCAACTTATATAGTCTTCATCACAACAGTTTATCTATCCAAGACCCCACAAACTAGGAGATCGGAAATCAATGTTATTTGTGGGAAAGTTGGTGGTTGTTTGTTGTTTGTTGTTCGTTATTATTTATTATTTATTGGTTATTTGTTAGACAAAATTCCCTGGTTCAACCACCAACCACCAACCACCAGCAAACAACAACCAACAAGCAACAACCAACAAACAACAACCAACAAAATTAACTTAATCTAACTTAATCTATTTTGTAAATCCATCTGCCCGCGATAGCCAGTAATAATGTAACTGCCATCTTTTAACACATGAATTTCCATTTGATCGCTGGCCCAGTTTAGCTGATTTTCTAAGGCTGGATTAAAAATATGCACTTTTTGATTCCGGGAAGAAACCAGGGACTCGCTATTATTCACCGCCAAAGATTTCACAAACGGGCCATCCACTAAAATATCCAGTTCTGCCAATAACTCTTGAGAACCTACCGGGGCATTTTCCCCTTGTAATTCTTTGAGAGTAAAACCGCTAAAAGACATCACATTCAAGCCCGCCGCCTTGACTTTTTTGGCCAATTGTGCTAAACTTTTAGCTTGAAGAAACGGTTCACCTCCAGAAAAAGTTACTCCTTGATTTTTGGGATGGCTGATAATTTGACTGGCCAGTTCATCCACAGAAATTAATTGGTTAATTTCAAATGGCCAAGAAGCGGGATTAAAACAGCCATCACATTCTCGTTTACATCCTTGTACCCAAACCACTGCCCGATATCCGGGGCCGTTGACTTCTGATTCGTCTACATAGCCCATAATATTTAAGTGGTTTGGGGGAATGTTGGCATAATTTTCCGCTGAATTTATGGTTGATTTAGTCATTTTTTAAGCCAATTTTATGTGAATTTGTGAATTGTTAATTAACTTATTCGTAGGTTTATTTGTAGGTTGGGGTGAGGAACAAGACCCAACCTAATTCTACCCAGTTAATTCGCCGGGGCATTAATTCACCGGGGCATAGCGAACTAAAATCCCAGTAGCGGCGGTAATTTCATCAGCAAATTGTTTTAAGATATCCAAGCTGACACATTTTAAAACTCTTACTGGATAAGAAAATTGCCGCTCTGGTTCGTGATTTTCTCGGCCTTCTAACTCATGTTTTAAGGGTTTCGGTCTAGTGGGAGTGTTGAGTTGAATTTCTGTGGGAGCGATCGCCTGGACTAATTTGATATATTCCTCTCGCTCTTCCTTTTTCCAAGGGTTCAAAAGCATAGTTTGAATCCCCAATTCACCGCCATACATTTGGCTAAATTTTTTAATGCCCGCTAAAATATCGGGCAATTCAATCCCGGCAACAGGTCGGTCAACCCCGCGCATTTTGCCTGGGGAAACTCCATCAAGTTTCACCGATACTTTATCCGCCAAAGCTAACTCTTGACAAACTTGGTAATCGTTGAGTAAAGTAGCGTTGGTTAATACCAGAACCGGGCAATGAGTTAATGCCTTGATTTCCGTAATAATCTCCCCTAAATTAGCGGCTAAAGTGGGTTCACCGCTGCCGCTGAGGGTGACAATATCTACATCCCAAGGAGCAAAGGGCTGTAAATCCTCTAAGATTTGGGCGGTGGGAATAAAAATGCGGCGATCGCTGGTTTTATCGACAATTTCCCCCAGTTGGCAATAGACACAATTAAAGGAACAAGTAGACACTGGGCCAATGGGATCGATACCCAGGGAGCGGCCATATCGCCAAGACTTCACCGGCCCATACACGGAATTAAACTTTACATCGACTGCTAAAGACATATTTTCCTGATTTGGCATTTGGCTCTGATTTATTTTGGCAAAATAACGCATCACCTAAGACGATTGTGCCGCAAAATTCAGAGAAATGCCGGAAAAGTTTACTGGAAATGTTAGAAGTTCACCAAATTTTGCCACTCCAATACCAAAGATGGCGGTAAGCGCAGGGAATAGTCATTTTTCTCACTAGGAATTAACAAACGAATCGACCCCGTTGTGGGCAAATCAAATAAAATATCTTTTAAATCGTATTGTCCCACATTCGGGGCTGGGGACTCTTGGGCAAACATATCCTCAGCAATAAATTCACCGCTATCCGTAATCAGTCTTAACGGTTGCGGATGGGCTACTTCCACCACACCAGGAAACCCCACCAACCGCAAACTAATACTAAGTACCTCAGTGTCAGTGGATCTTTTAAAAAAGATTAACTGCCACGCATTGCCACTGCGATCACGCAAACTATGACGAGACTTATAGAGCACTTGTCCAGGGGCTTCATAAGTTTTCTCCACTAATGCGGCAGCGGGTTGGCTAGTGAAAGTGCCAAAACCAAGCAATAGGGAAAAACATAGAATCAGAATTAAGCTGAATTTAGCGAAAATTTTCATAAATTTACTGTTGGTTGTTGGTTGTTGGTTGTTGGTTGTTGGTTGTTGGTTATTCTCCCCCGCTCCGGAAGCTCCTCTGCTCCGGAAGCTCCTCTGCACCTGAAGCTCCTCTGCTCCCCACACCCTACACCCTACACCCTACACCCTCTGCTCCTCTGCACAAGACGCACCCTGTTGCTTATTATTTATTAGTTACAATTTTGAGAGGGTGGTGAAACCCTCTCTGGGGGATCCGCTTACTTTTCAGAACCCTGAATTTTCAGCAGCAAAAAGCCGAGGGATAAACCCACCAAAATCAAAGAAAAGGCTAAAAAAGCAGCATTAGCAATTTCACCAGCCATCGTGTTTTAATCTCCTAACTTTAAATAATGACCACAAGCAGCCAATTCCAGGGCGAACCCTAGCAGTCTTGTGTATTTTAAACCAGTTTGAGCCTCGAGCAAAACGTGGATCTATAGATTGACCAGATATTGCCCCCCACGGCGATCGCGATCGCACTTACCCAGAATCATCCCAATTTTTGGATTATTTGTATTAATTTATACAGATTTTCGGAAAAACCTTTGCTAACGGCAAGCGGCGGGATCCCTAGACCGAAGCCAGACCTTAGCCAGAGCTTTATATTTAACAGGTTTTTTGCCAGTTCTCGGTTGGAAGACTGGGAAAAAGCCTTACCCTGAAGATAATTTTTTGCCAATTAACCAATAGATAAATTGTTTTCAGAAAATTACAGAAAATTATGGGATAATTATGCTTCTATTTCAAAAAAATTAACCCAATGCCAAATATGGCGATAAATACAAAAACAAAATCTCTTAGGCTAACCGGCTTTTTCTGAAAAAAATCAAAAAATAAAGCAAACATGGGACTGGTATTCAGTAAAGTTGAAGCAATGCCTACCGGGGCTAACTTAAAGGCGGTTTGGTGTAACCATAAGCCGATAAAAGTACCTAAAATTGCCGCCAGACTGAGCCGAAACCATTCACCCCAATTGAGCGGAGGCATCGATTTACTTTCTTGTTGCCAATTTAACCAGAATATTACTATAATTGTCCCGATGAGTAAGCGAATATTGCTACTCCATAAAGGACTAATTATAGTCGCCGCTAAGACAAATTTTAACAAAATCGCCCCTAGCCCTTGAGTAGCCGCTGATACTATCCCCCAAACTATCCCTCGGATTAAATTATTAGCGGCTTGCTCCATTGTTCGATTATTAATCACCCCGATAATGCCGATTAAAGTCAGGGTAATCCCGCTTGCCCCCCAGGTAGAAATTTTTTCTTGTAAAAAAATAAAAGCCAGCAATGTGCCAAAAACCGGAGTCAGAGTTTGTAAAAGTAAAGCTTTTTTGACCCCCACATCCTTTAAACTATAAAAGAAAGCGGTATCGCCCACCGTAATGCCTAATATCGCACTGAGAATTAAACAAGTCCATTGAACTAAACTTAACCCTGGCAGTGGATCTTGAGTTATCCATAAACTTAGACCCAGAAAAGGCAAAGCAATTATTCCTCGATATAAACTTAATTGCAGTGAGGATATTTCTCTTTGTTTGATTAAACCGTCATACAAGTTGGATGCCATAACCCAAATTGCTGATGCGGTTAATGCGGCAATCTCCCCAAACACATTGACTCCTTTGGTAATATTTGGTAATATTTTTTAATGAGTAGATAATAAATATACTGGAAATGTTCTCCCTTGGCTGAAATTTTCCCTTTTCCCAGAAACCGGGTAATTCAAGATTCTGTCATCCCACCAAAATTGTCATAGAAACCCAGTCTTCGTAGGGTGGGACGAGGTGCGGCGGTGATTTTGGCACACAAAGATGTGCGAGAAAAACTGGGTTTATGTTATATCTTGTCATAACTTTTATCTGACTACCCAGATATTTGTGAAGCAACCCGGTTTTTTTGCTTGAAGTGCGATCGCCTCTCTGAGAAGAGAAACCGGGTTTATTTAATACATAGTTTTTCTGATTAGTAGGGGTGAAGCATTCCCCAAAAAAAATTCACATAAACCATAAATTAATAGACATCTCCAGAAAATAAATTATGGCTGACTGATTAAGGCATGGCGAAACATTTAGGATATATGGTCTAATTTTACCATGAAATTGTCGCCAAAATGCTTCGCTCCTACAAAATAATACATAATACAAATAATACAAATGCCCACTCTTTAGGGTTTTGCCACTAACTCAATTTCATATAAATTTGGCCAAAGTTTGCCAGTGACAAAAAGCCGCTCGCCTTCTGGATCGTAAGCAATACCATTAAGGACATCATTTCCTTGCATTTTTTGCCCAGATGCGTGATGTAACCCGGATAAATCAATCACCCCGACAATTTGACCTGTTTTCGGATCAATTCGCACAATCCAATCGGTCATCCAAACATTAGCAAAAACTTCTCCATTAATATATTCTAACTCATTCAATCGGTTCACTGGCTGATTGCCATATTTTACTTTAACCTGGCCAATTTCCTCAAAAGTTTCTGGATCTAAAAAATAAAGAGTATCCGTACCATCACTCATAATTAACTTTTCCCCATCATGGGTAATTCCCCAGCCTTCTGTGGGATAATTAAACTCACCAATTTGCTCAAAAGTTTCTAAATCGTAGACAAAACCTACTTGAGAAGTCCAGGTAAGCTGAATAATTTTATCTTGCCAAATGACAATCCCTTCCCCAAAATATTGAGCCGCTAAACGATGAATTTGTAAAACCTTGCCGGTTTCTAACTCAACTTTGCGTAAAGAAGATTGTCCCTCTAAACCTGTCCCCTCATAAAGAAATCCTTGATGATAAACTAATCCTTGGGTAAAAGCTTTGGGGTCATGGGGATAAGTGTTGATAATTTTATATCCTTGAACTGGGATTTTGGGACTTTGATTATCAGCAGTTTCATTCGGCAATTCAACCGTATTTGCGGTAACAAATTGCTCGATCGCCGCTGCATTTACCCCGGGAATTTGGGAATCCTTTGGTGCTGGTTTTAGACAACTAGAACTGGTTAGGGCAATAAAAAACACGAGAATAGAGGTTAAGAGAGAGTTGGTAGCCATTTGTAGCCATTAATGGTGAATGGGTGTGATTGGTTATTGGTTATTTGTCAGGGACGAAAAATTTTCCCCAGCTAACCATATTAAACATTTACTTTAAAAGATAGTCTCATTAGGAAAAAAGTTGGGCGAAGCGGCGCCTCCGGGTTGCGCAAGCGACCGCCTATATTAACCAGTATAAATTGTAAATCAATTTATACTGGTTTCAATTGAACCATAAATGTAAGGTGAACATTTTCTATTTTAATATAATTAAATTTAACGGAAAAACCGCAGCGGGATTAGCGGGGGCGTCTGTGGCATTCAAGTCCGCAGCCACTATACTATATACTAGAAGTGACAGTTTTTTTCAAATAGCGGTAAAAGAACGATAATTGCCAACGGTAAATGAAATCAGCATGATGAAATCAGCATAATTTAGTCACCGGATATCTTTGAAAAAGTAATTTGGCTTAATCTTAATAAATTGACTGATATTGACTAATTCAGTATATCTATATCATTTTACTGCTACTATAGGAAAAACCATGATTCCCTTGGCTGGCAAATTAGCATAATTTGCGCTACAACCAAATAAGTGTGTAGATTTATTTGAAGCATGATGAGTCATTGGTTAATGCTTAATGGGTCAAAAATTTGGCCTTGGCTGAGTTTCGCGCTCGCCCTAATTTTAATTCCTTTAGCACTTCGTGGCTATGTCTATTTGACCACAAAAAAATTTCGCGCTCGCGACCCAGAGAAAGTGCCAAAAACTCCGGTAGCGATCGTTTTTGGGGCGGGGGTGTGGGCTGATGGCACCCCAACCCCAATGTTAGCCGATCGCCTGACTGGGGCAGTAGCCTTGTACCAAAGGGGAAGAGTAAAAAAACTGCTAATGAGTGGCGATCGCCGCGGGCCTAATTACGATGAAGTCACAGCCATGCAGATTTATGCCGAAAGCTTGGGCGTTCCCAGGGCAGATATCATCTTAGACTACGCCGGTTTTAACACTTACGAAACTTGCCGACGGGCAAAAGAAATTTTTGGCATCACCCAAGCGGTATTCGTCACCCAAAATTTTCACTTACCCCGCGCAGTCTATATTGGTCGGGCGATGGGTATTCAGGCGAATGGTTTAGGCACCCGTGACTGGGGATGGTATGGAAACGACTCCATAATGTATCATACAATTCGCGAGCTCGTGGCCACCGCCAAAGCGCTTTGGCAAGTTCACCTCACTCTTCCTCGACCCATCGGTTTAAATCAGGGGGAAAAAAATTCTTGAGCAATGGGACTGTCATCCAAAATCCGGTTCTCCCGTAGGGACGATTCGGGAATCGCCCCTACTTGACAAGGGAATTTGCCAGTCAACCGCTCGCCACTTTGGGCGCGATCGCATCACCGGATGATTAGAATAGCCAGCCAAACCCATAAGTCTCACAATAAACCCCTTGGCAGATCGATCTGGGTCAAATTTAGATAAAATATAAAAAAAGGAAACAAAGTTACCTGAACTCATATCCTTTCCGCTTTCGTAAAAAATCTTCATAATTAGTCCTGCCACTGCGCTGTGATGAGATGAAATGCAAGTGATTCCTAATCAAACCACGAATGCGAAATTAGCCTTACAACTGCTGCTATTCGTTGATAGCCGTCCACATTCAGCCGAACAAATCCAAGAAATCCGCAATTACCTAAAACAGTGGAGGACAGAATTTCCCTACAATCTGGAAATCATCAATGTGGTTGAAGAACCCTATTTAGCCGAACACTATAAATTAATTGCCACCCCCACCTTGCTGAAACTTTATCCCGAACCGAGGCAGGTACTCACCGGCAATAATATTGTCGCCCAACTAGATAAATGGTGGGTGCGCTGGCAATCGACTTTAACAGAGCATTTAAATGCTCAATTGCTGGAGTCTAACGGTCTGGTTAAGCCCCATGAACCCAATCAGACTGGGAAAAATAGCTCTGTAGCAGAGTCAGCGGAAATGATTCGCTTATCCGATGAAGTATTTCGGCTGAAACAGGAAAAAGCAGAACTCTTGGATCAACTGCGATTTAAAGATCAGATGATTGCTATGTTAGCTCACGATATTCGCAATCCTTTAACGGCGGTTTCCTTGGCTTTAGAAACTTTAACCAAAGCCGCCACATCGGCGGATGGGAAAAAAATTGTGATCGCCCCCAGTTTATTCAACCGCTTAATTCAAAACGCTCGCAACCAAGCGAAAGCCATTGACCGATTAATTGAAGACATCTTGCAAGCAGCAGGGGGCGAGCGCGACGAATTTTGTCTGCATCGTCAACAACTAAACCTGGGCTGTTTGTGCCGAGAAATATTGGCGGATTTTTCTCATCAATTCGAGAAAAAATCTTTAAATATACTCACGGACATTCCCAACGATCTGCCCTTGGTTTATGCCGATCCGGACCGGGTGCGGCAAGTGGTGATTAATCTCCTGGATAATGCCTGCAAATATAGCCCGAAAGGGGGCAGCATTCGCCTATCCATTCTGCACCGTACGACTCAAAAAGTGCAAGTAAGTATTTCCGATCAAGGGCAGGGAATTCCCCTGGAGAATCAAGAGCATATTTTTAAAGATCACTTTCGTTTACAACGCGATCGCAGCCAAAAAGGATATGGCATTGGTTTATCGGTTTGTAGACAGTTAATCTGCGCTCACTATGGGCAGATTTGGGTAGATTCTCAGCCGGCAAAAGGCAGCACTTTTCACTTTACTTTGCCGGTTTATCAAGGCTAGGAAAGACATTAAGCAAGCGCCTATGGCTGACTGCTGAGGGTTGATTCTGGCAATCAATCAAGGCATCCTCAAAACGATTGGCTCAAAAGAATTAGCTCAAAAAAATTTTTTGAGTTACATAATTGCTAGAATAATTCGGAAAATGTTAAGGTATTGCTAAAAGCGCTCGCCGGTTTTTTTATTTCAGCCAATTCCGAGAAAAAATTATCCGAGACAGTCGGAGCGCTCATTTTTGGCCGGATAGACCCAAAAAGCTAAATTTGGAGCAGATGATGGTAAATTAAAGGTTAAAGAGAAACTAAATTTTCTGGAATCCCACCTAAATTCAGAGTATAAGCATAAAATGAATCAAGTTTGTACAATCAAACCAAGAATATAGATGATGATGAAACCGCTCAATAGAATGGGTGGGAACGCCGAAAGTTCTCAAGTACCGCAACAAGCCTCGCAAAAAACCCAACCGGCGGCACCTGTTGGCCAAAAATCCGCCAGTCTCTTACTGATGACTTGTTCCTTCTTTTGGGCGATCGCCACGCCACTGTTCGCCCTAGAAGTCACGGTCAAACCCTCTAATCCCCAACTGGGGGATACCCTATCCGTAGAAATTCGTTTAGATCCGGGAGAAGCGGCACCGACTGGGGTGACCATGTTGGACAAAACTTATCCGGTCTTTCCCCTCAGAGAAAATAAATATCGGGCATTGCTGCCGACGACTCCCCTGGATCCACCGGGAAGACGGGAAATCCGGGTGATCGGTGCTAACGAGGTGAGAAATATAGCCGTTTCCATCCGCGATCGCAGCTTTCCCACCCAATCAATTTGGCTACCTCCAGAAAAAGAGGATCTGGGAACGGACTATGAATTTGATTTAGTTGATGCCTTCAAAGCATTGGTCACGCCACAAAAATTCTGGAATGGACCATTTCTCAGACCCAATGAGGGGTATGTCAGCACTGTCTATGGTGTCCGAAGATACTATAATGGTGTTTTTGCCGACGACTATTATCATCGGGGTGTGGATTATGCTGGGCCTTATGGTTCCCCGGTATTAGCCCCCGCTGCGGGTCGAGTGGCATTGGTTGGACGGGAATCAGACGGATTTGAGATTCATGGCAACACCGTTGGCATCGATCATGGTCAGGGGGTCGTGAGCATTATGATCCACCTGAGTCAAATCTATGTCCAGGAAGGAGATATGGTCCAAGCGGGTCAGATGATCGGTACGGTCGGAAACACTGGCGCTTCTACGGGGTCACATTTACATTGGGGTCTTTATGTAAACGGACAGTCAGTGGATCCGGTTCCCTGGCGGTATGAGGGAATTGAGTAAGATTTCTTCCCTCAAACATCATCCATATCCCTAAGCAAACCCTAAGCAAAAATGAATTATTCTCTGGACTTTTTTGACGAGAGCTTTATCTTCCCATCGCTTGTCTGGCAAAATCAAAGCAAACTGACCAATATCAAAAAGTCCCGTGAAACAGCAGAGGAATTATGAGCATCCAAAAAATTGTTGAACAAGCGCTTCAAGATGGTTATTTAACCCCAGCAATGGAAGCGGAAGTAGGGCGCATTTGTAATACGGCGTCCGAACTCTCCATTGAAGAGTACATGGCTCTCGATCGCCTGATGGGATCTCTGTTAACCGGTGAAGTGGTCGTCCTCCCCCGCAAACAGTTTATTAACGTGATGGAAGAGTTGGTACTCTCAGCAGCGATCGCCCGTGTGGCGGAAATCGAAGCTACCAGCGATCAAACCTTAGATGTGGGTGACATTGCCGCCTACGCCCTCAACCGACTCCCACCCCTCTATGCCACCACGGAAGAAGGGGCGAATTTTCAACGGGCTAAGGCCAAAGAAGAATTGGATGAGTTGATTGCTAAACAGGTGGAAGAGGCCATCAAACGCTACTTAGATAGACCGGAATTCTATCCTGAACGTCAAGTCCTGGGTAAAACGTCTGGCAGCGAAACCTTGTCTCAAGTCAGCAGCCTGCTGGAAGCTTATGCCCCTCGATTTGAAAAATCGGGGAATTAAGCTAAACTTGTTATTTGTTGTTGGTTGGTTTTTGTTAGGTGTTAGTTATTCGTTATTCGTTATCGATAGCCAACCAACAATCAACAATCAACCACCAACAATCAACTTTCCAGCCAATAACTACCGTTGCCAACTGCGAGGATCTAGGGCATCCCGTAGACCATCTCCGAGCAAATTAAATGAAAGTACCGTAAGAATAATCAGCAACGCTGGAGGCCAGACTAACCAAGGTTGCAGCACTAAAATTGATGCATTCGTGGCTAAAGACAACATATTGCCCCAAGAGGGATCCGGTTGCTGGATGCCCAAACCAATCAGACTCAAGACTGACTCGGCAACAATAAATCCGGGGATCGCTAGGGTGGCAGAAATAATCACATAAGTGGCGGTTTGGGGCAGGACGTGACGAATAATAATGTAGAACGGTTGCGCCCCCATTGTCAGGGCGGCTTGAACATATTCTTGTTGTTTAATAGAAAGAACTTGTCCGCGAATCACCCGCGCTAGTCCAGCCCAGCTAATAAAAGAAGTAATCACCACAATTAATAAAAATCGCTGGGTACTACTGATTCCTGGGGGCAAGACAGCGGCTAATGCTACTAACAAATAAATGCTAGGAATGGTCATCATTACTTCTAATAAGCGCATGATGATTGTATCGGCGATCCCCCCAAAATAACCAGAAATACCGCCAACAATCATGCCCAGGGGAAAAGAAATAGAAATCCCGACTAGACCAATAAATAAGCTAATTCTCGCCCCATGAATTAAGCGACTAAATTGATCGCGGGCTTGCTCGTCAGTGCCCAAGAGGTTAATTGTGCCTTCTCCTGTGGTGCCAAATAAATGTAAATTAGCAGGAATTAACCCGAAGATTTTATAAGGCGATCCTTTGACAAACAAACGAATCGGCGAGGGTTGATCTTTGTTTTCAATTAGTTCGCGCTCGCCTGTTTCCAAGTCAATTGCCCCCTGAGTCGTGGGGTAAACATGAGGGCCGATCCATTCCCCAGCTTCAGTTTTCCAATATATTTTGGTTGGCGGTAACAATGACCCATTCGTTTGCTGAAAATAGGGATCGTAAGGAGCCACAAAATCAGCAGCGATCGCGGCTAGGTAAAAAACCAACAACAACACCGCACCAAATCGGGCTAAAGGATTTTTCTTCAGTTTTCTCCACCAATTCATTCCATACCTCCTAGCAAATTACAAAAGCATCGCCTTTTTGGTTTTCTCAGAAAACCCGGTTTCTAGCTAATTTATTTCCTTCTTAATTTGCTTAATTTTGGCCAGAAATTATTCGCAGTTCTTCTTGTAAAACTTCTGCATATATTTCAGGTAAATATCGACTCATAGAATTAGTTTCAATGCCATAACCTAAACTTGTCCAAGTTCCGGAAAGCAACCATAAAACTTCATCGATTTTCCCGTCCCGCAACAGTTGAGGAATATCTACTCCCCAAGCCCTTGGGTCACTTAACCAAGCATAAACCACTCGATCTTGATATTCCGGTTCAAAACTATAGGATTTCCAAAACAAAAACTTGTGCTTGTGGGGGTGATAGCGTTCGGCCATTTCTTCCCAAGTAGTAGTAATAAATTGATAGCGCCCCGCAGCAGTTGAGCAATTGCCATAATTTGGGCCAACGGAAATGCGTTCGCAAATATCGGGATGGCGAGCGAGTTTTTTGGCATATTTTCCCCCATAAATCACCCAATAAGGTCGAGATACATTAGATTCACTAGCAGAAATTGTCCGCATTAAAGCGCGAATATAGGGGTCGCCACCGCGCATCACCAAAGGGGCTTGATAACCCCTTTTGGACAAGTCTAAATTCGCTGATTTTCTACCTTGGCAGTATTGCAGGAGTAATACCAAACTAAGGGCGGCAGTGGCCGCAACAATCCGGTTGAATAATTTGGGTTGGGCTATTTTTGATGATGAATTCACGAATCAAATATCTCTAATAATGTCTCTAATTATTTGTTCTTGGTGGGAAAGTTGTGGGTGGGAAAATTGGTGGGAAAGTTGTTGGTTGCCCCCCTTTAAAGCAGGGGGTTGGGGGGTTGTTGGCTGTTGCTTGGTTGTTGGGTAGGGATTCTTTGGTGATTAATTAGCCAAAAAAACAAATAACAAATAACTAACAAGAAATAACTAACAAGAAATAACTAACAACATTCCCACCAACCAACAACATTCCCACTAACCAATAACATTCCCACTAACAACAATTACCGAACATTGGCAAATAATTCGCTAAAAGTTTTAACCGGTGCGTCGGGTTTGGCGATAATTTCCACAATTTTATTGTGTGATGCGGGTTCAGAGAGGGCGGCGACGCAAACTTGGGCGACCAAGGTACGGGGAAGACTGCCTTCAAAGAGGGTGTCCGCACTGGACATAATCAGGCGATCGCTACTTTCATCGTTTCTTAGACCCCCCGGACGGACTATAGTATATTTCAGCCCGCTTTTTTGCAGATATTCTTCTGCCCTTTTCTTCCAGACCAAAATCAACCAAAACAGGTTGAGTGGATGGAATAGCTGAGAGACACAAAGCGATGAGACGAAAACAAAATGCTCGATTCCTTGGCTTTTGGCCACATCGACTAGGTTTTTGGTGCCTTCGTAGTCCACTTGATAGGGACCGAAAGGAGCCAAACTGGGTCGGGCGCCGGTGGCACAAAGTAAAACGGTGCAATCTGCGATCGCCTCACGAATGGTTTCTGGCTTCAGGACATCTCCGACGACCAATTCCGCCTCTGGGGGCAGAACTGCTTGACCCAGTTCCCGGTTACGCACTAAAGCTCGGACGGGAATCTGTTGGTTTAAAAGTTCTTTGACAATTCTGCGCCCGGTTTCCCCGGTTGCTCCGGCTACAAATGCTTTCATGTGTTGAGGATCAACCAATATCTTTGGAACTATATTTTATTAATAGCTATTAATAGCCGGTTTTGTACAGAATTGAGCCGTGGAGGATGAACCAAACCGCCATGAATCCCTCGCCGAATCTCAGTTAACGGATTATTTTCAGGAAAAGCGGGTGATGCAACCACTGACCCATTAGCCAATTACGACTGCAATGCCAAATCCGACTGCCGATGGAATCGACGCATCCCTAACGAATGAACCGACTTGGTTTCAAACCCACTTTATTGGCTGTATGGAAATGTTCGCTGATGCCAAAACTGCCGCTGAATATTTTGACGCTCACCAAGGATGGTTTATCCGTTGTGCTCATCCGATGAAAGCCAAACCAATCGGCGCCAATGGTTATGCTTTAACCATTGGCAAGTTTGGCTCTTTTGGTTATCAGGTGGAACCCAAAATTGGCCTGCATTTGTTACCCCAAAATGAAGGAGTTTATCGGATTGAAACAATCCCCATACCCAACTATACGCCCCCTGGGTATGAAGTGGACTTTAAAGCGGTACAAACCCTGGTAGAAGTTCCGTTTGAGCCTTCAGAAGAATTATTAGCAGATGGTTCAACGCTGCCAAGTAAAATGACTCGTGTGGAGTGGAAGTTAGACCTCAAAGTTGGCGTCTGCTTTCCCCAATTTATTAAGAAATTACCGGAAGCGGTGATTCAAAAAACCGGCGATCGCATTTTGGCTCAAATCGTCAAACTGGTTTCTCATCGTCTCACCTATAAAGTCCAGGAAGATTTTCACACCAGCCAAGGGGAAGCCACCCTGAAACTCTTTAAAAAACATTGGCAACAAACCAAAGGTCGTGGGGTTTGCGAACAAGTTAGCCCCCCACTCTAAAACCGCACAAAAAAGCCACAAAACCTACAGAACCCACAAAACCCACAAAACCCACAAAAAAAGGCGATCGCTAAATATCGCCTCCTTTTTTTGCCTTATTTTTTTCGCTAATTTTCCCAGGCTCTAGCCTGGGAACGAGACCAATTTCCGGTAAATCTTGCCCCAGATCCTTAACTTGGAAGGATAAGTCCAGAATTAAGCAAAAAATACTACAAATTGCTGACAATTTTCTGGACAATTTGGACGCCGGTGAAGGCTTGCCAAGCGAATAGCACCACCAAAATCATATTCAAGCCCACGTGGAGCGATCGCGCCCAGTCAGCACCTTTCTGCATAAAAGGAGCCAAAGCAGCGGAAGTCGCAATCATCGCAGTCATCCCCAGACCGACCAACAAATGCGGCCCCACAAACAACTTGCCATTATTCACATAAGTAGCAGCCATCCCGCCAATCGTACCCAGCACCATCAGCGCCAAAAGGATCGAACCCACTTGATAGTGTTTCGTATTGTATTTACCTTTAATCAGTTCTTTCTTCTCCTCCCCGGTCGCTTGTCTGGTTTTCTTGGCTTTTACCCCCAGAACCAGAGCATAGATCGTCAGGGCAAAAATCACCCACATCAAAACTGGGTGTAAGAAAGGCAGCACATAAGTTTGCAGTGGTTCGGGAAGAACTTCAATTCGCATGGTAATTCTCTATTAGTTAGCCGAAAATCTTCATAAAACTTATCATAAATTTAGGATCCAGGGATCAAATTCCTTGTTTAACTTTAATCTAGAGTTAATGAGAAGCCAGACTGACCCAGCGGAACCGATCGCAACCAAGATGAGTTTTCCCCTTGCGGAACATAGCCCTTTAGCTTTGCTAACGGCCTTTCTAGCGCAGCAACTCAGACGATTGGCGGGTTCAAACCCATAACCAACGGGTTACTCTGATCAACATTGCCCAATTGTTTTAGGTGACAAGAGGCTCCCGTATGCCCTCTCAGCAAGATATTTTATTACTACAGGCAGTCCGAAGTGGCCAAATCACTCCAATTCCAGCATTAATTGCCCAAGGTGCTGATGTGAACAGCACGGATCCAGAAGGTACAACACCTTTAATGTTTGCCGCGTCTCAAGGCTGCACAGAAATCGTGCGCATCTTGGTTGATGCTGGTGCCAGAGTCAATGCTAGAAGAAAAAAATATGGCGTCACTGCTCTCATGTTGGCTTGTGCTAACTGCCAGCTAGATGTTGTGAAATTTTTACTATCGAGAGGTGCGAATGTTAATGATGGAAATGATGATGGTAGCACCGCATTAATGGCGGCGGCTATGAAAGGCAAAGCCGTCCTAGTGCATCTATTGCTGGATGCCGGGGCTGACCCCAATATCTCGGATCAAGATGGGGATACTGCTCTGAAAATTGCCTTAAACCTCGGCTTTGCCGATGTGGTAGAGATTTTACTCCATGCCAAAGCCCAACTTCAGGAAGCCGACGCCATAGCTGCCTTCCTGACCGCTGTCCGCAAAGCGGATTTGGCCATGATTCAAACCCTGCTGTCCTATAAGCCAGAGTTAGTCCATTGCCAAAACGAAGACGGTGAACCCCCATTGTTGTTAGCGGTTGAGTATCAAAAAACTCAGATTGTCAAGGCTTTATTAAATGCCGGGGCCAATGTCAATGCCCCAGACTTAGAATGGGAAACCCCATTAATGGCGGCGGCAGCCAGTGGTAATGTGGAATTGGTGCATATTTTATTAGACGCTGGCGCCCAAATTAATGCCAAAAACAAGGATGATGAAACCGCATTAAATCTGGCCGTCGTAGAAGGGTACTTGGATTTAGTCCAGGTACTGCTCGATCGCGGTGCCGACTTTCAACAGCGCAACCGACTTGGTGATACACCCCTGTTAGTTGCCGCATTACAAGGACATCACGATATTGTGGCGTTGCTGCTACAAAGAGGAGCGGATATTAACGTCAGAAACTTTAATGAAACTCCCCTGACTCTTGCGGCAACTTATGGCCATGTCAAGACCGTGAAAGTGTTACTTGATGCCGGTGCATCCCCTAATACCACCGTCTCCGAGGGGAAAACCCCATTAATGAGAGCCGCTGACAGAAATCATATTGCCGTGATGCAGGCGTTAATCGAAGCTGGTGCCAATCTCAACCAGCAAGATGATGCCGGGGCAACCGCCTTAATTTGGGCTGCTTCTCGTGGTCGTGAAGCGGCAGTTCAAATACTGATTTCCGCTGGGGCAGATTTGAATGTTAAAAATCAAGGCGGCTATACCGCATTGGCGATCGCTGAATTCAACCGCTACAGAAAAATAGCGCGTTTACTTAAACAAGCCGGAGCTCAAGATTAGTCAATTTTGCATCACCACAAAGATCCAGAAAACACGAATGATATAATCTTTGTGTTAAAAGTGTCTTTGTGGTTTTCTGTTAGAAAAATCCCTTCCCAAACTGGTTATTTCTCGTTGATTATGCAAAAAAACCTTTGATTTCCAAATTCTTAATCAAATTAGAGGGGGTTTTTGTGTTTATATTATCTTTCATAATGTCACCGTTAATTTATATCATTTAGATATCGTGCCTTCTCCGGTAAAGGTGCTGGCCTCATTGGGTCAAGAAGTCGTAGCTGGCTTTTTCTTAATGAGTGGATTCTTAATCTTTTTTTCCTTAGAAAGCAAATATTCTTCTTTTCAGAAATTCTTATTCAAAAGATTTCAGCGGATTTATATTCCCTTCCTAGTATCACTCTTAGTTTCTCTGGTTATTGGATATTTTACGGGTTACTTATCTAAACTATTTACCTGGAAAGACTTGCTCGGTAATCTACTCTTACTGCAAGATTTTGGCAGTGTAAAACCAGGAACGTGGTTTTACCCATTCCTGGGAAACTTGCCCTTGTGGTCACTTTCTTATCAATGGTGGTTTTATCTGTTAGTTTACCCGGTGTATCGCTGCTTACCTAGAAATCAAAACCGAATTTATTTGGTATTGATGTTTTCAAGTATCGCCTATTTAATTTATGTATTTTTACCTAATCAAATTTGTTTAATTTTAACTTATTTTATTTTGGAATGGCTAGGGATTGAGTTAGGTTCTATTTATGCGATGGAGCAGCGGTTTACCCTGAAAAATACTCAGCATTGTTTAATCGCTATCTTAGGCATGGTTGTTTTCACCGGAGTGCCGATTTTTGGGATACCAGAAATTCAATTAGGTTACTATCCCTTTTTAATTTGGCGTCATTTCTTGAGCACATTATTTTTATTGTGTTTTAGTATTTTTGCTTTTATGGTAAACTGGAATAAATGGCTGAAAAATCTGCTAATTCCTTTTAATAAAATCTATCCAATATCTTATGCTTTATATGTTTTACATTATCCCATATTGGTACAATGGGGACTGCGAAACTTTTCGGCAATGCAGAGAATTCCTTGGGAAGATTTAGGACTAAGTTTGCTAATTTTAGTAAGTTTATCCTATTTAGTGGAAATTCAGCTGCCGAAATTAATCAAGCAAATTTTTTCCCTTTAAATTAATCTGAGTAATCTGAGCCAAATCAGCCCCGAAAAACAATCGTCAATTTCTGGCAGCGCCTCTGGTGAGATTCTCCCAGGAATCTTTAAATAAAATCTTTGAGCAAATCGAGCGCTTTACTGAAAATTGATTTCGAGCGCTTTTGGTGGACAAGTTTCTCTAAATATTGCACCGAGGGAAATTGGGCATTGCGGGCATAAGGGCCGGAACGGAGGGCTTTTGCCAAGGCATCATTATCTTCCCGTAAACCTTCATAGAAAAATAAGACTTCTCCAGAAATCCCACAGTAACGATTATAGGCGATCGCTTCGATTAAGTCTGATTCAGTAATCCGATAATTGCCGATTTTGATTAAAATTCCTGGGGCTAACCGGGGGATATGTTCAGATTTATATTCTAATTTGGTCATATAGGTAATGGTGCCTTTATAGCTGGCTAAGTCTCGGCGATACACTTGGGGATGAATCAAGTCAACTAAGTTACGATTTAACCAAGTTTGCGAGTCTTGCAAATATTCATCTAAACACCATTTATAGGTATTCGGCGCTAAAGAAACGATCAGACTTGGGTTGATTTCTTTAACATTGTGATAAAGACGGGATAAAAAGTTGGTTAAAAGATCCGCCCGCCATTTCAGCCAACGATAATCATAAGGATTTTCTGGGGGGTCACAGTCGAAGACTTGACGATAAGCTTCGACAGTGTTTCGCTCGTAGCCCCCTTCACTGGGCAATGCCGGCAGTCGATCGTCCCCTTGGATGCCATCAATGGGATAATTTTTGGCTACTTCTAAAACTAAGGAACTGAGGAAATTTTGCACTTCTATGTCAAATGCATTCATCCATTCAAAGCCATTTTTGCTGAGGATATTTCCGGCGCGATCGCGAGCTGCCCAGTGGGGTTTTGCCGCCAGAATTTTGCCGCCTTTTTGCCGGTAGGCACAAGCAAAGCCATATTCAAACCAAGGAATCACCGCTAATCCCACTTTTTTGGCGGCTTCGCAGACTTCCCCCAGGGGGTCACGTCCTTGAAATTTCGGTGAGATTTTGTAGCCAAAAGTTTTTTGCATAATTTGGGAAGGATAGAGGGTGTATCCTTGGTTCCAAACCACGGGAAAGACCACATTAAATCCGGTTTCCGCCAGGAATTCCATTGCTTCGGTGATTTTATCTTTAGAGGTAAGAACTTGGCTGTCCGTATTCGTTAGCCAAATGCCGCGTATTTCCATTGTTTAATGGGCTCAAGAATGTTGTTAAGTTGACCCCTGATAGTTGGTGAAACTTCAGGAGCGATCGCCTAACTGCTAAGATAACAAGATTTATTCGCTGGCTCGCAATTGCCCTGCTTAGAGAACCGCCGACGGGATCCCGGATTGACCATGAGTGGTATTGAACCACCCATTGATTCGGGGCAAGCGGGCAAAATCGCCCAACCGGTTTTGCGTACCATGAATTTAGCAAAATGTCAATATTTTTTTCCAGATTTGTTTGAGCGAATCCTTGGGGACGATTTTGCCACCAGCGCCGCAGGTATATGCGATCCCTTGACTACATTCGCATCCACAGCAACCGAGAAGTTTAAGTCGGTTGTCTATTATTTGATTTTCGCCGCCAAATTATAATTAAAAGCAAAAGAGGAGAGGTATTGTTCCCGCAACTATGCTAATCTAGGCAACATAAATTGAAAGTTAAAGTTATCAGGAATTTCATCAATCTTTACGGAAATTCGACCTTAAAAGCCCAAGCGAAGCCCAAGAAGCCTAAATAGATGGTCGAAAAATTTCTGCAAAGATTGTTGGCTCCAGAAACGCTGCCGCAGCAAGCGAAAGCTTGGAGAGGCAAATTCCTGAATTGCCGTTTATAGAGGTGGCTCAACTCTGCCCTTGGTCAAGCGAAACTGAAAACACAACCGGATCAATGACCCACTCGAGCCAACACGATCCATCATCGATCGTGCCGCAAATTTTTAGCGCCCGGTAAGAAGCCTAAATTTTGGCGATCAACAATATCCACATCTGTCTTTTTAAAGGATTTCGCCGTGATTGCACAAACATCTACTCAACCAACTCCTCAGCAGGAATCGCTCGTCAACGAGTCTGACCTGAAATCACTCAATCGCCAGATGCTAGTGATTTTAGACTTTGGTTCTCAGTATTCCGAATTAATTGCCCGACGAATTCGGGAAACGCAGGTGTATTCGGAAGTTTTATCCTACCGAACTACGGTTTCACAAATCAAACAACTAAATCCTCAAGGGATTATCCTGTCTGGCGGGCCAAATTCCGTTTACGACGCCAACGCACCTCAGTGCGATCCAGGGATTTGGGACTTAGGGATTCCCATTCTGGGAGTCTGCTACGGGATGCAGTTGATGGTTCAACAATTAGGAGGCAAGGTAGAACGGGCCGAACGGGGTGAGTATGGTAAGGCATCCTTGGTGATCGACGATCCCACGGATTTACTGACAAATGTAGAAGATGGGACAACGATGTGGATGAGTCATGGGGACTCCGTGAAGCAGTTGCCCGAAGGATTTGAAATCTTAGCCCATACAGAAAATACCCCTTGTGCCGCGATCGCCCATCACGAAAAAAAACTCTACGGGGTTCAATTCCATCCTGAAGTGGTGCATTCTATTGGCGGTCAAGCCCTGATCCGCAACTTTGTCTATCATATTTGTGAGTGCGAACCCACTTGGACAATGGCCGCATTTGTCGAGCAAGCGATTCGGGAAATTCGCGCCAAAGTGGGAGACAAGCGGGTGTTATTAGCCCTGTCTGGAGGGGTTGATTCCAGTACCTTAGCTTTTTTGCTGCATCAGGCGATCGGGGATCAGCTAACTTGTATGTTTATTGACCAAGGGTTTATGCGGAAAAATGAACCCGAACGATTGGTCAAACTATTTCACGAACAATTCCATATCCCCGTGGTTCATATCAAAGCCCGCGATCGCTTCTTAGCCAAAATTGCCGGGGTCACCGATCCCGAAGAAAAACGCCAGCGCATTGGCCATGAGTTTATCCGCGTCTTTGAAGAAGAATCCAAACGCCTTGGCCCCTTTGACTATCTCGCCCAAGGAACCCTCTATCCTGATGTGATTGAATCTGCCGATACCAACGTTGACCCCAAAACTGGCGAACGAGTGGCGGTAAAAATTAAAAGCCATCATAATGTCGGCGGTTTACCCAAAGATTTGCGCTTCAAACTGATTGAACCCTTACGCAAACTATTTAAAGATGAAGTACGGAAAGTTGGCAAATCCATCGGTTTACCGGACGAAATCGTCAACCGTCATCCTTTCCCAGGCCCCGGATTGGCCATTCGGATCCTCGGTGAAGTCACCGCAGAACGGCTGGAAATTCTCCGGGATGCGGATCATATTGTCCGGCAAGAAATTAACCGACAGGGAATGTACAGCAGTTTTTGGCAAGCCTTCGCGGTTTTGCTGCCGATCCGCAGTGTGGGCGTAATGGGAGATCAGCGCACTTATGCTTATCCCATTGTGCTGCGCTTTGTTTCTAGTCAAGATGGCATGACCGCTGATTGGTCTCGCGTCCCTTATGATTTTTTGGAAACTATTTCTAACCGAATTGTGAATGAAGTTCCCGGGGTCAACCGGGTGGTTTATGATATCACTTCCAAGCCACCGGGAACGATTGAATGGGAATAATTATTTCTCCGGAAGACAGAAACAGAGGTAGGGGCGATCGCCTAAACTCATCCACAGCCGAGAGTATTAACCCTTAATCATCTCCATATAATCATCTCCATAATTTCGGTGCATGATTTCCGCCCCTGATTTCCGCGATCGCTTTGTCCGGGTTTATCGGTTTTGCTCTTTTGTGGAAAACTCCCGAAAATCTGTGGAAAATTCACCCCATTTGTGGAAAACTGCGATCCGGCGTTCGCCGGATCGTCCCCATTCATTTCTCACCGGCAAAATGACCAGCAACCGCTCGACCAGTGATTTCTTGGCCAAATCAATTGCCCTACTCTTACTTGTGCGCTCGGCAAACATATCGGGAATTCCCCTAAACCTCTATATATGGTAGAGGCAATTCATAAATTACCCCACCAGGAGCGGTTGCAGTCACAAAATTTATACTGCAAATTTCAGCCAAATTATCATACAAAATCATACAAAAGTCGTTAAATATTGCTTCAATGGTAGTTCAATGAAAAATTCTTACACCCAAAGTTTCTCCTTATTAGTTGCCGGAATTATTACCGCATTAGTGATTCTGATTAGCTTGAGTTCTTTTGTGATTATCAACCCTGGTGAAGCGGGAGTAATCAGAATTTTAGGCAAAGCCCAAGATGGGGCTTTACTAGAAGGAATTCACCTCAAACCGCCGTTTATTTCCACCGTCGATATCTATGATGTCACCGTACAAAAATTTGAAGTTCCTGCCCAAAGTTCTACCAAAGACCTGCAAGAACTGACCGCCAGATTTGCCATTAACTTCCGCCTCGATCCAGACCAAGTGGTGAGGATTAGAAGAACTCAAGGAACTTGAGAAAATATTGTCGCCAAAATTATTGCCCCCCAAACCCAGGAATCTTTTAAAATTGCCGCCGCATTGCGGACAGCGGAAGAATCGATTACCCAGCGCAGCCAATTGAAACAAGATTTTGATAATGCCTTAGAAGAACGGCTAGAAAAATATGGCATTCTTGTGCTCGATACCAGTGTGATTGATTTGAATTTTTCCAAAGACTTTGCTCGCGCTGTTGAAGAAAAACAAATTGCCGAGCAACAAGCCCAACGAGCGGTATATATTGCTCGCCAAGCAGAACAAGAAGCCCAAGCAGATATTAATCGCGCCAAAGGAAAAGCGGAAGCCCAAAAACTGTTAGCCGAAACCTTGAAAGCCCAAGGGGGTGAATTGGTACTCCAGAAAGAAGCGATCCAAGCGTGGCGGGAAGGGGGCGCTCAAATGCCCAAAGTTTTGATTATCGGGGATAAATCTGGCAGTGTGCCATTTATCTTTAATCTCAACGAACTGGAAAAATAATGTTGTTGGTTGTTGGTTGTTGGTTTTTGGTTGATGGTTGATTGTTGGTTGTTCCTTGGTGGCAGGGAATAACGAATCACGAATAACAAAAATCGCGCTACCGACTAGTAGCGCGAGCGCCAACAATTCGGTCAGAATGTCCGGTATTCCTGGACTTATGCTTCCCCTTCTACTTGTTCTCTATACTCACTAGCGGTTAAGGCATCTTGCAATTCATCTTCATTCGTAATCCGAACTTTGAGTAACCAACCTTCTCCATAAGGATCTTCACCAAGAATCTCTGGATTATTGAGCAGCGCTTGGTTGCGTTCGATCACCGTCCCAGAGACGGGGGCATACATCTCTTCTACCGCTTTAACCGACTCAATGCTGCCAAAGGGTTCACCTTTTTCTATCGCTTCACCATCTTCCGGCAACTCCACAAACACAATGTCGCCGAGTTGGTCAATGGCATAGGCACTGATACCAATGGTGGCAATTTCGCCATCAAGTCGGACATATTCATGGGAGTCTAGATATTTCAAGTCATCTGGATATTCAAAAGCCATGCTTTTTTTCCTCTGTTTAATGATTAATTTGGGATTAGTTAGAGTTTTGTGCGATCGCATCTAACACCAGATCCAGATCGACAAAGACTATCTCAACACAAAATTTACCCAAAAGTCGGGTGAATTGCTGGAGATGCTCCCCTTTTACTTAACTGTTGTCATGCGGGATGGTTTTCCTTTGTCGTCATCTCAAAACAATTGCCAAGATATCCCCGTACAGATTATTGCCTAAACAATTAAATCTAAGTTGCCCACAGATGAATCAAAAAAAATTACGCCAGTTGCTCATCGGAGACTTTTCCTGGCAACGATTAGTTCGTTCCATCATCTTTGTTTATGTGGCCATTGGGTTTTGGGGTTATTTTTTCTCAAATTCCCTAATTTTTCAACCTCAACCGGCAACTTATTTTGATAACTCAGAAATCCTCAAACTGAAATCCGCCAACGGGATGTTGATTTCAGCGGTATATTTGCCCAACGAGCAAGCCAAATATACGATCCTCTACAGCCACGGCAATGCAGAAGACTTGGGCGATATCCGGCCAGTGCTACAAGAAATTCAAGCAATGGGGTTTGCCGTATTTTCCTATGACTATCAAGGATATGGCACTTCGGAGGGTCAGCCCACGGTGGAGAGAAGTTATCAAGATATTGATGCGGCATATCATTATTTGACTCAGACTTTAGGTATTCCCCCAAATCAAATTATTATCTATGGCCGTTCCGTGGGGGGCGGGCCTTCGGTGGATCTGGCAGCCCGTCAGCCGGTAGCTGGTTTGGTTTTAGAGAGCACTTTTGTCAGTGCGTTCCGCACTTTAACTAAAGTCCCTCTTTATCCCTTTGATAAGTTTGAAAATTTAGCCAAAATTAAACAAGTGAATTGCCCCGTTTTGGTGATCCACGGTACGGAAGATGAGGTGGTGGGCTTTTGGCACGGACAGGCATTGTTTGCTGCTGCCCAAGAACCTAAGCTTTCTTTGTGGGTGGAAGGGGCTGGCCACAATGATGTGATGTGGGTAGCAGGCGATCGCTATTCTGCCGCTTTACGAGACTTTGTAGAATTACTGCCCTAATGAGCGGCCCGCCGTCGGCGGACGGCGCAGAGGGCGCAGAGGGGGAAGAGGGGGAAGAGGGGGAAGACAGGAAATTTCCTTCGATGGCGGCTCCCCACCGCACAAGCGCTCCCCCGCACAAGCGCTCCCCCCGCACCCCCTCTAGGGCGAAGCTGGCTTTTCCGGAGCCGGTGGAGTTGCGGAAGGAGTTGCGGAAGGAGTTGCAGGAACGGGCGGTTGAGCCGCTAATTGTTTAATTTGATCGCGATATTGTGCGGGAGACAAGTCTCCGGCCACCTTAAACAGTTGGTTGGCTTCTTCCGTTTTGCCTTGGCGTTTCAGGACGAGGGCTTTGCCGAGGATCGGGCGAAAATCTTTTTGATCCACTTTCATGGCTTCATCGTAAACCGCGATCGCCTCAGCGTAGCGTTCTTGCTGGGCGTAAACCTGACCCAAGATTACTTGCACGGAAACCACATCGATGGTATTCGGCGCAATCTGATTCGCTTGAGGAGAGGTTTTCAAGGTTTCTTGTAACAAGCCGATCGCTGCCTCTGGCCTATTTTCGGCAATCAACAATTTCACCATGCCATCCAGGGCATTGGTATTACCGGGTTGCGCCGTGAGGATTTGACGATAAACTTGGGCGGCTGCCTCGCGATCGCCGGTTTGTTCCTTGGCTTGAGCCAATAACACCGCATAATTGGTTTGTTCTGGCTTCAGCCGGACTAATTTCTCTAAGACATCAATCGATCCTGGTAAATCTTGCAACTGAAGTTTAACTTCCAACAATCCTTGCAGGGCGGTTTCATTATCCGGTTCTCGCTGCAAAACCAGTTCATATCCTCGTGCCTGTGCTTCTAATTGTTCTCGTGGCACAGTATTAACAGTTTGAGTTTGAGCCGGTTTTGTCTGATTGGCGGTCTGTTCCAAACCAATCAGCCCTTGAATAAAGGGAGCCATTCCTAGCCCAAGAAAAGATATTAATCCGATGCTCATTATGAACACCGTTACCAAGCGATTGCGATTTTGTGACACGGAAATACGTTGAACTCGATTAATATTATCCTGACATTCCTGCTCGGTAACGGCAAGAGCGATCCGCAACGAAATCATCCATGACTCCGAGATGGCGGCTGGGTTCGCCTGATAATTTTTCATAATTTTTCGCGCTCGTTTCTCGAATTTAATCAACTAGCTAGCTAAAGATTTTCATTTAACGGGCTGCTCTGGAAAATTACCAATTGAAAAGCCTTCAACCGTTATGATTCGACTTGGCAAATATCAGACTGTTTCTGATAGATAAATTCGCTAACACTTTACTGTGAAATCAATGGTTGAAACCCATGATTATCTTAAAATTAAGAATTTTATCATCCAGAAGGCCACAAAAACTACTTGTGCCATAAGTTAAAATGTAAGATGTAATGGTTAGAAAGAGAAAGCTCGGTGAATAATGTATCCGGTTCCGGGCATAGCACTAGGGAAATCTCTGGAAAATCACGACTAGAAAATGTCAACCGCTAAACCATAATTGAGAGAGTAAAGAAAAAAATGGTCAGTCAAAAAAACGCAATTCCCTCACAGTCAGAAAGCCGAACAGGTCAAACCACTAGATTTTGGTGAAACCCAAGATTTTTTGGCCAGCCAAATTACAAATAATACGGATTCTGGTATAGCATCCTTGGATTTCGTAGAATAAGCAGGCTGATGTTCAACAGTCACAGACTCCAATCAAAAACAGAAAACACCGAAATATCTGTGTATCCTATATCATCAGTGTATTCTCTGTATTCTCTGTGTGTAGTTGTCCATCAGTTATCTTGATCTGCTGTTTGGTTCGGTTTCTGCCCAACAAACAGCGCCATTCAGAGAAAATGAGCGATAAAGAAGTCCCAATGGATTTTTTTGTTCTCCGTATCCAAGTCGATCGCTCAAGTCCCTGTACCGAGCGGGGTGAAGATCGCAACGTCTCGTCTAAATCAATACCCATATAGGGATGTGTCTCCGCTGAATCTGGAGGTTTTATGAATTCCTCTCCGAATGAGTTTACCAAGTCAACTAAATCCGCAAGTTCAATCCGCTCTTTGGCCGCACAACCAAAGTCAACTCAAGTCCCTGAAACACAGAAACCGCCCTCGGTTGCCAGTGCGCCTGAGTCCCCAAACCATGAAGAAACACCAACATCATTACCTGTGAGTGCTCTAACTAATCCTGAAACCAACCACGTTCTTGTCGGCAGCGATCGCGACGATGCTTCAGAAATCGGATCCATGCGACGGCAACATCCCATTCCCCCGCCGTCAGAACCCAAGCAGTATCGGGCCATTGGTTTAGTTCGTGGTTATTACCGGGCATCAAACGAGCAATTTACCAAAGGTACCCTTGTCACCCCCGATGGCACGGAAATTGATGCCGTTCTCTTGGGACGGGTAATGAGTTTAGTAAGAAATCATATTGACCTAAAAGAAAATCATCTTTGGGTGGTTTATCCTCGGACTAGACAAAAAAATGGTGAATTACACTTACAAATTGTGGGAATTTGGGAACCAGAACAACTCAGTCCCAAGCATAAAGCCACTGAGGATAGCGACCCTCATGCCGAGGCTACCCCAGACCAAACCTCGCCACCAGATGCCAAAACCGTTGGCACTTCGGAATATCCTCCCCTGGACGATGGGTATTTTTCCGTTCGCGGTGAAGTGGTTTATCAGTCAGAACCATCGGCAGACCAGGGGCTACCATACATCATTGTCAAAATTAAGCAGCATCCCCGCCAACCCTCTGATGAACCGAAGTTTTTCAAATTAAAACTGCAAGGCACTGTGGAAGGAAAAGCAGTGGGTCGTTTTTGGGACTTACATTTGCAACGAGAAGGCCAAAACCTGAGCATTAAACAGGGAAATGATTTGGGTCTGGTCGGGCCGACCAAGGCCAAAAAAGGCAGCAAGCCCAGTGGTGGGCGACGCCGGGGTGGAGGCACCGCTCCTCGTCACCAGAAAAGCTTTCAGCGTCCCGATCGCAAGCCCGCTCAGTTCTCACCGCCAACTCGGTCCAGCGCCGTCCCCAAACCGGTGATTAAAAAGCGTCAGAAACCCGAAAGTGAAACCTAATGTCAAATCTGCGCTAAACCTGGCGATCGGATATGACAGAAGTTACCCCCGTTACGGGAATTTGGCGATGGAAACCTAAATTAGGACTTACCCATATATGTAGGATGGGCATGATTGCCCACCCTACGCCTAATCTAAAGTCATTTGAGATCCCCAAATATTTTGGGGCAGAAAAGATCGATTCATGTCCAGGGGGGCGACGGGCTCGGTGAGGGTGAATTCCCCTTGAGCAATCCATTGTTTTAACTCCAAGGCGATTTGGCGAGATAAGTAGATACTGGCTAAAGGGGCAACCCGCACGGGTTTGCCCTCTATTTTTACTCGTCCGGTTTTGAGTTGAGCGTAGCTAACTAAACCAAAGGTAGGCCGAACTCGGCGGGGGATGGAGAAATCTACTACCGGGGCGACGATTTCTTTGTCAGAGACGGCACAGCATTGAACCACCGCTTCGTTTAAAACTGGGAAGGCAACGCCGACCCCAAGCATGATCGAGGGGCCATAGTTTTTGAAGTAACAGCCCCGTACCCATTTGGGATTCATTTGTTTGGCATCCCCAATTAGGGCTAAGGTGGCCGCAGGGCCAATGGGGGTCTGGTTGGGGAGGCGCTTTTGCAGGGGAAAATGTTGGGTGCCTTCCCAGGCGACATAGCCAATGCCACCTCCCAGGAAGATGCGGCTACCAATGCCGATCAGTTTGAGTTCTGGGTCGTTGAGCAGGGGAGACAGGGCGCCGGTGCTGGAGTAAACGGCGTTACCGAGGCGGGGTTGTAAAGGGCCGAGGTAGGTATAAAGGGGGCGATCGCCTCCATTCACCCCCACAATAAAATTTTGGTAAAGATTCCGAGGATTGTAGAGATAAAACTGATTAATCGTATCGCGGGAGATGGTAGTTTCAAAAGATGACCGGGGATAGCAGTCGGTTTCTTGACCGATCGCACGCAAATGCACGGGTTTGCCCGCAATCAGATTGGCAATCACATGACCGCCGCCAATTTCTCTGCTTTCATCGCCATCTTCGCTGACTTCCGTAGCGCCTAAATACAAATCTACCGCCCCAAAGCCAGAATAAGCTAATACTCCATCTAGCCAACAGCGGCGAATTTTAATCGGCGGATCCGTATGCCCTAAATTAATAATGGCTCCCGATGACTCCATTGGCTCAAAAGTGCCCGTTGTTACCACATCAACTTCTTTGGCCACTTGAGCCACGCTAGTTTCCGCAACCCGGGCTTTTAATTCTTCTACCGTTAAAACAACTGCACGTTTTTCCTTAATTTTTTCGTTAATTTCCGCAAGAGATCGCATGTTAAATTGTTAATCAGTGAATTAGCAAATGAATGGATGAAGATGAAAATTTGTTTCACCATCAGGTAAGAATAGATTAAGACTGGGGTAATTTTCCCGAACCCTCAGATAAATCCTCTGGTTGCGATGGATTTTCCGCCGCATTTTCTAGGTCTTCTGGTGGCTGCGTCATAGTTCCAGAAGCATAATTTGTTGGCTTTATATTAGGAATTTCTGAAACATCGGAATTTTCGGAAATTTCATCGCTTAAACTTGCAGGAGTTAAGCAAATAGATTCATTGCTAAAATCTTGATTTAAATTATCAGATTTTCTTGACCTATTACCTTGGTATTTTTCCCATTTATCTAGAACATCTTTCACTAACACTTCTTGTAACCATACTTGAGCGACTACGGTCAATGGCAATGCCAAAAATAAGCCTAAAAAACCAAAAAAAGTAGCAAAAAATAGTTGAGAAAGTAAAGTTAATGCTGGCAGCATTGACACCTTTTGAGACATCATATATGGGGTCAAAAAACTACTTTCTGCTTGCTGAATTAAAATATAGATAATTAACACCCAAAAAGATTTCCAAGGGTCATCTAAAAGAGCGATGACCATCGGGGGAATCACGCTTAAACCCGGCCCAATATTGGGAATAAAGTTGAGTAAACCGGCTAAGACGGCATGGGCAAGAGCTAACCGCACCCCCAAAATGGATAAGCCAATCCAGCTACATAGAGCAATCACGGTCATGTTCACCAACATACCAAAAAGCCATCCCCCCAAAGCTACATCGCAACGGTCTAAAATATATTCGACTCGGCGCCGATAAAATGAGGGAAATAGGCGGACAAATGCTTTGCGGTATGCTTGGGGATCTGCCAGGAGCATAATAGATAAAATCATTACCAGCAAAAAGCTGAGGAATACTCCGACAGTGCCGCCGACAAAGCCGACAGTTCCTCCCAAAAAATTACCTAGTCCCTCGGTAATTTGATTAGTGAGATTTTCGATTTGTGCGATCAGGTATTCAATTCTAAATAAATCTAGAACTCTTTGCCCTAATTCTCCGGAAAAACGATAGTCAAGCTGATTTACCCAATCATTTAAGGTTTGGATGCCTTTATTAATCCCTTGGGGAAATCTGTTGGTAAGCTGTTGGAATTCGACCACAAATGGTGGGACAATTATCAGTACCACAATGGTGAAGATTAGCACCAAGAAGCTAATGGATAAAAAAACTGCCAAGGAGCGCTTGATTTTTTTCCACTGTTGTAAAAATCTGGCAAATTGGTTTAAGGCGGTAGCTAAAATGACGGCGGCGAAAACCAGTAATAATATCTGGCGAATTTGCCAGAGAATATAAAACGATAGGATAAAAACTAATAGACCAATCCATTGACCTAGGTTCACAGCGATCGCTCCTTATTACTTGTTGGAACGTTGGGGACAACAGCGACGATTGATTTTGAGGCAACTGGGATCGGAGGTGATGCCAGTTTTAAGCCGATGGTTTGCTGGTGAGACGGAAAACTCGCCAACTTAAGAGTCCACCGAGGAATAAAGGGGGCAGTAAGACGGCAATGAGGGCGATCGCGGAATTGGTCGGAATGCCTAAATTAGGCCCAATATACTTAATTCCTAGGGAAATTAGGGCAGAAGCGACCATGACTTTTAGCAGAAATTTAACCGCGTTATTATCCATTATTCAGTATCCCTGTCTTGAGTTTGGCGATCGAGAGTATTGTAAGGCATCTTGATGCCAATAATCGGGTATAGCCAAAATTTTTCCGTAATTTTTCCGTTAAAAAATGCCGCCAAATTATGTGGGTTCCATCGGTGGCAACTCCATAGTTTTGTCACCGGGCAAGGTAAAATAAAAGCTAGTGCCTTGGTTTTCTTCGGATTCAACCCAGATCCTTCCCCCGTGGTTATCCACAATTTTTTGACAGACCGCTAACCCAATGCCGGTGCCGGAGTATTCTTCTGAATGTTCTAACCGCTGAAAGACTTGGAAAATCCGCTGAAAATCCTCAGAGGGGATGCCGATGCCATTGTCATGGATGCCAATCAAGTATTCAAAGTTAATTCTTTGTTCCACAGTGATTTTAATTTGGGGTTTGACATGATGATGGCGATACTTGATCCCGTTGCCAATGAGGTTTTGAAATAGTTGTCCGATTTGCACTTCATTGCCGTGCAAGGTCGGCAGGCGATCGCGCAGAATCACCGCACTACTTTGTTCTATTTCTGATTGTAAGGATGCTAACACTTGGTCGATAATAGAATTACCATCTACGGGCTTAAATTCTAAATTTTTGTTGCCGATCCGGGAATATTCTAACAGGGCAGTAATCAGTTTGTTCATCCGATAAGCCCCGGAGATAATGCGGTCTAGATAATGTTTGCCTTTGTCGTCGAGGGCATCAAGGTATTTCTGCTTTAAAATTTGGGTAAAGCCCAGAATGGTTTGCAAGGGCGATCGCAAATCATGGGAAGCAATATAAGCAAATTGTTCTAGGTCTTGATTTGATTGTTCTAACTTAGTGTTTAATTTGATTAATTCCGCATTTAACTCCTCTAAGCGGAGGTTTTGGACTTTGAGTTGTTGATTTTGCTGCGCGATCGCCCGTCGTTGCCTTTGAATGGTTAATTGATTTTCAATGCGGGCAATCACTTCTTTAATGTGAAAGGGTTTAGTAATGTAGTCAACTCCACCCACTTCAAAGGCTTTTAATTTATCCAACTCATCATCTAGTGCCGTCAAAAAAATTACGGGGATATTCGCCGTACTTTTCTGAGATTTTAACTGGCGGCAAACTTCATAACCATCCATTTCTGGCATGAGAATATCTAATAAAATAATATCTGGCGGTTCAAACATGGCCACATTCAAAGCTTGCTGACCATTGATCGTTCGGCGGACTTCGTAACCATAGTCAGTCAACATAGAAAACAAGATTTGTAAATTTTCTAAATGATCGTCAACAATCAAAATATCACCAGCATAAGCAAGTGTTGGAACATTATTCATAATAGGGTTGGGTTAGGTCAACTATCCGATCAAACAGAAGATTTTTTACTAAACTGGTTAAACCTAAAGCTAACCATTGATCGTCTTCAGGGATTTGCTCAATTAACTTATAAATCCGTTGTTCTCGAGCCGCCAGCGCGGTTTGACGCAGTTCCATAATCCAGTCATTCGGCATGACACGCAAACTTTCTGAGGTAATCGCTTCAGAGGTTTTTGTTTGCGGGAATCGATCGCTGAATGACAATGAATCACTCTGGGTTTCATAAATATACTGCACGTGCAAATGATGGGCGATTTTTTCTAAGAGTAAATTTTCCTCAAAGGGCTTAGAGATAAAGTCATCACAACCCACGTCTAACACTACCGATCGATTGGATTCAAAGGCACTAGCAGTTAAGGCAATAATCACGGTACGATCCACCGAGTCTTGGGGATTAACTGATGATGAGGGCGTGAAATTATCGCCAGCAAAAGTGTTGGCTTGAATGTTGGCTTGAAGAGTGGATTTGGCTTGGCGCCGCTGTTGTTCTTTAATCCTAATTTGTTGGGTGGCTTGATAACCATCCATGATGGGCATTCTCAGATCCATAAAAATTAAGTGCGGTTGCCAACGCTGCCAAATTTCCACTCCTTCTAAGCCATTTTGGGCTTCACAAACGGCAAACCCCACAGGTTCGAGGATATTGGTAAGCAGTTTGAGGTTAGTCCATTGATCTTCGATCACCAGAATTCGATAGGTGGGTTGGTTGGGGGCAAGGGCGATCGCTCTTTGAGATACCTCTGGGACAAGTAACTTCATTTGAGTGCCTTCACTACAAAGAATATCAAATTTAAAAATCGAGCCAATGTCTACTTTAGAGGTGACAGTAATTTCTCCACCCATCAATCGCACAAACCTTTGGCTAATGGCTAGACCTAACCCGGTGCCTTCCGCCGATTTTTCCCCGGCTTTGGTTTGAATAAATGGTTGAAATAAAGTGTCCATTTCTGTCAAAGCAATCCCCGGTCCAGTATCTTCAATTTCAAAATGCAGTTTTAACTTTTGGGGGTTCAGGCTGAAGCCGCTGAACTCCACTGGAGGAAAATATCCATATTCCGCCAAACTGACTCGTAAGATAATACTGCCATATTCGGTAAATTTAATCGCATTGCCGATTAAGTTAATTAAGGTTGAGCGTAATTTTTTCTCATCGGTTTCTAGGTATTGGGGAACTTCTGAAGTACATGAAATCCTAAATTCTAATTTTTTAGCCTCGGCTTTAACTTGTAACATTTCTTTGAGGGTAGCCAGCAGCAGATAAAAGTCAAAATTTTGGAGTTCCAGGTAAATGCGACCTAGCTCGATTTTTGATAGGTCTAAGATATCATTAATTAATGAGAGTAAATGCTCCCCTGACCGATGCACAATGGATAATTGTTCTCGGTGGGTTTCTGATAAATTCATGTCCCGTTGCATCAATTGGGTAAATCCGAGAATGGCATTCAAGGGAGTTCGCAGTTCATGGCTCATATTGGCCAAAAATTCACTCTTGGCTCGGTTGGCGGCTTCGGCGGCCATTTTTGCCTGTTCGAGTTCGGTTTGAAATTGTTTTTCTTCGGTAATATCTCGTGAACTACCCTGTAATTTGACAATTTTGCCTGATTCATCTTTGATTGGTAAAAGAATCGTGCGTAAGATTCGGGTTTGATCGGGAAATTCTACCGCTTCTTCATAGGTAATCGCTTCTTCGGTTTGTTTGAGATAGTTATGAAACTTTAGCCGAAAATTATTCGCTAATTTTTTGGGCAATATTTCCTCTAAGTATTTCCCAAATACTTCTTTTTCTGTCAATTTAAAAGTTTTTTGATAGCTAGGGTTGATGGTTTCATAGATAAACCGATTGTCCGGGGTCAGCTTTAACAAAAAAATACTTTCGGCGGAATGTTGAAATATGCCGGAGTAAAGTTTTTCTGAGTTACGGAGTTTTTCGCGATCGCGCTGATTCGTCCAATAACTAGAAAGCATTTCTCCCACAATTCTTAATAACTGGGCATCTTGGTCTGACCAATTTTTTAAGTTATCTCCCTGGGTAATAAAGCCAATTTCTGCCCAAAGTTGTCCCGATGGGCTGTGAATTGGCACCGCAATCATGGAGCAGATATTCAAAGCTTGGAGAATATTTTGCTCAATTTCTGCGGCGGGAGGCAAATTTTTGCTCCGGGAAATTACCAGGTTTTGTTTTTGCTTTAATTGTTCACTCCACCAAGGTAATAATGAGCGATTGATTTTGAAGAATCGATCCAGATTTTCGGGACGGTTAAAATCAGACCAATCATAGACTTCCTTCAGTTGGGTACTCTCTAACTCAAAGACAATTAAGTAAGCGTGGTTAGCTTGCACCGCCTGACCCAGCATTTGCAAGACGCGAGATAAATTCGCTATTTGTTGACTGGCTAACTCGCGAGAAACTTCCGCCAAGGCAGTTTCTAAGCGCAGGCGATCGCGCAACTGAGTTTCGGCTTGTTTCCGTTCGCAAATATCCTCAACCACCCCCAAACAGTAAATCGGATCTCCTTCAGGCGATCGCACATAAGAAAAGGTTAAATGTCCCCATTTAACTTCACCGTTTTTACACAAATAGCGCTTTTCCAAAGTGAAGCCATCAATTTCACCTTTAAAGAACTGCCGCACCAGATTGGTGGATTTGAGCATATCCTCGGAATAGGTAATTTGTTCCCATGACAGCTTTAATAACTCTGACTCGGAATAGCCTAAAAATTCGCACAATTTTCGATTCACCTGAAGCCACTGCCCCGTGCGATCGGATAACACCATCCCCACGGCACTCTGTTCAAACATCGCCCGAAACCGTTGTTCGCTATCGCGCAAGGCAATTTCTGTCTCTTTCCGCTGGATAATTTCTTCTTGCAGCCGTTGGATCGCCCCGGCTAAATCTTTCGTGCGTTCTTCTACAGCAATTCCTAGGGAAGCATTGGCTTTTTTTAATGCTTCTTCTGCCCGCTTTTGCGGGGAAAGATCGTAAGAAATCCCCACAACGCCAATCAGTTCACCGGCTTGATTTCTAAAAGGAGCATTGTTCACCATCACGGGGAATGTTCGGCCATTTTTATGCTGCACTAAGAATTCCCCAGCCCAACTTTGTCCTTCCCGGAGTTGTTCAAAGACTTTCCCGGCTTCTTCGCGGCTTTGCTGAATCGACGTTACATCGATAATATTCTGGCCTAATGCTTCTTTGGCCGACCAACCATAGAGGGTTTCTGCATATCGATTCCAATAAATAATCACCCCGGATAAATCTGTGGCAATAATCGCATGATTCACCACATCTAATAAACGGGCTTGAAAATAAATTTCCGATTGCGCTTGCTGACGTTGGCTGACTTCGGTTTTTAGTTGGCTGGTGCGTTCTCTCACCAGTTCTACTAGACGATGACGGTATTTTTCTAGTTGTTCTTGTTGCCATTTGCGCTCGGTAATATCCTCAGCAATTCCGGCAATCCGAGCGATTTCCCCCTCTTCATTAACGATCGGAAAAGTTCTCGCCCCAATCCAACGGATTGCCCCATCCGGTCGCATAATCCGATATTCCATCGGGGTCAAATCTACCGATTGAGTTTGGCAAATTTGACTGAGAATATTTTCGCGATCTTCTGGCATCATCGCCGCCATCCAACTATGAGGATCGGCGTATAAAGATTGGCAACTGCGTCCCCAGATTTTTTCATAGGCAGGACTGACATAAAGAATGTCTTGGGTCTGAGCATCAATTAACCAAAACATCGCCTCAATATTTTCGGTTAATTGCCGAAATCTTTCTTCACTTTCTCGGAGGGCAATTTCCGCTTTGCGTCGTTGTTGAATATCGCGCAAACAAACCACATAAACTGATTCCCCTTCCCATTCCGTTTCCGCCACAGTCATTTCCCCAAAACAGACTTCTCCCGTGGGTAGAATAATCCCTAATTCCGCAGTATTTCCCACTACCACAGGCCATCCCAAATCGTGATTTTGCAGTTCTTGAAGGGAACGACCAAATATTTTACTGGCTGCGGGGTTGGCAAATCTGATTTTGCCGTAGCGATCGACAATTAAAATCCCATCAGAAATACTGTTGATAATCGTGTTTAAGCGAGTTTCACTTTCTTTCAATTGCATCTGAATCCGCTTTTCTTGAGTAATTTCAATGGCAGTGGCAATAATTTGTTGTGGGTTCCCCTCTGCATCGCGAGTAAATACCACAGACCGGGAACGGAACCAATGCCAAGAACCATCGGCGTGTTGTTGCCGATATTCCCTCTCACAAACTTCTCCCGGTTTCAGAGTTGAGAACAGTTTACAGGCTTCATGGGTATATTTTTGATCTTCAGGGTGAACGGTTTCTCGGAAAAACTGAAACCCCTGTTTGATAAATTGCTCCGGTTTATATCCCAAGACTTGATAAATTCGATGATTTACATAGATGTTTTCCTGGGTGGAGAGATCGTAAACATATAAAATATCTGGGGAAGCATCGGCGATCGCTTCAATAAATAGTTTGCTTTGACGTAATTCTTCCTCCATGCGTTGACGTTCGGTAATATCAAAAATCGTGGCGAATATCTTCGTCACCTGCCCCGCTGAATTCACAATGGGATTGCCTTTGCTGACTAAATGCCGCAAACAACCATCCGGGCGAAAAATGCGTAATTCCACCTCATAAGATTTTTGCTCGGCGATCGCCTGCTTTTGAACCCATTCCCAATACTCCAAATCATCGGGATGAATTAGGGATAAAATTGTTTCATAAGCCGGTTCTGGTTGTTGGGCATCAAAACCAAAAATTCTAAACGTCTCTTCTGACCAAGTAAGTTTGTGGGTTGGCACATCTAATTCCCAATTGCCTAAATGAGCAATTTTTTGGGCTTCTGCCAGATTTGCTTTTTGTTTGGCCAATTCTTTTTGATTTGCCTGCCGTTCGGTAATATCTCGATAGGCACTGAGAAAACAAGGTTCTTCCCCCAGTTGCAATAAATTACTGGAAACCAATAAAGTTTTCCGGCTGCCATTTTTGGCTCTAATGGTGGTTTCAAGATTACAAGTTTGGCCTTTTTGCAATAATTCCGACAAATGTTCTCTGGCTTTACACTCTTCTTCTTTTTCTCGATAAATTAATCCTAAAAAATCATGGCTATTATTCGCTTCGGCGGGACTATAGCCGGTAATTTCCTGCATTTTTTGATTAAAAATAATAAAGTTACCAGCGCGATCGCTCAGGGTAATCCCTTCTCCCACAGTATCAATCACCGTGAATAATCGCTCCGCTAATTTTTGAATTTGCATTTGGTTTTCTAGACGTTCGGTGATATCTTCTACCACTTGAATCAAATATTTTACATTGCCCATCCCATCCCGTAACACGGTGGTGGTAATCTGAACCCAAACCACCTGGCCATCCTGACGAATCAACCGTTTTTCTAAACAAGCGCGATCGATTGTCCCCGCTAATAATTCAGCGAAATAATTAAGAGAATTTTCCACATCCTCTGGTAGCGTAATCTCCTGCCAATTTTTGGCTAAAAGTTCTTCTCGGCGATAGCCAACAATCTGGCAAAATTTGTCATTCACTTGCAACCATTGTCCCGTGGTTGATAAATAACATAGACCAATTCCCACCTCTTCAACCGTAATCCGAAACCGCTCCTCACTTTCCTGCAAAGCATCTTCTAAATCTCGCAGTTCTTGAATGCCTTGATTTAATTCTTGCCCAGAATTACCCGGAGATTTACCGATCACTTCGAGCTCATATCCTTTGGGTTGGGTTCGCTTTATTTCATGGCAGTTATAAAGAATGCTAGACCCAGAACCGGCTCCAGGCGGAGCAACAATCAGCTTAACCGTGACTAATAAATGATGAATTTGGTTAAATTTATCGACGATTTTTCCTTGAATATTTTTAATTTCTTTTTGCTGCTCTAACTCTCGAACATTAAATATATTATTTCCCAAAAGGTTAGCAATATTTCCTAATGCCTGAATTTCGCTGCAAGTATAGCCAAACAGTCCTCGATCGCCAGGACAAATAAACTGAAAAAAACCCTCAGTATCCGTAATAAAAATCGGATCTCCAGCAACCTGGTTTCTTAACCAAGCGAGCGGTACGAAGCATAAATTGTCGCAGAAACTCGGTTTCTTTTCCCTATGGGGGAAGTCAATGAGCGCAAAGTTATGGCTTGTGTCTACGTTATTTTGATAGCAAGTTTTGTACGCACTCAGTTGCGCTTTTGACCGCGCCAATTCCACGGTTAGCCGCAAAGAATGCTCTAAGACAGCAGTGCTTAATTGACTGCGAATCAAATAGTCCGTTGCACCAGATTTTAACGCAGCAATTCCTTCCTCCAGACTATCAACCAGCCATAAGACTGGGGCAGTGCTTTGGGAGGTAAATACTTTTGTGAAGAATTGATGATCATTAGCGATCGCCAATTTAGCATCTACTAAATAGGCATCATAAGGTTGGGCGGCGATCGAGGCGATCGCGCCACTCGCGCTGGGTTGCCAGTCTAGGGAACTGGTGAATAAGTCAATTTCACTGAGTAACTGTTTAATCCGTGGAAAAGACTCTTCTTGTTTATCAACCAGCAGGAGACGCAATGAGTGAACGATCATAAAATCACCTGTGGTCTAAGTATCTCTGACTTAAATCGAAAAATTCTTCCCGGCAGGCCTTTTGTTTTGAAGCCCTTGGTTAGTTTTCATTTTCAGACATGGGCTTCAGCTATGAGCGATTATCTCTACTTTAGCTTAAGCCTTGGCGATCGTCTCTACTTTTCGGGCAAATTTCTAACCATTGGCTCTCCGGCTTTGATCTGCCAGTTATGTCACCTATATTGTTCCTTGTTGTCACCTATAGAGTTTTTTTCTCTTGAGAGTATTTTAGGCAATCAACACCGATCAATGATGGAGTTATCTTGCGGATTGCGATCGCCTCATTCATCGATATTATTTTGAGTGACCCGATGATTCAACTGGAATCAGTGAGTCAAACACAGACAATTGCCTCTGGGGAATACGTTCGAGAATTCCGTCTCCAAAGACGCGATCGAGGTGTAAATAGTCCAAGTGAACGTAACCAATATGACAGTGACAAGTTGCATTAGAACAAGGGCGATCGCATATTGTTTTAACCCAATTATGATAATTTACAACATTTATAATTAAATATGCAACATTAGGAGCGCGGCGGCTTGCGCCCAAAGTTACCTCGAAATCGTCGCAATAATTTTTGCTCCTTGGTATTATGACAATTATTATTTTAACTACTATTTTAACTCCGGCTATGTTCTGCCCAAGGCGTCAACTGCTGAGAAAGCATTTTAAACCCATAATCTAATAATAGCCCGATCGCCCCAATCACGATAATACTCACCAAAACGCGATCGGTTTGAACATAGCGCTGGGCTTTAACAATTCTAAATCCCAATCCTCGCTCGGCGGCAATCAACTCTGAAATGACTAAAAAATTCCAAGCCCCGGCCACATTCACCCGCAAAGTATCGAGAATACTGGGGAATGACGCCGGTAAAATTACCTTAAATAAAATATCTTTACGATTCGCCCCTAGAGTATAAGCGGCGTTCAATAATTCATTGGGAATAAACTTAACCGCATCGGCAATCATTATGGCATTATAAAAAACAATTCCCAAAAAAATAATCACTACTTTCGCCAGTTCCCCCAAGCCAAACCAGAGGATAACTAAAGGAATAAACGCGGCAACGGGCATATAACGAACCGTTCCTACCAGCGGGCTAAATAAACTTTCCATACTATAAAAAGTTCCCATGGCAATCCCCAGGGGAATTCCCACGATTGCCGCTGCCCCAAATCCGCCTAAAACTCGGCCAAAACTGGCCAGAATATCTACCCAAAGACGATCGCGAAAAAACATTTCTATGGCAGCGTTTAATACTGCCGTTGGGGTGGGCAGTAATATCGGGGCAACTAAGCCACTATAAGTGAGAATCGTCCACAATAATAATGGCACTGCGAAAGCCGTCACCGTTAAAGTAATTTTCAGACTGGGGGGAAACCCTTGGCGAATACTCCAAAAAACCGAGGGGGATAAATATTTTTTTTGGTCTTTTGGGTCTTTTGGGTGTTTTGGCGAACTTTTGGGCAGATTTTTGGGCGATCGCTTCATCAAATGTGACATCAGATCAACAACCTTGTTTTTCGCAATACCGGACGCAACTAGAAACCAGCCTAGTTCCGAGTTTTTACATAAATTTACTTACATTTACTTACATAAATTTACTACTTAATCCGCGCTCGGGGTTTTTCGCCCCGGATAGCTTAGTATATCTGTAAAAAACCGGAATTGTTTGCGTAGATTTACGGATTACGGATATTATATGGTATTGTATCCGGTAGCATGGGGTCAGCGATCCCTTTGCGACCAGAGAATTCTTGCTAGAGTTGAAACATTTGCATAAGTCAATGCATTGGAACAGCCAGAATATCAACGCCACAAAATATTTGCCCAGGATATTTGCCCAGGTGCCGCTATTATTAAATTTGTTGTGTTTTCTCTATCTTCACGACCATACGCTGCCAGAAAACCGGATTTTACTTTATGAGCAAGCCTGAGAAATTGTGCTGGGGCAAATTTCCCTGAAACTGAATCAAAGTTTAGTCAAAACTTGGCTTTCACAGATTGCTTATCAAGGGTTGGTCGCGGAAAAATTTTGCTTTTCTCGAGCCGATTTAATCAGTCAAATGCCTGGTCAAATCTGCGATGGCGAAACCAAAGAAACTCCCGAAGATATTTTAAACGCAATCGCCATAAAAACCGGGATATTACTGCCTATTTCTGCGGATTTATTAACCCTTGCTCTCCGACTTTGCCAGAGTTTTTCGCCGCAGAATATATCATAGAAAATCGGTTAATTGCCAATATTGTTACAGAATCTATCACGGTTTGGCGCTGGCAAGAAGTATTACTATTTTTTCCGGTTTAAAAATTACTAATGCTGATAAATTGCTCTTATTAATAGAAGCAAGTACCCAAGAATATCTTAACCCCGAAAGGGATGCTCAAACCGATGGCAAACTGGAACTAAAAAAAGATGCTAACAAATTGCGATCGCTCTTAACTTGGGCAGAGCAAGCCACCCCAGCACCAGTGCCAAAAATTCAGCAACCATCATTCCGGCAGCCAAAAGAACCGCCGCCATATTTACCGCATTTGCCCTCCAGCAAACTTTTCAGCAGGAAAACCCATTAATTAATGAATTAGATTTAACCCTGAACAACGATCTGCTGTTAATTAACAGCTTAAAACTAAGTAACATCTTAGGTTTGAATCTAACTGATATCATCCACAACACTCGTGGACTCACCAATGATTTTCGGCAAAATCTCACATTTGCCTTATCTCATCCGTTAGATATTGATAAATTATCCCGAAATTTAACCCGGAGTCTCGCCCGAAAACTTGCCCAAGACCGAGCGCGTTATCTTTCATTAAGTTTCGCTCAAGTATTGACCAATCAACCAGAAATATCTTTAGATCGAGCCAGGGATTTAGCCTTTGTGGGAATTGTCGCTCAACAATTACAAACAATGTCTGTTTTTGGGGATATTTCCCCCCTGATGGTGGCATTGGATGGGCTACAAACCCAAATTCTCGGTGACAATGACTCTTCTGAAGTTCATTGCCAATTTCGCCAATTGCTCTGGGAAACTTGGTTAAATAGTTTTCAACTCGCTCCCCAACTGTTAGACTTAACCCCAGGGGAAAAACAAACCCTGACTGATTATTTTTCCGCCTGTTATTTGCTGGTTAAGTGTCGTGATGTGGCGAGAAATATTACCCCAGGTACTTGGGAAGTCATTTCTGGTCGCATGGTGCAAGCAATATAAGAGAGCGGGGGAGCGGGGGGAGCGGGGGAAAACAATTATAAATTATCAATCATCAATTAATAATTATTAATCATCAGCTGATTTAATAATTATTAATTGCCCTTCCATTGTATGATCTTAATCGGCCTAAGAAGCAATGAAAAACTGATGGAAATTAATGATCTATTGAACCGATATTCCCGTGGAGAACGGGTTTTTACCAAACAAAACTTTAGCCAACTTCATATCAGTGGGGTCAATCTCACCGGCGCAATTCTCCGGGATAGCAACTTCACCGCCACAAATTTGAGTGCTGCCTACCTAAGAAGAGTAGATTTTCGCGGCGCCGATCTCAAAGGGGCAGACCTGCGGGGTTCCTACCTCAAAGGCGCCGACCTACGCGGCGCCGACCTACGATGGGCGGATATGGGCGGCACAGATATTTCCCAGTCTCTGTACAATATGCAAACCCAATTTCCTGAAGGCTTCGATCCCAAGGTGATGAGAGCTTATTTCATTAGCCCCGACAGCGATTTGAGCCACGCATTTCTCATGGGAGTGGATTTTCGCTGGACAAAACTGACATACTGTAACCTGAGTGGATCTTACTTAGCCCACGCTGATTTAAGAAGTGCCGATCTGAGTCAATGTAATTTAACCGATGCGGAGCTCACGGCAGCCCTTTGGGATCCACAAACCCAGTTTCCCGAAGGATTAGACCCAAATTCAGCGGGCGCTTACGCCATTTGTCCGGGGGTGAAACTAACATCCGCTAACCTCAGCCGGGCAAATCTCAGTGGGGTTAATTTAAATCAAGTTGATCTGACGGGTGCGAATCTCAGTTGGGCGGATTTAAGTCGGACTACTCTGCGAGAAGCCAACCTGACTGACGCTAATTTAAAACAAGCAAATCTAGTCGGGGCGGACTTGCGGGGCGCCAACTTAACCCGGACTTGTTTGGATGGAGCCGACCTGAGAGGTGCGATTATGCCTGATTATCGAACCAACTAACTCATATTAGGTCGCACCTCTTCACCATGAGTGAGCCAGATTCCTGGTTGGCAATATATCTGGATGGCACATTCATATTTTGGTCATAGAACACTGCATCGAATCTGATAAAATATATCAGAATTTGCGGACTACGTGCAGATTAATCAACAGTTCATCAGGTTCGTTGACGGAAAAATCAAGGGTTCGGGATGTAACAGAAATATGTATGATGACGATCTAAACACAGAGAGCTTGAGTGGTTCTGACATTGAAAGTCCTCTGGATCTGATTGACCCGTCAGCGGAGGTTAAGCCAGATCCAGAGGTTATGTTGCCATTGTTAACATCACCAGATCCCCAACAACGCACGATCGCCGCACGAGCATTCTGTGAAATTCAAGATGAACGAGCGATTCCTCATTTAATTAATCTCTTAAAAGAACCTTGCCCTTTAATTCGGGTGAGTGCTGCTTATGCCTTGGGTCGAAATCCCAGTGCTGATGCGGTGGAATCTTTAATTGAACGGCTGAATCAAGATTGGAATGGCTATGTGCGCAAAGGAGTGGTTTGGGCTTTGGGTAATTGTCGCGATCGCCGCGCCCTCAATCCCCTTTTGGATGCCTTAAAAACTGATATTTCCGCCGTTCGCCTTTGGGCTGCCAGTTCCCTGGGACAACTTGGCTGCCTGGGCTACGATGCGGTAGTGGCCGCCATTCCTCCGTTAATTCAAGCATTACTCAGAGACCCCACTGCCGCCGTGCGCAGTAACTGTGCTTGGGCGATCGGACAGCTTTGTCGGGAACTCCCCTCAAATGTGGTCTATGCGGGTGCCATTGATTCTCTGATTGAAGCCTTGGAAGAAGACCCCGATATGGGAGTCCGCGAAGATGCCAAGTCTTCCTTGTTGCGGGTCGGAGATCCCCGTGGCTTACAAGTGATTGAAGAGTTAGAAATGGATGGATTATTGTAATCATCGATGATTAGCCACCCAGGAGATGCGGTTATTGGTTATTGGTTATTGGTTATTGGTTAGTGATTACTCGCCCCCAATAATCACTAACTAATAACCAGGAACCAATTTGCTTTAAATCCGCAGACTGGTTAATTCAGGAGTATAGTCATTTAGTCATTTCAATTAAGATTAATACAATTATCTAGGGGCACGGCGGCGCAAGCCGCCGAAGCATTGTATCAATCACCATTGAAATAACTATACTGGTAATTGCCTTTCATGCTAGGCCCGGGGAATCCGACCTTCAAACTGACCAAATTTAATGAAATGCTCGATCGCCGAAAACTGTCGGTTTTGCACTGCCGCCGCCACATCGGGATTGCGACCCAAATAAAACGCTGTATCAAAGAAAGGACTGGGGTTTCGACCCTCAAATTGCCCAGCTTCGGTAAAATGTTTAAAGGCCGTAGTAATGCCTTGATTCACCGCATTCCTGACATCGGGGTTGGTATTTAAATAAAAATTGGCATCCAATAAAGGATGAGAGTTCCGTCCCTCAAATTGACCAAAGCCGACAAAATGTTCAAAACCAGTAAAAAATCCTTGGTTTACTGCATTGGCAACATCAGGGTTGCTGTTGAGATAATAGTTGGTATCTAGGAATAAACTGGGACTGCGGCCTTCACTGGCACCGGATTTAACAAAATGTTCAAATTCTCCGGTGATGAAATCTCGATCTACGGCATTGGCAACATCGGGGTTGTTCTGCCGATAAAAGTTACGGTCAAAGAACGGTGTGGTCACTCGACCTTGGAATTGACCAAACTCAATGAAATGCTCGATCGCCGTGAAGTCAAAACTCGCCACCGACGCTGCCGCATCAGGATTTTGGGCTAAATAATACTGGGTGTCGAAAAAAGCGCTGGGGTTGCGACCTTCCACCGAACCAAATATCTCAAAGTGGCTAAATCCAGAGGCGAGCGCGCCATTGGCAACTCCTGCCGCCACGTCTGGGTTTCTTGCTAAATAATAGGATTCATCAAATAAATCATTGAGGGTTAGCATCGTCTTCTCCCTGGGTATTGCGCTTAATGGTTTCGAGTTTAGCTTGCCTCAAATATTTTCGGCATCCGCCCCACCCAACAGGAGATTTTCTCTGATGATGGTAATGATAAAGAAACCGGGTTTTTTTGAAAAACCGGGTTCTTTGTTTACTAATTTTTCCTAGAATTATTTTCTTCTTACTTCGTCACTTTTTTCAGAGGCATGATTTTTTCCCAAAAAATCAGTAATTCTTACTCAAATCATCAGAAAAACTAATGAATTTAGCCCGGTTTTCCGGAATTTTTAGTGGCGGAGATATCCGAATTAGCTTAAACTGATGTTTCTAAGTTCTCTAAAAAGCAAAGTTCCTCAAAAGTAACAGAGTATTCATTTGATATATACATCGTTAACAAATTTTATTTAACCTGATTTAACCGCCATTTTTCCCGAAATACCCTGGAGAACCCTGAGACAGCAAGCATAATCATAGCCGCTGGCCTTTTGATTGCTCACGGAGGAGCGACCATGACAGATCCCATTGGCGGATAATTGACAAAAATCCTCAAAATGTTTTCCATGATGCATTTATCTAGCTGATTCCCCGGTAATCTCTAGCATAATTCTGGCGTTTCTGAGGAGAAAGAGTGAGGAGGACTAGACAATTTTTTAATAAATGTTACAATTGTTAACAAAGGATTGAGCGCTCAGACAAATCACAATATCCTCTGCCGATAATATATGCAAACCATGACATTTTACTCACCAAACGTATCCCTAGGCAAAGGAAACCAAGCGGTACAGAGTTATTGCTCTCTTCCATTCAAATCCATTGTCTATCTACCGAGCTTGGCACTAATTCCTCTAAAGCAGACTCTTGACAGTTGTTTTTTCACCGGGAAAATTTTATTTTCCATTAATTCGCTTGTTTAACTTTTTAATTTATAGTTGTCAGGAAAAAACTCAGGAGAATTATAGTGTCAATCCCTGAACATCCTGATGGGTTAATATTTTGCCAATAGCGGCGCTTGCTGGGAATCGAGTTAACTTGGCTGGAGTCGGTTAGGTTGTTAGACTGGTTAACTAAAATGTCTCACTTGCCTACTAATTTGCCTAAATTGTCGTTAATCATAACTAATTTATTGCCATGAATAACCGTCAAAATTCTACGGATTTAGTACGCACTTATCTAAAAGAAATTGGTAAGGTTCCTTTGTTAACCCATGAACAAGAAATTGTTCTGGGTAAGCAAGTGCAGCGCTTAACTTCCCTGCAACAACTTAAACAAGAATTGACGGAAAAATTAGAGCGCGAACCCACCGATGCCGAATGGGCGATCGCTGCGGAAATTACCGAGGCCGACCTGTCTCAAGCGATCGCCCAAGGTAAAATCGCCAAGCGAAAAATGGTGGAAGCGAACTTGCGCTTGGTGGTTTCGGTGGCGAAAAAATATATTAAACGCAATGTGGATTTGCTAGATTTAATTCAGGAAGGCACCATTGGTATGCAGCGCGGTGTGGAGAAGTTCGATCCCAGTAAAGGTTATCGGTTTTCCACTTATGCCTACTGGTGGATTCGCCAAGCAATTACGCGGGCGATCGCCGAAAAAGGTCGCACCATCCGTCTGCCAATTCACATTACGGAAAAACTGAATAAAATCAAAAAAGCCCAACGCCAACTCTCCCAAAAACTGGGTCGGGTAGCCACCATTGATGAGTTGGCAGCAGAACTGGAAATGACTCCCAAGCAAATTCGGGAATACCTGGAACGAGCGAGACATCCTTTATCCTTAGATTTACGGGTGGGGGATAACCAGGATACGGAACTGGGAGAATTGCTGGAAGATACCGGCCCGTCACCGGAAGATTACGCCACTCAAGCCTCTTTGCGCTCGGACTTAGAAAACATGATGGCGGAATTAACTCCCCAACAAAGAGAAGTCCTCGCCTTGCGATTTGGCTTGGAAGACGGACAGAGCATGACCTTGGCCAAAATCGGCGAGCGGCTAAAAATTAGTCGGGAGCGGGTGCGGCAAATTGAGCGGGAAGCCCTGGCGAAATTACGCAAGCGCAAAGCGGATATGAACGAGTATGTCGCCAGCTAACTAGACTGTAGGGGGGCTTACATCTTGCCCACCCTACATTGCAGGCTACATTACAGGCTACATTAGTGGGCAAAATTTTCTCAGCCTACTGGCAGATTTAACATAAAAAGTTAGAATATTAGTAGATAACCCACCTCTGGGAGATCGGTTAATCCTACCTGCGGATTAACCGATCCTTGCTAAATTAAAGATGAGCTTACTAAAAAGTCTTTGATAATAGTATCCTCGAGCAATTGGTCAGCAGGTCTTTGATTTCGGAGGTTATGCGCCATGAATAATTCGTCGAATCAATTTCCAGAATTTACCAACCATGACCGTGAGGGCAATAACTTGCTCTGGCAGTATGTCCAATCCATGAGTCCAGAAACCATTTCTCAGTTATCTCAGCCCACTAGTAATGAAGTATTTCAAGTGATTGAGCGGAACATTATGGGACTGCTGGGAAATTTACCCCCAGAACATTTCGGGATCATGGTCACTACCAGTCGCGAACATTTGGGCAGATTACTGGCTTCGGCGATGATGAGCGGTTATTTCCTCAGAAATGCCGAACAACGGATGTCTTTTGAGCGAGCGCTGCAATTAAGTGAGCCGAAACCCTCTCAAGAGGATTAGTTTTAAACTGATTCGGTTCTATTCTTATCCCCTTGACTATATGATCCCAGTCATTTATGTCCGGTAAACCCGCATTGTTGATATTCTCAACATCGCCCCCAGCAAGCAAGGCAGGCTCCCAGAATAGTCTGCCTGATTTTGTTTTGGTCAATTGACAAAATCTGCTGACGAAATCTGCTAATGAAGTCTGCTAACTCAAGCAGCAATCAGAAATACCCATGAGCGAAACCCTGACAACGATTCCCCATAAATTCATTGGGGTTGCGGTGATTTGGAACGAGCGCGGGCAAATTTTAATTGACCGCCGCAAAGCCGATGGACTTCACGGTGGTTTGTGGGAATTTCCCGGGGGCAAAGTTGAACCGGGAGAAACGGTAGAAGCTTGTATTCAGCGAGAAATTCGGGAAGAGTTAGGAATTGCGATCGCAGTTAAAGAGCACTTGATTACGGTAGAGCACACCTATTCTCATTTTCGAGTTTCCCTGATAGTGCATCATTGCCGTCACTTGGCGGGGGAACCGCAACCGTTAGAATGTGATGAAGTTCGCTGGGTCAACTTGGATCGGTTGGATCAATTTTCCTTTCCGGAAGCCAATGTGAAGATTATTGAGGCATTGAAAGGACTAATTGACACCAAGTTGACTATGTATTAACGGAATCTCTGGCACTACTTTCGAGGTACTCTAAGGTGTCAAGTAGACGCATGGCTGATTCATAAGCTTCTTGGGTTAATTCCCGCCGTTCTTCCGCTGAATCAGCAGCATTGTCCACCAGTAACCGCAGAAATCCAATCATCGGGTTTAAACGGGTGCGAATTTCATAAGAAGAATTCATTAAAGTTTCATTGCGAGCTCGTTTGAGCAAAAGTTCTTGCGAGTCTTTGGAAAATTGTAGGGAGTACAAGTGAGTATAGCGACCACCTTTCTTTAAGAGTTCTGTATGAGTACCGATTTCGATGATTTTTCCTTTTTCCAGGACGACGATTTGATCGGCCTTTTGGACTGTGGAGAGTCGGTGGGCAATGACGATGCTGGTGCGATCGCTGCTTAACCGTTCGATCGCCTGTTGGACTAAATGTTCGGAAACCGTATCCAGAGCGCTGGTAGCTTCATCTAAGACCAAAATATCCGGATTACTCAACAGGGCACGGGCGATCGCAATCCGTTGTCGTTGTCCCCCGGAAAGCATCACCCCGCGCTCGCCAATTTTCGTATCAAACCCCTGGGGCAACTGCATAATAAAATCATAAGCATTCGCCTGCTTTGCCGCTTGAATAATTTCCGCTTCACTGGCATCGGGACGGGGATAACCAATATTATTTCGCACCGAATCATTAAACAAAAAAGTTTCCTGGCTGACAATCCCCATTGATTTTCGCAGGGTGGTAAAGTCATAATCTCTTAAATCAATCCCATCAATGGTAATTTTTCCAGCGGTTGGATCATAAAATCTGGGGACTAAATCCGCCAAAGTCGATTTTCCTGCCCCAGATCCTCCCACGAGAGCCAAAGTCGTGCCTTTGGGAATTGTTAAATTAATATCATCTAACACCAATTCTGAACTACTCGGATAAGAAAAAGAGACGCCCTCAAACCGAATTTCTTTTTGAATGCCCTGGTAGGGAATGTAACCATTTTGCATCATCGGCTTATCATCAAGGCGCAAAAATTCACTCACAATCATTGCCCCAGGGACGGCATTAGCAAATCGGCTATGGGTATTATTTAGTTGCCCCACCACCACCATCATCCGATTCAGCACAAATAAATAAGTTAAGAGAACCGCCGACAATGAATCCATCTGATTGGCAAACAGAAACCTACCGAGCGCAATCATGGCTAACAAAGCACTCACTGCGGTAATTTCATTAATTGGCGCCGTTAGGGCATAGTTCATCTCAGATTTTAATTCAGCATCTTCCCGCTCCAGAATTCTTTGCACAAGAATGTCATACTCTCTAGCTTCACTGCTAGTAGATTTTACCAGACGAATTCCATTTAATATTTCGATAACTTTACTGGAAAATTCTCTAGACGCTTGGGACAAGTATTCGCCATATTTTTGTGATCTATTAATCACAAACTGAGATAAAACAGGCACCCAAACTAAAATAAATGGAGCCACTAATGTTAGCTGCCATGAAATAGAAATGAGAATAAAAATAAATACTAAAATAGTGACGCCATGAACCACCATTTGAATTCCCAAGCGAATCGCACTAGCAGCGCGGCTGACTTCTTGGCCAATCGAGTTGATCAAATCGCCAATTTTTGTCTTGGAGTAAAAATCTAAATCGACATCTAACAGTAACTTGATCGCCGCAAGGCGAATATCTCTCACCAGTTGTTTGGACACATAAGCAGAAGCCACAGTGCTGGCATAAATCGCACCGTTCTTTAACAGAATACCTAGCAGAATGATACCCATCATGCCTAGGAGGCGATACTTATCCGGGAGGTTATCGAATAGAAATATAGTGTAACGGAGAAAAGGGGGAGATTGCTCAAATTTTAATTCTTGCCCTAAAAACCCTAGTAACAAGGGTACAATCAGGGTTGTACTCACCCCATTGAATAAAGCACCTACCCAACCGAGGATAATCGTGATGAGAATCCAACCGGGCTGTCTGCCAGCAAATTTTAGAAGAAATTTATATGGAGTCATTATTGCCTGCGAAGGGTTTCGATGAGTTAATCAATCCCCAATGAGCGGTGAAACATGGATATTCACCAATAACCTTAGCAAAATTACCGAACTTCGTCACTCGCTTACGTCAACTCTACAAATTCTCAGAGAGGCTGCTTCAATCCAGGGAAGTTTTCCGCCAAAAAATCTTCAGGGAAATATCCGTAATGGTTTTGCCCGTTGGATGCGCTTCGGTTTCTGAGGGCGAGGGAATCGCTGGCTCTATTGGCGCAATTAATTCAGATTATAAACCAGAGATTAACGATTCTAAAGATACCGCCATTGCGTCTAAACTATAAAATTGGACGCATTTTTTCCGAGCCTTAATACCTTTTTCAGTAGCCAAATCAAAGTCTTGGAAAATATTGGCAATAGCCCTGGCAATTTGTTCCGGAGAATTGGGTTCAACTAAGTACCCAGTGTCGCCTAATATTTCGGGAATATCCCCAACTTTTGTCGATAAAACAGGTTTGGCCATCGCCATGCCATCGGTTAACTTCAGGGGAAACTGGGCTCTGGCGGTCAAGGTATCTCGCTGAGGCACCACCACCAGATGAGCGGCGGCCAAGATTTCCGGCATCTTCTCTACTGGACTCTTAGGAATTTTGACAATCCAACGTCCCCATTTTTTCATAAGTTGATCGTCGTAGTCATCATAAGGGCTGCCGCCGACAATGGCTAACCGCAAATCCGGCTGATTTAATCGATCTAAAGCCATTAAAACATCTTCTACTCCTTTGTGGGGTCGCGGGGCGCCGGAAAACATCAAAATTCGATAACCAGAAAGTCCATATTTTTCTCGACTCGCGGCGGGTTGGTACTTTTCCGGGTCAAACATATCTGTGTCTTTGCCATTGGGAAGGTAAACTCCCCCAAAGCGGTTTTGCAGAAATTTCGTGTCAATGGTGATGCCATCCGCCAGATGCACCCAGTTTTCCAGCCATTTGACATATAAAGGATGATCAGGCGATCGCAATTGGCCATTTGGTTTAAAAATATCGCGATAAAATTGCTTCAGAGAACCGGGGCGATATTGCCAATCATCCCCCCCATACCAACTCAATTCCCAGTCGTCCATATCTAACAGTAAAGGACGACGGGTTTGCAGTTTCTTCAGCAGGGATATTCCAAAGCTGGTGGGTTTTGGTTTGACCGCATAAATAATATCCCCATCAATTTTTTGCAGCAGCTTTTGGGCAGCTTTCAGGAAACCGGGATAATTTTCTCCCGCCACCTCATCCACGGAGAAACCCTGGGGGGGAATCGCGTAAATTTCTTTACCAAATTGAAAGCCAATTACTTGGACTTGATAGTTGAGTTTTTTTAGCACTTGCCCCAGGAGAAATGCCCGAATTGCTCCTCCCCCGGATAAATCGCTGACGACTAAAGATACTTTTACCAAGATTTAAGATAACTCCTTAGTTTAGATTGCCTTGAGATTAACTGTATGCTCAAATGCCTTGGTCATAATAATTTTTTATTTTTGATTTGATGATTTTTTTAACCCTAGCTTGGCTAGAAAATTAATCACTTGCTTCGCTCGCGGTCCTTGGTATTTTTCATAAAGTAAAAAGCTGGGAATCAGCGAGCGCAACCCATAAGCCAATCTAAGTCCAGTAGACCCAGAAATTTCCCAACGCATATTCCAGATTTTGAGGGCGATCGGCACTTCTATAATATTGACTAAACGGTCAAAAGTTGCTGATTCTTTATCCCGAATTGCCTCATTTACCAGAAACTCTAAGCCAGTCCGACAAAGTTTCCGTAAACTCGGCTGTTCTCGATAGACTTTTTCATAAAATAACAGATAATAATTCTTCATATAGTTCCAATTGTTCGTGCGATTTCCCCGGTGTTTCGTATAAAATGCCCCCACCATCGGAGTATAAACAAAAGTGACACCGTTTACGAGAATATCTATGCCAAAGTATCGATCTCCCAGGGCTTTCATTTCTTCGGGAAACTGACATTTTGGGAAAATACTGCGTTTCATCAACATACATTGTTGCAGGGCAGGATGGGGGGAATTTGCCAAAAAATCGGGAATCAATAACCGTTGAATTAATTGCTCTCGGTTCAATTCACCGATAATATTGGGCTGTCTGTCTACAATTTTTTCATCCGCATCAATAAACACTCGCTCGTAATCACAATAAAAGACAATTTCTTGGTTTTCCCAACCTTTTAAATGCTCTAACTGAAATCGGGTTTTATCTTCGTGGATCCAATCATCCGCATCCAGAAATTGAATCCATTCTCCTTGAGCTTGCTTTACCCCAAAATTGCGGGCTGCGGGCAAACCGCCATTCTCTTTATAGCAATATCTGACTCGCGGATCCAGAGCCATTAAATGCTCCGCCACCTGCCGAGTATGATCCGTGGAACCATCATCCACAATCAAACATTCTAGGTCAGTAAAAGTTTGGGCTAAAACACTTTTTACTGACCTTTCCAGGTAGTGAGATTGATTATAACAATTGATAATGATTGATACTAGGGGAGCCATCTGACCACCTGACTGAATTTAATGATTTTTAGTGCTGGCTATTAATGCTGCCTAGACTTAGCCATGCCGTTTTTGATGCCATTGCCAAGCATGAGCAATAATATCACTTAAGTCTGAGTATTGGGGCGACCAACCTAAGATTGTTTTGGCTTTTTCGCTACTACCCACGAGCACCGGAGGGTCGCCCGGACGGCGATCGCTCTCTACCACCTTAATTTTTTTTTCGGTAATTTTTTCCGCTTGGGAAATAACTTCTCTAACGGAAAAACCGCCGCCATTGCCTAAGTTAAAAAAGTCTGTATTTCCTCCATTAAGCAGATACTCTAAGCCTAAAATATGGGCGCTGGCCAAATCATTCACATGAATATAATCTCGGATACAAGTACCATCGGCAGTCTCATAATCCGTGCCAAAAATACCAATAGACTCTCGTTTGCCCAAAGCAGTTTGTAACACTAAAGGAATTAGATGAGTTTCTGGGTTATGATCTTCTCCCAGTTGGCCGTTTGGGTCAGCCCCAGCCGCATTAAAATAGCGAAAACTTACGGATTTGAAATTATAAGCTGGGTCAAAATCTTGGAGAATCTTTTCCACCATTAATTTAGTCTGCCCATAAGGATTAATCGGATTTTGGGGATGGTCTTCCGTCAGAGGAATTCTGTGGGGAATGCCATAGGTAGCGCAAGTAGAAGAAAAGACAAATTTCTTCACGTTAGCCGCTACCATCGCTTCTAAAAGGGTGAGAGTACCCACCACATTATTATGATAATATTTGGCTGGTTTTGTCACCGACTCTCCTACATAAGCGTAGGCCGCAAAATGCATCACAGCGGCAATGTTATAGGTAGCAAAAAGGCGATCTAACAAAGAGCGATCGCCGGTATCCCCGACCACCAGTGGCACCTGCAAAACTTCCTCGGCAATCTCTTGATGACCGTAGACCAAATTATCAAGAATCAGCACATCGTAGCCAGCTTGTTTCAGGGCTAAAACTGCATGGGAGCCAATATATCCAGCGCCCCCGGTCACTAAAATCATTGGTTTTTCGTTACTCACTGGCGAATTCCTTTTTTGTTTCTTTAGTATGAACCAAAATATGAGTCAAATAATTCTGAAATATCAATTCTGAAATATCGATGGTGAAAAAACGACCCTTAGAGCTCGATAATTTTGATGCGCCCGCTTTGGATATGATCGAAAATGCGGTTGATTTGTCGGCGATCTTCTTCCGTAAGATGCCTATCCTTCAGCATAGCAGAGGTGAGTTGTAACTGTTCCCTTCTGCTAATTTCGTTAGATTCGACAATTCGTGCAATCAGTTGATGAATATTTAAACTTACGGGAATTGGATTTTGTCTAACCATAGGGAATACTCAGGTGATTGATCTGACCCAGGCATAGGGTGCGTATTCATTATTGTAGCTTTATTGTAGCTTAATATTGATTTGCCTTTGTCCCCCGGAAGCAGATTAAAATTTAACTGGATAAATTTTCGCTCACGGAGGTATGGTTATATGCAAATTTATCGAATTCCGGCGCTGTCTGATAATTATATTTTCTTAATGTACGACCCTGAGAAAAATATCGCGGCGGTGGTGGATCCGGCGGTGGCTTCCCCCGTGTTAGAAAAATTGGCAGAACTAGGGGCTGAGTTGGTGGCAATTTTTAACACCCATCATCATAGCGATCATGTGGGGGGCAACCGATCGCTGATGGAACGCTTCCCCAATGCGATCGTTTACGGAGGGGCAGAAGATCGGGGGCGAATTCCTGGTCAGCAAGTCTTTCTGGAGGAAGGCGACACCGTGGAATTTGCCGAGCGCACGGGTAAAGTTTTCTTTGTTCCCGGACATACTCGCGGTCACATTGCCTATTATTTTCCGCCAACTCAGGAAGAAGAAACCGGCCATTTATTCTGTGGAGACACCTTGTTTGCTGGAGGTTGTGGCCGATTATTTGAAGGCACCCCCGCACAAATGGTCAACTCCCTGAGCAAATTACGCAATTTACCGGACTCGACGCAAGTTTGGTGTGCCCATGAGTACACCCTCGGTAATTTACAATTTGCTATCACCGTCGACGGGGATAACCCAGACTTACGACAACGCTTTGCCGAAGTGAAAACCGCGCGATCGCTTTCCCAACCCACCGTCCCATCAATTTTGGGGCTGGAAAAACGCACCAACCCTTTCCTGCGCTGGGATCAACCGGCGTTACAGTCAGCGGTGGACAGCCAAGACCCAGTAGAGACTTTTGCCCGCGTGCGCGGTCGTAAAGATATTTTTTAAGCAGGTGTTTTAAGCTGACCTAGACCTGGCATTTTATTGTCAGTTGCCAATTAGCAATAAACTATCGACCCTAGTTGCGATCGCGGTCAAAATCGGTTATGCTGGGAGATTGTGGCCTCGGCATACCCGATTTGCTCACAACCGAAAGCACCAATAGTCGCCCCGCCAACGAATTGGAGAGGCCATATTTTAAAACGTTCAACCAACGTTAAACAGAAGTTGTAGCAAGTTGTGTGGAGATTTCACCAAAATCTTGACACAGGCAGCGGTCAAATTATCACCCCTTAAAATTATTACCCATAGAGGAGAAACTATTGTGTCTAAACGGGTTCCATTAATCTTAAGTAAAGACGTCAAAAAACTAGGAAAAGCCGGTGACTTAGTGGAAGTTGCCCCTGGATATGCTCGCAATTATTTATTGCCCCAAGGCATGGCTTATCGCGTCACTCCGGGAGTATTAAAACAAGTCGAAAGACGCAAAGAAGAAGAACGGAAACGGATTTTAGCGGAAAAAGAAGCCGCCAAAGCCCGGAAAACTGCCCTGGAAACTATTGGTCGCTTTACCATTGCCAAGCGCGTGGGAGAAGGAGAGGCAATTTTTGGCACCGTCACCGAGCGCGAAGTAGCAGAAGTGATTTTCAAGATTACTGCTCAAGAAGTAGATCGCCGGGGCATTACTCTACCGGATATCAGCAAATTAGGTTTCTACAAAGTCCAAATTAAACTACACCCAGAAGTCACCGCCGAAGTGGAAATTCAGGTGGTAGCTGAATAATTATATCAGCAATTATTAGGGGTGAGCAAGCGAATCACCCCTAGACTGAAGTCTGACCGCTCGAAGCTCAAAGCCGCTCGCTATTATTATGGTTGACCTAGCTAAGTTACAAGGCAATAGCGGTAATCGCTTACCTCCGCAAAATATCGAAGCGGAGGAATCAATTTTAGGCGCCATATTGCTCGACCCGGAAGCTATCAGTATGGTGGCAGATATTCTGCCCAAAGACGCCTTTTCTATCACTGCCCACCAAGAAATTTATCAAGCTTGTTTAACCCTCCAGCTTCAAGGGAAACCTACGGATTTGATGACCGTCACCACTTGGTTGTCCGATCACGATATCTTAGAAAAAATTGGCGGTCAAAGTAAATTAGCCCAACTGGTCGATCGCACCGTTTCCTCTGTCAACGTTGATCTGTATGCTTTGCTAGTAGTTGATAAATGGATTCGCCGCAAATTAATCCATGCGGGTCACGAAATTGCCGAACTAGGATATGATACCGCTACGGAATTACCCCAAATCTTAGATCAAGCAGAACAAACTATCTTTGGACTGACCCAAGAACGCCCCCAACAAGGGTTAGTTCCTATCTCTGAGGCCTTGATTCAAACCTTTGAAACTATTGAAACTTATCAGCAAGGTTTAGCACTTCCGGGACTGCATTGTGATTTTTATGATTTAGATGCCATGACCGGCGGTTTTCAACGTTCAGATTTAATTATTGTCGCTGGTCGTCCGTCAATGGGCAAAACCGCATTTTCTATCGGCGTTGCTCGTAATATTGCCTCAATTCATCAGTTGCCTGTGGCAATTTTTAGTTTAGAAATGTCCAAAGAACAGTTAGCACAACGGATGCTTTCAGGAGAGTCGGGTATTGAAAGTAACCGCCTGCGAGCGGGCAGAATTAGCCAGAATGAGTGGGAACCTTTAAGTCGGGCGATCGCTACTTTATCAGAACTGCCAATATTTATTGACGATAGCCCCAATGTGACAGTGACAGAAATTCGCTCCAAATGTCGGCGGCTTCAGTCAGAACAAGGGGGAAAGTTAGGATTAATTTTGATCGATTATTTACAGTTAATGGAGGGAAGTAATCCCGATAATCGAGTTCAGGAATTATCCAGAATTACTCGCGGACTCAAAGGTTTAGCCAGGGAATTGAATGTGCCGATTATTACTTTATCTCAGCTTAGTCGTGCCGTAGAATCCCGCACGAATAAGCGACCGATGATGTCAGATTTGCGCGAGTCTGGTTGTTTAACCGGAGATACTTTAATTCCTTTAGTGAATCATCGGCATCAGCAGCTACCGATTCGAGACTTTATCGACAAAATCGGTAAATCTCGGTTGAAAGTTTGGGCAGTGAATGAAGCAACGATGATGTTAGAACCTGCCCTGGTTCATCATGCTTTTGCTACGGGAATTAAACCCGTATTTAAACTAACTACCCATGATGAGCGATCGCTTCGGGCAACGGGAAATCACAAGTTTCTCACAATGGCTGGTTGGCAACCATTGGATGAATTGGCGATCGGCGATCGCATCGCCATTCCCATCGATCGATTCCAGGAATCACTACAATATTTTAAAATTTATTGGGATGAAATCATCTCCATAGAGGCAGATGGAGCAGAAGAAGTTTATGACCTAACTGTGGATATTCATCACAACTTTGTGGCCAATAATATCATCGTTCACAACAGCATCGAGCAAGACGCAGATTTAGTGATTATGTTGTATCGAGAAGAATATTACAATCCCGATACCCCCGATCGCGGCATTGCGGAGGTGATTATTACTAAACATAGAAATGGGCCAACGGGAACGGTGAAATTATTGTTTGATTCCCAGGTGACTAAATTTAAGAATTTAGCCAGAAGATAAGCGGTGATAAAATGATAAAATTAAATGATAAAATTAAATTGGCGGAACATAAAGTCAAATGAAAAATGTCAGAGTCCCTGCCTAATATACAGTTTGAGCAACTCAACCTTGACCAGACCAGTAGTCGGGCGATCGAACAGCTACTTGATTATAGTCTGTCGCTAATCGATCCAGAAAAAGAACCAGATGCGTGAAGCGAAGCTATCGCGTCAGCGAATCGCCTACTTATCCCAACTTCAAAAAAAGATCGTCCAACTGAGAAGTCAGAAAGGCAACTTCGGTTCTAAGAAAATTCATGTCGGGGTGAGCGAGTTAAGGCAAGCTTTTCATGCTCATAGTCAATCGGCTGCTGCTGAACAAATTAAACAGATTTCGGCTTATTTACTCCTATTCTATGCCGTTGAATGTGGCCTCAAGAGTATTTGGCTGAAACAAAACAAGTTGCAAACCACTGAACAGATTCCCGACCGAACCCTTTTATCTAAAGATGGTCATAATCTAGATAGATGGGTCAAAGAACTGAAAATTTCCGCCAGCCAAGTGAGCGCAACTCCCGATTTTTATCTGGAAAAAGGGGGTTTCAGTTTAAACATAGAAAAGGCTCATCAAGCTTGGCGATATAACATTCGCCTCAAAGGTGAAGATGAAAAAGTTTTAGTCGAGTGGTTAAATAGTATTTGTAATTGGATTAAGGAGAACATCAACCGATGATTCCATCAGATATTCGTCTTTATACTTGGGTTGACGTAGAAGAAGTTTTACTGCGGAAACAAAAGCAAAATGAATGGCCAAACTGGTTGGTTTGGGCGCGAACCTACTGGGACGGTTTAACGATGGGAATTCGTCCGGGAACTCAAGCAGAAGCCCAAAATTGGCTGAGGGAAATTTACGATCCTCGCTGCCGAAATAAGTCTCAGTCGGACAGTCTCGATAGTTATATTATTTTAGAAAGTGTTGCTGATAATCAACGGATTTTGTCGATTTTTTTGGAGGAAACCGAGGAAGCCCCCCCAACTCCTAGACTTACTCCCAGTTTATCCAGACCGGGTGTGCTTTGGCCTCCCACTGAAAATATCGAACCTCCGGCGATTATGCCATTAGATTTCCCCCCAGTGGTGGCATTTCATTCTTTTAAAGGTGGGGTGGGACGGACTACTCATGCGATCGCTTTAGCAAAAGCTTTAACCGCGAAAAAACAAAAAGTTCTGTTAGTTGATGGGGATTTAGAAGCACCGGGAATTAGTTGGTTATTTGAGCGAAGATTGCCCAATCCCCCGGTTTCTTTTGCGGACTTTTTAGCCCTGGTTCATGGCGATCCATCTCCCCATGCTGAAACCGCCATACAATTAGTGAGCGATCGCCTGCAAGATGCATTCATAGAAGGGATATTTATCCTGCCCTCATTTCGGTCTACTTCAGGATTTACCTCGTTAGAAATTCGACCAGAACATCTGCTCCAAGGTTCTCAAAATGCTTTTCTCTTGACCGATATTTTAGCCAGTCTGGGAAAATCTCTAGGGGTCGATGTGGTGTTAGTAGACTTGCGGGCTGGACTCTCAGAATTAGCTACAGGTTTAATTTTAGATCCGCGAGTTTATCGGATATTTGTTACTACCTTGACCGGACAATCCATCGCCGGAACAGTGAGAGTTTTAGAACTGATTGGGGAGCGATCGCCTTCTACCAGAGAAGAAGATCCATTACCCGCCTTAATTTTCAGCCAAGTTCCTGAAGATAAAAAAGATTTGGTCATAGAACCTGAACAAAAACTGCTGGAAGCAGCCAGACCATTTTTAGGAGAAGATGGGGATATTCTGAGAGTAATTACCCCCTTTGCTGATAGTTTGCTGGTTTTACCTCCTACTTGGGAAGAGGTGATGAATAAGCTGGAGCGATCGGGGATGGTAGATGCAGTAATTCCCCTGTTGGATTGGTTGCCAAGTCAAAGTGGTGAATCGCTCCAAGAAAGTCTTTCTAGTTTTAAATCCCAACGACAACTGATTAAAGAATTGGCGGAAAAATTAGTTTATGCCGAGACAGCAGAAATCGATAATTTTTTAGCTACTATTCCTTTAAAACGATTGGCTTCCGACCATCGACGACAACTCCCTATTACAGTAGTAGTTGGTGCTAAAGGTTCAGGTAAAACTTATACATTTTTGCAAATCGTTCGCCGGGAAACTTGGGAAAATTTTGTGCAGGAAACTGGGGCAGAAGTGCAAAATAATGCTTTAATAGCTCCTGTGTTAGCATCAAAAAATTTAGAGGATAATGCTAAAAAAATAGTTGAAAATGTGCAGAAAAAAACTGCTAAAAAATTAAATTTTGACCAGCCTCAATACTCTAACGATATTCGAGATGATATTAGAAAAAATCTGACCCAAAACCTCCATGAAGGGCAGTGGCGAGAATGTTGGCTAGATGTCATGGCTTGGGGGGTTGGTTTTCAACCTAAGCAAGCCGGGGCTGGGCGAGAATTAGCCGACCATTTATTTCAAGAAAAACAGCAGCTTATTGTCGTAATTGATGGGCTAGAAGACTTATTTCAGAACTTTGATAATGACGAAAATCAACAAAAAGCTTTACGGGCTTTACTTCAAGAAGTACCGGAATGGTTAGGACAACAGCCCGGTCGTCCTTGGGGAATAATTATTTTTGTCCGGCGAGATATTGTCTTGGCTGCGGTGCGTCAAAATGCCGCTCAGATGATGGCTCTTTATCAGCCTTATGCTTTAAAATGGAATCGGCAAGAAGCACTTAGATTAGTGGCTTGGGTGACAAAACAAGCCATTTCTAATTTTAACATTAATCTTGACGAACTGCAAGATATGAGTGAGGAGGAAATCACCGATACTTTAGTCCCACTGTGGGGGAAAAAATTGGGGGGTGAAAAATCTAAAGAAGCTCGTTCTGTGCAATTTGTCCTGGCTGCTCTTTCTGATTTCAATGGTCAAATTCAATCGCGAGATTTGGTCAGATTTTTAAAGATAGCCGCCGATAAATCTATGAATGATAATCGGTGGCAGGATCGAATTCTTATTCCTAAAGCAATTCGGGATGCTTTACCGGAATGTAGCGAGGAAAAAATCCATGAAATTGAGATAGAAAATACTGCCTTAAAAAATATTTTTACTAAATTACGGGGCTTGGCAGAGGCTAACCGGAGAATTCCTTTTACCCGCGAAGCTGCTCAGTTATCGATTGAGGAAATTAAAACCTTATTAGATAATGGCGTATTGATTCAAGAAGAAGATGATTATTATATGCCGGAAATATTCCGTTACGGGTTAAATTTTGGACTGACAGGCAGGGCGCGTCCGCGGGTTTTATCTCTGGCTCGCCGTGCGGGACAGAGTTATTAATTAGTCTCCCGGATAACGATCTATTCCGGAATGAAAAATCGCTGTTTTAAGTAGCTGGGCAGAAATAAATGCACCACAGACCCCATCAGAGGAAAGAGGATGCATAGGAAAGAGGAAAGAGGATGCATAGGAAAGAGGATGCATAGGAAAATTCTCTATTCTCTACTCTCTCTTCTCTATTCTCTCTCCTTCCTACAGGCGGGAATCCAAAGCCTATCGGCGGGGAACGAAAAGTGCAATTAATTATGTTCACCTACTTAGACCGCTATCTGCCTGAGTTAATTAGGTTCGTTTACTTATTACTTTTGGATTAAGGAGTTTATGGTTAGGATAGTAGCACGAGATGAGGAGCGGTACTTTACACCTGAAGAGTATTTTATTTGGGAAGAGACGCAGCTAGAAAAACACGAACTGATCGATGGTCGGGTTTATGCGATGACTGGTGGCACGCCAAATCACAGTGCGATTAATTAAATATTGGTAGTTTAATCAAAGCCCACTTACGAGGCAGTAAATGCAGGGTGTTTAACTCAGGTTTAAAGGTTAACATTTTCAATACTCGCGACTATACCTATCCTGATTTAAGCGTTACTTGCGATCGCCGAGATAGGGAGCACCCTCTCTATATTACTTATCCCTGTTTGATTGTGGAGGTTTTATCAGATAGTACCGAGGCTTATGACCGGGGCAAGAAGTTTGAAAAATATCGGCAAAATCCTAATCTGGTTGATTATGTGTTGGTGAGTTCTGATGAGATGGCGGTGGATATCTATCATAAAAATGATGCGGGTGAATGGGTGATTCTTAGCTATCGAGAAGGCGATCGTGTGGAGTTGAGAAGTATTGATTTGAGTGTGGCGATCGAGGTGTTCTATGAAGAAGTAATATTTGAGGCACAATCTTAATTTATTACAATCTTAATTTATTACTTAGCATGACTGCTTACCAGAAGCCTAAATAAATTCCTAAATAGCCACGGGTTTAAACCCGTGGCACTTACTCCCCCGATCGCATTCTCGCCGTCACGGGGGAGGACTTACCCTAGCCAGCCAAACTCTCTTTACTGAGGGGTATCATCTCTCCGGTCACGGTGAGTCCGAGTAGCATTGGTTCATTTGGTCGAATAATCTTGCCAGTAATCGCGCAACGCTCCTCATGTTGCGCTGTAGCATCAAAACTAGCTCGAATATCTGACGGCGAAAAGCGAGATTTCATGTTTCCAGATTTATGTTGCACGAACTTCCAGAGCACTTCCCGGATTAGTGCTTGGTAACCTTGATTCCCGGCGATCGCCTTCAATTGGTTCTTGAGCTCTCTCTCTAAGCGGATGCTGGTGACTTCCATTTCAGTGGTTGGAGTTTTAGTCATTGCGGGCATAGCTTTTTTCCTCATAAAGGTGGACATATCTGTATTATTAGTGTAGTATGTTTTTTGTCGGATTCAAGTAGCAGCTTTCAACGAGGATACCTGTGAAATACTCACCCACCGATTCACTCACACGGCGTTTCGCCAGTAGCTTTGGCAGTGGTCTAAGCGACATCGATCGCATCTGGACAACCGCTATGCTGGGGATATGCCATTTTGAGACAGGTGGGCAAACAGGTGGGCAAACACGTGGGCAAACACAGGGAGCATCGTGCCTATTTACAGCAGTCAATGCTGTAGAAGAGATTAATGAAAATTTAGACTCCACCGGGGACTATCCGGAGGATAGACCACAACTGAATAGACGTAGCGGGAGGTACAGCCATAATCATGGTGTGCCAACATAGGCTCAAAAGACTTTAAATTCTCTAGCCCCCGCTTTCATCGCTGAAGTGGGGGCTATTTTAATCAGGAGTTCTCGTCGTGACCAGCATAACAGACATCTTAAATAAGTCGGTGGTAGTTTTTTCTAAAAATTATTTACCGATCAGTCGGGTCAATATTAAACGAGCGATCGCGCTTTTAATCACCGGAAAAGCTGAACCCCTGGATTTCCGCACCGATGATATGGAGGACACCTGTATTGCCGTGCGATCGCCCAGTTTCGTGATGCAAGTACCCACTCAAATCCGTTTAACCTTTACCGGCAATGAACGGATCTGGAAAGTACCACCCGTTAACCGTCGGGAGGTACTGAGGCGCGATCGTCACCAATGCCAATACTGTGGCAGTCACAAAAATTTAACTTTAGATCACGTAATTCCCCGGTCTAAAGGGGGTAGTCATACTTGGGATAACGTCGTCATTGCCTGCAACTCTTGCAACTCTCGCAAAGGCGATCGCACCCCGCAACAAGCAGGAATGCCACTGCTAACCAAACCACGCGCCCCGATCCACCCCGCTGTTGCTTTTGCCGAAAACTTTTGGCGGGAACAGCAGTTATAAGGCTGAGTTAGGACGAATTTTTTCCTCCTATTTTTAACCCCTAGGAAAGAAAATTTACCCCGGTTTTTTTACCCTCAGCCAAGGGATTAAGCACTCACAGGAAAAGAATCCTTACCCGGAAATGTTAAAGATTACATATACAGAAACCGGCTTTAACCTAGAGCATCTGACTGACTCCCTAGAGCAGTTAGTGATGCGGCGAGTTATCTTGGCTATGCGAGTTGGCCAAAGCGTACTCGTCGAACCCAGCAAAGCATCGTTTTTGCTGCCAGCAGATTTGCCTTTGTTGAATGTGCTTCATACAGAGGCCCTGCGTTATGACAGTGAAAAAATCGAATTGTCTGTTGCGGATGAAGATTACATCGAAGTCACTTTACAAGGGACTTGGATTGCTTCTAATTCCCATGCGGCTGAGGGTTTATTTTTCACTGCCATGAGCGATCGCACGGAATTATATCTGTTTAAATGCTGGCAACAGGCTCAAACCGGCGCATCTTTGCTCAAAGAAGTCGATTAGTTCGCAATTGTAGTTATTTCAATTGTGATTTCGATCAAAAATCAGGGGCGCTTTTCCATTGCGCCCTTGGTGTATTGGTTCAAACACAATTGAAACTACTAGAAATTACTTGAAATTACTATATATATCCCCTAAATGACATTTTCTGGTAAAGCCTCTTGCATTTTGCTGAACCAATCAATCAAATAGTCTAATTGTCGATCGATCGCGAAAACGCCCAAGCCGCGCACCGTCACTTTCCCGGGACTATAAACAAATCGCTCTTGGACTGTTTTTGGTAAATTCTCTTTTAACAAGTTCCAAGCGGGTTCTAGCATGGGAGTTTCTAAAACCACGTGCTGTTTGCCTTCGGGAATAATCCGAGAAAAGCCAATTCTTTTGGCTAATTGTTTTAGTTCTACTACTCGGAAAAGTTGCTGGGCGCTGGGAGGAATTGGCCCATAGCGATCGCTCCATTCAGCGGCAATTAAACTCAGTTCTTTTTTAGATTCGGCGGAAGTTAATGCCCGATAAGCGCTAATTTTTTGTGCCAAATCTGGAATATAATCCGCCGGAATAAACGCCACCACGGGCAGTTTAATTTCCGTATCTTCCACTTGGGGAATTTCTTGACCGCGGATTTCCCGAATCGCTTCTTCCAACATTTCCATATATAAGTCAAAGCCAACTACATTCACTTGCCCTGACTGTTCTGCCCCTAATAAATTGCCGACGCCGCGAATTTCCATGTCGCGCATGGCTAACTGATAACCTGACCCTAACTGGGTAAATTCTTGAATTGCCCGCAAGCGTTTTGTCGCGGCTTCGGTGAGGGAACCAATGCCAGATTCGGGATAAAACATCCAGGCATGGGCTTGAATTCCAGACCGTCCCACCCGACCCCGAAGTTGATATAATTGAGCCAGCCCAAAGCGGTGGGCATCTTCAATTAAAATTGTATTCACGCGGGGAATATCTAAACCCGATTCGATGATAGTCGTACAGACTAAAATATCCGCTTCTCCGGCACTGAAACTGAGCATAATCGACTCTAACTCTTCGGCCTCCATTTGCCCATGAGCGATCGCAATTTTGGCACTGGGAACCATCTGCTGTAACTTGCTGGCTACTTCCTCAATGCCTTCAATTCTGGGGACGACATAAAATATCTGTCCCCCTCGGTCTAATTCTTGCCGAATGGCCGATCGCACCGTTTCTAAATTATAAGGAGATAAATGAGTTTGAATCGGTCGGCGCGACGGAGGTGGCGTCATAATTAAGCTCATTTCTCGAATTCCCGATAAGGACATATATAATGTTCGGGGAATAGGGGTAGCGCTTAAAGTTAACACATCCACCTCAGTTTTTAAAGACTTGATTTTCTCTTTCTGGTTCACCCCAAAGCGCTGTTCTTCATCAATCACTAACAGTCCTAAATCCCGAAACTTTACGGATTTACTTAAAAGTTGCTGGGTGCCGACGAGCACATCTAATTGACCCGTTTTTAAGCGCTCGATAATCTCTTTTTTCTCAGCATCGCTGCGAAACCGGTTGAGTAATCCTACATTAATCGGATAAGGGGCAAATCGTTCTTTTAAGGTATGATAATGTTGTTGAGTTAAAATCGTCGTCGGGGCTAACATCGCTACTTGTTTACCCGCAGTCACCACTTTGAAAATAGCGCGAATTGCTACCTCGGTTTTGCCAAAACCCACATCCCCACAAACCAGTCGATCCATTGGGCGATCGCTTTCTAAATCGCGCTTCACATCTTGAATTGCCTTTAACTGATCCGGGGTTGGTTGATAGGCAAAAGAATCCTCTAACTCGGCTTGCCACGGCGTATCCGGGGGATAAGCAAACCCTTTTTGCTCGGATCTTTTGGCATAAAGTTGCAATAAATCAACCGCTAGTTTTTTAATCGCCTTGCGGACTTTGTTTTTGGTATTTTCCCAAGTTTTACCCGTGAGTTTATTTAACTGCGGTTCCTTACTTTCGGTGGTTCTAAACCGAGACAATGCTCCCATTTGATCCACGGGAACTCGCAACAAACCATCGGCATATTTTACCACTAGATATTCCCGGTTTTCCAGAGTTTCTAATTTGAGAAATTTACCAATGCCATGATGGCGATGAACCACATAATCTCCCGGACGGAGTAGATTCGGATCAACTTGCTTAGAAGTGGCTTGTCTGCGTTTCCTAACGTAGGTAAAAGTGGCCAGACTATGTTGCCCATAAAATTCTCGGTCGGTAATCACCACTAACCGAAAAATAGACAGGATAAATCCGGTCATTTCCGCCAATCCGCTATACTTTAGCCCTACAGGAATCCGGTGAGTTTCGATTAATTTATCAATTGCCCGATAATCGCAAGGATTAGGAATAAATTGTCCCGGACAATCATGTTCTTGGAGTAAAGAGACGGAACGAGAGGGTTGAGCAGAAACCAGAAAAACGGCAGATTTGCGGCTAATTTCATTTCGTACCATTTCTGCTATTTTAGCAAATTGATGAGGTAAAACCGGCACCGGACGACTGGCTAAGTTAATAGCAGGAATTGCGGCGTTATTTAAGTCTTTTTCTAGTTCTGAAAGGTAGAGAATATTCTGCCGTTGGGTATCCGCTAGGCAGGCGCTGAACGAGCGATGAATTTTGGGAATTTGGCTGGGTATTTGGCCGAGATTTTTTAAGGCTTGATTTTGAATTTGCCAATGTTCTTCTACATGAGCTAACCAGCGATCGCTGTGGGCGGCACATTGTTCTGGTTCATCCAGGGCAACCAGGGTATTTTCTGGCAGATAATCTAGTAAAGAAGCGGGCTGGGGAAAGGCTAATCCTAAAAACGAACGCCCCCTAGGAAGTTGATTTAAAGTTTTGAGGGTTTTGACATTTTCTTGGTCTGATTCCCAGGTGGTGACAGGAAAATCTGGGGGTAAATTTCCAGAGATAATGGAACTAAAAGAAGTGGGGGTTAAAATTAGTTGGTCAATTTTATCTAAAGACCGTTGACTAGACGGGTCAAATTCCCGCATTTTTTCTAATTCATCCCCAAACCACTCTAATCTAATGGGCAACTCTGCTGCCACGGGAAAAATATCTACAATATCTCCCCGTCTACTCCATTGTCCTTCGGTTTCTACTAAAGTTACCCGGTCATATCCAAGTTTGGCCAAAGTTTCATCGACGGTTTTTGATGACCAACTCATGCCTACCTGAAATGTTAAGCAATATTCCGCAAACTTTTCTGCTGGGGGCAAGTGAGTTTGTAGCGATCGCTCAGTGCTGACAATGGCGATTTTTTTTGTCTGATTAGCATCCAGAGAATGCTTAACTTTCAACAAATCCGACAACACTTGCATTTGTCCCCAAGTCAACTCCTCGGACTCAAAAGACTCATAAGGAGAAGCTTCAGAAGTGGGATAAAAATGCACCGTATCCCAACCCATTGCTTCCAGTTGGGTTGCCCAGCGCCCCGCTTCTTCTAAAGTAGCGGTAATTAAGAATAAATGTTGTTGCTGCTGTTGGGCTAAGGCTGAGGCTACCAAACCCTTGGGCAACCGACCGACTCCATTTAACTGGAGTTGGTGATGTCTTTGCAGTTTCGCCAGCAGTTCACTGGTGAGAGGCGATCGGGCGATTGTGCGAATAATCGAAGAAAATTGCATAATTCTGAGAAACAAGATTAAGCGTCTTTGTTTATTCTGCATCTCTGCGGTCAAAATTTACAGCCAAAATTGAAACCACAGTTCAAACCACAGAGACACAGAGAACACCGAGATAGTTTAAATGAATCAGAAAATAGCGCGGTTACACCGTTTCCGGCAGCAGGCAGACCACCCGGAAACCGAAGAATTCACACTTACGGGCGGGGTTGCCTTGGCAGCGATAGGCGGAACGACAGTTTACCGGATAGTCGAACCACGAACCACCTCGTAGTACATTCCTGATTTTTTTCTGACGTTTTTCCGTACTTTCATCAGTCGGTGCAGCATCATAATCAGCATCATAATTATGATAACTATGATCATAACTATCTTGCCAAATATCTTGGCACCATTCCCAAATATTTCCATGCATATCGTAGAGTCCAAAAGCATTCGGGGGAAAAGTACCAACTTCGGTAGTTTTGCCTCGATAAAGTCCTTTTGGCCCGTCACCATAAGTGTAGTTGCCATTGTAATTGGCGAGGTCTGTGGTAATAGTTTCGCCAAAATAAAATGGGGTGGTTGTTCCCGCCCGACAAGCATATTCCCATTCGACTTCCCAGGGTAAGCGATAATTTTTGCCGGTGATTTGGGATAACTTTTCGCAAAATATTGTGGCCTCATTCCAGCTAACATTTTCCACCGGCAGATTTGCCCATTTCACAGAGGAAGGATTATTTTTCATTACCACTTGCCATTGTGCTTGAGTCACGGGATATTTGCCCATAAAAAAAGTTGGCACTGTGACTAAATGCTGTGGCCCTTCGTTTTTATGTCTGTGTTTCTCGGTTTCCGGCGAACCGATCGCAAATACACCCCCAGGAATCAAAACCATATCGAGGGTGACACTATCGCCGATATTTTCTGAAAAATATGGAGATTTAAGTTCTTTATGGTTGATGATTTCTCCAAACTCGCTAACTTCTACTTTAGTGAAAGAAAAAGTTTGTAAACAAACGGTTTTTTGGCTGATTTTAAGGCCAGAAATAGCCGGATAAATTGACGATGCTAAGTCTGATGTTAAGTCTGATGCTAACTCTATAGATGACGGTTGATAAGTCTTGGGCAAGAAGGTTCCAGGTGCTTCTAATGTAGCTATCTCCGGAATTAAAGTAACTCTGGGTTTATTAATAATTTCCTGCTGAATTGTAGCAGATAAATTCGGTAATTGAGAGGCGATCGCTTCTACTCTTTGTTCTAGTTCAGAAATTCTTTCGGGCAAAGACTTCCGCTGTTTGTGGATTTTTTGCGCGATCGCAGCGGATAAATCTCGTTGTTGCGAGGCGATTTCCTCTAATTTTTGTTCTAACTCAGAAAACCGGGCGGGCAAATTTCCCGCCAAAACCTCGCTTAACTTCAGCGACAATTGAGATTGAATCTCAATTAAATCATTAACTTGTTTAGACAGGTCATTCAACGAAATTTCACCGGACATTCTCGCGGTTTTCGTCTGGGTCATCTCAGCCTGAGCATCTGCCCATAATTTCTTTGCCCAGGCGATTCGCTGTCGCTCTTTTGCCATCAAAGCTGGAGAAATTCCTGGTAAAGTCAACAAATCCGGGGAAAGTTCGTAGCCGCAAGTGGGACAAAATTGGGCTGATTCTTTAATATTGGTGGTTTCGCAAACAGGGCACTTCATCACGTCATTCAGGTCAGGGTAGTTTCTATTCTACCCCTAAGCTTGGCGATCGATGTATAAAGGTTAGGTAAATTGCCAAAAAGAAACCCGGTTTCTTCAAGAAACCGAGTTTCTTGGACTCAACCGGCTTTTCGCCGTTTAGCTAATTAACTCACCGGCACCGATTCTTTGGCCAAAAACTTCTCTAATTCCGTTAAAGCATCAGCGTCAACTTTAGTCTGCATGGGGCAGAATTTCGGGCCGCACATGGAACAGAATTCAGCGGTTTTGTAGATATCAGCGGGCAAGGTTTCGTCGTGATATTCCCGGGCGCGATCGGGGTCGAGGGATAACTCAAACTGACGGTTCCAATCAAAGTTATACCGGGCCACAGAAAGCTCATCGTCGCGATCGCGGGCTCCCGGACGATGCCGTGCAATATCTGCCGCATGAGCCGCAATCTTATAAGCAATTAAACCATTGCGTACATCTTCCGCATTCGGTAAACCCAAATGTTCTTTCGGGGTCACATAGCACAACATAGCTGTCCCGTACCAACCAGCCATTGCTGCACCGATCGCCGAAGTAATATGGTCATAACCGGGGGCAATATCTGTCACCAATGGACCGAGCACATAGAAAGGCGCTTCCGAGCATTCTTCCATCTGCTTCTTGACATTAAATTCTATTTGATCCATCGGCACATGACCTGGCCCTTCCACCATCACCTGCACATCATGTTCCCAAGCCTTACGGGTCAACTCACCGAGAGTTTTTAATTCCGCTAACTGAGCATCATCAGAAGCATCATGGGTACAACCCGGACGCAGGGAATCACCTAAACTAAAAGAAACATCATATTTCTTAAAGATTTCGATGATATCACGGAAGTGAGTATAGAGGGGATTTTGCTTATGGTGATGCAACATCCACTTCGCCAAAATGCCGCCGCCGCGAGAAACAATTCCCGTAATTCGACTTTTCACCAAAGGCAAATGTTGAATTAAAATCCCCGCGTGAATGGTCATGTAATCCACCCCTTGCTGGGCGTGTTTTTCAATTACATGGAGGAAATCATCAGCGGTCAGATTTTCCACCTTGCCATAGACACTTTCCAACGCTTGATAAACTGGAACCGTGCCAATGGGAACCGGGGAAGCATTAATAATTGCCGTGCGAATTTCGTCTAAGTTACCGCCACCAGTGGACAGATCCATCACGGTATCCGCACCATATTTGATGGCTAACTGCAATTTTTTCAATTCCTCTTCAATATTAGAAGAGTTGGGAGAGGCGCCAATATTTGCATTCACCTTGCATTTAGAAGCGATGCCAATACACATTGGCTCTAAATTCGTGTGATTAATATTAGCGGGAATAATCATTCTGCCCCGGGCAACTTCTTCTCTAATTAGTTCTGGGGGCAAATTTTCTCGTTTGGCGACATAAGCCATTTCTTCGGTAATGATACCCTGACGGGCGTAATGCATTTGAGAAACATTACTTTGTCCGCGTCGTTTAGCAACCCATTCTGCTCGCATATTTGCATTCCTTGATAAATAGCTTCCCTACGCTGGTATTACCCAGTCTCAGGTTCTAAGGGACTATCTCAGCCTCAACGACGAGGCACCCCTAGCTTAATTTCAGATTGTAGCATCGACTGTATCTGGGGAGAGGATCTCTCCCAATATTTTTATATTTCGTTACGGTTTGGGATCCTCCGCTGCTTCAGTCCCCTACTTGATTTTCTGGCTTATTTGGTGGTAGAATCAAGTTTTAAACTCATCGGCTACGGCACTTTTGCCTTAATTGCTGCTTTTTTATTGCCAAGTGAGCGAACCTAAAAAGTCTTAAACAGTCAGGTGAAAAATTTCCAAATGTTGCCCAAAGATTTAAACAGTATTACCGAACGTCTAGACAATAGTCTCAAGCGAGATGTACTGGTGCAAAAAACTTTATATGATATCCGGGATTTTTTGCAAGTAGATCGCATTGTTTTGTATTACTTTTATCGCCAGTGGAAAGGTCAAGTAACTGCTGAGTCTTTGCGCAAGCCAAAATTGTCTATTTTTGGCTCTACCGGCGCCGATGATTGTTTTAATGATGAATATGCAGCCCTATACCAAGCGGGAAGATATCGGGCGATCGCGGATGTGGCAACCGAGTCAATTCACGAATGTCATCGAGATTTTCTCATCAGTATTCAGGTGAAAGCCAATTTAGTCGTGCCGGTTTTGGTGCAGCAAAATCTGTGGGGTTTGCTAATTGCCCATGATTGTCAAAAACCCCATTATTGGTCTAATTCAGAGATAGAATTTATGCAAACACAAGCACAAATATTGGCCATGAGTCCGGCCTTGGTAAATTAGGTAAATTAGTCATTCACAGTTAATCATTCCTGATAATTAATTAGTGGAGAAACTACTGGTAATTAATATTTGGCTGGCTGTGAGAATTTTTGGAAAAAATTAAACACATTGGGTAATTGTTGGCTGAGAAAATCCGCATCATGTCCCGCTGAAGCAAGCGCATGATATTCTATAGTAATATTATCCCCATGATGCTGCACCAATGCCTCATAAAATAGACGACTTTGTTCCGGGGGAACGATCGCATCATCGTCGCCATGAGCCAAATATAATGGCATCATCCATTCCGGCGATCGCTTTTGAGGATTATCGCGACCCGTCCACCGTTCGGGAAACTGATAAAATGAACCATAAACCGCCGTCATTAAGTTATCATTGGGCAGATTTTCCTGACTAAAATCCCCAGCTAAACTCGCACCAGCCACAAATAATCCGGGATTTTCTAAGGCAATTAAAGTCACCCCTCTGCCCCCGGTAGAAAATCCTAGCAAGGTATTATGAGCACCGGGTTGTAACAAGTGATGTCGCTGTTGAATTGTGGGAATAAAGCGTTCTTGGATAAACTTGCCCCCGGGTACAGAATTCCACCTCATTTCTGTTTCTGGATAATAGGCACTTTCATAAATTGTCGTTAACATTTCTGGTAAAATTAAGGCATATCCATATTGATTGGCATATGCCACCAACGGAGTATCTTCTACCCACCTAGTCCGGGGATAATTCCAACCGGGCAATACTAAAACCACGGGTAAAATTTGATGGCGGCCAGAATTTTGGTTATAATTAGGAGGAATATATAAATCATAGGGAACATCATCTACCATGAGATTTCTATTCCAGCCCGTTTTAGCTTCAGTGAGTTCTATTTTATGTAAATCTGCGGGATTTTCCAGCATGGTTTCCCGGATGGGTTTTGGTGCATCTTCTCTGGTTGGCGTCATGGGCTGAATTTGTTGGTTAGTGGTCAGTGCTGGGGGATTTTGACTTACCTCAAGTTGCGCACAACCTGTTATAACAAAAAAGCATAGCCAGCTAATTCCTAAATAGTGCATTCCCTTGACCGAGAAATGTCTTAGAAGTCTTAGAAGCAAGCGCCGCTTTGAATAGTGATTCACAGTGGTTTAACCGTGGTTTTGAGACTGCTGACGAGACATCAGGAAAGAGGATAGAGGTTCTCAGGATAGAGAAAGATTTTCCACCTAGGCATCTCTAATTTTTCCACCTTTCTCGATATCAAGCAATATTCAAGCAATATTTTAGCTATTTTATGTGATGCTACCATAGGATTTCCTTCGGCAGATCCGTTTGGGCGGCCTGATTAAACTTGCTAAAATTAACCCCTGAAACTCATTCTTAGCCTTTTACCTTCCACCGTTTGACCAGGCATCGTTTATGATGGCTAGAAAGACTCATCTAGATACTCTGATTAAAATTATGCAGAACACCGAATCATTCTTGAACAATTTTACTACTCGTCTCCAAGAAATCGGGCAACACCATTGGCTAGACTTAGCAGAATATGGTTCAATTGGGGCAGCGGCGATCGGTTCTATCGTTGCTGGGTTGTCTGGACAAGTGTTATTTTCGGCTACGCCAGTCGTTTTTGCCTTAACCTTGAGTGTATTAAATCGCCATCGGGTTGAGTTGCAAACTAGAGTGCAGAGTACCGCCACGCTTGCGGAGATGAATCAAATCGTTGATTCTTTGCAAAATACCGTCTATTCCCTACCCCCTGCCCATAGATTTCAAGACTTAGAAGGAACGGTGACTAGAATTAGTGAAACCGTCGCCAACATCGAACAGCTTTTAGAAAAAACCTCCCCCCAAATAGGTCCAATGGATTCAATTACTATCCAGAAAGAGTTGGCTATATTACGCCGGGGAATTATGCGCTTGCGCGACCATACGGAAGCCACTTTAGCCAGTGTGCAACAAAGCATGATTAATGATATTTGCGGACTCCGACAGGCGATCGCTTCCTTGCAAGCTGCTCAAAATCAGGGTGTTTCTTCCTCAGCAATTCAAACGGAAATTGCCCAACTCACTCAGGGATTTAGCGAGTTACAAACCCAACTGCAAAATATCAGCAATTTTACCGCCAACCCAACGGTAGATATTGAACCATTGCAGCAACAAATACTGGAACTTCAGCAACAAGTTTGCCAACTGCAACAACAAAATAAAGAAATTGTTAAGCCCTATCTCAACCGCCTAACTCGCGCCGTGAAACACTTAAATAAACAGAATGTCAAACCCCATTCTTAATTCCAGATTACCCAGATTACATTATTACATTGAAGAATCAAGTCAATTAAGCCAATTCATAAAATTAACAAAAATTAATTTTTCACAGAAAATTAACGTAAGGGCGGTTTGATATGGCAATTTAAGATATAAATAAATCAGATAAAATAAGATATAGATAAATCCCTGGGTATCGCCTTTGGTTGGCAATTAATTCAAACTCCCAAATTCAAACTCCCAAATTCAAACTCCCAAATTCAAACTCCAAAAAAAATAAATATCCGACAATGATATCCCTGCTCTGGTTATTTCAAGTGATCCAAAATTGATAAAATTATATCGGGGCGCAGTGGGTGCGCCCCTATTATGCGCCCCTATTACAGGATTTTTCAGATTGAAAAAAAACTCTATAGTTTTAAAAAATGCCGATTTAATTAACAGAAAAAAACCGAAAAACTGCCATTTAACCTTTGACAATTGTCTGTAAACCAGCTACTAATCGCCCAATACCTTCGGCAGCGGTTTCGGTTTGTAATGCCCCATAAGCTACCCGCAAATAACAGCCTTTTTCCACCCCAAAATTTGTGCCTGGCAACACAGCAACTCTATAGTCACGAATTAGTTTTTCTACTAATGTCATAGGGTCAATATTTAGGTTAATTTTTAACAGAAAGTAAAAGGCACCTTGGGCTGGTGGTACAATACAAAAATCTTGAATTTTGGCCAACTCCGTTAAGGCAATTTGACGAACATTGGCGATCGCCTTTAAATGCTGGCGACAGTAATTTACCCCGGCTTGCAATGCTCCAATAGCCGCATATTGAGAAATCACTGGGGCACAAATTAAATTAGTATCTTGGATTTTTTGTACCGAAAGTAATAGCTTTTCGGGAATCACCATATAGCCAATGCGCCAACTGGCAAATCCGTAAGCTTTGGACAGAGAGTAAAGGGAAATTGTCCAATCTTGACCATCCGCAATGGCACCGGGAGAAAAGTGTTTTACTCCGTCATAGGTAAAATATTCATAAGCTTCATCGCTAATATGATAAATGCCATTTTCGCGACAAATTTGATTAATTTCTCGTAACGCTGATTCGGGGTAAACTGCCCCGGTGGGATTATTGGGAGAAATTGTCACGATCGCTCGCGTTTTATCGGTAATCGCCGCCCGAATTGCATCAGGACGCAACTGATAATTTTCGTCGGTACTGACCAAAACCGCCCGACAAGAAGCGATCGCGATCGCCATTTCGTGATTAAAATAGTAGGGGGTTGGCAAAATAATTTCATCACCGGGAGAAGCGATCGCTAAAATCGCATTCATAAATCCCATATTTCCCCCAGCAGTCACCACAATTGCTCGACCCGTCATGTCCATACCATTCTCCGTGGACAGCTTATGGGCGATCGCCTCATGCAAAGCCGGAATTCCCACCACCGCCTTATACTTATGATTATCGCGAGCGGCAAAAAACTGACTAATTTGGGATTCCACCTCTGACGGTGGATCATAATATACCACCCCTTGCGCCAGAGAAATCGTCCCAGGTGATCGGCGAATCAACTCCCCCACCACCGGAATAATCGGTGATTGTACCGCTTGCATTCTCGGCGTTTCTATATACATAATCTATTCACTAAGCTACTCAATATCTGCGATCGTACCAATATCTGCGATCATTTTTCACCGCTCTTCAGCACCCTAATGAGATAAAATCAGGTTATTTGTTGGTCAAAACCACAAATAACAAATTACCAGTAACAAATCACCAGTAACAAATTGCCTACTTGAATGTCTCAGTCTGAGATGCCGTGTCTGAGCATCGCGATCGCGCCATTGAAAGCAAGTGCTGCCAACGAGAACCCCGCCGTTGTGGGAACTGCGGGGACAAATCATCCTGGGAGTCATTTCGCGATTTGGGTAGTCAAAGCGCCCTATCCAGGGGGTTATGTTCATACCGACTGTCTGTGGTCGGATAATCTGAATCAAGTATGGCAAGCATGGCAGCAAATGTTTTCTCCCAACCCAAAGGCGGTTGCTCCAAAAATTGCCCCTGTCCCGGCTCACACCAGTCCAACCATCAGTTATAGTTCCCAGTTAATGTTAGAACTGGGTACAAGTCTTTGGGAATTTATTTTTAAAGATGCCATTGAAAGCGCCTTTGCCCAAAGTCTAGGCATTGCGATCGGCAAGCAACAACCCTTACGAGTGCAATTAGATATTCGCGCTCCGAATTTAATCGCTTTGCCCTGGGAAATCGGCCAACCAAAAGCGGGGAAACCGGCGATTTCTCTCAATCCACAATTGCGGTTTAGTCGCACTACCAGTGATGTAGATCCCTTGTCAAAAGTCACCAGTAGTCATCACTTAAATACGCTGCTGGTTCTCGGCAGTGATGCCGAACCGGAAAAACCTAACATTCCTTTACAATTGGCCAAAGAAGCGGATGCTTTAAGAAACATTTTGCAACAGCCGATTGTGAGCCAAAAGGAAAGCGATCGCCATCTACCAATGCCCAAGGTGCCTGCTTATGTGCATACGTTAATCCAACCGACCAAGGCTGAACTAATCCAACAGTTAGAAACCGGCAAATATAATATTATTTTTTATGCCGGTCATGGGATAAAAGCACCGGACGGGGGTCAACTTTTACTGCGACCAAATACCACCCTCAGCGGTACAGAATTAGCCCAACTTCTTGTTTCCAACGGTGTAGTTTTGGCGGTATTTAACACTTGCTGGGGGGCGCAACCGTTTATCGGGGAAAATCAACAAGCGATTCCCCGCAGTAGTTTAGCGGAAGTGCTGATTCATCACGGATTACCGGCAGTTTTGGCTATGCGGGATGAAATTACCGACGAAGAAGCGTTAAGCTTTATTCAAGCCTTTGCTGCGGGTTTAGCTAACCGAATGGCGATTGACCGGGCAGTGGCGATCGCCCGTCAAAAGTTATTAACGCTGTATAAATTTAATCAACCCGCTTGGTCATTGCCGGTGTTATATATGCACCCAGACTTTAACGGGGAACTGACTCAATCTTGGGACTCATTAATTACTCAATTGCCCGAAGATTCAACCACGGATTTAAGCTTTTCTGCACCCGTGGCATTGTTGCGACCTGTGGCAGGTTATAGCGAACAGTTTTCCCCGGAAAAAGTGTGGCACATTCCAGGAGGACGCTTAACCGTAGGACGGCGATCGGGAAATGATTTAGTGATTCAAGAACGTTGGGTATCGCAACAACACGCAGAAATATTTTATCGGGATATTTCTGGTCAAGACAACCAAGAACCTGCTTATTTTTTACGGGATTTTTCTCGTTATGGCACGTTAATTTTAGCCCCGCAAGGATGGCAAAAAATTCACCATCAAGAAGTCCCCCTCAAGTCAGGCGATCGGATTAAGTTTGGCAGTTCCCAGGGTTTAACCTTAGAGTTTGTGATTAATTGACAGTAATGTCATCTCTAATATTTGTCTAATACTTGTTGAATGACCAGTGACCAAAAATCCTCAAAAAAAACAAATAGCTAGATAGCCAATAGTTAAGCAGGGATAAATATTGCTAAACTTTTCCTAGATAATATATACGACATGCGGAACTTGCCAAAATGCCGCTGTAGGTAGCGGTAAGAAGAAAAAGGGATCAATCCCCGAATCAGGAGCAGAATTACAATGTTTAATCAATCAAAGCAGTTTAGTTTTTTCTCAGACTCATTCCCCATAGAGTTGGAATTATTGGATTCACTGGTAATAGATGAAATTGCCTATCCGTGGAATCCCGCAGACCCAGATTCAGAACTTTATTTTCAGGCAAGCGAACAAGATTGTCGATTAGAAGAGTTAACCGATGAGGTTTTGGCTGCGAGAACTCCGATCTGGGTGGCTCAGTTGGAAAAAATTTGGCAAGGAGTCAGTACGGGAAACCATCAAGAGCATGGTGGAGAACATAGTCAAAAACGTAGTCAAAAACAAAGTGCAATTGCCCAGGTAAAAGAGGCAATTTATGCCAAGTTTGCGGATTTTGTGCCGGTGACATGGTTGGAGGCGATCGCCGCTCGAGTTGTAGAAGTCACCCAAACCGGATGTCCAAAACTGAACCAGATGTCATTGGGGGAGCAACTGGTGCAATGCGTTCATCACCTGTTACCAGACTGGACAAAGGAAGATTTGCAAGTGTTAGCGCGCCCTTATGCCTTTGCCATGCGGGGCAACCAAGGGGAATCAACCCGGGAATCAACCCTAGTAGGAGCCGATGGGTTGGACTCAGCCTCTCGCCCATGGCAGGAATTATCAGACATTGAAAGAGCTCGCGTCAGTTTTGCGATCGCCCGTTTAGCTTTAGCCGAATTAAACCAAATAGAAGACTTGGGTCAATAATTGTTTCCGAAGTCAATAATTCAGTCAACAATTCCGGCAATAATTCCGGCAATAATTCCGGCAATAATTCCGGCATCATTGCCCGTGTAAGCGAGTGGCAAAATTTTCTGCTCGCGTGGGGGAGAGCGATCGCGCTTTCAAAATGGCAGCGCCTAAAAACGCATAAGATAAAATGCCCACCATGGCCAGGACATGATATCCCAAAACTACCGTAGAATTCCAGAGGGCGTGCAAACCAGAGGCACAAAGATATCCCACTCCCAAAATCAACCAACGTTGCTTGGGTTGCAACACACTCAAGCCGATAAAATAGCCCAAATAACCACTGTAGGCCATATGACCGGCCACAGATCCTAATATCCGAGGAATTAATAACTGTAATCCTTGGAGTTCTCCTCCTTCTTGAATAATCTGCGGTACATATTGTCCTAAGGTCTCCAACAGGGTAAATCCTACGGCTGAGGCGCTGCCTAATAAAATCCCATCCAGGGGTTCCCAAACTCCTAAACGTTCTCGCCAAGGCGATCGCAGCGAGCGGCCAATTGCCAATGCCACCAGCACTGGCAATATTTTCAGCAACTCTTCCATCAAACCTGCCCCAAAAAACATAGTAATCAACAAGTGGGAAAACGAGACATTTCCCTGTGAGGGCAGTGAACCGGGGAGGATGGTTCGGAAAATAAAAATAAACAGAGATAGTAGCGGACTTAATAACACAATTATAGTGGCGATCGCGCTAACCAGCAGCCACCACCAAGGCTTACGTTTCCCACAAAGTTGATAAACACAATAATAACCACCAAGACTTAAATATGTCGCCAGAAACAAATTAAATAAACTCGAATTGCCCAAATTAGCCAACATCAAAACCACAAATAAAACCGTAATAATACCGGGAATTAAATAAGCCTTGCCAGTTAAATATCTCCCGGTAGAAACTATAGGAAATAATTGGGTAAAAGTGATATTATTACTGATATTATTTGGATAATTATTTGGCGGTGAAGATGGTATATTTACTGATGGGTTTACCCCTTGGCTTTGGGGCGGGGGATTCACCACTGTCGGACGGTGAACCACATCCTCAAAAGTAAATTCCGGGCCATTTCTACTCAAAGAAATGCGATCGCCCACCATCAACTTTTGCGGACCCTGCAACCGTTTTCCATTCACAAAAGTCCCATTAGAACTATTCAAATCGCAAATTTCCCAATAAATTTGACCAGTCAGCAGATTTTGCTTAGGTCGAATCACCGCATGGTGCCGAGAAACCATCAAATACTGTTGGGACTGGATGAGAATCTGACAACTCGGATCTCGTCCTAGCACCACCTCACCGGTTGAAGGCAAGGGATAGCGCTGGGGGTGTTGACCGGGGACATCTGGTTGACCTGTGTTTCCCGTTCCCTGAAAAATTGGTCGTAGATAAGCCTCTTCAGGAGTTTTCTGGGTCATGGAAGCTTAAATTATTTTAATAATAAATTTTGGCAGATAATCAAACACCACCCATTATATCCCATTCTCAAACTGGCAGAGTATTATAGGGGCGAAGCATATTGCCAAATCTTACCAAATTTTAATCAAAATGCTTGGCCTTGGTTCATCTTCATCCCGGAAAAAATTATGATAAAATTATGATAAATTAAAAATTATGATAAAATTTTCCTAGAGGAAAACTACCCTGAAAATTTCCCTTTTTCTTAACTAATCTAATTAACCTTCGTAATGTGAGATTAATTACCTTGAGCACTGCGAACAGCGGCAACAAACAAAAGCCCACCCAAAGGCACACTCAGAACCAAAATTACACTTGTGACTACGGTTCCCAGCTGCGGTTCTCCAGAAGACAATTCAAACACTGAACCAACGGCAGCAATTCCTGCGATACAAGCACCACCGAGATAGAGATAACTTTTTGGCGCAATTGGCATAACAATATATAGGTAAGAATTAGGTAAGAATTAGGTAAGAATTAGGCAAGCTAAAAAATGGTTGACAGCGAACCATCAACCAGGAGATGAAAGCGTCAACCAGAAAAATTTTCGTCTAACTTACGTCAATTTATGAACCGCTTTCGGCGAAAAACCATGCTTAGTCAATTCTTCAGTTAAAGCCAGGGAATTTTCTACCCGATCAACAAATAGAACCCCTGCGAGATGATCCATCTCATGTTGAATACAACGAGACAATAAACCAGTCGCGGTTAGAGTTCTCGGACGGCCATACTCATCTTTATAAGCCACCTCGATCGCCTCTGGGCGCTTCACTTCCAAATAAACACCGGGAATACTCAGACAACCTTCTGGGAACACCGATAATTCCCGACTATATTTTTTAATTGTCGGATTAATCAACACCACCGGGGGAGTTGCGGGGTTATCCGGTTCGCAGTCCACCACAATCAATTGTTTTTGAATAGCCACTTGGGGCGCTGCCAACCCAATGCCCTCAGCACTATACATGGATTGCAGCATTTGCCGCACCAACTCGCGAACTTCGTGATCAACCCGGGCAATCCGCTTGGCATTTTGACGCAAAACGCGATCGCCCAGATAGTGAATCTCTAACGGGGGCTGATCTAACTTTTTCTTTTCTACCAGAATTTGAGAACTCATTGGCTTAAAGGCTAACTGGGCTAGATATGCACGAATAGTGTATTTAAGTTATTATCTATCCTAGCGAAAAGCGCCGCACGATTCATCACCAGAAGCGTTATTTGTGATTAGTGATTGGTTATTCGTTCTGGTAATTTAATGCCAAATAACAAATAACCAATTACCAATCACCACCAAGCTCAAAAATTAACCACCATTATTAATCAATTGAATCGTCCCGCTGATTCCATCAGGATCTTCATAACCCACTCCGGGCAGCAATTTAAAGGTAACAAATTCCGTCAGTGGCTCACCAGCGATGTTATCATTAATAGCTTTAATCGGAATCACCGCCGACTCCTGACCAACCGCCAGGGTCAGACTTCCCGTAAGAGTTGCCAGATTAAAACCAGGTAGGGAAGCAATGTCGTAATCAATCCCTGGAGTTGCCGCATTCTGTACGGTATTATCAATCTGATAATTTACCGTGATGGGGTTAGCACTGCCACCAAAACGGCTAATCTTAAACTCCCCATCACTACCTCCCACTTCATAAGTGATCGGGTTACTGGCAGTAAAAATCAGTAAAGATGACTCATCATCCAAAATCTTCGCCACAGCCTGCTTTTTCTGTGGGTCGATGGCATATTGATTTCCTGAAGGATTTTGTAGCTGGAGATTAATCGTTTCCGTCGGTTCGCGTTGGTTATCATTCAACCCAGTGACTGTAATCGTTTTAGTCGCCGTATTGGTCAATGGGTCAACATCGCCGGGATTAAAAGTCACGCTATTCGCACTAAGAGTATAATCCGATCCTATAGTGGCCGATCCGCCAACGGTGAAATTCACGGTGATCGGCTGATTGATTTGTCCTCGCAGGGTGAATACGAACTGGGCGGTTTGACCCAGATTATTTTCGGCAATTTGGCCGCTGGCTTCCACTCCAATCAGCGGTTTATCATCATCGATCACAAATAGAGTCGTCGTATTGTCCGCACCAATATTGTAGTCTGTTGGGTTAGCTCCGGGTAAAATTTTCACTTCTACAGTTTCTGTGCCTTCAGTTAAATTATCATTTAGTGTGGTTGGCACGAAAGCCTGGAAAGTAGTGGAACCACCCTGGATTAATACACTGGGGTTGTTGGGATTCGTAAGCCCAGAAATCACATAATCAGCCGGTGGCTGTGGATTGGCAGAATCTCCCAGTGTAGCAGTTCCTGTAATTTGAAGGTTGACTAACTGAGAAAGCTGTTGAGGGCCTAGACTGCTGCTGATCTCAAAAGCCGCTTTTTTGTTTGGATCTCCTTCATCTGCCTCACGTGAAATCGCACTAATCGTCAAGGTGGGGATATCATCATCTAATATCCTGATCTTAGTAGTTGGCTGATTCAAAGGCACGATGGGCGGATTTGGGTTGAGTAATTTTAACCGGAGTTCCTTAGTGCCATCCTGGGTCGGTGGACTGTCATTCAAAATGGGAATCGAGATGGTTTTCACGGTTTCCCCATTGGCAAAATTGAGCGTCAAAGGTGTGCCAAAAATATTTGTGTAATCTTGACCAGCAACGGCCAAGCTGGTGCCAGCGCTGGCGGGCGTCTGTGTATCCACAATCACATTAACGGATATCTCCCCACTGGTGCCACCACCGCGTCTGACTTGAACATCAATGGAACCACCATTTTCATTCACCGTATATTCCGCCTCTGCAAACCCCAGGTTTCCGGGATTGTCATTGTCCAGAATGCTGAGGGTCGCAGTGGTTTGCTGGCCAAACTGGGCATTTTGCCCCTGAAGGTTCGTCAATGCTAATTCAATGGTTTCCGTTGGGTCGACATTCGTGTCATCCTCAATGGGAATGACCACCTCTTTTTCGCTTTCATTCGCAGCGAAGGTAAGGGTGATGGGGAAAACGTCGTCATCGAAGTCAAATGGCTGATTTGCCCCTACGGCGCTTTGAGGTGTAGCGGTTCCTCCGGTACGCACTACCTGAACCGTTACTTCTGAGTTTAAATCACCAGTACGCTTGACCGTCACCTTAGCGCCCACAGGTGTGCCGTCCTCGTTGACGATGAAGTCTGGCAAAGCGAATGCAATCCCTGCCGGTTCTGCTGGCGGCGGTGGGGGTGGTGGCGTTCCCCCTCCTCCAGTAGAAGTGTCAGGGAGGGGAATTACTATTTGCAAGGGTTGATCCGGTTCTTCCAGTGGTGGTGAGAGTGAGAGAACGGGGACGAATTTATCCCGGGTTAAGTCCGCAGCGGCAATGCCATCTAAACGCGCTAGGATTTGTCCGGTGAGTTTATCTTGAACGATCGCCTTCCCGGCATTTTCGCCAATGCCATCAAAAATATTCAAGTCTTCAAACTTCAGACCCCCGGACAATTCCAAAACATCAAGTCCTGCTCCCCGAAAGTCTGTGATTTGGGCGGCTTCAGCGGGATTAAATACACCATTACCCCGAATCAGGCGGAAAACATCATCTCCTTCCCCGCCGGTAGCGGTATCTCCTGGGTCGAGAATCAATGTATCGTTGCCTTTGTCTCCAAAGACCAAATCTCTGCCAGCGCCACCACGCAGCAGATCGTTGCCTTCACCACCATAGATGGTGTCATTTCCGTCGCCACCATTTATGGTGTCATTGCCTTCATCGCCGGTGGTAGAGTCATCCCCTTCACCGCCGGAAATCTCGTCATTTCCAGCCCCTCCCATCAGGACATCATTGCCGTTGTCCCCAAATATCCGGTCGTTTCCGGCAGCACCACTGATGGTATCGTCTCCTTGACCCCCATAGATCAGGTCATTGCCTTGACCCCCATCCAAGATGTCGTTTCCTTGGTTGCCATAGATTTGGTCATCGCCAAAACCACCCAGGATAACATCATTGCCTTCGCCGCCAAACAGAACGTCGTTATTGTTGCCAAAGCCAAAGGGGGCGTTCGGGTCATCGCCGAGGATGACGTCATTGCCCGCACCCCCATAAATGATATCTTGACCGACACCGCCGACGAGAAAATTGTCCCCTTCTTCGCCAAATATTTGGTCGTTACCACCGCCCCCATTGATGCTGTCATTCCCCGGCCCACCAAATATCTGGTCGTCTCCTTCGTCGCCGTTCAGTTCATCGTTGCCTTTGCCGCCAAGTATCACATCGTTGCCTTTGCCACCCCAGATGCGATCGTCTCCATCACCCCCATCAAGGATGTCATCCCCTTGGTTGCCATAGATCCAGTCATCGCCTTTGTCACCGGAGATGACATCGTTACCGGAACCACTAACTAAAGGTTTTGTATCGGTATCGCTATTCCAACCATCGCCGTAGATCGTGTCGTTTCCGGCACCACCATTGATGGTGTCATCTCCCTCCCCACCGTAAATAATGTCATCATCTTGGTTGCCATTGAGGACATCATTGCCTTTGTTGCCGTATATGTGGTCTTGGTTGGCGTCGCCCAGGAGGCTATCATCGGACAATGTGCCAATCAAGGTGTCTTTTCCTGGGCTACTGACATAAAAAACTCCAACGGCAAAGTCTCTCCGTTCGCCCTGGCTCAATGCTATGTTTTCTACCATGATTTGAACTTGTAAATATATTCAACTAATTCAACTATTTCATGTATGAATAGGCTGGCCATTTTTTGCCAAAGTCAAAATTTGACAAAGCGCATCTGTAACCATAGTTTTTGCTCCGGTTTTTAACCTGGTTAACAATTAATTGATGCCAGGTATTTCTCATCAGCCAGATAGATGACTGTGATGCTTGACTTTTGTCCAAGTTTACTTCCAAAAACTAATTGGTTAATGCGCTCGCACTATGTACTTGTTAGCCGAACCAACGCCGGATATTTGTACCACAAAGAATTGCACCCGAAAACAACACAAAAATACCGCCGCCCCCAACCAGGGAATTTTCATTCCTTGGTTTGTGCTCTGGTCTTTATTCTGGTTAGAAGTTTTGGAACTTACGCCCTAAACCCATGCAGTAAGCCTAAGTATAGGGCAAACCTTAATGGAATCTAAGTATAATCACTGTGATCAATTGTTAATTTGTTAATTTTGTTAACAGCATACCCAGAATTTTGGTAAAAGCGATCACCCCTACTCCAACTTTTCTCAGAGTTTTTTCGGAGGAGTCCCACCGAGAAGAGGACTGAGAAGGCAAGATGGTTAGTCCGTGAGCTAGAATTAACTCAAGAATATTTGGTCAATTTGGTCAGTAACCTATGAGCGATAACAAAACTGTATTTTTAATGCTTGCCGCTACAGCGATCGCTGGATCCGTTGGCGGAGTGATGGTGGCGCTACAATCGCCGCGATCGCAACCGGGAAGCAGTTTCTTTTCCTCTCAAGCCCAAATCTCTGAGTCTGCCACTCTGAAGACCTCTTCACCAACCAATCCAGGGACTTCAAACAACTTCAGCACATCCACACCCACATCTACACCCACATCCACACCCACATCCACACCTACATCTACACCCACATCTACACCGATTACGATTACCGTCACGCCACCCACCCAGGGCTGTAAAATTACCCAGGCAGTAGTTGCCGACCCAGATCCGCCATTAAGTGTTCGGTCTAGTCCTCGCGTGACGGATAATAATCAAGTGACTACGCTAAAAAATGGTACTTTTCTTTTGGTAGTTGGCGAAGAAAATGGCTGGTTTAAGATCGATCAACCTGTACAAGGATGGGTGTCTAAAAACCGGACTAAAAGCAGTTGTTCCGAAGTAAGTGAGCGGATTCAGTTTGCCAAAAATGGAACTGCTGCGATCGTCAAAGGAGAAATTATTGGTGGGGGAACTCATCAGTATATTTTGGGTGTATCTGCCGGACAAATTATGACTATTGAAAATTTAGATCCAGATAGCGTATTTCCTACTCTGATTACTCCCCAAGGACAAGTTTTAGCGGGCAATCCCTACTCCGCTGGCGAGCAAAATTTCTGGTCAGGAGAACTGCCAGTAAGTGGGGATTACTATTTAGAGATGAATTCCAATTTTAAAGGATTTAAATATAATTTTTTGGTAGAGGTTAGATAATTATATCTGTGATTAAAAAGCTATTTTTCTGATATTTTTAAGATATTTTGATTAAGATTTGCTCTATGATTTCAGTTCGTAAATTATATCTAAACCGTTCAGCAACGAATAAAATTAAGCAGCGTCAAATATCAGCGTCAAATATAAAGAATAGATTGGAGATAAAGATGTGAAAAATTCTCATTATCAACAAACTGCATTCGGATCTACCTGGAGCCAAAAAGCCGGAATGATTGGTTTAACCGGGATGCTTTGTTTAGCCTGTACCCCGACTATACCGCCACCGACTGCCAATCAGGTCACGGAAACTGAGGCATCGAATGCGGTAAAGTCCACTGCTGGGTCAAGTTCGCCGGCGCAGGTGGCACCAGCGAAGGCGCCGACACTTGCTGCTGCTAATGGGGTTAAGGATACTTGTAAAGTGACAATGGCGATCGTCTCGGATCCCAATCCGCCGACGAGTGTCCGTTCTACCCCGGAAGTGCGGGATGGCAATGTTGTCGGTCAAGTCCCCAATGGCACTCAGTTGTCCGTGGAAGGGGAACAAAACAACTGGTTTAAGGTGCGTAGTCTGGGGAATGAATCCCTGGAAGGTTGGGTGTCCAAAAATGTGACGAAAAGCGGCTGCAACGAAAAGACTCAGAGGATTATTATACCAGGTAATAGTCCAAGTAATAGTAATTCGGTGACGATTAGCGATCGCTTTATTGGTACTGGCAGCCATGAGTACATTATTAGCGCCCAACAAGGTCAGACCCTTAACGTGACGGCAAATTTTGGGCCATTTCCCTTTATTTTTGCTGCCAGTGATGTGAACAGGCAACAAGAATTAAGTAACCAAGGAGGTGCTCCCGGTCCGATTAGCTGGAGTAGTCAAATATCTACCAGTGGAGATTATATTTTAAATATGGAATCTAATTTTCGAGGGTATGAATATTCTTTTACCGTTGAGTTAAGATAAAGCACCAACAAACCGGGTTGCCGGATTAATTCTTAATTAATCTTTTGCTTAATTAATCTTTTGGGCAAGTGCTTCTCATCCCAAAAACCCGGTTTTCTGGCTGGAAAAATAAAAGCTACAAACCAAAAAGCAGATCAGGTTCAAAATTAGTAACCGCTCGTTGCATTGCCGCCAAAGAACGGTTGTAACCGAGAATTGCCCGGACTAAATTTGCTTCAGCACGGGTTAATTCTGTGTCGGCATTCAAAACATCGGTTTGAGTCCCCACTCCAGCTTGAAATCGCAACCGGGCTAATCGTAAACTTTCTTTAGCTTGCTCTAAAGCTACTTGCGCGGTTTGAATATTGCTGCGATTAGATTGCAAGTTAAAAAAGGCTTGTTCTACTTCAAAGCGAACTTGATCCCGCTGGTTAGCAAACCGGGTTTCGGCAATTTCCATATTTTTTTTCTGTTGTCGAGCTCTGGCACTAGCTGCACCACCATCGTAGAGGTTCCATTGCATCCTCGCCCCAAAAGCCAACGCCCCTTGTCTGGTGGTAGAATCTCCAGAGGTAGTCAGCAAAACATTACCACTTTGATTCACCCAGCTATATTGGTAATTGCCAAATAAATCCACTTGCGGACCCAAAGAAGCTAAAGCCGCACGCCGCTGAAGTTCAGAAATATCTCTTTGGACTAATTGCTGCTCTAATTCGGCCCTATTTTTATAGGCTAATACAATACTTTCTTCCAAAGATAAAGGCCAATCTTCTACAGGGACAACCGGATCTTTGGCCACAATATTTAAGGATTGGGGTAAGCTGAGTAGCTGTGCCAGGCGTCGCCGGGTAATTTGTTGCTGAGAAAGCGCCTGGTTTAATTCTTGCTGAGAATTTGCCAGTTGCACTTCCGCGCGGATGACATCAAAACGAGTGCCAATTCCTGCCCGTTCTAAAGCTTGAGCGTCTGCCAAACTTTTTTGAGAACTTTCTACGGAGGAAGTGGCAATGCGAACCTCTTCATCGGCTTGTTGAAGGTTATAGTAAGCTTCGGTGACGTTTAGTCTAAGTTCAGACATGATCCGCTCAATTTCTAGATGATTTAAGCGGACTAGAGATTCGGCGGCTTTGATTTGTGCGGAACGACGACCAGAGGAAAACAGATTGTAGTTTAATTCGACGGTGCCATCTAAAGCGGTGGTGTTGACATCTTGGTTAAATTCATCATTGTTGACCTCTCTGGTGCCATTCTGGTTGGTTCTGACTAAATTCGCTCGCACCGATAAATTAGGATAGAGTGCGGCTCTGGCTTCTCGCAATTCGGCTTCAGCACGTTCTAAGGTCAAACGAGTTTCTTCCAGTTGGCGATTATTCCGCAAGCTTTGGGCGATCGCCTCTTCTAAAGTAATCGCATAAGTTTCTTTAATTTCTACTTCCGCTGGCAACGTAGGAAACTGTAACGGGTTAGGACTGGGAGCTAAAAAGTTATCCTCTCTAGTTGGTTGAGCCTCGTTAACTTGAACTAAGTGTAAAGTTTCCTCTGATGCTGAGATGGGGCGATTTTGGGGAGTTTTGCCCAAATCATTGCCCAGAGAACTGCTTAGTAAATTGATCTGAGCCACAGTAGCCTTCATTGAAGATAGAGCCATTACCGCTCCGATACCCACAACCATAAAATTACGAAAAGTTAGCATAATGAAATAATGAAAGAGTATTGCGATCGAGTCCGCGTTCTTGTGAAACTGAGAGATGTCATTTAACTTGTCTTCTACACCAGGGAAAGCCATCAGGTTTCTGGCAATGACCAAGAGCCTAATTACTTTTTTGACTTTTTTGAGAAACCTGGTTTCTGGTTGATTCGGTAAAATTCGCCCTGTTGCATTTGACTGAGTAAACATTCCTTAGATGCTACTTTGACGGCAGATGATCAGCAATCATCCCCTTTTCGATTCATTTAACAATGGCAGCAGGACAGGCAACCGCGCCATTATATCACCGATTAAATCATCCGTTAAATCACCCATTAAATCCTCTGACCTGTTAAATCATCTGTTCCAAAGCCGTCTGTAAATCAGCGGTCAGATCAGTCACCGCCCCGCGGCGGTTGGTTTGATAAACATCCCAACGCTGGGAAACTGAAATCGGTTCCCCTACAGTCATTTCTACTTTTTGTTTGCCTAGGTTGGGACGTTTGTTGGTTTTTTGGCCTTTAATGCGATTTATAGTTGCCCAAACCAGTAAAGTGGTTTCGGCAAAACGTTCAAATGAAGGGTTTTCTTTGACATAGTGACCAGTCACCGCCACAAAACTTTCCACTAAGCGCATATGCCACATCCGCATACTGGCTTCTTCGGCGATGCGATCGGCAAGCGATCGCTCAATGGGACATAGACTATCCACGTCAGGAATATCTTCTCGATAGATGCAGTCCCACCCCGCTTGTTCCAGGCGACGGCACCGGTCAATTAAGCCCCCTTTGGGCTGGACATCGAAATATTTTTCTGCCACATTTAAGGCCACATCTAAAATAGCTTTCAGTCGCGTGGGCAATTCGTCATGTTCGCTGGTGGGTAGAGTTTGATGATAGAAGCGTTGGTAAAAGTTTTCCATTAGCGAAAGTAATCGATTGCCTACGCCAATTAGACGAGGGTATAGGGTGGCGGCGGTTGGCGGTGCGGCAGGAGTCAAGTCCGTAATGCCGCAATCCACTTCCATTTCCGTTAAGAGTTCTGCCACTGCTGACCAGTTGTCTCGGAGGTAGTAGTATTTAATCCCCAGGGGTAGAATTAACACTTGTTCATTGCGATTGGCTTGGAGTAAGTCTTCGACACACCAAAATCCCATCAGTGCAACCCCCGGTTCTAGGGGATTGATAATCTCATTGTGGCCGTTGGTGCCACCCTCGGGAGAGACGGCTAGGGGAAATTGCCCATTGGCAAAGAGTTCTCTGGCAGTTTTTAACCCCTGTCGATCCAGTTTGCCCCGATGAATGGGAATGCCACCAAGTTGAGAAAATAGCCAACCCACTTGGCTTCCTGCCCACAGGGGGATCCCTCGGTCATAGATGAAGTGGCAATGAATCGGGGGATTTAAGGAGATGTTTTGTCGTTTGGCAGCTTGAGGGACCAGGCGCCAGAGAAGTTCGGCGATCGCATATGGGTCATTGATGCTGGGATGGCGAAAGGCGATTAAAAAACGAATCTTGCCTTGTTGAAATTGCTGATAAAGCTGTGCTAAGGTTTCTAGATTTTGTCCTTGAATATCCATGATGGGGGTCTGCCATTTTCGCCACCCAGGTAATAAAGGTTTTATAATTTTATGTACCAATGGATTAAATTTTGGGGCGATAAATTCTAACGGCGGTTGAACTTGTTCGATGTCAGGCATAATATTACACCGTTTCCAATTTGCAAAAATGTAATAGTAGGAGCGCGGCGGCTGCGCCCGATGACGGGGCGGCTTGCGCTCGAATTAACTTTGTAATTAAAGCTTCATCTTCACCATGATTCATCATCATCTCTATCTATTTTGGCATCTTTTATTAACCTTGAAAATCATTACGGCTAAATTTTCTAAAAAATTCTTAGACGAATTTAAATTAAAAAAATATTTCATAATTTCCTCAATAATTTGATTTTTTTAAGGCATTTATTGGAGGGGCTTTCGCATTTGAACAGTAAATCTATGGGGGAAAACTGATAATTCATATTCCGTTAAGCTTTCGCCATGCGGAAGGCTATATGCTTGGCCCCTACAGGTATTTCTAGTTTCCCAAATTAATCCCCAAAAAATTATGATTGATGCCGATAAACTAAAGTGGCATTAGCTTGGTCTGTGGGCACTAATAAAACTTCAGAAATATTCACATGGGCAGGACGAGTAACCGTGAAGAAAACCACATCCGCAACATCATCGGCACTTAAAGGAGTTAAGTCTTGATAAACTTTATTTGCCCGGTTAATATCCCCATGAAATCGCACGATGCTAAATTCAGTTTCCACCAGTCCTGGTTGAATGTCTGTGACCCGTAAAGGAGTGCCCAATAAATCTTGTTTCATCCCTTCAGAAATTGTTCTCACGGCGGCTTTTGATGCACAGTAAACATGGCCTCCAGGATAGGCAGCGCGACCGGCAATTGAGCCAATATTCACAATATGTCCCGCCCCACGCTGCACCATCCCCGGAATGAGGGTGCGAGAAACATATAGTAACCCTTTGACATTGGTATCAATCATTTCTTCCCAGTCTTCGATGCTGGCTTCGTGAAATTTTTCTAAGCCCCGACTCAGACCGGCATTATTAATCAGAATTTCTATATTTTGCCAGGGTTCTGGAAGTTGGGAAAAAGCCGCCTCTACCGCCAGGCGATCGCGCACATCTAGAGTAATTAAATAAGTCTCAGTTTGATAGGTTTCTTGAAGACTTTGGGCTAGTTTTTCCAAGATTTCCCGGCGGCGGGCAGCTAAAATCAGCTTCGCCCCAGCTGCGGCGAAAATTTTGGCACAAGCGGCACCGATGCCCGAACTGGCGCCCGTAATCACAACAATTTTATTGGCAACTTTACTGGCAACTTTATTGGCAACAGAATTCATGGTCGCTTTTAATTTAATAAGGGCTGAATTACTCTACTTTTTATTATATAACCAGTTGGTTTTTTTTTGAGAATAAAATTAACTTAATTTAACAATTTAATTTGTTAATTTGATACTTTTGGCATGATTTTATAGATTTTGTCGCGGTTACTGTCCGAATTGCTTTTTCTGGATTCCCGCGTGGGAATGACAAATTTTTTTGGAGATTTTTTGGTATATTGGTATAGTTATTTCCAGTAACATTGATAAAATTATATCGGGTATATCGGGGCACAAGTCGTCGCGCGGCGTCCTTGGAGCCACCAAAGCATTGACGAAATCACAATTGAGATGACTATACTTCATCACTATGACAATGGCTATAAGGAATTTTTCCCGCCAACCTATCCATGATTTCAGGGGAGATTATAGTAATTCAGGAAAATTAGGTAAGTTAAATAGTTGTTGGTTAATAATTAATTAATTAATATTTTCATAGATGCCAATTCGCCAAGGCTACGCTAAACTAAATGCTACTAACCTCGATCGCCTTCTTAGCTGATATGTCTTTACCCACTGCTGTCATCGACGTTCTTTGGCAAATTTCACAATCTACAGCCCAAAGTCTCACGGAAAAACTCGAACCGACTTTGATTGGTTTAGCGGAGGTTTTTGCCGCGATCGCTTTCTCAGAGGAGCGTGGGGCGGTACAGCCACCTTTAGCGGAAATCAACAGCTATCGAAACGTTATTAGTGGCTATTGGCAGCGACAGGAAAAACGAGAACAAGAGTTAGAAAAAAATTCTCAGCATCCAGAAAATGAAGAATCGATCGGACAGATCCAACAAGAAACATTACAAGACCGGACTCAACAAACTGAGGCGATCCTGGAACTGTTGCGCAAGTGGCAAAGGGAAAAAATTCAGTATCAATTAAAACAATTGCCGCAAATTTGGCAAAAGGAGAATTGGCTGTTTAGATTAAGTCAACCCGTAACCGAGAAAATTTTGCGATCGCACCAGGAAAAACATCGCTTGTTAATCTTAGTTGCCCCACTGAAAATCAGCCAAACTTGTCCAGAAACTTTTCACGAAAACTTGACCCTGCAATTGCCCGATCAACTGGAAAGATTTTTTCATCATTATTATCCCCTGGATTATCCCCTGGGAGGGAATTCAGCGATCGCGCCTGCCTCTCCGGTAGAATTTTATGGATCGTATTTTCCTGAACCGATTGCTAAAATCACTCTCTCGATGATGCAAAAAGTGTTTGCCCCAATTCCTACGGCTATTTTATACACCAATATGACAGATACTCAAATGAATTGCCATCTGGGTTTCTGGATGCCTGGGAATGCTCATATTGCCTTTTATCCCCTGCCCTCTTGGAATTGGCAAGGGGCTAAAAGCAGCTTAGAAGCTGTGGGCATCGACTCCGTAAAAGCTTTAGAAGTAATTCAAGAAATCGCGATCGCCATTCATCAAGTTTTAGCCGCATTTGTTGCCGATTGGTACTATCTCAAAGTCAATCCATTATCGGAACCCAGACTATTTTATTTAGAAAAGTCTGGGTCAGAAAATGGCATAAACTGGGAATGGATTCAACCCTATACTCATTGCCTGAGAACTATTCAAAAGCAACAAATGGCTCAAATTAAACCGGCGATAGCGCCAGAATTACATCGCGAAAAAATTCGGTCTTTTCAGAAAAAAGGCATTCTGAACGGTCATAGTAGCTGGGTTGATGCGCTGGCGATCAGTCAAGATGGGCAAATATTGGTCAGTGGTAGCTATGATAATACGATTAAACTCTGGGATTTACCCACAGGAAAATCTGTTTATACCTTCGTGGGACATAGTAGCACGGTTCATTCTGTGGCCGTTAGTGCAGATAAAAAAACCGTAGTCAGTGGCAGTGATGATGGCACAATTAAAGTGTGGAATACCTCCACAGGGAAATTAATTCGCACCGTAAAAGATAGTGCGTCTCAGAGAAATACCCCCACAAAAGTCCAGTCGGTGAGTATTAGCCAAGATGGTCAGAAGTTTGTCTCTGGGGGAGACGATCACACGGTAAAAATTTGGCAGTTAGACACGGGCGAATTAGTACAAACACTCCAAGGACATTCTCAGAGAGTAGAAGTGGTGGCGATCGCTCCAGACAACCAAACCATTGTCAGTGGCAGTGATGATGGCACGATTAAAATTTGGCATTTAGAAACTGGGGCATTAATCCGCACCATTCACGGAAATTTTGGGGCAATTTATGCTTTAGATATTAGTGCCAATGGTCAGACCATTGTCAGCGGTCATGGGCAAAAACAGATCAAAATTTGGCAGTTAGAAACTGGGGAATTAATTCGCACCCTGTATGGCAATTTTGGGGCTGTCTATGCGGTAGCCATTAGTCCAGATAGCAAAACTGTAGCCACGGCAGATTTTTTAGGGGATTCTTTGGGGCATCAAACCGTGGCGATTCAATTATGGGATATTGCTACGGGGGAATTAATTCATACGCTCCCAGAATATTCTAATCGGATTTTGGCGTTATGTTTTAGTCCCGATGGCAAAACGCTGATTAGTGCTAGTGAAGATAAAACGATTAAAATCTGGCAATGCGATTAATCGGCGCTCGAAAGAAAAAACCACCAAGACACAAAGACCACAAAGACCACAAAGACCACAAAGACCACAAAGTAATTTTGAGCGGTAATTTGTTGATTTTTTTGTGGCTTTGTGTTGGGTTTTTTGCCGATATAGCGGATATATTTTTATTCAGAACGTAACCGAGAAGAAGGATGCCACTTGGGACGACAAATATTTCCCTTACATTCAAGGTTGAGTTCATGCCAATATAACGTTGGTACCGCCCAGCCGCGAGCGCCGGCGTGTTCTTCATGCAACAATTGATTTTCTAAATAATCATTGGGAGAATCATAAGTGCGATCGCTTTGCCAATAGGGAACCGTGGAACCGCCAAATAGCTTGCGATATTCATCGGAGTCAATCAAAGCGGAAACCATTGCTTTCACCCCTTGGGTGGCCAGAATTTGATCGCAAGCGCGGATTTCGTTTTCATCATGGGGCGAGCGGCCTAGAAAATGCTTAAACGCATTTTCAATAAACTTGACATTAGAGCTATTTTCATAGAAAATCTGTAAGTAAAGCGGCGAAACTGCCAGACTTTTCAAAAAATGTCTAATCCCCAGTTTTCCCTTAATAAATTGCTTCTCCAGTTCCTGCAAATACTGGCGTCGTTCCCATTGATAGGGTTGCCGCTCTAGCACTTGCTGATAAATTGGTTTGAGTATCGCTGCTCTTTCTTCGCTGGTAGATGGATTTTTGAGGACAATTTTATTGACTGAATTGTTGGCTGACATTCTGATTACCCCCATTGCAACTGTTGTATTTTCTGCTTAAAAGTATTGACTTCTGGGTATTTCTGGATATTTGTTTAGCGGCTGTCTAGGCGGCATTCATCATTTTAGCCGGTAAATCCAAAGCTTCCATCATAATGGCGATATACGGATCCATATACTTGGTGACATTGCTCGGTAAATTCTCGTGAATAATTTCCTGTAGACACCGATAACAAACCAAACAAGGGTATTGCTTTTGGTAAGCCGCTAAAATATTGGTTTCCCACAAAGCCATTGCCTCTTTAAAAAATTGCGGGTCGTCGCGCAAAACTGACAGGGCAATATACCGCATCACTTCTGTCATGTCATAATAGCAACGTTTTGCGTGTTTTTTCATCAATTCTGGATGCAAAGCCATGAACTTTTTCAAGGCCAGCCGGATTAGCGTGTCGCTTTTGACTCTCAAAATATCGTAAATTTTTGCCCGTTCCGAGACGGTTTGGAGATATTGCTTGATGCCTTGGAGTTCTGAGTTACTTAGATAGCGACCCTCGCTTTGGGAAATCAAGTCGTTTAATTGAGAATTTATGGCGATCATATTCCAATGCTACTGAATCTTTTGCCGATTTTTTTAGTGTCGTACATTTCTAGGAAATCTGGCAAGATATTTATGCAATTTTTAATATTTGCCATAATAGGGGAGCTTTCGGAGCGGAGGGGCCGCCAATCGAGCTTTCGGAGCGGAGGGGCTTTCGGAGCAGAGGTGCGGGGGAAAATAATTGATAATTATCAATTATCAATTATCAATTATCAGTTATCAATAATTATGTTACAAAATCGACGGATTCTGGTTGGGATTACGGGTGGAATTGCCGCATACAAGGTGTGTGAACTGATTTCCACTTTGGCGAAAGAAGGGGCGTTAGTTCGCGCCATTATGACCGAGGGGGCAAAGCAGTTTATTCCGCCTCTGACGGTGGCGACTCTTTGCCGTCATCACGCTTATACGGATCAAGATTTTTGGCAACCGACTCATGCTCGCCCTCTGCATATCGATTTGGGGGAATGGGCTGAAGTCCTGACGATCGCCCCTTTGACGGCGAATACCCTGGCGAAGTTAGCTCATGGTATGGCGGACAATTTGCTGACGAGTACGGTGTTGGCGTCCACTTGTCCGCTCCTGCTGGCGCCAGCGATGAATACGGATATGTGGCAGCAGCGGACGGTGCAACAGAATTGGCAGCACTTGATGCAAGACCGGCGCTATCATCGAGTGGGCCCAGGGACGGGGATTTTGGCGTGCGATCGCGTGGGGGATGGTCGTATGGCCGAACCCCAGGAGATTAAAGCGACTTTAGAATCCCTGCTATACACCGGGGGCAAACGGGATTTAGCGGGTAAGCGGGTTTTAATTAGTGCCGGGAGCACTCGCGAATATTTGGATCCGGTGCGGTTTATTAGCAATCCTTCCAGTGGCAAAATGGGCATTGCTTTGGCGCAAGCAGCGATGGATCGAGGCGCCTCTGTGACTCTGGTGCATGGGCCGATTGATTCCCGGTTGGTTTCCTCGGTGCATGGGATTTCGTCTATTTCTGTGACTAACGCGGCGCAAATGCAAGATGCGATGTTGAAACTATTTCCGGCGGCGGATATTACGGTGATGGCAGCAGCAGTGGCAGATATTAGACCGCGCGAGTGTAGTGCGGCAAAATTGCCGAAAAGTGCTTTGCCGGAAAGTTTGCCCCTGGAGTCAGTGCCGGATATTGTGGCGCAGTTGGGCGATCGCAAGCACCCCCAGCAAATCCTGGTAGGTTTTGCCGCCCAAACTGGGGATATTATCACCCCCGCCCTGGAGAAGTTAGAGCGCAAAAAATTAGATGCGATCGTGGCTAACCCCATCGATCAGCCAGATACAGGTATTGGCAGCGATCGCAATCAAGGGGTATTTCTGCATAAGTCAGGGAATCAGAAGTCTATCCCTCCTTGCAGTAAACTAGCACTCGCCCATCAATTATTTGATTGGCTGATGGCGCAATAAATAACCATACATCAGCCCTGGATGGACAACTATCGCCATCTGACTATAATTATCTAGTAAATCTAGTAAATTATCTAGTATCTATTGTTAACCCAAACTCAAAGGAAAAATATGAGCAATTCAGCTAAACAGCCAAAACCAAATAAACCAAATAAACCAAATAAATATTATACTTGGCATAATTATCGTTGCGCCTATCAAATTGTCGGAGAAACCCAAACCGCCAGTCATACGCCACTGCTATTAGTTCATCCCATTGGGGTGGGATTATCGGGCAAATTCTGGCAACGGTTTTGTCATACTTGGCAAGAAAAAGGATATAAAAATCCGATTTATAATCCTGATTTACTGGGCTGTGGCGACAGTGCCATGCCCCATTTAGCCTATTATCCGATTGATTGGGCTGAACAATTAAACTATTTTATTGCAACGGTGATTCAACAGCCGGTGATTTTAGTCGTCCAAGGGGCTTTGTTTCCCGTAGCGATTAAGTTAGTTGGGTTACAGAATCAATCTAATAATGGTACAAACTGGGTAAAAAAATTAGTCCTCAGTGGGCCTCCTCCCTGGCCATTGATGACTAAAGAAAAGTCGAGTATCCAGCAAAAATTGCAGTGGAATTTATTTTTTGACTCGCCGTTGGGTAACGGATTTTACCGCTATGCGCGCTCGCGCAAGTTTTTAAGTTCATTCTCTACTAAGCGCCTTTTTGCCTATGCCGAAGCGGTTGATGAGGAATGGTTGACAACTTTGAGTGACGGGGCAAAAGATATGGCTAGTCGCTATGCGGTGTTTTCGTTTCTAGCTGGCTTTTGGCGCGAAAATTATCAGGAACAAATTGCGGCAATTCAGCAGCCTACTCTGGTAGTCATGGGGGAAAAAGCTTCTAGTATTGGTCGGGAAGGAAAAAAGGAAACCGCCGACCAAAGATTGGCAGAATATTTAAAGTATTTGCCCAATGGAGAAGGACTTCAAATCAGTGGCCGCAATGTGTTGCCTTATGAGTCAACCCAGGAGTTTGTAGAGGCGATCGCGCCATTTATCCATCGGTAAATAGGCAAAATAGGCAAAATCAGATAGATTATTTGGTGAACATAATGCAATTGAAAATAGGGGCTACGGCTATCTTTATAGCTATCTTTATATTAGGGTTGATTGGCTTCAGCAATCCCAGTCATGCCCAGAATCAACAATTAGTGCAAAAATTACTAGCAACTAAAGAATGTCGAAATTGTAACTTATTTGGAGTTTCCCTCATTAATGCTAATCTAACTCGTGCTATTTTAGGTAAAGCGATTTTAACCACCGCTGATTTAAGTGGGGCTAACCTGACCCGTGCATTTCTCAGAGAGGCATCTTTAAGATATACTAACTTGAGTAATGCCACGTTAATTCAGGCTAATTTAAGCAGTGCAGTTTTAACCTTAGCTAGTTTAAATAATGCTAACTTAAGTCGGGCGGATCTGCGCAATACTTACTTATTTGATGCTAATTTAAGCGGGGCTAATTTAAGCGGGGCTAATTTAAGTCGGGCTAATTTGTCATCTGCTAATCTCACCGGGGCAAATTTGCAAGGGGCTTTGTTATTTGAAGCAAATTTGAAAAATGCGGATTTAACTAATGCTAATTTAAGCGGGGCAAACCTTTGTAATGCCACGATGCCCGATGGGTCTAAGTCCTTACAAGGTTGTTAATTTTTCAGCTTTCAGCTATTAGCAATTATTTCTCATTTTTCCTTAAAACTTTAACGATTTTGGTAATTTTTTAGGGCGCGATCGCCTCTTTACCGCTATGTATATTCAACTGGATTTTATTGACTTAGGGTTTGCACTAGGAATGATGGCGATCGCTATCGTCCTTTCCTTTTGGCAAAAGTTAGGATTAGAAGGGCAACTCGCCTTAGCCAGTGCCCGCACCATAGTGCAGTTGTTAGTCGTCGGCTCGGTTTTAGAAGTAATTTTTCAATGGAAAAATCCCGTTGCCGTAGTCGCAATTGTCCTGGTTATGTTAACCATTGCCGCAAGCGTTGCCCGCAACCGCATTGGGAATAAAGTGCCCCAGGTATTGCTGATGGTTTGGGGGTCAATTCTCACCGCCACCGTTTTAACCATGAGTTATGTAAATTTGCTCGTATTTCGGAGTAGCGAAACCTGGTTTGAACCTCAATACATGATTCCCCTCACCGGAATGGTTTTAGGCAATGCCATGAATGCGGCAGCCATATCGGGAGAACGGTTAGCCACCAGTCTAAATAATCATCAATTAGAAATAGAAACCCATCTTTGTCTCGGCGCCACTCCCGCACAGGCGATCGCCACCTATCGCCGAGAAGCCATCAAAGCTGGACTTATTCCCACCCTCAACACCATGATGGTGGTAGGCATTGTCACTTTACCCGGAATGATCACTGGGCAAATGCTGGCCGGGGCGAATCCACTCGATGCCGCAGCCTACCAAATATTAATTATGTTCATGCTCGGACTTGCCACGTTACTAACAACATTATTCGTCACTCGTGGGATATGGCAACAATTTTTTAACCAAGCCGCACAACTACAAAAATTTTAGCTACTGGTTATTGGTTATTATTGGTTATTATTGGTTATTTTTCACAATTTGCAGCTGCAATTCAATAAGCTTTACCAGGTCAGCCAGAGTTATTGAATGAATTGAACCGCCTTGAATCTGCGCCCGGCTTTCTGGGGATGAATCTGTGTTTTCGGTCTTGGTTTCTGGATAACGTTTTTTAAGAAGTTGAATGAAGTCAATGAGTAAGTCTTGCGCTTCTGGTGGCAGAGTTTGAATGTCGTTTTGAATTTGGTTTAGATTATTCATACTTGTAATCTCCTATGAAGTAGGAAAGAATTAAGAAACCGGGTTTTTGCGATCGCACTATGCTGTGTTTGGGCGAAGTATTCGGAATATGAATTATCGGTTTTCACCCATAGATTTACTGTCCGAATGCTTCGCCCCTACAATACCCGACAAATTTAAAATTCACCCGCTAGGGCAGCCACACACCGATCGCAGATAGTGGGATGTTCCGATGACTGACCAACAGTAGGGGAATAATTCCAACAGCGCTCGCACTTTTCACCGTCAGCATTCACCACAGCGATCGCCAAATTATCGGCAATCATCTTATACTCCAAACCCTCTAAACTTGCGGCAGAATCCACTAATTCCACTTGGGAAGCAATCAGCAGATAACGCAGTTCATCCACTCCATTACCCAAGGGAGTAAAGGTTAGCGGAGTCGTTGTTTTTTTCACTGGAGTGGGTGGATTTAACATCGCTTCTTGGGGGGGAAACTCATCGCGAACTGCCAACTTTTGACTGCCACGATTTGCCCGTTGCAGCAGCTTTTCCTTGAGTAAATCAGGAAGTTCTGGGGCAGTTTCTGGGGCTGACTCTGGGGCATCTACGGATGAATATTCTAGGGCAATTTCCTTTACGGATGGTTTGCCTAGAACTTCTTCTGTCCAGGAGTTAATTAACTCAGATAACTCTTGGCGAGTTGCCGCTTTGAGTAAATAACGATAGCCAAACCAGATTAAGTAGCCCAAACCGACAGATTTAAAGAATCCTTCCGCCAAGAAAATTTCATTCAGGGTATTGATTACCGCGATAGTGATATAAAGTGCTAAAGAGGCGATCACCAATAGCATCACCATCACCAATACTCGTTGATATTCCGTGAAGAATTTACCCACATAGTCGGGATAATTTGATAAAACTTCTACGATAGTTTGCCAGATTTTCTCTGGACTTAAAGAAGTTTTCGGAGTTGCCACATCCGCTGCCGCATCCGCTGCCACATCCGCTGCCACATCCGCTGCCGCATCTGCTGCCACATCCGCTGCCGCATCTGCTGCCACATCCGCTGCCGCATCCGCTGCCGCATCCGCTACCACATCCGCTGCCGCATCCGCTGCCACATCCGCTGCCACATCCGCTGCCACCACCATTCCCGGATTCATTTTGGCTAAATGTTGCCGCAATTCCGTATCAGAAACATAAAGTAAAACTTTAGCTTCCAAAGAAGAACCGATCGCCTTATTTTTCCGGGCTTCTTCCATCACTTGATTGACTTCACCGCGCAGCTGCCGCAGCTTTTGCCAAAGTTCCGACATTTCTGGATGTTTCCACTCATCTTTTACCTGCACCCAACCGGCTTGGAATACCGACTTATAAGGGGTAGAATAAGGCAGATTTTGCCAGATATCTTCTGCCATGTGACAGAGGACAGGGGCGATCGCTTTTGCCAAATTTTCCAGGGCGATCGCCAACACAGTTTGACAACTACGACGCCGATAACTATTCGCCGCACTAATATATAGTCGGTCCTTGGCAATATCTAAATAAAAATTAGATAAATCCACCACGCAGAAATTCTGCACCGTTTGGAAAAAGCGGAAAAACTGATAAGTTTCAAAAGCATCTGTCACCTCCGCAAACACTTCCGTCATCCGGTGCAACATATACCGATCTAACTCTGGCAAATCATCATAAGCGATCGCATCTTTTGCCGGAGCGAAATCATAGAGATTACCGATTAAAAAGCGGGCAGTATTGCGGATTTTGCGATAAATATCCGCCATTTGCTTGAGGATATTTTTCCCCAAAGGCACATCAGAAGAATAGTCTACGGAAGACACCCACAAACGCAACACATCAGCCCCATAAGCGGGTTCTTCTTTTTGGTTTTTGCCCCCATTAATCACGATCGCCGGGTCAACCACATTCCCGATAGACTTACTCATTTTGCGGCCTTGTTCATCCAGCACAAAACCGTGAGTCAACACCTGTTTATAGGGCGCAATCCCATTATTTGCCACACTGGTCAACAAACTGGACTGGAACCAACCGCGATGCTGGTCAGACCCTTCCAAATACATATCCACCGGATAAACTAAATTCGGGCGTTGTTGCGCCACTGCTGCCCAGGATGAACCGGAATCAAACCAGACATCCATCGTATCCGTGCCCTTGCGGTATTTTTTCCCATTATGGCGATAAGACTCCGGCAGCAGGGCTTCCGTTGCCATCAGCCACCAAGCATCGGACCCTTTTTGGGCAATCACCGCTTGCACATAGGCGATCGTCTCCTCGTTTAACAGAGGTTCGCCGGTTTCCTCCTCATAAAATACCGGAATCGGCACCCCCCAACTGCGTTGGCGAGAAATACACCAGTCAGACCGTTCCGAAACCATTGCCGTAATCCGGTTTTCCCCTTGGGCAGGAATCCACTTCACCTCACGAATCGCTTTTAACGCCTCTTCCCGGAAACCTTCCACCGAAGCAAACCATTGTTCTGTAGCCCGGAAAATCGTCGGTTCTTTCGTGCGCCAATCATAAGGATACTTGTGGACGTAGGGTTCCTCTTTCAGCAAAGAACCGGCTGCTTTCAGGGCAGCAATTACCGCCTCATTACCCTCGCCTAGCACATTCAACCCAGCAAATTGTCCCGCTTCCTCGGTAAAATTGCCATCCCCATCAACCGGGGCAAAAATATCTAAGCCATAACGCAAACCCACGGCGTAGTCTTCCAAACCGTGACCGGGGGCAGTATGCACTAAACCAGTCCCCGACTCGGTGGTCACATAATCCCCACCGATGACTACAGGACTTTCTCGGTCGTATAAAGGATGACGATAAGTGCAATGTTCTAAGGCTTGACCCTTGACCGTGGAAATCACCGTCAGTTGGGTGGATAAAGTCGCACAAAGGCGATCGACCAACTCTGCCGCCACGATCCAATACTTGCCTTCGGGAGTCTCCACCAAGGCATAGTCCAAATCCGGATTAACACTAACCGCCAAATTCCCCGGAATTGTCCAAGGGGTCGTAGTCCAAATCGCCACCGAGAGATTCGGTAAATACTGCTGCCAATCTTCCGGCACTGTTGGCGCTAACTTCGTCACCGGAAAAGCCGCATAAATACTCCGAGAAGTATGACCTTCGGGATATTCTAACTCCGCTTCGGCCAAAGCCGTTTGGGAACTAGGGCTCCAGTGAACGGGTTTCCGTCCGCGATAAATATAGCCCTTAAGCACCATTTGCCCAAACACGCCAATTTGCGCCGCCTCATACTCCGGCAGCAAACTCAAATAGGGATTTTCCCAATCGCCCCAAACCCCATAGCGTTGGAAATCCTTACTCTGTTGTTTCACCGTAGTCAGAGCAAACTTCTTGGCTTTTTGCCGCAACTTCAACGGAGTGAGTTCTTGTCGTTCCTCTGGCTTCATAGCTTGGAGGACTTTTAACTCAATCGGCAAACCGTGGCAGTCCCAACCTGGCACATAGCGGACTTTCCGCCCTTGCAACAGTTGGTAGCGGTTAATAATATCTTTAAGAATCTTATTTAAAGCATGACCAATATGCAGATTGCCGTTCGCGTAGGGCGGGCCATCGTGCAAAACAAACGGTGGCCCTGGATTATTCTGCGACAGTTGTTCATATATCTGATTATCTGCCCAAAATTTCTGGATTTCTGGCTCTCGGACTACGGCATTTGCCCGCATGTCAAACTTGGTCTGAGGCAAGTTGACGGTATCTTTATAGGTTTTAGCTTCTGTCACCGTTAGCTGGCTCCCGAATTTTCCTGGAAAATTATTCGATCCATTATAAATCCCAGTGCCCAGAAATCGGGCTTCTCCCCAGAAACCCGGTTTCTCTGCCCCCGCGATCGGCCACCAGAACCCCAGAAACCGTGTTGAAAGCGACTATCTCTGCCACCCAAAATAAACTAAATAAACTTAAATTAAGCCACCCCGCTTTCGCTTCGCATTCTGCGATGATCGCCAATACAAACAAACGCCGCCCAATAAAACGGCGAACCAAACGGCATAAAATCATCGGGTTTATCCCGCAAACTATTCAGAAAAAACCCACTTTCCGCACTAAATTCGCCCACTTGACGAATCGCCTCTGGGGTTAACCATTCGGCGCGAATATCTCCTACTTTTAGATATCTTAAATAAGCCTGCGCCTCCTCTAAACATTCCGTCCGTCCCAGTTGATTTTTAAACAAATTATGATATAATCTGGCCATCAAAATTGCCGTGGGAATATCGGGCACTTTCCACAAACTCATCACCAGAGTTTCTGCCCCAGCCACAATAAAAGAACGCCTTAAACCGATGACCCCTTCCCCAATAGATTTACTCCCCAAAGCGGTATCACAAGCAGACAACACCACCAAAGCAGTTCCCGTGAAATCTAATCCTATAGCCCCTTGTGCCGTCAGCAGTCCATCTTCCGCATTAGCGGCAGTTTTTCCTTCTTTAAAAGCCGTATTTGCCCCGGCAAAAGCCAACCCAGAACGAGTCAGCGGATTGACTAAATTGGCGAAATTAAACCGAGAACTCATCCCCCATGAAGAAAAGTTAAACACGATTTTGTTATCTGAATTATTCTGATTAACTGGCAAAAAATAACCGTGAGTGGCAATATGCACAATTTTCGGGGAACGAGATTTTGATAACAGAGATTTTACTGCTTGCGCCTCGGTATAAACCGGAACACCTAATAATTGGGCAATCTTTTCTCCTTCGATTTTGGTTCCCGGTAGAGGTTTAAATACTTCACCATCTCCTCTGCCTAATTCTCGTGACAGAGAACCAAAATCCACCGAACTTTCTAACGGGGATAGCGGGGATATATTAGCAGATTTAACCGAGGTTTTCTCCGCATCTTCTAGCGGTAAATTATAATCAGGATTAGCAATCACTAACGGCGGGCTATATTCTACGGGAATTGTCACATTCAACCGTAAAATATCTCGCCCCACATTCAGATAGCGCAACTGATATTCTTGCATCAAATATTCAGTGCGATCGGCGGATAAAATGCCGAAGGGTACTGTAGCCAACTCCCCATCAGGAGACAGATAAACAACTTGCTGAGGTAATAGATATGGTTTCAAAGGTTGAATCAGTTTTGCATAAAGTTGTTTACCCACCTCTGGGTAAGTCCAGGTTTCCATCTCCGAGGATTGATTATCAGCGGTTTCATCGTCATCAAAACAAGCAACCACTCGCTTTTCACCACCATTTTCTGACTTTTCCCCAGAAGCCAATAGACGAAACTGCCGACAAAGTTCGTCTATCTCCCCTGCGTCCCCTAAATCCACCATTTCCACCCGTTCCGACTCTCCACAGGGTAAAATAAACGCCAGATAACGGGCAGGCAACCACTGAGTATCCCCATTCGCTTCTACCCCTGAGAAATTGCAGACGCGAAACTGCACCAACTCCACCAAAGTTGAACCAGGGGGAAGGGTGGCAGCAATAGCTTGGCGATTTGCGTCGTCTAATTGCTGTTGCAAGTTCATTTCTGGGATTTGGCGACTGAGGAATTGTTCCAACTCATCTTGTTTGCGGTTTAAATCCGCCAATCTTTGCAAATATTCCTTTAACCCTTCTGGGGATTTGGGAACTTGCCAGGTGACGTAAGCAATTTGATGGTGAAGCTGTCGCAGTTCGTCTAATTGGGGGGCAAGGTGACGGTAGCGATCGGATGCAATCAAAGTTCGCAGCAAAATCCCCGCTTCGGTGGCTAAACCCTTCCGTCGCAACACCAAATCCAATGCCGCTTGTTTAGCTGCGGGGTCATGGGGGAAATATTGATTAACCAGGGAGAGGAATACCTCTAACTGCCAGTAGTTTTGCCGCAGATACTCCAAACGTTGTCTATCGCTACTAATCGATAAAATTTCCCCGATCGTCCGGTTTTGGATTTTAGCCGCCTCCTGCATCAGTGACAATGCCTCTTGGGGACGATTCATGGCTGCCATCAGCCCCGCCAAATTGTTCAAACTGAGGGCATAGTCGGGGTGATTTTCTCCCAACTGGGCTTTTTTAATCGTAATTGCTTGCAGGAAAAGGGGTTCAGCCTTAGCAAACTGTTTCATTGCATAGTACAATCCCCCCAAATTGTTTAAACTGAGGGCATAGTCGGGATGATTTTCTCCCAACTGCTTTTTCCAAATCTCCATTGCTTGCAGGTAAAGATATTCCGCATCAGCAAACCGCTTCATTGCCTGATACAGTGTAGCCAAATTGTTCAAACTTTGGGCATAGTGGGGATGATTTTCTCCCAACTGCGCTTTTCTAATCGTCATTGCTTGCAGGAAAAGGGGTTCAGCCTTAGCAAACCGTTTCATTGCATAGTACAATACCCCCAAATTATTCAAAATGTTGGCATAATCGAAATGATTTTCTCCCAACGACGTTTTCCAAATTGCTATTGCTTGTAGTAAAAGGCGTTCCGCATTGGTAAACCGCCCCATTTCCCGGTACAGTTCTCCCAAATTGTTCAAACTTTGGGCATAGTCGGGATGATTTTCTCCCAACTGGGCTTTGAAAATCTCCTTGGCTTGCAGGTAAAAGGGTTCCGCATCCTTAAATCGCCCCATTTCCTGATACAGATACGCGCAATTTTGTAAACTACGAGCATAATGCGCTTGCGAAAAAGTCCACTGCTTTAAAAAATTTAAGACCTCTTCCGGTGACGTTTCCGCTAAAAGTTTCTTCTGCCACTTAATATAACGAAACTGGATTTTTTGCCAGAGTTTCTGAAACATCAGCCAATCTCCCACTATTCGGTAAACTAATATTTGCTGATCTCACAATTACGCTGATTCCATTGTCTAACCTGCCACCCAACCCCGAACCGGGGAAAAATCTACCCCCAGACCGCTGGGGTCATCTTGAGGAGACGCTATGAATAAATTATCGGCGGAAAAATTTCTCCAAGCTGCGGAAATTTGCAAATCTTTAGAAACTGTCCTCACTCAGCGGTCTACTCTTCCTTGTGCAGCTATTCAGCTTTTATGTGAAGTGGCACGGGAACCGAGAGATTTACTGGATTTGTGCCACCAGTATCATCACCAAATAGAACCCGCCCTCACGGCCATTGCTAACTATGCGGCTAGTGTGGATAATTGGCAAGCGGGGGATTGTCCCTTTGGGGTAAAAGATCATTGCAACATTTTGCATTTTCTCCTCAACGTTCACACTAAAAAATTTGAGTTTTTTCGAGGAAGAGAAACCTTTACTCCCGAAGTTATCTGTGAGTTCCTCAACGATTGGCAACGCATTGATTTAGCTCCTTTGGTATTAGTCGGGGTGGTTTAGTCCGTAAGGTGGGCATTGCCCACCCTACAGAACTGGAATGGGAAAGAATGAGAACTACTCCACAATCTGAAACCGTTTATAAAATACCCGCGCATTCCATTGTCGCCCAAGCTGCTGAAATATCTCCTGAAATCGTTGGTCATCTACCTGGAAATCTCTGGGATTCCCATCAGGTCGCACCCAGGATAATGCCACAGGTTTCTCTGTAAGAATTGCCAGAAAATATTCTTCCCCTAAATCCTCAAATTTTAACGACTTGGCTAAGGCACCAGAACCAGGAAGATACAAAGGGCTATCTGGTAAACATACCCCCACAGGCTGAAATGCTTGCGAAGGTGACAGACAATAATAGTTCCCCTTGCTACCGCGATTTAGTAATAGTAAATAACCCTCCTCTGGTAAATGCAACACGAAAGCATATTTTTGGTCTTTCTTAATACTTTCCTCACAAGCGGGTATTTCTTCAAAACTCAAATCTCTTCGCCGTTCTTGAATATCCACCACTTTAAATTCTTTTATGGCACAAGTAGCCAAACTGGTGGCTAATTCCCACCCCACTCTGGGAAATTCCACTTCCCATAGCCATTGGTAAATCACTTGCCAAGGATAGCGTTCTTCTGGAGTTTTTGGACTCCAGCCGCGTTCTCGCTGCAATTGCTCAATTTGCACCCCATCCTTAGCCATTTTTTCCCCAAAAGTGTCCTTAATTCTTGCCACTACAGCCGCGAGAGTTGCTGATATATTCTCTTTGGTAAAACCTTTATTGAGTTGTTCTTCTATCTGTTTGGCAATATCAACATTTCGGGCTGAATTATTTTTGGGGTGAAACCGCAACCAACAACACCACCGCTGAGTATCGCTGCGTCCCTGCGGCAATACTTTGTCGGTAAAATCCCTTAAGAATTTTTCTTGTAGTGACTTTGGTTCTGAGTTGAACATAGTTGATTTTTTCCTATTTTTGCAGATTTTTGTAGATTTCTTTGCCGGGGCAAAGCGTCACCACTAAGGGGCGATCGCTTAAAAGCCAGAATTTATTACGGTGATGCTTCGCCCATTTTCCGACATTTATTTTGTTGTCGGGGCGAAGCATCACCGCTAAGGGTCGATCGCTTAAAAGCCAGAATTTATTACGCCGAATTTATTACAATAATGCTTCGCCCATAAGCATTTTTCGGGGTTTTTCCCAGACACAAATTGCTTTAGGGCGAAATTCGCCCCCCGACAAATATGGAATCATGCCCAGTTTTAATCTAGCATATCCGCTAATTTTGTTGGGGTATTGTTCGACGTTCTTGGTGACAAACAAATGCTATAAGCTATATATTATAATAAATTTAGCGGTTATATAATATTATGTAAATAAATGTAAAGCTATCTTTTTTATTTGTTTTTATTTATCTTGATTTAATTTAGTTTACATTTATTTACATTAGTTGATTTTAATTAAGTGTACATTCATTTAATTTGGGTTAATTTAATCAATAAAACTATAATTTTCCAGGTATTTACAAATATTTTTTGCCGAGGTTTTAATTGAGGTGTAGAGATTAAAGGTGTCAGCTATGACTAATAATAAATCCTCTGATGTAGAAAGCCTCGGTGAATTTCTAGAGTTTCTACCGATCTCTGCGATCGGTACTTATGTGAGTAGTCATTTAAGTATTGGTTTGGGTTTGATTTTCTTGTTATGGCATTGGCAACGGAAAATTAACCCCGATCGCCCCCAAAAACCCCTGCTAATTTCCCTAGGGGTGGTAATTCTGTTAACCTTGCCCTACCCCAGCGGTGGCTCCTCCACAAGGGCGATCGCGCCACCTCCCGTACTCAACCAACCCAGCAACGGTTATTGTCCGCTACAAGTGATGAAAAACCGGGTTTCTGCCACCAAGCAATAGGGTTGCCATTTCATATCCCCAGATAGTTTTTTGGGACTGTAGGGGCGCAATGCTTGCGCCCCCTTGCGCCCTGTGGGACAGGGAACGAGAGATGCGATCGGGCTAAAACCGCATGATGATTTGGTAAATTTGCCCCTTTCCCGTGAGCCAAATCATAAAGAAAATCGCGAATAGTAGTGATTTCCCCTGGCGGTGGCAAATAATAGCCTAAAGGAGCTTTTTCTCTAAAAGCAATAAACACAAATCGCCTCCGAGTTTGGGGAACTCCATAATAGCAAACCTTAAAAATATCGTGAAAAACCTGATAACCAATCTGCTCAAATTCCTGAATAATTTTCTCATTAAACGGTAGATTTGTTTCCGGCGACTTCATCGTGCGTAGGTTCAGCACATTTTCGATTAAAACAATTCGCGGTTGGCAAAATTTCGCCACCCGAATCACTTCCTTGTAAAGCATATTTCTGCTATCATTAGCTTGACGATTACCTCCCAGGGAAAATCCTTGACAGGGAACACCAGCCAGCAAAACATCAGGTTGTTTTTCTGGATAATAATCGCGGACATCCCCTAAAATAACTTGCCAGTTTGGGCGATTTTTTTGTAGGGTTTGAATGCACCAAGGATTAATATCGATCGCCTCTAATAATCTAAATCCTGCCGCTTCAAAACCCAAATCTAATCCCCCCGCCCCTGAGAAAAGGCTTAACACCGAATAATTATTTTGGTTAAAAAACATGGGAGATGCTCAAAAATTTCCCGCAGTGATTAGCCGACTGAATTGTAAAATATTCCCAAATAAAATATTCTTAAAAGAAAATAGCGAGAAAACCTAAATTCTCCCGCTACTTTCTCAAATTATTTCAACAAAACCGAATTAGAAGCGGCTTTGAGAGGGCTTTTGCACAATAAAGCTAATAGACTGGCATTGTTTAATATTGTCAAAACCCATCACGCGGATATAGCAATTGGGGTATTCATTGCGGCATTCGCGGATTTCGTTCAGGACTTCTTGGGGACTGCGAACACTAAACAGGGGCAGTTTCCACATAGTCCAGTAATAATCCTTGGGATTAGAAGTTTCGTTAAACTCAATCGCCGGAATCAGACCTTGGTCGATCATATATTGCACTTGCTTGGCAATTTGCTGATCGCTCAACGGGGGCAAATAAGAAAGGGTTTCGTAGCGACGCTCTTTTGGCAGAGTTCTCATAGTTTTCTACTCAGTCAAAAATGTTCAATTTGTGGAATCTTTAGTACCTAACTCTGGGTGAGAATCTGCTATATCTGTGGCATAGGAAGGGGAGTAGGTCATGCGTTCCAAGAGTTGGCGCCGATGTTCCATATTATCCTGGCCGATACTTGCGCTTACCATAGGCGGCAGAAATTCTAGAACTCTCTCTGCCAGTTCTTCGCGCACAGCCATCACACGCAGGGCTAATTCCTTGTTTTCCTGCATCAACTCTTGTAGATAGGTTTCAGCTGCTTGAAAATTATATTTCGAGGAATATTGCCGAAACCTGATGGCCAGGGGTGGGTTCGTTTCCGTTAATTGGTCAATGATAATACTCACTGCCTGATAAGTCAGGTAATTTTGCACCATCCTAGCTGTTTTCTTAGCAACCTGCTTTGAGTCCATTACGTTTTACCTGTCCCGTCCCACCCACTATATAGCAGAGGCAAAATCAGACTGTATCGACCGCTTCAAAGTCAAACTTGATTTCCTTCCAGAGTTCGCAAGCGGCGGCCAACTCAGGAGACCACTTGCAAGCTTCGCGGATCACATCATTACCTTCGCGAGCCAAACTGCGGCCTTCGTTACGAGCTTGGATACAAGCTTCCAGAGCCACACGGTTAGCAGTTGCGCCGGGTGCGTTACCCCAGGGGTGACCGAGGGTGCCACCACCGAATTGCAGGCAAGCGTCATCACCGAAGATTTCCACCAGAGCGGGCATATGCCATACGTGGATACCGCCAGAAGCAACTGGCATCACACCAGGCATAGAAGCCCAATCTTGAGTAAAGTAGATCCCGCGCTCGCGATCTTCTTCGATATGATCTTCGCGCATCAGGTCTACGAAGCCCATAGTAATGCCGCGTTCGCCTTCGAGTTTACCCACAACGGTTCCAGAGTGCAGGTGGTCGCCACCAGAGAGACGCAAGCACTTGGCCAGAACGCGGAAGTGGATCCCGTGGTTCTTTTGCCGGTCGATCACAGCGTGCATAGCGCGGTGAATGTGCATCAGAATACCATTGTCTCGGCACCATTTGGCCAGAGTAGTATTTGCAGTGAAACCACCAGTCAGATAGTCGTGCATCAGAATGGGCATTTCCAGTTCTTTAACGAACTCAGCCCGCTTGAGCATTTCTTCGCAAGTAGCGGCGGTAACGTTCAGATAGTGGCCTTTAACTTCTCCGGTTTCTGCTTCGGCTTTCTTAATAGCTTCAGCAACGAACAGGAAGCGATCGCGCCAACGCATAAAGGGCTGGGAGTTGATGTTTTCGTCATCCTTAGTAAAGTCCAAGCCACCGCGCAAGCACTCGTAAACAGCCCGACCGTAGTTTTTACCGGACAGACCCAGTTTTGGCTTAATGGTGCAACCGAGCAAAGGACGACCGTACTTATTCAACTTATCCCGTTCAACCACGATCCCGTGCGGTGGGCCTTGGAAGGTTTTCACCAAAGCAACGGGGAAGCGAACATCTTCCAGACGCAGAGCACGCAGGGCTTTAAAGCCAAATACGTTCCCCACGATCGAGGTCAGGATGTTGGTGACAGACCCTTCTTCAAAGAGATCCAGGGGATAAGCGACGAAGCAAATATATTGATTGTCTTCGTTCTTAACAGGTTCAATATGATAGCAACGGCCTTTGTAACGATCCAAGTCAGTCAGGAGGTCAGTCCAAACTGTAGTCCAGGTGCCGGTAGAAGATTCAGCGGCCACAGCGGCGCCAGCTTCTTCTGGAGGGACGCCTGGTTGAGGGGTAACCCGAAAGGCGGCCAGTAGATCGGTATCTTTCGGGGTGTAGTCGGGAGTGTAATAGGTCAGGCGGTAGTCTTTTACCCCTGCTACGTATCCTGTGGATTTGGCTTGTACCATGTGATATTTCCTCCTATATCAAGAGGTGTTTCTAGGTTTAACAACTTGTGCAGCGATCGCTTGCTTGCCTTGGCGACCGCCATGTTAAGAAAGATAACAATCCTCAGTAAAAGTCAGACTTCAGACTTTCTATTTAGCTCGTCATTTTTCTGGTTTTGGATACTTTACCACGATTTGGATCACTTTTAGCAAAATTTCCCAATTTTTTTCGTCAAACTTTTGATAGTTTGTTACTTTAAATTACATTAGTTTAATTAATCACAAAATTCCTACACATTTCTTTACAATACCCAACTTAATGACTCATTAGTTGCATGAATCACCCTAAGTAGCGACAGATAAAAAATAGAAATGAATAAAAACTCAGTTTTTTGCCAAAGCTGAGGTAAATTAACCTATCATCGTTTTTGAGCCAACCCTTAATTTCTAGATATTTACAGGGCTTATTTTTGTTTTTTTTTCAGGGGCGGAAAAGCTTTTAAGCACAAGGGTTTGACCTTAAATCACCCTTGGTCTTCGCATTTACTCAGATTGGTTTCTCTAAGCCAGCGGCGCCGAGAGCTCCTACTTATCTTTGATAATTTTTTCTCAAGGCCAAAGCTCTCAACCAAACAATGTTTGCCACCTCTGGGAGGGTAAATCTTGGCCGAGCCAAAAATTAATTAACGATAGATTCAAGGGAGACATTCACAGCGACCTGCTCCAGGGAACCGCCCGGAGGGAATCGCCCGAAGTGCCGCCTTCCGGGTCAACCTCGAAGGTCATCTAGGAGTATTTACTCTGCTAAAGTATCACTTGGTGAAATATCCTACAACAAATTGGTACATTTTTGGGATTTTTTTACCAAGTTTTTTACCAAGTGATTTAGCCTCGTTGAGATTTCCCTAGTGCCAAGGCGAAATCCTGAAGCAAAATTTACAACTTACGAAACTTACGGACTATTTTATGGTCGGCGGTTGATTGATTTTCCCTGGGGAAAAATCGTGCCTAACATCCGACTAATATAAATTTGACCATAGATAGGAGTCCCCGGAGTTGGCCTTGCTCCAGGAGCGGCATCGTTGGTCAACTGCGGCTGAGAGGTTTCGCCCCCAGAATTCTCGTCAGAATTTTCTGCGGCGTCGTTCGTCAGTGGAGACTCATCATTAGTCGTCCCGGTAGGTTGAGATGATGCTGATTCTGCAACTGGGGGTGATGGTGAGGTTGGTTCAATCGCTTCAACCGCTGATATTTCAGGGTTGACCTTTGATTCCTGCTGATTTGGCGATCTGGCTGACTCAGACAAAACCCGAGTCCCGATCTGTCCGACGACTGAACCTGCGGCTAAGACTTGCATCGGCGGAATCGAAGCGTTAACCAGAGTGCTAACAGCGCCAACAGTAGCATTAGCACCAACTTTGCCTTGGCCAACCATCAAAACTCCCGGCCCCAATACTGCACCGGATTCGATTTCTATCGTGCCTTCACAGGCATTGATGATCGTACCCATCCCCAAACAGGCTCCAGCACCAATCACAATCCGACCCTTCGGAGAGGCTTGTAAGATAACTCCTAGACCAATTACCGCAGAAGGATCGACGGTGACATCACCAGTCTGGTAAAGCTCGGCATGATTAGCGGGTTGCAGAGGCGGTAAGTACATGAAGATGGAACCACAGCGAGAAAGTGTGGAAGTAAGCAGTCAGCTTTCAGCAGTCAGCTTTCATGGTTGAGCTTTCAGCTAGGGACAGAGAAAGCTGTACCCGGGTGGCTGACTGCTGATGGATTGATTAGCGAACCGCTGCGGTGGGTCGTTGGATAATGGTTTCCGCCACCCGGCGCTTGGCCTTGGGATCAATCCCCAGTAATCGCACGTATTCGCCGTCATGCTCTTTGAGACAAGCTTCGAGGGCGGCAATCACATCGGCTTCGCGTTGGGACTCGATGGGAGAGCAACTTTGCCAAGAACTGATCTTAAAGCGGCGCGCGTCGGTATGTTCCGTGCCAATACGATATCCTTGAGCTAGGAGCGATCGCACTTGCTGGATCGTTTCCGCACTCAAGGTGCTGCTACCAACCGAGCCGTAGCTGCTGCCACTGCTGCCATTACTGGTATAACTAGGGGCACTAGGCGCCGCAGCGGTAGCAGTAGTCGCAACTTTGGCGGCTTGATTTGGCCGCTGAATCAGGGTTTCTAGCACCCGACGTTTGGCTTTGGGATCGACGCCAATCAAGCGGACGTATTCCCCTTGATGGTCTGCCAGACAAGCTTGCAGTTCTGCCAACACTTGATCGGGGCGAGTTGAAGAAATCAGGGGGCAAGTCTGCCAAGAACTGGTTTTAAACCGACGTTCATCGGCGTGTTCCGTGCCGATCCGATAGCCTTGGGCCAACAGGGAAGTAATTTGCGCCGTAAGATCCTGATTTAAGGCTACACTAACGCCACCATTGCTGGATGTTTTGGCCACTGCTGGACTTGCGGCACTACCCGTGAAGCTAGGTGCGCTTTCACCGGGTCGTTGGATCACCAATTCCAAAACTCGGCGCTTGGCTTTGGGGTCAATGCCAATCAGACGGACATACTCCCCGGCATATTCAGCCAAAGCCGCTTGTAATTCGGCAACCGCTTGTTCTGGATTTGCCGATTGAATCGGTGCGCCGGTTTTCCAGGAACTGGTCTTAAAGCGACGTTCATCGGCGTGTTCAACTCCCACCCGATACCCTTGAGCGAGAAGCGATCGCACCTGAGAACTAATATCTTGACTTAAAGCGGCACTGGCACCACTGCTGACACCTTGGCTGACCCCAGAAGCGGCAGCGGCAGCGGCGGTAAATTTTTGGGGGCGATCGTTTGGGCGTTGGACAATCAATTCCAAAACCCGACGCTTCACTTGCGGATCGATGCCAATAATCCGAACATATTCACCGGGGTGATCGGCCACCACTGCTTCCAACTCGGCTAAAACTGCCTGAACTTGTTGTCCTTGAATCGGCGCCCCACTGCGCCAGGAGCTAGTTTTAAACCGACGTTCGTCGGCGTATTCAGTACCGATCCGATACCCTTGAGCCAGCAGGGATTTAACCTGCTCTACAATTTCCTGATTCATGCTTGTACTCCCTGTCCAGGCTGTTTTCCTTTCTAATTCAGAATCATTTTTGTTGTCACTACGAGCTTGCTCGCGAATTGGCGCAATACAAGCCTCGCTTTCTGCACAACGGTAGCCTGCCAGCAAAGCCTCATTAATTTGGACAACGTGATGGGCAAATTGTAAGTCGGCTTCTTGAACATCTGGCAAGCGATCTGCTTGCTGCTGATTGGTAATCACCGATCCTGATGCCACATACTTACCAGGGGGAATTTCCACATCCTGAACTAAGGCGTGCATCATTACAATCGAACCGGATCCCACTCGCGCATTAAAGATCGTCGAGCGAAAACCAATAAAGCAGTTATCTCCCACATAAGCTGGCCCATGAATCAGCGCCATGTGAGTAATACAAGAATTTTTGCCAATCCAGACGGAATAGCTATTGTGATCGTCTCCTATGACTTGGCCTTTCTCTAGACCATGAATCACTACCCCATCTTGAATATTTGTGCTATCACCTATATAGAAAGGAGATCCTTCATCGGCTCTGATCGAAGTTCCCGGAGAAACTAGAACATTTGCCCCGATCCGCACATCACCAATAATATTGGAGAAAGAATGCACATAAGCGGATGGATCAATCTGGGGTTCGGCCAAATTTTTTGACCAAGGAGTTGGGGGAGCCGCTCTTTTGCGGTCTACCATCGCTCAATTCCTCCTAATTTAACAATCATCTTGTGGTCTAAATATTGATAAAAATTGTGGAATTTTGTCAGAATGAATCCTACTTTTCCTCAAAAATCTAACGGTGTTGCTCTTTTTTGCTGTACAGCAAACGATTTTCAACCGTTACTGTATCAACGATGGCCACGACCAAAGCATCCAATGGACGCTCCTCGTAACTTCTTTCCTGACGAGCCGCACTGCCACGGCTCACCAGCACCCATTCATCGAAACCTGCCCCGACTAAATCCGCGGCCACTTCATAGTTGGGCAAGGGGTTGCCTTGCTCGTCTATATACTGGAGTAGCAGCAATTTAACTCCGGTCAGGCTTTGTAATTTATGCGTGCCAACGACTGTTCCCCGAACCTTGGCAAGTTGCATTGTTTAGAGATTACCGACGAATTGGTGCGTTTAAGCTATCGCGGAATTGTTCTACGGCTTCGGTGTAACGAATGGGTAGAACATATTCCAAGTTTTCGTGAGGACGGGCAATAATATGAGTCGAAAGCACCTGACCTCCTTTCACCCGCTGTTTGACGGAATCAACCCCAGCTGATACGGAAGCTTGTACTTCCGAAACATCGCCGCGCACAATCACCGTAACGCGACCAGAACCAATTTTTTCATACCCTACCAGGGTTACTCTAGCGGCTTTTACCATTGAATCTGCAGCTTCCACTACTCCAGGAAAGCCTAAAGTTTCAATCATTCCAACTGCAATGGCCATAGGTTTTTATGCCTTTGTGATCTTTGTGATTTAAGGATGTTTAAGGATTTGCCCCGAATGTTTGCGACCATTGAGCCAGCAAATGATCCAGCAAAATCGAGGGCAACAATGCAACAATGTGGTTTCTGTTTTCTCTCTTACCCAGCGTCCGGAATTTTTGTGTAAACATTTCCACTCCATGATTGATTCGGACGCTTGTTTTGGTGTCATCGGTTAAAAGTTAAGCTCGCTTGATGAATTTTGCATCAAGTCGAGACAGCCAGGAAAAACTGCTCTTTTTGACCAACTGATAACCAATGACAAAGCTCAGGCGGTGAGGATGACGAGAACAATCACCATTATGGTGATTGGATTAATAAGAGCGGAACTGCTCTACTTCTTCGGTGTAACGAATCGGTAGAACATATTCTAAGTTTTCGTGGGGACGAGCAATAATGTGGGTGGAGAGGACTTCCCCGCCATTGACTCGATTGGCGGCATCAATTCCCGCAGCAACAGAGGCTTGTACTTCCGACACATCTCCGCGAACGATCACCGTGACGCGACCCGAGCCAATTTTCTCATAACCGACGAGTGTAACTCGAGCTGCTTTGACCATTGAGTCGGCGGCTTCCACCACTGCTGGGAACCCTCTGGTTTCAATCATTCCTACAGCAATTGACATGCTTGATTTCCTCTCTTATGCGCGAAAATAATTCTGCAACTTAATAATTTTAGGGCAAAGTAGTGCCATTAATGTTTTTGCCTGAGAAGTTTTTTGAGGTAATTAAGGATTAAGACACTCTGAGATCCACTGCCTACCTGACAAAAACACCTAGACAAATGCTTGGCGGATTCCTCATCAAAACCTTGAGAAATTCACCGGAGGCACATTTTTCGACGGGAAAAGCCATCATATCACTTTAATAAAAAATTAAGCATTCCCATATTTTATGATATGAAAGCATGGTTACTTTGACAATATAAATCCTGATGATATTTTTAAATCAACCAGTTAATCAAAGTTTATCTTACCAGCTCTGCTCAATATGTTAAGTTTTGTTACAATTTAAGCCTTTAACTCGCTTGCTGGTTGGGGAGTATCACATCATATCTGTTCCACGGCAATGGGCTGAGAATCACTTTGGGGCGCGCGCCCCCAAGCGCAAGGGGCAAGGGGCTTCCCTAGCTGGTTCTTCCGGCTACTGGGCGGGGAAATCAATGGTGAAATCAATGCCACTAGATCCAGACCCGTCCCGGATGATGTGGAAATCCCACTGGTAGAGGGGTAGGAGCCGGGGTAAGAAATCGAAATGTTGGTGGTTGGTTGGTGGTTGGTTGGTGATTGGTTGGTGGTTGTTGGTTGATGAACCATAAACTTGCGAACCATGAACCATAAACTTGCGAACAAATAACCATAGTGATGTTTCGGGCAAAAGCGTTCAGAGAATTTGGCAGAAGTCCTTGACACAAAGGCCAAGACACCTGAGACTTTCATCTCAGCAGGACAAACGAACCGCTTATACAACAGCATCGATGTCTGAAACATACAGCCGAAAAAACCCTCGCACCATGTCTCGCAGAAGATTTCGCATAATATGAGATTGGGTTAAGGTTCGTCAGCCGTAAAAATACTCAGTCTATGCTTGGGCAATATCCAAAGGATGTTTGTATGGAGTAATTTTCTAGTTAGTTTTTATAAATTAAAACGGTTAATAGTATTTTTTGAATAAATCATCAGAAATTTAGATAAAATTGCCAGTCAATGTTGTTGTTATCGGAGTAATTAAATGAATGAACTAATCAGGAATAGTTGTTGGTTTATTCCGGTTTATGGTTGGCTCGGGGCAGTTTTTAGTTTACCCTGGGCAATTGGAATTATTAGAAAAACCGGGCCAAGACCAGCGGCTTACTTTAATATATTGATGACCTTATTGGCATTTGTGCATGGGTCAATTGCGTTTTTTCAGTCATTAAATATAAATCCCATTCATCTAGTATTGCCCTGGCTACAAGTCGCGGATTTAAATCTGTCGTTGGCAAGCGAGATTTCCCCGGTCAGCTTGGGGGCGATGCAATTAGTCACGGGTATCAGCTTGCTGGCACAACTGTATGCCTTGGGCTATATGGAAAAAGACTGGGCTTTAGCTCGCTTCTTTGGTCTGATGGGCTTTTTTGAAGGAGCGCTATCAGGAATTGCCATTAGCGATTCTTTATTGCTCAGTTATGGCCTGTTGGAAATGCTGACCCTTTCCACTTATCTGTTGGTCGGTTTTTGGTATGCCCAGCCTTTAGTTGTCACCGCTGCCAGAGATGCTTTTTTAACCAAACGGGTGGGGGATATTATTTTGTTGATGGGGTTGGTGGCAATTTCCACCTACGGAGAAGGTCTGACTTTTAGTGAGTTGGAAAGTTGGGCGACTTCATCGAACTTGCCCCCTTTGACGGAAACTTTGCTGGGTTTATCCTTGATTGCCGGACCTTTGGGCAAATGCGCTCAGTTTCCCTTGCATCTGTGGCTGGATGAAGCGATGGAAGGGCCGAATCCCGCGTCGATTATGCGGAACTCGGTGGTGGTGGCTGCCGGTGCTTATGTGCTGATTAAGCTGCATCCGGTTTTTACTTTGTCTCCTGTGGCTTCCGTGGCTTTGGTGGTAATTGGCGCTGTGACAGCTATTGGTTCTTCGTTGATGGCCTTGGCTCAAATTGATATTAAACGGACGCTTTCTCATTCCACCAGTGCCTATTTGGGTTTGGTGTTTTTGGCGGTAGGTCTTCAGCAGATCGATGTGGCTTTGTTGTTGCTGTTTACTCATGCGATCGCCAAAGCCCTGTTGTTTATGAGCACTGGCTCAATTATTCTCACCACCAATAATCAAAACATTACGGAAATGGGGGGTTTGTGGTCGCGGATGCCTGCGACCACTTCTGCCTTTGTCGTGGGTGCCGCTGGCTTAGTTTGTCTATTGCCTCTGGGGACATTTTGGACTATGCGCCGCTGGGTGAATGGTTTTTGGGAAGTCCCGGCTTGGCTGATTTTCATTTTGCTGCTGGTTAATGCTTTGACGGCTTTAAATTTAACCCGCGTCTACAGGCTGGTGTTTTTAGGTGAACCGCAACCGAAAACTCGCCGCGCCCCAGAGGTGCCTTGGCCAATGGCGGTGCCGATGGTGTCTTTAATCATTGTGAATTTGTTGGTGCCGCTGATCTTAGACCAATGGCAATTTTTGCTTTCTTGGACTGGCCCTTGGGCGACGAGTGAACGACTGCTGAATCAACTAGCTTTACCTTTGTTAATCCTCAGTGGGGCGATCGGTTGTTCGATCGGCTTTATGCTGGATTTGCGATCGCCTTGGGCTAGACCAGTGCAAAAGTCTTTGCGATTTGTCCAAGACTTTTTTGCTTATGACTTTTATGTGGAGAAATTATACCGACTGACGGTGGTGGCCGCTGTGGATCTGTTGTCTAAGATGACTTCCTGGTTCGATCGCTATGTGGTGGATGGGTTGGTAAACTTTGCTGCCTTAGCGACGGTGTTTGGTGGTCAAAGTCTCAAGTACAGCGTTTCTGGTCAGTCCCAGGGTTATGTCTTGACGATTATGATCGGCGTTGGTTTGTTGCTCCTGTTTTCCTGGATCGTGGGTGACTATTTGCCAATTGGCTAATGTTGTTGGTTGTTGGTTGTTGTTGGTTGGTGAACGAAGAACTTGCGAACAATCAACTTGCGAACAATCAACAAATAACAATCAACAATGAACAATGAACAAATAACAAAGAAAGTTGTATTGTTTATGGGAGCGAGAAATTAAGAATGCTCAGTGCTTTTGTCTGGTTGCCGTTAGGCGGTATGATTGTCCTGAGTTTGTTGCCAAAAACTATTCACCAGAGTGCTTATCGTTTAGTGGCTTTGATCGTGGCGATCGCGCTACTGGTTTGGACGGCATTGTTAGGGTTGCAGTTTGACCCCCAGCAATCGGGGATGCAATTTTCTGAATATTTACCGTGGATTAAACCCATTGGGCTGAACTATCACTTAGGGGTGGACGGACTCTCCTGGCCGATGCTCTGTTTAAATAGTTTTTTGACGGTACTGGCAATTTGGGCCAGCGATTCCCTACGGGACGCTTCGCGAACGCACAAAGAAAGACCCCGGTTGTATTACGCCTTATTATTGCTGCTAAATATTGGCGTGTCCGGCGCATTTCTCGCCCAAGATATGCTGCTATTTTTCCTGTTCTATGAACTAGAACTAATCCCATTATATTTTTTAATTGCCATTTGGGGTGGTCAGCGTCGGGCTTATGCGGCGATGAAGTTTCTGATTTATACGGCAATTTCGGGCATTTTGCTCCTGGCGACATTTTTGGGCATCGTTTGGTTAAGTGGGGCAAACACTTTTGATTATCAGCCTCTATTAACCAGCGCTTTACCTAAGACATCCCAAATTTTACTCCTGGTCGGATTATTAATTGCCTTTGGGATTAAGATTCCCTTTTTCCCCTTGCATACTTGGTTGCCCGATGCTCACGTGGAAGCTTCAACCCCGGTTTCGATGCTGTTGGCTGGGGTGTTGTTGAAATTGGGGACTTATGGGATGCTACGGTTTGGGGTCGGTCTGTTTCCCGACGCCTGGACATTTCTCGCCCCTTGGTTGGCGACTTGGGCAGCGGTGAGTTCTTTATATGGGACATCTTGTGCGATCGCGCAACAAGATATGAAAAAAGTGGTGGCTTATTCCTCCATTGCTCACATGGCTTTTATCCTCTTAGCTTTTGCGGCAGCGACTCCCCTGAGTTTGGTAGCAGCGATCGCGCAAATGATTAGCCACGGTCTGATTTCTGCCTTCCTATTTTTCCTAGTAGGAGTTGTTTACAAAAAAACCGGCACCAGAGATGTCAATGCATTGCAAGGGTTACTGAACCCAGAACGGGGCTTACCCTTAATTGGTAGCTTAATGATTTTAGGGGTGATGGCTAGTGCTGGAATTCCCGGCATGGTGGGATTTATTGCGGAATTTATGATCTTTCGCGGCAGTTTTCCCGTATTTCCGGTGCAGACATTATTCTGTATGGTGGCAACGGGTTTAACAGCGGTATATTTCTTGTTAATGATTAACCGCGTCTTTTTTGGTCGTCTTTCGCCAATTGCCACCAACTTACCCAGAGTCCAATGGCGCGATCGCCTTCCCGCTTTAGTATTAATGGTATTAATTTTTGTCTTTGGTTTGCAACCAAATTGGTTAGTCCGCTGGAGTGAAGCGGGGATTAACTCTTTAATCATCACTCAACCGTCAGCAGTCAGCGCGAGCGAGAAAATAGGTTCTTAGGATAGAGAATAGAGGATAGAGCAAAATTTTCTATTCTCTCTTCTTTCTTTTCTATTCTTTCTTCTCTCTTCTTTCTTTTCTCTTTTCTCTTTTCTCTTTCCTCTTTTCTCTTTTTACCCATAGTGCTGGCTCAAATAAAATAGCGAAATAAAGCGGAATCAATTGCTATGCCAACCTTAAAACTAAAACCTTCCCAACATCTTTTAGCTGAATATATTCACCGATTAGAATCGGGGGAAGCTTTACTTAAAGATTCTCCCCAAAATGTCACTGAAGTAGTCGGCATTCTGAAAAGTTATGGCATTGTTTTAGATGCTTACTCCCGGAATCTCATCTATAATGCTGACCACCAGTTTTTAGTTTTATTCCCATTTTTTAAATATTTTAATGGGCAAATATCCCTCGGTAAATTGCTCCGTCACTGGTGGCACGATCGCATCAATTTTGAATATGCAGAATACTGCATGAAATGTATGCTTTGGCATGGCGGCGGCGGTCTAGATACTTACCTTGACTCCCCAGAATTTCGCCAAAGGGTAGAAGCATTAATTCAAGAAAAATTTCAAAGAAATCCCTTAATGCTCACCCTACACCGTCTATTTCCCGAATTTTTACCGGAACAAATGCGGCAAATGGCTTACTACAGTGCCTTGGGGCAATTTTGGCGGGTGATGAGTGACATCTTTATTGACTTATCTAACTGCTACGATCGCGGCCAAATTAAATCCATTCCCCAAGTGGTAGACCATATTCTGAATGGTTTAATCGCGGCTGCCAATCAACCCATTACCTACAAAGTTACTGTCGGCGATTCGCGCAGCGATCCGCCAGGGGGGAATCGCGTTTATGAAATCATCCCGGAATCGGCGGGTTTAACCTTCCTCATGGATACAGCGGTTCCTTATGTTGAGGCGGTATTCTTCCGGGGAACGCCGTTTTTGGGGACAGTTTCATTCAATGCCCAAGCCTATCAAATTCCCTTCGACCAAAGTATGTTCATGTATGGGGCTTTGTATGCCGACCCATTGCCCGTTGGCGGAGCCGGAATTCCCCCGACCTTGTTAATGCAAGATATGCGTCATTTTTTACCGGATTATCTCCATGAAATATACCAAAAAAGTCAGCGGGGAGAAGATGACTTACGGGTACTAATTTGCCAAACATTTCAAAAATCCATGTTTTGTGTCACCACGGCGGCCATTCGCGGTCTAGCCCCTTATCCGTTAGATACCCCTGACCTGGAACAACGAAAAGCCAACCGGGTTTATTTAGAAAAGTGGATGGATCGCTTTATCCCCTCTCGGCTCTTAGATGCGAATGCTTGATCTAGGGTGTAGGGTGTAGGGTGTAGGGGCAGGAGAGCTTCCGGAGCTTTCGGAGCTTCCGGAGCTTTCGGAGCTTTCGGAGCTTTCGGAGCTTTCGGAGCGGGGGAGAGTGAATAGTGAATAGTGAATAGTGATAATTCTTTTAACTTTTCACTTTTCACTTTTCACTTTTAACTTTTCACTTTCCGCTGCACCCCTGCTCCTGAAGCCCCTCCGCTCCTCCGCCGACGGCAGGCCCCTCCGCCCCTGAAGCCCCTCCGCTCCTCTGCCCGAAAGCAGAACTTGGGAATAAAAAAATTTATCCTGGCTTCATAAGCAAAAATAATTAACCAGTAAGTTATAATATACTAGACTCTATGTATAATGACCAGGAGAAAAAACGTTGAACCAGGCTACACTGCATCAGCTTAGGGTTTTTGAAGCAGCGGCTCGTCATCGGAGTTTTACCAGAGCAGCGGAAGAATTGTTTCTGACTCAACCTTCAGTTTCCATGCAAGTCAAACAATTAGCCAAAGTCGTGGGAATGCCATTGTTTGAGCAAGTTGGCAAACGTCTCTATTTAACTCAAGCCGGTGAGGAACTGTTGTTGACTTGTCGGGATATTTTTGAGCGGTTAGCGCAGTTTGAAATGACTATAGCAAATCTCCAAGGACTAAAGGAGGGAAAACTACGATTAACCGTGGTGACAACGGCTAAATATATTATTCCTCGTTTATTAGGAGTTTTCTGTCGTCGCTATCCAGGAATTGATGTTGCCCTTCAAGTGACCAACCATGAAGGCTTGGAAGAACGATTAAGTCAGAATTTAGATGATTTATATATTTTGAGTAAATTGCCAGAAAATTTTGAGGTGACTTCTCACAAATTCCTCGACAATCCTTTAGTGGTTTTGGCGGCATCAAATCATCCTTTAGCCAATGAAAAAAATATTCCCATTGAACGGTTGAAAAATGAGCCGTTTATTATGCGCGAACCCGGTTCTGGCACCCGGAAAGCGGTGAAAAAAGTTTTTGAAGAACACGGTGTTTCGGTAAAAGTTCGCATGGAGTTGGGCAGCAATGAGGCGATTAAACAAGCGATCGCTGGTGGGTTAGGGATTTCTGTAGTATCTCGTCATGTTTTAGCATTAGAAGGGTCTACTCGTAAATTAAAAATCTTGGATGTACAGCACTTCCCTATTGAACGTTATTGGTATGTGATTTATCCCAAAAACAAACAGATTTCTGTGGTAGCAGAAGAATTTTTAAAATACTTAATTGAGGAAGGAAAACAGGTGGTTGAAGAAACAGCAGATTATAATTTTCTAGATTAACGATTAAACCAAAATGGTGGGGATTGCTCTCCGGAAAATCTTACCCCTTAACAACTTATGTTTGATAGTACATACCCAGATTGGTGAGCAAACGGAAATTAAGCCTAGTCACTTTGGCTTAATTTTTTATTATAAAAAATTGCTCAACTAGGGTTTTAAGTATTAGTAATATTGCTCAATTTTAATTGTTTGTTAGTTATTTTTCTAAATAAATTTTGCCGATTAAGCTGTTATCCATTACTAATGATAGCCAGCCACCGAAAAGAGAAACCAGAAACCAGGGGGCAGAAACGGGGTTTCTTTTCCGGAGGCAGAAACCCGGTTTATTTTTGACAGACAACACTGATTAATGGTAATATTAAAACTAGCTTGCCCATAAAATTAAAGACTGACCACTAAAATTCAAATATATTCACCAAAGCCATAGAAAATGAGCAAAAAAATTATCGGCATGATTAGTAGTTACCCCAAACTTAATCCCAGTGCAGCGGATTGGTTATGGCATCAAACCCCCCATCGGTTTGGGGAGTGGGGTAATGTGCAAATGTTGGCCCAGCATCCCCAGCCAGATTTTTTACTATTTTATAACTTTTTTACTTGGCCAAGTCGTCCCGAATATCCTAAACCCTGGTCTTATTTAAAAGCGCCACAAAAAGAAAAACGCTATCAACAAGAACTGGCAGAGATGCAAGCCAAATTGCGGGGAGTTCCCAAAGAACGCTGTATTTTTCTTTGGCGCGAACCGCCTCTTGATGAAGTTTTGCCGCGCACCATTCGCCACTATCAATCTGCTAAAAAATATTGTGCTTATATTTCTGGCCCGGATGACTATGCCCCGCAACCAGATTATATGCCAGCAATTTGGTATCTGTTGAATGAATTTCGGGATTTGCATGACCTAGAAGCGCCGGAAAAAACTAAACCTTGTAGTTGGATTGTTTCCGGGGTGAACCGCGCTGTAACTCATCAAAAACGTTTTGAGTTTATGCAGTCTTTAGTTAATTCTCAATTGGATGTTGATTTATATGGTCGCAATTTGCCCGACTGGACTAAATCTTGTGGCAGTTTGGGCAATAAGTGGCATGGTATGGCTCCTTATTATTACAATCTGACTATAGAAAATTATGCGGAGAATGATTGGTATGTGACGGAAAAGTTATGGGATGCTTTATTATGTTGGTGTTTACCGATTTATTACGGGGGAAGCGCCGCAGATAAATTATTGCCTCCGGGGAGTTTTCTCCGGTTGCCCAGTTTGGATGAAAAAGGGATTCAGTTTATCCAAGAAGTGACGGCTACTCCCGATGCTTGGTATGAGGCTAAAGAAGCGATCGCCGAAGCTAGACAAATTGTGCTCCACAAGTTAAATTTATTGGAATGGTTATCCAATTTTGTGGCAAAATTTTAACCAATTAAAGCCGATTTATTTTACTTGATATCAAATCAACCACCCAAATTCCATGAAAAATAACCTTTTTTCCGTGAAGCCAAAAAATCTCCCAATTTTATTAATTTTATTGACGCCGCTGATTGTTTTTATCGGCAATGGTTGCGCCTTAGAAACAACGGCGTTCGCGGCAGCGTTGCGTAGCAATTTCGCGGATTCTGGAATTTATCCACATTATGAACAGCGGACGGTTCACGACCCTAATGGGATTGGCAAATTTTACATGGGTCGAGAAATTGCTCAAGTTATGGGACACCGAGGAGCTGGTTGGTTAGAAAGATCCAGTCGAGAAACCGAAGAACAGCCGCAAAAACTGATTAATGCCCTTAATTTGCAACCGACAGATATTGTTGCCGATATTGGGGCTGGAACGGGTTATTTTAGTTTTAGAATTAGTCCTTTAGTTGCTCAGGGCAAAGTGCTGGCGGTAGATATTCAACCAGAAATGATCGAGATTATGGAGTTTCTCAAAAAAGAAAATAAGATTTCTAATGTCCAAACTATTTTAGGCACTGAAACTAATCCTAACCTCCCTGAATCTACGGTAGATTTAGCCTTAATGGTGGATGCTTACCATGAGTTTGCCTATCCCAGAGAAATGCTCGAAGGAATTATTCAGGGGATGAAGGTTGGTGGCCGAGTAGTTTTGGTGGAATATCGGAAAGAAAATCCTTTGATTATGATTAAGCCATTACATAAGATGACCGCAGCACAGGTGAAAAAAGAAATGCAAGCGGTGGGTTTGGTTTGGCGAGAAACTAAGGATATTTTACCGCAGCAACATTTGATGATTTTCGAGAAAACCATTTAGCCGGTTTAATCTGAAAAATGTTTAATCGTTCTGTGGTTGTTTTTGTGGTTGATAACTGGCAATGACCCGACCGGCACCCCGCAAAATGCCATAATAATGTTGGGCGACGCGATCGCCTTCTGGGGACAAAACATCGATCGCAATTCCATTTCGCCCGTTTTCTTGACCGGAACTATGAATATAACGTCCTTCACCTAAATACAAACCCACATGGGTAATTTTTACCGTCGAACCAAAAAACACTAAATCCCCCGGTTGCAAATCCTCCAGAGAAATTGCTTGAGTAAAAGCGGCTTGTTGGTAAGCATCTCTAGGCAATTGAATGCCCACACTAGCAAAAGCTGCTTGCATCAATCCCGAACAATCATAATTTGGCCCAACCGTTCCCCCCCACAGATAATAATTCGGTTGCTGCATAGCCGCTTGAGTAAAAGCGATCGCTCCGGGCAATCTGGCTTGAATTTCATCGGTGGATAAAATTGGTGGCTGATAAACTTCCTCCGTCGGTTTCAGGTGGATGATGTCATCACTTTTTAACCAGCCTGGATAGTCATCTTCACAAAGTTGTACTTTAATTGGTCGAGCGTTTTTTAGATCATTTTTTAAATCGTCTAGGCGATCCACCTCTGGGAGTACAATTCGCACAAGACGACCGGCTGCGGCTTGGGTGGCTAAAGATTCGCACTGGGGAGAATCATAGAGATTCAGGTTTATCTGACAGCGATATTGTTGTTGTCTGCTAGGCATCTGTAGGCGATAGGGTGGGCAATGTTTACTCTACTAAAATTATCGTGAATTTACTTTCTTATGACATTTTTTCGTAAAGATCAAACACTAGAAAACTTGGGTACTCGCATTTTAGAGGCGACTTGGGCGCAATTCCCCGAATTAGCCCAAAATCAAATTGCCATGACTTGGATTGTTTACGATCCGCCGGTTCCCGTCAATACCGGCGGGGCTTTGAGTCCACAAGCGTTTTGGAGTCATCCCATTCGGGGCTTTAGCTATCGTGGGGGCGATCGCATCTATCCCGCGAGTATCGTCAAACTATTTTATCTGGTGGCCGTGTATGAATGGCTGGACAAAAACATGATTACCCCGTCAGCGGAACTAGAAAGAGCCGTGCGGGATATGATCGTTGACTCCAGCAATGACGCCACCAGTTTAGTCGTAGATATTTTAACCGGCACCACCAGCGGCCCAGAATTACCCCCTGGCCCATTGGAAACCTGGAAATCTCAACGCAATATTGTCAATCGTTACTTTAAGTCTTTGGGATGGCCCGAACTTGAAGCGGTGAATATTAATCAGAAAACCTGGTGTGATGGGCCTTATGGTCGAGAACGAGCCTTTCTCGGCGAACTAATGGAAAATCGGAATATGTTAACCACCGATGCCACCGCCCGTTTGATGCATAGTATTTTAGGCGGAGTCGCCGTTTCCTCTGGGGCATCACAAGCGATGATGCAACTAATGAAACGCAGTCTCGCTCCCGAAGATTTAGCCGCCGACCCGGAAAATCAAGTCACAGGTTTTCTCGGTGGGGGTTTGCCCTTAGAGGCAAAACTCTGGTCAAAAGCTGGTTTCACCAGCCAAGTGCGCCATGATGCGGCGTATATTGAGTTACCTGATCGCCGTCCTTTCTTGCTAGTTGTGTTTACGGAAGGCAAAGCCCAAAGTAAGAACGAAGCCATTTTGCCCTTTGTCTGCCAACAAGTGAGTACCGCAATGGCCGAAGTCTAAGCGGTTCATAGTTTAAATCATGGTTTAAAGCGCAGATAAACAAACCCTGACTCGTTGTGAGACGGGGTTTTTCGCTATTTATCCTGTGAGATTACCCTGTGTGATGGCAAATGAGTGAAAAATGAGTGAAATTCGGATAACCTTAACCTTTTACACTATAAGGGTTTTGTTTTTTAAATGGGGTTTATATGGGGGCGGTGGGACTTGAACCCACACGGCTATTACTAGCCAACGGATTTTCATTCTCTCACAGCTTTCACCGCTGCCATTCGGCTTTGAGAACTGGACTCTCCCTTTACCCTCGGCTAAACGTTAGGGTAGCTCCCGTCGAGTCTCTGCACCTTCCGAACCGCTTTTGGCTGGTTTCGGCTTGGCTCAGGATTGCCTTGTCTGTCGCCAGATTTAGGTTTCCCTGAATTTGAGAGCATCCACTTGCCAGATTTCTCTAACAAGGCTCAATTTCTTAAGTCCGTAGCGTCTACCGTTCCGCCACGCCCCCGAATTTGGCTCATTTGCCGGATAATTGGATGCTTCCTTGTGATGGCAGGCATCTTTTGCTCTAGCGAATCAGCACGCATAATTATTAACCATTTTTTTGGTAAAGTCAACTACCCTGAGCAAAATTCTTGATTTTCATTGGCAGCATTAGCGTTTCGGTGGGCGATCGCAGATATCATCCCCTTGGCAGCTCTTGGCAGCCCTTGGCAGCCAGTCAGTTACCTATGTTAGACTAGCGAAAGGAAGCAAATCAGGAGTCCCCGGAAATATTCTGAGCAGAATGTTCACCGGAACCGAAGCCTAAAGTCAACCCGATCGCGATCGGGTTGAAATCGATCAGAATCTGATCTGTGGACTCCAATCGGGGCAACCAGACATCTTGACTGGCTCGACCCTTGCATCTAAACTGTCTGAGAAATCAATTAAATTGTTGCGGCGATTTTTCGCTCATTTCATGTTCTGAAATCTGTAACGAAATCTGTAACTCTCACTTGCTCGTATAGAATCGTCTAAATCCCCCAAATAATTATGGTAGATCAACCAAATTTTATGAATTCCAATACCGATTCTGTAGAGGCCAATCAATTGCTGAAATATCTGCGGCACCAACCCCCAGAAGTTTTGGCAAATATGGCCAAATCTGCTTCTACAGAAATCAAGGAAATTATATCCCAAAATGTCCAAGGAATGATGGGAGTTCTACCATCAGATAACTTTGATATTCAAATCACCACCAATCGGGAAAATTTAGCCGGTTTATTAGCTTCAGCCATGATGACCGGCTATTTTTTGCACAAAATGGAACAGCGAATGCACTTGGAGAAAAGTTTAGCTTCGATTAGTTCTTTGGATGATGACAGTTAAAATTGATTGGCATTAATTGATTGGCATTATTGGCACTGATTCACTCGGTTTTGAGCCAGTTATTTGAGCCAGTTAATTATGCTTGACTTAAATGCTTAAATCCTGATTTTATTATAGGATTTAAGCCTTATTTTTTAACAGTCAGTCTCAACCAGTACCACTGTGCTCATAGTTAACGAATCGCTGACTTGAGACGGGAACAGAAATCAGCGATCGCCTCTAAGCCTTGCGCGGGAGTCCCATCGGCTAACCGCTTGACAAAGGCACTGCCCACGATTACCGCATCAGCGCCCCAATTTTTCACCTGGGCGGCTTGTTCTGGGTCAGAAATGCCAAAACCCACCCCAATGGGTTTGTCGGTAAAATCTCGAATCTGAGTCAGCAAATCTTTCGCCCGGGATTGAATTTCCGTTCTCATGCCGGTGACACCAGTGACGCTGACTAAATAAATAAATCCCTGAGACTGTTCGGCGATCGCGCTAATTCGGTCTTTGGGAGTCGTCGGCGCCACCAACAACACCACCTCGATCCCATATCCCGTGGCCACCTGAATCACCTCGGCGGATTCTTCCAACGGCAAATCCGGCACCACCAAGCCTTTCACCCCAGCTTGGGCAATTTGTTGGCAAAACGTATCTAACCCGCGATGCAAAATCGGATTGTAATAAGTAAACAAAATAATCGGTGCTTTCAGATGTGGCGTCACCTGGGCAAGCATTTCTAACACATCATCTAACCGGGTGCCCCGTTGCAAAGCGCGAGTCGCTGCGGCTTGAATCACTGGCCCATCGGCCAGAGGATCGGAATAGGGAACACCGAGTTCAATTAAATCTGCCCCGTGGCGATCTAAGAGTTGCAAAGCTTGAGCCGTTGTCTCCAAGTCAGGATCGCCAGCGGTGATAAAAGGAATCAAGGCACATTCGGCGCGAGCGCGCAGAGACGCAAAGCATTGTTGAACCGAGTTCATTCTTGATATAGATAGTAATTTTTTCTTGGGCTAACCTCAAAATACTTTACTACAGGGCGATCGCGATCGAAGATCCGATTCCAGGCAGGAGAGAGTCGCCACAGGTTGTGATACCAAATCCGGTTCTCACAACCCACGAAGGGAGATCCAGAGGTGCAGAGAAAGGTGAATCCACCAGATGCGCCCAGTTTAATCGATTTACTCTAATTAGGAGATGATTACGCGATAATTACGCGATCGCCATGCAACAACTTTCCCTATTTGATCGACAAAACCTCAACCAAATTACTAATGTTTCCTCGGTTCCTCAACGGAGTCCTTTTCGCTACCCCGGAGGAAAAACTTGGTTAGTGCCTCGAATTCGACAATGGCTAAATAGTTTACCGAATGTAGCCCAAGAATTTATTGAACCGTTTGCTGGTGGCGGAATTGTCAGTTTAACAGTGGCTTTTGAAAAATTAGCCAATCATGTGACAATGGTAGAGTTAGATGACCAGGTTGCAGCAGTTTGGCAGACTATTTTATCTGAAGATGCAGAGTGGTTAGCAGAGGAAATTATTAAGTTTGAAATGACCGCTGACGCGGTGAGAGAAATCTTGTCAAATGAACCCCATTCATTAAAACAGAAAGCTTTTCAAACAATTGTGAAAAATCGGGTAAATCGAGGCGGAATTTTAGCCCCTGGTGCCGGGATGATTAAGCAAGGAGAAAAAGGGAAAGGTTTAAAGTCTCGCTGGTATCCAGAAACCTTGAAACGTCGGATCTTGCAGATTGCGGAAATACGCGATCGCATTACTTTTATTCCCGGAGATGGTTTAGAAATTATTACCCATAATATTCATCTGCATAATGTGGTATTTTTTATCGATCCTCCCTACACAGCAGCGGGGAAAAAAGCAGGGCATCGTCTTTATCAGTATGCTCAATTAAACCATGAAAAATTATTTCAATTAGCGAGTCAAATGGCTGGAGACTTTCTGATGACTTATGATGAAAGTCAAGCAGTGAAAGCCTGGGCAAATTTACATAGATTTGATTGGCAAACTGTAGCCATGAAAAATACACATCATGCGAAAATGACTGAATTGTTGGTTGGTCGTAACTTAGATTGGTTGTCCGATAGATTTTAGTTGTCAGCCATATAGCTATTTTCTCCGCAAGTAAACCACAAATACCTGTAGGGGCGAAGCATTCCGGTAGATAAATTATTGCTTAAAATATTAAATGGACTGCCGAAATGCTTCGCCCTAGCGTGGTTCAGTAACCTGAAAAACGCTGTATATAGCGGTTATGATCCGGATGAAGTACAGAGGTTTGATGGATTCCCGCCTGAGCGGGAATGACAGGAATCTACACTTTTAAGATTTTTTCTCCGCTTCAATTTCTGCCTGAAGCTTGGCTAATTCTTCCGGGGACATTTCTTCTAACTGCTTCGTTAAAACCGCCTCTTTATACTCTTTAATTTGCTGATTTAAAGTCATTTGTTGAGTCAGGGCTCTAAACAAATAAGTCAACAGCCAGCCCACCACTCCCCCCACCAGGACAGCTTGGCTCCAAATTCCCGCTGATTGACTATCTAATCCGGCAAATTCTAAGGCTAAATAAACCAATCCACCGGCCAAAAACATTCCCAAGCCAATGCCAATTACATCAATTCTACGCATAATTATTCAGAATAAAATTATCAAAATTATCAAAATTATCATCAATGGTTTAAGTAAGGATTCAGTAATTTTATCTTTACTATATAGCGGTTATTATCCTGATGAAGTACAGAGGTTTCCTGGATTTTCCCCTGAGCGGGAATGACAGTTTTTTTGTACTTCATAACTTTGAGAAGTGCTATAAGCAGGTAAAATCACTGAATCCTAAAAATTACCATGAAATTTTCACGACAACTTTCCCCAGAGTCTTTCTCCAGAGTCTTTCCCCAGAGTCAAAGATTAGATTTCCCGGCGTTGAGGGCGAAAATTTAAAAATGGACTGAGTAATAACAATCCAGGGAAAAAGAAAAAGACCAAAAAGTACATAAAACCACGCTCAAAGGAGGTGGCAACATTCCAGCGTTGTTGTAAATAGAGATAAGTAGCAAAGGGAACCACAACCAAGTAAACCCCAGCCAAAACCAGGTATAACAGTGGAACTAGGAGAGTTGAGTCTAGCATTAGCTAAATACCATATAACTTCTGACTGGTGTTATTTTATATCAACTCCAGTAATTATGCTTTTTGATGTTATTTGTTGTTGGTTGTTATTTGTCATTTGTTATTTGTTATTTGTTATTCGATTCAGCCAAAGAATCCCTACCCAACCACCAACCACCAACCAACAACCAACAACCAACAACAACCAACAACCAACAACAACCAACAAATAAGGGTGGGCAAATTTTGCCCACCCTACTATTTGGGATAATTTTGATGTTAGTTAATATCCCGGTTCTTCTTCATATTCTGGAGTTTTCTGTTTCTGTGGGATATTGACGCGGGGGGGTGTATAGGGAGTTTGCTCTCCTTCGTCGGCCCAAGCATCCGCTTCTACATCGGAATAGTCGTATTCTTGGGCATATTCTGGCTCAGGATAGGGATTCACCGGATCTCGATAGTTATCATAGCGATCGCCTCTACTACCTTCATTCCAGTTATCTTCTTCCAGTTCTTCTTCATAATACATGGGTTCTGAGACGGGTTCGGGGACGGGAACTGGTTCCGGTTCACCCCATTCGTCTTCACTCCAAGCCTCTTCCACGACTCGTGCCTGAGTTTTCACTGGTTCTGGTTCGGGAATCTTGGCGCCGGTGCCCAATTGATTGTCAATGCGAATTTTCGGGGCGAGAAACTCTTCTTCGCGATTCTTTTCCCAAGGGGCTTCCCCAATGCCCAAGCGTTCCATTATCCCGACGGATAGTTGCGTCAAGCGGTCTTGAGCGCCTTCAAAAACAATTAATCGATTTGGGCCACTGCTGACAATTTCATCAATGGGCAATTCGTAGGTACTGAGCATTTGCTCAGGAATTTGCGGAATCCCTAATGACGCAATAATTATAGAATATAGTTCGCCAGTTTCTACGTTAAACTTAAACCCCCGAACCTTTCCCAATAGATCCCCGGTTTCCGTAATCACTTCGCTACCAATCAGGTTGCTATATGCTTCTACATCGATATCTTCGATTACGTCTTCATCCTCGACGAGGATTACGTCACCAATTTTTTGGATGCTACTGAGCAGCATAAACCTAGGCATACCGGCAAAAGAAATCAGGCTATCTCGTAGACCGAGTGCCACCACTTCCCGTCGGTCAATGTCTACTAATAACTCCTTCACTACCCCGATGCGCTTGCCGCTATTACGGGTAATGACTTGAGTATTTAATATTTCGGAGCGTGGGCGGATTATTTCAGATGTCATTCTTGCTAAAATTCCGATCTCGAATTCTATAAAAATTAAATTACGATCAAATTTACACCGAAGCATTTTTATGACGGAACTTTTAATCCCACCACTTGGGTATGAGCGCCTCGCGCTTGAGTCACCCCAATAATGCGTTCTGCGGACTTCAGCATTGGGTTTTTGTGACTAACCACAATAAACTGCGCTTGCTGTGCTTGCTGTTTAATCATTTTAGCTAATCTTTCTACATTCGCCTCATCCAAAAACATATCTACCTCGTCAAAGGCATAAAACGGCGAAGGACGATAGCGTTGCAGGGCAAAGATAAAACTCAGGGCGGTTAAAGATTTTTCCCCCCCAGACATGGAAGCCAATCGCTGCACGGGTTTGCCCTTGGGATGCGCCACCAGGTTCAAACCACTATTAAATGGGTCTTCGGGATCATCAAGCTGTAAATGTCCATCTCCGTCAGAAAATTCAGCAAAAATGCTGGCAAAGTTGCGGTTCACAGCGTCAAAAGCTTCTTGAAAGGCTTGTAACCGGGTGGTGGTAAAATTTTCGATTCTCAATAGTAATTCCGTGCGTTCATCTTCCAGGGTTTTCAGTTTAGACTGAAGTTCCCGTAAGCGATTGGTGGTTTGTTCATATTCCTCCAAGGCTAACATATTTACAGGTTCCATTGCTTGCATTCGTTTTTGCAAGTCGCGGATTTCTTTCTGTAAGTTTTGCAGGGACTCGAAGATTTTGGCATTAATATCTTCAGGTACTTCTGGTAAGGGATCCGGTAAATCTGCTAATTTCAGTTCGAGTTCATCTTGCAAGGCTAGAAGTTGTTCTCGCCGTTGTTGCTGAGTTTCTCTTAGTTGTTGAATTTGCCAGTTGTGCTGTTGTCGAGACAGATGCAATTCTCGCAATTTGGTTTCGGCTAAATCGCGAGCGGCTTTTTCTTCCCCTAATTTGGCTTCGATTTCCCCTAAAGCTGTTTGGGTGGCCTGAATTTGCTGGTTAATTTCTGACAATTGCTGACGCACTTTGTAAATGGCAATTTCTCGGTTTTTTTGCTGGGCTTGCTGTTGGGTTAACTGCTGTTTTCCGGCGGCAATTTTTTCCGCCAATCTCTGATAGGCAGAGTCTAAGTCTTGGTGATTTTTTTCTGCTTGGGTCAAGGCAGATTGGGCGGTTTGTAAGGCTTCTTCTAGTCGCTGTTGTTGGGTTTGAATTTGTTGCCATTCACTGTTTTTACTGGAATTTTCCAGTTCGGCTAAGGCTTGGCGCAATTGGTCGATTTGGGTTTCTTTGGCGGGTAATTCGGTGGCTAATTGTTGCAAGCGGGCTTTGGCAGCGGTCAATTCTTGCCGATTGTTGTCTAGTTGTTGCTGCATTTGCTCGATGGATGCGGTTAAGCCGTTGATTTCTTTGACCAGTTGTTGCACTTGTAGCTGCATTTCCCGCTGGACTTGTTTGGCTTGGATGAGTTGTTGCGATTGGGTTTTTACCGCTGTTTCGGCGGTTTCGGTGGCGATCGCGCATCGGTCTAAGATTTGGCTAATTTGCTTTAACCGGGTTTGTAGTTCGATGACTTCCGTGGAATCGGTTTCCGCAGAAGTGCCAAAATGCAGGGTGGAACGATGTTGGATGGTTCCCCCGGTCATTGCCCCAGAAGTTTCTAGGAGTTCCCCATCTAGGGTGACAATGCGAATTTTCCCTAGGTGGAATCGCGCCGCATCGAGGGTTTCAAATACTACGGTACTGCCGAATACATAGGCAAAAATGGGCTGATAACGATTGTCACAAGCAATCAGTCTGACCGCATAGTCGATAAAACCGGGGACATTTTTCAGTCCTTCGTTGAAGTCAAAACGCGGTGGTTTAATCTTGTTCAGGGGTAAGAAGGTGGCCCGACCGACCCGGTTTTGTTTCAGCAGTTTAATTGCTGCGGCGGCTACTTCGTCATCTTCCACCACGATATTGCCTAATCTGCCACCAGCGGCAATTTCCAACGCCAGTTGATAGCGCGGTTCGACTCGCCCCAGTTGGGCGACCAACCCATGAACCCCAGGGAGTTTGGCGTCAATGATGAATTGACTGGCCCCACTGCCACTGGTTTCTTTGATGGCTTGGGCTTGGGCTTCCAGTTTATCCAGGCGTCGTTGTTTTTCCCGTTGTTCTTCCAGGAGGCGCTTTTGGGTGGCTTGTTGCAGTTGCAATTCGGCTTCGGCTTCTTTTAGGGCTGCTTCTAGGGCTCGGATTTGGTCTGTTTGGCTGGCTAGTTCCTGGTTTTGCAGTTGTTTGAGGGTGTCTTTTTTATGGACAATTTCTGCTTCTGAGTCTTGGATAGTTTGTTGCTGTTTGGCAATTTGTTCTTCTAGCGAGCGCTCTCTTTCCAGTAATCGCGCTTGTTCCGTTCTTTGGGGGTCGAGGGTTTTTTGCCAGGTTTCAATTTGCCGGTGCAGTTGGGTTTGTTGTTCTACCCAAGCTTGGTTCGCAGCGGCGATCGCCTGGGATTGCTCCCGACCTTGTTGTAACGCCACTGCCGCTGCATCCCGTTCCGTCTGCAATACAGCGAGTTGGGTCTGACTTAACTTTTGTTGTTCCTGAACTCGGGCAAGTTCTGCTTCGTCCTCCTTGACTTTTTGCTCGATTCGTGCTATAGCGGCTTGGGTTTCCTGTTGGCTGGTGACAAGTTCCTCGTGCCGTTGTTGGAGTTGTTTTTGTTCCGCTTGTTGGTTGGCTTGGGTAGTTTGTAAGGCCAGTAGTTGGTCTTCACCCAAGGCTTTTACCTGGGCATTGAGTTCATTTAACTGATTGTTGGTTTGCTCAATTTCATAGTTAATCCGGGCAACTTTCAGGCTGAGTTCGCCAATGGTGCGATCGCCCGCTTCGATTTTTTCCCGCAATTCCCACTCTTGCTGCTTCAGTTGTCGCCATGCCAGAATGCTTTCCCACTTTTGCTTTTCCAGCAATTCTGTGCGAAGTTTTTGGTATTTTTCCGCTACAAGCCGGTCTTTATCCAGGCGATCGCGACTGCGAATCAGTTCTTGTTCGACAATGTGACAACGGTCTGAGCGTTCTTTCACCTCATCTAACTTACTTTTGGCTTGGGCAATTTTGCGATCGAACGCCGCAACCCCCGCCAATTCGTCAATAATGGCGCGGCGATCCCTGCCATTCATGGAAATAATCGCGGTTACATCCCCCTGAAGCACCACATTGTAGCCTTCGGGATAGATCCGGAGTTCGTTCATCCGTTCGTGCAGTTCGCTCAGGGTGCAAGGTTGCCCATCCATATAATAAGTGGAGGTATAGGTGCCCTGTTTTGTCACCCGCAAGCGACGGCTGATACTCCATTCATTGCGGCGATCGCTACTATCGGCTTCGTCGGCTTCCGGGTCTTCTGTAGAGTCGGTTAAATCAAATGTCACCTGAACGCTGGCTTCCACGGTATTATTGCGGCGCTGACTTTGCTCGTGATTCACCAAATCTGGCAACCGTTCCGCCCGCATTCCCTTAGAGGTGGAAATGCCCAGACAAAATAACAGCGCGTCGAGAATATTCGACTTGCCAGATCCATTCGGGCCAGAAACCACCGTAAAACCGGGCAGCAACGGAATATTGGTCGTGCCACCAAAAGATTTAAAATTCGTCAGTTCAATGCTCTTGATATGAACCATTCAGTCTGGGCTGCTTGTTGGGTGATGACGTTGTTGATTATTTTAACAACTTTCTCCAAGATGACATCGGAAATTATGCCGATAAAATATATTCTGGCTCAATATTCTGGCTCAAATCTTGTGAACGAGAGACCGGGTTTTTCACCCCCATCTTCCCGATCTTGGCATCAAGTCAATGGTTCTTCCTCAGAAACCGGGTTTCTGGGTGGGCAAGTTCCTAGTTGGGCTGCCTTCGCTGCCGTTAACCGAAGGCAGCCCAACTACAAACCTATTCCCATAGCAGCATTAACCGGCAGCCAGTATCGGTAAAATAGGGATGATGATTTTAGCCAGTAAATTACGAGTTAAGTCAAAATGCCTTCAACATCATCTCCATCGCTTACATTGACAGAGTTTCTTAAATTACCAGAAACTAAGCCAGCAAGTGAATATATTAATGGACAAATTATCCACAAACCAATGCCACAAGGCAAACATAGTGCCATTCAAGGAGAACTTGTGTCTGCAATTAACAGCATTGTCAAACCGAAACGGATTGCCCGGGCATTTCCTGAGTTACGTTGTACGTTTGGCGATCGCTCTATTGTTCCCGATATTGTCGTGTTTGTTTGGCAGCGCATCCCCCGCGATGAAAATGGGCAAGTTGCCAATACATTTGCAATTGCACCCGATTGGACAATTGAGATTTTATCTCCGGATCAAAGTCAAACCAAAATCACCAAAAATATTATTCACTGTCTCAAACATGGAGCTCAGATGGGTTGGTTAATCGATCCGGGTGAGCAAACAGTTTTAGTCTATCGTCCTGGAGAAGAAATCGAGATATGCGAGCAACCGGAAACCCTTTTGCCCATGCCATCTTTTATCAGCGATCTAAATCTGACAGTCAACAACTTATTTGCTTGGTTATTCGATTAAACTTGATTAAGAGTTCCTACAATCCTATCTTTGTAGATACACAAAAAATTTTCTGCATGGGTTGCACCCAAAGATTGAATAGCTTGGGGAAAGACACTCAGAGAAACCGATTCTCCTGTCACCCCAAATTTTTTTGCTCCATCGGCTGCTCCTGCGTGTAAATAAACTAAAATAGGTTCTAATTTTAACCACATTCCTAAACGTAGTGCCACATCATAAGCAGTTGTTAGACCTAAACCTTTAATCGGTTCAACCACAGACTTAACCCAATCATATACCCCATGAAAATCTGTAAAATCTTTTGGCTGCTTTGCATCAGTCAATGAAACTTCTAATCCCTTGGCTAATTTTTTCGCACCCACATTACACTGGTGAGGGTGCATCTTGCCATTATTCCGTAGAGATTTCCAAGCTCTAGCAACAGCTTCGTCCCAACTTAATGTGCGATCGCCCCACCACTGAGCTTCTATATAATAACAATTTCCCCATGTATGAAGATATTCGTCAACTAAAAGTTGCAGAGCGTTAGGATTGCCGTTTGACTTTTGACTCTTGCAAGTTGGAAAATTCATAATTATGTCCTTGTTATCAGCGGGTTGATTTTGACTCTAAAAATCTAGATTTTTTTGAGTCATATTTTTGTTTCGATTGAACTGAATAAATTCATATTTATGCTACCATCCGGAGGTGGTAGAGTGCGTTAGGCTCGCTATAAACTTATGATGGCAATAATTAACCTTGTTCGCTCTGTAACGCACCAATACACCAATAATTAGGTTAATCGGTGCATGACTGATTAAAATTTAATGCCGCTTATGGTGCGTCTAGGCGGCTCCTAAACATTACTGGCTTTATTTAAAATGTTATCGCCGCCTTTAGCTTTCGCCATGCCCGTAGGGCTATACACACCCTACCATTGACCGATCAATCCCCTCAACCCCCCTTAAAAAGGGGGGCTTTTTAGAATTATGCCAGAAGTCTATTGACCCATAAACCCGGTTTCTTCAACTTAAGTTAGGTGGGAAATATCAAGCTTCAACTTTTGGCGGTTCTATATGCAGTTTCACCGGCTGATTTTGCAGTTGCAATTGCCACCATTGTTCAAATACTTGCTCTTCTAGATTTTGTTTCAGTTGTCCAGAAAGTGTGGCGGGAATCCGTTGTTCCAGTCGCAGAACACTGTATAAATTCTGAAATTCTACCGGCCCGACAATATCTCCCGGTTGGGCATCTTTAAGCAATTCACGAATTTGGTCTGGCAGTTGCCCCACTGTCACCGCCCCCATCATGCCATTAAATAGGCGATCGCTGGTTGTGGAATACTCTTTCACCAGTTTTTCAAATTGGGTAGGATTTTTATCTAACTGAGTTTTTAACTCTTCTGCCTTGGATAAATCCTCCACCACAATTCGCGAAAGAACTACTTGCTCAAACTTATCTTTATTTTGCTCAAAGATTTCTTGCACCTTACTTTGGGTAATTACTTGTTTGAGCAATTCAAGCTTTAATCCCGCTGTTACTTGTTTGCGAAAATCAACATAGTTAGTGCCTTGATTGGTCAGCCATTGGTCAAAAGATTGGGGATTTACCAGTTGATTTTGCAGTCGAAAATTGACGATCGCTTGTTCGATTTGGCTAGAGTCAACCTCCAGATCCGTGCGTTGGGCGACCTCTTTGGCAATCACGTGCTGCCGCAGAATTCGCATCAGAAATTGCTGCAAGTCTCCGCTTGCGCGCAGATAACCCAGTGCTTGGGGTAAAGAGATATTTTCTTCGCCAATCGTTAAAAATTTTTCCGCAGTCATGTTGAATTATAACCTAGAGTACAACTAGGGCGATTTCACCTTTACGGTAACATAGCTTGTCCCGGACTATAGGGGCAATTCCGTGTCCCGGCTCGAGTAAAATGGACAAATCTCCTGTATTCTTCCTGTATTCTTACCGAAAGTTACCGCATTATGTAAGAAAACCAACTTCAGCATAGCTGACTTTCCGGAAAAATTTTAGACAACCGAACTAATTTCGGCGCTTGCTTGACGGCGGACTGGCGAAAATACTATAAAATAACTACATATCATCCAGAGAAAATATGAAAAGAAATTTTAGCCGCCGGAAATTTTTGGTGTATGGTTCAGCGACTTTAGGGACTAGCTTATTACTGAAAGCTTGCAGTAGTAATCAAAGTACGGCTTGTTCACCATTTGCCCAAACCGAGGAAGCGGAAGTTTTAATCGACTTTCCCCGCCAAGGTTAGCAAAGGTTATAATTGTGGTATTTGCTCATAGTGGACAATTTGATGCTTCTATAGAAGTCTCTAGAACATAAAACAAGTTGCGCCCCAATTTTCCCCCCAATTTTCCAATTTGCCTCATCGTTTAAAAATAACTGATAGATTATTGGCAGGCATTGGCACCACTTCTAATAATTTTAAATCATAACTCTCTGCCACCAAAATCACCTCATCTAATTCCCTCACCCCCCAGGCAGGATTTGATTCACGCAAAGAGCGATCAAAAGCTAAATTACTCGGTGCCGTTTGGTCTTTTTGTTTAAACGGTCCATACAGATATAAAATTCCCCCAGGGGGTAATATTCGCTGCGCCCCAGCCATTAATCCTAAACAAGCTTGCCAAGGAGAAATATGGATCATATTAATATTTACAATAGCAGTAATTGGATGGTTTACTAAATCATCTTTTGTCATGTTATCCGGTAATTCCCCTCGTTCAATTGACCAAGGATTCTCACATACATCTAAGGCGATCGCCCCATAAAGATTTGCGCTCGGTTGGTCATCTTGCCACGCGGCAATACTGAGGATTAATTCGGGATTATTTTCGCTAGGTAGCCATTTTCGAGGTTGTAACCGAGGGGCAAAAAAAATCCCGTGTTGACCCGTCCCACTAGCAATTTCTAAAATTGTGCCTGTGGGGGGTAGCACTCGCTCTAATACCGCTAAAATTGGTTCGCGGTTGCGTTCAGTTGCCGGGGCATTTAGACGGCGATCGCTCATATTTTTGCCTATTTTTTACTAAATTATGAATAACATTTTAAATTATCTCAGATTCTTGAAAAAAACTCAATATAGCCGAGTAAAAAATTTATGTATGTAGGTTGGTTTGAGGTAAGGAAAACCAAAAACAAGTCTAGACTGAAAAATTTTACCACAAAAACCCAGAGAAAACCAATAAATTTCCGAAAATTTTTTGTCTTTTTCTCTGGGTCTCTGTGTCTATGTGGTGATAAATTATTCTGGTGAGAAACTATTTCCCATGATTCTACGCTACTAAGTTCAATTTCATTTTTAAGCCATCTCTGGTGGGTTGATAGTAATCTTTTAAGAGTTTAACCGGGGCAAAACCAAGGGATTGATAAAGTCTGATCGCTGTTCGATTTTCTGTTTCTACTTCCAGATAAATTATCAGGATATTTTGTTGCCGTAAATCCTCGAGAGATTTGCCTAACAATTGTTTGCTATAGCCTCGACCTCGGTATTCCGGTTTTACCGCTAAACTGTATAACCGGGCAACTTCTCCCCGCTTGGTGCGGCGTTTTAAAAAGATGGCTTCAGCGATAATTTGACCGCCATTCTGCATCACGTCGCGCATTACATAGATTTCCACGCGAGGACTTTTGAGTAAATAGGAGATTTGTTTTTGAGAAAAGCGAATTTCTGGGTCAAAACATTGGCATTCTAGGGCAAATAATTCCCGGCGATCGCTAAAATTAGCCCGGTCAATTTCTAAAGTTCCCTGTAACTCTAGTTCCATAGTTAAAACACCTTATTTTATAAGCTGATAAAAGCTGAATATTTAGGTAGGCGAAAAGCCGGATGATAACTTTCTTTTGTCCAAGCTAAGGAAGGAATTTCCCAATCATCGCCCACATTACACCATTGAGTGTCTGCCCAATATTGACGGCAAAATTCACTGAAGATATATTGAGCAGATCCGGTAAATTCTCGGTTGGTTTTTTCGATTAAAATACTACAAGTGCTGTCATCTAATTTTTCCCCAAAGGTAAAGCCCACAATTTGGTCTTCCGCATACAATACCATCCCGGTGAGTCCTAATGCGGCGGCATTGGCGATCGCATTTTTCGTGGCGACTACTTCCTGCGATCGCTTTAAATCAATGTTTACCGAATGTTGCGCTTGGGGTTGCCAAATTTCCAGTAATTTCATACAGTCTTGAGCATGGTTGGGCGTAAAAGTTTCGGTGCGAATATTCCGGTATTTTTTGATAAAAGCGTTACGGCTTTGGCGCTTGGAAGCTAACTTACTGCCGGTTAAATCAATCATTTTTTGCGTTTCATACAGATAATCACCACTGCGAGAAATGCTCTGAAAATTTCCCAGCTTTTCTGCCATAGAACTGGTGACATATTCAATAAAAAGTCGGGAAACTTTCAATCGTTGGAAAGTTTCTACGCATTGTGCGATCGCGGCGGTAAAATTGCCAAATCCCAAGGGTGGTAAAATCATTGTCGGTTCTCCCCCTTGGGTAGCGACAATACATAAACAGTCTTCGATTAGTTTCCAGCGAGTTTCATAGACCGAACTCCACATAAAAATATTGGCAAAACTGGCATCAGAAATTCGCGGATAATTCCTAGATAAAAATAACTCAAAAATGGCGCGATCGCCCAGGGTCATATTCACAAATCCCTCACTTTCCCAAGGGTTTTGTTCTCCCTCCAAAGTCTCAACATGATTAATCCGGTCATTGACAGTCAAATGCAAAGGATGAAGCTCCATAGGTGTTAAAAACCTGTTAAAAAAGGTAATTGATGTCGCTCGTAGTCAATTTTTTGGTACAGCAACCTGACTCAAGAGACTTATCCTTGAGTGGCGCGATCGCTGCTTATGCTTACTGAATTGGCACCCTAACTAACCTTGATGTTTACTATTTACATTCCCAAAATTTTAATTCCGCAGAATATCTGAAAACATCAACAATTTATGAATTATTGGCAAATTGCCCGAACCTGAAAAAATGAGCAAATCAGACTCTCCCCAAGGTATTGATAACTGAACCTTGGGTAATCTCTAAAACACGCAGAGATGGCTAGGGGGTGAAATAAAAATTTAATCGCTACTCATCACCCGTATTGCGGGACAATTTAATTATAAGCACTGATTTTAAATTTTTGCCAGTTTTTTCCCAGCATTTTTGTCAACTTACTTAAGTGAATATGGCAATTAATCGTAATCTGTAATCGATAGATTAGTAATGAAATGCCGGTCAATTGGTGGAAGGGAAAAATCAGCCATCGCTCCTTTTCACTCTTTACTCTTTCCTCCAGGGGTGAATTTCGTGGTGGCGTAAAAGGCTAGAGCGATGCTACTATATTTAGAGGGCAAATTAGCCAGTCTTTTCTGTCTCCTTGGGGCTGACCAACTAAGTCAGTCTTTATTGATATTTGTTTTCGGTTCAAATTATTAATTCTGTCCTACCATGAAAGAAAATAATCAAGAACGCTTACAGCAAAAATTAAAAGAAATCGAAGCTCAACTCAAGTCAGATTCGCCGTTAAAACCAACTCCTGAGCTATCCAATTCTCTCAAGTCTCTTTATGAACAATTCCTGATTTGGTATAAGGGATTGCCCACCTGGGGCAAAGGGGGGACGATGATTGTGGGGTTAATGCTGAGTTTGTCAGTGGTCCGCACAGTTTTGAATTTAGTTAACCTGGGGATGACCCTGGCGATAGTTGGCGTGGGGGGCTATTTTGTTTATAAGCTATTTTTAGCATCCGAATCTTCAAATATTAAGAAATAACGGTGAGCGGAAATTTAGATCATAGCGTCTTCACTTATTCAGAGACGATCGCCCCTGGGGAGAATGTTTCCCTAGAGGACGATCTAATTGACGATCGCGGTAATTGGCGAATTCATTGGCGAGAACGAGTCGATCGCCTCCTCCAATCCCTGCGTCGCTTAGTCGCCAGCACCCTGGAAACCACGGTATTTGTCACGGTGACAGCCGTTCCCCTGGCGGCTGGTTGGTATGCCAACGAGTACCATACCGGCAAGTTTGTGCCGTTAAACCCAGTTTTAGCGATCGCCGTCGAAGAAATAGCGGTGAAATTAGCCCTCCCCGCTTGTCCCCAGGGGTCGATTCGGGATGCAGGGATTCCCAGCCATTTCCGCAACGCTTCTAACCCCCAGGTTGACCATCAAGGGCTGATTTGGTGCGGTCGTCCCGTGGCACCATTGACCAATTTACTCTGGTCAGTGGCGATCGCCGCACCGGGAATTTTAGCGATCGCACATATATATAAATTAGGTAAAACCGGCCAAACTTTCGCGAAACGGTGGCTAAAAATCCAAGTGGTGACTAACTCAGGCAGTCCACCGGGAATTTGGCGGGCATTTTGGCGAGAAGGAATCGGCAAATTCTGGCTGCCTGTGGCGATCGCCTACAGCTTATGGTGGGGGACTGGCGCCGTCCCGGACTTAAGAATTTTAGCCGGACTGACGGGGATGCTGTGGCTACTTGACAACATCAGCGCGGGTTTCGATCCCCAACAACGGACACTCCATGATAAATGGGCTAGAACTTGGGTCAATGCCTTGCCCACCAGTCAATCGGTTCCTTGGCAACTGTCTACAACCCTCTCGGAGAGTCAAATTTTGACCTCGGAGGTGGAGGAGAAAGTGATGGAACATCCGCAGGAGAAAGAAACAATCATTCGAGAAATCATTCGTTGGCTGCGAGAACACCAAGAAATTAGCTTGGTTTGCGGCATTGCGATCGCGACGATCGCAACTTTGGGGGCATTGGTAGGGACACAAGCTTATGTGCAAAACCAGGCATCCCTGCGAGCGCGCCAAGAACAGGAAAATCAGAAATTTCTCAAATTAGTAGATCAATTTGCCCTGAACGAACGCCAAGGGGCAATTCTCGCCCTGGGTAGCCTGAATCACCCAGAAGTGGGGATGAAAATGTTGACGGATTTACTAGCCTTAGAAGATGACCCCGCCCAGATTTCCAGTATTGAGCAAGCCCTAGTCAGTGCCGGGGCCAATGCCTTGCCGTACCTGCATAAACTGAATCAAGCCCTGAGAACAGATTTGGATTCCCTGCGCTATGGGGGCAATGCCGCCGAACAACAGATTGCAGCCCTGAAACAGCGCTCAACTCAACGGGCGATCGGCAAAATTCTCCGAGTTTACAGCAGCGAACTGCCAGCAATTAATCTCAATCGCATTGACCTAGGGCAAGTCACCGTCCCTCCGGCTGAATTTACCCTCGTACTGGAAAAAATAAATCTTTCTGGGATTCAGCTACGGGGTGCCATCCTCACCGGCGCCAACTTCCACGGCAGCCAATTTTCCAGCGCGGGACTAGATCGCCGCTTCGGCACCTTCGATGATGTCAAACCAGACCTCAGCGGCGCTTTGCTCGCAGACGCGAACCTGAGTGAAGCCTTTCTTCCCAGCGCCATCATGGAAAAAATCGACCTGAGTCGGGCGAACTTAAATCAGGCGAACTTATCCAATAGCAACTTAATTGATGCCAACCTCAGCAGCGCTCAACTGATTGGGGCTGATTTGACTTATGCCAATCTTTCTCAAGCCAAACTCACGGGCGCTAATTTAGTCAGCGCCGATTTTTCCCAAGCACAACTGGGTGGGGGGCGCCTGGGGCAAGCGATCGCCAAAGCCGCCAACTTTCAGGGAGCCAATTTTTTCCATCCTACTCTAGGGGCCGCTGACTTGCAGGGGGCGGATTTCCGAGAAGCCAATTTAAGCAATGCCAATTTACAAAATGCTAATTTATCAACAGCCAACCTCAGTGGAGCCAACCTAGCCAATGCTCAATTACAAAATGCCAATTTCCAAGATGCGGATTTGACGGGAGCCGATTTGCGGGGGGCGAACCTTGCGGGGGCCAACCTTCAAGGGGCGATCTTTGCCAATGTCCCAGCCGAAAAATCCCCAAAAACCCCAAAAACCGATTCATTTATCATTAAGTCACCCCCAGCATTGGGCATTGGCTTATTACAGGGAGTAAATTTTAATCAGGTGCAAAATTTAGACCTGAAACAAATCTCATATTTATGCACCCAAGGGGCAGTACACGAGCAGTGTGACATGACTCGGCAACCCTAATCTTGGTCAACTCTTGGTCAATTAATTTTTGTCAATCAATTTCAATGATGTGAGGAGTGAAATCCGTGAACCAATTGGCTAATTTCTGGAATTATTCGGGCAATAGGATTGGATCGGTTCTGCTGGTTGGGGCGGCGATCGCCTCTGCGGTAGGGTTCAACCCTGCCCCGGTCGTTGCCCAAGCTGCTTACGGCAGCTATGTCGGAGTCGGCGGTTCTTTTGGCTTAACCGAAGGAGTCAACCGCACCGGACTAGCTGAAAACCGGCAAAATGGGGTCGTGGTGGCTGCGCGATATAAATTACTCAGATATCCGATTTCTCTTCGGGCTCAGGGCATCTTTAGCGCCGACGGTACTGCCGTAGTCCCCACAGTTTCTTATGATATTCCTCTTACTTGGCAAGCGGATGTTTATCTAGGGGCTGGCGGGTCTTTTGTAATGAGTGGAAAAACACCCGTAGGCGATCAAAGTAGCTTTGCCCTTCAGCCCGGAATTGACTATAGCGTTCCCAATAGCCGGATGGTCGTTTTTGGCAATGCCATTTTTGCCTTCGATGCTTATGAAAATGACAGTAAAACCGCCGTTTCTTTACAGGGAGGATTGGGTTTAAGATTTTAATCGATTCAGACCAAAAACCCGGTTTCTTCAAACCGGGTTTTTTGTTTATGAATAGTTTAATTACAGCAGAAATTGCTGTAAATGCCTGCTTTTTTTTATCACTTTTTGAGGTGAAATAGGCAAAGTAGATTAATGTTATAATAAAAAATCTTTTCCGATTCATAAAAATTTATCTCGTTTTTTATACATTAATTATCCTCCTCATATTCATACTAATATTCAAATCCCTCGCCGTCATATTATTCTTCATCATCTTCATCATATTCCTCATCATCTTCATCATATTCCTCATCATCTTCATCATCTTCATCATCTTCATCATATTCCTCATCATCTTCATCATCTTCATCATATTCCTCATCATCTTCATCATATTCTTCATCATCATATTCTTCATCTTCTTCATAGTAATAATATTCTTCTTCTTCCTCGTACTCCTCTTCATAGGAATAATCTTGCTCGTCATCCTCGCACCAAACATCAGGGCTAAAATCGAGGTCAGTCACGGCTTTAATTGTCCAGCAGTCCCAACATAAGTCTGGATTGGTCATATACTCATAAGGAATATAACAATAACCTTTGTCTCCCCATTCTTCTCCCCAAGAGTTACGCACAATGAAAGCTTGAGATTTATCAGAATAGCCAACACACAGCATGGCATGAGCCCCGTGAGTTTGTCGCCCTTCTTCCGTATCTAGATTCGGCATTGGGACAATTCCTTGACGACGGGCATGATCGAAAGAATTAAATAGTAATAGTCCAAAAGCAAACGGATATCCCTCCGCTAAACAATGTTTCATCGCGTAGAGATCCACATCGATTTCTTCTGCTTTTTCGATGAGAAATTGTTTCGCTTCTTCATAAGCTTCATCGGAGGGTCGCTGGTTGACTAACTCTGGCTCATAAGGCCAAGTTTCTTCGGTACAAGCGCCCATTTCTTCTAATACCGCAATGCTGCCAGAAATGGTGCTGCCTCGATCGCCTTTGATGCGATCGTATTTACGGGCATTAAAATAAACAAATAGACGGCTAACATCTCCAGAATTGCCTAAAATTCTTTTGGCAAGATATTCGTAAGCTCCGACTAAAGCGTTGGCGGTACAACTGTTGACCTGAGATTGATCTTCGACTTTGGTCATGTGCTGACGTAGGTCAACTTTCGGGGGTAATTCGTTGGCACCATAGCGACTGGCAGAATAAGCTCTGGCTTTTGGGGGGGCTTGTTGCGATCGCATACAGCCGCCGATTTTAATCTTTTTACCCGTGGACTTTTCGACTAAATATGACGCCTGATATGTTTTGGCCATAAAAATACCTTGATTTAAGGAGTGTAATTGAATAAAGGATAAGACTATTTTCAAATTACTGCAACTACGCAGATATTTGCGAGATTAAGTTTCCGCCTGAATCCGGTATTTTCCGGAGCGGATAATTTTATTGATTCTACATTATTGCGGCAAGATGTCTAATATTGGCGGCAGCGCTCATTACGGACTGGTTACTCTTGATGCGCTATGGAAAGACCCTATTACTATTTCAATTCAGACCGAAGACTATTCCCCTGCCACTGCCAAAACTCGACGATAAAGGCGATCGCTAATGCGGTTCTATTTCTTAATAGACTGCTTGGGGGATAATAACGCAAGCGTTTGATGAAATCGAGAAGTCCAACGGCAGCCAAATTATTAATCGGTTTTGAGGTTCGTTCAGCGAGCGCTCTAATCGCCTCTTGATTGTAATAAATTGCTAAAAAAACCCCCGGTTTCTTGAAGAAACCGGGTTGCTTTAATTTATGAAAAATTTAGAATAAGGCGTCTAAATCGATCGCCTGGGAACCGCCCCGCATTAACTGTCCTAACAGTTTACCCAACTGCCACCAAACCAAGCCACTGGTGGCCAGGGTCAAAGGAATAGAAAAAGCATAAGAGATATCTACAGGAAAGGTAAAGATTTGTAGCCCAGAAGCAAGAAAAACGCAGATGCCAATTGAGATAACGAAAAAAGGCAGTCTTAGCTCTAACTTGTTCATTTCTTCCCTCAGGTTAATGCTGCGATCGCGCGACCAGTTGCGTACCATCAGTTCCAACGTTGCTTTAAATGCAACACCGGATGTCACTCCAGCGAACAAACTGGCAAATAATAAAAAATAGGGAGGTTCTAAATACACCGGGAAAGTTACTCCTTTTTGATTCTAAAAAAATTATTTTTCCGCAGTCAAAGCCGCCACAGCGGGCATAAATGCCGCCGCGCTTTGTCGGGAAAAATTTGCCAACGCATCCATCGCGGCATTAAACAGTTGATTGGGTTTGATATCATCTTTAACCAACTCCCAAATCCGTTTAACTTCTTCCGTATGCAGTCGGTCACCTTCAATCAAAGCCAACAATAGCTGACGGCGGAGAAATTCGCCCTCTTCAGACATGAGGTATTGCAAACCCATTCCAGCAGTAGGCAGAATATCAAAATTGCCATCAGAACGGGCGATAGTAATCATATTTTCCAGACGCTGCCACTGGAATTTGCCATCTTTAAATAGCACTTCCAGCAGTCTTCGGCGTAACTGGGGTGACTCACCTTTCAGCAGTCGTCGGGCTATATAAGGATAGCCGATATCCACAATTTTAAAATTCGGATCGATGCTGAGGGCTAATCCTTCCTGTGTCACCACAGAACGAATAATTAAGGCAAATTTGGCGGGAATCCGGAAAGGATATTCAAACATCAATTCCGAGAAGCGATCGGTCACGGTTTTAAAGTTAAAATCCCGGACACTTTTGCCCATAATATCTCCCAGCACATCTTCCAGGGCGGGGATAATCGGCGTAATATCAATATCGGGAGTCAGGAAGCCTAATTTGACAAAATCTTTGGCTAAGTCCGTATAGTCTTTATTAATCAGATGCACCACCGCATCTACTAGAGTTTCTTTGGTGGTTTCATCTAGCTGATCCATCATGCCAAAATCAATATAGGCCATTTGGCCATCACTGGTGGCAAAGAGATTTCCCGGATGGGGGTCAGCATGGAAAAAGCCAAATTCTAATAGCTGTTGCAAACCACTGGTGACACCAATTTCCACGAGCGCCTTGGTATCAATTCCAGCTGTTTCCAAATGTTGAGTGCCGGTGAGTTTATAACCGTTAATCCACTCCAGGGTTAAAACACTATCACTGCTGTAACGCCAGTAAATTTTGGGAACTTTTACTCGGGGATTATTTTGGAAATTTAGGGCAAATTTTTCCGCATTGCGAGCTTCGTTGACGTAATCTATTTCTTCAAACAGCTTAACCCCAAATTCATCCACAATTAGAGTTAAGTCATGGCCTAAATTTAATGGCAACCACGGGGCTAACCATTTCGCCCCTAAGCGCATTAAATATAAGTCTAGGGTGAGAATAGGTTTTAAATTGGGGCGCTGCACTTTCACCGCCACCATATCGCCGTTATCTCGTAACCGGGCTTTGTAAACTTGCCCTAAACTCGCGGCGGCTACGGGTTGCGGGGAAATTTCTTGGTAGATTTCTTCGACGGTGCGATCTAGTTGTTTTTCAATGATTCTGAAGGCGATCGCATTGTCAAAGGGTGGCAACTGGTCTTGTAACTTGACTAATTCTTCTAAAAAGTCTTTCCGAATCAAGTCTGGTCGAGTCGATAAAGCTTGACCGACTTTGATAAATGTCGGGCCAAGTTTTGTCAGGATTTCCCTCAGTTTACTGGCTCGTTTTAATTTGTTTTTCTCAACTTGACCCGTCCATTGGTCTAAGAGGATTGCCAGAAGCCATCCCAGAAAAGAAAAAATAATCCGCAAAGAACGCCATAAGGCTTCCCAAGGACGGTAGCGGTAGTAGTCGGCGATCGCTTGGGGATCGTACTGTTTTAACAGAGCGAGTTGATGCTGACTCACGCTTTTATTGGCCTCAATAATCAGAATGTTAACGGTGGGACACAGACGGCGGTCTATGTATTTTCAGGCTTTTGGTGCAGCCCATCCCCGAAAAACGCCTCACAAAGATGCTGTATGGCATTGATTAAGAGATTTTTTTAGCCCGCCTAAATTTATATCAGTGCTTTGTTTATGCTTAATTATACTACACAAAAGTATATATTTAAACAAAATTCCCTAACTTTCACTCTGGTTAAGGAATAATTTCCGTCATGCTTGGGAGCGACATAGAGAATTCTTTAATCCATTTACCACTGACTCGATTTCTCCTAGAGAGAGTTCAGGAAACATGGGCAGGGATAAAACTTCTTGGCAGATCTGCTCCACTTTGGGCAACTGACCAGTTTGGTAACTTAAGTGTTGATAAACCGGCTGCAAATGCAAGGGGAATGGATAATAGACCGTTGAGCTAATGCCCTGGTTTTGCAGTTCTTGGCGTAGGGAATCGCGCTGATTTTCTGCCGGTTTTTTTGCCGTTAATTCTTGACTTTTGACCCGAATCGTGTATTGATTCCAAACCGCCCGACTACCGGGAGTTTCTTGGGGCAGGATTACCCCAGGGAAATTAGCCAATCGCTGATGATAATCCGCAGCTACGGCCCGACGGCGATCATTCCAAAAATCTAAATAGGGCAGTTTAATTTTTAATATTGCCGCTTGCAAGGCATCCAAACGACTATTGATGCCAATTTTTTCGTGGTAATACCGTTGCGTTGCCCCATGATCTTTGAGGACGCGCATTTTCGCCGCCAGGGCTGGATCGTTGGTGGTCACGGCGCCCCCATCCCCAAACGCCCCTAAATTCTTGGTGGGGAAAAAGCTAAAACACCCCAGATGGCCGATACTGCCTGTTTTTTGTCCTGCCCATTCGCTACCTGCGGCTTGGGCGACATCTTCAATTACCGCTAAACCATGAGTTGAGGCGATCGCCATTACCTGAGTCATGTCCACCGGCTGACCAAACAAATGCACCGGAAGGATCGCCCGTGTTTTCTCCGTAATGGCGTTGGCTACTTTTGACACATCTAAATTAAATGTTTCTGGTTCGATATCCACAAACACTGGGGTTGCCCCAACCAAACTAATGGTTTCAGCGGTGGCCATAAATGTAAACGGAGTGGTAATCACCTCATCCCCAGGGCCGATATCCAAAGCCCGCAACGCCAAATAAAGGGCATCGGTGCCACTTGCACAGGAGACACATTCAGCAGTACCAATATATTGGGCAAAATGCTGCTCAAAATCTTGCACCGTTTGACCGCCAATGTAGCGACCGGAAGCCATCACCTGTAATACAGCGGATTCTACCTCAGCGGCAATGGTTTGATATTGCCGCGATAGGTCAAGAGGAGGAATTGTGTTCACATCACTTTACCAGAATTTTTACCTATAAAAACAGATTTTCTGAAGAAAGGGAATCTGGCGGAGACAAATTTCTGGCCAGCGCGCATGAGCACAAAGTTAATTTTTTGTCAAGTTGCGCTAATCAACTGATTCAGATGTCCCGAACCGCATATAGCCCTAACCCATAGCGATCAGAAGGATGAGGTTCGTGTAGGGGTTTTTCCAGCGAATCGCCTCTACATCTAATGGGTTTTGTTCCCTTATTTATTTATGCACATCGACTTATGACACAGAAATGACAAAATAAATCGATATAATGATCGCTCGCTATTCAAAAGGGAAAAATGACTTTACAAATTGGAGATAATGCCCCTGACTTTACTTTAGCCGATGCCAATGGCAACCCGGTTTCTTTATCGGATTTTCTCGGCAGTCGGGTAATTTTATATTTTTATCCACGGGATAACACCCCAGGATGCACCAAAGAAGCTTGCAGTTTTCGAGATACCTACCCAGATTACCAATCTCATAATATAGTAATCCTAGGGGTGAGTAATGATGACGCCAAATCACACCAAAAATTTATCAGGAAGCATCAATTACCATTTCCTTTGCTTTGCGATCCGGACGGAACAGTGGCAACCCTGTATGGAAGTTATGGATTAAAAAAATTTATGGGCAAAGAATATATGGGCGTATATCGTCATACATTTGTGCTTGCCCCTGATGGTAAAATCGAGAAAATTTATCTTAAAGTTAAACCCGAAAATCATGGGAGAGAAATTCTGCAAGAACTCATTGGTTCCTAGTTTTTTGTTATTTGTCCTTGGTTATTTGTTATTTGACCAATAGACATCTCCAAAAAACAATCTATTAATTTGTATTATTTTGTAGGGGCGAAGCTAATGGGCGACAATTCGACCGGAACATTAGAGATTCCCTATCCCATTAGCTTCGCCCTGGCCTAATCAGGCAGCCATAATTTATTTTTTGGAGATGTCTAATAACAAAGGATGCTTTACCATTTCCGTTTTTTTGTTTATAATTAGTTGAGCCATTTAAAATATGAAAATTTTATTTAAGTTTGCTAAATCAGCCATCAAATTATTACTGCGCCATCCCCTCACCGGAGCTTGTGTAATTCCCGTGTTAGCCGATGGGCAAATTGTTTTAGTAAAACGGCGAGATAATGGCCAATGGGCTTGTCCAGGCGGTATGGTTGACTGGGGGGAAAATATTCCCGATACCGTCAAACGAGAATTATTAGAAGAAACGGGTTTAGAGTTAGTTAAAATTAATCGCTTAGTTGGGGTCTATTCACAAGTAGACCGCGACCCCAGATTTCATTCAATTTGTGTGGTTGTGGCGGCGGAAGTTAAAGGTGAGTTTAACATTGATGATAAGATTGAGATTACCGAAGTCAAAGCATTTCCAGTAAATGAGTTACCCTTCGGTAAACTGTCTCATGATTTCGAGCGCATTTTGCAAGATTATATCAATGAAAAAACTAGCTTGACTTAACTTGATTGAAAGTTTTCTTGATTAACCGGTGACAGGAGTCACTAGGTTTCGCTGGTAGGCATGAGAAGACGGACTTTTTAGAATTGATTTCTAATTATTACAATATGATTGCCCTGTTCGGTGTAACCCACTATGATTGATCTGGCGCGAAATAATTTATTTTATCTATCTTTATCTATCGAGTGTCAATGCCGCTACCAGTCCGTAATTCTCGAATTAAGTTATCTCAGGGGCTATTATTTTGGCGAGAAGTTGGCCAAGGATCCCCGATAGTATCCCCGATAGTATTTTTGCATGGTTTCGGGAAAGACAGCAGCCAATGGTTGCCAGTAATGCAACAGTTAAGCCGTCAATCCCAATGCTTTGCACCAGATTTATGGGGGTTTGGGGAGTCGGAAGCGATAGATATTCACTATTCGATTGCTTTCCAAGTGGAGTCCCTCGAAGAGTATCTCGATAGTTTGAATCTATCAAACATATATCTCGTCGGTCATTCTCTGGGGGCTTGGGTGGCGGCAAGTTATGCCCTGAAGCATTTGGAACGGGTGAGTGGGTTGGTCTTGTTGTCCCCAGAGGGGGTGTTGACTGACGATTGGCAGAAAAATTGGCAGCAGCAATATTGGCAACAACAGCGAAAGGCGATCGCCTCTTGGTTGTGGCGATCGCTTTCTAAGTTAGTCAACCAATTGCCTTGGGACTTGCCCCGACAACGGTGGCTGCAAAAATTAGCCCTGAATCAAGGGACAGACTCCACTGCCAAGCTAATATTTCAACGTCGTCGGGCGGAAATTGAGGCGGAATTTTTACAAGATCGGCTGAGTTCTCTCACCGTCCCGGTTTTGGTTTTATGTGGCGAGCGCGACCAACCGCAGACCCTGGAAATATCTCGCGCTTATGCCAGTCTTTGTCCTCAAGCAGAACTAAAAATCATCCCCGAAGCCGATGAATCTGTGGCGGAAACTTTGCCCGCTCGCGTCGCTGAGGCAATTCAGCAGTTTTTGCCCGCATAGAATTGTTGTTGGTTGTTGGTTGTTTGTTCTTTGACTCAGACTCAAACCATCAACCATCAACCATCAACCATCAACCATTAACCATTAACCATCATTTCCATCCCCCAAAAGACTAAATGCGGGTCAAAAATGGCGCGATCCGCCAGCGCCGAGTCACCCGATCGCAGATAAGCCAGTAAACCAGACCCACCGCCTCCCGTCACCAATATTTGACTTTGGGGATAATCTTGCCACCAAGCCTCAATAAAATCCCGCACTCCCGCCACAATGGTATAAATCACGCCACTTTGAATACTAGACGGGGTATTTAACCCCCAGCGATCAGGGAGTTCCTGGGGAATTGCCACATCTGGTAAACTCGCGGTTCCCGTCCATAAAGATTTTAGCTGTAACCGAAACCCCGGTAAAATTGCCCCGCCAACTAACTGGCGATCGCTATTCACCCCGGTAAATGTCATAGCTGTTCCCGCGTCCACCACCAACACCGGAAAGCCAAATTTTTCCCCAGCCCCCAACGCAGCTAAAGCCCGGTCAATCCCCAAAGTTGGATATAGTCCTTTTAACGGTAAATCATCCAAAGCGATCGCTTTTGCCTGGGCATATCTTTGCCAAAGTTGCGCCTGTTCTGGCACCACCGAAGCGATCCACAGCGAGGCCGCCCTTGATAAGGGGGGAACCGGCAAAGTTTCCGGCCATAAATCATCGGCAAAACCACCTTTAATTAACTTCTGGACTGTTTCTGGGTTAAGATGCGGCGTATCCCAAGCGGTAAGTAATTCTTTCCCCTGGAACTCAGCCCAATGCAGGTGAGAACTGCCAATCATTAAAGCTAACCAAAAATGATGATTTGCCGTGGTTGGGGGGTTCATGGTTGGTTGTTGGTTGTTGGTTGTTGGTGGTTGTTTGTTGGGGAATTCGGTTATAGGATTTTTACAGTGGTTTTCAGATTAATCAACCATAAATTATCATAGGGGCGCGATCTTGACCGCAGATAACTCATATCAAATCCGCCAATCAATAGACTATTTATAATAATCTGCTCTATAAAACTTAAACAAAACCGGACATAGCCGGATCTTGATGTTTATTTCTTGCTTCGTCCGGGACTGTCGGCAGCACCCCGTCCACAAGTGTAATCGTCTGAACCAGGCGATTTTTCTAAATTTCTACTGGCGTTCAAATCTCTATCAATCTTCAGGCCACAGTTTGGACATTCAAAAGTCCGACGGACTAGGGGCATTTTTTGACGATAACCGCAATTAGAACACAGTTGACTGGATGGATAAAATCTATCGGCAATAATCAACTTTGAACCATAACGTTCTGCCTTGTAACCTAGTTGACGACGGAACTCATAAAATGAAGCATCAGCGATAGAACCCGCCAAACCATGATTTTTCAGCATACCTGACACATTCAAATCTTCAATGACGACTTGGCTGTGGTTCTTAGCCAAGAAAGTAGTTATTTTATGAATCGTGTCCCGCCGAATGTTTGCTACTCTTTGATGTAGCTTTTGAACTTTTAAGAGACATTTGGCCCAATTTTTCGAGCCTTTGACTTTGCGACTTAAATGACGTTGTAATCGAGCTAGTTTTTGGGTGGCTGCTTTATAAGCCTTGGGACTAGAGAATTGGGTCCCATCGGAGCAAGTCGCCAAATTGTTAATTCCTAGGTCAACCCCGATTCTCTCTCGATATTTCGGTGTAATTTCTGGCGTGATTTCTACGAAAAAGCTAATATACCAGTCACCTGCTTGGCGCGTTATAGTG
>FWWL01000097.1_pt1 | contig 230466 bp, 223 predicted proteins | sample 2228331 | NCBI WGS metagenome assembly FWWL01 (sample SAMEA103939775, study PRJEB20133) | metagenome | reverse complement strand
GTCGACAGGGCGGAGCTGGGCTCCCGCCTGCGCGGGAGCACGGTAGTTCCGGTTATGCCGCATCCTTGACCCCCACGGCCTTGCGAAACGCCTCCACCATTGGCGCGAGTTCGGCCGAGCGCATCTTGAAGGCGGCGCGGTTGACGATCAGGCGGGCGGAAATGGGCATGATGATGTCGGTTTCGACAAGGCCATTGGCCTTGAGCGTCGCGCCCGACGAGACAAGATCGACGATACGACGCGACAGGCCGAGCGAGGGGGCCAGTTCCATCGCACCGTTCAGCTTGACGCATTCCGCCTGAAGCCCGCGCGCTTCATAATATTTGCGCGTCAGGTGCGGATATTTGGTGGCGACGCGGACATGGCTGATCGCGGCTTCATCTTCATCGGCCAGATCGGCTGGCTGCGCGACCGACAGGCGGCAATGGCCGATGTCGAGGTCGACCGGCGCGTAGAGTTCGGAATAGTCGAATTCCTCGACCACGTCGGAGCCGACAATGCCGATCTGCGCCGCGCCATGGGCGACGAAGGTGGCGACGTCAAACGCGCGCACGCGGATGATCGAGACATTGGCGTGATTTGTCGCGAAGCGGAGCGCCCGGCTCTTCTTGTCATGAAATTCCGCCTCCGGCTCGATACCGGCTTTGGCGAGCAAGGGCAGCGCTTCATCGAGGATGCGGCCCTTGGGAATGGCGAAGGTGAGGGTGCGAGTCATGACGCGCGGGCCTTAGCGGGGCCGGGGGGGGAGGGCAAGGATTTGGGGATGGAGAAGCGGGACGACGACATTTGCGGCGAAGTATGACTCAAGATATTGAGTGAACCGAGATGAGGCGGAGAGTAACAGTGGATGAGGGCATCCTTGGGCCTATAGTCGGATTAGCCGTATCAACGATCGCCGGATGGCAGCTGCTGCAAGGCTTCCGGGGCGGCATAATGCAAACCCCTTACTGGGGTTTTACCATGACAGGCCGCAGACAAGATCAGCCATTTCGTTTCTGGTTGCTCACTCTGCTTCTCGCCTTCTGGATGATTTGCGGCATGGCATTATGCATCGGCGTGCTGTTTTTCCCGAACGGTATTGCTACGTAAATTATATCCATTTGTGTCATCCCGGCGGAAGCCGGGATCCCACTTCTTCTGTGGCTCGCGAAGAAAAGCGGGATGCCGGGTCAAGCCCGGCATGACGAGGTGGTGGAGGTTACGCCACTTCCGCCATCGCGCTCTGCGTGCTGGCGATCCAGCCGCCGCCCAGCACATGGTCGCCGTCATAGAGCACAGCCGCCTGTCCCGGCGCGACGCCATATTCGGGGGCGTCGAACAGGAGTTGTCCGTCCACCAGTCGCGCGGGCACGGGTTTGGCCATAGACCGCACCTTGGCCGTCAGTGGCCCGGCAAAGTCGCGGCCCAGCCAGTTGATGTCGGTGAGGGTCGCGCCCGATACCGCCAGTGCGGCCTTTGGTCCCACGATCACGCGCTTGCCCGCCGCATCCAGGCGGATGACGTAGAGCGGATCGGGCTGGCCGCCGATTTCCAGCCCCTTGCGCTGGCCGACGGTGAAATGGATCATGCCCTTGTGCCGGCCCAGCACGCGGCCATCGACATGGACGATGTCGCCGCCTTCGTCCGCGTCGGGGCGCAGTTTACGCACGATTTTCGCATAATCGCCGTCGGGGACGAAGCAGATGTCTTGGCTGTCGGGCTTCAAGGCTACGGCCAGCCCCAGTTCGGCGGCGATTTCGCGCACCTGCGGCTTGGGCAGGGCGCCCAAGGGAAAGCGCAGATAATCAAGCTGCGCCTGGGTGGTGGCGAAGAGGAAATAGCTCTGGTCGCGGGCGGGATCGGCGGCGCGGTGTAACTCTGCGCCCTGCGGCCCCTCCACCCGGCGGACATAATGGCCGGTGGCAAGGCAGTCTGCCCCAAGGTCGCGCGCGATCTGGAACAGGTCAGTGAATTTCACCCCCATATTGCATTTGACGCAAGGGATAGGGGTGCGCCCGGCCATATATTCGTCGGCAAAGTCGGCAATCACGGATTCGCGAAAGCGGCTTTCATAATCGAACACATAATGGGCGATGCCGATGCGGTCCGCCACGGCGCGCGCGTCGCGTATGTCCTGCCCGGCGCAGCAACTTCCCGTGCGGCCAACCGCCGCGCCATGATCGTAAAGCTGGAGCGTGACGCCGATCACTTCCGCGCCGGTTTTGGCGGCGAGCGCGGCGACGACCGAGGAATCGACGCCGCCGGACATGGCGACGACGATGCGCCGCGCGTCAAGCGGACCTGCCAACTGGAATTGGGCTAGCTGAAACTCTGGCTGCATGGCTGTGCCTATAGGGATGATGGGCGTCGGGTGCCAGTGTTTCAGCTTTGCGACGAAGCGAGCGCGCATTTACCGACCCTTATCCATTGCCGCGTAGAAGCAGCGTCATGGATTTGAGTTTTCTTAGGACAGGCGGGCTTACCCCCGCCCATGCCAGACCCCTTGGCCGCGGACGCGTGCCGGTCTGGCCGTTCCTGCGCGCCGCCTGTGCGGCACAGCAGGCGGCCAGCCCGACGGCGCTGGCGGTTGCGGGCGTCCTGCGGGGGCAGGATGGAACGGAAGACTGGATTCAGGAACTGGCGGGAATTTTCGCGCCACGTTCCAGCGGCATGATCGAGGCCGTTCGGCTTGCAGGAAGCTTTAATCCGCTGATCGCGAACCGTTTAGCTGTGGGGAAAGGATGATGAAGGTGGCGTTTACCTTGGCGCTTTAGCCGTTCTTCAGGGCTGAACATATATCAAGGTTTCGCTGCTGGATTTGACAACGCCAGCGCCGCTTTTGAGGGTAGTAATGATTGAAAACCAGAAAATACGACCAGCCCAGGTCGTCGGGCCGCTCGGAGAACCGCTGACGCTGGACAGCCTGCCGCCACCGGACACGACCCGATGGGTCGTGCGGCGCAAGGCCGAAGTCGTGTCGGCCGTCAACGGCGGGTTGCTGACCGTGGATGAAGCGTGCGCGCGCTATAATCTGACGCTGGAAGAATTTGCCGGCTGGCAGCGGGCGGTCGACCGGTCGGGCATGCATGGCCTGCGCGTGACGCGCATCCAATATTATAAATCCCTCTATGAACGGCAGCAGAAATATTAATCTGTCGCCCAGGCATCGGTGATGCAGCATGAAAAGGGGCCGCCGGACAGCATCCGGCGGCCCCTTTTGCGTGAGGGCCGGTCCTGAAACGCGTCCTTGCGCAGCCGCACCGATAGCGGCCGGGTGGCGCTGAAATGGTCGGCGGCGGCAAAACCGCCTGTAACGACGCGGGACGGGGATGGTTTCCCGCCCGGAATCATTTTTGGCTCATGGAACGCTCCGCCCCGTGCACCGTTAATCCCGCAGCACCCAACCCGCTGGGGGCGTGGTCAAGGAGATTAACATGGGCATCATTATGTGGCTTATCGTCGGAGGCATCATCGGCTGGCTCGCCAGCATGATCATGCGGACCGACGCGCAGCAGGGCATCCTGCTCAATATCGTCGTCGGCGTCGTCGGCGCGTTCATCGGCGGCATTATTTTCAGCGGCGGTTCGATCAACAATGCCGGCCTGTCGCTGTACAGCTTCCTGGTGTCGCTGGTCGGCGCAGTCATCCTGCTGGCGATCGTCAATCTGGTCCGTCGCGGGTCGGTGCGCTAACCGCACCCCTGAAAAGACTGACCACCCAAAAGACCGTGCCCCCAACCGGGCGCGGTCTTTTCATTATGTCCCGCCTATCGTCGCGCGGCGAACCAGCGATAGAGCGCCAACACGGCGACCGATCCCAATATGGCGGCGATGAAACCTGCCCGCTCACCCGGCGCGTAGAAGCCCGCGAGTCGGCCGACGAAGCCCGCCAGCAGGGCACCGGCGATCCCCAGCAGGATCGTGACGATACAGCCGCCAGGATCGCGCCCCGGCATGATCAGCTTTGCGATTGCCCCCGCCAGCAGGCCGATGATGATCCAACCCAGCAAGTCCATGGCCCGCTCCTCCCTGTTGATCTTCGCGCCCACGCGCATAGCGCCATAATCGGGCGCTTTTGGCAAATGAATCCACTGACGGGCGGAAATTGCAAATGATTGCGCTAACAATACCGCCTGCCCTTTCCACCGTTCCGGTTTATACAATCGCGCAATATCGCTTTGCCCTCCCCCTTTGACCCATGATATTGGGGGTTGAGGCCGGTGCTATATTGATATAATACAGTTGCTGGATGGCGAAGCGCCGGAGAGACAGAATCGCATGAATTACGAAACCCAGGTCACGGCCGACTCAGCGGTCGTCATCGACGATGAGGATGCGCGTGCGCGCAAGCGGCGGCTGTTGCTGGTCGCGGCGGTGGTCATCGTGGCGCTGGTCGGCGGTGCGGTATGGATTTCGACCAGGGGTGGCGGCGCCGCAGCGCCTGCGGTCACCGCACAGGTGCCCGTCGTCACCGTTAACAGCCCCGGTCAGTCGACCGTCGCGCGCACGGTGACCGCCACCGGATCACTTGCCGCGCGGATCGACATGCCGGTCGGCGTCGTGGGTGAAGGCGGCATGGTCACCCGCGTATTGGTGCAGCCGGGCGACTGGGTTCGCGCCGGGCAGGTGCTGGCCGTGATCGAACGGTCGGTGCAGGCGCAGCAGGTCAATTCGCTCGCCGCGCAGGTCGATGTGGCCCGTGCCGACGCCAAGCTGGCGCAGGCGCAGCTGGATCGCGCCAAGGCGCTGGTCGGGCGTGGTTTCATTAGCGCAGCGGACATCGACCAGCGCACCGCGACGCGCGACGCGGCCATGGCCCGCGTCAATGTCGCCGTCGCCCAGCTGGCCGAACAGCGCGCCCGCACCGGGCGGCTGGATATTCGCGCGCCCGCCAACGGCCTGGTGCTGACCCGCGCGGTCGAGCCGGGGCAGATTGTGGGCTCTGGCAGCGGCGTGCTGTTCCGCATGGCCAAGGATGGCGAGATGGAATTGCTGGCGCAGGTGGCCGAGGGCGACCTGGCGACGCTGCGTCCGGGCAATAGCGCCATCGTGACCCCCGTGGGGGGCAATGACCAGTTTGCCGGACGGGTATGGCAGGTTTCGCCTGTGGTCGATCCGCAGACGCGGCAGGGCATCGCCCGCATCGCGCTCCCCTATCAGCCCGCGATCCGGCCGGGCGGCTTTGCGTCCGTCACGATCACCAGCGGATCGGGCAACGCGCCCTTGCTGCCGGAATCGGCGGTGCAGAGTGATCCCAAGGGCAATTATGTCTATGTCGTCAATGCCAAGAATGAAGTCGAACGGCGCAACGTGACCGTGGGTCAGGTGTCGGAGGCCGGCGTTGCCGTGACGAGCGGCATCACGGGCAATGAAAAGATCGTGACGTCGGCCGGCGCCTTCCTGACGCCGGGACAGAAGGTCAAGCCGGAGCGCCTGAAGGCTTCGTAAGAATATTCGGCGGCCCGCATCGGGGCGGCTGTGCGACGGAATGAACGGACGGATTGCGTCCGGCGAAGGAAGCTGTAGCCCATGAATTTTCGCAATATATCGGCTTGGGCCATTCGCAATCCGGTGACGCCGCTCGTCATGTTCGCGGCGCTGTTGCTGGCTGGTCTGGTCAGCTTCAGCCGGATGGACATCAACAATAATCCCGATGTCAGCTTCCCGATGGTCAGCGTGGTCGTCAGCCAGCCCGGCGCGGCCCCGACCGAACTGGAAACCCAGGTGACCCAGCGGGTCGAAGCGGCGGTGCGCGGCATCAGCGGGGTCGACGAAATCACGTCCTTCGTGTCCGAAGGCCGATCGCTCAGCAACATCCAGTTCGCGATCGGCACGCCTGTCGACCGGGCGGTCAACGACGTCAAGAACGCTGTCGATCAGATCCGCAGCGACTTGCCCGACGGCATATTGGAACCGCAGGTTACCCGCGTCGACATCGACGGCGGGCCGATCGCCTATTTCAGCGCCGAAGCGACCGACATGACGCTGGAGGAACTGTCCTGGTATGTCGACAATACGGTCGCAAAACGGTTGCGGTCGGTCAGCGGCATGGCGGCGGTCAACCGCGGCGGCGGGGTGAGCCGCGAAATCCGGGTCATTCTGGACCCGGCCAAATTGCAGGCGTTCGGCATCACCGCGGCGCAGGTGAACCAGCAGCTCAATCAGGTCAATCTGAACGCAGCGGGCGGGCGCACCGAAATCGCAGGCGCCGAACAGTCGATCCGCGTGCTGGGCAACGCCGCCAATGCGCGCGACCTGGGCGCGACGCAGATCGCCATCAGCGGCGGACGCACGGTCAAGCTGGCCGACATAGCCGATGTGCGCGACATGTATGCCGAACAGCGCAGCCTGTCGCTGATGAACGGGCGCCAGGTCACCAGCTTCAGCCTGGAAAAGGCCAAGGGATCGTCCGACGTCACTGTCTATGACGATGCGATGAAGGAACTGGAAAAGCTGAAAAAGGAAAACCCCAAGGTTACCTACAAGCAGCTTTATACCAGCGTCGATTATACCAGGGAGCAATATCATAGCGCGATGGCCGCGATGATCGAGGGCGCGGTGCTGGCCGTGGTCGTCGTGTTCCTGTTCCTGCGCGATTGGCGCGCAACGATGATTTCGGCCCTGGCCATCCCGTTGTCGGCCATCCCGACCTTCTGGTTCATGGACATGCTGGGCTTTACGCTGAACGGCATTTCCTTGCTGGCGCTCAGCCTGGTGGCCGGTGTGCTGGTCGACGATGCGATCGTGGAGATCGAGAATATCGTGCGGCATATGCGGATGGGCAAAAGCGCCTATCAGGCGTCCATCGATGCGGCTGACGAGATCGGCCTGGCCGTGCTGGCGACGACGATGGCGATCGTCGCTGTGTTCCTGCCCGTCGCGCTGATGCCGGGGATTTCCGGGCAGTTCTTCATCCAGTTCGGCATGACCGTGGTCGTATCGGTTCTCATGAGCCTGGCGGTCGCGCGCCTGATCACGCCGATGATCGCCGCCTATTTCCTCAAGGCCCATGGCGCGGAAAGCCATGGCGAGGGGTGGTTGATGGATCGCTATATGGCGGTGCTGCGCTGGTCGCTCGACGAACGCCGCGCCATCGCCCATCGCGCGCGGGGCGGCTGGCGTCGTTTCACCAGTGTTTTCCTGGACCACCGGATGTGGACGGTCGGCTTCGGCTTCCTGGCGTTCATCGCCACGATTGCCGCCTTCGCCACGCTGCCGATGACGTTCCAGCCGGTCATCAACACCGATTTCAGCCAGGTGAAGATTGAAACCGTGCCGGGCAGCACATTGGCGCAGACCACCGCCATCACGCGCAAGGTGGCCGATATGCTGGCCGCCGACAGCGATGTGGTGGAAGCTGCCTTTGCCGATATTGAAACCACCAGTGCCGACATATTCCTGACGCTGAAAAAGGATCGCCCCATCTCTTCGGTGGAATGGGAACGCAAGGTTGCGCCCAAATTCCAGACGATTGCGGACGCGCGGGTGAATTTCCAGTCGCAGTCGGGCGGCGGCTTTGGTCGCGACATCATCCTGATGTTCGGCTCTGACGATCCGGTAAAACTGGAGTCGGTGGCCAATCAACTGGTCGCGGAAATGTCCAATATCCGCGAACTGCGCGCGCCGCGCGTGCAGGGCGACATGCAGCGCCCCGAAATCATCATCAAGCCGCGCCTGGACCTGGCCGCCAGCATGGGGGTGACCACTGCGGCGCTGAGCCAGACGATCCGTATCGCCACGATCGGTGAGATTGACCAGAACAGCGCGAAATTCTCTCTGTCGGACCGCCAGATTCCGATCCGCGTGTCGATCGCCGAGGATAGCCGCAAGGATTTCAGCACGATCGAAAATATGCCCGTACCCACCATCAATGGCGGATCGGTGCCGTTGAAGGTGGTCGCCGACATCAGCTTTGGCGCGGGACCGACGCAGATCCGTCGCTATAACCAGATCAGGCGCATCGTCGTAGGCGCCGATCTGGCGCCGGGCATCGTGACCAGCGAAGGCATGGCCAAGCTCAACGCTTTGCCGCTGATGAAGGCGATCAACGAAGGCCGCGTGCCGGGCGTGCAGAAGATCAATGCGGGTGACGCCAAGTGGCAGCTGGAAATGCTCCAGAATTTCGCCATCGCCGTGGTGTCGGGCATATTGCTGGTGCTGGCGGTGCTGGTGCTGCTCTACAAGCGGATCATGCCGCCCTTCGTCAATCTGGGGTCGCTGCTGCTTGCGCCCCTTGGCGGCGCGCTGGCGCTGCATGTCGCGGGGCAGCCGCTGTCGATGCCGGTGTTCATCGGCCTGCTGATGCTGCTGGGGATCGTGGCCAAAAACTCCATTCTCGTCATCGACTTCGCGCTGGAGGAGATGGAGAAGGGCGTGCCCAAGTTCGAGGCGATCATGGATGCAGGTCATAAGCGCGCCCAGCCGATCGTCATGACCACCGTGGCGATGGTCGCGGGCATGGTGCCCACGGCCCTGTCGCTGTCGGGCGATGGCGCCTGGCGCGCGCCGATGGGCATTACCGTGATCGGCGGGCTGATCCTGTCCACCGTGCTGACGCTGGTGATCGTCCCTGCGACCTTCAGCCTGGCGATCGCGATCGAAAGCTGGGTCGGGCCGCGCCTGGGCCGGGGGCTGCTGACCTACAAGCCGGGCGACGACAAGGAGACGCCGGGGCACGTGCAACCGGCGGAATGACGCGGGCGGTGCCCTTCCCAAAAGAACGCTTTGCCTGAACGAAACGGCGGCGTAACCGTTGGGGAGCCATGAAGCTGCTCCGCGTCCCCCGGTCCATCGGCGAAAGCCAGCCCAATCCCGCGCGACGGATGCGGCTGCTGGCGACGGGCATGTTGCTGGCGATGGCGGCGTTGTTCATCGCCGCGCGCAGCACCGTGCACATGCACCCGGCCATCGGCTTCGTACAGGCCTTTGCCGAAGCGGCGATGGTCGGTGGCCTGGCCGACTGGTTCGCGGTCACGGCCCTGTTCCGCCATCCGCTGGGCCTGCCCATTCCGCACACCGCGATCATTCCGCGCAACAAGGACCGGATCGGCGATACGCTGGCCCTGTTCCTGCGCGACAATTTCCTGACCCCCGCCGTGGTCGCGCGGCGGATGCGCGGCATGGATGTCGCGGCGGCGGCGGGGCGGTTCCTGGCCAGCCCGTCGGCGGGCGACGGGCGGCTGCGCGAGGGTGCATCGCGCCTGATCGCCGATATGCTGGAGGCGCTGGACCAGGAACGGCTGGGCGGCATGGTCAAGGGCGCGATCGGCCAGCGGCTGCGCGGCATCAATGTCGGCCCGCTGGTGGGGCAGGCGATCGAGGCGGCGATGCGCGACGGTCGCCATGCGCCGGTGATGGACGGCATCATCCATTGGGCCGATCGTACGCTGGAAGCGAACGACCATCTGATCCGCCAGATGGTGCATGACAAGGCGGGCAAGCTGTTGCGATGGACGGGGCTGGACGAAAATCTGGCCAATGCGATCATCGACGGGCTGCGCAAGATGCTGGCGGAAATGGCGGCCGATCCGGGGCACAGCTTGCGCTTGAAGGCCGAAGAGGGGATGGCGAAGCTGGCGTTCGACCTCCAGTTCGACATCGAGATGCAGGCGAAGGCGGCGCAGATCCGCGACGAGATTCTCGACAATCCGGCGATGCAGCGCTGGATCGACGGATTGTGGGAACAGGCGCGCGGCGGCCTGCTGCGCGCGGTGCGCGATCCGGGCAAGGCGATGGCCGGGCGGCTGGGCGAGGCGCTGCGCCAATTGGGTGGTACGTTGCAGGAGGATGCGCGGCTGCGCCACGTCATCAACCGCTTTGTTCGGCGCGCGGCGGTGGGGGCGACCGCGACCTATGGCGACGCCATCGTCCGGCTGGTGAGCGACACGGTGCGTGGCTGGGACGCGGGCACCATCACCAACCGGCTGGAGGGCGCGGTGGGCCGCGACCTGCAATATATCCGCATCAACGGCACGCTGGTCGGCGGGCTGGTCGGCCTGGTGATCCACACTGTCGACACGCTATTCTGAACGCGCTGATCCGGCCCCCATGTATCGCTAAAAATCATGTTGCATCATATCATTGAAACATGATGTAATATGTCACGCACCGTTCAAAAGCGGACGGGCGGGAGAGGAGTCGGGCAATGCGTTTGAGCATCATGCAGGCAGCTATCGGACATAGGCATATAGCAGGCGGAGGCGACAAGCCGGCACCGTCGGGCTATCGCGGCGGCACCGGATCATCGGTTGGCATTGGCGGCGCGATCGCCGTTCACGCGCTGGTGATCGGGGCGTGGCTGCTGATCCCCAAAGAGGTAATCGATACGGTGATCACGCGCCCGTTCGAGACCTATGCCGTGCCGGAGGAGAAAGCGCCGCCGCCAGAGCCTGTCGAAACGACGATCGAGCAGCCGATCAGGACTCGCCCGACCCAGCAGCAGCCGACAACTGCCGACGCGATCGTGACTGGGGCGCAGGGCGATCCGGTCGTGATCGGCAGCGCCGGGACAGGGGAGGGGATTGATCCTGGTCCCACCATCATCCTGCCGCCTGCCGATCCGCCCCGCGCGCCGGTGCTGGTCGACGCGGGTATCGATCCGCGCGCGCTGCCCCAGTTCCAGCCCGATTATCCCGGCGCCATGATCCGGCAGGGGCTGGAAGGATCGGTGACGGTGCGGGTGACTATCAATGCCGAAGGGCGCGTGACAGACATTGCGCGGGTGTCGGCGACGGATGAGAGCTTCTGGCTGGCGACCCAGCGCCATGCGCTGCGCAAATGGCGCTTCCGCCCCGCCACGCGGGACGGCGTGCCGGTGGCGACGACGAAGATAATGACCGTGCGGTTCACATTGACGGACCGATAGATGTTTTTGCGCCCCGCCCGCCAGCGGGAGGGGTTGGGGGAAGCGCGACGGCAATTGCCGTGCCTTCCCCCTTTTGCATCCGGGCGCGGCCTGCACTATATGGGCGATATGGCGATTTTTCCCCGTCCCGTTTCCCCCAAGAGCGCGCTAGGCGATCTGTGGGGCTATTTCCGGCAGCCGCGCCAGCATAAATGGCCGCTGCTGGGGGTTTCCATGACGTTCACCTGGGTCATCGTGTGGGCGTTCATCACTGATGCCAACACCAACACCATGCCGACGCGCAACAAGATCATCTATTTTCAGAGCTGGGACGCGAATCGCAGCGATGCCGCGATCATCCTGCAACAGAAAATGGACCTGGCCCGGCGCGACGCCATACTGCAGAAAAAGCAGGTGGAGATGCAGAAGATTGCCGATGCGTTCGGCATCGACTGGCGCGCTGACGAGGCCCGCAACACTGCGCGGCGCAAGGAAGCGGTCAAGCAGATCAACGCCATGCTCGACCAGCGGCTGGTGAAGGCAGAGGCGGAGGTCCAGCCAAAGCCTTCATCCGAACCGGAAGTCGCCAAGCCCTGAGCCAGACGTCGACGTCCGCCGCCGACCGGCGCTACATGGCCGCCGCCATCGCATTGTCGGGGCGCGGGCGCGGCCTTTCCACCCCCAATCCCAATGTCGGCTGCCTGATCGTCCGGCACGATCGGGTCGTGGGGCGGGGCTGGACCCAGAAGGGGGGGCGACCCCATGCCGAGGCGCAGGCGCTGGCGCAGGCGATGGAGCAAGCCCATGGCGCGACCGCCTATGTGACGCTGGAACCCTGTTTTCATCTGTCCCCGCGCGGGCCGCGCTGCGCCGACCTGCTGGCGCGCGCAGGCGTCGCGCGGGTGGTGATCGCGCTGCGCGATCCTGATCCGCGCACCGATGGGCAGGGTGCGGCCTGGCTGCGCGAACGCGGCGTGACGGTTGAGATGGGGCTGATGGCGGCGCAAGCGGCGCGCGCGATGGCGGGCTTCGTCCTGCGCCAGACGCGGGGGCGGCCGCATGTGACGCTGAAACTGGGCCTGTCGCTCGATGGGCGGATCGCGTTGGCGGATGGGTCCAGCCGCTGGATCACCGGGCCTGACGCGCGCGCCCACGCCCATGTCGAACGCGCCCGGCATGATGCGATCGTGGTCGGCGGCGGCACGTTGCGCGCCGATGCGCCGGGGCTGGACGTGCGGCTGGCGGGGCTGGAGGATCGTTCGCCGCGCCGGGTGCTGCTGAGCCGCAGCGACGCGCCTGTCGGCTGGGAGCGGATCGGCGCGCCCGAAGAGATAGCGGCGCTCGACCGGGTCGATCATCTGCTGGTGGAGGGGGGGGCGGAAACGGCTGCGGCCTTTTTGCGGGCGGGGCTGGTCGACCGGTTGCTGCTGTATCGCGCGCCGATCCTGATCGGTGCGGGGCTGGCAGGAATCGGCGACATTGGCCTTGCGGACTTGGCCCATGCGCATGGCCGCTGGCGGCTGACCGACGAACGGCGGCTGGGCGTTGATCGTCTGGAGGTTTACGAGGCGGTGTCGAGCGCTTAGAGGAACGACCAACTCATCCCGTTCGGGCTGAGCGGGGCTTCGACTTCGCTCGGGGTGAACGGACAATTGGATTTCGACCTATGTTCACCGGCATCATCACCGACATTGGCACCATCCGCCAGGCGGAACAGCGCGGCGACCTGCGGCTGGTGATCGGCAGCGCCTATGACATGGAGTCGGTGGCGATCGGCGCGTCGATCGCCTGTTCGGGTGCATGCCTGACCGTGGTGGAAAAGGGCGCGGACTGGTTCGCGGTCGACCTGTCGGCCGAAACGGTCGCGCGCACCGCGCCGGGCCTGTGGGTCGAGGGCGGTCGGCTCAACCTGGAACGCGCGCTCAAGGTCGGGGACGAACTGGGCGGGCATATCGTCACCGGGCATGTCGATGGCGTGGGTCATCTGGTGTCGGCCACGTCCGAAGGCGATTCGACCCGGCTGGTCATTGCCGCGCCTTCCACGCTGGCCGCAGCGCTGGCGGCCAAGGGATCGATCACGCTCGACGGCATTTCGTTGACGGTGAATAATGTCGAGGATCAGGCGGATGGCAGCGTGCATTTCGGCCTGAACATCATTCCGCACACCGCCGCTGAAACGACTCTGGACGCGCTGCCGCAGGGGCGTGCGTTCAATCTGGAGATTGACGTGCTGGCCCGTTATCTCGACCGGATGATGAGCCTTCGCACGCGCACAATGTGATTGCCTCTTGAAATAATCACATTGTAATGTGATATGCGGATCATCCCGGCGTTCGGGAAGGAGTCCGCTGCCATGTCCTCTACCCTGATTGATACCGTCCGCAGCCTCGTCACCGATGGTGGCATGTCGCGATCCGGCCTGGCCCGTGCGGCGGGGCTGCACGCCAATTCGCTGCGCAAGCTGGGCGAGGGGGACTGGAACCCGACCGCCGATACGCTGGGCAAGCTGGAAGCCTATCTGTTGAAGCGCGAGGGCGGGACCGCGCTCGCGTCGCCGGAAGAAATCATCAATGAAGCGCGCAATGGCCGCATGTTCATCCTGGTCGATGACGAGGATCGGGAAAATGAGGGCGATCTGGTGATCCCGGCGCAGATGGCGACGCCCGACGCGATCAATTTCATGGCCACCCACGGGCGCGGCCTGATCTGCCTGGCGCTGAGCAAGGCGCGGGTCGATGAACTGGGGCTGAGCCTGATGAGCCGCAACAATGGCACCCGCCATGAAACCGCCTTCACCGTGTCGATCGAGGCGCGCGAGGGGGTGACGACCGGGATCAGCGCAGCCGACCGCGCGCGCACCATTTCCGTCGCGATCGACGGGTCGAAGGGCCGGGGCGATATTGTGACGCCGGGCCATGTCTTTCCGCTGGTGGCCAAGGATGGCGGTGTGCTGGTGCGCACGGGCCATACCGAAGCGGCGGTGGACGTCGCGCGGCTGGCGGGCCTGAACCCGTCCGGCGTCATTTGCGAGGTGATGAAGGACGATGGCACGATGGCGCGCCTGGACGACCTGATCCCCTTTGCCGCCAGGCACAAGATGAAGATCGGCACGATCCGTGACCTGATCGCCTATCGCCGCCGCCACGACCATATCGTCGAACGCCGCGCCGAAACCACGTTCCAGAGCCAGTGGGGCGGCGACTGGAAGGCGATAAGCTTTTACAACAAGGCGACGCGGACCGAGCAACTGGTTTTGCAGAAGGGCCATGTCGACCCGGACACGCCAACGCTGGTGCGGATGCACCAATTTTCGCCACTGACCGATACGTTCGGCAAGCAAGGTTCGCGCGCTGGCCTGCTGCAACGGTCGATGGAGATTATCAGCGCGGAAGGGGCGGGCATCATCGTCCTGCTGCATGGCGACGAACCCGACATACTGACCCGCATGCTCCAGCAAAATGCCGGAATTGCCGTCGGCGATATGGACGAATTGCGCAACTATGGCGCGGGCGCGCAGATATTGGCCGAACTGGGCGTGCATGACATGGTCCTGCTGACCAACAGCCATCGCAGCCTGATCGCGCTTGACGGCTATGACCTGGCCGTGGTTGGGCAGCGTCCGATCGAGCTGTAAAGGATTTATCATGGCCAAGTTCCTGATCGTCGAAGCCCGCTTCTACGACCATCTCAACGACCTGCTGATCGAAGGCGCGAAGGCTGCGCTGGACGATGCAGGGCATAAATATGAGGTGGTGACGGTGCCGGGCGCGCTGGAAATCCCCGGCGCGATTGCGTTGGCGGCGGAAAGCGGCCGCTATGACGGCTTCATCGCCATCGGCGTCGTGATCCGCGGCGAAACCTATCATTTCGAGGTGGTGTCGAACGAAAGCGCGCGCGGCCTGATGGCGCTCAGCATGGATGCGATTGCGATCGGCAACGGCATATTGACGGTCGAGAATGAAGCGCAGGCGCTGACCCGCGCCAAGCGGACCGAAAAGGACAAGGGCGGCGAGGCGGCCAAGGCGGCCATCGCCATGCTGGCCCTGCGCGAGCGCTTCGGGGCCTAGGCTGTTTGCGCCCCCGCACGCGGGGGGCGCAATGACAGAGCGGATGGACCATGGCCCCGGACGGCCGGGAAATACCCGTCGTCCCCCATGGGGCGACGGGTTCATTTCGATCAGGCGGTGGCCGGTTGCTGCTCCAGCGCGGGATAGTTGGTATAGCCATCCTCGCCCGGACCATACCAGGTTTCCATCCCCTTGATCGGGTTCAGCGGCGCGTCGCTTTCCAGTCGCTCCACCAAATCGGGGTTGGCCATGAACGGGCGACCGAAGCTGATCGCGTCGGCAAGGCCGCTGTCCAGATCCGCTTGCGCCCGTGTCTTGTCATAATCGCTGTTCAGGATCAGCGGCCCCTTGAAATGCTGACGGATCAGCGGTGACTGGCGCGGCACGTCGGTTGCGCCGAACGTGCCTTTCTCCCCCGGTTCGCGCAGTTCGAGCGACGCGATGCCGATCGCGTTCAGGACTTCGGCGGCATGGGCGAAAAGCGGGCCGGGATTGCTGTCATTGACGCCCTGGCTGTCGCCATTGGGTGACAGGCGTACCGACACCTTGTCCGCGCCGATCGCGTCGACCACCGCCTGTGTGACTTCCGCCAGCAAGCGCACGCGGTTTTCGATGCTGCCGCCATATTGATCGGTGCGGAAATTGGCATTGTCGCGCAGGAACTGGTCGATCAGATAGCCGTTGGCGGCGTGGATCTGCACACCGTCGAAACCGGCGCGGATCGCGTTGCGCGCGGCGGTGACATAGGTGTCGATCAGGCCGGGAATTTCCTCAAGCGTCAATGGACGGGCCGTTTCGAACGGCGCTTTGCCCTCGTAAGTATGGGCCTCTCCCGCCGTAGCGGTGGCGCTGGACGACACCGGCTGTTCGCCCGTGACGCTGCTATGGACCTGCCGCCCCATATGCCACAGCTGGACGATGATCCGCCCGCCCGCGTCATGCACCGCCTGCGTCACCGGCTGCCAGGCCGCGACCTGTTCGTCCGACCAGATGCCCGGTGCATAGGGCCAGCCCAGACCCTGGCGGGAAATGCCCGTCGCTTCGCTGATGATCAGCCCAGCGCCCGCGCGCTGGCGATAATAGTCAACCATGATAGGGGTCGGCACATGATCGCGAGTCGCGCGGCCACGGGTCAGCGGCGCCATGACGACGCGGTTGGGTGCGCCAATGGCGCCGATCTGGACGGACTCGAACAGCTTGGACATGAAAATTCCCTTTATAAAAGTTGCAAATTGCAACGGGACGTAAAGCTGAAAGCCAGCTAGGGAGCCGCGATGGTCAGTTCAACCCCCAATGCCCGTGCAGGCATGCCCAAATTTGCATTTCCAGCACTGATACTGGCCAATCTCATCCTGCCACTCGGCCCGGTGCTGGTGCGGATGGCCGATGTGGGGCCGGTAGCGGCGGCATTCTGGCGGTTGACGCTGGCCCTGCCATTTCTCCTGATCCTCGCCCTGCCGCGGTTGCGCCGCACGATGCCGACGATTCGCGAATGGTCGGCGCTGATCTGGTCGGGGCTTTTCTTCGCAGCGGATCTGGCGGCGTGGCATATCGGCATTCTCTACACCAAAGTCACCAATGCCACCATATTCGGCAATATGAGCGGTCTGATGCTGCCGATATGGGGAATGGTCGTGCTGCGCCAACGGCCCAGGGCCATGCAGGCGATCGCCCTCACCCTGGCGACGGCAGGTGCGGCGGTGATGATGGGGGGCAGCTATGAACTTTCGCCGCGTTACCTTCATGGCGATCTGCTCTGTCTGCTCGCCGGGGCGACCTATACCGGCTATCTGCTGATCGTGCAGCGGGCGCGGGTGCGGCTCGACAGTTGGTCGGTGCTGGCCATGTCGACCCTGTTCAGCATCCCGCCGCTGCTGCTGTGCGCGCTGTGGCTGGGCGAACGGATCATGCCGGGCGACTGGACCCCGCTGGTGGTGCTGGCGCTCAGCAGCCAGCTGGTCGGGCAGGGGCTGCTGACCTATGCGATCAGCTGGTTCACGCCGCTGGTGCTGGGCCTGAGCCTGCTTTTGCAACCGGCGGTGTCGGCGGTGCTGGGCTGGGTGCTGTTTGGCGAATGGCTGAGCGTCACCGATATGGTGGGGACGATGGCGGTCGCCGCCGCGCTGGTGCTTGTGCGCTTGCCCTCGCGCGCCTAGATTGGTGGCATGAGCGACGATATTGCCGACATGACCCTCGATGAAATCCGCGTCCTGCTGGCGCCCGTACTGGCGCGCCATGCGGCCTTTGACGGGTGGCGCAAGGAAGCGGTCGCCATGGCTGCGGCGGAAAAGGGCGTGGACGCGGATATTGCCGCGCTGGCCTTTGCCGACGGCCCGGTCGACATGATCGACGCCTGGTTCGCTAGCATCGACGCGCGGATGCTGGACGCTTTGCCAGCCGACACGCTTGACGCGCTGTCGATCCGGCGCAGGATCATCGCGCTGGTGGAGGCGCGGCTGGACCTGCTGGCGCCCGACCGCGAAGCGTTGCGCCGCGCCATCGCCATCCTTGCCCTGCCGACCAATGCGGCGCGCGCGACCCGGCTGGGCTGGCGCGCGGCCGATGTCATGTGGCGCGCGGCGGGCGACACTGCCACGGACCTTGCCCATTATACCAAGCGGATGACGTTGGCCGGAGTCTATGCCGCCACGCTGTTGGTGTTCGTGGACGACGAAAGCGAGGCCCATGCCGACAGCCGCGCTTTCCTGGCCCGGCGGATCGAAGGCGTGATGCGGTTCGAAAAGCTGAAGGCGCAGGTCAAGGGCGTGGGTGGGGGCGAGCGGCTCAGCCTGGCGCGCTTCATCGGGCGACTGCGCTACCCGGCGGTGTGATCTGTCGCGCTGGCGAACATTTCCTTCTGGCCTTTCCTAATCGGTATTGATAGTCACTCGCAGCAACCGACCTGTGAGTATCCATTCCGTGCGTCTGACCGAACTGCCTCTGCGCCAGCCCGCCTATGTTGACCTGATCGACTGGTCCGCGCTTTCCGCGTCAGAAGGCCAGCGTCTGCGCGAGTTTGGCCTGTGCGAAGGCGCGAGCGTGGAGGCGCTGCACCATGGCGGCCTGTGGGGCAAGGGGCCGATCGCCTGCAAGGTGGGTCGCATGACCATCGCCATGCGTCGCAATCACGCCGCCGCCGTCACTGTCCGCACCGGACCGGACGCTGCGCCATGAGCGCGCTGCCGCTCGTCGCGCTGGTCGGCAACCCCAATGCGGGCAAAAGCGCGCTGTTCAACGCCCTTACCGGCGCGCGGCAGAAGCTGGGCAATTATCCGGGCGTCACGGTGGAGCGCAAGGCGGGGCGGCTGGCGCTGGCTGATGGTCGTCCGGTCGAACTGGTCGACCTGCCCGGTACATACAGTTTGAACGCCGCCAGCCCGGACGAACAAGTCACGCGCGACGTCGTGATGGGGCGGCAGGCGGGGGAAAGGCAGCCGGACGCGCTGGTGATCGTGGTCGATGCGTCCAACCTCGACAATCATCTGCGTTTCGCGCTGGAGCTGATCGCCCTTGGCCTGCCGACCATCGTCGCGCTCAACATGGTGGACCTTGCCACGCGCGACGGGCTGGAACTGGACGCTGCCGTCCTGTCGCGCGAACTGGGCGTGCCGGTGATCGCCACCGTGGCGGTGCGCAAGCGGGGGCTTGATCATCTGCGTGAGGAACTGGCTGGCTTGCTGGGCAGCGTCGTGCCCGAAGCCAAAGCGCCGCTGCCGGAGCGCGATTTCGATGCGGTGCGCGATGAGGCACGGCGGATCGCCCGCGCCGCCATCGTGCGCGAAACCCCTTCGCGCCGTCTGACCGCTGCGGTCGATCGGGTGGCGCTGCACCCGGTATTTGGGCTGTTGCTGTTGCTTGGCCTGCTGTTCGTCATGTTCCAGGCGGTCTATGCTTGGTCCGAAGCGCCGATCGCCATGATCGAGGGGCTGGCGGAGGCCGCCGCCAACAGCGTGCGCGATGCGCTGCCCGACGGAATGCTGCGGTCCTTCCTGGTCGATGGCGTCATCAACGGCGTGGGATCGGTGGTGGTGTTCCTGCCGCAGATCCTGATCCTGTTCTTTTTCATCCTGATGCTGGAGGCGACCGGCTATATGGTCCGCGCCGCTTTCCTGATGGATGGGCTGATGGCCAGGGTCGGCCTGTCGGGGCGCGCGTTCATTCCTTTGCTCTCCTCCTTCGCCTGCGCCATTCCCGGCATCATGGCGACGCGGACGATCGCTGATCCCAAGGACCGCCTCACTACCATCCTGATCGCGCCGCTGATGACCTGTTCGGCGCGACTGCCGGTCTATGCCGTCATCATCGGCGCCTTCATCCCCGCGCGCGACATATTGCCGGGTGTGGGGCTTCAGGGGTTCGTCCTTTTCTGCCTCTATATCTCTGGCATTATCGGCGCGATGCTGGTGGCGCTGATCCTGCGCATGACCGTGACCAAGGGGGCGAGCGGCGGCTTCCTGATGGAAATGCCCAAATATCAGTGGCCCCGGCCGCAGGACATAGTGCTGGGCCTGTGGCAGCGCGCGGTCATCTTCCTGAAGCGCGCGGGCACGATCATCTTCACGTCCACCGTGATATTGTGGGTGCTGCTGTCCTACCCCAAGCCGCCCGAAGGCAGCGCGGTGAGCCAGGTCGATTATTCGATTGCCGGGCGGATCGCCGGCGGGCTCAATGTCATTTTGGAGCCGATCGGCTTCAACCGCGACATTTCCCTCGCCCTCATCCCGGCGATGGCCGCGCGCGAAGTCGCGGTGTCGGCGCTGGCCACCGTCTATTCGATCGATGCTGGCGATGACGAGGCGCTGCTGGAGCGCAGCCTTGGCGACCGGCTGAAGGACCAGTGGCCGCTCCCGACCGCGCTGGCCTTCCTGGCCTGGTTCATCTTCGCGCCGCAATGCATATCGACCATCGCCGTGACGCGGCGGGAAACGAACGGCTGGAAATGGCCGCTGTTCATGGTCGGATACCTGTTCGTGCTGGCTTATGTCGCCGCGGGCCTGACCTACTGGACCGCGACCGCAGCAGGACTATAAGGGCCGCTTTAAGGCTTTCGGAGGAATCATGGCAGGCTCGGTCAACAAGGTCATTCTGGTCGGCAATCTGGGCGCCGACCCGGAGGTCAAGAGCTTCCAGAATGGCGGCAAGATATGCAATTTGCGCATCGCTACGTCCGAAAACTGGAAGGATCGCAACACCGGCGAGCGCAAGGAGCGCACCGAATGGCACAGCGTCGTGATCGGCGGCGAAGGGCTGGTCGGCGTGGCCGAACGCTTCCTGCGCAAAGGCTCCAAAATCTATATCGAAGGCCAGCTGCGCACCCGCAAATGGCAGGACCAGAACGGCAATGACCGCTATTCGACCGAAGTGATGGTGCAGGGGCCAGGGGCCGTGCTCACCATGCTGGATGGCGCGCCCGGTGGTGGCGGCCAGGGCGGTGGTGGCCGATCGCAGCAGGGCGTCAGCGATTGGGGCGCGTCGTCGGGCGGCTATGACGATTTTGGCGGTGGCAATAGTGGCGGCGGCTTTGGCGGTCGCTCGTCGAGCGGCGGTCGCGGCAGCGCAGGCAGCCCCAATTTCGACAATGATCTGGACGATGAAGTTCCGTTCTGACCGGCCTCTGTCCGCAAGAAAGAATCCAGTCCAATGCAGGTTCTTTTGACCGGATCTTCAGGATGGCTGGGGCGCTTTCTGGCGCCCCTGCTGCGCAGGGCGGGCCATGATGTCACTGGCCTGGACGTTGCGCCCGGTGCCGATACCGACATCGTCGGGTCGGTTGCCGATCGCGCCCTGATCGACCGGGTCTTTGCCGAACGCGGCATCGAGGCGGTGATTCACGGTGCCGCGCTGCACAAGCCGGACATCATCCGCTATCCGGCCCAGCGCTTTGTCGATGTCAATGTAACCGGTACGCTCAACCTGCTGGAGGCAGCGGTTGCAGCTGGGCATGATCGTTTCGTCATGACCTCCACCACGTCGCTGATGATCGACCAGCGCATCCGCGACCAAGCCGGGGACGCGGCGATCTGGCTGGATGAAAGTGCCGGGCCGCTGGCGCCGCGCAACATCTACGGTGTGACCAAGCTGGCGGCGGAGGGGCTGTGCCGCATCCACCACCTGACACATGGCATCGGCTGCGTCATCCTGCGTACCGGGCGATTCTTTCCCGAAGATGATGACACCCATCAACTGCTGTCCGGCCCGAACATGAAGGCCAACGAACTGCTGCATCGCCGCCTGACGGTGGAGGACGCGGCACGCGCGCATCTGGTGGCGCTGGAACAGGCACCGGCCCTGAGCTGCGAAACATTCATCCTGTCCGCGCCGACGCCCTTTTCACGCGACGAGGTGCGGGGGTTGAAGCAGGACGCGTCCGCGGTCATTGCCCGCCATTTTCCCGATGCGGCCAGCCTCTATGCCCGACAGGGCTGGCACCTGCCGCGAAGCATCGGCCGTGTCTATGACGCCAGCCGCGCCGAACGGATCATGGGCTTTCGCTGCGAAACGGATTTCGGGTCTGTGCTGGCGGCGCTGCGCGAAGGGACCGATATGCCCTTCGCGCATGACGCCAACTATGTATCGCCGCAGGTACAGTCCTTAGCGGACTGATTTCGACATTCGCATGCCACCCGGCATCCAACGATGTCGAACGTCAGAACAGGACGACTAAGCCGCCGTCGCCACGCTGTCGATGCCCAGTTCCTGCGTCGCAAACGCCCGGATATGATCGCGCAGATCTTCGCGCTCCAGCGCCAGTGCCAGATTGGCCTCGACATAGCCGGCCTTTGACCCGCAATCGAAGCGGCGGCCGTCAAATGTCACGCCATGGAAAGGCTGCTTGCCAATCATCGCGGCCATCGCGTCGGTCAGCTGGATTTCCCCGCCAGCGCCCTTTTCCTGCGTTTCCAATATCTTCATGACATCGGGTTGCAGGATATAGCGGCCCGGCAGGATCAGGTTGGACGGTGCGGTCCCGGCGGCGGGCTTTTCGACCAGCCCCTTCACCTCCGTCAGCACGCCATCACGCGCGCCCGGATCGATCACGCCATAGCTGGGCGTCTGCTCCATCGGGATTTCCAGCGCGCAGACCAGATTGCCGCCGACCTTTTCATAGGCGTCGACCATCTGCTTCATGCAACCATTGCCCGGCGCGCCCTTCATGAATTCGTCGGGCAGCAGGATGGCAAACGGTTCGTCACCGATAATGTCGCGCGCGCACCAGATGGCATGGCCAAGGCCCAGCGATTCCTGCTGGCGCAGGAACACCGCATTGCCCGGCGCGAGCCGCGTTCCTTCCAGCGCGGACAGATCCTTGCCGCGTTCGCGCTGCAAGGTTTCGCATTCGAAGGCCATGTCGAAATAATCTTCGATCGCGCCCTTGCCGCGCCCGGTGACGAAGATCATCTGCTCGATCCCGGCCTCGCGCGCCTCATCCACGGCATATTGGAGCAGCGGGCGGTCGACCACCGGCAGCAATTCCTTGGGCACCGCCTTGGTCGCGGGCAAAAAGCGCGTGCCCAGTCCCGCGACAGGAAAAACAGCTTTGCGAATCGGCTTGTTCAAGTTGGACTCCCCTTAACCCCAAGGCCCCCACGGCCCGACATGATTTGCCGCACATGCGAAAAAGGTCAAGCACAGGGGCGGAATTTCCCGTGTGCGCTGCACCCTATACTGCCAGCAGCCGGTTAGCGATCGTTTCCAGATCGCTTATTTCGTGATCTAATTGCTCAAATGTGACGAATTGGTGGATATTGCGATGGTCGCGGCAAATAAAGCCGCCAGGCTCCGGCTGGTGAAAGCCCTGGATGATGAGCGCGCGGAACCTGTCGATCCGCTGGATGTCGCGTTCGATGGCGGCGATTTCGGTCAGCGCGCTGGCGTTGCGCCGGTCGCGCATCGCCACCATCGTGCGCAATTCGGTCATCAGCTTGGCCATGGACGGGCGGGTGCGCGCGCCCACGGTGCGAACGTCGCCCATCTTTTCGCGCATCAGACCGATCTTGGTTTCCAGGCTTTGTTCCAGCATCGTCCAGGCGCATACCAGTCGCCCGACCGCGCATAGCAGCGCCGCATCCTCCGGCGCGTAATCCGACACTGTTTTTCCACTCACGTCTGCAACCAAATGTACGCCCACGCCCCATTCTCCTTGTTCATCCCTGTCCTGCGCAGACGGAGACGGATAGGCCAGAGCGGCAGGCGCCATCGCTCGTGGCGGTGGCCCGGAACATCGGAAATTGTGCAATATTGGCGGCGAGCCGATTGGCCTATCGCTTAGAAATCAATCGCTAAGCCTTTGCGTTCCCAATCGCCGTAGCGAACCGGGCTTAACTCTTCCTGAGGCTGAGGCGGGCTGTCGATCGGGTCCGGCTGCGGCACGGGCGGGCTTTTGGACAGGTGGGCGGGCGGCTGCACATGCGCGGGGCGCTTGCCATTATAGTGTCCCATGAAGCCGCCTTTCGATTGCGGAGCGCTACGGCAGCGCCCTGTGCCAGCCTTCATTTGGGCGACCGCCGATCCAAGCGCAAGGGCGGGGTGGCATGGCGAACCTATCTTATCCGTCCAAAATCGCCTAGGCGCTGCCCCATGGCTCAATCTTCCCGCCCCGCTGACGTCCCCGGCCTGCCTGCGCGTCGTTCCGCCCTCAAACTGCTAGATGCCGTGTTGCGGCGCGGTGACCCGCTGGAAATCGCGCTGCATGGCGCCTGTCAGGGGCTGGCCGACCGCGCGGACCGGGCGCTGGTCCATGCCATCACTGCGGAAGTGCTGCGCCACCTGCCCGATCTCGACGCGCTGATCGACGGCGCGACACGGCTGCCGCTGCCCGATGATGCCAAGGCGCGCATGGTGCTGCGCATCGCACTGGTGCAGGTGCTGGTGCTGGGTACCGCCCCGCACGCCGCGATCGCCACGGCGCTGCCGCTGGTCGATGGCGGGCCGCGCAAGCTGGTCCATGGCGTGTTCGGCACGGTGACGCGCAGCGCGCCGGTGCTGCCCGATCCGCCGACCCTGCCCGCCGCCGTCGCGGATCGCTGGGCCGCCCAATGGGGCAGTGCGATGGTGGAGGCGGCTGCGCGCGCCTATGCTATCCGTCCGCCTGTGGACGTCAGCCTGCGCGATCCGGCCGCCACCGCCGAATGGACCGCGCAACTGGGCGGCGTCAGCCTGGCCCCCGGCCATGTCCGCCTGCCCGACGGGGCCAATATTCCCGATCTGCCTGGCTTTGCCGATGGCGCGTGGTGGGTGCAGGATGTTGCTGCATCCTGCCCGGCACGTCTGTTGGGTGCCGGGGAAGGGCGTCATGTGCTGGACCTGTGCGCAGCCCCCGGCGGCAAGACGATGCAGCTGGCGGCGGCCGGATGGCGCGTGACCGCGATCGACCAGTCGAAAAAGCGGCTGGAGCGGCTGACCGAAAACCTGACCCGCACCGGCCTGTCCGCCGATGTCGTGCAGGCAGATCTGCGCCAGTGGCAGCCGGACCAGCCGGTCGACGCCATATTGCTCGACGCGCCCTGCACCGCGACGGGCATCTATCGCCGTCATCCTGACGTGCTGCACCGTATCGGCCCGCGTCAGATTGCCGAGCTGGCGGAGTTGCAGGGCGCGTTGCTCGCTCGCGCCGCCGACTGGCTGAAGCCTGGCGGCGTGCTGCTCTACGCCACCTGCTCGCTGGAACAGGCGGAAGGGGAGGAACAGATCACCCGATTGCTGGCCGCCCGCCCGGACTTTGCGCTTGTGCCGGCGCAGGCTGGCGAATTGCCCGACGGCATGACCCCCACGTCGCAAGGCTGGCTGCGCACGCTGCCCGACACATTGGCGACCCAGGGCGGCGCGGACGGATTTTTTATCGCGCGCCTTGCAAAAGCAACGAACTAAGCCTTAACCATGGAGCGCTTAGGATGACCATTCCCTGTCTGGAAGGTGCGCCGTGCGTCCGATCGAACCCTTGCCTTTGCACCATAGCTGGCCGCTCTACGACCTGCACGAACATCTCGCCCCGGTGATGCTGGACCCATCGCTGGCGCGCAACGATGCGGCGCTGGCGGAACGGGGGCTGGGCCTGTGGCATTGCGACCTGACCGATGACAGCCTGACCTGGACGGCCGGCGTCTATGATATTTTCGGGCTGGAGCGGCATATTCCCGTGCCACGCGCCCTGTCCGTATCGCTTTATGCCCCGGATTCGCGCGAAGCCATGGAGCGGCTGCGCACCTATGCCATCCGTCACAAGCGCGGCTTCACCCTGGATGTCGACATTCATCAGGCCGACGGGATGGGGGAGTGCGCCATGCGGTTGATCGCCGCGCCGGTACTGGACGATGCGCAGGAGGTGATCGGCCTGCACGGCGTCAAACAGATGCTGCCGCACGGGACCACCCCTTCGCACCGGCTCGATCCAACGATTTTCGTTATGTTATAGCGGCTTGGGCGCGTTCCTTGCGCCCCATCCAAATCACCCGTTGCCCTTGGACCGAGGCATAGCTAAGGCGAACGGTTAATGACACCCTCGATCCTGATCTCGCCCTCCATCCTCTCTGCCGACTTCGCCCGTCTGGGCGAGGAAGTCCGCGCGATTGACGAAGCGGGCTGCGACTGGGTCCATATCGACGTGATGGATGGGCATTTCGTGCCGAACATCACGATCGGCCCGGCAGTGGTCAAGGCGTTGCGGCCGCACACGAAAAAGACGTTCGACGTCCATCTGATGATTTCCCCGGTCGATCAGTATCTCGACGCTTTTGCGCAGGCGGGCGCGGACATATTGACCGTCCATCCCGAAGCGGGGCCGCACATCCACCGCTCGATCCAATATATCAAGTCGCTGGGCGTTCAGGCTGGCGTGGTGCTGAACCCCGGCACGCCCGCCAAGATGCTGGATTATCTGATCGACGATGTCGACCTGATCCTGGTCATGAGCGTCAATCCCGGTTTTGGCGGTCAGAGCTTCATCGAAAGCCAGCTGCGCAAGATCGAAGCCTGTCGCAAGATGATCGACAAGAGCGGGCGCGACATACGGTTGCAGGTCGATGGCGGCATTGATTTCACCACCGCGCCCAAGGCGATCGCCGCCGGGGCCGACGTGCTGGTCGCGGGCACTGCGACATTCCGCGGCGGGCCATCGGCCTATGCCGACAATATACGGAAGCTGCGGGGCGGGTGAACGAGGTCCGGCGCATGTCCGCCCGCAAGGTGCCCGAACCCGCCGCTCCGGAAAGCAGCGACGACGGCATCGAACAGGGCAAGCGCCTCATCCGCGTCGCGGATGACAAGGGGCTGTCGCTGGCGCAGAAGATCGCCAATCATTTCTATCTGCTCAGCTGGAAAACGCCGATCCACGGCCGCAAGCTGCGCGGCAAATATCCGCTCAAGCTGCTTGCGGTTCCCGATGACGAATTGCCCGGTGACACGCGCGCGGGGCAGGCGATCCGCGCGGGCTATTTCCTGTTTCGCGGCAAGAAGCAGATTATCGACACGCTCGATTTCGCGCGGCTGGACCTAGATCCCGCCTTTGCCGACTATCTGCACAGTTTCCGCTGGCTGCGCGATCTGGCGAGCGTCGCCAGTCGCGAACAGGCAGCGCCGATCGCCGAAAGCGTCATGCGCAAATGGCTGGCCGTGCATGCCGAAACGCCCAGCGAACAGGCCTGGCGGGCGGACAATGCGGGCTGGCGGCTCTTTTTCTGGACCGCCCATGCGCCGCTGATCCTCTCGTCGAGCGATCTGGTCTATCGTTCGCTGGTCCTCAACTGCATCGCCCGCACCGCGCGGCATCTGGACCGTATCGCCGACAAGGCGCCCATGGGCCTGCCGCGCATCGTCGGCTGGAGCGCGATCGTCGCCGCTTCCATGCTGATGCCTGGCGGCGCGGCGCGCAAATTGTTCGGCGAAGCGGGCCTGAAGCGCGCGATCGACAGCGGATTCTACCCCGATGGCGGCATCGTTTCCCGGTCACCGCTGGCGCAGGTAGAGGCGGTCATGGCGCTGTCCATGCTGCGCGCGGTCTATGACGTACGGCGCGAAACGGCTCCCGGCTTCCTCAATGACGGGCTGAACCGCATCGTCCCCGCCTTGCTGGGCCTGACCCATGGCGATGGCGGCCTTGGCAACTGGCAGGGCGCGGGCGCGATCGATCCTGCGATCGTCAATGCTGTGATCGCGGCCAGTCGGGTGCGCGCCCGGCCGCTGCGACAGGCGCGCGACTGGGGTTATCAGCGGATCGCGGCGGGCGTGAGCGTGGTCCAGATCGACGCCGCGCCGCCGCCGGTCGCGCGGCTGGCCGATGCAGGCTGCGCCTCGACCGGCGCGATCGAGATCAGCGATGGACCCCATCGCCTGGTCGTCAATTGCGGCGGCGCGGGACTTGAGGGGGCATGGATACCCCGCGATCTGGCGCAGGGGCTGCGCACGACCGCCGCGCACAGCACACTGGTGCTGGACGATTGCAACAGCACCGCGCTGATGCCCGACGGCACGCTGGGGCGCGGCGTTACCGAAGTGGAACTGAACCGGCAGGAACTGGACAATGGCAGCCGGGTCGACCTGTCCCATGACGGCTATGTCCGCCGCATCGGCTATGTCCACCGCCGCCTGCTGCTCGTCAGCGGCGATGGCAAGGAAATCCGCGGCGAAGATATGCTGACCCCGGCGCAGCGTCGTCGCAAACCCGCCAAACTCCCGGCCGTTTTGCGCTTTCACCTGGCGCCGGGCGTCGAACCGACGCTGACCGCGGACAATCAGGGCGCGCTGCTGCGCATCGACATGGGCGCGTTGTGGCAGTTCCGCACCGGCACCGGCATATTGACCGTCGAGGACAGCCTGTGGGTCGATGGCGACGGCAGGCCGCACCCAACCAAGCAGATGGTGGTGACCAGCGAGGCGCTGCCCGGCGGGTCGAGCATCGGGTGGCTGTTCAAGCGGGTTGGGTGAGGATGGCCGTGCGTAACGGAAACGGCTCATTTGATCTGTTTCTCAAGCGGTATCTGATCGTCACTGGAACCCTCTCGGCCATCATACTGGTTGCACCATGGATTCTGATTTTCGGTTTCATGCTGATGGTCCTTCCCGGCGTTTTTCTAGTAGTCATGCCAACAGCGTTTCTGTGGGGCGCGATGTTGGCCGCCTTCTACTGGGCGGGCGGCTTCCTGCTGTCTCCATTGCGGGCGGCGATGCTGGCGATCGTGGTCACGGCCGGGCTTGTCTGGGCCATCCCGCAGCCCTCCATCAGCGCGGGCAGGCGACTAGCGGCGGACCATCAACTGACGAATGTGAAGCCGGCCGGACCGATAAAGCCCTTCGGCGATATCCGCATGGAATTCGGCATCCCCGATTTCGGTCGTGGTCCTTTCAGTTGCGACAGTCGCTGTGTCGCCCTCCTGTTCGAGGATTCAGTGCATAGCGTCACTGTCAACAGTAGCAGCGGCCTGTCGTTCGAAGATATCCAGCGTGGCGCCGCCCCCTTGTCTCATCTTGCGCAGACCTATCGGCTCAAACCATTGAGTGAATGCCCGGCAAGCCCACCCGTCGATCGCAACTTGAGATCGCCATTTGGCGAAACAGAACAGGACAGATGGAAGCTGGGTCGCTTGCATGAGGAACATCTCGCAAACGACGTGTGTCTTGTCGCGGAACCGCCGCTGACTGATTATGATCTGCTTCTGCGGGAGGGCCGATGGGGGCGGGGAGAGGGAGCGGGGAAGCTTCCTTGGCTCCTATCCCGCAATCGCATTCATCTGGCCTATGTCGAAATCCGGGACCGTTCGCATCGCCCGCTGTTTCGGGTCGCAGATACGGCCGTGGAGATGCCTATCCCCGTGCTGACCATTCTGCCCAATATGGGGTATGGTTTTGATTATGACTGGGGATGGGGCCGGTATTGGATGCCCCGAGAGCTAATAAGCTGTCTCGACTGTTCCTTGGAGAAGATCGACGCGATGCTCCAAGTCCGGCGCAAGTGGGATTGACGGCAGGGCTGTATTTTTCCGCCATCTGCCCTTAAGGGACCGGCGCAAACTCGTCCTGCAACCAGAAAGCCTTTCCTCATGACCGACTATCCCATCAAGCGCGCCCTGTTGTCCGTGTCGGACAAGGCTGGCCTTATCGAATTGGGGCAGGCGCTGGGGAAGCATGGGGTGGAGCTGGTGTCGACCGGCGGCACGGCCAAGGCGTTGCGCGATGCGGGCCTGACCGTCATGGATATTTCCGACCTGACCGGCTTCCCTGAAATGATGGATGGCCGGGTCAAGACGCTGCATCCCAAGGTGCATGGCGGGCTGCTGGCCGTGCGGAACAACCCGGAACATGTTGCGTCGATGGACGAGCATCAGATTGGTGCGATCGATCTGGTCGTGGTCAATCTCTATCCCTTCGCCGCGACCGTCGCCAAGGGGGCGGAGCGCGAGGAGATTATCGAGAATATCGATATTGGCGGGCCGTCCATGGTGCGCTCTGCGGCCAAGAATCATGAGAGCGTGGCGATCGTCACCGACCCGGCCGATTATGCCCGGCTGATCGCGGAAATGGATGAGAAGGGCGGGGCGACCAGCTACGACTTCCGCCGGATGCTGGCGGCCAAGGCCTATGCGGCGACCGCCGCCTATGATTCGATGATCGCCAGCTGGTTCGCCTTTGCCGATCAGGGCGTGACCTTCCCCGAAACGCTGGCCGTTGCCAGCACGCTTGGCACTACGCTGCGCTACGGCGAAAACCCGCATCAGTCCGCCGCCCTCTATCTGCCCACTGGTCCGTCGGCCAACGGCATTGCCCAGGCGAAGCAGATTCAGGGCAAGGAACTGTCCTACAACAATTACAACGATGCTGACGCCGCGCTGGAGCTGGTCAGCGAATTTCGCGACGGCCCGCCGACCGTGGTGATCGTCAAGCATGCCAACCCGTGCGGCGTGGCGACCGGCGCGACCCTGATCGAGGCCTATGAGGCTGCGCTCGCGTGCGACAGCGTGTCGGCCTTTGGCGGCATCATCGCCGTCAACCGCCCGCTCGACGGCCCGACTGCCGAAGCGATCAGCGGTATCTTCACCGAAGTCGTCGCCGCGCCCGACGCCGATGACGCGGCGCGCGCCATCTTTGCCAAGAAGAAGAATCTGCGCCTGCTGCTGACCGGCGACCTGCCCGATCCCGCGCGCCCCGGCCTCCAGCTCAAGACGATCGCGGGCGGGGTGCTGGTACAGAGTCGCGACAATGGCCGGATCAGCCGTGACGTGCTGAAAGTCGTGACGAAGCGCGAACCGACCGAACAGGAACTGGCCGACTGCCTCTTCGCCTGGACCGTCGCCAAGCATGTGAAGTCCAACGCCATCGTCTATGCCAAGGGTGGTAGCACTGCCGGTGTCGGCGCAGGTCAGATGAACCGGCTGGAATCCGCGCGCATTGCTGCGTGGAAAGCCAAGGATGCGGCTGAAAAGGCAGGCTGGAGCGAACCGCGCACCATAGGTTCGGCGGTCGCATCCGACGCCTTCTTCCCCTTCGCTGATGGCCTGCTGGCTGCGGTCGAAGCGGGGGCCACTGCGGTAATCCAGCCCGGCGGATCGATCCGCGACGATGAAGTCATCGCCGCCGCTGACGAAGCGGGCCTTGCCATGGTCTTTACCGGGATGCGTCACTTCCGGCACTGATGCTGGTTCAGCCGTACCGACGGCCAATGCGCAAATTGATCTGCGCGTGCGAAACAAATCCTTTCGCACGCGCAAAATAACGGTTTTCCGCCACTTTTTGCCAATTGGCCTCTTTTCATTTTATCCGGGCAGGCCTATTTAGGCGTGGACCCGGTGCCCAAGTCAGGTGTTGGGCAAAGAACAGAAAAATGTTCGACAGGAGAAACAGGATGACTGCAAAGACGCTGGTGGCGCTGGCCGCCACGATGGCCCTTGCGCTGCCCGGCGTGGCGAGTGCGGGCAATGACAATATGGATGTGATCGTCGATGGCCGTGCGGGTACGGAAACCCGCTCGATTGCCGTTTCGGTCGCTGACCTGAACCTGGCCAGCACCGCCGGTCTGCGCCGCGCCGACTATCGCGTCACCCGCGCCGCCAAGCAGGTCTGCGGTTTCGTCAATGGCTCGATCATTCCCGTGACCCAGGATTATCGCAATTGCTTTGGCGAGGCACTGACCGGCGCTCGCAGCGATCTTAACGCCATGGCCCAGCGCCAGGGCTGATCATCTGCCCGGTTCCCCTCACGAAGGGGACTGCAGGGGGCCGTTCCGCATCGCGGGGCGGCCCTTTCTGTTGTTGCCCGATGGCGCGTTTGCTGCCTGATCCTTACCGCGCATTAACCACTCCTTAGAATATTTCCTTCACTCCCAGGATCACGAATGACCATCCGGGGGAATTGCCTGTCATGCCGCGTATCGACCAAAGCGTGGACGTCGCCATCATCGGCGCAGGCCCGGCGGGCCTGACCGCGGCCTATCTGCTGACCAAGCAGGGTTATAGCGTCACGGTGATCGAAAAAGACCCGGTCTATGTCGGCGGCATCAGCCGGACAGTCGAACTGGACGGTTTCCGCTTCGATATTGGCGGCCACCGCTTTTTTTCGAAATCGCAGCAGGTCGTGGACCTGTGGAACGAGATATTGCCCGACGACTTCATCCAGCGCCCGCGGATGAGCCGCATCTATTATGAAGGCAAATTCTACAGTTACCCGCTGCGCGCGTTCGAGGCACTGTGGAATCTGGGCGTCTGGCGCTCGACGCTGTGCATGGCGAGCTTTGCCAAGGCGAAGCTGCTGCCCAACCGCAATGTCCGCTCCTTTCAGGACTGGACCGTCAATGCGTTCGGGCACAAGCTTTTCTCGATCTTCTTCAAGACTTACACCGAGAAGGTGTGGGGGATGCCGTGCGATGAAATGTCGGCGGACTGGGCAGCGCAGCGGATCAAGGGCCTGTCGCTCTGGGGCGCGGTCACCGACGGCCTGAAACGCTCGCTCGGCCTCAACAAGAAGCCCAATGACGGCATGGCGACCAAGACGCTGCTGGAAACATTCCGCTATCCCCGCCTTGGCCCCGGCATGATGTGGGAAAAGGCGCGCGATCATGTGGTCGATGGCGGCAATCAGGTGTTGATGGCGCACAGCTTCAAAAGGCTGGAGCAGGACCAGGGTACCGATCGCTGGCGGTTGGTGGCGCAGGGGCCGGAGGGTGAGGTCATCATAAATGCCGCGCATGTCATTTCGTCCGCGCCCATGCGCGAACTGGCCGGGCGCATCCATCCGCTGCCTGCTACCCTGCCTGAGGCGATGGACCTTAAATATCGCGATTTCCTGACCGTGGCGCTGATGGTCAAGGGGAATGATATTTTCCCCGACAACTGGATTTATATCCACGACAGCAAGGTGCAGGTCGGGCGTATCCAGAATTTCCGCAGCTGGTCGCCGGAGATGGTGCCGGACCCGACACTCGCCTGTGTGGGGCTGGAATATTTCTGCTTTGAAGGGGACGGCCTGTGGGCTTCGTCCGACGCTGATCTGGTCGCGCTGGCGACGAAGGAGATGGCGCAACTGGGCCTGTGCAACCCCGGCGATGTCGTGGGCGGCGCGGTGGTGCGGCAGGAAAAGGCCTATCCGGTCTATAACGACGCCTATGCCGCCAATGTGCAGGCGCTGCGCACCGAACTGGAAGCGCGCTATCCCACGTTGCACATGGTCGGTCGCAACGGCATGCACCGCTATAATAATCAGGACCATGCGATGATGACGGCGATGCTGACCGTGCGCAACATCGTTGCGGGCGCACGCATCCATGACGTCTGGTCGGTCAATGAAGATGCCGAATATCATGAGGCCGGGGAAGAAGGTCAGGACGCCGACGCGCAGGCTGCGCTTGCCAGCACCCGCGCCGTCCCGTCGCGCCTGAAGGCTGCCTGATCCGGTGCGCATGTTGGTGGCGCTGGTTTCGCGTCTGATGTTTGCCCGCTATCTGCTGGCCAGCATCTGCGCGCTGTCGAGCGACATGGCGCTTTTCCTGATGCTCGACCATGTCGGCGCCGCCCCCATGCTGGCGGCGTTTGGCGGTTATGCCGTCGGTCTGATTGTCCACTGGACCATCAGCATCCGTTTCGTGTTCGATACCGGCACCGGCCCGACCCACGCGCAGCGCGCCGGGTTCGTGGCGAGCGCCCTGCTGGGGATGGGCATTACCCTTTCCATGGTCGGCGGGCTAAGCCTGATCGGCGTTGCTCCGACGATCGCTAAATTGTTGTCCGTGCCGGTCAGCTTCCTCACCGTTTATGCGATCCGCAAATATGGCGTCTTTGCCCGCGCCTGACGGAAAGCGGGCGGCGCTGCTTGCGCTGCTTGCCTGGCTGCTGTGCAGCGCGGCTATGCTGTGGCTGTTCCGGGGCGATTTCGCCACGCTTGGCTTTCGCGATCCCGATGACGCCATGCGTCTGGTGCAGGTCCGCGACTGGATAGGCGGGCAGGCCTTCTGGGATGTCAGCCAGCATCGCGTGAACCCGCCCATAGGCGGGCCGATGCACTGGTCGCGGATCGTCGATATGCCAATCGCGGCGCTGATCCTGCTGCTGCGCCCGTTGCTGGGCATGGCGACGGCGGAACTGGTCGCCTGCGCCGTCGTGCCGCTGCTGCTGCTGGGCGGGCTGACCGCCGCGCTGTTCGTCGCCACGCGCCGGATTGCCGGGACGATCGTGGCGTTGCTGGCCATCGTCCTGCTGCTGACCGCCCCGTCGATCCTGGTCCAGTTCACGCCGCTCAGAATCGACCATCATGGCTGGCAGATCATGGCCGCCGCGCTGGCACTGGGCGGCGCGATGGACTCGCGCCCGGTGCGCGGGGGCATCGTTGCGGGGCTGGCACTGGCGCTCTGGCTCCAGATTTCGAGCGAAGGCCTGCCCTATGCGGCGCTGTTCGCTGCGCTGTTTGCCCTGCGCCACTGGATCGACCGGGCCGAAACGCCGCGCTTCGTCGGCTTCACTGTCGCACTGGGCGCAGCGGCGCTGATCCCGCTCATCTTGTTGCGTGGGCCATCTGCCGTACTGGCGCGCCAGTGCGACGCGCTCTCCTTCGTCTATGTCTGGCCCTTGGTCGCTCTGGCGGTTGCGACGCCTGCCGCCGCAAGATTGATCGGCCCGTCCACCGCGCTACGCCGCTGCCTGATCGGCGCGATCGGGGGCGGCGCGGCGCTGGCGACCTTCCTGCTGACCGGCGGGGCGTGCCTGTCGGGTGATCCCTTCGCGGCGTTGGGACCGCTGGCCTATAAGCTCTGGTATTTGCAGGTCATGGAGGGGCGGCCGATCTGGGAACAGAGCCGGTTGATGGTGGGCGTCATCCTGCTTCCCTCGCTATTCGGCCTGATTGCCACGCTATTGGCGGCGCGCGCGGCCAGCGGCCCGGTGCGGATGCGCTGGCTGACAATGGTGCTGCTGCTGGCCGGGGCGATGCTGGTCGCGATCATGGTCATGCGGGCCGTGTCCGTGGCGCATCTGTTCGCCCTGCCCGGCACCGCCTGGCTGCTGTTCGCCCTGTTCCGCCGGGTGCAGGCGTCCGCCAGCGCGATGGTGCGGATAGCCGGTTCGGTCGCACTCGTGCTGCTGACTCCGGCTGGTCTCTGCGCGCTGTGGGTGGCGTTGGCCGCAAAGCCCGAATCGGCCCGAGATGCCAGCGCCAATTGCCGCGCGGCCACGGTGCTGGCCCCGCTGCGCACCCTGGCGCCCACGACCCTGTTCGCGCCGATCGACCTTGGCCCCGACATTCTCGTCCAGACCCGCCATAGCGTCATCGGCACTGCCCATCACCGCAATGCAGCGGGGATTACAGCGGTGATCGAAGGCTTTGTCGATGCGCCGGACCAGGCAAGAACAGTGATCGGCGCAACCAGCGCGCGCTATGTCGTGACCTGTGACGGCCTAAACGAATATCGCCTCTATGGCCAAGCCAATGGCAAGGGTTTGGCGGCGATGCTGGCACGCGGCACGATACCGCCATGGCTGGAGCCTCTGCCGACCAAAGGCCCGCTGAAAATCTACCGGATCAGGCCGCCACGAAGCTGAGCGCGACGCCGTTCATGCAATAGCGCAGGCCCGTGGGCTTTGGCCCGTCGTCGAACACATGGCCCAGATGCCCGCCGCAGCGCGCGCAATGAACCTCGGTCCGGGGATAGCCCAGTGCGAAATCGCGACTGGTGCCCACCGCCTTGGGCAGTGGGGCGTAGAAGCTGGGCCAGCCAGTGCCACTGTCGAACTTGGTCTTGGAGCTGAACAATTTTTGTCCGCATCCAGCGCAGGCGAAAATGCCCGCGCGATGTTCCTTGTTGAGCGGGCTGGTGAAGGGATGCTCCGTCGCCTGCCTGCGCAACACATTATAGGCGAGCGGCGATAGCCGCTTGCGCCATTCCGCATCGCTCAGGGCATAAGGATAGGCGGCCTCCGCCGTGCCAAGGCCCAGCCGCCACCAGCCCAGCGCCATCGCGCCGGTCGCTATGCCGCCCAGGAAGAATCGCCGGTTCATGACGCCATTAAACATGGTTCAGCCTGTCGTGTTCCTGAACAGGCGTTTCCACCAGCTGCCGCCCGACTGCATGACATGGCGGCGGAACAGCAGCACGCCCACGCGGATGATCAGCGCCACGAACGCCGCCTGCCACAGCAGCGCCAGCAGATGCGGCCACAGCGCATCGGATTGCGCCGCGCGCGCGATCATCGCGAAGGGTGAACTGAACGGAAAGATCGTCGCCGCGACTTCCGCGGGCGATCCCATATGGTCGACGGCGTAATTGGCGAAAAAGAAGATCAGCATCTGCCCCATGGTCACCGGCATGTTCAGTGTCTGCACTTCGCGCACCGTAGCCGCCTGCGCGCCGATCCCCAGGAACAGCGATCCCAGCAGCGTATAGGCCATGGCGAAATAGAGGGTGGCAAGGATCAGGAATATCGGCCAGCCCACCGCGGGGGCTGGCAGGCTGGACCCGCCCCCATGCAGCGCCAGGAAGATCGCGAAAGCGGTGCCGCCCCAAAAGGCGATGCCGACAAAGCTCATCGCCAGCATCGCCATCAGCTTGCCGAGGAAAATCGCGTCTATCGGTACGGCGGCCGCCAATATCTCTATGATCTTGTTCGTCTTTTCCTCAACCAGATTGGACAGGATCATTCCCGCCAGCAGGATCGTCAGGAAAAACATCACCACCTGCGCCACGCGGCCGATCAGCAACCGCGCCTGCGCCTGCGCGCCAAGGCTCTTGGCGACTTCCTGCCGCTCCACCTGCACGAGCCGCAGCGTATGTTCCGCTTGCGCCGCGCTGGCGATCAGGCTCATATCGCCCTGCAACTTGTCGAGATCTTCCGCTTTGCCGGTCAGGATCGGGTGCGCGACCGATCCGGAAAGGATCGCCACCACCGCCGAATCAGGGCGCGCCAACTGCTCGCGCGGTGCCGGGGTCAGCGGCACGCGCCGCAGCCTGACCAGCGCCTGATCCCCCATCCGTTCGGTCAGACGGGCATGGGCGCGCTCCAGCTTCGCGGCCTCCCCTGCTGGCATGGCGATGCCCACCAGCGGGCGCAGGTCTGTGCTGGCAATCTTCTCGCCCAGGCCGCCAAGGGCCATGCCGATCAGAATGGGCAGCAACGGGCCGAGCAGAAACAGGATGAAGGTGCGCGACAGCACGACGGCGGTGAAGTCCCGCCGGGCGATGACCAGCGCGGCGCGCAGCATCTCTCTCATGCGTCCTGCTCCCGTGCCTGCGCTTCTTCCATCTGGCGCGCGGTCGCGGCACCGGCGATGGCGACGAAGGCGTCGTGCAGGCCCGGCCGTTCGATCGACAGGCTTTCAATTCCCGCCTGCCCATCCAGCAGTGCGCGTAACAGCGGCTCGATCCCGTCATCCGGCAGGGCGAAATGCCATGCGCCATCCTCCACGACGGTATCGGTGGGCAGCGCGCGCCGCCACGCCCCGTCGCTGGCTTTGGTGCGCAGCCGCACCTGCGGGCGTAGCCGATCGCGCGCGTCAGCCACTGTCCCCTCGAACCGGATGCGTCCGCCCGCGACGATGGCGATCCGTTCGCACAGCCGTTCGGCATGGGCGATGACATGGGTGGAAAAGAGGATGGTGACGCCTCGACGCGCCTGCTCACGGATCAGCGCCTCCAGCTTCTCCTGATTGATCGCATCCAGCCCGGAAAAAGGCTCGTCCAGCAGGATCAGCCGGGGTTCGTGGATGATCGTCCCGAACAATTGCACCGTCTGCGCCATGCCCTTGGACAGTTGGCGGATCGGCTTGTCGATCGCGCCGCCCATGCCATGCCCCTCCAGCATCGCCCGCGCCCGTTCGCGGCCCTGCTTCAGCGGCAACCCGCGCAGCGCGCCCATGAAGGCGATCGCCTCAAACGCCTTCATCGACGGATAAAGCCCGCGCTCTTCCGGCAGATAGCCGACCTGCCGCGCCATCCGCAGCGGGGCGGGGTCGCCCAGCAGCGACCGCGTGCCCTCGTCCGGGTCGATGATGCCCAGCAGGGTGCGCAGCAGCGTCGTCTTGCCCGCGCCATTTGGCCCCAGCACGCCATAGATGGACCCGGCAGGCACGGCGATGTCGACGCCGTCGACCGCGCGGAAACTGCCGAATGTCTTGACAAGGCCATGGCCTTCGAGCGCATAGCGGAGGGGCGGGGCCGGAGTGTCGCCGTTCATCCGCTCCTGATAGTGTCCCCCCATGCCAACGCAAATGGAAAGCTTGGAAACCCGTCTGAAGGTGCAGGCCGCGTCGCTGGGCTTTGCCGCCTGTGCCATCGCGCCTGCGGACGTGGCGCCGCAGGCCGGCAAGCGGCTGGGCGAATGGCTGGATGCGGGCCATCATGGCGACATGCTGTGGATGGAGGAGCGTGCGGGACAACGTGGATCGCCGCGCGGCCTGTGGCCGGACGTGCGCAGCGTCGTCATGCTGGGGATGAGCTATGCGCCGGGGCGCGATCCGCTGGCGCTGGCGGACGTGCCGGACCGCGCGCGCATATCCGTCTATGCGCAGGGCAAGGACTATCATGATGTCGTCAAAAAGGGTCTGAAAAGCCTGGCCCGCTGGCTGGTGGATCAGCAACCCGGCGCGCTCAAGGTGTTCGTCGATACAGCGCCAGTCATGGAAAAGCCGCTGGCGCAGGGGGCGGGGTTGGGCTGGCAGGGCAAGCATAGCAATCTGGTCAGCCGCCAGCATGGCAGCTGGCTGTTTCTGGGGGCGATCTACACCGAAATCGCGCTGGAACCCGACGCGCCGGAGGTCGACCATTGCGGCAGTTGCACCGCCTGCCAGACGGCCTGCCCGACCGATGCCTTCCCATCCCCCTATGTCGTCGATGCCCGCCGCTGCATTTCCTATCTGACGATCGAACATAAGGGGCCGATCCCGCACGAACTGCGCGAAGGCATAGGCAACCGCATCTATGGTTGCGACGATTGCCTGGCGGTCTGTCCCTGGAACAAATTTGCCGATCAGGCGGCGGCGAACAAGGCGTTCGTGGGCCGCGCCGAACTCGCCGCGCCTGCCCTTGCCGACCTGCTCGCGCTGGACGATGCCGCGTTTCGCGAAATCTTCTCCGGCTCCCCCATCAAGCGCATCGGCCGCAATCGCATGGTGCGCAATGCGGCGATCGCGGCGGGCAATAGCGGCGACGCGCGCTTGCTCGGCCGGTTGCAGGTGCTGGCGGGCGATGACGATCCGGTGGTCGCGGAAGCGGCGACCTGGGCGATCGGGCGGCTGTCAGTCTAGCGCGCCCGCAATGCCGTCGCGCAGGCCGACGGATCGACATCCGTGCCAGCAGGCGAGCGCGCGTCCACATGGGTGACCACTGGCTCCTTGCCGCGCGCGGGGGCGTAGAGATAGGTGTCTAGGACGCAGCGGCCATTGGCAAATTGCAGCTTGCGCACCGTTGCCTCGCGAATGTCGAGCCGGGGCGTGCCGAACATCTGGGTCAGGGCGCGGGCGTCCGCGCCCATCAGCGGGCCGGGCTTGCCAAAGGCGCTGGCCGGGGGACCGGCGGGCGGGGGGGCGATGCCGGTCTGCGGCACCACGCTGCCAGCGCCGCAGGCGGCAAGCGGCAGCGACAGCAGCGCGATCAGGGTAAGGCGGGGGGCGTTCATACAGGCTTCCTTCTGACGCCGTGCAGCATGTGGACCGCCATAGCCGCGCTCCAGATCGGCGCAAGCAGGTTGACCAGCGGGACAAGGAACAGAAGCGCCGAAGCGAGCCCCAGAAGCCATCGGCTGCCGCGCGGGATCGGCGGATGGCCGGGATGGCGTGGTTCCACCATGTCGGCCAGATCGCGACCCAGCAGATAGGCGTTGAGCGCCAGAAACAGCCCGATCGTCCCCACGCCTGTCACCAGCAGCGCGATATAGGCAGGCAGCGCCAACAGGTTCCAGCCGATCGTCCGCGCGACCGAGGCCAGCGCATAGCGGATGCTGCGCGCCGGTCCGACCGGGCGCGCATGGGCCGCAGCGTCCGGGTAACTGTTGCTCTCGACGGCGACGACAATGTCGTCGGCGAACAGGCCCATCACCGCCATCGCAGTCGCGCGAAACAGCAGCCATCCTGCCGCGACGACGATCAGGGCGGTCGCCGCCGCCTCCGCCAGGCCGCCGCCGCCCCAGCCATAATGGAGGCGCAGCGCATGGAATCCTGCCCACAGCCCCACCGCCAGCAGGGCAAAGACCAGAAGCGTCAGCAACAATGTCTTGACCAGCAGCCGCCTGGCGGCGGCATGGAAGATCAGCGGGAAGGCGCGCAGCGCGGCGGTCAGGACCATCGCGTCCTTATCCTGCCTGTCGCGAGGCCCGTCAATCGCACGCTGTTGCATGGCGACACGCGCGCCGATAGAGACGGCACCCGGACATTCCCCGTACCATAAGGATATTGCGTGACCGCTTCCGCTTCAGTTTCGGCCCCGACGCTTGACGTCGTCGCCATCGGCAACGCCATTGTCGATGTTCTCGCACGCAGCGATGACGCCTTTCTGGCCGAACATGCGCTGACCAAGGGCGGGATGCAGCTGATCGACGCCGATATGGCCGAAGCGCTCTATGCCGACATGCCCCAGGCCAAGGAAATCAGCGGCGGATCAGCCGCCAACACGCTGGCGGGGCTTGCCGCGCTGGGCAAGACGTGCGGCTTTATCGGCCAGGTGAATGACGATCAGCTGGGCACGGTATTCGCCCATGACGTTCGCGCGCTCGGCATCCGGTTCGACACACCGGCGATGACTGGCGACGTGCCTACCGCCCGCTGCCTGATTCTGGTGACCCCCGACGCGCAGCGTACGATGAACACCTTTCTGGGCGCATCGCAATTTTTGCCCGAAGCCGCGCTCGACCTCGACATGATCCGGTCGGCCGGCATCCTTTATCTGGAAGGCTATTTGTGGGACCCGCAGCAGCCGCGCGCGGCGATGCGGGCGGCGATCGACGCGGCGCGCGGTGCGGGGCGCAAGGTCGCCTTCACCCTGTCCGACAATTTCGTCATCGACCGGCATCGCGCCGATTTTCTGGACCTGATCGATCATGGCCAGATCGACATCCTTTTTTCCAATGAAGGCGAAATCCAGTCGCTCGCGCAGATCGACGATTTCGACAAGGCCGTGGCGACGATGGCGGCCAAGGTGCCGGTGCTGGTGTCGACCCGCAGCGAAAATGGTGCGGTCGCGATCGTCGATGGCATGCGTTACGAGGCACCCGCCGCGCCGGTCGCGCAGATCATCGACACGACGGGCGCTGGCGATCTGTTCGCCGCCGGTTTCCTTGCCGCCCATATCGATGGCCGCAGCGTGGCCGATTGCCTGGCATTGGGTGCAGCGGCGGCGGCCGAAGTCATCTCCCACTGGGGCGCGCGACCGGAGGATGATCTGGGCGTGATCCGCGACAGGCTGTTCGCCTGATCAGTCCGCCTTGCGCTTGCGGAACAGGGTGCGGTCATCGGGGCCAAAGCCCCAGCGCCAGATGACCACGCCATAAGCGCCCAATATCGCCCAGACGCCGACGACCAGTTCGACCCATTCCAGGCGCGGCGGCAGGGCGACGAAGGCCGCGCCGACGATGCAGGCAACGCCTGCTGCGCTGAGCAATGGCCAGCGCCAGGCGTTGATCGGCGCATCGAGCAGTCGCGCGAGCAGCCGCGCCTTGACGAAGGCGCCGACCGCCAGCGCAAGGCACAGCGCCAGCGCCGGGGCGGCGGCGACCGCCATGACCGGGAGGCCAAGTCGACGGGCGAGCAGGATCAGCGCGAAGCTGAAAACGGCCTGACAGCCGATCATGCCGAGCGAGATCATCAAATTGCGGTGGCGCGCGATATAGACCAGCGCTGATTCGCTGACGACTGCGGTGGCGGCGATCACTTCGGCCAGCAGCAGGAAGGCCAGCGCCCCGGTGCCGCTGACGAAATGCGGGCCAACCAGCCCCATCACCGCTTCGCCGGGGATGCCGAGTGCCAGCGCAATTCCGGCCTGCGCGGCGATGATCCAGAACCCGACCTGGCTGACCTGCCGCGCGATCCCGGCCAGATTGCCCTCCGCCAGATTGCGGGTGATGACCGGGCCCAAAATCGGGTCGAAGCTGGTCTTGAGCTTCTGCGGCAGCGATGCGACCTGTTGCGCGACATAATAGATGCCGATGACCGCCGGGCTGACGAACAGGCCCAATATGGCCATGTCGAGCCGCCGCGATCCCCATTCCACCCCGTCGGCCGCCGCCAGCGGCAGGTTGCGCCGCGCCAGCCGCCATAGTCGGCCAGAATCAGGCCGCCAGCCCACAGGCAGGCCATAATGGCGCGCCATCGGAATGATGGAGGCGATGAAGGCGGCGATCATCGACACGGCGTAGGACAGGATCAGCCCGTCACGGGTCGAATAAAAGGCGAAGGCGAAGGCGCCGATGCTGATGGCCCAGGGTTCTATGATAGAGCGCGCCCGCACTGTCGCGCCAACGTCGAATTTATAGGCGCAGGCGGCCAGCGCCACGTCCGACCCGGCAACCGCGATGACGACCAGCGCCAGCAGCCGGTCGAGGCCGTTGATGCCGCTATTGGGGAACATGGCCTGCGGAAAGGCGACCAGCAGGCCAGCGCCCGCCAGCGCGGCGATCATCGTCACCAGCATTGCGTCGGTGACGACATGGGCGTGGGGCCGTTCGGTCTGGCTGAGCGCTCCCGCCAGCCCGCGTTTCAGCCCCAGCGTCGCGAGTTGCGCGACAAATTCCACCACCAGCACGGCATAGGCGAAGCGGCCCAGCGCTTCGGCGCCATAGACGCGACCGGCGATGAACAGGAAGGGCAGCCGCGCGGCCAGGCGAAGAAGGAAGCCGAACACATTGGTCCGCCCGCCCTTCGCCAAGGCGGCGATGTCATCCTCGTCCTTAGGCGCAGGATGCTGCCCGGCCAATCGATTCCCCTCTGTCGTCGCGTCTGTTGACCCAAATGTAGCCATGATGGTGCGGGCGCGCGATGGCTTATTCGGGCCGCAACGGGCGCGCGAGCAGCGCGTCGATCACGGTGCCGAGCGGCGCAGCGTCGGCCAGCAGGGCGCAGACCGCTTCGACCACCGGCATTTCGACCCCTGCCGCGCGCGCCGCATCGCGCAGCACCGGGGCGGTAAACGCGCCTTCGGCCACGGTACGGCGGTTGGACAGGAGTTCAGCGGCGCTACGCCCTTCGCCCAGCCCCTTGCCCAGCGAGAAGTTGCGCGAATTGGTGGAGGAACAGGTCAGCACCAGATCGCCCAGCCCCGATAGTCCGGCCAGCGTCTCCGCCCGCGCCCCGCGCGCCAGGCCAAAGCGCGTCATTTCGGCAAAGCCCCGGCTGATCAGCGCCGCGCGGGCGTTAAGGCCCAGACCCGCGCCGTCCGCCACGCCACAGGCGATCGCCAGCACATTCTTGACCGCGCCCCCGATTTCCGCGCCGGTGACGTCGTCGGACAGATAGGGCCGGAACGCCGGGCGGGCGATCCGCGCCGCCAGTTGCGCGCCCAGCACGGCATCGTCGCACGCCAATGTGATCGCGGTCGGCAACCCTTTGGCCACTTCATGGGCGAAGGTCGGGCCGGACAGGACGGCGATGGGCGATGTCGGCTGCACGGCGCGCGCCACTTCACCCATCAGCAGGCCGGAGCCGGCCTCGATCCCCTTGGAACACAGGACCAGCGGCACACCGGCTGGAGCCTGGCGGACGACATCGCGCAGATGTTGCGCCGGGCTGACCACCAGCACCATGTCGCAATCGCCCAGGTCGGCCATCGCGCCGGTCGCCCGGATCGACGGGGCTAGCTTGATACCGGGCAGATAGAGCGGATTTTCGTGCCCGCCATTGATCGCGTCGACCACTTCGGTCTCCAGCGCCCACAGCGTCACGGCCTGTCCGTCGGCGGCGAGCAGCTGCGCCAGCGCCGTGCCCCATGCGCCGGCTCCGATGACGCCCGCCTTCATGCCTTGCCCATTCATGCTTTCACTCCGGCGCCACGCGCCTTTTCCGCTGCGGGATCCAATGGCCAGCGCGGCCGGGCGGGAACGGTCAGATCGTCGATCAGTCCTGCGGCGAAGCGCTCCGCCCCGGCCCAGGCGATCATCGCTGCATTGTCGGTGCACAGCCACAAGGGCGGCGCGGCGAAGGGCAGGCCATGGTCCGCCGCCAGCTGTTCGAGCGCCGCGCGGATCGCCTGATTGGCTGCGACGCCGCCCGCCACGACCAGCGCGGTCATGCCGTCCGCCTGCGTCAGCGCGCGGCGGGTGCGGTCGATCAGGCAGTCGATCACCGCCTGCTGGAAACTCGCCGCAATGTCCGGTTGCGAATATTGCCCGGACTGGACCGCGCGCATGACCGCGCTTTTCAGGCCCGCGAAGGAGAAATGCGGTTCCGCCGTGCCGAGCAGCGGGCGGGGCAGGGGAACGGCCCTGGGATTGCCCTGCGCCGCCGCCTTTTCCACCTGCGGGCCGCCGGGATAGCCAAGCCCCAGCAGCTTGGCGGTCTTGTCGAACGCCTCGCCCGCCGCATCGTCGATCGTGGTGGCCAGACGCGCATAGTCGTCGGGGCCGCGCACCAGCAAAATCTGGCAATGGCCGCCCGACACCAGCAAGAGCAGGTAGGGGAATTGCAGCGTCCGGTTGGACAGGCGGGGCGAAAGGGCGTGGCCCTCCAGATGATTGACCGCGATCAACGGCTTGCCCGCCGCATGGGCCAGCGCCTTGGCCGTCACCAGACCCACCATCACCCCGCCGATCAGGCCCGGCCCGGCGGTCGCGGCGATCACATCGACCTGATCGAGCGTCATATCCGCATCCGTCAGCGCGGCTTCGATCAGGGGCGCCAAGGCCTCAACATGGGCGCGGGCGGCGATTTCCGGCACGACGCCGCCATAGGGGCGGTGCGCCTCTTCCTGCGTGGCCAGCCGATGCGCCAATATCCTGCCGTCGGCCGTCACCAGTGCCGCTGCGGTTTCATCGCAGCTCGATTCCAGGCCAAGGATGATTGTCATTGCCGCTTCCATCTAATGCCCGTGCCCATTAGAGCAAGCCGCATATGATTTTGTTCGACCGACCGTTGCGCCTCGGCACCAGGGGTTCGCCCCTTGCGCTGGCCCAGGCCCGCATGACCGCCCGCGCTTTGTGCGATACCCATGGCTGGCCCGATAGCGCCGTGGCCATCGTCACCGTCCAGACCAGTGGCGACCGGATACAGGACCGCGCACTGGCGGAAATTGGCGGAAAGGCGTTATGGACCAAGGAATTGGACCGTGCGCTGGCGGAGGGTGACATAGATTTCGCCGTCCACAGCATGAAGGATGTGGAAACGCTGCGCCCCGCCGCGATGCGTATCGCCGCAATGCTGCCGCGCGCCGATGTGCGCGACAAGCTGGTCGGGGCAGACAGTTTCGACGCGCTGCCCGACAATCCGGTGGTCGGCACCAGTTCGCCGCGCCGCGCCGCGCAGGTGGCGCGGTTGCGACCGGACGCCACCATCACGCTGTTCCGGGGCAATGTCGCGACACGGCTCGCCAAGCTGGCGGCGGGCGAAGTTCATGCGACGCTGCTGGCGGCGGCGGGGCTGGACCGGCTGGGGCAGGGGGAGGTCGGCATCACGATTCCCTTCGACACGATGCTGCCCGCCCCATCGCAGGGGGCGGTCGGGATAGAGACGCTGGCCGACAATGAAGCCGTGCTGGCGGCGCTGGCCGCGATCAGTGACGCCGATACGTTCGATTGCGTCATGGCCGAACGGAACGTGCTGATGGGTCTGGGCGGCACTTGCCATTCGCCGATCGCCGCGCTGGCGCTGGTGGATGGCGACCGGCTGCACCTTCGCGCAGAGATCATCAGCCCCAACGGGCAGGAGACGGTACGCGATGAAGCGCGGATCGACCGGCATGACAGCGATGCCGCGCAGGCGATGGGTCGATCGCTGCTGGACCGGGCCAGCCCGGCGCTGCGGTCCCTGTTCGAGGGATGAGGCGGGTTATTGTCCTGCGGCCCGAACCGGGGGCGGGCAGGACGGCGCAGGCCGTGGCGCGGCTGGGATGGGAGGCGGTCGTGCATCCGTTGTTCGCGCCCCAGGCGCTGGAATGGACGCCGCCGCCTGCCGGGGATTTCGACGCGCTTTTGATGACCAGCGCCCATGCGGCGCGGCTGGCGGGTCCGGCACTGGCGGCCTATCACGGACTGCCCGCTTATGCGGTGGGCAGCGCGACGGCGGCGGCCATGCGGGCGCAGGGCTTTGACGGGGTGAGCGCAGGCGATGCCGACGCCAGCACGATCGCCGCGCGGATCGCAACCGAGGGCCATCGCACGGTGCTGCATCTGGCGGGCACGACGGTTGCGCCCATGGCGACAGGATCGCTGCATGTCAGGCGGATCGCGGTGTATAGCATGACCAGTCTGCCGCCCGATCCCGCGCTGTTGGACGATGCGACGCCGGGATCGGTGCTGCTCGTCCATTCCCCGCGTGCGGGCGAGCGGCTGGCGGAGCAGGTCGCGCCGACTGCGCGTGCTGCGCTGCATATCGTGGCCATCAGCCCCAAAGCGCTGGCGGCGTGCGGAAGCGGCTGGGCCAGCGGTCATGCGCCCGACCAGCCGGGGGATGACGACATGCTGGCTCTCTTGCGCGGTTTGTGCGAATGACGGATGTCATGACAGGCAAGAGGGGCAGCATGAGCGACGAGGATGGCCTTGGCAGCATGACCCCGACCCCGCCTTCCGCCCGGCGACGGAGCATGGTGCCGCTGCTGGTTTTGATCCTTCTGGCCTTTGTGGTGGGGGTTGGCGTCACCATCTGGGCCTGGCCGCAAATCCAGAGCCGCATGGACGAACCGCAGCCACAGGCGGCCAGCATGGCCCCGCCACAGGCCAGCACTGTCCCGCGGACCCTGACGCAGCGCTCCTTGTCCATTGACGCCGCGCAGATGCTCGACGCGCGCGTGGTGCAGCTGGAGGAGCGGTTGACACGCATCACCGTGGAGGCGCAGGCGGCGTCGGGCAATGCTGCGCGAGCGGAGGGGCTGCTGGTCGCCTTCGCCGCGCGCCGGGCGCTCGATAGCGGGACGCCATTAGGCTATATCGAAGGGCAGTTGCGGCTCCGCTTCGGCCAGGCCCAGCCGCGCGCGGTCGCGACCATCATCAATGCCGCGCGGGAGCCGGTGACACTGGCCGACTTGCGCGGGGGGCTGATCGACATTGGCGAGCGGGCCACGACGCCGCCTGCCAATGCGAGCTGGTGGAGCGCGCTGGAACATGAAGCGCGCGAACTGGTGACGATCCGCCGGGCGTCGTCTCCTTCGCCCCGTCCGCAGGCCGGGTTCGACCGGGCAATCCACTATCTTGACGGCGGGCGGGTCAATGCCGCGCTGGCAGAGGTCGAGCGGCTGCCAGGCCGTGCGGCCGCTGATCGCTGGATCCAGCTTGCCCGCCGCTATCTGGAGGCGCGCCGCGCTCTTGACCTGATCGAAACGGCAGCCATATTGGAACCGCGCGTGTTGCGCAGTGCGGAGGGCGCGCCGGTCGCGCAGACGTCGCCGCTTGCCCCCTGATCCGATATTGCGATAAACAGTTTATCAGTTGCGACGAAACCGATGGACGCGGACGGCGTTTGTCACGACAGTGTCATCTTTGCCTCCAGGCCAAAGGGATTTTGTCGTCGTGCCTCCTTATGCTGCCGTCACCACTTTCTGGAAGGATCGCCTGGCGTCCGGCCCCCGTGCCGCCCGGCCTTCGATTCAGCATCTGGTCGGCAATATGGCGCTGCCCTTCGATCTGGCGCGGACGCGGGCGCAGGCCGATATATTGGCGCGGACGATACAGGGCGATGGTCGCACGCTGCTGCTGATTCCAGGCCTGCTGGCATCGGATGCGCGAATGGAGCCGATGCGCGCGATCCTCAACAAGGCCGGATTTGATGCCCATCATTGGGGCATGGGGCGCAATTATGGCCCGAAGCCGGACAGCCTGGACGCGATCGACCGGCGGGTGGACGAAATAAGGCGGACGACCGGCGGGCCGGTGACGCTGGTCGGCTGGAGCCTTGGCGGACTATATGCGCGCGAATATGCCAAGCTGGCGACGGCCAAGGTCGGCGGCGTGGTGACGCTGGGCACGCCTTTTTCCGGCGACCCGCGTGCCAATCATGCCTGGCGGCTGTATCAGCTGGTGTCAGGTACGCCGGTCGATCGCCCGCCCTTTCCCTGCATGCGGGAGGTCAAGCCGCCCGTTCCGACCGTGGCGCTCTGGTCGCGGCGCGACGGGGTGGTCCTGCCCGAATGCGCCAAGGGGCGCCGGGGGGAGCGGGATAGCGCGATCGAGGTGGATTGCACCCATATGGGTTTCGCGGCCGCCCCGGAAGGCATCGCCGCCGTGGGCAAGGCGCTGGCCTTGACGCGCGCCTGAGGCGATCCAGGCCCGCGTAGAGCGGATCGGATCGCCTTTAGGTTCGCAGCCGGGCCAGGGCTTCGTCCCGCCCAATCAACGGCAGCAATTGTCCCATGTCCGGCCCGTGATCCAGCCCGGTCAGCGCGCGACGCAGCGGCAGGAACAGCGCCTTCCCCTTGCGACCGCTTTCCTCCTTCAGCGCATGGGTCAGCGTGCGCCAGATGTCGGCGTCGAAGGGGGCATCCGTTAGGATGGCGTGGGCGCGGGTCAGGAAGGCGCGGTCGTCCGGATCAGGCGCGGGCGCGTCCACGGGACCTGTGACGATCCGCCACCAGTCGGCGGCACCCGCAACCGTCTCCAGATTGGGACGGATGGTGTCCCATGCCTGGCCATCCATGCCATCGGGCAGACGGGTGGCAACCGCCTCATATGGCAGCAGATGAACGATCTTCTGGTTGAGAGTGGCGAGTTCGCCTTCATCGAAGCGGGCTGGGGCGCGGCCAAAATGGGCAAAGTCGAAACTGTCGACCAGCGGCTGCATGTCCGCGAACGGCTCGATGGGTTGCGAACTGCCCAGTCGCGCCAGCAGCGAGGCGATGGCGGCAGGCTCCAGCCCGATTTCGCGGAAATGGGCGACGCCGAGCGAACCCAGCCGCTTGGACAGCTTGCCCTCGCTTCCCGTCAGCAACGCTTCATGGGCAAAGGCCGGGAGCGGCGTGCCCAAGGCCGTGAACATCTGGATTTGTGTCGCGGTGTTGGACACATGATCCTCCCCGCGCAGGACGTGGGTGACGCCCATGTCAATGTCGTCGATCACCGAAGGGAGCATATAGAGCCAACTGCCATCGGCGCGGCGAATGACCGGATCGGACAATGTTTTGGGGTCGAAACGCTGCTCGCCGCGGATGAGGTCGGTCCAGACGATGGGCTGGTCATGGTCCAGCTTGAAACGCCAGTGGGGCGCGCGCCCTTCGGCTTCATAGGCGGCGATCTGATCCGGCGTCAGCGTCAGCGCGGCGCGATCATAGACCGGCGGCAGGCCGCGCCCCAGCAGGATTTTGCGCCGAAGCTCCAGTTCCTGTTGCGTCTCATAGGCGGGATAGACATGGCCCGACGCCCTGAGCGCCTCGAACCGCGCTTCATAAAGGGCGAAGCGGTCGGACTGCTTCGCTTCGGCGTCCCAACGGAGCCCCAGCCATTGCAGGTCGGCGCGGATGGCATCGGCATATTCGGTGCGTGAGCGTTCGAGGTCGGTATCGTCGAGCCGCAGGAGAAATTGCCCGCCGCTTTTTTGCGCCCACAGCCAGTTATGCAGCGCGGCGCGGATATTGCCGACATGAAGGTGGCCGGTGGGCGAGGGGGCGAAGCGGGTGATGACGGTCATGTTTATCACTCATTCCCCGTTCGGTTCGAACGGAGGTTGTTAAAGGGTGCGAAATGCGTTGGTGATCGGATAGCGCCGGTCGCGGCCGAAATTGCGGCTGCCCAGTTTGACGCCGGGCGGGGACTGGCGGCGTTTATATTCCGCGACATAAAGCAGCCGTTCGATCCGCGCGACCGTATCGCGATCGAAACCGCGCGCGACCAGTTGTTCCACCGACAATTCCTCCTCCACCAGGCCATAGAGGATCGGGTCCAGCACCTCATAGGGGGGCAGGCTGTCATCGTCGCGCTGGTCGGGGCGCAGTTCGGCGCTTGGCGGCTTGGTGATGACCCTTTCGGGCATGACCGGGCCGGCGGGGCCAAAGCCTTCGCCCAGCGTCGGGACATTGTCGTTGCGCCAGCGGCAGAGGTCGAACACCGTGGTCTTATAGGCGTCCTTCAACACCGAATAGCCGCCCGCCATGTCGCCATAAATGGTGGCGTAGCCGACCGACATCTCGCTCTTGTTGCCGGTGGTCAGCAGCATGTGGCCGAATTTGTTGGACAGCGCCATCAGCGTTACGCCCCGGATACGCGACTGGATATTTTCCTCGGTCAGGTCGCGCTGGCGACCCGCAAACACTTCGCCCAGCATCGTGTCGAACGCGCCGACTGCCGGTTCGATGGGGATAGTGTCGTACCGCACGCCCAGAAGCCGCGCGCATTCGACGGCATCGTCCAGGCTTTCCTGACTGGTGAAGCGCGACGGCATCATCACACACCAGACGCGATCGGCCCCCAGCGCATCGACCGCGACTGCGGCGGAGAGCGCCGAATCGATCCCGCCCGACAGGCCCAGCACCACGCCGGGAAAGCGATTGCGGTTCACATAGTCGCGCAGGCCCAGCACCATCGCATTATAAATGTCGGCAGGCCGCTCATCCAGAACATGGACCTCGCCGGGCAGGCAGACCCACTGGCCGTCCCATTTTTCCCAATGGGTCAGCACCAGCGCTTCTTCCCAGTCAGGCATTTGCTGAGCGATGCCAAAATCGGCGTTCATCACGAAGGACGCGCCGTCGAACACCAGTTCATCCTGCCCGCCGACGCGGTTGAGATAGGCCAGCGGCAGGCCGGTTTCGCGCACCCGCGCGCCCGCCACCATGGTCTGGCGGCGGTCATCCTTGTCCACCTCATAGGGGCTGCCATTGGGGCTGATCAAAATCTCCGCCCCTTCCGCTTTCAGATGCGCGGTGACGAAGGGGAACCATATATCCTCGCAGATCGGTACGCCGATCTTCACCCCGCGAAAGGCGATCGGCGCGGGCAGCGGGCCGGGGGCGAACAGGCGTTTTTCGTCGAACGTGCCATAATTGGGCAGTTCGCGCTTCTGCCGGATCTGGGTGACTGCGCCGCCTTCCAGCAACGCGACGACGTTGAACAGGACGCCCTGGGCGGCAACCACGGTGCCGACCAGCATCGCCGGGCCGCCATCCGCCGTCGCCTGCGCCAGCCGGTCCAGCTCCTGATTCGCGCGCTCGACCAAAGCGGGTTTCAGCACCAGATCTTCGGGCGGATAGCCGATCAGCTGCAATTCGGGATAGACGATCAGGTCCGCGCCCACGGCCCTGTCCCGCCATGCCAGCATCGCGTCGGCATTGGCGGCAAGGTCGCCCACCGATTGGGTCATCTGGGCAAGGGCGATCACGAGTTTGTCGGTCATGGTCGGGCCGTTAGAGCATTTTGCCGCCACGCGCAAAAGCGCCTTTCCAGCAGGAACGGACGCGGCTAAAGGGGCGGCGTTTTCACGCAGCGTCATCAATTCGTCACGCCGCCAAATAGCAGGGGAACTTGGCCATGAAGCTCATGACCGGCAATTCCAACAAGCCGCTCGCGGCCGCCATCGCCGATTATATCGAAATTCCCCTGACCGACGCCAGCGTCCGCCGCTTCGCCGATGAGGAAGTGTTCGTGGAAATCCACGAAAATGTCCGGGGTGAGGATGTGTTCGTGATCCAGTCCACCAGCTATCCGACCAACGATAATCTGATGGAATTGCTGATCATGATCGATGCGCTCAAGCGCGCATCGGCCAAGCGTATCACCGCGGTCGTCCCCTATTTCGGCTATGCCCGGCAGGACCGCAAGCCCGGCCCGCGCACGCCCATCAGCGCCAAGCTGGTCGCCAACCTGATTACCAAGGCAGGTGCCGACCGCGTCCTGTCGGTCGATCTGCACGCGGGACAGATTCAGGGTTTCTTCGACATTCCGACCGATAACCTGTTCGGTGCGCCGGTCATGTCGGCCGACATTCAGGCGCGCTTTGGCGATCGCAACATCATGGTCGTGTCGCCCGACGTCGGCGGCGTGGTGCGCGCGCGGGCGCTGGCCAAGCGGCTCGACAATGCCCCGCTTGCCATCGTCGACAAGCGCCGCGAGCGCGCGGGCGAATCGGAAGTCATGAACATCATCGGTGACGTGTCGGGCCGTTTCTGCGTGCTGATCGACGACATCGTCGATTCGGCGGGGACGCTGTGCAACGCGGCGAGCGCATTGAAAGCCGCAGGGGCAGAGGAAGTCGTCGCCTATGTCAGCCATGGCGTGCTGTCGGGCGGCGCGGTCGCGCGGGTCGAGGCGTCGGACCTGCTGGAACTGGTGATCACCGATTCGATCCAGGGGACGGACGCGGTCAACAATGCCGCCCATATCCGCCACCTGCCGATCGCCCCTTTGCTGGGCGAGGCGATCAAGCGGATTGCGGACGAAAGTTCGGTGTCCAGCCTGTTCGATTGAGGGGTCTAACCTGCTGGCAGCAGTACCAGCGGCAAGGACAGGATCATGATCAGCGCGGCCACGACGCGCTGGCCGCGTGATATGCCAAGCGGCTTGCCCTGCCAGATCATGGGGCAAGCCAGCACTGCGAGCGCGATCAGCAGGTTGGACAGGGTGGCCGCGCCGCCGACCGGCATGTCCTGCCGCAGCGCAAGCCCTGCGAACAGGCCGACAAAACTCAAAAACCAGCCGATCAGCGCCATGCGCCCGCTCCCGCCATCCAGTCCCCAAGACTAGCGCGACGAGGTTGCCGAAGGCTTAAGCGGCCCAGGGATCGTAGCTGCCAAAGCTCCAGACATTGCCTTCCGGGTCGAGCGCGCTGTATCCGCGCCCCGGATAACCGTCATTATCATGCGGCTCATCGACCACCACGGCGCCTTCGTTGCGGGCATGGAGGCAATGGGCATCGACATCGGGCACCACGACATAGACGCACCCCGTCACCCCGCCCAGGTCGCGCGCGGTGGACCATGTGTAGAGCGATTCGGCGGCCATGTCCTGCACACTGCCGAGCATCACCATGCCGTCATTCAGCACCAGTTGGGCATGGTGGATGATGCCGGGGTCGGCATCATCGGCATAGACGGCGTGGCGCACGAAACCGAAGGCTTCGCACAGAAAGTCGATAGCGGCGGGGGCATCGGCATAGCGCAGGCATGGGATAACGGGCGAACCGGGCATTTTTCCCTCCTTCTCCATAGATCCGCAGTCTAGCGCAACGGCCGCGCAGCCGCTAGGCGAAGGGCATGACCACCCGTGATGATCTGGCCCTGGCCAACCACCTTGCCGACGCCGCCGGCGCGGCGATCCGCCCCTTTTTCCGCGCCCGCTATGACATGGAATATAAGGCGGACAAATCGCCGGTGACGCAGGCCGATCGCGCAGCAGAGGCGGCGATTCGAGCGATTTTGGAGAAGGAGCGTCCGGGCGACGGCATCATTGGCGAGGAATATGGATCGGTGCGGGAAGGCGCCGAGCGGGTGTGGATACTCGACCCCATCGACGGCACCCGCAGCTTCATCGCCGGGCGGCCGATCTTTGGCACGCTGATCGCGCTGACACAGGGCGGCTGGCCGACGATCGGCGTCATTGACCAGCCGATCGCCAATGAACGCTGGGCCGGGATGGCCGGGCAGCCGACGACGTTCAATGGCCAGCCGGTTCGCACCCGCGTCTGCCGCGCACTGGAGGGGGCAGGCATTGCGACGACCAGCCCGCACCTCTTCGACGATGGCGATGTGCCTTATTATATGGCGCTGGTCGCGGCGGTTTCCGGTGGATCGCCGCGTCAGGGGCCGGTCTATGGCGGCGATTGCTATAATTACGGTCTGGTTGCGTCCGGCTTCCTCGACATCGTGATCGAATCGGGTCTGCAATCCTATGATTTTGCCGCGCTGGTGCCAGTGGTCGAGGGCGCGGGCGGGTTGATGTGCGACTGGAATGGCGAGCCGCTGACGGCGGACAGCGATGGGCGTGTTCTGGCGCTGGGCGATCCGGCCCGGCTGGAAGATGTGCTGGAAGCGATGGCTGGGGCGACAGACCATCATCATCATTGAAATTCCGCGAATCGCTTGCCTTTCCGTGCATACCCGCCTATGCGCGCCCTTCGCGATTCAGTGGGACCGCCCGGCTAACTAGGGCTGCCGGGGCTGTCTGCAATCGTCGCGCTACGCAAAGGAGACGAAAATGCCCAAGCTCAAGACCAAGAGCGGTGTGAAGAAGCGCTTCAAGTTCACCGCTTCCGGCAAGGTCAAGCACGGCGTCGCTGGCAAGCGTCACCGCCTGATCAGCCACAACGCCAAATATATTCGCCAGAACCGTGGTACTTCCGTGCTGTCCGATGCCGACGTGGCTCACGTCCGCCTCTGGGCACCCTACGGCCTGAAGTAAGGAGTAAGGGACAATGGCACGCGTCAAACGGGGTGTAACCACCCGCGCCAAGCACAAGCGGATTCTGGAACAGGCGAAGGGCTATTATGGCCGTCGCAAGAATACCATCCGCGTCGCCCGTCAGGCGGTCGAAAAGGCCGGCCAGTACGCCTACCGCGATCGCAAGGTCAAGAAGCGCAGCTTCCGTGGCCTGTGGATCCAGCGCATCAACGCGGGTGTCCGCGCTGAAGGCCTGACCTATTCGCAATTCATGCACGGCCTGAAGCTGGCCGGCGTGCAGCTGGACCGCAAGGTTCTGGCCGACATTGCGATGCACGAAGGCGAGGCGTTTAGCGCCATCATCGCCCAGGCCAAGGCTGCGCTGCCCGCAGCATAAGGCCGGTCGGTCGCAAGATCGTCAAAAGGGCGCCGGGGCAGATGCTTCCGGCGCCCTTTTTGTTTGTTGCGATCCTACTAACCCGTTCGCCCTGAGCGAAGTCGAAGGGCACCACCGAACGGAGTGAGGCGCCTTCGCTACGCTCAGGCGGGGGCTTCGACAGGCTCAGCCCGAACGGATTTGGGGTTGGCCGGACATCAAAAGGACCAACCCGATGTCGCTGCATCTCTGGTGGCTATATGTGACTGCCGTGTTCCTGATCTCCGCCACGCCGGGGCCGAACATGCTGCATGTGATGACGCAGAGCATTGCCCATGGCCCGCGCCGTGCGCTGGCGACCATGGCGGGTCTGATGAGTGCGGTGCTGCTGTGCCTGATCGCGTCGGCGCTGGGACTTGGGGCGTTGCTCAAGGCTTCGCCGCGCCTGTTCGACGTGCTGCGCTATGCCGGGGTCGCCTATCTGGTCTGGCTGGGGATCAAGGCATGGCGCGCGCCAGTCGGCCTTGCCGCCACCGCCGCGCCTGCACGGTCCCATCATGCGCTTTATGCGACCGGGCTTTTGACCGGATTGTCCAATCCCAAGCTGATCATCTTTGCGGCGGCCCTGTTCCCGCAGTTCATCGACACAGACCGTCCGTTCGGGGTGCAGCTGGCGATCCTGGTGGTCAGTTTCGTGGTGATCGAAAGCTTTTGGTACAGCATTTACGCGCTCGGCGGGGTCAAGCTGGCCCGCTGGCTGGAGCCGGTGAACCGCCAGCGCCTGTTCAACCGGGCGAGCGGCGTGATGTTCGTTGGCTTTGGCGGCGCATTGCTGGGCGCGCGGGCGTAAGCCTTCCATTGCGCGGCGCGTCTCGCTAAGGCGCGGCAATATTTCCGCTTCTCAGGAATGACATCAGATGACAGACATTAGCGCATTGAAAGCCGGGCTGATCGCCGACATTGATGCCGCAGACACGCTGGACGCGGTGGAAGCGCTCCGCGTCGGCGCGCTGGGCAAGAACGGCGTCGTGACCGGGCTGCTCAAGACGCTGGGCGCCATGTCGCCGGACGAGCGGCTGGAAAAGGGGCCGCCGATCCAGGATCTGCGCGAATCCGTGACCGCCGCGATTGTCGCGAAGAAGGCGGCGCTGGAGCAGGCGGCGCTGGATGCGCGTCTGGCGTCGGAAAAGATCGACATGACGCTGCCCGCCGATGTGGGGCCGCAAGGGTCGGTGCATCCGGTTTCGCAGGTGATGGACGAACTGGCGGAAATCTTCGCGGATCTGGGCTTTTCGGTCGCGACCGGGCCGGAGATCGAGGACGACTGGCATAATTTCACCGCGCTCAACATTCCTGAGACGCATCCTGCGCGTGCGATGCACGACACTTTCTACTTCCCCGACGAGGAAGGTCAGAAGCGGATGCTGCTGCGCACCCATACATCGCCGGTGCAGATTCGCACGATGATGACGCAGGCGCCGCCGATCCGCATCATCGCGCCCGGCCGCGTCTATCGCAGCGACAGCGATGCCACCCACACGCCGATGTTCCACCAGATCGAGGGGCTGGTGATCGACAAGGGGATCACGCTCGGCCATCTCAAATGGACGCTGGAGACCTTCCTGAAGGCCTTTTTCGAGCGCGAGGATATCGTGCTGCGGCTGCGCCCCAGCTATTTCCCCTTCACCGAACCCTCTGTCGAGGTCGATGTCGGCTATACGCTGGTGAACGGCCAGCGTGTGATCGGCGGCGACGGCGATGCAGCGGATGGCGGCTGGCTGGAGGTGCTGGGCAGCGGCATGGTGAACCGTCGCGTGATCGAGGCATGCGGACTGGACCCTGACGAATGGCAGGGCTTTGCCTTTGGCACCGGGGTCGATCGCCTCGCCATGCTCAAATATGGGATGAACGATTTGCGTGCCTTCTTCGACGGCGACCTGCGCTGGCTCAAACATTATGGTTTTTCAGCGCTGGACGTACCCACGCTGAGCGGAGGAGTGGGCGCATGAAGTTCACACTGAGCTGGCTCAAGACGCATCTCAAGACCGATGCCGACCTGGCCACCATCCTCAAGACGCTCAACGCCATCGGGCTGGAGGTCGACGGTGTCGAAAATCCGGCAGAAAAGCTGGGTGGCTTCAAGATCGCGAAGGTCTTGACCGCCGATCGTCACCCGCAGGCCGATAAACTGCAGGTTCTGACCGTCGATCATGGCGATGGCGCACCGCTTCAGGTCGTGTGCGGCGCGCCCAATGCGCGCGCGGGCCTTGTCGGCGTGTTCGGGATCGAGGGTGCCGTCGTTCCCGCCAATGGCATGGTGCTGAAAAAGACCGCGATCCGGGGCGTCGAATCCAACGGGATGATGTGTTCGACCCGCGAACTGGAGCTGGGTGACGATCATGACGGCATCATCGAACTGGATGCAGCCGCGCCGGTCGGGCAGGTCTATGCCGACTGGGCGGGCCTAAATGATCCGGTCATCGACGTGTCGATCACGCCCAACCGGCAGGATTGCATGGGCGTGCGCGGCATCGCGCGCGATCTGGCGGCGGCTGGGCTGGGTACGCTGAACGCCATCATCGTGCCGGATATTGCGGGTGTGGGGCCGGGTCCGGACGTGCAGACCGAGGATATGGAAGGCTGTCCGGCCTTTTTCGCGCGCACCGTGCGCGGCGTCACCAATGGCCAGTCGCCCGAATGGATGGCCAAGCGCCTGAAGGCGATCGGGCAGAAGCCGATCAGCACCCTGGTCGACATCACCAACTATATCATGATCGACCTGGGCCGACCGCTGCACGTCTATGACATGGCAAGCCTGAAAGGCGGCCTGGTCGCGCGCAAGGGCAAGGCGGGCGAACAGGTGCTGGCGCTCAACGGCAAGACCTACACCGTCGATGAGACGATGACCGTCATCGCAGACGATGAAGCTGTCCATGACATTGGCGGCATCATGGGCGGCGAACATTCGGGCGCTCAGGACGGCACGACCGACGTGCTGATCGAATGCGCCTATTTCACGCCCGAACGGATCGCGATGACGGGCCAGAAGCTCAGCCTGACCTCGGACGCGCGCGGGCGGTTCGAGCGCGGCGTTGACCCGGCCTTTCTGGACGATGGCCTGTCGATCGCGACCAGCCTTGTGACGCATCTGTGCGGTGGTACGCCCAGCGAAGCGACCCATGCGGGGGCGCCGCCGGTAACACCCAAGCTTGTGGATTACCGGCCCGACCAGTGCCTGACGCTGGCGGGCGTCTATGTGGCGGCGGACGAACAGAAACGCATCCTCGAAAGCCTGGGCTTTGTCGTAAGCGGGCAGGACAATCGCACCGATTATGAGGATGGCGTGCCGGTGACCGTGCCGGGCATCTGGTCGATCACGGTGCCGAGCTGGCGCCGCGACATCGATGGCTGGCCCGACATTGTCGAGGAAGTGGTGCGGATCGTCGGGCTGGAGCATGTGCCATCCACCCCGTTGCCGCGCATGCCGGGCGTCGCCCGCCCGACCGCGACGGCGGAGCAGCTGGTCGAGCGCCGCGTACGCCGCACGGCGGCGGCGCGCGGCCTTGCCGAGGCGATCAACTGGTCCTTCCTGTCGGAAAAGGAAGCCGCTTCCGTGGGCGGGGGGCAGTGGACCCTGGCCAATCCGATCTCGGAAGATTTGAAGGTCATGCGCCCTTCGCTGCTGCCGGGCCTGCTGTCGGCCAGTCGCCGCAACATGGATCGCGGCGCTGCGTCGGTGCGGCTGTTCGAGCTGGGACGGCGCTATTTCAAACAGGGTGAGCGGGCGACCGTTGGCTTCGTGCTGGCGGGCGAGAAGCAACCGCGCAGCTGGCAGGATGGCAAGGCCCAGCCCTTCACCGCCTATGACGCCAAGGCGGACGTCATGGCGCTGCTGGCTGCGGCGGGTGCGCCGGTCGCCAACCTCCAGAACTTCGGCGAGGCATCTGCCGCCTATCATCCCGGTCAGTCAGGCACGCTGCGGCTTGGCCCCAAGGTGGTGCTGGCCGAATATGGCGTGTTGCATCCCGGCCTTGCCAAGCAATTCGGGTTGAGCGGCACGGTGGTGGCGGGTGAAATCTTCCTCGATGCGATACCGGGCAAGCGCAAGTCGGGCTTCATGCGCGCGCCCTATGCGCCACCCGCCTTGCAGGCGGTGAAGCGCGACTTCGCCTTTGTCGTGGCTGACTCGGTCGAGGCCGATGCGCTGGTTCGCGCCGTCAAGGGCGCGGACAAGAAGGCGATTGTGGACGCGCGCCTGTTCGACGTCTTCACCGGGCCGGGCGTGGACGAAGGCAGCAAGTCGCTCGCCATTGAAGTGACGCTCCAGCCGGGCGAGAAGAGCTTTACCCAGGAGGAGCTGGACACGATCAGCGCGGCCATCGTCAAGGCGGCGCAGAAGCTGGGCGGGGTGCTGCGCGGATAGGATGGATCGAGGGCGGGTTCAGCCCGCCTTCGCCCGCAGCGCGATCGCCATGCCAGCCACCGCCAGCATGGCGCCGCCAGCTGCCAGTCCGGTCCAGCGATAGCCCTCCAGCAGGGTGGAGATCAGCATCGCGATCACCGGGATGAGGACGCTTGTATATGCCGCGCGCCCCGCGCCCATGCGCTGGATCAGGCGGAAATAGAGCGGGAAGGTAATGACCGACCCGACCAGGCCCAGCCACGCCACGCCCAGCCAATAGCCCGTACGCCATTCGGCCACCGGCGGGCCGACCGTGGCAAGCGCATAGGCGGCGTCCACCGCCGCGCCGATCAGCATTGCCCAGGCCAGCACCGCGATCATCGGCAGGCGGCGGGCAATATCCATCCCCTGCATGACATTGGCGGCAGAGGCGCTGAGCAACCCGGCGAGTGCAAAGCCGACCCCCGCCAGCACGTCGCCCGGCGCTATGTCGGCGGCGTGATATTCATGGGTCAGCATCAGGATGATGCCGGTCGTCGCCACCACCGACCCGGCAATGAAGGCGCGACTGACGGGCTGACGGAAAATCAGGAAGGCCAGGATGGAGTTGGGGATGAGCAGCATGGCGTAGATGACCGCGACGACGCCCGAAGTCAGGGTAAGTTCGGCGCGATAGACGAAGTTGAAATTGAGCACGAACTGCGCCGTGCCCAGTAACGCGGCAAAGGCCACCCCCGCGCCGCCAATCCGCAAGGACACGCCGCGCATCCGGCAAAAAATGGCCATGGCGACCCCCGCCAGCGCGAAGCGGTAGCAGACCGACCAGCTGGGCGGCACGCTGCCAATCTGGTCGCGAATGACGATCCAGGTCGAACTCCAGATCAGCGTGACGAGCGCGAAGGGGACGAGTATGCCGCCTTTCGCAGTCGGTTCAGCCATGGTCGAGTGTCCGCAACGCGGCGGCGAGCGGCGCGACGCTGGCGGCGTCCTGTGACCAGTTGGTGACCAGCCGCGCGGCCCCTTCGCCCCAGTCGTAAAAGTCGAAACCCTGCGCCCGCAGCGCCGCTGCATCGGCGGCGGTGAGGCGGATGAACAGTTCATTCGCTTCGACGCGGTGGAGCAGGCGGGCGGGCACGGCCTGCGCCAGCGCCTGCGCTGCGGCATTGGCGGCGCGGGCGTTGGCCAGCCACAGGTCGCCTTCGACCATCGCCAAAATCTGCGCGGCAAGATAGCGGCCCTTGGAGAATAGATGCCCCGACCGCTTGCGCCAGCGGGCAGCCTCGGCGGCGCGGGCGTCTGCCTGCGGGCCGAAAAAGAGCAATGCCTCGCCGATCATCCCGCCATTCTTGACGCAGCCAAAGCTGAGCGCGTTGACGCCGGCGCGCCATGTCAGATCGGCGGGCGCGCAGCCCAGATGCGCCACCACATTGGCAAAACGCGCGCCATCCATATGGAAGCCCAGGCCGTGGGTGCGCGCGATGTCGCCCAGCGCTGCGACCTCGTCGGGCGTGTAGGCGCGGCCATATTCAGTGGCGTTGGTGATGCTGATCGCGCGGGCTGGCACCTGATGCACGTCCGGGCGGATCGCCGCGAGCCGCGCGCTGACCATGTCGGGATGAAGTTTCGCGCCCTCGCCGGGCAAAGCCATGAGGCTCGCGCCATGGGTGAAGAATCCGGGCGCGCCGCATTCGTCGACGACGATATGCGCTTCTTCATGGCAGATCACGCCGCCATAGGGCGGGCAGAGCGTTGCCAGCGCGATGCTGTTGGCGGCCGTGCCGGTCGCGATCCACAGTGCCCGGACGCGCGTGTCGAACAGGGCCGAGAAAGCGTCATCCAGCCGGGCGCTCCACTGGTCGCCATCATAGCCATGATCGGCCAGATCGGCAGCGGCTATCGCCGCCATCACCTGCGGGCATAGCGGGGTCGCATTGTCGGAAAAAAAGTGCATGGCCAAGCGATAGCGGGCGGACAGGGGAGCGCCAAGAGGCCAGCATGCCAATACTGGCCTGATGGGTCAGTATAGTTGACGTTGTTTCGCGCGTCTATTTGTGACATAGGCTCGCCCTCCAACCCAAGGAGACAGACTATGGACGTCGAGCAGACATCCCGCTTCACCGTAACGCCAAGCCCCAGGGCTTTGTCGGCGGACGAGCGTGAGCAATTGCTGGCGGACCCCGGTTTCGGGCGTATCTTTACCGATCATATGGTGACGATCCGCTACACTGAAGGGCAGGGCTGGCACAGCCATGCCGTCGGTCCGCGTGAGCCGTTCCAGATCGACCCGGCCTGTGCCGTGCTGCACTATGCGCAGGAAATCTTTGAAGGGATGAAGGCGTATCGGCTGGCGGATGGCAGCATCGCCATGTTCCGCCCGGAGGAAAACGCCCGTCGCTTTGCCGAATCGGCCGATCGCATGGCGATGCCTGCGTTGCCGCAGGAGGTTTTTCTCGAAGCGGTCGAGGCGCTGGTCAAGATTGACGCCGACTGGATTCCGGACGGCGAAGGCAGCCTCTATCTGCGCCCCTTCCTGTTCGCGAGCGAGAATTTCCTGGGCGTTCGCCCGTCCAACGACTATATTTTCTGTGTCATCGCATCGCCCGCCGGTGCCTATTTCAAGGGCGGCAAGAAGGCCGTGACCCTGTGGGTATCGGAACATTACACCCGCGCTGCGCGGGGCGGCACGGGCGCTGCCAAATGCGGCGGCAACTATGCCGCATCGCTGATCGCGCAGAAGGAAGCGATCGGCCATGGCTGCGATCAGGTCGTGTTCCTGGACGCAGCGGAGCATAAGTGGGTCGAGGAACTGGGCGGCATGAACGTCTTTTTCGTCATGGATGACGGATCGATCGTCACGCCCCCGCTCGGCGGCACCATCCTGCCCGGCATCACCCGCAATTCGATCATCACCCTGGCCCGCGCCAAGGGGCATGACGTGCGCGAAGAACCCTACAGCTTTGCCCAGTGGCGCGCCGATGCGGCCAGCGGCAAGCTGCGCGAGGCTTTTGCCTGCGGCACGGCGGCGGTCGTCACGGCGATCGGCACGGTCAAGAGCGTGGATGGCGATTTCACCATCGGCAATGGCGATGGTGGCATCGTCACCGAAACCCTGCGGGCGGAACTTACCGGCATCCAGCGCGGAACGGTCGCCGATCCGGCGGGCTGGGTACGGATGGTTTGATATCTGGACGCATAGTGCTCCCGCGCTGGCGGGAGCACTATGCTATTTGGTTCAGGTCGCTTCCCAATCGCCCCCCAAGCGCCTAGATAGCGGGTCATGGAACGCTTCGACGTCGTGATATTGGGTGGGGGCCTTGTCGGCCTGACCCTTGGCATCGCCCTTTCCGGCCATGGCGTGCGCTGTGCCGTGATCGACCCTGCCGATCCGGTGGACACGACCGCCAGCGGCTTTGACGGCCGCGTATCGGCAATCAGTTCGACCAGTTTTGCGATGCTGTCGGCGATCGGCGTCGCGCCGTTTCTGGAAGGGAAGGGTTGCCCGATCGACCGGATCTGGGTCAGCGACGGGCTGGAGCCGGGGGCGCTCGATTTCGTGCCGGATGCCGACGATGGCGTGATGGGGACGATGATCCCCAATCGCGACCTGCGCATTGCGCTGGCGCAGGCGGCGGCCGATGCCGTCCATCTCACCCGCTTCCAGCCCGATCGCGCCATCCATGTCGACCGCAACGCCGATGGCGTGACGCTGACGTTGGCGAGCGGTGCCGTGATCTGTGGCGCGCTGCTGGTCGCGGCGGAGGGGCGCAACAGTCCGACGCGCGAGGCTGCGGGCATCCGCACCACGCGCTGGCAATATAAACATACCGCCATGGTCACGGCGATCGACCATGAAGTGCCGCACGCCAACACGGCCTATGAGATTTTCTATGTCGGCGGCCCGTTCGCGCTGCTGCCGATGCTGCCTGGCACGCGATCGGCGATCGTGTGGACTGTGCCCACGCAGCAGGCGCCCGCCATGCTCAAACTGTCCGAGCGTGCCTGGCTGGCCGAAGCGCAGAAGCGGATCGGCGGCTTTCTGGGCGAAATCCGTCTGGCAGGGCCGCGTTCCTCCTATCCTTTGGGCTTCCACCACGCCGCGCGCATTACCGATACGCGGCTGGCGCTGGTTGGCGACAGCGCCCACGCCATTCACCCGATTGCGGGGCAGGGGCTGAACCTGGGCTTCCGTGATGTCGCCGCGCTGGTGGAGGTGCTGGTGGAGGGCAAGAGGCTGGGGCTTGATCCGGGCGACGCGCAATTGCTGGCGCGCTACCAGCGCTGGCGGAGCCTGGATTCGCTGTCGGTCAGCGTGGCGATGGACGGGCTGGTGCGGCTGTTCGATGTGCCGGGGCGTTTGCCTGCCTTGGCGCGGCGCGCGGGACTGGCCGCGGTGCAGCGGACGTCGCTGCTCAAGGGACGCTTCATGGCAGAAGCGCGTGGGCAATCAGGCGCGCTGCCACGGTTGCTGACGGGCGAGATGGTCTAGTCGTTCGTTTGGCATGCCCTGCGCTGGTGGCAGGGCCGGATGATCAGGCCGTTCATCCAGCAATCGTAACCGTCATATCATCCGCCGCAGCACATTGTCCTTCAGCACGACATGATGGCGCAGCGCAGCGGCGATATGGACGATGATGAGCGCTACCCAGGCAAAACCCATCACCTCATGCCCCTCGCTGGACAGGCCGACGATCGCGTCGCCCTTGGTCACCGCGAATTTCGGCACGTCGAACAGGAAGAACCAGTTGAGCGGCCGCGTACCCGCCGATGTCATGACCCAGCCGGTCAGCGGGACCAGGATCATGAAGGCGTAAAAGACGCCATGGGTGGCGTGCGCCGCCGCCTTTTCCCAGACCGGCATCGCGCTGGGGAGCGATGGCGGGCGGTGGCCGACGCGCCAGGCCAGTCGCGCCAGCGTGAGCGCCAGTACGGTGAGGCCGATCGACTTGTGAACCGGCATCACCGCCCAATCCTTGGGCAGGGCGTCATGCCCGATGCCTAGGACCAGATTGACGATGATCAGGACCGCCAGGATCCAGTGCAGGGCGCGAGCGACAGAGGTATAGCGGTCCATGGCAACTCCTTGGGCGTAGGCGTCAACCCTGCCGGTTCGCGACGAGATTGTCGACCACCGACGGATCGGCCAACGTACTGGTATCCCCTAGCGCCTGCGCCGACACTTCGCCCTCCGCAATTTTACGGAGGATACGACGCATGATCTTGCCCGACCGGGTTTTGGGCAGGCCCGGCGCGAACTGGATGGCATCCGGCGTGGCGATCGGGCCGATTTCGGATCGGACCCATTTGATCAGCGTCTTGCGCAGCTCATCGCTTGGCTCGTCATGCGCGTTGAGCGTCACATAGGCGTAGATGCCCTGGCCCTTGATATCATGGGGGAAGCCGACGACGGCGGCTTCGGCAACGCTTTCATGCAGGACCAGCGCGCTTTCAACCTCTGCGGTGCCCATGCGGTGGCCCGACACGTTGATGACGTCGTCCACCCGGCCAGTGATCCAGTAATAGCCGTCCGCATCCCGCCTCGCGCCATCGCCGGTCGTATATTTGCCGGGGAAGGTGGTGAAATAGGTCTGGAAGAAGCGATCATGATCGCCCCACACGGTGCGCATCTGACCCGGCCAGCTTTGCGCGATGACGAGATTGCCTTCGGTCGCGCCCTCCAGCACATGGCCTTCCGCATCGACAATCTGCGGCACCACGCCGGGCATCGGCAAGGTGGCGGAGCCGGGCTTCAGGTCGGTGGCGCCGGGCGTCGGCGCAATCATCGCCGCACCTGTTTCCGTCTGCCACCATGTGTCGATGATCGGGCAGCGCCCTTCGCCGACAATGCTGTGATACCAGCGCCAGGCTTCCGGGTTGATCGGCTCGCCCACGGTGCCCAGCAGCCGGAGTGATTTGCGGCTGGTCGAATGGACGAATTCGTCGCCTTCCTTCATCAGCGCGCGCAGCGCCGTGGGGGCGGTGAAGATGGTCTGGACCTGATGCCGGTCGACCACTTCCCAGATGCGCGCTGGCGTCGGATAGTTGGGCACGCCTTCATATATGAGCGTGGTCGCGCCGTTCGCCAGCGGGCCATAGACGATATAGCTGTGGCCGGTGACCCAGCCGATGTCGGCCGCGCACCAGTAAATGTCGCCTGGCCGATAGTCGAAACAGAGTTCGTGCGTCAGGCTCGCCCAGAGCAGATAGCCGCCGGTCGTGTGTAGCACGCCCTTGGGCTTGCCGGTCGATCCCGACGTATAGAGGATGAACAGCGGGTCTTCGGCATTCATCGGTTCGGGCGGGCAATCGGGCAAGACGTTCGCGGCTTCCTCATGCAACCAAAGGTCGCGACCGGGCGTCATGGCCACAGTGCCGCCGGTGGCCTGCACGACCACCACTTTCTTCACACTGGGGCAATCCTTCAGCGCGGCATCGACATTGGCCTTGAGCGGCACCGTCTTGCCCGCGCGACGACCCTCGTCAGCGGTCACGACCAGGGTGGAATCGCAATCGATGATGCGCCCGGCCAGCGCTTCGGGGGAAAAGCCGCCGAACACGACGCTGTGAACCGCGCCGATCCGGGCGCAGGCGAGCAGGGCGAAGGCGGCTTCGGGGATCATCGGCAGATAGAGGGTGATGCGATCGCCCTTCCTGGCGCCAGCGGCTTTGAGCACATTGGCCAGGCGGCACACCTGTTCATGCACCTGTGCATAGCTGTAGCGGCGCGGCTCCGCATCGGGCGAATCGGGTTCCCAGACGATCGCGGTCTGATCGCCGCGCGTCGCCAGATGGCGGTCGATGCAGTTGGCGCTGACGTTCAGCACGCCGTCGGCGAACCATTTGACGCCAAAGTCGGCCTCGGCAAAGCTGCTTTCATTGGCGCGGGTCGGCGGCGTGATCCAGTCGAGCCGTTGCGCCCGTTCCAGCCAATAGGCGTCGGCATCGTCAATCGAGCGGGCATAATCGGCAGCGCGCGCGGCCTTGTCCATCAGCGCATTCTTGGCCCAATCTTCCGGCACCGGGAAAAAATCATCAGACATCGGGCACCCCTTCCGTAGCGAAACCGTTGTTTGGATGGCCTTCTATCGTCCTGACACGAGGATCGGAAGCGCTGTTCATGCCGTTTATCATCATCCTTTTGGTCGATATGACCGGAGCGCCAGATCGACCGTCTTTCATTTTGCCGCTTTCCCCGGCGCTCCGGCACGCCTAACAGGAATCGCCTATGTGGCTTCTCTATCAATTTCCGCTCTGCCCTTTCTCTCGCAAGGTCCGCCTGCTGCTGGGGGAGAAGGGTGTCGGCTATGATCTGGTACGCGAATCGCCCTGGGAGATGCGCGACGAATTTCTCGATCGGAACCCGGCCGGGACGACGCCGGTGCTGATTGACGAGGCCAAGGGCATCACCCTGATCGACAGCCAGGCGATCTGCGAATATTTCGAGGAAACGGTGGAGAAGTTCCCGCTCATCTCCGGCTCGGCTGCTGGCCGGGCGGAAGTGCGGCGGCTGACCGCCTTTTTCGACCAGAATTTCTATGGCGACGTGGTCGGCCCGCTGCTGCACGAGCGGATGAAGAAAAGGCTGATCGAACGCGCCCCGCCCGACGCGCGCATCCTGCGGGAGGCCATGAAGCGGGCGAATGTCCATCTGGATTATATGGACTATCTGCTCGACCATCGCAGCTGGATGGGGGGCGGTACGCTCAGCCTGGCGGACATTGCGGCGGCGGCGCACCTGTCGGTCGCGGATTATCTGGGTGGCATCGATTGGCAGGGCCATGAGCCGGTGCGGCGCTGGTATGCAGGTTTCAAATCGCGCCCGTCCTTCCGGCCGCTTCTGTCCGAAAGGATGGAGGTGATTACGCCCCCGCCCCATTATGAAAAGCCGGATTTCTAAGGAACGCCGGACGCGCCCCCCTTCAATCCGTCTCCGCCGCCAGATAGACCCGGTTGCGGCCATGTTCCTTGGCCAGATAGAGCGCGCGGTCGGCGGCCTTCAGGGCGCTGCGCGGGTCTTCATAGGCCAGCACGTTGGCAACACCGGCGGAAAAGCTGACACGTTCCATCCGTTCGCCATTGGTGCGGTTGACCAGGCTGCGGGTGGACAGATCCTCCCGCACGGCATCGACGGCCTCGCATGCTTCGGCAGCGGTCTTGCCGCGGAACAGCATGACGAACTCCTCGCCACCATGGCGGGCGACATGGCAATGGTCGTTGGAAACTTTGGCCAGCAGACCAGCGACGAATTTCAGCACCCGATCGCCCGTTTCATGCCCATGCGTGTCGTTGACATGCTTGAAATGGTCGATGTCGCAAAAGGCGACGGACAGCGTCTCGCCATTGTCCTGCGCCAGCTTCACTTCCTCCCGCAGCACGCCTTCAAAGGCGCGGCGGTTGGGCAGGCCGGTCAGATGATCATGTTCGGCGGCGCGGCGGGCATTTTCCAGGCTGGATTTGAGCGCCTGCGTCTGCTTCTGGTTTTCGCGCAGCTGGGTTTCGACCAGTCGCGTCTTTTCCACCATCGACCGGGTCAGGCCGACAAGGCGCGCCAGCACGGGTTCGGCATCACCGCCCTCGGCCAGGCCCTTGGCCTGCTCCTGCAATGCGGCACCATAATCCTTGGCCGAATTGCGCGATTCGTGCATCAGGCCGGTAAACTGGGTCAGATTTTCCTCGACCTTGTCCAGCATCGTGGCGAGCGAATCGGGTGTGACTTCATCCGGGCTCTGACTGGCCGCGACCGATTCGATCCAGCCGTTGGTGATCTTGCCGCGCTCCATCAGCACTGCCTTGATCGCCTTTTCCACGCCGATATTCGCGCCGGTCAGATAATCGAGCGCCACGCTGAAATTGATGGGCGTCAGGTCCAGGTCATGGGCGAACAGGAAGTCGCCAATCTCTTCATAAAGGCGGCGGCGGCGCGTCACTTCGCGGTTCGCGGCGGACCCCGCGCGGGGGCGCTGATCTTCCGCGCCACCCTCGTCGTCATCGGCCTTGCCCGACAGGCCTTTCGCCCATCGCGCCAAGCGGTCGGTCAGCCCATGTTGCGGGCTAGCGGAAGGTGAAGTTGCCCCGTTCATGAGGGCTATAACGGCGGTCGCGGATTAAGGTTAAGAGCCAGGACAGATAAAAATTCGCTCGGCGTCCCGTCAGATATCGGCGGCGATCAACCAGTCGCGGAAGATACGCACGGCGCGGGTCTGGAGCGCGCGGGGACGACAGACGAAATAATAGCGATAGGGGCTTTCGACGCGGATCGGAAACAGGCGGACCAGCCGGTTGTCGGCAGCTTCCTTGAAATGGCTGGCGTGCATGAAGGCGACGCCAAGCCCCTGTGCTGCCGCTTCCAGCATCAACTGTCCTGAATCATAATTGTCCGTCGCCAGCGGTTGCAGGTCGGGCAGGCCGACCGCTTCCTTCCAGGCATCGAACGCCAACGGCATGTCGCGGTGGAGCAGCACAGTATGCTGTGCCAGTTCCCCCGGCGACGTCAGCGCATGGGGCGATTCGAGCAGAGATCGCGCGCCGATGACATAGACTTCGTCATGATCCAGTTCATGCGCATAGAGCGCGGCGTCGATATCCTTGGCCAGCACGATCGCCGCGTCCAGCCCTTCACCCAGCCGGGCGACGGCATGGGGCGTCGTTTCGATGTCGATGTGCAATTGCGGATGCAGCGCGCGCAGCGCGCCCAGATGGGGAAACAGCCTTTGGGTTGCGAACAGGGGCATGACCGCCAGTCGCAGCCGCAACTGGTTGCCGCCGCTCTGGATATTTTCCAGCGCCTGCGCAAGGGAATCGAGGGCTGGCGCGATATCGTCCAGCAGCCTCTGCCCCTCAGCATTGATTTCCAGCGCCTGATGCTTGCGGTCGAACAGTGGGCGGCCGATGAAGCGCTCCAGCGCCTGAACGCGGCGGCTGAGCGCTGGAGTCGAGAGTGCGAGTTCTTCCGCCGCAGCCTTGACCGAGCCAAGGCGCGCAACCTGAACAAAGGCCTCCAGGGCCGTAAGGGGCGGCAATCTGCGCATCTGTCTTCACTAATCCGAAGCCGGTGCGCTGCGTCGCATCATGTCTTTTTGTCGATCGCAGCGGCAGCCGGTTCCAAGCATCCTGTCCACACTCAGCAGGAAAATCTCCAAAATGGCAAGATGCATTTTCTGCAACTCCCCTTTTCTTTTCGCACTTGCAATAAATTCTGCCGCGGTGCACATAGGGGGTGCCTTTCAGGCATCCTCTCCTAAAACTTTCCGGGCTGGCCTTTGGGCTGGCCCTTTTTTTGTGCGCAGGGCTTCGCCTCCTGCCCCTTTTCCTTGGCCGCGTCGTTTCCTATTTCGTGATTGAGCGAAAAGGAGGGGCCCGCAATGGCGGAAGATGACGTGACGGGACGGCGGATTCAGGTTGCCAATGCGCGACCAGAAGATGCCGGACGCGGGCTGGCGCGGCTGCCACTGGCGGTTATGGCGCAGCTGAGCCTAGCTGAAGGCGATGTGATCGAGATCATTGGCAAGCGATCGACCGCTGCGCGGGTAGTGCGCCCCTATAAGGAAGATGAAGGGCTGGACGTGCTGCGCTTGGACGGGCTGCAACGGGCCAATGCCGGTGTCGGCTCCGGCGATTTCGTCCATATCGACAAGCTGGAGTCGCGCGCGGCCCAGCGTGTCGTGTTCGCGCCTGCACAAAATAATCTGCGGCTTCAAGGGCATCCCGAAGCGTTGAAGCGGGTTTTCTTTCAGCGTCCCCTGACAGCGGGCGATGTCGTCGCGACGGCTGGGCAGCAGCAGGTGCCACCCGGCGACATGCCGCCCCAGTTGCGGCAGATGCTGGCCGCGCCGGCTTACGCTCTGCAGGAAATCCGGCTCGTCGTCGTATCGACCATACCCAAGGGCATCGTTCATATCGACGCCGAGACCGAGGTTGAGCTGCGCCCCGAATATGAGGAACCCAAGGAAGCGCGCCGTGCTGACGTCACCTATGACGATGTGGGCGGCATGGCCGATACGATCGACCAGTTGCGCGAAATGGTCGAATTGCCGTTGCGCTATCCGGAACTGTTCCAGCGTCTGGGCGTCGATCCGCCGCGCGGGGTGATGCTCCATGGCCCGCCGGGTACGGGCAAGACCCGGCTGGCGCGCGCGGTTGCCAATGAATCGGAAGCCGAATTCTTCCTGATCAACGGGCCGGAAATCGTCGGGTCTGCCTATGGCGAATCGGAAAAGCAGCTGCGCGAGGTTTTCGAGGCGGCGTCGAAGGCTGCGCCGTCGATTCTGTTCATCGACGAGATTGATTCGATCGCGCCGAAACGGGGGCAAGTGACCGGCGAGACCGAAAAGCGGCTGGTCGCACAACTCCTGACGTTGATGGACGGGCTGGAGGCACGCACCAATCTGGTCGTGATCGCGGCGACCAACCGCCCCGAAGCGATTGACGAGGCGTTGCGGCGTCCCGGTCGGTTCGACCGGGAAATCGTCGTCGGCGTGCCCGACGAGCGTGGGCGGCGCGAGATATTGGGCATCCATACGCGCGGGATGCCGCTGGGCGATACGGTCGACCTGTCGGAACTGGCGCGCATGACCTACGGCTTCGTCGGCGCGGATTTGGCGGCGCTGACTCGCGAGGCGGCGATCGAGACGGTGCGACGGTTCATGCCGCGCCTCAATCTGGAGGACGGCACGATCCCGCCTGACGTGCTGGAGGAATTGTCGGTCACCCGCGATGATTTCATGGCCGCGATCAAGCGCGTCCAGCCATCGGCCATGCGCGAAGTGATGGTGCAGGCGCCCAATATCGGCTGGTCCGACATTGGCGGGCTGGATGACGCGCAGATGCGGCTGAAGGAAGGGGTGGAGCTGCCGCTGAAAGACCCCGATGCCTTCCGCCGCATCGGCATTCGTCCGGCCAAGGGCTTCCTTCTCTACGGCCCGCCCGGCACGGGCAAGACCCTGCTGGCCAAGGCTGTGGCGCGGGAAGCGCAGGCCAATTTCATCGCCACCAAATCGAGCGACCTTCTGTCCAAATGGTATGGCGAGAGCGAGCAGCAGATTGCCCGGCTGTTTGCCCGCGCACGGCAGGTGGCGCCGACCGTCATCTTCATTGACGAGCTGGACAGCCTGGTCCCCGCGCGCGGCAATGGCATGGGCGAACCGCAAGTGACCGAGCGGGTGGTCAATACCATCCTGGCCGAAATGGACGGGCTGGAAGAATTGCAGTCGGTGGTGGTCATCGGCGCGACCAACCGGCCCACGCTGGTCGATCCGGCGCTGCTGCGGCCGGGGCGGTTCGACGAACTCATCTATGTGCCGGTCCCCGATCGGGCGGGCCGTCAGCGCATCCTGTCGATCCATACCGGCAAGATGCCGCTGGGCGATGATGTCGACCTGGCTTCACTGGCGGCACGGACGGAACGCTTCACTGGCGCTGATCTGGAGGATCTGGCGCGACGGGCGGGCCTGTTCGCGTTGCGCCAGTCGCTGTCGGTCGACAAGGTGATGATGGCCCATTTCGAAGCGGCGCTGGAGGAAACGCGCGCATCGGTGACGCCGGAAATGGAGCATGAATATGAAAAGATCCAGGCGACACTGAAGCAGAAGGCGTTGCAGGTCGACCCGATCGGCTTCGTTTCCCCCGGCATGTTGCGAGGGGCGAGTTGAAGGGACAAGCAGGCGGCGAGGGAAACCATATGCCGCCTGCGCGTTTCTTGTCATGTAAATGCAAAGCGGCTTGCCAGTCGCACTGATATTTGCGACGCCCGACCACGATCATAGACAGACGGATAGTGATGGCCTCCATTCCCTTGAAAAAGAAAAATATTCCGGGCGGCAAGCCAGGTGCTGGCCGGTTTCTCCAGCAATGGGGCATGTTTTTCCGCCAGTTCGTCAGGCATCCCGGCATGATCGGATCGATCATTCCTTCCTCTGCGACGCTGGTGGACCGGATGCTGGATCAGGTCGATTGGCACAATACGCGGCTGTTCGTCGAATATGGGCCGGGGGTCGGCACCTTCACGCAGGCGATACTTGATCGGTTGCACCCCGACGCGATCCTGTTGGCAATTGACCTCAATCTGGATTTCGTCGCCTATCTGGAGGCGCAATTCGACGATCCGAGGCTGAAGGTCGTGCATGGGTCGGCTGCCGACGTGCGGCGCTTTATCCGGCAAGCGGGTCATGTCCAGGCGGACTATATATTGTCCGGCATCCCCTTTTCGACATTGCCCGACACGGTGGGCGCGTCCATCTGCGCTGAAACGCGCACCGCATTGCGGCCGGGCGGCGCTTTCCTGGTCTATCAATATTCACGCTATGTCCGCCGTCTGCTCGACCCGTTATTCGCGCATGTCCGTGAAGGACGGGAATGGCGCAATATTCCGCCTTGCTGGATGTTTTGCGCCATGCGGGAAGAAGCGTTGGCGCAGGCGGCTTGATCTGGGTTAATCCATAACAGTAACGCCCAGAATCACTTGCCCCTTTTCCTTACGTATATTTGACTTGAACCAAATATTGCGTATCGGATGCCTGCTTGACTGTGGGGGTTATGGGGGATGGCGTCACGCGCCACGAATGGGGATGAATGGGCAGACCTGTTTCTGTCCGCCGCGCTGGACCCGGAAAACTGGGACAGGGCGATCAGGGCAATGGCCGCCGCGACCGGGTCGCGCCATGGCCAACTGATCGGCTTTGGTCCCGGCGCCAGCAGTTTCAACTGGATCAGCGACATTGATGACAGCATCGTCGCCAAGACCGCGACGATCGACCAGTCCCGACCTGACCTCAATTATCGCGTCGCGGCTGACGCTTTGCGCGACAGTCCGACCATCGTCCACGAAGCGCAATATGATGTGGCGCGCCAGTCGCTGCGCGCGGACGACTATCTCGACCTTTGCGCCGATTTCGACATTTTCAATGGCTGTCAGACCCGCCTTCTGGCGGGACGGGAAGGGATGATCGGGCTGGCGTTGCTGCGCGACAGCAAGGATGGGCGCACAACCCAGGAGCAGCGCGACCTGTTTGGCGCGATTGCCCCGCACGTCCGCACGGCCGTGTTGCTTCAGCGCGCGATCGAGCAGCAGGGATTTGCGCTGTTGTCCGGCACGTTCGAGGCGATGGACCGCGCCTGCTGGCTGCTCGATGCGACCGGGCGGGTTGGGGGCATGACCCCGCGCGCCGACGCGCTGCTGGCGACCAGCCGCATTCGCGTCCGTGATGGCTGGCTGGCCAGCGAACGGCCCGATGAAAGCCGCGCCATCGCTCGCGCGGTTCGCGCCGTGATAGACCCGCCTGGCCGCGCTGCCGATCCGGTCGCGCTGCGCGATGATAGCGGGGGCGTGGGCATCATGCTGGAATGCTACCCCTTGCCCAGTCGACCCTGGGCACTGCCGTTCGCGCCGCGCGCCATCATGATCGCGCGGGTTGGCGCGCCGACGGACCGGCACGTCCAGCTGTTGATGCGGACATTCGGCCTGACCCCGGCCGAAGCCGACATCGCCATCCGGCTGGCGGCCGGCCAGTCCCGCGCCGACATCGCGGCGGCGCGCGGCGTATCGGCCGAGACGTTGAAGGTGCAACTGCGCAGCATCTACGACAAGACCGGATGTCGCCGGGAGTCGCAACTTGTGCGGATCGTCGGCCTGATCAGCCATTGACGCTATCCCTTTCGGCGCGCCTGCACTGTCCGAAGGGATGAGAACCTAAGTCTAATTTTCCTGTCCGTTCGGACCCGCCACTCTCCTGCTTCGGCCGGGGGGAAACCGGCGTCACGAACGGGAGGATGATATGAAAGGGACGTTGCGCCTGATGAGCGCGGCGGGAGCGCTGCTGCTCGCCGCCACCGCTGCACCGGCCATGGCCGGCACCACGGCCGATCTGCTCAAGCGCCTGCATGAAAAGGGCATCCTGACCGATGAGGAATATCAGGAGCTGCTGAAGGGCCAGAGCGCAGAGGCCGCGCAAGCGCCGCCAGTCACTCCGGATGCGTCGGGCGGCAAGCCGCTGGTCCGCATGGCCGACAGCGGTGTGGGGCTGCAAATGGGCGATGTCACGCTCAAATTCTCCGGTTCGGTCAATGGCTTTTACGTCCATGACAATGGCGAGGCACCCAATGCGACCAACACCGTCGTAGGCGGCGTGGCGACGGTGGGCGGCAACAGCTCGGCGATCCGCAATGGCCTGCTGCCCGGCTTCCTGAAGGTCGAGGCGATGACGACGCAGGGCGGCTGGGACGTCGGCGCGCATTTCGGCATGTATCCCGGCATCAACTCGGTCAATTATGCCGCGGGCGGCGGGGCCAACAGCCCCGGCAATCCCCGCGCGCTCCAGACCGCCGGGATCGACTTTCGCCAGACCTATCTGACCTTTGGTCGGGCCGGTTTTGGTGAAGTGAAGATCGGCCGCGACATCGGGCTGTTCGGGTCCGAAGCGATCCTCAACGACATCACCCTGCTGTCGTCGGGCACGCCGGCAGGCAATGTCGCCCCGTCCAACACGACGCTGGGACGGATCGGCACTGGCTATATCTACACCGATTTCCAGCCGCAGATCACCTATACCACGCCCAATTTCAACGGTTTCACCGCCAGTGTCGGCATTTTCGAGCCCTTGTCCTCGCTCACCGGCCCGGCGGAATCGAACAAGCAGCCGGGCTTCCAGGCGAAGTTCGTCTATGATGGCAAGCTGGGCGAGGTTGCGACGCGGCTGTGGCTGTCGGGGATCAGCCAAAAGCATAATGTGATTGCGGGTCCGGACTATACCGGCTGGGGCTGGGATGCGGGTGCCAAGGTCACGTTCGGGCCGGTCACGCTGGTCGGCACCTATTATGATGCGTCGGGCCTGGGCACGACCGCGCTCAACCTGTTCGATACCGATGGTCTTGGCAACCGGCGCGACAGCCATGGCTTCTATCTGCAGGGGCTGGCGACGTTCGGCAAAATCTCGGTTGGCGGCAGCTATGGTGAAAGCCATCTCGATTATGCCAATGCTGCCGATGCACTGGCCAATCCGCTGCTCGTGGACAAGAATGGCAGCTGGGTCGGGCAAGTGCGTTACGGCCTCAACAGCTGGGTGACGCTGCTGGGCGAATATGTCCACACGACGTCGAAAGCGCATAATGGCAATGAGGCCAGTTCCGACGCGCTGGCGGCCGGGGCGATCCTGTTCTTCTGACCGGCTGGTCGACCCAAGGAACAATGTTACGGGGCGGGGACTGCATCCTAGAAAGGGTGCGGTCCCTTTCCGTTTGCAAAAATGCTGAAAAATCAGGACAGGGGGCGCCGAGGGGATTGTCATGAAAACCACCATTCTGCCCGCCTTGCTCTTGTCCATACCTACAGCCGCGCTGGCGCAGGCGCCGGACGATGCGGGGGATACGCCGTCGATCATCGTCACTGGCACGGGCCTGTCGCTGCCGCCCGGCACTCCGGCCTATGGGTCGGTGGTGATCGACCGCGCCCGGTTGCAGGACAGCGCGTCGGGCCGGATCGAAAGCGTGCTGGGCGATGTCGCTGGTTTCCAGCAGTTCCGCCGGTCCGACAGCCGGTCCGCCAACCCTTCGGCGCAAGGCGCGACCCTGCGCGCGCTGGGCGGCAATGCGTCCAGCCGGACGTTGCTGCTGCTGGACGGCGTGCCGATGGCCGATCCCTTCTTCGGCTATATTCCGTTCAACGCGCTGGTGCCTGATCGGCTGTCGGTCGTCCGGGTGACGCGCGGCGGGGGTATCGGCGCATTTGGTGCAGGGGCGGTCGCGGGCACGATCGAACTGGCCAGCGCCACGCGCGATCAACTGCCGATCTTTGCCGCGAGCGCCTTTTATGGCAGCCGCGATTCGACCGAATTGTCCGCCAGCCTGACGCCGGACCTTGGCAGCGGCTATGTGTCGCTGTCCGGGCGGTGGGACAGGGGAGACGGGTTCCAGACGACACCCAAGGGACAGCGCGTCGCCGCGACCGTGCCCGCCGCCTATGACGGATGGTCCACCAACATACGCGCGGTCGCGCCTGTCTCCGCGAACGCCGAACTGCAATTTCGCGCAACCCTGTTTGAAGATAACCGCACGCTGCGTTTCGCCGGTGCGGACAGTATGAGCCAGGGGCAGGACGCCAGCATCCGCTATATCAATCGCGGGCCGTGGCAGGTCGATGCGCTGGCCTACATACAGGCGCGCAATTTTTCCAACATCGTCATGTCGTCCTCGACCTTCCGCAAGTCGCTAGACCAGCGCAACACGCCCTCGACCGGCCTTGGCGGCAAGATCGAACTGCGGCCGCCCGTCGGTGGCAACCATCTGCTGCGCGTCGGTGTCGACACCCGCTTCGCCACCGGCGACATGTTCGAGGACGCCTTCAACGCGAATATCGCCAGCAACCCCGCGACCTTCCGCCGCCATGCCGGAGGGAAGGAACTGACCAGCGGTATTTTTGTCGAGGATGACTGGACGATTGGCAAGCTGGTCCTGACCGGCGGGGTGCGGGCCGATCGCTGGTCGATCCGCAACGGTTTTTACCGGCAGGTCAGTGCGACGACCGGGGCAGTCACCAACAGCGCCTTTGCGGACCGGTCCGACTGGGAAGTGTCGGGCAGGGTCGGCGCGCTCTACCGGGTGACCGAGGCGATAGCGTTGCGCGGCGCGGCCTATAGCGGCTTCCGCTTACCGACGCTAAATGAACTCTACCGTCCGTTCGTAGTCTTTCCGATCACGACGCAGGCCAATGCCGCGCTGACCCCGGAAAAGCTGAAGGGGGCGGAAGCAGGCATCGACCTTACGCCCGCACCGGGCGTCACCCTGTCGGCCACCGCCTTCTATAACCGGCTGGACGACGCCATCGCCAATGTCACCATCAATGCGACCACCCGCCAGCGTCGCAATGTCGATCGCATCGTGGCGAAGGGGATCGAACTGACGGCGGCAGCGGCGCTGGGGGACATGCGCCTTTCCGCCTCCTACGCCTATAGCCACAGCAGCGTGCATGCGCCCGGTGAACCCTTTGACGGCCTGACCCCGGCGCAAAGCCCCCGCCATGCCGCCAGTGCGACCATTGCCTATAGTCCGGCGCAGGGGCCGACCCTGTCGACCACGCTGCGCTATGTCGCCAAACAATATGAGGATGACCTGCAAAGCGACGTGCTGCCTGACGCGCTGACACTCGATGCCATCGCACGGCTGCCGGTCGGCCATGGCGTGACGCTGGTGGCACGGGGCGAAAATCTGTTCGACGAGAAGGTCGTGACCCGCAATGCGGGCGGGTCCATGGACCTCGGCACGCCGTGCACGCTGTGGATCGGCATCAGTTTCGCCAACTGACAAGCCGGTCTTACGGCAATCATGCATGATCTTGTCTGCGTCGGCAGACCGGCTATGGCTGTGTCATGACAGAGCAGGGCAATTGGGCGATCGGGGCCGACGTCACGATCGCGGACGTGGCCGACCGGGCGCAGGTATCCATTCGCACGGTCTCCCGCGTGATCAACGGATCGCCCAAGGTCAATGCCGAAACCCGCGCGAAGATAGTGGACGCGATCGCGGCGCTGGGTTTCCGCCCCAGCGCGCGTGCGCGGGGACTGGCGACCGGACGCTCCTATCTGATCGGCATGATCCATAATGACGGGAATGTGCTGGTGCTGGGCGACGTGCATCGCTGCGTCGCGAACGAAGCGACCGCACAAGGCTATGAAGTCATTGCCCACGCAACCCTGACGGGTCAGGACGGTTCGGTCGAGGATGTGCTCGATTTCGTGCGGCGGTCCCGCGTCGATGGCGTCGTCATTCTGGCGCCGGTCTCCGGTGTGCCGGGCCTGGCTGACGCCCTTCGGACCCTGGGCATCCCGGCGGTGGCGCTTTCATCGGTCCGCCTTCCCGGCTTCGACGCCATGCTGGTATCGGGCGAACGCCATGCCGCCGTGCGCGTGGCCGAACATATCGTGGCGCTGGGCCATAGGCGCGTGGCGCATGTGTCGGGACCACCCGCAATGCTTTCGGCGCAAGAGCGTCGCGCGGGTTTCCTGTCCGCCTTGGCGGCTGCGGGCGTGGCGTTGGTGGGCGAGGAGGCAGGCGATTACAGCTTTGAGTCAGGCGTGGCGGCGGCGGAGCGGTTGCTGTCGATCGACCCGATGCCGACCGCGATTTTTGCCGCCAATGACATCATGGCCGCAGGCGTGATCAAGGTAGCTGCCTCGCGCCGTCTGGTGGTGCCGCGTGACCTGACCGTCATAGGATTTGATGGCAGCCTGTTGGCCAGGATGATCGTCCCGGCGCTGACGACGGTGCAGCGGCCCATGGGGGAGATGGCGCAGATGGCCGCCCGCTGTCTGTTCGATATCATCGCCAAACGGTCTGTCGACACGCTGATCGAGGTCGACCTGCCGCTGCTGATCGCGGAATCGAGCGCACCGCCGCCCGCCTGACGGCAAGTTCATGTTGATGTCCGGGGGAGAAATGGTGCTGCCGGTGAGGATTGAACTCACGACCTCAGCCTTACCAACGGGTATAGGCTTGTGCAGCCTGCTCCAGCCCATGGCACGATATCCCTATGTTTGCCGCATTATATCAAGAGGATAGTCCGTTCGAAACCTATCCTAATGTATCCGGTGGTATCCGGTGGTTCTCCTACGGCTTTATTACGTTGCGGCGCAGCCCAATCCACGTAATTTTTGCCTTCGGAGGTGCTCAATAATGGCCCGTAAATTGACCACTCACATGATCGAGACCGCTGCGCTCCCGAAGAGCGGCCAGTCCTTTCTCTGGGACGGCGAGCTCAAGGGATTTGGGGTTCGCGTGGCGTTTTCCGGCGTGAAGTCATATGTCCTTCAGTACCGCAGTCCTGACGGTCGCCTTCGCCGCATGGCCTACGCGCGGTATCCCGTGTTCACGGTCGACGAGGCTCGCAAAGAGGCGATCAGAATGCTTGCCGATGTGACCCGGGGCGTTGATCCGGCCGATGCGAAACAGGCGAAGCGTGCCGCTCCGACCATCGGCGATGTCTGTGATTGGTATCTTGAGGAAGCGGAGGCTGGCCGCCTCCTCGGCCGCCGGCGCATGCCGATCAAGCCCTCGACCGTTCGGATGGAGCGAAGCCGGATTGATCGCCATATCCGGCCGTTGATTGGGCATCGTAAGGTGCTCGGGCTGAAGCCGGCGGATATCGAGGCGATGCAGGCCGATATTGCAGCAGGCAAAAGCGCCGCTGACAAAGGGAAAGGTCGCGGGCGATCAACGACGGGTGGCGCCGGAGCTGCGTCACGCGTCATCTCGACACTGCATTCGATGTGTGAGCACGCGGTCCGCCTCGGCATCATCGAGAGCAACCCCGCCAGGGGCGCGCGGCGGATGGCCAGCAATCGCCGAACGCGCCGGCTGAGCGCGCTGGAGTTGGGTAAGCTCGGCACCGCCATGCGTGTGGCGGCGACGCGCGACGAGAATCTGACTGGTCTGGCGGCGGTGAGGTTGATAGCGCTGAGTGGCTTCCGATTGTCGGAAGCCCAGCAGGTTCAGCGCGTATGGATCGACGCCGAGTCTCAGGCGGTCCACTTCCCAGATACGAAGACGGGAGCCCAGGACCGACCGATCGGGAAGGCTGCGCTGGATGTGCTGACGTCGCAACCTGCGCTCGTGGCCTGCCCCTATGTGTTTCCCTCCGACTACGGGGACAGCCATTATAAGCAGGTGCCCGACGTGCTAGTCCGCCTCTGCGTCGCCGCCAGGATCGAAGGGGTCACGGCCCATACGTTACGCCATACCTTCGGGAGCATCGCCGGCGATATGGGCTATTCCGAACTGACCATCGCAGCCCTTCTCGGGCACGGAAAGCGCGGTGTGACACAAGGGTACATCCACATCGAAGAGGGCTTGCGTGAAGCTGCCGATGCGGTTTCGGCGAAGATCGCGGACTTGCTGGATGGGCGTGTCAGTAGCGTTCGAAACGACCGGGATGCGGCTCTCGATCGACCTCTTGCTGCATAGCATTGGGCGCGGATTGCGCACCATTCTTGAAGGCCAGCAGCTCAAATGGTCACAGACCGCGCGCATGCCGCGTGGCTACCGGCGCCAGGCAATCAGCACTTTGACCCTCCATTTGCCGTATAGGAAATGGCTGGGCCAGAAGGCGCCGAAACGCTAGACCATCTTCATCGGGGCGGATTCCGATCTGAGTGGAATTACGGGAAGGCGGCGTCAGGGGTGTGGATTGAATCGATCAAGATCGAAGGGGGTGCACTCGACGGCTTCCGACAGACGTTAAACCGAGGGCTCAACGTACTGATCGGCGGCCGCGGCACCGGCAAAAGCTCGGTAATTGAGCTGATCCGCTTCGGCCTTGGCTCGCCGGCCTCATCCGACGCGATCGGCAAGGAGGCTCTTGAACATGCGCTCGGGGTCCTCGGCGACGGCAAGGTCACCATCACTCTGACAAACGGCTCTGAACGAGTCGAAGTCACCCGGATCGCCAGCGACGAACATGATTTCCGCCCATTGGACATGGCCTCCCCGCTCGTATTCTCGCAAAAAGAGGTTGAGCAGATCGGTGCGAGATCGCACTCACGGCTTCGGCTCGTCGACGCTTTCCTCGGACGGGCTGGCTCCGCCAATGCGCGCAAGGCTCCACTACTCGCTCGCATCAAATCGCTAACAGCGGAGATCCGGAGTTTACTGGCGGAGATCGACGAAGTCTCCGAAAAGCTCCTTGTGCTCCCGAAACGGCAGGAAAAACTTGCCGAGCTGCAACAGCAAGGTGCTGCGCAGAGCGCGCGGAGCGCCGAACTCGAGCCGCTGCGCAAGCAGCTGGAAGAACTGACCCCGCGTGCCAATGCCGCCAATGTTCGAGCGGCCTCGATTGAGCGGTCTGCGGGAAAGCTGTCATCATGGACCGACGAGCTTGATATGGTGGCCGAGCGTCGACCGCTGATTGAGCCCTGGCCGTCGCAGGCGGGGTCCCCCGACCAGCTCGCGGACCAGCGCGCCCGTCAGGAAGTCGCGCTGCAGCGGCTACAGGAAGCAATCGTTGAGTTCCGCCAGATCGGTTCCCAGCTGGATGGTTTGCGCCAGACCGCTCACGAGGAGAAGGCCGCGGTTGAAACACAGGCGCGCGAAGTTCGCCAGAAGATCGAGGAGCAACAGAAGGGCGCCAGCATCCTCGACCGGCAGATCGCCGACCTCAGCCAGGAGATCGCCGCGTTGAGCTCGCTTGCCGATCTTCGCAAAGAGCGAACCGAGCGGATCGAGGCGCTCAACGCACAACGCCAGGCCGCACTCGACGAGATGCACGCCAAGTCACAGGTGTTGACCGAGGAGCGCCAGCGGATCGCGACCGGGTTGTCGGACGCGCTGGCGCCAGCAATCCGGGTCGTCGTCAATCCGCTGGCCGATTATCGGGGCTATCAAAGCGTCCTCAACGCGGCGCTACGCGGCAGCGGCTTGCGGTACAGGGACCTGGCCGACCGGATTGCCGAGACGTTCAGCCCGCAAGAGATCGCAAGCCTCGCGGAGCGCGGAGAGATTAGCAAGATCGGGGCGGCGCTCGAAATCAATGAGGAAAGAGCGCATCGACTTGCGGAAGGTCTGCGTGGCGATGCGGGGATCGACCTGCTGACGACCGAAGTGGGTGACGAGATCGGTATCGAGCTGCTCGACGGGACAAGCTTCAAGAGCACCGAGTTCCTGTCGATGGGGCAGCGATGCACTGCCGTGCTGCCGATCATCCTCCGGCATACCGAACGTGTGATCGTGCTCGACCAGCCCGAGGATCATCTCGACAACGCATTTGTTGTGGGTACGCTAGTCAAGGCAATCCGCTCGCGAGGATCCTCGGCGCAGACGATCGTCGCGACTCACAACCCCAACATCCCCGTGCTCGGTGGTGCCGACTGGATTGCGCATCTCGATTCCGACGGTGAGCGCTGTTTCGTGCAGGTCGCCGGCGAGCTTGACGACCATGCGATCGTCAATTCGATCACGACGATCATGGAAGGTGGGCGTGAAGCGTTCCAGCGTCGCGCGGCCTTCTATGCCGAGAGCGGCGCCTCCGATGACGCCTGAAGTACTCGGCCGCAAGCTCGGCTCAACCGATCCACGCGAGCGTCTCGAGGCCGCTCGCTTCTTGGTCGATAGCGCGCAGACGAGGCACGCCGGACAGATTGAGGCAGCGCTGGGCGTTGAAACAGTCGGTTGGGTACGTAGTGCTCTCCGGCGGGCGCTTCAGAAAGTGCGTCCCGATATGCCGGCTGCCACGGCGGCGGAGGCGTCCGAGCTGACTGCGGTTTACGCGGCGCAGATCTATTCCGACGCGCTTGAGACCACCGCGGCGCAGATCATTCACGAGATCGAGCCAATTCTCGGTTCGCTCCGCCTCTCGGCCGAAGCCGATGTTCCGAGTTTCGAAGCTTCCGACACGGCGCGCGGGCTCGATCGGCTCGACGCGCTGGTAGCCAGCCTTTCGCGCCTGAGGCGCGCCGCAAGCGCTCCAAAGGTCGAAGAGCTGGCGCTCGACCGCTGCATATATGCGTGGGTCGAAGAGGAAGCGGCGGGCAAGCCGGTCCGCGTCCTGCGCGCGGGGCCGCAAGACTGCACTGTCGAAGGGGACAAGGGACTGATCTGCCTGAGCTTCGTCAACGGGCTGCGAAACGCGATCGACGCGACAAAGGCGCTTGAGACCGAAAACGACAAATATCCTGACATCACGGTCAACTGGGGCGCGACCGATATCGATGCCTGGGTGGCGATCGTAGACTCGGGCGTGGGCTTTCGGGGGAATGTTGCGCGCGCCTTCGATATCGGATCAACGACCAAGGCAGGCCATCTCGGCATGGGCCTCGCGACGGCGCAACAAGCGATGACCTCCATGGATGGCAGCGTCCGTCTGATCCCGGGTGAGCGTGGCGTGCGGTTCGAGATGCGCTGGCCTAAGGCCGGGGCTTAGCCGTGCGCATTCTGCTTGTTGAGGACAAGCCCGACTTCGCCGCAACGATCGACAAGGCGCTCCGCGCTGTGGACGGCTGCGACGTCATCTGGCGGAAGAGCAAGACGAGCGCGCTTGCGGCGCTCGCCGATGAACCGTTTGACGTCGTGCTTCTCGACCGGCGCATACCCTCCGAGGATGGCGTGCTCGATGACGACGTGAACCATGGCTGGGACGTGTTTCAGTCGATCCGGGAGACATTGCCAGGGACGTCGGTCTGGTTTCTGACCGGGACGGAGGATGCCGATTTCTCTGCCGATGTGCTGAATGATTTTGGCCGCAACGGCGACATTCATTCCTGCGGCCGCGAAGACTCGATCTATCGTGTGTTCTGGAAGCGTCGCATAACGGATTGCGTCGCGGCTGCGAAGACATTCCGCGCCGACGTGCAGCGAACCGAGCAGATCAATCTCAGCCAGGTCGGCGAACCCGTCAATCTGCGACCCGAGGAGGAGCGGCTGCTCAAACTATTTGGGCGCCGGCACGGCGGCGTCAGCGTCGAGGTGAGACCCTTGACCGGCGGCCTGTCGGGCGCCCGCGTCCTGCGCGTTACCGTTCGCAATGCTGCCGGCCAGCCCATCGTGACCTCGATCGCCAAAATTGGCGCGTTCGAGGAGATTGGGGTTGAGCGCGCCCGCTATCACGGCGAGATCGCTCGCCTGATCCCGGGATCCATCCCCCAAGTTACGGGTGACATAACGCTTGGCGCTTCAGGGCACGCCGGCATCTTCTACGGAGTTGTCGGGAGCGAGGTCACCGATTTGTTCGCCAAGCTCTCCTCCGACCCTGACGGTGGCGCAGCAGTGCCGAACCAATTGCGCGCCGCCCAGGTGCCCTGGTTCGCCGCGCGCGATGGTGAACGTGTGCGCGTGGGTGCCATTCGACGCCGCCTGATCGGCGATGTCGCGCTCGCAAGTGTCGAAGGCGACCTTCAGGGCATCGACATCGGAGCAGTCGAACTGCTTGAGATCGATGTTTTGCACTGCGTCCAGCATGGCGATCTGCACTGTGCAAATATCCTCTTCGATGATCGTGGTTTGCCCATGTTCATCGACTATCCCGAGACTGGCCGCACGCTTGCAAGCCTGGATCCGATTGCTCTTGAGTTGAGCACCATCTTCCATAAGCACGCGCCCGATCGCGGGGGCTGGCCGAGCGAGGCGCAGGCCCTCGACTGGCAGGATGTCGGGGCCTTCGCGGCCGGCGCGCCGTTTGAGGCTTATCTGCGAGCATGCCGCGATTGGGCTACGGCCGTAGCGGGCTCGCAGGCGGAGATCCTAGCGGTCGGCTATGCCTATTCTCTACGGCAGCTCAAATATGACGACACCGACAAGAATTTGGCCCGCGCAATTATTCGCGGCTGCATCGCCACGTTGACCGGCGTGGCTGTGTAACGCCGGCGCCTGATCGCTGCGCCTTAGGCAACAGCGTGGCGGCGAGAGATGCGCAAATCCAAGAAATTTTAGAAACGCTCGATCCTCAGAGCGCGAGCGTCCGCTGCTGGGCACCAGCCCTAACCTCTTCGACCAAAAAAGTCCTTGCCGGCGGCGTCACCAACAAATCGACTTCGGGGAAGGTCAGATCGAGCCAGTGCTCGACCTGGCGGCGATAGATGATCGCGCCGTGGCGCTCCTGATAGCGAGCCACCTCTGGATTCGCGGGTACGGTCACGACACGGTAGCTGAGCGGCCAGTCGCCCATTGCCGGCTCCCATATGCCGGCGAGATAGAAGTGGTTGCCGTCGTCGAGCGACACGCGGAAGCGCTTCTTGCCGACCAACATATGGAATTCGCTTGCTGGAACCAGGCAGCGGTGGCTCGGAAACGTCCGGCCCTCCGCGCGGACGAACCGGTAGGAATCCCCGCCACTGAAGCGTGGATCGGAACCCCACGTCGCCTCGATCATCTCTATTTCGCTGGCATCGTCGGGATTTCGCCGGATGATAGCGCGACGGGCGCCAAGTGGCGCGTGCGAATCAAAGGGTGTTGGCTCCATGGATAGAACATAATAGGAACGATGATGAGTCGCAAGAAAGGCTGAGCGGACCGGTGTGCAATGATTATCGCCTGGAGGTGGATATCGCCTCGATCGCCGAGGATTTCGACGATCTGAAGATCAAGATTAAAACACCCGAGGGCACGCCGAATGTGGCCGCCCGCGAGGATATCAAGATCAGCGACACCGCGCCGATCGTGCGCAGCGCGGAAGGCGAGCGTGGCGCAGGCGAGTTGGTCAATCGGAAGTGGAGCTGGCCCGGCCCAGGCGGCAAGCCGGTGTACAACTTCCGCTCCGAAGGCCGCGAGTTTACCAGCGGGCGGTGCCTGATCCTCGCCGATGGGTTCTATGAGTTCACCGACCCGCTACCGGGACAGAAGCGCAAGACCAAATGGCTCTTCACACTGAAGGACCATGAATGGTTTTGCATCGCCGGCATCTGGCGGTCCCATCCGCAGGCAGGCGAAGCCTTCACGATGCTGACCATGGAGCCGGGCGAGGACATCAAGCCCTACCATCACCGTCAGATCATCCCGCTCGCGCGGCATCAGTGGGCGGACTGGCTGGATCCTGAGGTGCCGGCCGCTGATGTATTGAAGCCGCTGCCAAAGGGGAGCCTGACAGTAACTCGCGTCTTCCCGCCGCTCTCGGCAGAACCGGCGTTGCTCTGACGATGACCGACGCAGCCTCGTTGGACCGGTTTGTCGAAGCCCAGACAACCGCCTATTCCGGTGCGCTCGCGGAGATCCGTCGTGGCGCGAAGCGCTCGCACTGGATGTGGTACATATTCCCGCAATTCGGCGGGCTGGGGCACAGTGCGACGGCGCTGCATTTCGCGATTCGGTCGTTGAGTGAGGCTCGGGCCTATCTCGATCATCCCATGCTCGGCGCGCGCTATCTCGAGTGCGTGACGGCGCTCCAGGATCTGCCAATCAGCAACCCTGTCGCGGTTTTCGGCGAGGTCGACGCGATGAAGCTCAAATCGTCGCTCACACTGTTCGAAGCAGTGCGGCCGTCCCCGCTGCTTGCTGCGGCTCTCGATCGCTGGTTCGACGGCGAGCGCGACGACAGGACCCTACGGCTTCTAGGCAACAGCTGACTCCGCTTGACGAACGCTGCGATGAAGCGGAACATAAAGCGAACATGTGAGTCGATGCTGACAAATGCCCGCCCTATCTTTCTCTCCCGATCGGACGAGGTCCGAGCAAATCGCTGCGCTCCGCGCGGAGCTGGAGAGTGCGCGTGCGCTGCAAGGCCCACGCCTGCCCTTTGATATCCCCGCTCTCGACGACAGGCTGGCCAATAACGGGCTGGATGGTGCCGGCCTACACGAAATCGCGGCGGCATCGGCCAGGCTCAACGATGACGCTGCCGCGACGCTGTTCATAGCGGGCATCGCCGCGCGCTTTGCCGCCGACCCCGGCCTTACCGTGCTGTGGGCGCTGACGAAGTTCGACCTGTACGCCCCCGGCCTAGAGCAGGCCGGGCTTGGCCCCGCCAAGATACTCTACGCCCAAGGCCGGAAGGACGCCGAGGTTCTCGCGCTTGCCGAGGATGGTCTTCGCGATGGCTCGCTCGCCTGCGTGATTGCAGAGGTGAAGGCTGCCGATCAGACCGCGACGCGCCGGCTTCAGCTGGCCGCTTCAGACGGCAAGACCCCGATCCTCCTCTACCGACGACATCGGTCGCGCGGGCGCTGTCCGCTTGAAGCGCCGTCGTCTGCCCTGACGCGCTGGCGTATCGGCTGCGCGCCATCGACGCCGCTGCCCCATGCCGGCATCGGCCGTGCCCGCTGGTCGATCGAGCTCGTCCGGCAGCGGGGCGGCAACCCTTTTTCCCTCGAACTGGAGGCTTGCGATGCCAAGGGTCGCCTCGCTCTGCCTGCCGCAACTCGCCATCGAGCGGTTGCGGCGGTCGCAGCGTCCAGTCAGGCCGCCTGAGGGGCGTCCCACTCCGGTAGTGCCGCCTTTGCTGCCGGCGATCGACGATGATCCGGGTGCCTGCTCGGTGCCGCGCGGCGGCGGCTGGCGGCCCGGCGCCCGCTGGGCGCGGGACGGCGTACTCGGGCGGCGTTCCCAGGCGGCAGACATTGAGGCGCTGCCCGCGCATCAACAACCAACCATGCGCGAAATGGGTCGCCGCAGCGAAGCCGCCGAACATCCGTTCAAGGCGATGCCACCCGATGAAGGCGCGCCCGGTACGGCACCGCTGCCGCCTCCCACATGGTCATCACTATGGGGGCGTCCGACCATCTTGATCACGCGCATCGGCCAGCGCGATGTCGTGACCTCTGCCTGTCGCCAAGCGCTCGATTTGGGCCTGCGACCCGGCATGGCGACGGCACATGCCCGTGCGCTCGTGCCGGACCTCGATGTCCGTGATGCCGAACCGGACAAGGATCGGGCCTTTCTCGACCAGCTCGCGCTACACGCTGTCGCGCGCTGGACGCCGAGCGCCTGCGTCGCTGCGCCTGACGCGCTGTGGCTTGACCTCACCGGCACTACCCACCTGTTCGGCGGCGAAGCGCGGTTTTGCCGCCGCCTGCTGGCCTTCCTGCGCCGGCTCGGGTTCACCGCGACGGTCGCGATCGCAGGGACGCCCGGAGCGGCCCATGCGCTTGCCCGTTACAGTGGCGAGGCGGTCACGATCCTTCCCGAGGGGTTGGAGACACAGGCGATCGCGGATTTGCCGCTGTCAGCGCTCCGACTCACGTCCGAGGCGCTCACCGCCGCAGGACGTTTTGGCCTCGAACGCATTGCCGACCTTTATCCCATGCCGCGCGGCCCGTTGGCTAAGAGGCTCGGCATTCACACCGTGGAGCGGCTCGATCAGGCGCGCGGGAGCCTTGCGGAGCCGATTACGCCGGTCATTCCGTTCGAGGCGCCGCTTGCCGAGCGGCAGCTGCTCGAGCCGATCGGCACCGCAGAGTCGATTAGCCAGGTCATCGCCGATCTTGTCGACGATCTTGTCGGCGTTCTGCAGGCGCGCGGCCTTGGCCTGCGTACGGCAATTCTCACGTGCCTGGTCGTCGATGGCGGAGAGCAACGGATCGGGATCGGGACGGCGCGGGCGACGCGCGACGCCAAGCACCTCAAGCGGATGCTGGGCATGCGCATCGAGCGCATTGATCCGGGTCTCGGGATCGAGGCGATGAGCCTAGCCGCGCCGCGCGTCGAGGCGTTGGCACCCCAAGCGCTCGACGCCGGCTTTGGCGAGGAGGGCCGTGCGCCCGATCTCGCGCCGCTGGTCGATCAGCTGGGCGGCCGGGTCGGCGAGCAGGCGCTGTTTCGGCTCGGCGCGGTCGAGAGCGATGTCCCCGAGCGCGGATTTTGCCGGCTTGATCCGCTGGCTGAGCCAGCCGGGTGGCCGGCATGGCGGCGCCCCGCGCGGTTGCTGCGCCGTCCCGAGCTGCTTTCGAATGTGGTTGCGCTGCTTCCCGACCATCCGCCGCGACGGTTCAGCTGGCGCGGCTCGGCCTATCGGGTCGTGGCGGGCGACGGACCCGAGCGCATCCACGGTGAATGGTGGCGCAATGCCAAAGAGATGTGGGCGGTGCGCGACTATTTCTGCGTCGAAGCCGAAGGCGGAAACCGCTTCTGGATTTTCCGGCGAGGCGACGGCGTCGAGGCGCCGACGGGCGATCTCAGATGGTACCTGCACGGGCTGTTCGGTTGATGGCCACTTATGTCGAACTTCAGGTGACGAGCCATTTCTCCTTCCTGCGCGGCGCTTCCTCGCCCGAGGAACTGTTTGCCGCTGCCGCCCTGCTCGGCCAAGGGGCGCTCGGCCTTGCCGATCGCGGCAGCGTTGCCGGCGTGGTCCGTGGCTGGGACGGCCAGAAGGCGACCAATGTCCGCATGATCCCCGGCACCCGCGTCGATCTCGTCGATGGACGGGCGCTCCTGCTCTATCCAACCGATCGGATCGCTTGGAGCCGGCTGACCCGACTGCTGTCGATCGGCAAGGCGCGCGGCGGCAAAGGGTTCTGTATCCTCGAATGGAGTGATCTCGCGACGCATGCCGAGGGGCTGGTGGCCATTCTTGTGCCCGACATGCCGGATGCCACGACCGCAGTCTGGCTAGCCGAGCTGCGCGTGCTGTTCGGCACGCGTGGCTATTGCGCGCTGTCGCTGCGGCGGCGGCCCGATGACATGACGCGGCTGCACGCGCTTGATGATTTAGCGCGATATGCCGGGGTCCGCAGCGTCGCGACTGGAGACGTCCTTTATCACACGCCCGAGCGTCGACCGCTCCAGGACGTGATGACGGCAATCCGGGAAAAGACGACGATCGACGCGCTTGGTTTCCGGCGCGAGCGGTTCATGGACCGCAATCTGAAGTCCCCTGAAGAAATGGAACGGCGGTTTCGGGATTTTCCCGATGCGATCCAGGCCAGCGCCGATATTGCCCACGCATGCCGGTTCGATCTCGGCGAGATTCAGTACCAATATCCGTATGAGCAGGTGATGGAGGGGCGGACCGCGCAGGAAGCGCTGGCTGCGCTCACCGAGGCGGCGGCCGCAACCAAATTTCCCCAAGGCGTGCCGGGACGATACCGTCAGCAGATCGATCATGAGCTCAAGCTGATCGATCAGCTCGGCTACGCGCCCTATTTTCTGACCGTCAACGCGATCGTCGCGGAAAGCGTGCGGCGCGGCATCCTCTGCCAGGGGCGCGGCTCGGCGGCCAACAGCTGTGTCTGTTATTTGCTTGGCATCACCTCGATCGACCCGATCCAGCATGAACTGCTGTTCGAGCGGTTCGTATCGGGCGAGCGCCGCGATCCGCCCGATATCGATGTCGATTTCGAGCATGAGCGGCGCGAAGAGATCATCCAGTGGATCTACGAGACCTATGGCCGCGACCGCTCCGCGCTGACTGCGGTCGTCACCCGCTACCGCACGCGCGGCGCGGTCGCCGAGGTCGGCAAGGCGCTGGGGCTGCCGCGCGACCTGACCAAGATGCTGACCGGCCTGGTCTGGGGCTGGTCGATGGATGGCATTCCGCAGGAGCAGATCGAGAGCCTCAACCTCAATGCCGAAGACCATCGCCTGAAGCTGACGCTCGATCTCGCGCGCCAACTCATCGGCACGCCCCGGCACCTCTCGCAACATCCCGGCGGCTTCGTGCTGACCCAGGACCGGCTCGATGACCTCGTGCCAATCGAGCCCGCGCGCATGGAGGATCGCCAGATCATCGAGTGGGACAAGGACGATATCGACGCCCTCAAATTTATGAAGGTAGACGTCCTCGGCCTCGGCATGCTCGGCTGCATGAACCGTGCCTTCAACCTGCTGGAACAGGAAAAAGGCATCAAGATAACCATGGCCGACCTGCAGGACGACGATCCGCAAGTCTACGCGATGATCCAGAAGGCCGATACGCTCGGCGTCTTCCAGATCGAGAGCCGCGCGCAGATGTCGATGCTGCCGCGAATGAAACCGCGGGAGTTTTACGATCTGGTCATTGAGGTGGCGATCGTGCGGCCGGGGCCGATCCAGGGCGATATGGTCCACCCGTATCTTCGCCGGCGTGAGGGCAAGGAGAAGCCTGAATATCCCAAGCCCGAGCTCCGTGCCGTGCTTGAGAAGACGCTCGGCGTGCCGCTTTTCCAGGAACAGGCGATGAAGGTCGCGATCGTCGGCGCTGGGTTCACCGCGGTCGAAGCCGATCAGCTGCGCCGGGCGATGGCGACCTTCAAGCTTACCGGCGGCGTCAGCCATTTCTATGACAAGCTCGTCGGCGGCATGATCGCGCGCGGATACCCCAAGGACTTTGCCGAGCGCACCTTCAAGCAGATCGAGGGGTTCGGCTCCTATGGCTTCCCGGAAAGCCACGCCGCTTCATTCGCGAAGATCGCCTATGCATCCTGCTGGATGAAGCATCATCATCCCGATGTGTTTTGCGCCGCACTGCTCAACGCTCAGCCAATGGGCTTCTATGCCCCCGCGCAAATCGTCCGCGATGCCCGCAACCATGGTGTCGAGGTGCGGCCCGTCTCGGTGAACGACAGCCATTGGGACTGCACGCTCGAACCGACCCGCGGGCTCACCATGGCAGTGCGGCTTGGCTTCGGCCAAGTGCGCGGGCTCGCCAATGTCCATGGCGCCGCGATCGTCGCGGCCCGTGGACCTGGCCGCTATGACAGTGTCGAAGAGGTCTGGCGCCGCGCCGGTACGCCGCGGGCAGCAGTCGAGCGGCTGGCCGAAGCCGACGCCTTTCATTGCTTCGCCGAGGACCGCCGCCAGGGTCTGTGGAAAGTGAAGGGTCTTGGGGAAGCCCCGCTGCCGCTGTTCGCGGCCGCCGACGAACGCGAGCAAGGCTTCTCGCCCGAAGGTCATGAGCCGCATGTGGCATTGAAGCCAATGACGGCCGGCCGGGACGTTGTCGAAGACTATCGCTCACTTGCATTATCGCTACGCGGACACCCGCTTCAGTTCCTGCGCCAGGAGCTCGACGCCATGCGGATCGTGCGCTGTGCCGATCTGGCCACGATCCGAGACGGGCGCAATGTCGAGGTCGCCGGCGTCATCCTCGTCCGCCAACGGCCGGGCTCCGCCAAGGGCGTGCTCTTCGTGACGATCGAGGACGAAACGGGGGTAGCACAGGGCATATTGTGGCCTGACAGGTTCGAGATTTACCGCCGCCAGGTCATGTCCGCGTCGATGATCGCGATGCGCGGACGCCTCCAGAAGGAAGGCGAGGTCATCCACATCATCTGCGACCGCATCAGCGATCATGACGCGATGCTGCGCTCGATCGGACGGATGGACTTTTCGGTGGCGCCGGGTCGCGGCGACGGCGCCTCGCACGGCGGCGGACCTGATCCGCGTGATCCGGGTTTCCCGCGCGGCCGGACGCTTGCCTCGCCGCCGTTCGGCACGGTTGCCGAACAGGAGGAGATCGTCCGGATCCGCAGCCATGACTTCCATTGATGCAACGAGCGAGCGCACCGTGGGGACGATCGATCGCGCGCTCAATGTTCTGCGCGAGGCAGCCGCTGCCAAGGACAAGGTCCAAACGCGCGGCGTGGCCCTGGCGCTCTGGGTTTTGCGTGGCCACTGTCCGGCTGAATGGCTGGTCGCTTTCTGGGATGCGGCCGGATCGGATCATGCGATCGGGCGAAGCCAGGGACTGCACGCCGCGTACAACGGAATCGTGCGTCAGGTGCGGACCAGCGGCGGGCTTTCAAAGGAGAGCTGCGATGATCGCCTGTCCCGGTGAAATGGCGCGGGCGCTTTCCTATATTGGAGCCTTAACAATGACATCCGCACGGAAGAGCCAAGATGGCCAATGGCTGGGCGCCCGACGGCGCCGTTCAGGAACAGATCGAAGACAGCCTCAAGGATGCGCTGGCGAGCGCCCGCGCGCGACTGCCTTCAGGCGAGGGTCTCGACGAGTGCGAGGAATGCGGCGAGCCTATCCCGCCGGCGCGCCGGCAGGCGCTTCCTGGTGCTCGTACCTGCGTGGCCTGCCAGTCGGTACGCGACAAGCGCCCGAGCTATTCCGGCATCAACCGCCGGGGCAGCAAGGACAGCCAGCTGCGCTGAGGCATCGCGCATGAATTACCGGGGTTTTCTTGCCGCGCTGGCGGCGTGCCTCGCCTGGGCCTCACCAGCTCACGCCGATCCTTGCGAAGCTCCGCTTCCTTCCAAGGGCAGAATCTTCAGTGGCGTCGTCCGCTATGTCGGCGATGGCGACGGACTGTGCGTCGGTCCGGCAGGCCAGCCCCGCGCGTGGATCGAAGTCCGTCTCGCCGACTTCTATGCGCCCGAACTGAACGAGCCCGGCGGTCGCGACGCGAAGCGCCGTCTCCAGCGGACGGTGATGGGCAAGAGGCTGGTTTGCCGCGCAGACCGGCACAGTTATGATCGCGTCGTAGCGAGCTGCACCTTGGAGGGACGCCCGCTCGGCAAGCTCCTGCGCGATGCTGGCGGGGTCGAGGCTGGGCGCGGCTGGCCAAGATGACCGCGATGTTCGATCTGTTCGACGAGCCTGTCGTCGCCGGCCTCAGAAAGCGAGATGAGTTCATCACGGCGGAAGAAGAAGCCGCCCTGATTGGTCAAATCGACGCGGTGGATCTGAGTCCATTCAAATTCCAGCAATGGACCGGCAAGCGGCTGACGCGTTCATTCGGCTGGAGCTATGATTTCGAAAGCGGCCGCTTCGCGCCGACTGATCCCATTCCTGACTGGCTTGCACCGATCAAGGCGCGTGCGGCCCGGTTCGCTGGCCTTGAGACTGACGATCTCGTCCAGGCACTGCTGATCCGCTACGATCCGGGCGCCGGGATCGGTTGGCATAAGGACCGCCCGGTCTTCGAGCATGTCGTAGGCCTCTCACTCGGCAACGTGGCGACCCTGCGGCTGCGGCGCCGAACCGATCGCGGGTTCGATCGCGCCAGTGCCGAACTTGCGCCACGCTCGATCTATCATCTGTCCGGCGAAGTGCGGCATCACTGGGAGCACAGTATCGCCGCGATGGACCTGCCGCGCTGGTCGATCACATTCCGCAGCCTCTCCGAGAAAGGCCGGAGAGCATGAGCGCGCGTCGCGCGCGCAACTATCCGAAGACGCCGGATGGGCGCTATTTCGTCGTTAGGGGACGGTTGTGGCGCACCAGCAATCCAGCGCTCACGCCCGAACAGCGCGAACGGCTGGTCAAGGCGCTGATGACAGCGCGGCGATCAGTCGCGACCGCGCGACGTGATGGCGACGACGTGGCAGAAGCTGCAGCGCACGCAGCGGTCGATCGCGCAAAAGTGGCGCTGGGCGAGCGCGGGCCCGTCTGGTGGACTGACGGAGCGCCAGATCTGAACCGGCACATGGCGCGGACCACGCCCTACGCCGATTGGTTCGCCGGCTTGGACTGACGCCGCTTCCGTTTGGGCTTGTCGGAAAGCTCGATCCACACTGGCGCATGATCGCTGGTCTTCTCCCAGCCGCGCACATGGCTGTCGACCTGGGCGTCGGTCAGTCGGTCGGCAAGCGAGGGGCTTAGCAGAAGATGGTCGATCCGGAGGCCGGCATTGCGGCCATAGGCATTCCGGAAATAATCCCAGAATGTGTAGATCGTCTCATCGGGGTGGATAGTGCGCAGGGCGTCGGTCCAGCCCTGGCCGGTCAGCCTGAAAAAGGCGGAGCGCACCTCGGGCGCAAAGAGCGCGTCATCGAGCCAGCGCTCGGGTTTGTAAACATCGCGGTCGGTCGGCATGACGTTGAAGTCACCCGCGAGCATGACCGGTAAGCCGCTTTCGAGCAGGCTGGCCGCGTGATCTATCAGCTTGTCGAACCACGAAAGCTTATAGTCGAACTTCGGGCCTGGCCGGGGATTGCCATTCGGCAGGTAGAGGCCGCCGATCAGGATGCCATTGACCGCCGCCTCGATATAACGGCTCTGGGTGGCGTCGGGATCGCTGGGAAGGCCGCGCCTCGTCTCGTGAATCTCGCCGACGCGGCTGAGCATGGCCACGCCGTTCCAGCTCTTCTGGCCGTGCCAGATCATGTCATAGCCGAGGTCGCGGATGGCTTTTTCCGGGAATTTCTCTTGCGGCGCCTTCAACTCCTGCAACACGACGATGTCCGGCTCAGCTTCGGCAAGCCAGCGCAGCAACACCGGCAAGCGGCCGTTGATGCCGTTCACATTGTAGGTGGCGATCTTCACAGGTCGGGCAGCACCTGATCGGCGCGGCCCCAGCCGATAAGTGCTTTCGACGCAGCGCGCTTCACCAGCTCCTTGGCATCGCCGATATGGAAATGGGACGGCTTGTCGATCGTCTCCATCTCCTTCCACGTGATCGGCGCCGCCACCGGCGCTTCAGGACGGGCGCGCACGCCATAGGGCATGACGGCAGTCGCCCCGCGCTGGTTGCGCAGATAGTCGACGAAGATACGCCCCTTGCGCTGCGCCTTCGGCAGCGCGGCGGTAAAGTTATCCGGATCGCTTTGGGCCACCGCCTGCGCCAAGCGATGGGCAAAGTCCTTCACTTCGGGCCATTCTGCCTTAGGCACGAGCGGCGCGATCACATGGATGCCCTTGCCGCCCGTCACCATCGGGAATGTCTCCAGCCCGATTTGCTGCAGAATCTCGCGGAAGTGAAAGGCGGCTTTGCGCACGGCTTCGAAGTCGAGACCTTCATCGGGATCGAGGTCGAAGACCAGGCGGTCGGCCTTTTCGACATCCTCGATGCGGGCGCCCCAACCGTGAAACTCGATCGTGCCCATCTGGACGCAGGTCAGAAGCCCGTCGGCGGTGTCGATATAGAGATAGGGTTCTTCGTGGCCGTCCTTTTCGAGGATGCCGACATGTTTGACCGTTTCACCGAAACTCCCGGCATCATGCTTCTGGAAAAAGCATTTCTTGGCGCGGCCCTGTGGGCAGCGCACGAGGCTGATGGGACGGCTGCCGACCCACGGCAGCATGACGGGAGCGACGGCAGCATAGTAATCGGCAAGCTGACCTTTGGTGATGCTTGATTCCGGAAAGATTACGCGCTCGCGGTTGCTGACCTTGACGCTGGAAACAGCCGGCTCGGCAATGGTGCCGATGGGTGCCTCCGTCTCGAGCACCACCGCCTCCGGCTTCTTGTCCTCGCGCAAGCCGAGATAGCTTGGGTGCCGCAGCGTGCCCTCGTTCGTCATCTCGGTATAGGCGATCTCGGCAACGAGCCGGGGCTTGATCCAATGCGCGCCCCGGACTTCCGCGCGCGGGGCTTTCACGGTCGGCTTATCCTGTGCGAGCGGCCGCATCAGTCCTATCAGCTTGAACAGTTCGTCGGTATTGAAGCCGGTGCCGACTTTGCCAGCGTAGCGCAGCTCGCCGCCATCGTGGATACCGAGGATCAGCGAGCGGAACGAGCGCGACTTGTCCGACGGAGTCCAGCCCACGACGACAAATTCCTGGCGCTTGATGCACTTCGTCTTGAGCCATCCGCCCGACCGTGAGCCGATGTAGCGGCCGTCGGCGCGCTTCGAAATCACGCCTTCAAGCCCTGCATCGCAGAAACTGTGCAGCAGCTGCTCACCATTGCCGACGATGTGGTCGGAATAGCGGAGACGGGCGCTGCCCTCAGGAAGGATGTAACGAAGCTTCTGCTTGCGCTCGACCAGCGGCAGGTTCGTCAGATCCTCCCCGTCAAGCGAGAGGAGGTCGAAGGCAATGAAATCGATCGTGGCCGGCGCACCTTTGAGCGCGCCTTGCAGCGCCTGGAAGCTCGACCGGCCGTTTTCATCCATGACGACGGCCTCACCGTCGATGAGAGCGGCCCGAACCTCAAGCGAGGAAGCTTCGTCGACTATGCCGCCAAAGCGGTCCGACCAGTCCAGCCCGGATCGGGTGTAAGCGCGCGCGCCGCCATCGCCTACCGCCACCAGCAGGCGATAGCCGTCATATTTCATCTCGTGCAGCCAGTTCGAACCCGTGGGTACGGTGTCGACGAGGGTTGCGAGCTGAACGGGTTGAAACGGTGGGGGCGCAAGTTTGCGAGCCGGCGCGCTTCGCATCACCGGCTTCGCTGGAGTCTTCTTCAAAGCCGCGCGCGCCATCCCGCGCTCAGGAGCACATGTTCATGAAGGAGAGACTCCCTGTCGGAGGAGTCGTTCCCGCTCGGCGCTATTTCAGCTTCTGCGCGGCCGCGTTGAGCTTCTCACGATCGTTGCCGACGCGTTTGATCAGATCCTGCGCCTGATCTTTCGAAATGCCGTGCTTGCGGGCGAAGTAATTCACTTCATAGCCTTCGCCGCCGGCAACCTGACGACGGTCGGATCCGCCGCGCTTCGATTTATTGTCAGCCATATCCATTCCTCCTGACCGCTAGAATCCGCGAGAAATCACGAAGTTCCTCACCGGCGCGCGGGGTCACCAGGGATCGCGACGGGTGGAGGTACGACTGCCATCACGCTCCGGCGTCCCGGTCCGAAGCGCGGACCTGCGACGATACGACTCGAATGACTTCCAGCGCGCTTGTTACCTACCGAGCACGCATCGGTGGCAGCAATTGCTTACCGCCTCGGTGCTGCAGCTGGTTGGTGACCTACCCTTGTCTAGCCGTCGCTGGCCGTAGGTACGATCGACACTGAAAGCTGTTGTCCGCGCCGCAAAAGCGCATTCTTTACCTGTCTCCGACGCCGCCGGTGCGGCTCGAACCTACGGAGACACACCTTGTGACACAGCCTTCGGCCATCGTTCACGCTCGCAGCACCGCCATGCTGCGGAGCGCGCTGGGCCCGGCAATCGCCGGATGGCTCGACGAGCCTCAGGTGGCGGAGATCATGCTCAACGCCGATGGGCGGTTGTGGATCGACCGTCTCGATGGCGGCATGGCGGCGACCGAGGAACGGCTCACTCCTGCGCAGGCGGAGCGCATCATCCGGCTGGTCGCGCATCATGTCGGCGCCGAAGTGCACCGCAGTTCACCGCGAGTCTCGGCGGAGCTGCCGGAAGGCGGCGAACGGTTCGAAGGGCTGTTGCCGCCGGTGGTGATGGAGCCGGTATTCTCGATCCGGCGTCCGGCAAGCCTGCCGCTGGCGCTCGCAGATTATGTCGCTGCTGGGACGATGACCGGCACAGCCGCCGCGTATCTCGCCCAGGCAGTCGAATCCCGCGCCAATATTCTCGTCGCCGGCGGCACCTCTACAGGCAAGACGACGCTCACCAACGCGCTGTTGGCTGTCGCGAGCGCCGGCAACGACCGTATCATCCTGATCGAAGACACACGCGAGTTGCGCTGCGACGCCGCCAATGTGGTGGCGCTGAGAACTGCGCCCGGCGTCACCATGACGGACCTCGTCCGTTCGAGCCTGCGTCTGCGCCCGGATCGCGTACCGGTTGGAGAGGTGCGCGGGCCCGAGGCGCTCGACTTGCTCAAAGCCTGGGGCACCGGCCATCCCGGCGGGATCGGTACGATCCATGCGGGCACCGCGAGCGCCGCGCTCCACCGGCTCGAGCAACTGATCCTCGAGGCCATCGCCCATGTCCCCCGCGCGCTGATCGCGGAGACGATCGACGTGATCGCGGTGCTGACCGGTCGTGGCGTGGAGCGCCGCCTGTCTGAGCTCGTCCGCGTCGAAGGGCTCGCCCCCGACGGCAGCTACCGAATTCTCCCGCTCATCCCAGCCCAAGGAGCCGCATCATGAACCGAATAAAGACCATCCGCCGCGTCTGCCTCGCCTCCGTCGCAGCGCTGTACGCAATCCCCGCCTGGGCGGGTGGATCGGGCATGCCCTGGGAGACGCCGCTGCAGTCGATCGTCGACTCGGTCCAGGGTCCGGTCGCCAAGGTGATCGGCGTGATCATCATCGTGATCACGGGGCTGACGCTGGCATTCGGCGACACGTCGGGCGGCTTCAGGAAGCTGATCCAGATTGTGTTCGGCCTGTCGGTCGCCTTCGCCGCCTCTTCCTTCTTCCTGAGCTTCTTCAGCTTTGGCGGCGGGGCGCTGATCTGATGCCGGAGGATTTGCCTGGCTTCGCGGCGCCCGTGCATCGGGCGCTCGCCGAGCCAATCCTGCTTGCTGGCGCGCCCCGTGCGCTGGCGATCGTCAATGGCACGCTCGCAGCGGCGATCGGGATCGGCCTCAGGCTCTGGATCGCCGGCCTCGTGATGGCAGTGGTCGGACACGGTCTCGCCGTGTTCGCCGCGCGACGCGACGCGCAAATCCTTCCCGTCGCCCGCCGCCACATCGCGCTTCCCACTCTTTTCGAAAGCTGATCCCATGATGTTCCTGCGTGAACATGCCCGCCGCGCGTCGCGGCTCTCTGATTTCCTGCCATGGGCGGCGATGATCGCCCCCGGCATCATCCTCAACAAGGATGGCAGCTTCCTGCGCGTCGCACAGTTTCGCGGTCCCGATCTCGACAGCGCCACCCAAGCCGAACTGATTGCGACCTCGGCTCGCCTCAACAGCGCGCTCAAGCGGCTGGGCACTGGCTGGGCGATCTATGTCGAAGCGCAGCGGACGCCCACTCCCGGCTATCCTGCATCGCAAGGATTTGCCGATCCGGTTTCGACGCTGATCGATGAGGAGCGGCGCGATCTGTTCGAAGGCGGCGACGTCACCCAGCCCAATTTCACCAGCGCCTATTATCTGACGTTGCAATGGCTGCCGCCGGCCGACGATACGTCGAAGGCAGCGTCGCTGCTCTACGAAGGTGGCGCACAAGCGGTGGCCACTGCGGCCGATCATCTCGACGATTTCGAGCGCGATACGGGACGCGTGCTCGACATGATCGAAGGCGTGATGCCCGAAGCGGCATGGCTGAGCGCAGCCGAGACGCTCACCTATCTTCATTCGACGATCTCGACCCACGATCAGCGGATCGCGGTGCCTGAGACACCGATGCACCTCGATGCGCTGCTGGCGGATGAAGTCCTGGTCGGGGGACTTGCGCCGCAGCTTGGGTCCAAGCATCTGCGCTGCCTGTCGATAACAGGCTTTCCGGCCGCGACCGTGCCGGGGATGCTCGATGAGCTGAACCGGCTCGGGTTCGCCTATCGCTGGACGACGCGCGCGATCTGCCTCGACAAGGTGTCGGCGCAGCGCATGCTGACCCGCATCCGCCGGCTCTGGTTCTCCAAGCGCAAGAGCCTGGCCGCGATCATCAAGGAGGTGCTGACCAACGAGGCGAGCGTGCTGGTCGACAATGATGCAGCCAACAAGTCGGCTGAGGCCGACGCGGCGCTGCAGGATCTCGGCGCCGATATCGCTGGCTATGCCTATGCGACCACTACGATAACGGTGCTGGGCGACACGCCGCGCGACGCTGATCTCAGGCTTCAGGCGATCGAGAAGATCGTCCGCGGGCGTGATTTCGCATGCATCGCCGAAGGGCTAAACGGAATTGAGGCGTGGCTCGGCTCGCTGCCTGGCAACCCCTATGCCAACGTCCGCCAGCCGCCGATCTCGACGCTCAACCTCGCGCACATCATGCCGGTTTCGGCGGTGTGGGCGGGCCAGGAGCGCGACACGCATTTCGATGCGCCGCCGCTTTTCCATGCGCGGACGCAGGGCGCGACACCGTTCCGCTTCTCCCTGCATGTCGGCGATGTCGGTCACGAGTTGATCATCGGCCCGACGGGCTCGGGCAAGAGCGTGCTGCTCGCCTTCATGGCGCTCCAGTTCCGGCGTTACGACGGCGCGCAGATATTCGCCTTCGACCATGGCGGGTCGATCCGCGCGGCGACCCTCGCCGTCGGCGGCGAATGGCATGATCTGGGCGGCGCGCTCGGGGGCGATGCCGCGCCGGTTTCGCTGCAGCCGCTGGCACGGATCGACGAACCTGACGAGCGCGCCTGGGCGGCGGACTGGCTCGGCGCCATCCTCGCCCGCGAGGACTTCGCGATCACACCCGAGGTCAAAGAGCATCTGTGGACTGCGCTCGGCAGTCTCGCCGATGCGCCAGTGGCGCAGCGCACGCTTACTGGCCTGACCGTGCTGATTCAGGCCTCTGGCCTCAAGCGCGCTCTGGCGCCCTATACGCTCTCTGGCCCGTATGGCCGTTTGCTCGATGCCGATGCCGAGCATTTCGGGGAAAGCGATGCACAGGCGTTCGAGACCGAGGGACTGGTCGGCACGGCCGCGGCCCCGGCGGTGCTCGCCTATCTGTTTCACCGGATCGGGCGTCGCCTTGATGGGCGACCGACGCTGATCCTGATCGACGAAGGTTGGCTCGCGCTCGATGATCCGCTGTTTGGCCGCCAACTCAAGGAATGGCTGAAGACGCTGCGCAAGAAGAACGCGAGCGTCATCTTCGCGACGCAGAGCCTCTCCGACATCGAGGGATCCGCAATCGCACCGGCGATCATCGAGAGCTGCCCGACGCGGATCTTCCTTGCCAATGAGCGCGCACTCGAGCCGCAGATCGCCGGCATCTATCGCCGGTTCGGGCTGAACGATCGCCAGATCGAGATCATCGCCTCAGCGACGCCCAAGCGCGACTATTATTGCCAGTCGGCTCTCGGCAACCGGCTGTTTGACCTCGGCCTCGGGCCGGTTGCGCTGGCATTCGCCGCTGCCTCATCCCGATCCGACCTCAACGCGATCAACATTCTGCTCGAACGCCACGGCCCCACCGGTTTCGCCGAAGCCTGGCTGCACCATCGCGGTCTCGCTTGGGCGGCCGATCTCGTGCGCCAGCCCGTAACTGCCTCCAACCCCGAACAAGAGGAGATTTCCGCATGACGTCCCGTTTCTTCCGCCCGCTCCTGATCGGTGCCAGCGTGCTCAGCCTTGCCATCGCCGTACCGGCATCGGCGCAGCTCAGCGTTTATGATCCGACCAACTATGCGCAGAATGTGCTGCAGGCGGCGCGCGCGCTCCAACAAATCAACAACCAGATCACATCTCTGCAGAATCAGGCCCAGAGCCTGATCAACCAGGCGCGCAACCTGACCTCGCTCCCGACCAGTGCGCTGTCGGGAATACGCCAGTCAATCGACCGTACCCGGCAATTAATCGGGCAGGCGCAGCAGATCGCTTATAATGTCCAGGATATCGACCGGGTGTTCGACGCGCGTTATCCGGCCGGATCGCTCACCGGAACCTCATCGGGCGCGTTGGTCGAGAACGCGGAAACGCGCTGGCACGATGCGGTGGCGGGGTTTCAGGATTCGCTGCGCACCCAAGCGACGATCGTCACCAATCTCGGCGACACGCGTAGCCAAATCGATACATTGGTGACGGCTAGCCAGGATGCGACCGGCGCGCTGCAGGCCGCACAAGCGGGCAATCAGCTGGTTGCGCTCCAGACCCGCCAGCTTGCCGACCTGACGGCGCTGATGGCGGCGCAGAACCGCGCGGCGAGCATCGCAGCGGCGCGCGCCGCGGCCGATGAAGCACAGGGCCGCGAACAGACCAAACGCTTCCTCGCTCCCGGCCGCGGCTATGTCGCGCATGATGTGACGCTGTTCCGTGACTGAGGACCAGGCAAAGCCGGTGCGACGTCCGCGCGCCGGGATTGGCTGGCGGTCGGCCGCGGTCGCCAGCGGCGTGGGCGCGCTCGGCGTCATTGCGCTGGTTGCGCTCGCCGATCCCGCGCCGCAACCGCCGCGCTTCACGGTCGAGGACATCCGGAAGGTGGCCGAAGCCGTCGCGGTGGATCCGCTACGGGCCGAGCTGAGCCGGTGCCGGGCGTTGCCTGCCAACAGTAATGACGCTCGGTGCGCCGCCGCCTGGGAGGTGAACCGGCGGCGCTTCATGGGCGAGAGCCGCAGCTACGTCAGGCCGGTAGAGCCGCCGCCGATCGAGCCTGCGCCATCCGTGTCCTCGGAAGCCGCATCGGCGGCGCCCACCGACATCCCGACGCCGGAGCGCTGAACCATGGAAGGCACAGGCGTCATCGATCGATTTCTCGATCTCTTCGCGCGCTACATCGATTCCGGCTTCGGTCTGATCCACGCCGATGTCGGGTTCCTGGCGAGTTCCCTCATCGTCATCGACGTGACGCTGGCGATCCTGTTCTGGACCTGGGGTGAAGGTGAGGACATTGTCGCGCGGCTGGTGCGCAAGACGCTGCAGGTCGGTTTCTTCGCATTCCTGATCGCCAACTGGAACGGCCTGGCGAAAATCATCTATCTGAGCTTTTCGGGCATCGGCCTGAAGGCGGCCGGATCGGGCAACCCGAACGATCTTCTCCATCCCGGCAAGATCGCGCAGATCGGCATCGATGCGGGTCAGCCGCTGCTCGACCAGGCCTCGCTACTGGTCGGGCCGGTCGGCATCTTCACCAATTTCGTCCAGATCGCGGTACTGCTGTTGGCCTGGGCGATTGTTCTGCTCGCCTTCTTCATCATCGCGATCCAGCTGTTCGTCACCCTGATCGAGTTCAAGCTGACAACGCTCGCCGGCTTCGTGCTGGTGCCATTCGGTCTGTTCGGCCGCACCGCCTTCCTTGCCGAGCGTGTGCTTGGCAATGTCATGGCGACCGGCGTCAAGGTGCTGGTGCTGGCCGTCATCATCGGCATCGGGTCGACCATCTTCGATGAGTTTATCGCCGATTTCGGCGGTGTGCCGCCGACGATTGAACAGGTTGTCAGTCTCGCACTCGCGGCGCTCACCCTGCTTGGCCTGTCGATCTTCGGTCCCGGCATCGCCTCCGGCCTGATCTCGGGCGGCCCCCAGCTCGGCGCCGGCGCCGCGATCGCAACCGGCGCCACGGTCGCGGGCATCGGCACGGCCGCGACGATGGGCGTCGCCGGTGCCGCGGGGCTCGCCAGCCGCGCGGGCTCAGCCGCTGCTTCAACCCTCTCCCGGTCCACCGGCTCGCCCAACTCCCCCGGGGCTGGCGGTGGATCCCCATCGACGCCACCCGCTCCCCCGGCGCGTAGCGCTGGCGCAGGGTCGGCGGGAAGGAGATCTCGACGCGTTTCTCCAGTTGTTCGAGCGCGGCCGGGACGGTTCCCCCGCCGTCCGGAGCGCCGGGAGATCTTGGCACGCCTGCGGGCAACGGCGGCGAAGCGGCAACCTCGCCAGATGCATCGGCTAGCGAGGCGGACGTAAAAGTTCCGGCAGAACTTTCGGCGGGACCGGGCGCGAACAGCCCAGCACCGTCGGCTGCGGCAACGTCCGAAGCGCCGGCCTGGGCCAATCGCATGCGCCGCCGTCAGGCGGTGATCCAGGGCGCGACGCTCGCCGCCCACACGCTCCGCTCGGCCGACCATCATGGCGGCTCTGCTCACATATCGCTGGAGGATCGCTCATGAAACCGTTCCGCCGTCCCTCGTCGCGCTTCGGCCGGGAACCCGTTCCAGAAACTCCGTACCAGCGGGCCGGCCAAGCGTGGGACGATCGCATCGGCTCCGCACGTGTGCAGGCGCGCAGCTGGCGACTGATGGCTTTCGGCGCTACCGCCTTGATGTCGCTATCCGTCATCGACAATCTGCGCCTCAGGTTCGGCTCGCATATCGTGCCCTATGTGGTCGAGGTGGATCGGCTGGGGGCCGCGCGTGCCATCGCGCCGCTGACGTCCGATTACCGTCCGACCGATCCGCAGATCGCGTGGCATCTCGCCCGGTTCATCGAGAATATCCGCTCGCGACCCGCCGATCCGATCGTGCTCAGACAAAATCTCAGCGCGGCCTATGACTTCACGACCGAGCAAGGAACGGCTGCGCTCAACGATTATGCGCGCGCCAACGACCCGTTCGCGGACCTCGCCGACAAGCAGGTTTCGGTCGATGTGAAGAATGTCGTCCGGGCATCGGCTGACAGCTTCCGCGTCGCCTGGGACGAGCGCCGCTACGAGCGCGGCCAGCTCACCGCCACGACGCACTGGACAGCTGTGCTGACGATCGTCGTTCGCTCGCCGACCGATGCGGCGACGCTCAGCCGCAACCCGCTCGGGCTCTACGTCCACGCCATCAACTGGTCCCAGGATCTCGGAGAATGACTATGCGCACACTGTTGTTTGTCACGCCCCTCCTCATGTCGGCGATGCCGGCGCTTGCCCAATCCACGCCCCGATCGGTCCGTCCCGTGGCGACAGCGACCGAGGCTGCGCGGGTCAGCCCGCGTCCCGCCGGCTGGCAGGGCGCAACGCAGCTGTTCGTCTATACGCCAGGCGGCCTTTATCAGGTCTACGCCGCGGTGGGCCAGGTCACCGATATCGTGCTGCAGGAAGGCGAGGCGCTCTCGGACACCGGCGCGGTCGCCGCCGGCGACACGGTCCGCTGGGTGATCGGCGAGGCGGCGAGCGGAAGCGGCGCCGGTCGCCGCACGCATATCCTCGTGAAGCCGACCGATCCGGGCCTCAGGACCAACCTCGTGATCAATACGAACAAGCGAACCTATCATGTCGAGCTGCGCTCGACGCCGGCGACCTATATGGCGAGTGTCGGCTGGTCCTACCCCCAGGATGAACTGATTGCGTTGCGCGCCCAACAAGACGCCGCCGCGGCGGTCACCGAAACCCGGGTCCAGGCGGGTATTGATCCAGCGCGTCTCAATTTCGCCTACCGTCTGACGGGCGCCAATCCGCCATGGAAACCGGTGCAGGTTTTCGACGATGGCTCCAAAACCTATCTGCTGTTCCCTGAGACGATCGCACGGGGCGAGCTGCCGCCGCTGTTTCTGATCGGTGAGAAGAGACAAGCCGAACTCGTGAATTACCGGGTGTCGGGGCGCTACTTCGTGGTCGACCGGTTGTTCGCTGTCGCCGAGCTGCGTCTCGGAACGCGAAAGCAGGAGATCGTCCGGATCGAACGGACGCGATCGCGGGAGCTTGGCAAGTGAGCCCCCAGAACGATCTCCCACCCGATGCGGCCGGTTCCGGAGCGCCGATCGCAACGCGCGCGCAGGCGCCAACGCCGCGCCGCCTGTCCCGCAAGGCGCTCGCCACGCTGGCGGGCGTCAGCGCGTTCGCTGTTGCAGCGGCGCTGGGCTACAGCCTGTCGACCAGCCACCGGACCGGGGCGCCCCAAGAGAGCGTTTCCGTCAACCGCGGCCAGAGCGACGCGCTCGCTGACGCGCCAAAGGATTATGGGGATGTGCCGCGGGTCGCCTCGGCTGCAATCGGTCCGCCTCCAGCGACCACCGAGCCCGTCACGACACCACCTTTGTCCGGCCCGGCGACGACGTCCTCCCCGATCGATAATGGAGCGAGCGCCGAACGGCAGCGGCGTCGCCAGAGCCGGGAGAGCGCGCGGGCTAGCAAGCTGTTCGCGGGAACAAGCGAGGGCGCTCGCGCCCCGACGAGCGGCAGCGAAGCGGCCGTTCCTCCTTCCGGGACATCCAGCGCGGATCAGGCGCGGCCAGGCGGAACCGCCGACGCACAGGATCGCAAGGCGGCGTTCGTGGCCGGCACCACGCGCGAGCCGACGGTGAACTCCGGCAGGCTGGCGGCGCCGGCGAGCCGTTTCGTCGTCTCAGCCGGATCGACGATCGCGGCGGCCCTGATCACAGGGTTGTCCTCCGACCTTCCCGGCCAGGTCGTGGCGCAAGTCACCGAGGAGGTATTCGATACGGTGAGCGGTCGTGCGCGGTTGATCCCGCAAGGGACAAGGTTGATCGGCGTCTACGATGCGCGGGTGAGTTACGGCCAATCCCGCGCGCTGGTCGTGTGGACGCGACTGATCTTCCCAGATGGCCGTTCGCTGGACCTCGACCGGATGGTGGGCACGGATGCCGCAGGTCAGTCGGGTCTCGTGGACCGCGTCGACAACCATAGCGGCAGGCTGCTCATGGCCGGGTTGCTGTCCACCATGTTCGGCGTGGGAGCCAATGCAGCGACGGCGGGTGGTGGCGATAATAATGACATTGCCTATGCCATTCGTGAGAGCGCAGGCCGATCGGTAGAGAGTGCGGGTGACAAGATCGTGGGACGGCAACTTGATGTGCAACCGTCGATTACGATCCGACCTGGCGCGCGGGTGCGCGTGTTGGTGAGCCGAGACTTGGTGCTCACGCCATGGACCGGAGGCTGATCCGCCCGTCGCGTTCAGTCAGGACGCGGACGCTCGCTCTCCATGACGATGTGAAGAGCCTCGATGGCATGGTCGAGATAGTTCACGACGATCTTCTCGGCCGGCGCGACCAGCATGCCGCGAGCAAGATCGATGAGCCGCTCAGCTTCGTGGCGGCGATCGCTGGTGGTGGTTGGCTTGTCAGGCATGGCAATCCGCAATGATGATATCGCACGCTCACGATAGCGAATAGGAACGATCGTTCCTAGAACGATCGTTCCGACGCTGTGATCTAATGGCGGATGGACCTCAAGGAAATTCTGTCGACCAACCTGCGTCGAATCCGGAACGAAACCGGCCGTACGCAAGAGGAGATGGCACACCTTTTGGGGATCAGTTCACGCTATTTGGGGTCGATCGAGCGTACCAAGGTCTCGCCGAGCGTAACTTTGCTTGGGAATTTTGCGGAAGCGCTGGGCGTCAGCCCATGCGATCTCATCACGACTAAAAGAAGCAAACGCTAGAGTTGCGAAGACCCGATCGAACCATATTTGCGGACGCATAGAAGCAGCCGGTGTCGAAGAGGGTTACGGTCGTCACGGGGCCAAACCGCTTCAATCGACGCAAGCGCGTTTTCGTCAACGATCGGTCGGAAGGCGATGCCCTCGCGCGGCACCGCGCCGGATGTGCAGATGATGGTGGCGCCCATGCCCAGTCTGACCATGTCGAGCAGCGACGCCGTCGAGACATCATGCAAGCTACACTCGAAGGGTTGTTCACCCATCCGAGAGACAACCGTTCGATAGGTCGACATGTCACCGCGGTGCGCTTGGAGGACGATTGGCAGAGCCGAGATATCGGCCCAGCGGAGGCTGTCGTTTGCGACAAGTGGATGATCGTCAGGGAGGGCGACGCACATGCGCTCATCCCACAGGCGTTCCTGCATGTTCGGTCCGCCCGACAGATTGGGAAGATGCGGGGCGAACATGATATCGATTGTGCGCTCGTTGAGCTGACGGTGAAGATCGTTGGCCGACGCCTCGACAAACCGAAGTTCAACGTCGGGTCGAGATTCGCGAAACTCCGCGACGCCTTTGTTGAGCGGACCGCTCGCGAGCCCCGAACAGAAACCGAGGGTCAAGGATCCGGTCACGCTTTGAGCGATGGTGATCGCACGCTCGATCTGGGTGTCCACCATGAAGAGCAGCAGCTTCGCCTTGGGAAGGATGGCTCGTCCCATCAATGTTAATGCGACGGGCGATCCGCGGCGGCGTTCAAACAGGTCGCCGCCGTAGACTTCCTCCAGTTTGGCGATCGTCTGGCTGACGGCTGGCTGGCTCACGCCCAACTGCCGGGCCGCTTCAGCAAAGCTACGGGTCTCGGCGACCTTGAGAAAGGTCTCGAGCTGGTTGAAGTCCGGCCGTGTGCTGTCGCGGCGGGTCAAATCTTCGTGCGGACTGAGTCTTGGTCAGCCGCAAACATCTTGTCGAACGGGAATGCTGTAGTCGGTCTGAGCATCCAGTCGGTCAGCGGATCCGTACAGACACCAAGCTGAGTCAGAAGAGTCAGGAAAGCAAAGACTGCAAACTCCGCATATGGTGCGGCAGGCCTGGTAACATGGTCGCCGTCGTCCAGCAGAGTTGCGAGCGAGTACAAATTCTGCCGAAACTCCAGTTCACCTGCCATGGCATCGTTAATCAGATAATACCCCGAGCATGCGGCCGTGGGCGGATCGACCGAATCGAAGAAATTCAAACGTTTGGCAACTAGGGGAGCCGATATGGTGAATAGTCGCTCCAGCAGGGCAACAGTTGTGTATGTCTTCACGCGCTTATCAAGCACTTCTGGTAACAATGGCATAGTTTTAGGGAATCTACGATCAAGATACTCGGCGATGAACAGACTGTCATGAACGATCATGCCATCATCATAGATCAACGGGACCCTGCCGATAGGTGTCAAGAACAGGAACTCTTGGGACTTACGGACAAGATCGACATCAACCTCGTCAAATGCGAGCTCCTTGAAGAGCAACGATGCACGCGCCTTAGCGACATTGGGTCCGCTGACGCCGTATGAAGTAATCATAATGGTAACCCCGGGTGGCCGTCGAAGATTAGGTAGCGTGACACCTCAAGAACTATCTGCTTCGAGACGTGATTGCTGCGCATACGCTATTGCGGGGTTGTAGAAACGTGGGGGGGCTATGATGCCATATTCAACACGACGACCCGACCCCGCAACGAGATTGGGATCAAGCTCATCCTCTGTCATTTCGAGACGTCCAGGACATTATTCACCCAAGCGATGAACTCTTGGCAGGATTTTCGCGCCTTAGTTTCGGAAGCGCGATAATCAGCATCCTCATAGTTCACAGAGACAACTGGCCACGACGCTTGGTGATAGGCCATTGTCGAACGCATCTTGGAGAAATGGCCATTGAAGGTCACGCCCTGCGCGCCGCCTGCGAAGAAAACGTTGCCGGTTGAAGCGATAGCGGCAAGCATCTCCGAAATCCGCCGCCGCACTTGGATAGCTTCCTTTCTGTGATCAGGCACCTCCGCATTGAGACCGGCCGAGTGGGTCAAGAGGGCCTCATACTCATGCACGGCCCGAATGAGATCATCACGAGCCGTCATTCCGCTACCTCCTATTGAACCCGCGAAGTCAGTTTGAAGAACCGGCAACCTCGCGGAGTGCGATCGTGTCATCTGACTACTGAGTAGCCAACTGCCGGAGACGGGAAAATTCTAGCCTTGTAAAACGGGAGGGCATGCCGCCCTCCCGTCCTTCGCAGGTCTACATTTTGTACTTGAGGTTGACGCCGAACGTGCGCGGATTACCGTACTGGTACGTCCAACCAATGCTCGTGAAAAGGGACTGCGTCCGGTAGAGCTTGTCGAAGAGGTTCTTGCCGAATACCGATACTCTGAAATGGTCACCAAGGTCGACGCCGGCCTCTGCGTTCCCCAAGAAGTAACCCGGCTCGACAGCCTGAGGCGGGTTGCGCACGATATCAAACGCAACCTGGCTCTGGTAAACACCTGCCAACGTAACGTCCGCGTGAAGCTTGTCGGAAACCCTCCAGCCATATTTGATCGAGCCGTTGAGGGTCAGCTTCGGCGCATTAGGAAGCCGGCTTCCTTCTGCCACGCCGGCTACGATCGATTTGGTAATCTTCGTGTCAATGAAACCAACGCCGCCATATATGTCTAAGCCGGGGGTGGGACGCCAACGAACGTCTCCTTCTAACCCTCGGACTCGGGCGTTCCCTGCATTTGCTATGCCGAACAGAGTTCCGAGTGGGGAGTCGAACAGTGGCCCGTAGAATTGCGCGTCCTTGTACTGATAATTGAACGCGGCCACGTTGATCTGGAGATTGGGAAGAACCCGGCTCTTGATGCCGATCTCATAGGCCGTGACCGTCTCATCTCTGAACGGCTGAATAGCGGCTGGATCGAAGGTCAGTTGGCCTTGGAAGCCACCCGATTTCACGCCACGACTTACGGTTCCGTATATCAGAGTATTGTCGGCAGGCTTGTAGTTGAGGCCAATCTTGCCGGAGACCCTCGAAGTGGAAAACGTGCTGCTCGCCGGCGGAAACGCGTTTGTATATGCGCCATTCGAGCCGAAAAAGGTGGTGACGTTATCGAAGTCCTTGCTCTCGTGCGTATAGCGCAGGCCTGCAATGACGGTGAGCTGCGGCAAGAACGTCCATTCACCATGCAGGAAGCCAGCATATGCCTCCGTCTTTTGACGATAGGTGTTGCCCAGCGTGTCCCCAAACGATGGAAAAAGGTCGCTGATGAGGTAGAAATCACGGGTATTGACGGTGTCGTGTGAATAGTAAACGCCGCCGATTAGGTTCAGATCGTCCTTTGAATAGGACAGACGGACCTCTTGGGTCGCCTCCTCGATCTTATTATCGAAGGTGCTGTCGAGCTGGCGAAGGCCGGTCCCGTCTTGATCAGCCACATCGATGCGTCGGAAATGCTCATAGGCCGAAATCGACGTCAGCGTGATGTTGTTATCGATGTTCCAGTCCATTGTGAGCGATGCGCCCAACGACTTGTTGTCCAGATGCGGATCATTAGCAGAGCCGGCAGTGCGCGGCTTACTGAGATATGGATCATCCTCGGTGGTCGTCACATTATTGTCGGCCTTGTACAAGGCCTCGTCCGACCGATCATAGCCGGCGTGGGCGCTTAAGCGCGCCTTGAACGCAGCCGAAGGCGTCCATTCCAGTTGAAGCCGCGCAGCAGTTCGGTCGATCTTACCGATGCGTTTTCCTGTGACGTAGTTCGTTACCCAACCGGAATCCTGCTGATCCGTTACAAAGGCAAACCGTCCGTTCAGGGTTGACGTGAGTGCCCCACCGACTGCGCCGTTGACGTGCCAGCTCTGATAGCTGCCATAGCCAACTTCGAAATCGGCGCTCGGCGTGGCCGAAGGCCGGCGGCTTATAATATTAATGGCGCCGGCGGTCGTGTTGCGACCGTAAAGATCGCCCTGCGGCCCCTTTAGAATTTCAACGCGTTCAACGTCGAACAAGCCGAACGAAAGCATCGCTGGCGAGACCAGGTAGACATTGTCGACATAAACGCCGGCCGCTGGGTTGTTATTCGAGGCATAGTCGTTGAGGCCGATGCCGCGGATCGAGATGTTCGGCACGCTGTTGCCGAGGGTGTTCTTGATGTTGACGTTCGTCGTCAACGCTGTGAGGTCATTGACCTGCTTGACCCCGGCCGATGCAAGTTCGGCTCCCGTGACCACATTCATCGCGATGCCGACGTCGTTGCCTCGCTGCTCGCGGCGCTGCGCGGTCACAACGATGTCGCCGATATCGGTACTCTCTTGCGCTGAAGCACTAGGCGGAACAGCCGACGTACTGGCTCCCTCCGTCGATTGCGCCTCGGCCATAGCCGGCAGAAGCACTACAGCGCTCGCCATCAACAGGCAGCGTGTCTTGATCTTGAACAACCTCATGAAAAACCCCCTTCTTTTGTATGTTTACTTGAAGTCTGGAATGTCGAACCCGATGATGGTTTTGGACCTGGGAACCGAGTAAGTCCGCTTGCTGTGTCGAAGGCCGCTCTTTACGATCGCTTCCGCCACACATACCGTTGCCGGGATCGGGTCGATGACAGGCACGTCATGCCCCGCCGCGAGAAGATGCTTTTCAATCGCGGCCGCGCAGCCGAGGAAGCCGGTGCAGCCGAGAACGATCACATCGGCGCCGTCGCGTTCGACGGCGTCTAGCGCCTTCGCCGCCAGCGCCTGCTGCACCTCGGCCAGTCGCTGCTCGAGTTCGAGCACGGGAATGTCCACGACCAAGACTGATGCCAGCTTTTCATAGACGCCGTAGACCTTCGCGGCGTTAACCAGCATTGGCCTGACCGAGTTCAGCACCGTCACGATGCTGAACTTCTGACCCAGCATCGCCGCCAAATGCATCGACGTCTCACCAGGTCCAAGGACTGGAATGCGGACGACTTCGCGGGCGGGCTTCAGCCCCGGATCACCCATGCAATCGATGATGATCGCGTCCGCCCCACCGCGTTCGGCCTCAATGGCCCGCACGATCGTGTCGGGAACGGCCAGCGCCTCGTCATATTCAGACTCGATCGACGGCGGCCCGCGGTCCAGAATCGAATGGGTGAACGAAAGTGTCGGGCTCGCCAGATGGGCGATCTCGTCGAGGTTACGAAGGCCCGGGACCGAAACCGGGGTAATCAGATGGATCGTCTTCATCGTCGTTTCACCGTTCCTGTTTGCTACAGAAATGTGTCCCTGTTGGCGGTCATGTAACAAGCGTCGCGATAGGGAGAGGCTCTTCCCTGCCTAGTAGAAAGGGATTGTCAGGCCGCTTTCGAGACTACTAGCTCTAGTAGTGGGATGGTTCCATCTGCCGGAGCGAGGTGCTATAGACTCGGACTGCGCCGATATGGATTCTAGAGGTCGGCACCACGCAGCATTGAATGAGGCGGGAGCGATGCGATGGCTATCGGTCAGATTGCGAATGCCGATATTGGATCAACGGCCCTGGCCGAACGACTGGTGGCCTCGTCCGACATCATGGTCGTCTGCGCGCCTCCCGGTTTCGGGAAATCCGATCTTCTGCGCTCGGCCGAAAGATTGGCTCGTCGCGATGGCCGGAGCCAAATCCTGCGCTTTGACGCTACAAGCCACCGGGCCGACCCCCGCGCCGCCGCCACCGCCATCCTCAGCGCCGGAAAAGGCGACATCGTCATTGTGGATAGTCTTCGGGGTGCCGATGCAAACGCGCTGTCAGAGGCGCTAAACGGCCGCTTCCCCGCCTTCGACGCGCCGCGGATCTGGATTGCGGTGCATTATCTCAAGCAGCTCACTTTGGCCCGGTTGACCGTCGACGGCACAGCTCAAGTTGTGGACTGGCGCAATCTACGACTGTCTGATGCAGAGGTTCGCTCCCGAACAGACCGCATTCCTTCTAGATTTCGGAAACTGGTCACCGATCTGGCCAAGAACTGGCCTGCTGCTTGCACTTTATTGTGCAGGTGGGCGCAACAGGCTTCACCGGAAGAGGCTGACTGGGAGATGACGGCCATCCTCGCGGCTTCAGGCCTCGATGAATATATCGAACAAGAGGTCGTGCCGGTGCTCACCGGCGAGGAGCTCGACACCCTCGTTCACGCCAGCATCGCGGAAACGATCGAAGTTGAGCCTGACAAACGGGGAATTGCGCGCTCGCACGCGCTGCAAGCAATAACCAGAACCAGCGTCAAGATCGCCGGCCTGATCGAACGTCAAGGCAACCAGCTAACGCTCCATCCCATTTTTCGTCAATGGCTCGCAGCTCAGTTCGAAGCTCTACCGAAAGCGAGCCAGGTGGAGTCGTTGGCCCGTGCCGCGCAGGAGTTTGCGGCACGCGGCGATCTTGTCGTCGCTGCCCGACTTTATCGCAGCGCGGGGCTCGAGGCAGAGATCGAAGGTGCAGTCGTTGATCGCGGATCGTTGTTGATCTGGATGACGCACGGGTTTTCCGCAATTCGCGAAGTGGTCGAACAGGCCGGAGACGCAATCGTCGCTCGATCGCCCGTCCTCCAGCTCATGCGTTGCATTGTGCTGATGAAGGCAGGCCGGATCACCGAGGCGCAGGAAACATTTGACACCCTGGACGTGGGTGACCTTCCCCAAAATCCCGACTTCGAGCGTGACCGCGAAGTCGTTCGGGTAACGTTGCTGGTCTATGGCTGCGGTCTTCAGCGTGAGGCCGACCTCGAGCGGTTTCGCTTGATCGTGGCGAAGGGGGCCGACGAGCCGGACTGGAAGTCGCTTCTATCTACCCTCTCCTGCGTTCTCCACACGCAACGCGCGCACTTCGATGCGGCCCTGGCGAACCTCATCGATGCCCGCGTCCATGCGCGAAGTGCGGACTCTCGGTACAATCTGATGTTTCTAGCTCTCCACGAAGCGAACATCCTTCTAGCCCAAGGGGATCTCAAGAAAGCGCGTGTCGCGCTGGGAGATGCGCGCAAGCGCTGGCGGCAGGAGTTCGCCGACGACCGAGGCGCGGAGACTGTGATGTCTGCACTCATGGCGTCGCTCGAATACGAGCTGGGACAGCTGACGAGTGCGCGTGGCTCCGTCCGGAAGTCAGCCTATCGCATGCCCGATTCCGAGGCGTGGTTCGATATCTATGCTGCGGCTTATGAGCCAATGGCGCGGATCATCGCCGCCGATCATGGCCTTGGTCCAGCGCACGAGGCCCTGGCTGACCAGAGGCGCAAGCTGGGCGCACAGGGGCTGCCTCGCGTAGCGGCGATGCTGCAGAATCTCGCGATCGTTCTCTCCGGTGAACAATGGATCCGCGACGGCACCGCTTCGAACGAAGCTTGGGGACCGCTAGCGCCCGTCGATGCCGCCGGGACTTGGCAAGAACAGGAGACCTTCCAACTCGCCAAAGCCTATCTGGCGGCAAGAGAAGGTCGTCGAGATGACGCCGAATACGGACTTCGCGAAGCCTTGAAAACGAGCGATCGGCTAAAGCTGGCGCGGTCGAGCCTGCGTTATCGAATACTGCTCACGACTCTTTTGCTTGATGGCGGTGACGAGCGGGCCGACGCCGAGTTGCGCCGTGCGTTGCAGCTGGGCGTTCGACTAGGAGCCCGGCAGGTTTTCCTTCATACCATGAATCCCAGGTTGGCGGCCGCGATGGCACGCCTCGCCTCGGAGCCCGACGGCGCCCGCTCGGGCCGAAAACGGTTTATTGGAGCGCTTCGTGCGTCGAGCAAGATAGTGGAAGAGAGCCAGGGTGTCCTACTCTCCACGCGCGAGATCGAGGTGCTCCAGGCGCTGAGCGAGGGGGGCAGTGATAAGGTTATCGGTCGGATTCTCGATATGAGCGAACACGGCGTACGGTTTCACCTCAAAAGCATCTATCGGAAGCTCAACGTGCATGACCGTCTGTCGGCGGTGCATAGGGCAAAAGAGCTGAGCGCCATATAGCTACTCGATTGAGTAGCATGAGTGCATCCGGAACATTGTCTAACTACTAAGTAGAACAGGACCCCTCCCAAGCATCACCGTTGAACCGGCCCACCTGGCGAGTGCAACTCGGTTGCATCCAAGAGGGGCATAAAAAGCGATGCGAATCGGAGTAGATGTGGGCGGCACAAATACGGATGCCGCCTTGATTTCAGGGCGCAATGTAATTGCCGCCATAAAACGTCCAACGAGCGCGGACGTCGTCAGCGGCATCGTCGACGCGGTTCACTCCCTCATCGGCGAAGCGAAAGTCGGACCCGAAGCGATCCGCGCGGTGATGATCGGTACGACGCACTTTACCAATGCGTTCGTACAACGCCGTAGCCTGACAAAAGTGCTGGCGATTAGGATCGGTGCACCGGCGTCTCGCGGCATTCCCCCCTTCTCGGGATGGCCACAGGATGTACGCGACGTAGTCTTTGGTGACAGTGCGTTCGTTCGAGGCGGTTTCAATTTTGATGGCCAGCCGATCGCGCCGTTCGATGCCGGAGAAATTGCGAACGCAGCCCACCGCGCGGCGACCGCCGGCATCACCCAAGTGGCCATTTCGTGCATCTTCAGTCACATGAACGCCGAACAGGAAGTTCAGGCCGGTGCAATCGTTCAAGAGTCCGAGCCGAGCCTTGAGGTGTCTCTTTCCTCCGAACTCGGCCGCGCCGGAATGCTTGAGCGCGAGAATGCCGCGATAATGAACGCGAGTCTTCGTCCACTTGCAACCATTGTGGCCAAGGCGTTCGGAGATGCACTTCAACAGCTGAAACTGACCTGCCCCTGGTACGTCAGCCAGAACGACGGCACGCTGATGAGCGCCGACCAGCTTCGTCGGCATCCGGTGATGACCTTTGCGGCCGGCCCGACGAACAGTCTGCGAGGAGCCGCCTGGCTGACCGGGCAATCAGACGCGGTAGTGATAGACATCGGCGGCACCACTACCGACGTGGGCGTGCTCTCGAAGGGTTTCCCCCGACAGTCGTCGGTCCATGTCGACGTTGGCGGAGTCCGGACGAATTTCCGGATGCCCGACATCCTTTCGGTTGGACTTGGCGGAGGCAGCCTGGTCCGAGAGCAAAGTGACGGCGTAAGCGTGGGACCGCAATCGGTCGGCTTCGCGCTCCGCGAAAAAGCGAAGATTTTTGGCGGAGGCATCCTGACCGCGAGCGACATCGCCGTTGCATCGGGCTGGGCAGATTTCGGCGACAAGGCGCTGGTCAGTGACCTGGGCGACGAGCTGCTAGAATCGTCTCGGCAGAAAATGGCGCGGATCATTGCCGACGCGATCGATCGCATCAAGACCACACCCGACGCGACGCCGGCCATTCTCGTCGGCGGCGGTAGCATTCTCCTGCGCGATGCGCCTCCCGGCGTATCACAGCTGCATCGTCCCGATCATGCAGGTGTCGCGAATGCCATCGGGGCGGCGATCGGCCAAGTAAGCGGAGAGATCGACCGCCTCTACATGATCGCCTCTCCGGCGGAGAAAGAGGCGGCGCTTGCCGAAGCGCAGGAACTCGCCACCCAACGGGTGATCGAAGCCGGTGGGACCAAGGAAGGTGTGGAAATCGTCGATCTAGAGGCGATCCCAGTACAATACATGTCAGGAGGAGCGACGCGGGTGATTTGTCGAGCGGTAAGCGATTTAGCGGCGACGGAGGTACAGGCATGATCACGCAGATCGGGCTTGAAGATATCGAGGATCTTGCTGCCGGTTCGACATTTCTCGGCACAGGCGGCGGCGGAGATCCCTACCTCGGATCGCTGCTGTGCCACGAAGCCATTGGGGAGTTTGGACCGGTGCGCCTTCTCGACGTTGCCGATCTGGCTGACGAAGCCGCCGTGTTCGGCGCGGCCGCCATGGGAGCCCCGACCGTAATGATCGAGAAGCTGCTCTCGATTGATGATCAGGATCGCGCCGTGCGTGCGCTCGAGCGCTATCTCGGCCGCACCGCCAGCGCGATTATTTCGCTGGAGATCGGCGGCTGCAACTCGATGATGCCGGTCGCGTACGCGGCGATGCGCGGGCTTCCGGTCATCGATGGCGACGGCATGGGACGCGCGTTTCCGAAGCTCCAGATGACCAGCATGAATATCAACGGCATCCGTTGCGCCCCGATGGCGCTCGGAGATGAGCATGGCAATGTTGTCATGTTTGAAACCGACGACGGCCAGAAGGCAGAGGAGTTGGCTCGCCCCGTTGTCGCAGCGATGGGCGCAGCCGGATGTCTGTCCTGCTATCCGATGACGGGAGCCCAGGCGCGCACCGCTATCGTTCCGGAGACGCTCTCGGGTGCAATCGCTATCGGACGAGCGATCAACGGCAAATCTCACAGCGACCGCGCTCCGGTCGAGCGCCTGACCGCGGCTCTGTGCGAACTGCCTCTCTACGGCGATGGCCGCTGCGCCTTCGAAGGCAAAATCGTTTCGATCGAACGCAATACACGCGACGGCTGGGTGTTCGGCACCTGCACGGTCAAGGCGCTCGAAGGGAACAGCGTCGCGGCGATCGATTTCCAGAACGAGAACCTCAGCGTGCGCGTCGACGGGACGTTGCGCTGCATCGTCCCGGATCTCATAACCATCGTGGACACAGAGTCCGCGCACGCCATTCCCACCGAGCGATTGGCCTATGGGCAGCGCGTATCGGTGATCGTCTGCGCAGCGCCGCCTCAGCTGGTTACCCCGGCAGCGCTGGCGGTCGTCGGCCCGAAAGAGTTCGGTCTCGACGATCAATACCGACCCCTCTCCTGGCTTATGGGCTGAGCAGCATGGGTTCATGATCGTGAAGACCCAGCCGGGGATCTGGCATCTGTGATCGATGCACCGGCGATGGTGCCTACCTCCAGACGGGCGACCAATGAACCCCATAGCCGTTCACCGTGTGGGCGCTCCTAAAGGGGTGGCGCGTGATTTGACGACCGTCTCGCGCGATGCGAGCGGCGTTCCGATCAGCTTTGCGGAATTCAATGAGAAGGAATGACAATGGCGCGTGTGCCTTTCGCGATTGAATCGCACTCCAATCCGCGCTCTGTCAGCGAGCGCGAGCAGCTTTTGATCGATCCAGGGTTCGGCAACGTATTCACCGATCATATGGCTACGGCCATCTGGTCGGAGGGGCGCGGATGGCACAGCGCAACGATCGGCGCGCACCGCCCTTTCACACTCGCGCCGGCCACAAGTGTTCTCCACTACGCCCAGGAAATCTTCGAGGGCATGAAGGCGTACCGCGGCGACGACGGTGGCATCATGCTGTTTCGTCCGGAGCAGAATGCTCGACGCTTCAACGCCTCCGCGCACCGCTTGGCGATGCCCGAGATGCCCGAGGACATGTTTCTCGAGGGGATCGAAGAACTGGTGCGGACCGATCGTGACTGGGTTCCGTCTGGTGAGGGTAGTCTATACCTCCGCCCGTTCATGTTTGCCTCGGAAGCCTTCTTGGGCGTGCGTCCCGCAAAAGAATTCACCTTTTGCGTCATAGCGTCGCCTGCCAGAGCTTATTTCAAAGGCGGCAAGCGATCCATTTCTCTTTGGGTTTCCGAGCACCTCAACCGTGCTGGCCCAGGAGGAACCGGCGCTGCCAAATGTGGTGGCAACTACGCGGCAAGTTTGATGGCGCAGGCTGAAGCCATTGAACATGGCTGCGACCAAGTTGTCTTCCTTGATGCAGTTGAACATCGCTGCGTTGAAGAGCTTGGCGGGATGAACCTCTTTTTTGTGTTTGAGGACGGAGGAGTGATCACACCGCCCCTCACTGGCACGATTCTGCCAGGCATCACGCGCGCTTCGATCATCGAGTTGCTGCGGCGAAGGGGGGTGGATGTGGCTGAAGAGGCCTATGCGATTGAACGATGGAAGGCCGACGCAGCAAGCGGGTTTCTCACCGAGGTCTTCGCTTGCGGGACCGCGGCTGTGGTGACACCCGTTGGTGCGCTCAAAAGCAAGGATGGTGAATGGACCATCGGTGATGGCCTAGAGGGGGAGCTTACCGCCTCCATCAAAGCTGAGCTCGTCGGTATACAGCGCGGGCTTTTTGAAGCGCCGGACGGATGGGTTCGAAATATTTCGTGAAAACGATGGCTAAGGAGAGCCGATAGGGTCCGAGCGCTGGCCGAGGATTTTTGGAGGGCCTGCACGTCATCAAAGACGGGCAGAGCGCGCTGACCAGCGTGATCGCGATTCATTCGACGACGCTCGGCCCTGCTGTCAGGGCTGTCGGTTCTGTCTCTATGCAGAGCAGGGCCAACTGGTCACCGATGCCGTCGTGTGACTCCGGGAATGATCGATAAGAATGCGCTGACCGGGCTCACGGCGCGCCTCTGGGACGCTCACACTAACGAGGCTGTTAGACTTGGAGCGCCGGCTCGGTTCGCTGCGCAAAGGTCTTAAGCACGAAGCTCGATTGGATGTGGGCGATGCCGTTCAACCGGGTGAGTTGGCCCAACAACAGCCTATAATGCTCAAGGTCCCGCACGAATGCGTGTAGCATGTAATCCGAGCCGCCGCTCATCAGATAGCCGCCCATGATCTCGGGCAGCGCGAGGACTGCAGTTTCGAACGCGCTAAGAACTTCGTCAACTTGCCGCTCGAGTGTGATCGAGATGAACACCCCCATCGATCCGATCAGCCGCGTCTGATCGATCTGGGCGCCATACCCTTTGATGACCCCGTCCTGTTCCAGTTGGCGAACGCGCCGCAGCGTCGGCGTGAGCGAGAGGCCGATCCTTTCGGCGAGATCCCGCCAACTAATTCTACCGTCTTTGGCTAACGTTTTAAGTATCTGGCTGTCGGCGCGATCAAGCCTGAGCGGGTTGGTATCTTTGTTGGTCATAATCGCAATTATATAGCGCAAACATACTAATAAAGCCAATATCGACTAATCACTTTGGTCACAAACGTGGCGAGCATGAGGATATACACGGCCACCTTAGGAGAATGGCCGTGAAACACGATCGCATCACGAGCCTGGACGCGATTTACAACGCGGAAACCGGGCCGACCTTTATGACCGGAACCCAGGCGCTCGTCCGGTTGCCGATGATGCAGCGCCGGCTCGATCGCATGTACGGGCTGAATACCGCCGGTCTCGTCTCCGGGTATCGCGGCTCGCCGCTTGGCGCTTACGACCAGCAGCTCTGGAAAGCGGAAAAGTACCTCGCCGCCCATGATATCGTCTTCCAGCCCGGCCTAAACGAGGATCTCGCCGCCACCGCCTTATGGGGCGCGCAGATGCACAAGGCGTACGGCCCGACCAAAGCCGATGGCGTATTCGGGATCTGGTACGGCAAGGGCAACGGCGTCGATCGCACCGGCGATGTGTTCCGCAATGCCAACATGCTCGGTACATCGCCGCTGGGTGGCGTGCTCGCGGTCGGTGGCGACGACCACGCCGCGCAATCCTCGATGTTTCCGCATCAGACCGATGGCATCTTCCAGTCGGTGATGATGCCGGTGCTGCAGCCCGCCAAAGTCTCCGAAATCCTTTCGCTAGGCCTCGCGGGGATCGCCATGTCGCGCTTCTCCGGCTTGTGGGTCGCGATGAAGACGATCGCTGAGGTGGTTGAGAGCGCCGCTACCTTCGAGTTGCCCGAAGCCTATCCTCAATATCTCTTTCCGGCCGATCTCGTGCCCGCGCATGGCTTGAACTGGGATCCAACGATCGCGTGGCCAGGCCAGCGTGCCGAATATGAAAGGCGCTTAGTCGAGGAGCGTATCCCCGCCGCAATCGGCTGGGCGACCGCCAACCGCATCGATCATCCGGTTTTCGAAAGCGCTCGCAAGCGACTGTGCATTGTGACGGTCGGCAAGGCGCATCAGGATGTGATGCAGGCGCTGTTGAACCTTGGGATCGGTGAGGACGAAGCGCAGGCGATCGGTATTTCGATCTATAAGGTGGCGATGAGCTGGCCGCTCGCCACCAGTCCGCTGCTGGCCTTTGCCGGCGATGCCGACGAGATCTTGGTGATCGAGGAAAAGAACCCGACCGTCGAGGCGCAGATCAAAACCGCATTGTTCCACCGCTCCGGGAAACGCATCCGCGTCACCGGCAAAACCCACGAGACGGGCGAGCCGTTGCTGCCCGTGATCATGGAATTCACGCCGCTGATGATCGCACAAGCGATCGTAAGCCGCCTGGGCAAAAACGATCCGATCGGCCTTGGCGACCGGCTGGCGGCGCTCACCGCGCAGGGCCGGCGCGGAGAGATCATTCCCTTCCCGGTACGCAAACCGTTCTTCTGCTCAGGCTGCCCGCACAACAGCTCGACCAAGACGCCCGATGGCTCGATGTCAGGCGGCGGCATCGGCTGCCACGTCATGGCGCTGGCACAGCCGGCGCTGAAGACGCCGACCTTTAGCCAGATGGGCGGCGAAGGCCTGCAATGGGTTGGCGCGGCGCCCTTCTCGCAGACCGCCCACATCTTCCAGAATCTTGGCGACGGAACATATCAGCATAGCGGCCTGCTCGCGATCCGCGCGGCGGTTGCTTCCAATGCCAATATCACTTTCAAGATCCTGTATAATGACGCGGTGGCGATGACCGGAGGCCAGCCGGCCGAGGGCGTGATCGAGCCACGCCGGGTCATCGCACAGTTGCTGGCCGAAGGCGTCGGTGACGTGCGCCTGGTGAGTGACGATCCCAATAAGTGGCGGGACCTGCCCGACGGCGTGAAGGCGCTGCATCGCGACTCTATGGATGCGATTCAGCGCGAGATGCGCGATGTCCCCGGCGTTTCTGTAATCGTTTACGAGCAAACGTGCGCCGCTGAGAAACGCCGCCGCCGCAAACGCGGGGCATTTCCTGATCCCGATCGCCGCCTCTTCATCAACCCGCGCGTGTGCGAAGGTTGCGGCGACTGTTCGGTCCAGTCGAACTGCATCGCGGTCGAGCCGGCGAAAACCGAATTCGGCACGAAGCGCCGGATCAACCAGTCCGCCTGCAACAAGGATTTCTCTTGCGTGAAAGGCTTCTGCCCGAGCTTCGTCGAGATTGACGGGCCGGTGCTGCGCAAGCCCGACGGTGAACGGATCAGGGCACTGGAAGCGGATTTGTTCGCCACTCTGCCCGAACCGGAGCGTGTCGCCATAGACGGCGTCTACAATGTCTACGTTGCCGGGATCGGCGGCCTTGGCGTGCTGACTGTCGGCGCGTTGCTTGGCACCGCGGCCCATCTCGATGGGCTTGCTTCGACGGTGCTGGATTTCACCGGCCTCGCGCAGAAGAACGGCGCTGTGGTTAGCCAGGTGCGGATCGCACCGCACGGCACCGCCATCCATGCCGTGCGGATAGGCGCCGGCGAGACCGACCTGCTGTTGGGCACAGATTCCGTTGTCGCGGTCAGTCCGGACTCGCTAGGCAAGTTCGCAAAAGGGCGCGGCGCGATCGTCCTGAACGGTGACGAGACACCGACAGCAGATATCGTTACCGATCGTGACGCCACGCTGCCGACTGCCCGCATGATCGATGCCCTGCTGACGCGCGCCGGTAACAGGGGGTTCCTGCTCAGCGCCACCCGTATCGCGGAGGGGCTGTTCGGTAACAGCGTCGCGGCGAACACTTTGCTAGTCGGCTATGCGTGGCAGAAAGGCCTGGTACCCCTGTCGGCCGTAGCGTTCGAGGCGGCGATCGAGGCTAATGGCGCGGCGGTAGCCCTCAACAAGCGCGCCTTTTCCTGGGGACGGCTTGCCGCCGTCGATGGCGCCAGGGTGGAGCGGATCGCTGGCCTCATCGAGACCGCCGCCGAGATCGAGGAGACGCTCGATGCGTTGATTGATCGACGCGTCGCCGATCTGATCGCCTATCAGGACCGGGCTTATGCCGAGCGTTATATCGCGACGATAGAGCGCGTGCGGGCAGCGACGCAGGCAATGGGCACGCTAGGCAGTGACATGCTCTGCGCTGTCGCGATGAACGCCTACAAACTGATGGCCTATAAGGACGAGTATGAAGTCGCGCGCCTCTATGCTGAACCCGCCTTTCGAAAGACGTTGGCGGCGCAGTTTGCTGCGACGAAGCGGGTTTCGATCTGGCTCGCCCCGCCGATCATTTCGCGCACTGATCCGCGTACGGGCCGGCCGGCCAAGCGCAAGTTCGGGCCGTGGGTCTTCACCGCCTTCGCAGCCCTTGCGCTGATGAAATCCTTGCGGGGCAGCTGGGCGGATCCATTCGGTCGCACACATGAACGCCGTGCCGAACGAAGCCTGCGCGACGAATATCTCGCGACAATCGACGCCCTGAGTGCTGGCCTCGATGAAGCGGGGCTCGCGCACGCCACGGCGCTGGCACGGTTGCCGGACATGGTTCGCGGCTACGGCCCGGTTAAAGAACAGGCCATGGCCGAATATCGAGCGAAGCGTGCCGTGTTGCTGGCGAAGGTCGAAACCGCCACGGAACGGTGCTCGCACGTCAGCGAGGCGGCCTGAGCGATGACGATATTGACGGACACGCAGGTCGCGATCCGCGACGTGGTGCGCGACTTCGCGCAGGATCGGGTGCGCCCGCATAGCCAGCATTTCGAAACCGCGGGCAGCTATCCTGCGGGCTTGTTCGAGGAGGTCGCGGAGCTTGGCCTGATGGGCATGACAGCGCCCGATCGGTTTGGGGGCGCAGCGGCGGACTACGTCAGCTATGCGCTCGCGCTTATCGAGATCGCCGCGGCCGATGGCGCGCTGTCGACAATCATCTCGATCCAGAACAGCCTCATCGTGTCGAGCCTGCTCAAGGACGGCACGGCCGAGCAACAGGCGCGGTTCCTGCCAGACCTGATTGCCGGCAGGATGATCGGTGCGTTTGCACTGACTGAGGCCGATGCCGGTTCCGATGCAGCGGCGATGCGGTGCCGCGCGGCGAAGGTGGAGGGCGGATATCGCATTAACGGCGCAAAGCAGTTCATCACTTCCGCCAGTATTGCAGGACTCGCAATCGTCTATGCCGTGACCGACCCCGCGGCGGGTAAGCGCGGCATCTCGGGGTTTGTCGTTCCCACCGATCGCGCCGGCTATCTCGTCGACAAGGTCGAGCACAAGATGGGGCAAGGCGCCTCCGATACCTGTGCGATCCGGTTCGAGAACCTGTTTGTTGAGGACGATTTGCGGCTTGGCGCGGAGGGCGCTGGTTACGGCATCGCGCTTTCCAATCTCGAAGCCGGCCGGATCGGGATTGCTGCGCAAAGCGTCGGCATGGCGCAGGCGGCCCTCGCCATCGCGGTCGAGTATGCCAAGGATCGCAAAAGCTTTGGCCAACCGATTATCCAGCATCAGGCAGTCGGCTTCCGCCTTGCGGATCTTGCGACCCGGCTGGAGGCTGCGCGGCAGTTGGTGCTGTCGGCCGCTGCGCTGAAGGATGCGGGCGAGCCCTGCCTGACCCAGGCGTCGATGGCCAAGTTGTTCGCCTCCGAAACCGCCGAGGCCGTCGTGTCCGGCGCGATCCAGACGCTCGGTGGCTATGGCTATCTCGAGGAATTCGGGTTGGCGAAAATCTATCGCGATGTCCGGGTGTGCCAAATCTACGAGGGCACGTCCGACATCCAGCGGCTCGTCATCGCACGGGCGCTTTAAGGTCTTTCATGGCAGAGATACCATCATAACCGCTTAGCCAAGGCCTTGTCGGCCGGCGCTATGGTAGACGGCAAAGTTGCACGGGCCCCTGACCGATGCCGGCGGCGCAAGGGTACCATATTTTCTGTCTTTGACCGCCCTGTCTAATCTAAAGGCATTGATGGTAGCGGCATCAACGGTTCGGCCGATCTTGAATATGGCTTAAAAGGAAATCGAACGCGTATCCATTGCGCGCGACTGGCAAGTTTCACAAAGCCCTCGCGGTTGCTAAGTTGCATGATTTCACTGGTGAGAGCGACATCCTCAATGGTCCGGCGAGTCTGCATGGACATCGAACGGGTCGCGTTGCGCCCGTGACTCCTTGATCGGCTCACATCATCGCGCTCCAGCTCCCGATTGCCGATCAATTCGGAAATGAGCTTGGCTGTACCGCCGTTCTCACTCGTTCCGGCGCGGAGCAGGAGCAGGTTTCCACAATTTTCGATGATGGTCTGTGCGCCGTCGCCATAAACCTGTTTGACCTGCGCGAAGGACTGGAAGCCGACTGCGACGCAGCCGCCGAACTTTCGCAGCCTCGCTTGGGCGTCCTTGAGTCCCTCGATCCGGCCTAGCGCATCGAGCTCGTCCACATGAAACCAAATTCGCCTGTCATGGTCCGGTTCAAGAGAGAGAGTTTCAAGGATGGCGATGTTCATCCAGCATGAGATCAGACCCTTCACAGCTGCGATCTGGTTGGCGAAATAGGGCATCCATAGCGAGCCAGTTCCTCCCCTGATCCAGCGTCGAATCGTGAACGGCTCGCCTTCGACAGCGCTGATCAGCCGCAGATGGCCGATCGCAGGCGACAAGGTTCCAAGAATGCTGGCGAGCATCCGCTCGCCGCCCTCCTCAAAGTAACGCGCGGCCGGCGTGCCTGCACAGAGCTGCTTGAGCTCGCCCAGCGTGGCGCCGGCTAGCATCGCCGCAAAGTCACCTGAGCTGCCCAGTTGGAGCGTAACGAAATTCTCCATCGCGCCTGCCAGCAACTGCTGGGCGTAGCTGATCCATTGATCGTGATCGCCAGTCCCGAGATGAGGGAGCAATGACTGTGCCAGGAACGCGTAGTCGCTCGGCCGTTCAATCTCTCCAAGGAGATCCCAACGGGCGCACCGCCGGTCAAACGGATTCAGGACAATATCGCAGGGGCTGAAGAAAGCCGACATCGATGCGCCGTCTGGATCGGCAACCACATGCCGATCGCCACGCCGGATCGCGTCGGCCATGAGTCCGCGCAGCGCCGTCGATTTGCCCGAGCCCGTGGCGCCGATGGCGGCGATATGCATCGTTTCATCTTCGCGGCTCAGCGGTACACCGGCGAGCGTAACGCCGCCGGTAACGCGAGCGCGCAGCCTTGCTCCGCGCCCACCGGTGAAGACCCTGACTCTTGTGCCGCGCAAGTACTTGAACTTGCGCGGCCAGGCCGCGAGCCGAGCAGCGATCGAACCGCCGAGAAACGCAGAGGTCGCCGGCATCATCACCGCTAGCGGCCAGCTGTCTGCGCGAAAGCTACCATAGAGCATGTAGCCAAGGACGGCACCCGCAGCCCAGCCTAGCGGAGCGTGGACCAATGGCCAGGCTGTGCGGCGATCGACGCCCTGAACGATGCTCACAGCGATGACGCCGGGAAGTACCGCCAGCGCGAACCAGAGATGATAGGAATGCGCGGCGAGCCATGCCCAGCGTTGCTCGATCCAAGGCTCGAGATGATCGCGATGCGCCCAATGCTCGCGGATGAGATCAGTGAACGCGAACCGGCTGTCGACTGGTATTTGCAAACGCACCAGCGGCCAGCACAGCCCGATCACGACCAGCGCGGACAAGAACGCGATCTGCTGGACGACAGGGTCCGGCCCCCGCCCACCGGCCATGCCGCCGTCTGAGGTTGCCATCAGCGTTCGGCTCCGCGATCCCGGCCGCGACCAAGCCCGGTGAGAGCTTCCGCCGCCTTGGAAAGGGCATCACGCATAGTTTCGGCGGTATGCTTGGGCGCATTGACCCGGGCGGCGACCATCGTCCGCAATGCCGCCGCGTGATCGGGCTGCGCGGGCTGAACGGCGCGATCATGGGCCTGGCCAGTCTTTGCACTTGGACTCTGCCGCGTGATGCCGCCTTGCGAGATGCTGTCGCGATAGTCGAGTGCCATGTCTTTCGGGCGTTCACGGCCGAGCGTTCGACGGAGCGCCGCTTCGTCAGCAAAGTCGTCGCGGCCGTAATGCAGCGCCGTGCGCTGGCGATGGCGGGACAGTGCGACATAACTCGCATGGGCATCGAGCCCTGGCGTGGCCAGCACATGGGTGCGATCGACGGTCATTCCCTGGGTCTTGTGGACGGTCGCGGCATAGCCATGATCGACATGCGCGTAGCTCTTGAGGTCGACAGTGATCCGTCGGCCGTCATCGAGCCGAACCGCGAGCGTATCCGGCGCCGCCTTCTCGATCGTGCCGAGCGTGCCGTTTTTCACACCGAGATCGCGCTCATTCTTTAGAAACAAGATGCGGTCATTGTCGGCGAACTGCCGTAGGCCACGCTCGGTGCGGCTCGCGACATCTGTGCCAAGCGCTCCCTGCGCAGTAAGCCTGGCGCGCGCTGCATCGTTCAACATGACGACCTCCTTGTTCAAGTGGGTGAGGATGATGCGTGATGCGGCCGGATCGGCGCGCCGTTCCGTGTCCCAGCGATCGATCAGCGCAGTACGCGCCGCATCGCGCGTTTCGGCGGCGTGGACCATGCCCGCACTGGAATAGGCGGAGAGCGCCGCGCCGGTGCCTCCATTGGCAAAGGCCTTCGTCGCTTCGCGCATCCACTCAGCGGATTGGCGACGTACTTCGCTGATTTCGGCGGCTCCATGACGCTCGGCGAGCAGCCGGAATGCAGCACCTGCCTCGATCGCCTGGAGCTGCTGGACGTCGCCCACCATTACAACCTTGGCGCCGCCGCTCGCAGCTTCGGCCAGCACGCGCTGCAGCTGCCGCGTGCCGACCATCGCGGCCTCGTCTACGACCAGCACGTCGCGGGATGTCAGTCGATCATAATTGCGCGCCCATGCATGCTCGAGACTGGCGATCGTGCGCGACGCTATGCCCGAGCCGCCTTCGAGATTCTCGGCGGCGATGCCCGATAGCGCCGCGCCCCGCACGCTATATCCTGCCGCCTCCCAGGCCTCGCGCGCGACGCCCAACATTGCCGATTTGCCCGAGCCGGCGAACCCAACGACCATACTCAATCCCGGTCGCTTGAGCACATGCTCGAGCGCTCGCTTCTGATCCGCGCCCAACACAAGATCGCGACGCGCGGCCTCTATCACGGCACGCTGCAGGTCAACCTTGCCGATGGCATGCGAACTCGATGCAAGTGCGGCAGCGTTCCGCACGAGCGCTTCCTCGGCATTCAGCATGTAGGTGGTGGTGAAGCGCTCGGCACCACGCCCGTCACGCCCGAGCGCGAGCACCGAGTCATGACAGCGCATCGCAGTGAGCACCGCATCGAACTGGTCCTTGTCGTCAGAATGCCGATGCGCGAACATCGCGAGATCGCGCATGGTGAACGTCGCCTGGGTGCGCGTCAGCGCGTCAAGGCCCGCGGCAGGATCGGTGATGATTGCTGCGCCGTTGGTGCGGGCGATGGTGCGATGATCGTCCGCGCGCTCGGAATCCTCACCACGCGCGTCTCGGCGTGCGCCGGCCGCGCCGATCTTGTGCTGCGGCTCAAGATCGATCCCTTGCGCATCATAGCTGCGATGGTCGATGCGCGCGTCAATGCCGAGTGCGGCCAGCCGTGTGTTGACATGATCGGCCCAGGCTACGCGCCAATGCTGGAGCAGCGAGGTCGCATTCCATTCGCGGACCTTGGCTCCGAACCCCTCGCCGTCGATCTCGCGCAGGGTGAGCATGACATGCGCGTGCGGCTTGGCTTCCCCATCAGCGCCGATGTCCCAATGCACATTGAGATCGGCGACCATGCCGCGCTCGACGAACTCGCGGGCCACGAAGTCGCGAGCCAGCGCCACGCCTTGCTCGCGGGTCATCTCGCGCGGAATCGCGAATTCTACCTCGCGGGCGAGCTGCGCATCCTTCCGCTTCTCGGTCGCCTCGACTTCATTCCAGAGGTTTTCGCGGTCCCGCAGACGCTCGGGCGCGCCTTCCGGCAACATCACTTCGGAATGGACGACACCCGCCTTATTGGTGAAATCATGATGGCGGCCGAGTCGCTCATCCTCGAGCCGCGAGGCCGAGCGATAGGCGGCGGCTGCCACCGCGCTCCTGCCCGCGCCGCGCCCTATGACTTTGGCCGAGAAATGATAGATCGCCATGCCGGCAACCCATTTACGCCACAACCCGCGACGTCGGTACGACGTATAAGCGCGCTCTCATACGCTAAAGCGCTACTGAGAGATTTCGTCCGTTGAACGAGGGATCAGACCGCCCAATTCACCTGCATCGACACGCTCAATGGAGATGCACCATGCGAAAAGTCAGAGACTTCGACGCCGAGCTGAAGGCGCTGAACGATCGCGCCAAGCTGCTCAAGCAACGCAAGATCCAGCAGTTTGGCGAGCTGATAGAGGCGACGGGTGCCGATGCGCTCGAGCCCGATTTGCTTGCCGGCGCCCTTCTCGCGGCGGTCGCGGAAAAGGACGAGGCAACCACCTCGGCATGGAGTCGCCAGGGCGCCCAGTTTTTTCGCGACACAAGGCGGCGGTCCTCCCGCCGTCCTGGTGGCGGTGATGCAGGCGGCAAGGCGACTGATCCAGGCGCGCAATCGGCTTGATGCGGCACGATCGCGGTCGGACACGAGGGCTTGGGTGGTGGCACGGCGCGAGCGCACGCGGCATTTGATCGAGCTGGGCGGTCTGGTGCAAAAAGCCGGGCTCGTCGAGATCGCCGACGACGACCGCGCGATGCTGTACGGCGCTTTCCTTGATCTTGCGTCGCAGATGCGGGGCGAAGATGGCGCGCAGGCCAAACTGCTTTTCCGACGTCGCGGCGCCCGCGCCTTTGCAACCGAAGCCGAGGAAGCCGCCGCCGCACGCGCGCAAGACGGCAAGCAGAAAGCTCTGAGCGGTGCGGGAAAAGATAGCGGAGGATAGCGCCGGTCCCAAGGTCGCCGATGGCTGTTATCCAGGTCGGATTCGTGATCGCCATCGCAGCCACATTGCGCGTCAAATCACTCGTCGCGTAAATGGGGCAAGGCGGCTTCGATTGCAGCCTTCGCCGCAGGCAGATAGCTTTGCCACATGGGCTTGCCCTCGAACTTCGTGTTCTCGGGATTTCCGTCTTGGCGGCAAAGCGCGCGCGCGGCCGCGTCAATGGCTTTGTCGATGTTCGACATGATCAGGCCTCCATCAAATTGGCCAGCAGCTGCGTCGAGAGCATAGCCCAAAGTCGCCCAGAGGGCACTCATTCACCGAGCGGGTCGGTCGCCGCGCATCATGGCGCGGCGCCGGTTGCATCGCCGCCGTCAGGATCGCCCGTTAACGGGAAGAGCCCATGGCGCGGCCGTACCTCAGCAGTGCCGCCGGGCACTGTTGGTGTAGCCGGCAAGGCGGTCGCCGCTTCGTACCTCGATCCCGTCATGAACAGGCGCGCTTCCTGCCAGCGGGGCGCAGGCGTAGCCATCGGTCGGGCTGCCGCGTTTCCGCCAAGACGCGCGGTGTAGGCGATCGTTTCGGCGGGCAGTGCCACGCCGCCTTGCACATAACGTCGATAGCGTCCGGGGCCCGCATTGTACGCTGAGAAGGCACCGGGCCAACCATAGCGCGCGGCCAGCTCGGCAAGGTACATCGCGCCGCCAATCATATTCATCCGCGCATCATATGGGTCCGCGCCGAGTTGGTAGCGCTCGGTCAAATAGGACCATGTGGCCGGCATGATCTGCATGCAGCCCATCGCTCCCTTGGCCGAGACGATCCTTGAACTCCCGCCCGACTCGGCGCGCATGACGCGCATCACAACATCCTGGGAAAGCCCCGAACGCAGCGCCGCTTCGGGGACGTGCATGGCGCAGCGCTGGGACCCGGCCAGTTCGGAGACGGCGCCAGGCGAAGGGGAAGCCGAGACGGCGATCGCAACGACGCCAACGATCCTCGTCCAACGCACCGTCATGACCAGGTCCACATCGGGGTTGCGCGCCCGATCACTTGGGCGCGATCGATGGGACCGAAATAGCGGCTGTCGAACGAGGCGCGTAGCCCCGGCGCAATGAGCACCAGCTGGTGGCTGGCGAGGCGCCGACAGCCTGACCAACGCGGCAACGGGCGGCCGAAACGGTCGCGCGGCAGCGCGGTCGCGACAGTTCGTCCGTCGAGCGTGACATCCATATTGATACGGCAGAAGTTCGCTCCGGCAACCGCAGCGACCGGCTTCACCAGCAGCGCATTGGCCTCGACATATCGCCGCTCCGCCATGAAGCGTGTGAGCGTGGGCGAAGGTCGCACCGCGACCAAATCGCCCACGCGCGGGACCGTGCCCGGTTCGATGCCGTAAAGGCCGAGCGGTACGCTCGCCGAAGCGTTCCAGACGAGGCGCAGTTGGGGCTGATGCAAGGCCGGCAGAAGAAGCGCGGCGAGCGCCGCACTCATGCTGGTGAGCAAGCCGACGCGGAGCGGATGGCGATGCACGTCGGTGGGCGCCGAGAGGGCGCGCACGCCGTGCTGGTCAAGCGCGCCAGCCATTATCCTTGCTCCGCGCGTTCGCCGGGACGGCGCACGGCTGGCAGCACGGTTCCATTATTGGGATCGGAGGTGGATGCGCAGGCGCCGCGATCGCACCAGGCGCGCAGCTCCTCGATCGTATAGACGACGCGCCCGCCGATTTTCCGATAGGCGGGACCGGTGCCGTAGGTGCGATGCTTTTCGAGGGTGCGCGCGGACAGGCCGACGTAATGGGCGGCCTCCTTGGTGCGCAGGTAGCGCGTATCCTTGATAATATCGGGCATAGTAAACTCCTGATCGGGCTGTTCGGGGTTCGCGCAGGCAGGGCCTCGCGAACCCGGCGATCATCGGCGCCGAAAGGAGGTCGTTGGTGGCCGGAAACGGGGATGGCGCTTTCCGACCACATGCTCGGACGCGGCCAGCGCTATTCCGTCGGACGTGATCCGAGAAGGCGGCGATACCCACCGGCTGACATCTCCGCTGCTGCGTCGCGGAGGCGGCGAAGGTCGGATCGTTCCGAACTCGCCCGCCATTCGTCGGGCATTGTTCGGAGAAGATCGGCCGCGATGTCGCGCAACGACGCGCCGCCCGCCAGCTGGTCATGAACGAACAGCATCGCCGCCTGCCGGGCCGCCTGCGGATACGGCATTGCGCGAAGTGACGTACCGATGCCGATCGCGCGCCGGAAAGTCTCGGCTGCGCGGACACGATCGACATGATTGCGATCGGGATGAAGATAGAGCCCAAATGGCTTACCGGGAACCGGCTCAAGCCCGGCTGGGATCCATAGCGCCAGTTCTGGCGCGCCGTGTTGTCGAACGAGGATGTGCGCACCGTCGCGTGACGCAACGCGGACCGCGTGATCGCCCCAGCTTGATGGCCGATATGGGAGATCGCCAAGGGTGCGCGCCCAGGCCACCGGTCGGACGATGGTCAACGTACGCGTATCGAGCGACGGCAACCAAGCGATCGGAGGGGCTTCGGCGGCAGGCGTCTCAGGATCGACCGGGAAACGAGAGGCCCCAGAGGGACCACCTCCGTTCGGGTCGAGGTTGCGGGATGTCGATCAGCTTACGGACAGCATGCTGCAGTCCATTCGCGGCAAGCGTCGCGACGCGGCGGACCGACGGGCGAGCCGAGGCCCAGGCGTCGCGGTATGTGAGATCACGCCGCAACCATTCCCAGGCCAATTGACGAGGCTCCAAGACTGTGAGAGCCCGATATGCGTCAGGCAAGCGCAATTGATGATAACCTGGCACCGCAAATCTCCTCGATGCCCCCTGTCAGGAAAAGCTAGGTGGAGAATGCTGCAGCGCGCAACGGCCGTGGCGCTTATGGGCGGATAAGTCAGCGCTTATGCCAAGTGGTTATTAATACAGCCAAAATGGACCAAACGAAAGCCCCGCCCGGTTTTGTCCGGGCGGGGCTTGATCGGTCGGCTCAGTCGCCGTTGCGCCGGGTCGGGCGGGACCAGATCAGGTTGAAGGTCTCGGCGTCCTCATCGTCGAAGAGGTTGGCGAAGATCGGAGCGTTGAAGCTCGGATCGTCGAGCTTGAGGCCGAGATAGTCACGACCTTCGTTGGACTGCTTGGACCAGGCGGCGCCGATCTCGGCCCGGCCGACCATCACCCGGTGGGATGGGGCGTTGTCGTTGGCGCGGTTGCTGTCGGGGATGATACGGACGCCCTTGGCCTGGACGCTGAGGGTAACAATATCGCCGACGAACTCGTTGTTGGCGGTCTTCTTGAAGGTGCCGATGGTAGCCATGATAAGTCTCCAGTGTTGATCCACGAGCCCGTGCCCATCACGGCCTCGATGGCTTGGGAATTGACCGGGGCTGCCGCGGCTGCAGTCGTCAGACCCACAGCGTAGCGGAGGACGGCGGAGGGGCGCTTTTTTGTCCCGCGAGGAATGACGGCAAAGCCGGCAGGGGAAAAAAGCGCCCCGGAGCCGTTGCAGCCCAAGCGGCAGAGGCGAAGCCGGTTCCGGTCATCAAGCCATTTAGGAGAGGCCGTTTGGGCACTGGCCTGGATCCGCCGGCTGGAAACGTGGACCCAGGCGCGGCGGCCGTCGAGACGTCCGACGTGCTCGGCGTGCGTCCGGATAAATCCGGCTGCGTACTGGCGGCATCCGCCTCGCCGCCATCACCGCTGGGGACGCACGTCCATTCCCCTGGAGCTGGCCGACTCGAGAGTGGCGCTACCTCGCAGGATCAAGCGTGACGTGGTCAGGCGTTCGGGTCTCATCGTCAATGCGGGGAGACCCGCGAGTTTCGCGTATCCGCCGACGTTAGGTAGAACTCGCCGATCTCACCGCCCCTCCAGGCCGATCGGCAGAGCTAAGCGTAACATCCCGCCCGCATCGACCGGGCGGGCGCTGGTAAAAAAGATGACGGCGGCCTGTCGATCAGCCGATTGGGCGCCCGAGCCGGTGGGCGGCGACCGTGCCGGTCAAAGCGCCCACCATCAGAGCAATGCCGATGCTCGCAATGCCGGCGAGGGACGCAAAGGCAGACGCCACCGAAAACCCGGTGATCGCGGCGGGTAACGCAAACATCAGGATGAGCATCGCCCGAACTGTCCGGCTCGGAAGGGTAAGCGCTGCGAAGCGGCCGAGCGCGATCACGGCCATGAAAACTATGAGGCCGATGAGGATCGAAGGAAGCGTAGAAAGTCCGATCGACGCGCTGCCGAACCCAGCTGCCAGGCCGGCGGCGATCGGCAGCGCCAGCGTTGCACCGGCGAATATCGCGTAGATCAGGAAGGCGGCGCCCAGAAGCGTCAATGGGAAGAGAATTGGCATGATCACGTCCTTGTCCTCATGAGGTTGGACGCGCTTCCACCAGCCACCGCAGCGCGCGTCGATTATAGCGAAAATTGCCCAGCAACGAAAGCGTTGCCGGGCCTGGCCAGAGGTTCGGTTCGTCGATTATTGGGCGAAGACATCATATTCACGAACGACGTGGTCGACATCCCCGTCATAATCGTCGCTCGCCATTGCCGCATATCCCTCGTCGGTCCTGATCAGGATAATGATCACCTTGAGCGTGCAAGCGAGGTTCCAGGCGTAGCGTTGTGCGGCTTCGAGGGACATGACCGTCTCCTGTCGTGAGAGCGGGGCCATTCCCCGCTCGACAGGCGCCGACGCATCCGGGCGCGCGGCCGCGATCACCGCGTTGGGAGGCGCAGCCGAGTAGCGGCCGCATGCAAAGCATAGCGGACCCCTTGCGGGTTGATCGTCACAAGGCCGCGGGCCCGGGAAGGACTAGCGCCTCCAAGAGCGGGGAATGGTCCCCCTGTTACGGTGACGGTTTATGCCTTGTCCCGTTCAACGCTCGATCCTGGCGGTCATTCGAACCGCCAAACGGGAATACCCATCTTGCGAGCTTTGTCGGCGAGATTGGCGCTGATGCCAGTACCCGGGAACTGAAGCAGACCTGCAGGAAGCTGCTCCAGCATAACGTCGTTACGCTTGAACGGTGCAGCCTTGCGGAAGCGGTTCCAGTCGGGGCGGAAGGCCACGGTTGGTATCTTGCGGGCTCGCGCCCAGCATTCGGCGATATGCTCGACACCTGTCGGCGTCCCGCCATGCAAGAGGATCATATCAGGGTGTTTGGACAATACCCTATCGAGTGCGTCCCAGATCCGGCGATGGTCCTGATAGTCGGAACCTCCGGTAATCGCGATCTGTGTACCCTGCGGCAGCAATACCTGCTGGTCGGCACGCTTGCGGGCGGCGATGAAATCGCGGCTGTCGATCATACTTGCGGTCAGCGTCTTGCGGTTGACGATTGAGCCGGAGCGCGCGGTCCAGGGTTTGCGGCAATGGATGCGGAATTGCTCGGCGAAGGCGTCTCGGAAAGCTTCCATCGCGTCGCGGCGCTCGATCATCGTGCGACCGATGTTGATCGCCGTCTCCAGCTCAACCGAACGCACCTCGGATCCGTCCTGATCGCGCTGCAGCCGTCGCTGCGCCTGCTCATTGTCGTCCAGCTCACGCTCGATGCGTTCCGCGGCGCGCTGAAATACGTTGGTGAAGCCCCAGAGCAGATTTTCCATATCGGGCTCCAGCCGGGTGTCGGCGAGTGCCGCAACCATCGCGTCGAACGTGTCGGCAGCGGCGCCTTCGACCAGTCTGGCCTCAGGCAGTGGCCGTGGATCGTACTCGTCCTCGAATGGCCGTTGTCCGTAGAGTTCGAGTTCTTCGAGGAGATGCGCGATGGTGGAGTGCTCGCGGTCGGGCTCGTCGGGAGAGTCAGGGTGATGGGTCATCGCTTGCGCCTTTCGCAGTCGGCCACGCCACTCGCAGCCTTCGTGGCGACGACCTGACGGTGGGCCGCGCGGCCTGACACGACCGAGCGCAGCGGTCGGCGGCTCCCCCGCCGACGGGCGCCGAAGCATCAGCGGAGGACGGTAGAGACCGGCTATTTTGGACTCGCGATGCAAAGCGGCCGAAGGACGCGGCGGAAAATAGCCGATCGGCGCCGTTGACCGGCCGCGTGGGCTACCGTCCCGTCGCCCCCTCAGAAGGCCGTGGCGCGGATAGAAGAATAAGCAGCGCTTGAAGGCTTGTGGTCGCTCTCGTCTCGGGCGCCGCTCGCGAGCAGGTAATCTCGATCTCCGGCAACGAGCTGGTCGGCGAGCCTGGCGGTAAGGGCATCCAGGCCATACCGCATGAGGTCTGTGTTGAAATCGTCGCGTTCCGGTTCGAGCACGATCATCTCGACACCCGCGATGATCGCCCGCTCATGAAGGGATTTCACCGCACGATTCCCGGCAGCATCGGAATCGCGCGCAACATAGAGCCGTTGCAGGCCAGCGGGGAATGCCAGTGCGGCCAGATGTGCCGAGGACAGCGTCGCGACCATCGGCATAGTGCGCATCGCCATGCGGAGCGACAGGACAGTTTCCAATCCTTCCCCGGCGACCATCACCGAAGCCGCTCTACCGAAGCGAACACCATGTCCGAGCAAATCGCCCATAGCGCGGCGCGGCGTCGCGATCGGTGCTTTGTCTGTCCTCAGCGGGTCAAGCCATGTGCGATGGACGCCCGTGATGGTCCCATCGGCATCGGTTACGGCGGCAATAAGCGCCGGGAAGGAGGTTGGCGTGCCGGGTTCATCGTCGCGCGATGGGCGATACCAGCATCGTGGATGGAAGCGCAGCGATGGTTCCGTGCGAATGCCCGAGATCGAACGTGCGCGAAGGTAGGATTCCGCCAATGTGCTCGCGATCGGCTGCGAGCCCGCGAACAGGCGTCGAGCCGCCCTTCGCGATCCGGCCGGTGCCCGAGGCTCGGACTGATCGAGGGATCGTTGCGGCCTTGGCAGGGCGAGAAAGCGCAGCGCTTCGTCCATAGTGTCGCTGAGCTGGCGATGCCCGCAGGTCAATCCTATCAGATCAAGCAGGTCGCCATGCTCGCCGGTCGCGGCATCAGTCCATTTTCCGGCGGCGCCTTTGCCTTGCTCGCTGCCTGTCAGGCGAACGTAGAGACTGCGCCCGGAGGAGCCGAGCGCATCGCCGATGATCCAGTAACGCCCCTCGCGCCGTCCGGCGGGGAGGTAATGCCGACACACGGCTTCCGCATTGCGGGCGAGTTGCCGGGACAGGTCTGAAGCGGCGCTGGTCACGAACACCTCCGCAAAGAGAATGGGGCCTGCCGTTGCGACAGGCCCCAGGGGCAAGGCGAGCTATTCGGCCGCGATCGCGAAGGACTGTTCGCCTTGGGCGCCATCGTGATCCGCAGCCTCAGGCTCGTCCATAGCCGGTTCGCCGTCGATCGCCGCCCCTTGTTCGAGCGGCACGGCGTCGGCCGCAGGCGCGCGGAGTGGCTCAGCAAGCCAGCCGCTGCCTTCGAGCAGCTGTTCGGCCTCCTTCGCCATCTCCGGCTTCTTAAGACCGGCGATCCGCGCGGAGACCTCGCCGCCTTTCGCTTGCTCGACGGCGCCCAGAATGCGCGCCTTGGTCACACGGCCGAGGTAATTCTCAACCGTTGCCGTCCAGCCCGCCGCCACCATGTCCAGCTGCGCGGCATGGGCGAGGATGTGGGAATGTTCGATCCGCCCGGAGACGGTCCGCGCCGATACGCGGCTTTCATTGTAGCGGTTAGCCGGTTCCCAGACTGCATTGACGCCGAACGACGCGCAGTGCGCGAACAGTGCAGCCCGGTCGTCGGCGCTGAGCGAAAGCAGCACCTCCCACAGGTCCGCCGGCTGGTCGGGCAGACGCTCGGCCCAGCTCTCGTGGCGCTGGTCGATCGCCCGGGCGGACGCACTGTCGTTCAGTCCGGGCGCGTGAATGCCCAGACTGCCGCCCCGCACCGAGACCCCGACACAGCTCTCAGCAGAGGAATAGGTGTAGAAGGTTTCGAGCGTGAGAGCGTGCAGCACGGCGGCGAAGGCGATCTGCGGACGGTTTGCCACCGCATTGCGCAATGCGAGGGTGCGATAGGTGGTCAGCTCGGTGACGAGGCGGTCTGGGAGAGGACGCAACATGTCGTCCTGCTCGTCCTCGTCATCGCTGGCGTCAGTGCTCTCCGCCCCGCTGATCGAGACGATCGTGGTACCACCGTTGCCGTCATCTTCAGGCGGCGTGTGATTGGTGGATCCCTCCACAGCAGCGCCGGTGCCGTCGATCAGATCCTCGACCGGCTCATCCTCCGGCCGGACATAGCCGCGCTCGATATAGAGCGAGCCATCGACGTCGATACTGACGAAGACGCCCGCACGGGCCATTTCGGTCGGATCGTAGACCAGCGGTGGCGACACGAGCGTGCTGATCTCCTCGTCGATCGCCGTAACGCGGGCATCGACCTCGTCGGGGATGTCGCCCGCGCCGGACCATTCTTCCTCGAGCGCCTCTGCCTCCTGGCGAAGCGACGCCAGCTTCGCCTCGTCCTCCTCGGTCATCGCCGGCTGCTCGCCGTCGATCACGCGCATGTCATCGTCATAATTATACGGGAAATCGACGGCGACCGCGATCCACTTCCAGCCTTCCTCGCCGATCCTGGCGCCCTCGGCCTTGAGCTTCTCGTCCACCATCCGATCAAGCAGCGCGACGTCCTGCAGGAAGCCGCCCTGGTCGTCCTCGAACAAATCGCGCAGGACATAGCCGCCGGCGGCGGCATAGGCGTCCAAGCCGACGAAGCGGACCCGCTTGTCCGAGGCGCGCACCGAATCCTCGGTGAGCTTGGCACGGATGATATAGGGCTGCTTATTGTAGCCCGACTGGAGCAGATCCCAGACTTGCTCCTGACGCTCATGATCCTCGGACACCGAGAACGCCATCAGCTGTTCGAGCGTCATGCCGTCCTCGGCATAGATTTCGTGCAGCTTGGGCGAGACGGAGGCGAGGCGCAGCCGCTGCTTCACGACGGCGGGCGTCACCATGAAGGTGGCGGCGATGGTCTCGACATCGGTGCCCTGGGTAACGAGCTGCTGCATTGCCCGGAACTGGTCGAGCGGATGCAGCGCCTCGCGGTGGGTGTTCTCGGCCAGTGAATCTTCCTCGGCCGAAATCTGGTCGTCCTCGCGGACAATGCAGGGAACCGGCTCCGTCTTGGCCATGCGGCGCTGCTTCACCAGCTGCTGCAGGGCCCGGAAGCGGCGGCCGCCGGCGGGCACTTCGAATAGGCCGGTGTCGTTCCCGTCGGCATCGCGCTGGACGCGGACAGTCAGGCTCTGCAACAGGCCGCGCCGGGCGATATCGGCGGCGAGCGTGTCGATCGAGACACCCGCCTTCACCCGCCGGACATTGGCCTGGCTCAGCACCAGCTGGCTGAACGGGATGTCCCGCGAACCGCTGAGGGCGATCTTCACATGCTTGGTCATGGGTTTTCTCCATGACGGGCGGCCGGGAGACTCTCTCTCGACCCTCAACCCGTCATGGAGCCGGCGCAGCCCTCTCCCTCTAAAGGGCGAGAGCCGCGCCGGCGGTGATGCATTGCGGTGATCAGTCCGGGGCGAACCCCGTGCGATCCTGAGGCGATCGACCGAACAGGATCTCGGTCGCCGGGATCGACCCACAGCGCCTGGCGCAGGACGCCCAGAGAGATAGCGGCACGCCGGAATCGAACGCGATGTCGATCTCGATCCGAAGCCCGAATGGCAGCCGGACCTCGGATAGCTCACGCAGGCTCCAGGGGCCGATCTCGGGACAGCCGAAGCCAAGATCGGCGAGCCCGTGGAGGACATCGCCATCTGCGGCCAGTTCGGTCGCCAGCCACACCTGCGGCCCCAGCGGGTTGAAGAATTTAGCCACTGGCGCAGGGTCCGGCTCGGGCTCATTGAGCCGGAATGCGGCACGTCGATTGATGTCGTTCGCCCGCAACGCGTGGCGCAACGTGGGAGGGAGGACGATCATCGGATCGCTCCTTTCGATTTCGAGAGTGGGGCGCCGCCGGTCAGGCCGCAGCGGCGAGAAGCTTGCTGGCTTTGCCTTCGAGGTCGAGGCGGGCATCCTGATGTGGCTTGTCGCGCGCGAGCGCCGTGATGCCCTGGACGAAATCGAAGATGGAGGCAGGCGGATGGCCCTCCTCGTCGAGCACGGTCGCTATGATCCGGTCGGTCTCGCCCTTGGAGAAGCCGCGCTTGCGCAGGAAGCTCTGCCGGTCTTCGTCGGTGCGAGCGACGATGCGTTCGCGCGCCGCCTTGATGCCGGCCGTGAATGGTGCCGGCGACGACGATGCGAAATTCTCCAGCGCCGGTGCGGCCTCGTGCGCGAAGCGGTTGGCGGCGAACTTGCTGTGGCGGATGCTGATCTCCTCGAAGCCCTCCGCGCCCCAGATATTCCGGTTCATGCAAACCGCCCGGAGATAGAAGGAAGCCATGCCGAGTGTCTTCGAGCCGACCTCGCTGTTCCATGCGTAGAAGCCCCGGAAGAAAAGATCGGGATCGCCGTTGGGGAGACGCCCGGCCTCGATCGGGTGGAGATCATCGACGAGAAACAGGAAGACGTCACGATCGCTGGCGTAAAGCGTCGTGGTGTCCTTGGTGATGTCGACCAGTGGATTGTAGGTCATTGTCGACCAGTCGAGCAGGCCCGGCACCTTCCAGCGCGTGTCACCGGTGCCGGTGCCGGCGATCTTCATTACCGCGGCGACCAGTTCGTGATCCCAGATGCGGCCATAGTCCGGTCCGGTTACGGCGCGCAACTCGATCCGGCCGTCGTCTGTTTCGAGGGTTTTTATCTGTTCGGCGCGATGGTTGATCAACCCATGCTGCAGGTTGATCCCGGCGAGCGATGCGGGAAGCTGGCGCAGATAGCCCGCGGGCGCGCCGACCAGGCTGGCGAGCTGGCCGAACGACCAATGGGTAGGCGTGACGGGGTGATTGCGGCCGGGAACGAAGAGTGCCAGCCGCTCGGCATTGTCGCGGCTGGCCTGAACTCGGACCTCGCGGGTTTCGACGATGCGGGCGGTTGTGCTCTCGGCGCGGGCCCTCACCGCTGCATTAAGTTCGGTGAGCGATAGGAAACGCTCGTCGTCAGGCCGCGAGAACCATTCCGACGACACTCGACCAATGCGCTGGCCGCGAGAGATGTCGACCTTGTGGCCGGCGGTGGCGGTCCGGGCGGCGGGGGGCTGGGTGAGAACGGTAGCCATGAGAAGTCTCCGCGACGGGCGTCGAGAGCCTCTCTCTCAACCCTTACCCGTCACGGCCGAACGGGCCTATCTCTCCCTCTCACGGGGCGTTGCGGGGGCGAAGCCGCCCGCAGAAGGGGTCTGCCGCGACTCCGGCGCGGCAGCAGGGGAAGACTTTCCCCTCCAAGAGCGCAAATTACGCCGAAACTGCTACGAATTGATTCCTGTACGCGGTTATTACGTTTGGACGATCTGGCGCGGCGTAATAGACGCTTTCCCCACAAGGGGATGTTCTATCTCTCTGAATTCGTGCGGGAGAATGGTGCTGCCGAAGGGGATCGAACCCTTGACCTCAGCCTTACCAAGGATGCGCTCTACCACTGAGCTACGGCAGCACTATTTCATGTCCGCGGGCCTGTTCGGCCTGCGGAGCCGGGCCTATGGCTGTGCGCGCCGCCCTTGTCAAGGCGGGTTGCGGCGGATGCCACATTTTGCTTAAGGCCATGCCATGACGAGCGAACAGGATGACCGCAAGGCGCGGCTGGCGCAGGCGTTGCGCACCAATCTGCGTCGGCGCAAGGCGCAGGCGCGGGAAGTCTTGCCTTCGCCGCCCGCGCCCGATAGCCCCAAGGATTAAAGCGGCGCGCAGGCGCTCTCCAGCCACGTCTTTGCATCGCCATCCAGCTGCGGCCCGACGACCGACAGCACCTTGGCATGATAGGCATCGACCCATGCCCGCTCGTCGGGGCTGAGCAGATCGAGCGCGATCAGATGACGGTCGATCGGGGCGAAGGTCAGCGTTTCAAAGCCCAGCATCGGCTTTTCCGCGCCCGCAATGGCGCGGTCCTCCACCAGCACCAGATTTTCGATGCGGATGCCATATTCGCCCGTCTTGTAATAGCCAGGCTCGTTGGACAGGATCATGCCTGCCTGCAACGGCTCGTCGCCGCCGCCGAACGTCGCGATCCGCTGTGGTCCTTCATGCACTGACAGGAAGCTGCCAACGCCATGGCCGGTGCCATGGGCATAATCCAGACCCTGCGCCCAGAGGAACTGCCGCGCCAATATGTCGAGTTGCCCGCCACGCGTCCCCACCGGGAACACCGCGCGCGCCAGGGCGACATGGCCTTTCAGCACCAGCGTGAAACGCTCCTGCATCTCGCGGCTAGGCGCGCCGATCGCCAGCGTGCGGGTCACGTCGGTCGTGCCGTCGCGATATTGGCCGCCCGAATCGACCAGATAGAGCGTGCCCGTCTCGATCGGGCGGTTGGTCTTTTCCTCGACCCGGTAATGCACCACTGCGCCATTCGGGCCGGCCCCGCTGATCGTGTCGAAGGACAGATCCTCCAGCAGGCCGGTTTCCTTGCGGAACGCTTCCAGCCGGTCGGCAGCGGTCATTTCGGTCTGGCCGCCCTTGGGCGCTTCCACGGACACCCAGTGGAGGAAGCGGCTCAAGGCTGCGCCGTCACGGGCCTGCGCTGATTTGTGCCCGGCAATCTCGATCGGGTTCTTGATCGCCTTTGGCAGGATAGCAGGATCGCGCAGCGGCAATATGGTCGCGCCGCCGCTGTCGAGCGCCTCGAAGATCGCCGCCACCGCCCGTTCGGGATCGGCCACCACGCTTTTGCCCGCAAAGCCCGCCAGCGCATCGGCAAAAGCGGCGCGATCATGCACCCGCACGGCATTGCCCAGATGCTTGGCGACGGCTTCGTCCATCTTTTCGGGCGCGACATACAGGTCCGCAGTCGCGTCGGCATGGACGATGGCATAGGCGAGCGCGACTGGCGTCCGGTCCACATCCTTGCCCCGGATGTTGAAGGTCCAGGCGATGGAATCCAGCGCGGAGAGCACCGCGGCATCCGCCTTTTTCCCGACTAGCCAGTCAGCCATCGCCTGCCGCTTTTCCGCCGCGCTCTGCCCGGCATAGCGATCGTCATGGACGACCAGCCGTGCGTCGCTGGGGGCAGGGCGGTCGGGCCACACCAGGTCGATCGGGTTGGTGTCCACCGCCACCAGCGTCGCGCCCTTGTCCGCCAGTGCCGCGCTCGCCTGCTCCACCCAGGCACGGGTATGGAGCCAGGGATCATAACCGATCCGCCCGCCCGCCGGGGCATGGGCCTTCAGCCAGTCCGCGATGGAGGTTTGCGGGACGCTCTCATATTGCCACAGCGCGCCGTCAACCTGTTCGCGCACCTGCAACGTATAGCGGCCGTCGACGAAGATCGCGGCCTGTTCCGGCAGCACCACGGCGCTGCCCGCCGACCCCTGGAACCCGGTCAGCCAGGCGAGGCGCTGGGCGTAGGCGCCGACATATTCGCTCATATGCTCGTCGGTCAAAGGCACGACGAAGCCGTCCAGCCGGTCGCGCGCAAGCTGGTCGCGCAGGGCGTTGAGACGGTCTTGATAGGTGGACATTCATGCTTCCTTGCGTATCGGCCCTCTTGCGCAGGCCATAATGACAACAACATAAGCAGGCTGTGGCCTATATGCCAGCGCCCGCCTTGTTCTCGCAGATGGATAGTGAATGACCGTAAACACCATGTCGCCCGTTGCCGCTCCCGTCGCGCTAGCGCGGCCGCACAGCATCACCCATCATGGCATCACCGTCAGCGATGATTATGCCTGGCTGCGTGATCCGGGCTATCCCGATGTCAAGGACGCGGATGTGCTGGACTATCTGGCGCGGGAAAATGCCTGGTTCGAGGCGGCGATGGCCCCGCACAAGGGGCTGACCGACGCGCTGTTTGCCGAGATGAAGGGGCGCATCAAGGAAGATGACAGTTCCGTTCCGCAAAAGGATGGCGACTATATCTACTGGCGCGCATTCGAAACCGGCGCGCAATATCGCAAATGGTATCGCAGGCCCGTGGCCGCAAAAGACGATGGAAGCGCTGACCAACTGATACTGGACGAACCGGCGCTGGCGCAGGGCCATGACTATTTCCGGCTGGGCGCGATGTCGGTCAGCCCGGATGGCCGCTATCTGGCCTATGCGATCGACAATGACGGGTCGGAACGGTTCGAGGCGCGGATCAAGGATCTTTTTACCGGCGAGATTTTGCCGGAGTCGATCCCCGACACCTTGTCATCGCTGGTGTGGACGTCCGACAGCAAGGGGCTGCTCTACGGCCTCGCCAATGAAAACTGGCGGACCGACAATGCCCGGCTGCACTGGCTGGGGCAGAGCGTCGAGTCCGACGTCGAACTGTTCCACGAGGCCGATGAGGGGTTCCGCGTCTCGATCGGCCTTACCTCGTCGGAAAAATGGATCGTCATCGCGACGGGCGATCATGTGACGACCGAAGCCTGGCTGATTCCCGCCGACAATCCCACTGCGCCGCCCCTGCTCGTGTCCGCGCGGCAGGCGGGCCGGGAATATGATGTCGATGAACATGAAGGTACGCTCTACATCAGGACCAACGACACCCATCCCAATTTCCGACTGGTGACAGCCACGCTGGCAGCGCCCGGTCAATGGACGGAGGTGATCGCGCCCGATGCGCATTTCTATCTGACCGACTTCACCCTGTTCAAACGCTTCTACGTCACGGAAGGGCGGCTGGACGGCCTCGATCAGATCGAGCTGCGCGATTATGCGACGCACACGCCAAAGCGACTGCCATTCCCGGAGGCAAGCTATTCCGCGTCGCTGGATGACAATCCCGAATATGACGTGACGGTCCTGCGCATCGGCTATGAATCGATGGTCACGCCCGACACGATCTTCGACTATCATATCGCGCAAGAGCGGTTCGAGCTGCTCAAGGTACAGGAAATTCCGTCAGGCTATGACGCCAGCCGCTATGCGACCGAGCGACTGATGATCCCGGCGCGCGACGGCACGCAGATTCCGGTGTCGATCGTCTATCCCGCCGGTCTGCCGCGCGATGGCAGCGCGCCGCTGCACCTCTATGGTTATGGCGCCTATGGCATGGCGATGGAGCCGGGTTTTTCGACAGGGCGGCTGTCGCTGCTGGATCGCGGCTTTGCCTTCGCCATTGCCCATATTCGCGGCGGCGATGATCTCGGGCAGCAATGGTATCTCGACGGTAAGCTCGACAAACGCAACAACACCTTCACCGACTTTGTCGATGTGGCCAGGGGGCTGATCGACCTTGGCTATAGCAGCAAGGGACGGATCAGCATTTCGGGCGGCTCTGCTGGGGGCGAACTGATGGGCGCAGTCATCAACAGCGATCCCGATCTGTGGGGCGCGGTGGTGGCGCATGTGCCTTTCGTCGATGTGCTCAACACCATGCTGGACGAAACGCTGCCGCTGACGCCGGGCGAATGGCCCGAATGGGGCAATCCGATTGAGGACAAGGCAGCGTTCGAGACGATCCTGGCTTATGACCCCTACGCCAATGTGAAGGCGCAGGATTATCCGCCGCTGATGGTGACCGCAGGGTTGAACGACCCGCGCGTCACCTATTGGGAGCCGGCCAAATGGGTGGCCAAGCTGCGCGCGACCAAGACGGACGACAATGTCCTGCTGCTCAAGACCAATATGGGTGCGGGCCATGGCGGCAAATCCGGGCGGTTCGAGAGCCTGCACGAAAGCGCGGAGGAGTTTGCCTTCATCTTGTGGCAGATGGGGATGGCTGGGGCGTGATATTTTTCCAAATCCGTTCGGTTCGGGCGGCTTCGAACGAAGTCGAGAAGCGCCCGACAAGAACAAAGGTGTCGAGAATTGTTCTCGACAGGCTCGCACCGAACGGAGGATAGAGATGGCTGCGTCCTACACCACCCAGATCACCGCCCAGCCGGCCGACATCGACATACTTGGCCATGTCAACAATGCGGTCTGGGTCCAGTGGATGGAGCAGGTCGCGACCGAACATTGGACCCATGATGCCGACCCGGCGCATGTCGAAGCCTATGTCTGGGTCGTGACCCGTCACGAAATCGACTATCGCGGCAATGTGGCGGAGGGCGAGACGGTGACGGTCCGCACCTGGATTCCCGATGCCCCCCGCGGCGCACGCTTCGACCGGCTGATCGAATTCAGCGGCCCCGATGGCAAGGTGAAGGTCACGGCCAGATCCACCTGGGCGATCGTGGATAAAAGCACGGGCCGCATATTGCGCGTGCCGCCGGAGGTGGCGGCGAATTTTGGGGGTGAGTGAATCGATAATGCGGCAGTTGGGTGCCAGTTGAGACTGGGAGTGAAAAATGCACCGCTGGATTGCAGGCTATACCCAGAGCGAACTGGATGACGCACAGGATCGTTATGCCTTACGCTTTCCGCCAGACCTGATCGACTTGCTCTTGGACCGGCAGCCGGAAGACGGCTACAATTGGGCATCAGAAAATGACCGCATTAGGAAAATGCTGAACTGGCCGTTGGACTGTTTATTGTTCGATGTGGAAAATGGCCTCTGGTGGCCAGGCTGGGGAGATATTCCTGCTCTATCGGTGGAGCGAGCCGAGATCGTGCGCGCCGCGTTCCAATCAGCACCGCGCCTGATCCCGTTGCTTTCCCATCGCTTTATTCCCGAAGTGCCGAACGAAGCGGGCAATCCGATATTCTCGATGTATGGGTTTGATACGGTTTATTATGGGGCAAACTTGGAAGAGTATTTTCGCAACGAATTTGAAGGTCGTTACGAAATCAGTTCTCCACGACACATACCCTTCTGGTCCGATATCATTCAGCGACAGCAGGATATTTATCCCAGCTAATTGCCAAAAGCTAAGGCCGCACCACCTCAAACACATCCCCAATCCCCGGCTCGACCGGCATATCCTCACGCTCGGCCGCCTGCCGGTTCCACATCACGGCATAGAGGCCGTCCGCCCGCACCAGATCGGCGTGGCGGCCCCGTTCGACGATGCGGCCCTGGTCCAGCACGATGATTTCGTCGGCGTCGACCACCGTGGACAGGCGGTGCGCGACGATCAGGGTGGTGCGTTTGCGGGCAATGTTGCGCAGCACATCCTGAATTTCATTCTCCGTCCGGCTGTCGAGCGCGCTGGTCGCTTCGTCCAGCACCAGCACTGGCGGGTCTTTGAGCAGCGTGCGGGCGATCGCCACTCGCTGCTTTTCCCCACCCGACAGTTTGAGACCCCGTTCGCCCACGCGCGTATCATAGCCCATCGGCAGGCCAAGGATGAAGTCGTGGATCGACGCGGCTTTGGCGGCGGCCTCGATCTCCGCCTGGCTCGCGCCCTCGCGGCCATAGCCAATATTATATCCTACCGTGTCGTTGAACAGCACCATATCCTGCGGCACGATACCGATCGCCGCGCGCAGCGACGCCTGCGTCACGCTGGCGATGTCCTGCCCGTCTATGCTGACCTGGCCCGATTGAATATCGTAGAAACGGAACAGGATGCGCGCGATGGTGGATTTGCCCGCGCCCGACGGCCCCACGATCGCCAGCGTCCGCCCGGCAGGCACGGTGAAGCTGACGTCGTGCAATATCTCGCGTTCGGGATCATAGCCAAAGCGTACATGATCGAACCGCACTTCGCCGCCCGACGCGATCAGGGCAGGCGCGCCGCCCAAGTCGGCAATCTCCTGCTGCGTGTCTATCAGCCTGTACATCGCTTCCATGTCGATCAGGCCCTGCCGGATCGTGCGATAGACCATGCCGAGCAGGTCCAACGGCCGGAACAGTTGCGCCAGCAGCGTATTGACCAGCACGACATCGCCGGTGGTGAACTGCCCGCGGCTCCACCCCCACACGGTATAGGCCATCGCGCCCGCCATCATCAGGTTGGTGATCAGCGACTGGCCGATATTGAGCCAGGCCAGGCTATTCTCGCTCTTCACCGCCGCCTGCGCATAACGGCGCATCGCCGTGCCGTAACGGCTGGCTTCGCGTTCTTCCGCGCCGAAATATTTGACCGTTTCGAAATTCAGCAGGCTGTCGACGGCATGGGCGACAGCGCTGGTGTCCATGTCGACCATGTCGCGGCGCAACTGGTTGCGCCATTCGGTCACGGTGCGGGTGAACCAGATGTAAAGCGCGACCATGGCCAGCGTCACGACGACGAGCCACGCACCGAACTTCACGAAGAAAATGACGCAGACCGCGATCAGCTCCAGCACGGTGGGCGCAATGTTGAACAGCAGGAAATAGAGCATCGTATCGATGCTCTTGGTCCCGCGCTCGACAATCTTCGTGACCGCGCCTGTGCGCCGGTCGAGATGGAAGCGCAGCGACAGGCGGTGCAGGTGGACGAACACATCGTCGGCCAGCCGCCGCCCGGCTTCCTGCCCGACCTTCTCGAACACCGCATTGCGCAGATTATCGAACAACACGCTGCCAAAACGCGCGCCTGCATAGACCGCGACCAGCGCGATCGCCAGGCTGGCGGTCGGTTCCATCCCCGGCACCATCCGGTCGATCGCAGCCTTGTAGGCAAAGGGCATGGCCAGGCTGATGACCTTGGCCGCCAGCACGCACAGCATGGCGACGACCACCCGCCGCCGCAACGCGGGCGCATCCGCCGGCCACAAATAGGGCAGGAACCGCCGGAGCGTCGCCCAGACGGGAGGTAGTGGCGCGGATGTGGGCATGTCAGGCGGCATAGGCGCTATGTAGAGCGCGGCGCCAGATTATCCAGCGGTGGTTTAGAGGGTGCGATAACACACCACATCCGTTCGTTTCGAACAAAGTCGAGAAACCAAAGCACAGCGTTTCTCGACTTTGCTCGAAACGAACGGCTAGTTGGGAAACGGCATACCCCTACCGCCCGAATTTCTTTTGGGTCTTGCCATAGCGCAACTTCCGCGTACCCGGCTTGCCTTCGGTCGCGCGTCCCTTGGGCGCTGCCACCTGTTGATCGTGCGGCAAGCCCAATTCCTCCGCCTCCAGCTTGCGGATTTCGTCCCTGATCCGTCCCGCTTCCTCAAATTCCAGGTCAGCGGCGGCGGCGCGCATCTTCTTTTCCAGATCCTCGATATAGGCGCGCAGATTGTGGCCGACCATGTGGGGCCGGTCGGCATCGCCGGTTTCCACCAGCACGCTGTCCTTGTTGGCCACATGAGCGATGATGTCGCCGATGTTGCGCTTGATCGTCGTCGGCGTGATGCCATGTTCGCGGTTATAGGCTTCCTGCTTCTCGCGCCGCCGCCCGGTTTCGTTCAACGCGCGTTCCATGCTGCCGGTGATCCGGTCGGCATAGAGGATCACCCGCCCGTCCACGTTCCGCGCCGCGCGCCCGATGGTCTGGATCAGCGAGGTTTCGGAACGCAAAAAGCCTTCCTTGTCCGCGTCCAGAATGGCGACCAGCCCGCATTCGGGGATGTCCAGCCCTTCACGCAGCAGGTTGATGCCGATCAGCACGTCATAGACGCCAAGCCGCAGGTCACGGATCAGTTCGATCCGCTCCAGCGTCTCGACATCGCTATGCATGTACCGGACCTTGATTCCCGCCTCATGCATGAATTCGGTCAAATCCTCGGCCATCCGCTTGGTCAGCGTGGTGACCAGGGTGCGATAGCCATTGGCCGTGACCTTGCGGCATTCGTTGATCAGGTCGTCCACCTGATCCTCGACCGGCTTGATCTCGACCGGGGGGTCAATGAGGCCGGTGGGGCGGATCACCTGTTCGCTGAACACGCCGCCGGTCTGCTCCATTTCCCATTTGCCGGGCGTGGCGGAGACGCTGACCGTCTGAGGCCGCATGGCGTCCCATTCGTTGAAGCGCAGCGGACGGTTGTCGATGCAGGACGGCAGGCGGAAGCCATATTCGGCCAGCGTGATCTTGCGCCGATGGTCGCCGCGCGCCATCGCGCCGATCTGCGGCACGGTCTGGTGGCTTTCATCCACGAACAGCAGCGCGTTTTCGGGGAGATATTCAAACAGGGTCGGCGGCGGTTCGCCGGGCAGGCGGCCAGTCAGGAAGCGGCTGTAATTTTCGATTCCCGCGCATGATCCCGTCGCCGCGATCATCTCCAGGTCGAAATTGGTCCTCTGCTCCAGCCGCTGCGCCTCCAGCAACTTGCCCTCGCTCTCCAGCTCCTTGAGCCGTTCGGCCAGTTCGAAGCGGATCGCCTCCATCGCCTGCTTCAGCGTCGGGCCGGGGGTGACATGGTGGCTGTTGGGAAAGACTTTCACATAATCGAGGCTGGCGACCTTCTTGCCGGTCAGCGGGTCGAACTCGACGATGGCCTCAATCTCGTTGCCGAAAAAGGATATGCGCCAGGCGGTATCCTCATAATGGGACGGGAAGATTTCCAGATTGTCGCCCTTCACCCGGAAATTGCCGCGCGCAAAACCTGCGTCGTTGCGCTTATATTGGAGCGCGACCAGCTTGCGGATGATCTCGCGCTGATCCTCTATCCCGCCCTTCTTCATGGAAAAGGTCATGGCCGAATAGGTTTCTACCGAGCCGATGCCATAGAGGCAGGAAACGGATGCGACGATGATGCAGTCGTCCCGTTCCAGCAGCGACCGCGTGGCCGAATGGCGCATCCGGTCGATGCTCTCGTTTACGCTGCTTTCCTTCTCGATATAAGTGTCCGACCGCGCCACATAGGCTTCGGGCTGGTAATAATCATAATAGCTGACGAAATATTCGACCGCATTGTCGGGAAAGAAGCTTTTGAACTCGCCATAAAGCTGCGCGGCGAGGATCTTGTTGGGAGCCAGGATCAGCGCCGGGCGCTGCAACGCCTCGATCACCTTGGCCATGGTGAAGGTCTTGCCGGAGCCCGTAACGCCCAGCAGCACCTGATCGCGCTCGCCTGCCAGTGCCTGTTCCACCAGTTCGGGGATCGCGGTGCATTGGTCGCCCGATGGCTCATAATCGCTCACCAGCTTGAACGGGCGCCCGCCCTCGCTCTTGTCCGGTCGCGCGGGGCGATGCGGCACGAAGCTGGTTTCGGTGTCGGGCTCGTCGAGCGTGGTGCGGATCTGGATGGCCATGGGGGCAATATGGGGTGTTTGCGTCAGGACGCAATTGACGTCAGGGCTTCAACTCGAACGCGCCTTTGGGCGGGGGTGGATAGATAACAGGCTTGTCACCGAAACGCGCACGCAGGGCGGCTTCCCGCCGTTCGTCATCGACAACTTCCACGTTGATCTCTTCGGGATATTTCATGCTGACGTGGAATTTTTTGTCTTGGATGGCATATTCCAGAACCGACCATCGCATATTTGGTCCATCTGGTTCCAGATACCAAGCTTCCCACAGCACGTCGCTAAGATTTGTCTCACGCGGATTGTAATAGCGGATGACTTCTCCCTCATCCCTAAAAACGCTGGGACTCACCCAACCCTCGCCGATTTCAACATAAAGGAAAACACCATTCGGATCGCCGCCGACCAAGGCGGCCAATTCGAGTCCAATCTCGTTCATGAGCGACCCCAAGGCGTCAAGTTTATCGGTCACGGGGCTTGACTTTGCTTTCGTTCGAGAAATCCCTGAATTCTTCCCTGCCATTGACGCGCCACGTGACATGGATGCGATAGGGCCGTTTGGATGTTCCTTCATATAGCGGAACGATATGGACGACGACCCTTTTACCGTCTCGCAAATTCCTCGCCCAGCCATCTTCCATGGCGCGATAGGCGCCACGGTGGAAATTCCGGTCCTGGGCGAAATGGTTGACGCTGTCGCCGGGACCGTTGAAGCTGGCAGCGATAAAATGACCGCCATCATCGCCCGGACGGCGATCTGGCTGACCCGCCTGAGCCTGAGCACGCCGTGAGCGCGCGGCAATCGGGCCGTCTGTAAGCTCAGCGACGACTTCCCTCGGTCGCGCAATGACATCAATATGGAAATCATAGCCATTCTTCGTCTCCTTGCGCCAGTTGTTGTCGAGGATCTGGCTTTCCAGCGACGGTGGATCAGCGGGGTCTGGCGGTGATTTTCCGCCATGCGTATCCATATAATGCGCCAAGGCCAGAAACTTGTTCTTGGCGGCCCGTCCGGCATCCAGATAGGTCTGATGCCCATCCATTTCGGGGAAAATTTTGCAATGTCGCACCGGCTTGATATGCTCGGCTATCCACGGCCCAGCCCATGCCGACGCGATGAGGGGATAAGCGATGATCAGAGCTGTATTTGCCGCCGCCACCATGACCCTGTTGCTCGCTGCCTGCGGCGACAAGCCCGGCGACGCGCCAGCCAATGGCGGTGTGTCCATGACCAAGGAAGAGGTCAAGGCTGCGGTCGACAAGGTGCAGTTGAAGGCGGGCCAGTGGGAAGGGCGCTTCACCGTGCAGGATATCGACCTGTCCAATATGCCCGGCGCGCCCGCTGGCATGAAGGACCAGATGAAGAGCATGATGAGCCAGACGTCGCTCAAATATTGCGTCACGCCTGAAGAAGCGGCCAATCCCAGTGGCGAGATGTTTTCCGGTCAGGAAAACAAGGATTGTACCTATCAGGGCTTTGCCGTCAGCGGTGGCAGCGTGAAGGGGCAGGTGTCGTGCAAGGCGGATGGCGGCACGATGCAGGCCAGCATGTCGGGCACCTATGGGCAAGAGGCCTATTCGATGGACATGGACATGAAGATGGCGGGTGGCCCCAATGGCGCGGCCATGGCGATGAAGGCGCGTTCCGAAGGCAAGTGGATCGGCCCTGACTGCACCAAGGCGGAATAAGTCTCCACGCATTTCCGCTTGCGCTTTGCGCGCGACGGGTAGAGCCTCTTGCCTGTTCCGACCAAGAGAACAGGGGAGAGGTTATGCGAAAGACCGTGCTGGCGGGGATGCCGCTTGCGATCATGCCGCTCGTAACGATGTTGGCCCTTGGTGGCTGTAGCGAACCGGCCCCGGCGCCGGAAGTCGAGGAAACGCCGATCCTGATGCAGGCGGGCGAGTGGGTGTTGACCCGCAAGACCACCGGTTACAACACGCCGACCGTCACGCCGGAGCAATATCAGGCGGCGCTCAAGCAGACGAGCGAGGATAAGGTCTGCCTTTCGGTCGATGCCGAAGGGTTGCCGGACGTGGCGGCGATGGCGGGCAAGGATGGCACGGACTGCACCTATAAGGACAAGATGGTCCGCAAGGGCCGCATGATCGCGACCCTGGCCTGTACGGCGGGCAAGGGCACGTCGGAAATTGCGCTGGAAGGCAATTATACCGCTGACACGCTGACGCTGGGCGAAACCATGACGCAGTCGGAAGGCGGCGGCGCGGTGCTGCGCGCGACCTATGACCTGTCGGGCAAGCGGATAGGCGACTGCCCCAAGGGCTGACGCCGGACGGGGCGCTATTCCAGCGCCCTGATCGCGCGCCAGTCGCACTGTCGCTTGCGCTTTGATCCCTTGTCCTGCGCTACGGCGGCGTAGGGCGGCACCAGCAGCGACTGGCCGATCCGCAGCGGGGCGAAGCGCTGGCGCTCTATGCCTTCGCACGCCAGGAACAGGTCCAGCATACGGGGCGGCGTATTCCATTGTTCGTAGGACAGGTGGAACGTCCCCCAATGGATCGGGATCGCGGTCGACGCGCCCAGCCGTTTGAACACTTCCACCGCCTGTTGCGGGCCGATATGCGCGTCCGACGCCATCTGCCCTTTCCAGAAGCGGAACGCGCCGATGGGGATCAGGGCCAGCCGGATCGGGCCGAAGCGTGCGGCTTCATAGGGCCAGCCCATGTCGCCCGCGCCGGTGTCGCCTGCAAAGAAGATGTTGCCCGCGCGCGTCTCGATCAGAAAGCTGGACCAGAGCGCGCGGTTGCGATCCGTGCCCCAGCGGCTGCCCCAATGATGGTTGCGGGTCACATGGACGCGATAGTCGGGGCAATGTTCGTAATTGCCGCACTGGATCACTGCCTGCGGGGCAAGCCCGTTGAGCGCCGCGCCGCTGACCGACTGGCCCCAGTCAAGTGCGGTCGACGGGATGCCGTGCGCCTTCAATATCGTGTCATTGCCCAGGCTGGTGACGATCCTGGGCCGGTCGCGCTCCCACAATCGCTTCAGCGTCGGCAGGTCCATATGGTCATAATGATTGTGGCTCAGGACGATCAGGTCGATCCGGGGCAGATCATCGAAGCGGATGCCCGGCGGCGCGATCCGCCTGGGGCCGAAGGGGGGCAGGGGGCTGGCATGGTCCGACCAGATCGGATCGGTCAATATGTTTATGCCCGCCGCCTGCACCAGCACCGTGGCATGGCCCACCCATGTCGCCACCATCCCGCGCGGCGCCGCGAAGGGCGCGGGGCGGGCGGGCTTGACGGCGATCGCGTCGGGCCATTGTGGCCGGTCGTCATGGCCCAGAAGCCAGCTGGCGATAAAGCCCCGTCGACTCGTCCCCGGCGGGGCGGGCACGTCGATCACCCCATCGGGATTGAAGAAATGCGCGCCGTCATAGTGACGGCTCACCGGCCCTTCATAATAGATGCGGTCAAGGAAGGGCGGCACGATCGTGACGGCCAGGCACAGGGCGACCATTGCAAACAGCAATGTCACCCCGATGCCCTTCACGAATTTGGCAATCACTCCGCCGCGATGCCCGCCGCCTTGAACATGTCGGGATCGGTTGCTTCGTCCGCATTGGCGGGCGTTGCGCGGGTCTTGCGGCGGTCGAACGCGTCCCAGACCTCGTTCCACTGGCCGCGCGTCGCGCCCTTTGAATATTCGGTCGCGCGGGTTTCAAAGAAGTTGGCATGTTCGACGCCATTGAGCATCGGGGTCAGCCAGGGGAGCGGATGCTCGTCGATCATGTAGATGGGTTTGAGGCCCAGCTGGCCCAGCCGCCAGTCGGCGATATAGCGGACATATTTCTTGATGTCCTTGGGCGTCATGCCCGGCACCGGACCCATTTCGAACACCAGATCGACAAACGCATCCTCGATACGGACGGTTTTTTGGCACATGTCCATGATGTCGTCCTTGACCGAAGGGGTCAGGCACTGGCGTTCGGCGCAGAAGGCGTGGAACAGCTTGATGATGCCCTCGCAATGGAGCGTTTCGTCGCGGATCGACCAGGTGACGATCTGCCCCATGCCCTTCATCTTGTTGAAGCGCGGGAAGTTCATCAGCATCGCGAAGCTGGCGAAGAGCTGCAACCCTTCGGTAAAGCCGCCGAACATGGCGAGCGTGCGGGCAATATCCTCGTCCGTGTCGACGCCGAACTGTTGCAGATAGTCGTGCTTGTCCTTCATCTCCTTATATTGGAGGAAGGCCGAATATTCGCTTTCGGGCATCCCGATCGTGTCGAGCAGATGCGAGTAGGCGGCGATATGGACGGTTTCCATGTTGCTGAACGCGGTCAGCATCATCTTGATCTCGGTCGGCTTGAACACGCGGCCATATTTTTCGTGGTAGCAATCCTGCACTTCCACGTCCGCCTGTGTGAAGAAGCGGAAAATCTGCGTCAAAAGGTTCCGCTCATGATCGGACAGCTTCTGCGCCCAATCACGGCAATCCTCGCCCAAAGGCACTTCTTCGGGCAGCCAGTGCAGCTGCTGCTGCCGCTTCCAGAACTCATAGGCCCAGGGATATTCGAACGGCTTGTAGACTTTGGAGGCTTGGAGAAGGGACATGAATCGAACTCCTTAGTTCGCAAAATAAGTGAAGGCAGCAGCGGCAAACAGGCCGATCATGCCAGCCAGAATTTCTTTGCGACCCTTGGTTCGGACGGTCGCTTCATCAGCGGGTGGAGTGGTGCCATAGGCTTGCCATTCCCGCCGCTGCTCAAAATAGCTTTCCTTGCCGCTAGCAATGAACGCCGCATTTTTCCGCGCGACCTGCTCCGACCGGATCATGGCGTGGGCACCATAGCCAATCGAGCAGAGGGACATAGCGACGACGAACCACATCACTAAAACTCCACTCCGAAGCATGACCAGCGCGCTCTCCCGACGGGAGAGGGAATTACATCACTGGCAGGCCAGGCACTCGTCATAATCGGTGCTGCCGCCGGCCAGTTCGAACTTGGGTGCGTCGATCGTGTTGTCGGCTTCCACCCCGCCCGCGAAACCCGCGCGCTGCACGCTCTTGGACCGCAGATAGTAAAGCGACTTGATGCCCAGTTCCCACGCGCGGAAGTGGAGCATCAGCAGATCCCATTTCTCCACATCGGCGGGGATGAACAGATTGAGCGATTGCGCCTGGTCGATATAGGGTGTGCGGTCGGCGGCCAGTTCGAGCAGCCAGCGCTGGTCGATTTCGAAGCTGGTCTTGAACGTGTCCTTTTCTTCCTGACTCAGGAAGTCGAGATGCTGGACCGAGCCGCCATGCTCCAGGATCGAGTTCCAGACATTGGTCGAATCCTTGGCCTTTTCGACCAGCAATTTTTCCAGATAGGGATTCTTGATCGAGAAGCTGCCCGACAGCGTCTTGTGGGTATAGATGTTCGCCGGGATCGGTTCGATGCAGGCCGACGTGCCGCCGCAGATGATGGAGATGGACGCGGTCGGCGCGATCGCCATCTTGCAGGAGAAACGCTCCATCACGCCCTGATCGGCAGCATCGGGGCAGGGGCCGCGCTCGATCGCCAACTGCATCGAGGCTTCGTCCACCTGACTCTTGATATGCTTGAACATGCGCAGGTTCCACGACTTGGCCATGGCCCCTTCGAACGGGATACCGCGCGCCTGCAGGAAGCTGTGAAAGCCCATGACGCCAAGCCCGACCGATCGTTCGCGCATCGCGCTATATTTGGCGCGCGCCATTTCGGGCGGCGCGCGGTCGATATAGTCCTGCAGCACATTGTCGAGGAAACGCATGATATCCTCGGCAAACAGCTTCTCATCCTTCCACTCGTCCCAGGTTTCCAGGTTCATCGAGGAAAGGCAGCACACGGCGGTGCGGTCATTGCCGAGATGGTCGCGACCCGTCGGCAGGGTGATTTCGGAACAGAGATTCGATGTCGAGACTTTAAGGCCCAGATCGCGATGATGTTTGGGCATCATGCGGTTCACCGTGTCGTTGAACACGATATAGGGCTCGCCCGTGGCCAGGCGGGTTTCGACCAGCTTCTGGAACAGCGCGCGGGCATTGACGGTGCCGCGGATCGACTGGTCCTTGGGGCTGCGCAGGTTGAAATCGCTGCCGTCGCGCACCGCTTCCATGAACTCGTCGGTCAGCAGCACGCCATGATGCAGGTTCAGCGCCTTGCGGTTGAAGTCGCCGCTGGGCTTGCGAATTTCAAGGAATTCCTCGATTTCCGGGTGCGAGACGTCAAGATAGCAGGCGGCGGAACCGCGACGCAGGCTGCCCTGGCTGATCGCCAGCGTCAGCGAATCCATGACGCGGACAAAGGGGATGATGCCGCTGGTCTTGCCGTTGAGGCCAACCGGCTCGCCAATGCCGCGCACACTGCCCCAATAGGTGCCGATGCCGCCCCCGCGTGAGGCCAGCCAGACATTCTCGTTCCAGGTGTTGACGATGCCTTCCAGGCTGTCGTCCACGCTGTTGAGATAGCAGCTGATCGGCAGGCCGCGTCCGGTGCCGCCGTTGGACAGGACCGGGGTGGCGGGCATGAACCAGAGACGGGAGATATAGTCATAGACGCGCTGGGCATGCGCCTGATCATCGGCATAGGCCGCCGCCACGCGGGCGAACAGATCCTGATAGCTTTCGCCGGGCAGCAGATAGCGGTCGTTCAGCGTGTCCTTGCCAAACTCGGTCAGCAGCGCGTCGCGCGACGGATCGGTCACGACGTCGAAGCGTCGTTCCTGCACCGAGGAAGAGGACAAAGGTTCGGCCTTGGTCGGCGCGACAGGCTGTTCGCTCACCCGGTCCATCACATCATCCATCACAGTCGCCACGTCGTTTGTACCACCCTGTCCACTATCACGAAAATCCATGTACGCCCCCGAATGTTCCCGTTCCGTTCGATTCGGTCAAGCGGTGTTCGGCAGGTGCCAACACCCTAGCAGATACCGTATCGCAACGGGGTCGAAATGGGACCAACTGACGGGATTGCAGGGACAAAATCCCCCTTGCGCTGAAAACCGGTCCAGCGACGCAATCACTATCTGTTGGGTGACCCCCGTTTACCCGATACCACAGATAGTGCCATAGCCTGTTTTGCGCGCAAGAGGGTAAATGACGGTTTAGGGACTCAATTCGTCGCTGTTCCGATTCCGTTCATCGCTGTTTCTACCCGTTGCGACGCAGCGACGCGTGGACTTTCCTCGTTCCCCCGAAAGACAAGAGCGAAAAGCGGAATAAAAAATAATTTTGGCTTGCCACGCAAATGCGTGGGCGCACGCAAAAGGGGCTATGGTGTCGCCTCCGACTGACTGCCCCGTTCCCCCTATGCAGAGGCCGACCGATGATTCTCTATTATCACCCGCTCTCTTCCTATTGCTGGAAAGTGCTGATCGCCTTTTACGAAAATGGCACGCCCTTCACGCCGCGCATGCTGGAGGGCGAGGATGTGGCGCAGGAATGGCTGGCGCTGTGGCCGATCGGCAAATTTCCCGTATTGCGCGATTCGACCCGCGACATGACCGTCGCCGAAGCCAGCATCATCATCGAATATCTGGCGACGCATGAGCCGGGCACCTTCCGGCCGATACCGCTCAACCCCGACGCTGCGCTACAGGTGCGGATGATGGACCGGCTGTTCGACAATTATGTGATGACGCCGATGCAGGCGATCGTCGCCGACCGGCTGCGCCCGGCCGACTCGCGCGACCCTTATGGCGTAGAGCAAGCGCGCGCCCTGATCGCAAAAGCCTATGCCTTGCTGGAAACGCGCATCGGCGCGCAGGGATGGGCAGTGGGCGACAATTTCACCCTGGCCGATTGCGCGGCGGCCCCCGCGCTCTTCTATGCCGACAGGATCGCGCCGATCGGCAGCGATCATCCTCGCCTCGCGGCCTATCTCGCCCGGCTTGTCGCGCGGCCCAGCTTCGCGCGGGTGCTGATGGAGAAGGAACCATGGTGGCCGATGTTCCCCTTTGCGAACGGCTAGGCCTCCCCTCTCTGGACAGGCGGGCGATTCCTGATTAGCCGCTGCCCGAGCAGGAACCCGCCGTGCAGGGCCGGGCCGCAGACATAAGGGATTTGGGTAAGATGACGCTCATCAAGACCGCCGACCTGATCGAGAGCGTCGCCGACGCGCTTCAGTTCATCAGCTATTATCACCCGATGGATTATATCCGTGCGCTGGGCAAAGCCTATGAGGCCGAACAAAGCCCGGCGGCCAAGGACGCCATCGCCCAGATCCTGACCAACAGCCGCATGTGTGCGGAGGGGCATCGCCCGATCTGCCAGGACACCGGCATCGTCAATGTGTTCGTCAAATGGGGCATGGAATGCCGCCTGGACGATAATAGCCGGTCGATGCAGGAGGTGATCGACGAAGGGGTGCGCCGCGCCTATCTCAACCCCGAAAACCGCCTGCGCGCCTCCATCCTGCGCGATCCCGCGTTCAGCCGCCAGAATACCAAGGATAATACGCCCTGCGTCCTGTCGGTCGAAATGGTGCCCGGCAATAAGGTGGTGATCGACGTCGCGGCCAAGGGCGGCGGCAGCGAAAACAAGACCAAGTTCAAGATGATGAACCCCAGCGATTCGATCGTCGACTGGGTGCTGGAGATGGTGCCGCAAATGGGTGCCGGCTGGTGCCCGCCCGGCATGCTGGGCATCGGCATTGGCGGCACCGCGGAAAAGGCGGTCGCCCTGGCCAAGGAAAGCCTGATGGACGCGATCGACATGGGCGAGCTCAAGGCGCGCGGACCGCAGACCGAGATCGAGAAGATGCGGGTCGAGATTTTCGACAAGGTCAATGCGCTGGGCATCGGCGCGCAGGGTCTGGGCGGCCTGTCCACCATACTGGACGTCAAGATTTACGACTATCCCTGCCATGCGGCGGGCAAGCCTGTGGCGATGATCCCCAATTGCGCCGCCACCCGCCACGCCCATTTCACGCTGGACGGCTCCGGCCCCGCCTATCTGGAAGCGCCCAAGCTGTCCGAATGGCCCGACGTCAACTGGACGCCGAGCAAGGAAGCGATCCGCGTCGATCTCAACACGCTGACGCCGGACATCGTCCAGGGCTGGAAGCATGGCGACCGGCTGCTGCTGAACGGCAAGATGCTGACCGGGCGCGACGCCGCGCACAAGCGGATCAAGGACATGCTGAGCCGCGGCGAGAGCCTGCCGGTCGATTTCAAGGGCCGCGTCATCTATTATGTCGGTCCGGTCGATCCGGTCGGCGACGAAGTGGTCGGCCCTGCCGGTCCCACCACCGCAACGCGCATGGACAGCTTCATGGACATGATGCTGGAGCAAGGCCTGCTGGGCTGCGTTGGCAAGGCCGAGCGCGGGGTCGCGGCGACCAAAGCCATCGCCAAGCATAAGAGCGCCTATCTGATGGCGGTCGGTGGTGCCGCCTATCTGGTCGCCCGCGCGATCAAGGGGGCCAAGGTCGTGGGCTTTGAGGATCTGGGCATGGAAGCGATCTACGAATTCGATGTGCAGGACATGCCCGTGACCGTTGCGGTCGATAGCGAAGGCCAGAATGTCCACCATCTCGCCCCGCTGGTCTGGCAGGAAAAGATCAAGCGCGAAGGGTTGCTCGAAAACGCCTGACGCAAGCCGCCCCCCATGCCGTGCGTGGGGGGATCAGCTAATCGCACCAACCTGGATCAAGGGGCCGGAACCCCGGCCGCTACACGGCATTGTCTCCGCACCTTCATGCCGGAGCCAGTCCCATGTCCTTCACGCAACTCGACCCACCCTTGCCCGTCCATGTGGAGGGCAAGGGGAAGGGCTATGCCCTTGCCGTCATCGATTATGGGCAGGAACATAATCTGATCTGGGTCACCGGCCTGTCCGACAGCGGCGAAATCTGGTGCGCGCCCAATCCGCTGGTGCGGCTGGAGGGGAACTGGACGATGGGGCGGAACCTGGCACACCATGTACCGCCCGGCGTCCAGCCCAGCTAAACGCAAACAACTGTCTGGCAAGCGCCATACACCGCTGTTATCCTGTCCCCCATGACGGGGGAAATCGACGCGGCGGGGGACGCCATCACCGGAGGCATGATCGCGCGCGCGGTCGAGCCGGGGCATGGCGAATCCGATCATGATGGCCATGGCAAATGCCTTAATTGTGGCGCGGAACTGACCGGCGCCTATTGCGCGCAATGCGGGCAGGCGGCGCATCTCCATCGCAGCTTCGGCGCGATCGGCCATGATCTGGCCCATGGCGTGCTGCATTTTGAAGGCAAGATATTCCGGACATTGCCCGAACAGGCGCTGCGTCCGGGTAAGCTGACGCGACGCTACATCCATGGCGAGCGCGCGAAATTCGTGTCGCCCTTCGCGCTGTTCCTGTTCAGCGCCTTCCTCATGTACGCCATCTTCTCGCTCACCAGCGGCCATGGCGCCAGCGCGGGCAAGATGGTGCAGATGGACGATGGCGCCATCGCGGAACTGCGCGCCGAAGAGGCCAAGGCCGACGCGCGGATTGCGAAGATAGAAAGACGGTTGAAAGAGCCGGGCCTGACGCCGAAGCGGCGCGAGAAGCTGAACGAGGATTTGAGCGAGGCGCGCGAGGAGCGACAGGGCATGACGCTCGCTGCCAACATGACGCAAACCCTGCGTGGCGAGGGCATGAATGGCGGAGTCGCGGCCACAGTGGGAGAGGTCGTCAGCGCGGCGGCGAAAGACCCGGAACTGGCCTATTACAAGCTCAAGGCCAATGCCTATAAATTCTCCTGGGCGTTGATCCTGTTTTCCATGCCGTTCGTGTGGCTGCTCTTCCCGTTCAACCGCCGCTTCAAGATGTACGACCATGCGATCTACGTCACCTATTCGATCGCCTTCATGTCCCTGCTCTTTTCATTGTCGATGCTGTTGTCGGCGCTGCATGTCACCGCCGGTTTGGTGACGACGGCGCTGCTGCTCTACGCCGCCTGGCATATGTATCGACAGATGAAGGACGCCTACAGCCTGTCGCGCTTTGGCGCGATGTGGCGGCTGCCCCTGCTCTATATGTTCGCCTGTCTCGCGCTGGCGCTGTTCTTCACCATGCTGGTGATGATGGGATGACGCCGGGCGTCCGGCGGCCATAGCAGCGCGATGATCACGTCCCCGATCTGGTTGCCCGCGACGCTGATGGCGGGCGGGATGCAGGCTTGGCGCACCGCCGTCCAGCGGCGCGTCAGTCATAGCCTGTCGCTCAATGCGGCGGGGCTGGTGCGCTACTTTTACGGACTGCCGTTCGCTATTATGTTGTTGGGCGGATATTGGCTGGCCAATCCAGCACCTCTGCCTGCACTGGGGCCGTTGTTCCTGCTTTTCTGCATCGGCGGCGGGCTGGCGCAGATCGTTGCGACCAACCTGCTGATCCTGGCATTTGGATACCGCAATTTCGTCGTCGGCACCGCGTATTCCAAGACCGAGGCGGTCCAGGGCGCGCTACTGTCCTTCCTGCTGATGGGCGAGCGTCTCTCGCCGCTGGCCTGGGGCGGGATCGGCTGCGGCGTGGTGGGCGTGATGCTGCTGTCGACCGGGGGCAGGCGCATGGGGGCGATGGATTTCGTCCGCGCGCTGGGCCAGCCCGCTGCCCTCTGCGGCATAGCGTCTGGATTTTTCTTCGCCCTGACCGCGATCGGCATCCGCCGCGCAACGCAGCAGGTGGACACGGGCGACGCGGTCCTGGCGGCGCTGGTCGTGCTGGTCGTGACGGTCGCGCTTCAGACCCTGATGCAGGGCGGCTGGCTATTGGCGCGCGAATCAGGCGAAATGCGGCGCGTGTTCGCCACCTGGCGGGTATCGGGACAGGTCGGGATGCTCTCGGCCCTAGGATCGGCCTGCTGGTTCACCGGCTTTGCAACGGCGCCGGTCGCGCTGGTGCGGATCGTCGGGCAGATCGAGGTCGCCTTCACCATGGGTTTTGCGCATTTTTACCTGCGGGAACAGATGCAGCGGAGCGAGGCCATCGGGCTGCTGCTGGTGGTGTCCGGGGTGGTGCTGGCGCTGGCCGGATCGCTCTGACGCATCGCTAATCTTTCCTTTACCATGTTGAGCTAGCCCTCGATCCGTGGGTAGCGAAACGAAATCCGAAACCGTTGCAAGAGCGGTTATGAAGGTGGCCAAATTGTCGGGCGACCTGGGCATACGCACGCTCGATCTCCAGGCCGACATCAGCGAACTGGCCGACCGCGTAACGCAGCAGGCGCGCACGATCGAGGCGATCAGCGGTGCAGCGACGCAATTGTCGCACGATGGCGAAAGCGTGGCCAATGCCGGGCAGGATGCGCGCGCCAAGGCGGTGGCGGCCCGTTCCATCATCGACGATTCCGGGCGGCAACTCTCCGCCGCCAACCATGTCTTTGTCGATCTGATCGATCAGGTCAGCCGTATCCATGAGCGGCTGGACGGCTTTGGCGAAGCGCTCAAGACCGTCGCCCATGTCACCAATGTGATTAGCGGCATCGCGCGGCAGACCAATTTGCTAGCGCTCAACGCCACGATAGAGGCGGCACGCGCGGGCGATGCCGGTCGCGGCTTTGCCGTCGTCGCCGCCGAAGTGAAGAAACTGGCGCAGGAAACCGGCGCGGCCACGCACACGATCGAACAATCGATCGCGGCGTTGACCAGCGAGGCGGGCGGGATGCTCGACAGCATCAACCGCGGCGCGCAGACCGCGCGCACCGCGCAATCGGACACGCGCAACATAGAGGCGCTGGTGGAGCGGCTTGGCTCGCTCATGGTCGACCTGTCGAGCAATACCGAGGGCGTGGCCGAACGGATCGCGTCGATCGTGGGATCGGCGGGGGAAATCCGCACTGGCCTGGCCGCGCTGGCCAGCACGTCGGCGGACAATGCGGGCGGGTTGCAACGCCTGTCGGGCCGCGTATCGACCGCCAGCGACGATACCAACATGCTGCTGCAATATCTGGCCGAAAGCGGGGTCGCGATTCCCGATTCGCCCTATATCAGTTTCAGCCTGGAATCGGCCGAGATCGTCAGTCGCGCGATGGAGCAGGCGATCGACAGCGGGCGGATCAGCGAAGCCGCGTTGTTCGGCGATCTGCCAACCCCTATTCCCGGTACCAATCCGCAACAATATAGCCATCCCGTACAGGATGTGATGTTGCCCGCCGCGCGCGCGCAGCAGGAAAAGGCGCGCGCCTTCACTGGCCTGTTCGGCATGACCTTCACCGACCGCAATGCCTTTGGCGCGATCGCCATGCCCGAACGCGCCCATCCGCAGCGGCCGGGCGAAGATGTATGGAATGCGGAATATTCGCGGCAGGGCCTGATCTTCGATTTCGCCGATACGCGCGAACAATGCCGCACGACGCAGCCCTTCTGCATCAAGGCGTATCGCCGCCTGACTGCGGCGGGCGATGTCATCCTGCTCAAACAGGTGATCGCGTCGATCCATGTAAAGGGCCGGCACTGGGGCATACTCCAGATGGCCTATCAGGATCAGGGCTGAGGCAGCGATTATCGGATCGCCGCTGCACGATCCCGCCATTCTCCCGATTGCACCATCGGTGCCCTGCTCCCCGCCTCATCCTGCTCCACGATGAACGGGTGGTTTTGTGTCGTTCATGCAACAAGCTCTATCGTCATGGGTTCTGACATTCACGAATATGCCCATGCAAAGGACTCTGCCATGACGTTCACTTTCAGACAGGCTATTGCTGCCCTGTCACTCGGCGCGATGACGCTGACCGGCCTGGCCGCAACGCCCGCTTTCGCCCAGCCGGGCCGCGACAATCGCGAACGGCGCGACGATCGCCAGGACCGCAGGGCCGACCGCCGGGATGATCGCCAGGACCGACGCGCCGACCGGCGCGATGATCGCCGCGACTGGCGCCGGGATCGTCGGGACGACCGCCGCGTTGCCTATCGTCGGCCCGGTCGCGTGGTGTACCGCTATGACTGGAACCGCCCCGATCCGCGTTATGGCCGCAGCTACCGGCCCGACCGCTATTATCGCGCCGGCTATGCGCCGATCCGCGTCGATCGCCGCACCCGCATCTATCGTGGCTATGATGACCGCTATTATTGCCGCCGGTCGGACGGCACCACTGGCCTGATCGTCGGCGCGGCGTTGGGCGGCCTGCTCGGCAGCCAGATCGATCGCGGCCAATCCAATGTCGCGGGCATATTGATCGGCGGCGGCGCAGGTGCGCTGCTCGGCCGTGAAATCGACCGGGGTGGCCTGAACTGCCGCTAAGCGGGACGAAGGGGCGGGCGCTGCGCGTTCGCCCCGTTCAGCACCATCCGTGACGCGCGCCATCCCATTCGCGTGCCAGCCCTTCGGCGACGAGCATCCCGCCGATCGATTCGCCGCCGCGTGTCACGACCCTCAGCGATCGACCGTAGCGGTCCGTATCCCGGTCCCCGCTCTCCAGAGAAAACGCCCCCGCATTCATCAGGGCCTGCAACCGCTCCGTCGCCCGCGCGCCCAATGCACCCTCGGCGGCGCAGCGTGGCCCGTGGGTTTCGGGCGTGTCGATATCGGCGATCCGATATTTCTCGCCGCCAAACCAGAATGTGTCGCCATCGACGACGCAATTCACACCGCCCCCGCTATGGCAAAAGCCGAATTGCGCGGACAGCGCATCGGCGGCCATGCTTTGCCGGGGGGGCTCCAGGGGCGGCCAGGCACCGCGATCCATCCAAATCGGCCCGTACCAGCCAAGCAACAGGCCCAGACATAATGTGTAGATCAACGCCGGGCCGCTGAAGCCAGAGCTGCGCCGTTGCGCGCGTCCATATCTCTGTCTCGCCATGCCGCGACGATAGGCGGCTATTGGCAAAGGGGGCGTTAAAGCCGGTCCAACCTCTCGCCAATCCGGTGAGGATCGAGTTTGACGCGGATCAATGACGCGCGGTTCCAATGCGTCATGCTGGCCATTCCATCATCCGAAACGGAGCCAGTCGATGAACGCCGCCGCGCCGCCCAGCCCCTATGTCCGCATCGGCGGCGAACCGGTCGTCGCGGCGATCGTCAACCGCTTCTATGACCTGATCGAACAGGACAGCCTCTACGCTGACCTGCGCGCGGTTCACGCCGCCGATCTGGGGCCGGTGCGTTTGGGCCTGACACGTTTCCTGTCGGGCTGGCTGGGCGGGCCGCGCGACTGGTTCGCGCGCGGTCAGTGCGTCATGTCGCTGCACCGCGCTTTCCCCATCACGCCCGCGCTTGCCGACGACTGGGCTTTGGCGATGACATGCGCGATTGCAGGTCAACAGGATATGGACCCAGCGATCGGCGACGCAATGGCGCAGGCGCTGGGTCACATGGCGCGCGGCATGATCAATTTCGCGCTCGACGGGAGCAGTGAGGCGGCCTGATCGACCCGATCAGTCCTCGCTGCTTTCCGCCCCGTCCTCATCATCCATTGCCGGTTCGCCGGCATAGGCGTCCATGTCGATCTGGCCGGATCGGTTCATGGCGTTCATCTTGTCGACAAGGTCCGGTACGTCGTCGGGGATGATCTGGGCCGGATTGCCATGTCCGCCATGTTCGCTCTCTTCGCTGAGGTCAGTCGTCCGCGTCCGCGCGGACTCCGTTACATCCTGCGCCTGCGTGCCCGCCTCATTCTGTTCGCTATTCTCATCAATGTCATTATCGGGGATCGGATCGGCCATGGACGCTCTCCTGTAGCTGGTTCAATCCCGTCCCAACGGTCCGCACGGCACGCCGTTCCGCGTCGCCCTCGCTGAATCCACTGGACAGCATCAGGCCAAGGGGGCAAGGGCGGGCGCGATCCTTTCGCACTGCAGCAGGAATCCATCATGTCCCGCCAGCTTATTTCGTCCGGCTCGCCCTTTGAGGCGCAGGTCGGCTATTCCCGTGCCGTCGTCCAGGGTGACTGGTGCTTCGTCGCCGGCACCACCGGCACCGATCCGGAAACCAAGACCATGCCCGACAGCGTGGCCGAACAGGCCGCCAACGCGCTCAAGGTCATCGGCGCGGCGCTGGAGGAGGCGGGCTTTGCCTTTTCAGACGTGGTGCGCGTCACTTATTACATCACCGACCCTGCCTATTGGGACGAACTGGGGCAGGCGACCGCTCCTATATTCGGCACCATCCGCCCCGCCGCCAGTTGCGTCGTCGCCGGACTAATCAAGCCGAACATGAAAATCGAAATCGAAGTCACCGCATTCAAAGGGTAAGCCGCCATGATCACGATGTACGGCATCAAAAATTGCGACACGATCAAGAAGGCCCGCAATTTTCTCGACAATGAGCGCGTCTCCTACAGCTTCCACGACTATAAGGTGTCGGGCGTGGACAAGGCCAAGCTGGAGGAATGGGTGATGGAACATGGCTGGGAAACCATCCTCAACCGTTCCGGCACCACCTTCAAGGCGCTGGATGCCGGGGACAAGGCGCATATCGATGCGGACAAGGCCATCCTGCTGATGATGACCAACCCGTCGATGATCAAGCGCCCGATCCTGGACACGGGCAAGCAAACCATCGTCGGTTTCAAGGCGACGACCTATGAGAACGCCCTGGCAGGTGCCATAGCATGACCGGGCGGCGCCTGATCCGCGCCTGCCTGACGCTCCTGTTGCTCCTGTTGCCGGTGGAGATGGCCATGGCCGAACCCTTGTTGATCGCCCATCGCGGGGCCAGCGGCGAGCGGCCGGAACATACGCTCGCCGCTTATGAGCGGGCGATTGACGAGGGCGCAGACTTTATCGAGCCGGATCTGGTCCTGACCAAGGACGGCATATTGGTCGCCCGCCACGAAAATGAGATCAGCGGCACGACCGATATTGCCGATCACCCCGAATTTGCCGATCGCAAGACGACCAAGACCATTGATGGCGCAGCGGTCACCGGCTGGTTCACCGAAGATTTTACCCTGGCCGAACTGCGTACCCTGCGTGCGCGCGAACGGCTGCCCATGCTGCGCCCAGCCAACACCCGCTTCAACGATCTCTATCTCATCCCGACATTTGAGGAGATATTGAAGCTCGTCCGCGCCAAGGAGGCGGAAGCGGGTCGCCGCATCGGCCTCTATCCCGAAACCAAGCATCCCAGCTATTTCGCCGGGATCGGACTGCCGCATCAGGCGCCGATGCTCGCGCTGCTGGAACAATATGGCTATCTGACGGAGGCCGACCCGGTCTTTATCCAGTCGTTCGAGGTCGGCAATCTTCAGGCCTTGCGCGCCGCCACCCGGCTGCGGCTGATCCAGTTGATCGATAGCACCGCTGGCCCGGCCGACCGGCCGGACCTGAGCTATGACGGCATGATGAGCGTCGAGGGGCTGCGCGCGATCGCCGACTATGCGGACGGCATCGGTCCTTCCACCAATCGCGTACTGGCTGACAGCGGCGCCACCGCGCTGGTGGGGCAGGCGCATGATGCCGGCCTACAGGTCCATATCTGGACCTTGCGGATGGAAAATATGTTCCTGCCCGCCCAGTATCAGCGGACCGACGACCCGGAAGGACGGGGCGATTTTGCGGGCTATGTTCGCGCCGTGGCGGCGACCGGGGTGGACGCGGTCTTTACCGATTTCCCCGCCCAGGCACGCGCCGCGCTGGAGAAAGCCGCGCCCTGACTTGTCAAACGCATCGGCTGAGCGAATAACGGAAATATGCTGTCCCAAAAGACCCGTTATGCCATCCGCGCGCTCCAGCATCTGGCCGACCGCTATCGTCAGGGACCGGTGCCGCTGAACGAGATTGCCACGCGCCAGAATATTCCGGGCAAATTCCTAACGGTGATCCTGTCGGAATTGTCGCGCGAAGGGCTGGTGGCGACGCAGCGGGGCAGGGACGGGGGCTATTGGCTTGCGCTCGCGCCGGTCGACATCAGCTATGGCGACATTGTCCGCCTGACCCGTGGGTCGCTCGCGCTCACCCCCTGCGCCAGCCGCTTTGCCCATGAAAGCTGCACCAACTGCCTGCCCGAATCGGAATGTCGCCTGCACCGGGTGATGCTTCGCGTGCGGGATGAAACCGCGCGGGTGCTGGACGGGATCAGCCTGGCCGAGCCGTTCGCGGCGCTGGGTGAGGCATAGGCCTTGCGCCGACCGCGTCGCTTCGCCACATCGGGCCTATGACGACATCCCCGCAAGCTACGTCCCAGCAGGACCGCCCGCTCAGGGCGACGCTGATCCCGGTCACCCCGCTCCAGCAGAACTGCACGCTTTTCTGGTGCACCGCCACCATGCGCGGCGCGTTCGTCGATCCAGGCGGCGACCTGCCGGTGTTGAAGCAGGCAGCGGCGCAGCATGGCGTGACGATTGAAAAGCTGCTCGTGACCCATGGGCATATCGATCATTGCGGGCAGGCGGGCGTGCTGGCCCGCGACCTTGGCGTGCCTATTGAGGGACCGCATGAGGATGACCGCTTCTGGATCGACAAGCTGGCGCAGGATGGCGCGCGCTGGGGCGTGCCGGGCGAAAGTTTCGAGCCGGACCGCTGGCTGGTCGATGGCGATCAGGTGACCGTGGGCGATCTGACCCTCGACGTCCTCCATTGCCCCGGCCATACGCCCGGCCATGTCGTGTTCCACCACGCCCCCAGCAAGCTCGCCATCGTCGGCGATGTGCTGTTTCAGGGGTCGATCGGTCGCACCGATTTCCCGCGCGGCAACCATCAGCAATTGATCGACGCGATCACCGGCAAGCTTTGGCCGTTGGGCGGGGATACAGCCTTCGTCCCCGGCCATGGCCAGATGAGCAATTTTGCCCATGAGCGCCGCACGAATCCCTTCGTCGCCGATTCGGTGCTGGGCTGATCCTCGCCGATATGGGGATGTGACGGGCGCCCGCAGTCAGGCGCCCCATCCTTTATACATGGGCTGACAGCGCGGGCGGCGCCGGCATCTCCCGCGTGGCGGTGTAGGCGATCGTCAGCGCCGTGATCGCCAGGCCGGCCGTCACCAGCCATGTCAGCAGCGCACCGCCAGCCCGCCAGGGGGTGGGGGCTTCGGCATCCATGCCAAACGCATGGGCCACGCGCGCCACGATATAGACCAGCGCACCGATCCACAGCCATAGTGACGCGCCAACCGCCAGTTCGACCACCAGGAACAGGATCAGCACGATCGGGGTATATTCGACAAAATTGGCGTGCGCCCGCATCCGCCTGGCCAGCAGCGTATTGCCCGCATCGCCATGCAATATTTTGCCCGAAATGCGAATCCGCGCGCATCGCGTCGCTATCCACAGATTGAGCAGCGCGCAGGCCGCGGCGAAGGTCAGCGTGATCGGCAGGAGCATCGATTTTCCCTTCATTTCTATGCCCTGCACCCTAGCCGCTGCGGCTTGGCAGGCAAGGAAGGACTTGCGCCCCGATCAAAAAGCGCTATAGGCGCAGGGCTTCGCGATCACCCAGGGCCGCATGGGTCTGCGGCGCCTGTGGCGTCAGCTTTCATGTTGGATCTGGCCGTTCGCACAACCTGATAGATTTACGGAACAAGGTGCCGATATGGCTGTCCCCAAAAGGAAAACGTCCCCCTCCAAGCGCGGTATGCGCCGTAGCCATGATTCGCTGCGCGTCGAAGCGTTCCAGGAATGCTCCAACTGCGGTGAACTCAAGCGCCCCCACAATATGTGCGGCGCCTGTGGCCATTATAACGGCCGCGAAATCGTCGCCGTCGGGGCGTAACGACTTTTCGATCTCCGCAAAGGGGTGATCTAGGGTGTCCAGCCAGCCGCGAATCGCCATAGACGCGATGGGCGGGGATGAAGGCGTGCGCGTGATGATGGCGGGTGTGGCGCTCGCCCGTCACCGCCATGACGGGCTGCGCTTCACCCTGTTCGGTGACGAAACCCGCATCAAGGCGGCGCTCGACAACCATCCCAATTTGCGCGCGGCGTCCGACGTCGTCCATGCCGATACCGTCGTCGATGGCGCTGACAAGCCGAGCGTTGCGATTCGCAAGAAGAGCAGCTCGATGAGTATGGCCATAGCGGCCGTGAAGTCGGGTGATGCCGGTGCAGCCGTGTCGGCGGGCAATACCGGTGCGCTGATGGCCATGGCCAAGCTGGCGCTGCGCACCATGCCCGGCATTGATCGGCCCGCACTGTCGGCCCTGTTGCCCACGCGTGGCGACAATGACGTCGTCATGCTCGATCTGGGCGCGAACACCGAATGCGACGCCCGCAATCTCGTCCAGTTCGCGGTGATGGGGGCAGCCTATGCCCGCATCGCATTCGATCTGGAGCGGCCGCGCGTGCGCCTGCTCAACATTGGTACCGAAGAGCTTAAGGGTACGGACGAAATCCGCGACGCTGCGGCCATCCTGCGCGCTGCGGACGTCCTGCCGATGAGCTTTGACGGCTTTACCGAAGGCGACAAGATCAGCCGGGGCGATACCGACGTCATCGTGTGCGACGGTTTTTCCGGCAATGTCGCGCTCAAGACGATCGAAGGCACGGCCCGCTTCGTCACCGACGTGCTGCGCAACGCCTTCACCAGTTCGATCCGTTCGAAGATCGGCTTCCTGATCTCGAAACCCGCGATGCACCTGCTCAAGCATCATCTTGATCCCAACAATCATAATGGCGCGGTATTTCTGGGCCTCAATGGCGTGGTCGTCAAAAGCCACGGCAGCGCGGACGCCAAGGGCATCGCCAATGCGGTTCATGTTGCCGCCCGCCTGCTGGAAGAAGACATCACCCGCCGCATCGCGGCCGACATGGCCGCCGTTCAGGCGCTTATTGCCTCGTCGAAGCTGGAGCAGCCCGTCAAGTGATCCGTCGTGCGATTCTCCTGGGGACCGGATCGGCGCTGCCGGCGCGTGCGGTCAGCAACGCGGAACTGGCACAGACCGTCGATACCAGCGACGAATGGATTGTCGAGCGCACCGGCATCCGCAATCGCTATATCGCGGGCGAGGGTGAAACCACCGCCTCGCTGGCGGCCGATGCGGCGCAGGCCGCTCTCGATGCCGCGGGCGTTGCGGCGCAGGACATCGACCTCATCATTCTGGCGACCGCGACCCCGGACCAGACCTTCCCCGCCGCCGCCACCAGGGTGCAGGCCGCGCTGGGCATCGATGATTGCGTCGCCTTTGACGTCGCGGCCGTCTGCTCCGGCTTCCTCTACGCCATGACCGTTGCCGACAGCATGATCTGCTCCGGCGCGGCCCGGCGCGCTCTGGTGATCGGTGCGGAAACCTTCAGCCGTATTCTCGACTGGGAAGATCGCACCACCTGCGTCCTCTTTGGCGATGGCGCTGGCGCAGTCGTGCTGGGCGCGGAGGAAAGCGCGGATGGCGCGCGCGGCATATTGGCCAGCAAGCTGCACGCCGATGGCCGCCACAACGGCCTTCTCTATGTCGATGGCGGACCGTCCACGACGCAGACCGTGGGCAAGCTGCGGATGAAGGGGCAGGAAGTGTTCCGCCACGCCGTGGTCAATCTCGCCTCGGTGCTGAACGAAGTCATGGCGACGGCGGGCCTGTCCAACAGCGATATCGACTGGCTGGTGCCGCATCAGGCCAATGCCCGCATCCTGGACGCTACCGCGCGCAAGCTCAAACTCTCGCCCGACCGGGTTGTCGTGACCGTCGATCGCCACGCCAATACCTCGGCTGCGTCGGTGCCGCTGGCGCTCGATTGCGCGGTGCGCGACGGCCGGATCAAGCCGGGCGACCTTATCGTGCTCGAAGCGATGGGCGGCGGCTTCACCTGGGGTGCCTGCGTCCTGCGGGTCTGATCCCGCAAAATCACGCAACCTTGCCAAAGCCCTGCGAATCCCGCACATTCCCGCAAAGGCCATCCGACTATGGTGGCCCAAGGGGTGGAAATGGGGAATCCGATGATCGGCACAGGCACATTAACGCGCGCAGACCTTGCTGAAAGCGTCAACCGCCACGTCGGCCTGTCGCGGGCCGAAGCGGCAGCGCTGATCGAATCGATCCTGGGCCATATGTCCGACGCGCTGGAGCGCGGCGAAAATGTGAAGATTTCGAGCTTTGGCACTTTCGTCCTGCGCGACAAGACCCAGCGCATGGGCCGCAATCCCAAGACCGGGGTGGAAGTGCCGATCGAACCGCGCCGCGTCCTGACCTTCCGCGCCAGCCAGACGATGCGGGATCGCGTCGCAGGCGACTGACGGGCGCTAGTGGATTGATCCTGACATTTGAACACGCCTTATCCCATAAGGTAGCAAATGTCAGAATCGGACCACTAGGATGGCTGGGTGCGGAGTTTCGCGACGATGGCCCGCGCCGCGCGGGTTACATCGTCCCACGTCTGCGCAAAGCCCGCTTCGTCGCCATAATAGGGATCGGTCACGCCGCTCCCCTCCCGTCCCGGCACCATATCCATCAACAGCGCCAGCGTCGCGCTTCCATCGGATGGCCGGATACGCCGCAGATTTTTGAGATTATCGCCATCCAGCGCGAAAATATGCGCGAAGCTGCGGAAATCGGTGGCGCGCACCTGACGCCCACGATAGCCCGATATGTCGATGCCGTGGCGCTGCGCCTGCCGCACCGCGCGCGGGTCCGGGGGACAATCGACATGCCAGTCGCCCGTTCCCGCCGAATCAACGATGATGTCCAGCCCGGCCCGTTCCGCCTCCGCCCGCAACGCAGCCTCTGCCAGGGGCGACCGGCAGATATTGCCCAGGCACACGAAAAGGACGGATGACATGGTTGGGGCCGTCATCCCTCCGCCACCGCCGTCGACAGGCCCAGTCCCGGTACGCCGATGGAGCGCTTGCCCGAAAAATCGGTGCGCGCGACGATGACGCCCAATTTCTCCATATAGTCGATCAACCGGCGCACCCGCCCCGGTGAACTGGTGCCATAGGCCCGCGCCAGCGCCGCATCGTCCGGGCAGGGCTGGCCCTGCATCGCGGCGCGCGCGATCAGCAGGAAGGGGGCCAGCATATCCTCCGGCAATGGGTCCGCCGCGCGCATCGCCGGTTCCCAGCGGACGTCGGCTGCGTCCATCATCCCCGCCTGCGCCATGGCAAAACGCTTGCGGAAGGCTGGCAGGTCCAGCGGCGGGGTACGCAGCCCCTTCATCCGGCAGCGGACGCCAAAATCCTGATACAGCGTCGCTATGCTGGGCGCTGCATCGCCCAGATCGGCGACGATTTCCTCCAGCACCGTCATCACCACCGGCTCATTCTGGCCGAAATCCAGTTCAGGCGCGGCGGGCCGCGCCTGTGGCGAATCGGCCAGCGCGCGGATGATGTCCTCGGCGGCGCGGGGCGGGGGATCGGCACGGGGCGGCGCGACCGGCACGGCGTCCGCCGCTTCGGGGGCGAACAGCAATTCCTGAAAATCCTCGCCGCTGGTGACGGGGGGCGCCATCAGCTTGTGCGTGCCGCCCCGAGTGCTGGTCTTGACCGCGCCGATCTTTACCGCGACCGGACGGCGGCAGATCGCCGGACCCAGCGCCAGGAACCGTCCGCGCTCCAGATCGCGGATCTGCTCCGCTTGCCGCCGCTCCATCCCCAGCAGGTCGGCGGCGCGCGCCATGTCGATGTCCAGAAAGGTGCGCCCCATCAGAAAGTTGGAGGCTTCCGCCGCGACATTCTTGGCCAGTTTCGCCAGCCGCTGGGTTGCGATAACCCCTGCCAACCCGCGCTTGCGCCCCCGGCACATCAAATTGGTCATCGCCGCCAGCGATACCCGGCGCGCCTCGTCCGATACGTCGCCAGCGGCGGCGGGCGCAAACATCTGCGCCTCGTCGACCACAACCAATGCGGGATACCAATGGTCGCGCGGCGCATCGAACAGGGCGTTGAGGAAGGATGCGGCGCATTTCATCTGCGCGTCGATCTCCAGCGCTTCCAGGCTCAGCACCACCGACGCGCGATGTTCGCGTATCCGGGTCGCCATCTTGACGATCTCGCGCTCATTATAATCGCCCGCGTCAATCACGACATGGCCGTAGCGGTCGGCCAGCGTGACGAAATCCCCCTCCGGGTCGATCACCACCTGCTGCACCAGCGGCGCGCTTTCTTCCAGCAGGCGGCGCAGAAGATGCGATTTGCCCGACCCCGAATTGCCCTGGACGAGCAGCCGGGTGGCAAGCAATTCCTCCACGTCGACCAGCACGTCCTTGCCGTGGCTGTCGGTTCCTATGCTGATGCTGGCGGTCACGCTCATCCTTTGGCCCAGCGGACCGGGTTGGCGCAAGAACTTGCTCACCAATTTTCAACCTGTGCCCATTAACCGGGGAGGATGGTTAAGAATCCCCTCCTCGTTCGTGTCCGCGACATGATGCGCAAACGTGCATTGCTGGCGGGTAGCAACAATCTGGGGGATACGATGGTGCCGCTTGGCGGCGTCATAATGCTGGCCTTGATCGGCACGGCCATTCTCCTTGGCCTGCTCAGTGCCCAGATCGAACGCAATGCCGACGCCTATCTGCATCGCGTCGTCAATGGCGCGTTGCTGCGTGAGCGGGCCGCGGTGGGGGATGCTGTCATGGCGTCGGCGCGCTGGGACGATGCGGTGGGCCATGTCTATGGCGATTTCGACAGGCAATGGGCCGAAAGCAATCTGGCGACGGAAGTGGCCGATTCCTACGTACTTGACGTCCGTGGACGGACGATCTGGTCGGCGGCGGGCAGCGAATTGCCCCGGCGCGCGCGCCGCCTGCCGCTGGACCAGGCGCTGGACCTGCCGGTACTGCATGAACTGATGACGGCGCTGCCGCAGAGTCACCGCGCCGCGCTGGACGAGCGCAAGGCCGTTGTCCGCTTCGTGCGGTTGCAGGGTCAGGCGGCGATCCTGGGCGTCCGCGCGATCACGCCGTGGAAAGACGTCGCTCACTTGCCGTCCGGGGATGTGCGTTATCTGGTGCTGACCAAACCGATCGACGCCAAATTGCTGGCCGACATGAGCCGCACCAATCAATTGCCGCTGCGCTGGAATGTCGGCACCACCGGCGACACCGAAAACGGTATTCGGGTCAAGGATGTCACTGGGCGGGTGCTGGGGCAGGTGGAATGGCGCCGATCATCGTCGGGGGCGAAGGCGTTGCGCCAGATCATGCCCGCCGTCGCCATCATCGTCCTGACATTCCTGGCCATGTCTGGCTGGCTGGCATGGCGTCTGATGGCGGCGCATCGGGCCTTGCGCAAGCAGGTCCAGCTGTCGCGCGATGCGGAAAGTGAAGCGCGCTCCGCCGCCGAACAGGCCAGCAAGGCGCTGGTGCAGGCTGAAGCGGCCCGGCAGGCGTTGGCCGCCAGCGCCGATCAGGTCGCGGCGGAGGAACGGCGACATCAGGAAGAATTGCGGCGCAACGGTCGCGTGATAGCCGAAGCGCTGGAACGGTCCATGGCCCTGCTGGTGACGCAGCTGTTCGAAACGGCTGCCGCGCTGGAACATAGCGCCGACGATACGATGCGCACGATCGACGAGCAGCAGCGGCACGTCGATACCGTGACGGCGCGCGCGCGCGATACCGCCGGATCGGCCCAGGCGATCGCCGCGACCATTGACGATCTGACGGCATCGATCGGGGCTTTCACCGGCACTGCCTATGACATCCGCGAATCGGCGGCGAGCGCCAGCGGACAGTCGGCCGCCGCCCACCACGCCAATGATAATCTGCGTCGCCATGTCGGCAGTGTCAACGAAGCGACGAAGCTGATCGCGGAGATTACCGGCCAGACCAACCTGCTGGCGCTCAACGCCACGATCGAGGCGGCCCGCGCCGGAGAGGCGGGGCGCGGCTTTGTGGTCGTCGCCAACGAAGTCAAGGCGCTGGCGGCCCAGACGGCCCAGACCACGCGGGAGATTCAGGCGCGCGCGGATGGGATCGAACAGGCGGCGGAACAGACCTTCGCGCTTGTCGGCTCGGTCGATACGGTCCTCGCCAGTCTGGTCGAAACGATCGGTGCGGCGGCCTCATCCGCCCAGCAACAGCTTGCTTCGGTTGAGGATATTCAGCGCGTTTCCCGTTCGGTCGCGCTGGATGCGGGCGCCACCAATCAGGCGGTCGACGCGATTTCCCATGCCCTGCGGCATTCGGCGCAGGCCGCCGCTGCCACCCGTGCCCAGGGCGCGGCCGTACGACAGGGGGTGGAACAGGTGCAGGCAGAATTCGGCCGGCTGATCGAGGCGCTGAAGGCGGCTTGAATCGCGCAGCGCAAACGATGGGAAATGCTTGACCCTTTTACTGTTGCAATGCAGCATCGTTTCCATGGCGACTCTCTCCTCATCACCGTCCGCTCCTGCGATCACGCAGAACCCCGACATCCGCTATCTGGGGCGCCTGCTGGGCGATGTGATTCGCGCCTATGGCGGGGATAGCCTCTATCGCCAGACCGAATATATCCGCTCCGCCTCGGTCGATCGGGCGCGCGGCATACAGGGCGCGGACCTTGTCGATACCGGGCTGGACGCGCTCAGCCTCGACGACACGCTCAACTTCACCCGCGGCTTCATGCTGTTTTCGATGCTCGCCAATCTGGCCGAGGACCGGCAGGGGGTCGCGGCGGACCCAGGGGCCGATGTGGCGTCGGCGATCGCCCGGCTCGATTCGCACGGAATTGATCGTGACGCGGTTCTGGGGCTGCTGGCGCATTCGCTGATCGTCCCCGTTCTCACCGCCCACCCGACCGAGGTGCGGCGCAAGAGCATGATCGATCACAAGAATCGCATTGCCGATCTGATGCTGCTCAAGGATGCGGGTCGCCAGGAAACGGCTCACGGCGAAAATCTGGATGAGGCGATTTTTCGCCAGATCGCCCTGCTGTGGCAAACCCGTCCGCTGCGCCGTGAAAAACTGTTCGTCGCGGACGAGATCGACAATGTGCTCACCTATTTCCGCGACATATTCCTGCCTGTCCTGCCCGCCCTTTATACGCGGTGGGAGCGGGTGCTGGGCGCGCGCCCGCAAAGCTTCCTGCGGGTCGGCAGCTGGATCGGCGGCGACCGCGACGGCAATCCCTTCGTGCAGGCGCCCCAACTGGAATTCGCGCTCAAGCGGGGGGCGCAGGCGGCGCTCGCTTATTATCTCGATGCGCTGCATGCGCTAGGCGCGGAACTCTCGCTGTCTACCGAACTCGCCCATGTGCCGCAGGCGGTGCTGGATATTGCCGACGCCAGCGGAGACGAGTCGCCCAGTCGGCAGGACGAACCCTATCGCCGCGCCATTTCGGGCATCTACGCCCGGCTCGTCGCCACCTATGTGGCGTTGACCGGGGATCAGCCTCCGCGTCCCTCCAGCCTGAAAGGGCAGGCCTATGCCAGCCCCGCCGATTTCCGCCGCGATCTCGTCACCGTGGCCCAAGGGCTGGCGAGCGAGGGCAATGGCGCGCTGGCGACCGGGGGCGCGCTTGGCCGTCTGATCCGTGCGGTCGAAACCTTCGGCTTCCATCTTGCCACGCTCGACATGCGTCAGAATAGCGACGTGCATCAGCGCGTCGTTGCGGAACTGCTGAAGGTAGCGGGGGTCGAGCCGGACTATGCCGCGCTCGACGAATATGCCCGTATCGCGCTGCTGCGCCGGGAACTGGCCAATAACCGCCCGCTGGGGTCGCGCTTTTCCGACTATTCGGAGGAAACCGCGTCGGAACTGGCGATCGTCCATGCCGCCGCCGAAGCGCACCGCATCTATGGCCCCGCCTGCATCACCCATTATATCATTTCCAAGGCGGAAAGCGTGTCGGACCTGCTGGAGGTCAACATCCTGCTCAAGGAAGCCGGCCTGTGGCGCGCCGGCGTAGAAGGTTCGCCGCCCCAGGCGTCGATCATGTCGATTCCGCTGTTTGAAACCATCGCCGATCTGGAAGCTGCGCCGCAGATCATGTCGGCCTATTTCGGCCTGCCCGAAATAGCTGGCGTCGTGAAGCAGCGCGGCCATCAGGAAGTGATGATCGGCTATTCGGACAGCAACAAGGATGGTGGCTACATCACATCGACCTGGAGCCTGTTCAAGGCAAGCAAGGCGCTGGAGCCGGTCTTTGCCGAAGCCAGCGCGGCAATGCAGCTGTTCCATGGGCGTGGCGGCGCGGTCGGGCGCGGCGGTGGTTCCGCCTTCGCCGCGATCCAGGCTCAGCCGCGCGGCACCGTGCAGGGGCGCATCCGCATCACCGAACAGGGGGAGATGATCGCCGCCAAATTCGGATCGCGCGACGTCGCCATGACCAATTTGGAGGCGATGACGAGCGCGACCCTGCTCGCCAGTCTGGAACCCGAAGGCATTTCGGACAAGGACGCAGCGCGTTTTGCAGGCGCCATGGACGAACTGTCGCAAAACGCCTTCAATGCCTATCGCGATCTGGTCTACGGGACGGACGGCTTCAAGGAATTCTTCCGGCAGCTAACCCCGATTCAGGAGATTGCGGGCCTCAAGATCGGCTCCCGCCCCGCCAGCCGCACCAAAAGCGACCGGATCGAGGATTTGCGCGCCATCCCCTGGGTGTTCAGTTGGGCGCAGGCGCGCGTCATGCTGCCGGGCTGGTATGGCGTTGGCCATGCGATCGCAGCCTTCGAGGACAAGGCGCTGCTCGCCGACATGGCGCAAAGCTGGTCTTTCCTGAAGTCGGCCATGGGCAATCTGGAAATGGTGCTGGCCAAATCGGATCTGGGCATTGCGGCGCGCTATCTGCCGCTGGTCGAGGATCAGGCGATGGCCGAACGGCTGTTTGGCCGTATCCGTGAAGGCTGGGCATTGACCCATGACGGGCTGATGGCCGCAACCGGGCAGAGCCGTCTGCTGGAAAAGAATCCGACGCTGGAAACGTCCATCCGGCTCCGACTGCCTTATATCGAACCGCTCAACCTGCTTCAGGTCGAACTGTTGAAGCGCCACCGCGCGGGCGAGGATGATCCGCGGATCAAGGAAGGTATCGAATTGTCGATCAACGCCGTCGCGACGGCCCTGCGCAACAGCGGATGAAATGGAAATCCGGAACGGCGGCAGTCCAATGCGCCGTTCCGGACCCAGTCCCTGATCAGGGCGAAGCCTGAGCGGGGATCGGCTGGTGGGGCGGGCCGTTACAGACCGCCCGATCCTTTAGAATTTCGCGACGACACCCGCCATCGGACGGATCGACCGGAAATTGCCCAGCGTGTCTGCCTGCACCCGGAAACGGATGTTGCTGCTGGCGGCCGAACCGCCCATATCAGCCGCCGACAGCTCGACGCCCGCGCCATAGGTGGTGCCATGGAAATCCGGGCTATCGGGGCCAAGCGCGTCGAAATTGACCCACTTGTAACCGACCTTGCCGAAAATCAGGCTGTCCTTGCCCGCCTTCACGCCGACCCGGCCAGCTGCGCCATATTCCCAGTCGATGTCGCCCGAAACGCCCTTGGACGCGGACCCTTCGACGCCGACGACCAGCGGGCCAGCGACATTATAGTTCACGCCAGCGACGCCTTCGACCATCCGGCCCTTATAGCCGACCGGAGGAATGCCTTCCTTGCCGGTTTCGCTATCGAAATTATGCACACCGCCCATCACGCCGACATAGGGCTCGATGCGGCTGGGGGAACCAGCCTGATCCTGCGCCATGGCGGCGGGAACGAAGGACGCGGCAGCAACTGCCGTCAAAAGCAGTGTCTTCATGGGTATGACCCTTTTCTGTTGTGGATTGGTGCGACGGTGTGGACCCGCCGGGTCGCATGAATGAGCGCTACAAGCGGCTCAGGCGACGCGGGATAAATGGCCGGCCTTGCCCGAAGGTTTCCTGAACGGATTATAAATATCGCGCAAAAGACGATTATGTGGCGGAAAAAACACGCTTTCTGTCACCCCGATGAACGAAATGCCACTTATCTGAACCTGCGATAAGCACTCGGCTGCCCTGCCAAATCCATTCACAACCAATTCAACCGCCGGGCGTTACGTCATCATCAGATGGGAAAGAGGAGAAAGACGATGACGGGCTTCCGACATCGGATTCTGGCCGTGATCGGACTGGCAGGCGCGCTGGCACTGGGCGGCTGCGCCTATGACGATGGCTATGGTTATGGCGGCGTGAGTGTCGGCACCGGCTATTATGGCGGTGGCGGCTATTATGGCGATGGCTATTATGGCCCGACTGGCTATTATCAGCCCGGCTTCTACAATGGATGGTATGACAATTTCTATTATCCCGGCACCGGCTATTATGTTTACGACCGCAATGGCCGCCGCCAGCGCTGGAACGACCGCCAGCGCCGCTATTGGGAAGGCCGCCGTGCCGAGCGGCGCGATGACCGGCGCGACGACCGACGTTATGGTCAGTGGCGCGGGCGGGATCGTGACGGGCGCGATGGCCGCTGGCAGGGCCGCGATGGCCAGCCGGGCACGCCGGGCACGCCGGGCACTGGTAACTGGACCAATCGTCCCCGCCCTTCGCAGGGCACGGACAGTCCGCGCGGTCGCGGCAACTGGCGCGGCAATGATGCCGTGCGCCCGACCCCGCAGCCGGGTCTGCGCCAGCCGCAGGGCCGCCCGCAAATGAACCAGCCTCGTCCGCAACGTAATTGGGGTACCCGTCCGGCACCGTCAGAACGCGCCGTTCGCTCGCGCGCGCCCGGCGCCTCGCGGCAGGAACGTCCTGACTGATGCGGGGTTCGGTAAAGGCTATCATGCTGCTCCCCCTCCTGTTCGTCGCGGCCTGTGACGGGCGGGAGGAGAGTGCGATCGACAATCTCGCCAATGGCGCCAATGCGACCCAGGTGGAAAATAATGTCCGCGCTGAGGCGATGGCGGTCATGGAACCGCTCAACCCGCCAGCGCCGGGCACGCCGGGCGGCTTGCCCGACGACCGTACGCCGCTGGAAGAAGGGGCGATCGACCCCGGCAGCGGCCAGGGGGCGGCGCAGGTGGTGCAGGGCTATTTCGCGCTGCTGGAGGAAAAACGGTTCGAGGACGCACAGGATTTGTGGAATCCGACCGGTGCGATCGGCCAGCAGGACGACGCGCATTTCGTCGCGCGCTTCCGTGGCTTTAGCGAAATCCACGCCAATATCGGCGCGCCGACCGAGCCGGAGGGTGCGGCAGGATCGCTCTACGTCAGCGTGCCGGTGCAGATTTACGGCAGGCTCGCGGCCAATGGCAAACCCTGGTACGCGCTGCGGCAGGCCATATTGCGCCGGGTGAATGACGTCCCCGGATCGACCGCTGAACAGCGCCGCTGGCATATCGAAAGTTTCGGGCCTTATACCCCGCCAACTGTCGACGCAGCCGATAATTCGGCGCAGGCGACACAGTCCGTTTCCCCAACCGACGGGATGGCGGCGAAGCGCTGATTCATGATGCTCGCGCGGGCCGCTCGTTCCTCGACGGAGCGAAGCCTGTGATCGCATCCATAAAAAAAGCCCGCCTCCAATGTCTGGAGGCGGGCTTTTCATTCAGCAAAGTCAGGCGACGCTTGCCTTGACGATCTTGCCGGGCGTGCGCGGCGGCTCGCCCTTGGGCAGCGCGTCGACATGCTCCATGCCCGACGTCACTTCGCCCCAGACGGTATATTGGCCGTCCAGGAAGGTCGCATCGTCGAAGCAGATGAAGAACTGGCTGTTGGCGCTGTTCGGGTTGGACGAACGCGCCATCGAGCAGACGCCGCGCAGATGCTTTTCGCGGCTGAATTCGGCCTTCAGGTCCGGCTTGTCGGGATGACCGCCCATGCCGGTGCCGGTCGGGTCGCCGCCCTGCGCCATGAAGCCGGGGATGACGCGGTGAAACACGACGCCGTCGTAAAAGCCTTCCTTGGCGTTTTCCACGATGCGCGCGACATGGCCGGGCGCCAGGTCGGGCCGCAGCTTGATGACGACGTCGCCGCCACTGTCGAGGCTAAGGGTCAGGGTATCGTCGGCCATGAAAAATCCTCTCTTTGGGGGATGGGGTAGTGCTGGCACCCATATAGAGGCTGTAAGTCACGATGGAAGCCCGTGTTTTGGGCTTCTGGCCCGTCTGCGCCATTGCAATTATATTGTGCATGGGCGAAAGGATCGGAATGCAACAGGAACCGGACAGTAGGGGGCGCCATGAGCGAGCGCGGCGACATAGCCCAGCCCCTGTTGGACGGGGATGATGCAGAGGAAGCGATCGCCGCTGCGGCTGAATCGCGCCATGATGAGGATGACCGGCTAAAGCCCGAATTCGTCTCCGCCGTGCTGGATGCGGTGGAGGAAGGCGAGGCCGAACGTGCGCGCGACCTCGTTTCGCCGCTCCATCCCGCCGACATTGCCGACCTTCTCGAACTCACCCCGGCCGACCGGCGCGGCGAGCTGGCCACGGCGCTGGGCGACCTGGTCGGCGCGGAAGTCCTGTCCGAACTCAATGACTATGTCCGCGACGATCTGATCGGTGATCTGGCGCCCGAACAGGTCGCCGAATTCGCCTCCGAACTCGATACCGACGACGCCGTCGCCATGATCGAGGATATGGAGGAGGCCGACCAGCAGGCCGTCCTTGAGGCGCTCGACCCGGAAGATCGCGCTGCGATCGAAAGCGCTTTGTCCTACCCGGAGGAGTCCGCCGGCCGGCTGATGCAGCGCGATCTGGTCGCGGTGCCCGAACATATGACCGTGGGTCAGGTGATCGACTATCTGCGCGACAATGGCGACCTGACGACCGATTTCTGGGAAATCTATGTCGTCGACGCCATGCACCGGCCGATCGGCTATTGCCAGCTCAGCTGGATTCTCACCTGCCCGCGCAGCGTCGCCATGGCCGACCTGATGAAGCGCGAACAGACGCTGATCCCGGTCGACATGGATCAGGAGGAAGTCGCGTTGCGCTTCCAGAAATATGCGCTCATCTCCGCCGCCGTGGTCGACGGCAGCGGGCGGCTGGTCGGCATGATCACCGTCGATGACGTCGTCCACATCATTTCCGAAGAAGCGGGCGAGGATATTCTGCGCCTGTCGGGCGCGGGCGAGGGCGACATCAACGAACCGATATTGATGACCGTGCGCGCGCGCCTGATCTGGCTGGTCGTCAACCTTGGCACCGCCATGCTCGCCGCTTCGGTCGTCGGCCTGTTTGAAGGGACGATCGCGCGCTTCGCGATGCTGGCGGCGCTGATGGGCATCGTATCGGGCATGGGCGGCAATGCGGGGACGCAGACGCTGGCCGTGGTCGTGCGCGCGCTTGCCACCAATCAGCTGACCAGTTCCAACACGGTGCGGATGATCGGCCGGGAATTCCGCATTGCCGCGACCAATGGCGCGGCGCTGGGGACGCTGATCGGCATCGGCTCCTACATCATCTACGGGCGGATCGACCTGTCGCTGGTGTTCGGCGCGGCGATCCTGACCAATAATCTGGTCGCGGGGCTGGCAGGCGTGCTGGTGCCGATCACGCTGGAACGCAATAATGTCGATCCCGCCGTGTCGTCCGCCGTGTTCGTGACGATGATGACCGATTCGCTGGGCTTTTTGAGCTTCCTGGGGCTGGCGACCTTGTTCCTGCGTTGAACCGCGACGCGCGCGTCCCCAGATCGCCGCCATGCCGCTGCACATCACCAAGATCGCCTTCCAGAGCGAAAGCCCCGCCAGCCTGAAAGCCTGGCTGGAAAGCCACGCCGATGAAGCGCGGCTGACCACCCGCTATCTGCCCAAGCGGGTCGAGGAAATGGCAGGCGGTTCGCTCTACTGGATTCACGGCCACCGCATCGTCGGCCGCAGCCCGATCCTTGGCTTCGCCGAAACCGGCCAGGGCCGCCACTGGATCCGCATCGCGCCGACGCTGATCCCGGTCCATCCCATGCCAAAGCGCGCCCATCAGGGCTGGCGCTATCTGGCGCAGGAGGATGCTCCGCGCGACCTGGGCGAAGGGGAAGAAGATGCAACTGCAGCGATGCCCGCCGCACTGCTGGGGGAACTGGCAAAACTGGGGCTGGTGTAGAGGCGCGTGCCCTTCTCCCCGCCGGGAGAAGGATATGAAGCCTTACCGCACGCAGTGCGGTTAGGCGCAGTTGGAAGAGGGGGGCGTTCGCTAACGACAAAAAGTCGGTCGCTTATTCAAGAATGCGTAATGCTCAGAAGCAGACGTCGATTTCCCAAAAAGTGCGGTTTCGTCACTTTCCAACTGACCTGATCTGCCATCCCTGCGGGTAGAAGCGGGCATTTGGGGCAGCCTTGGAGGTCATACTGGTTGGCCTTGGCTTCGATAGATACACGGTCACCGTTTGGCCTTTTTTCAGATATGGTCCGGGAGGTGAGCACATGCCCCGGCCGTCATAAACATGATAATTTAGCGGATAAGTTGGATAGGGAAACTGCCCGGAGACTACCTGTTGGACACGCAGAGTTGCTAGGGCAAATCCGGACGTGGCCACGTCGTTCGTGACCTTACCGATCAACACAACGTCGTAGTTGGCGCGGGCGGGATCGAATGGGGGTGAAGCCACCGTGCAGGCGTAACTCGGGGGTGAAAATACGAGCGTAAACCCAGTAATCGCTGATAATTTAATGTGCTTCATAACCAGTCCACTGTGTTGCCCGAACGATGTTAGATAGCAAATGGAGACTATTCGGTAACCGACTACACAAAATGCTGACCGGCCTCACAAAACGTCCGTTTCTGCGCCGGCGGGCTGGGAAGCAAACATTCCGGAACCCACCCACCCTCACCCCAACCCCCGCACCCGCTCTCCCACGACGCGCAGTTCCTCGACAAACCGCGCCCGCTCCTCCGCCGCTTTCGCCGCATCCGGTAGCCGCAGCAAATAGCTCGGATGCACCGTGATCCAGCCTTCCGCGCCGTCCGCCAGCGGGATCGCCGTGCCGCGTAGCTTGCCGATCGTCACCGCCTTGCCCAGCAGGGCGCGCGCCGCGGTTGCGCCCAGCGCCACGATCACGCGCGGGCGCACCAGCGCCAGTTCCTGTTCCAGCCACCACCGGCACGCCTGCACCTCGCCCGCCTGCGGGGTCTGGTGGATGCGGCGTTTGCCACGCGGCTCGAACTTGAAATGCTTGACCGCATTGGTGACATAGGCCCGCGCCCGATCCACCCCGGCCTCCGCCAGCGCGGCGTCGAACAATTGCCCCGCCGGGCCGACAAAGGGCCGCCCGGCCAGATCCTCCCGATCGCCCGGTTGCTCGCCAATGAAGAACAGGGGCGCATCGACCGGCCCTTCGCCAAACACCGTCTGGGTCGCGGGGCCATGGAGCGGGCAGCGGGTGCAGCCGCGCGCTTCCTCGCGCAGCGCGGTCCAGGCCGCCATGGCGTTGCCGGGCCGTTTTTCAGGTAAAGGGGCTGTTCCGATCATCGTCGCCTCGCGTGCCTGCGCGCCCGCCACCAGCGCCGGGATGAGCGCCGCTTCGGGCAGATTGCGCCAATATTTTTTCGGCATTTCGGACAGCATCGCCCCGACCTTCAACCGTGCCGGATTGAAGATGGCGGCATAATAGCCCTTCCATATATCCTCTACCGGGTCGTCCCCCGGCGCATCGCCGCGCGTTGCGCCCGGTCCCTCGGACAGCGTCTCGCCATCCCAGTGGATGCTCAATTCCGGCGTTAGGATCGACCAGCGCATCGTCGCGAAGCGCCGCACGAAGAAGCCCGCATTGGCGCGTACGATATGCTGTTCCGGCTCGAACCAGGCGACAAAGCGTGTGCCATCCGCATCCTCCAGCGCCCGGAAGCGGACGAAGGCGCGCATCTTGTGGATGTCGCGCCGCACCGCCTTGGCCAGTCCCTCGATCCGGCGCAGCAGCGGATCGGCCTTGTCCTCCATCGTGCCAGGCCGGTCGCGCAACTGCATCAGCAGCGCGTAAAGCAGGGCGAAGCGTTGGGGATCACGATGCAGGATCGCGCTCTGGGCCAGATCGACGAAGGCGCGTGGCACGCCGAAGGCGCCTTCAGCCGCAACGGGCGGCGGCGCATCGCTGGCGAACAGGTCGCCATCATCCCCGCCGACCTGCCAGACGATGTCGGCCGGATCGACCCCGGCCAGCGCAAAGCCGCGCGCCTTTGCCCGCCATCCGTCAAAATCATCCGGGGCGGCCAGCGACGCGCGGTACATGGGCGTTTTAGCTGTCGGCCTCTGCGCGCGCCAGTTCGGCGGGCTTGCGCTTGGCAAAGGTGGCGGCCAGCGATTTTTCCTCGTCAGCCGTCAAATCCTTGGCGGCGTTCGGGAACATCTCTTCTTCCTCCTCCTCGATATGGTGGAGGTAGCGTTCCTTCATCTTGGCGAATTTCTTGCGCCATGCTTCGCCATCGAACTTCAGGTCGTCCAGCTCTTCCAGATAATCGTCGATTTCCTTATGCTCGGACACGCTGTGCTGCGCATCCTCGCGCAGGTCCGGGCGTGCCAGCATGGTCGCATAGAGCGTCTCTTCCTCTGCAGCCGCATGGGCGCTGACCTCTACCTTGAACTGATCGAACAGTTTTTTCAGCCGGTCGGAATCGTCTTTCGCGTCCGCCATCTTGGCGAAAAGCTGACGATGCGCGTCATGATCCTGTTTCAGGCGGTCGAAAATCGTGCGGTCGGCCATCACCTATCCTCCTCTTGGGTTCGGGAGGAGAACGGCGAAACCGGCAATAAGGTCCGCGTCAGCCGAACAGGAAGCGGAAGATGATCGCCACCGGTATCCACAGCATCGCGCCGACCAGACTGGCGGCCCAAAGCTGGAGCAGGTCGCGGCGGAACCGCAGCGCCAGCCCGTTGCGCGAAAGGTCGCTGCTCTCCAGCATCTGCCAGCGCCTTTCCAGACCGCGCGCTGCAACGGCAAAGCCCGCGATCGCGACGATGATGCCCAGGTGCAGCACCAGCGATCCGCCCATCTTGGCAACGATGAAAATCTGCAACAGGCAGAAGGTGACCAGCGCCGCAGCGAGATGCGTGCTGATCCGCTTTGCGTAACCGACCTTCCGGCTGGCGATGGCATGACCGTCGAACATTGTCGCCAAGACCCTGACCCCCTTGGATGACTGAGTGTCAAGAGTTTCATGATCCATTCCTGCGATCAACCGGAAAATGCGTCATTTTCATGAAAAAAGATCAAGTTGTGCGGGGGCAGGGGTCATCTGGCTGCGCAGGTCCGCTTGATCGGAAAGCTGCACGGGGCGCCAATCGCTGGCAATCAGAAACGGGCGCAGCTTCTTGATCGATGTCGTCAGTCGCGCGACATCGTCCAGTCGTAACCGGCGGTGACGCCGACTGGCGAGGATGCGGTTGACCGCCTTCACCCCCAGTCCGGGTATGCGCAGCAGCATTTCGCGCGGGGCGCGGTTGACGTCGACGGGGAAAATGTCGCGATGGCGCAGCGCCCAGGCCAGCTTGGGGTCGATGTCGAGCGGCAGGCAGCCCGTCACCGGATCGGTCGCGCTCGCCACCTCCTCCGCGCCATAGCCGTAAAAGCGCATCATCCAGTCCGACTGGTAGAGCCGATGTTCGCGCAACAGCGGCGGTCGCCTGAGCGGCAGCACGGCGCTGGGCGATGGGATTGGCGAAAAGGCGCTGTAATAGACCCGGCGCAACCTGTGTCGGTCATACAGGCTGCTGGCGCGCGTGATGATCGCGCTGTCGCTGGCATCGTCCGCCCCCACGATCATCTGGGTCGATTGCCCGGCGGGGGCAAAGCGCGGCGCATGACGATATTTGCGCCGCGCCTCGCCCATATCCTCCATCGCATGGCGCATGCCCGCCATCGCGCCTTCGATCCGCACGCCATCCTTTTCCGGCGCCAGCCGCTCCAGCCCCGCCTGTGTCGGCAATTCGACATTGATCGACAATCGGTCGGCAAACAGCCCGGCCTGATGCGCCAATTCGGGGTCTGCATCGGGTATGGTCTTGAGGTGAATATAGCCGCGGAAATCATGCTCTTCGCGCAGGCAGCGCGCTACCGCGACCATCTGCTCCATCGTATAGTCGGAAGAGGCGATGATCCCCGAAGACAGGAACAACCCCTCGATATAGTTGCGCCGGTAGAAGCTGAGCGTCAGGTCGACCACCTCCTGCACGGTGAAGCGCGCCCGCCTGACGTCGCTCGACCGTCGGTTGATGCAATAGTGGCAATCGAAAATGCAGCTGTTGGTCAGCAATATCTTGAGCAGGGAGATACAGCGGCCATCGGGCGCATAGGCATGGCATATCCCCATACCCTCGGTCGATCCGATTCCCTTGCCCCCGCGCGAATCCCGCTTCGCCGTGCCCGATGATGCGCAGGACGCATCATATTTGGCCGCGTCGGCCAGGATTTCGAGCTTTTGACGAGTGGAAAGGGCGACCATATCGTTCCTGATATGTTCTAAATTGCCCCCTGTCCACAATCTCGATCAACTGGTGGGCGGATCAGACTTCGCCGTCGAGCACCTGCCGTACCTTGACCGCCAGCTGGTCCAGCGTGAACGGTTTGGCCAGGAAGGAAACGCCGGGGTCCAGCATCCCGTTATGGACGATGGCGTTGCGGGTATAGCCGGTGGTGTAGAGCACTTTCAGCCCCGGCCGTGCCTCGCGCGCTCGGTCGGCCAAGATGCGGCCGTTAATGCCCGGCATGACGATGTCGGTAAACAGCATGTCGATGTGCGGCTGGATCGTGAGCATCGCCAACGCCTGTTCGCCGTCCGACGCCTGCACCACGGTATAGCCCAGTTCGCGCAGCGAATCGACCGACATATGCCGCACCCGCTCTTCATCCTCGACCAGCAGGATGATTTCCTCGCCCTGTGCGCGGGGCAGGCTGTCGGACAGGGGGGCGACATAGCTGCCGGTCGCATCCGGCCCATAATGGCGCGGCAGGTAGATTTTGATGATCGTCCCCTGGCCGGGCTCCGAATAGATTTTCACATGACCGCGCGACTGTTTGACGAAGCCGAACACCTGGCTCAGCCCCAGCCCGGTGCCCTTGCCCACGCCCTTGGTCGTAAAGAAAGGGTCGAACGCGCGCGCAACCACGTCCGGCGGCATGCCGGTGCCGCTGTCGGTGACCGATACCATCACATATTGGCCCGGCGTCACCTCGTCATGGGTCGCGGCATAGGCATCGTCCAGATGCGCGTTGCCGGTCTCGATCGTCAGCTTGCCGCCGCCCGGCATCGCGTCGCGGGCATTGACGCACAGGTTGATGATAGCGTTTTCCAGCTGGTTGGCGTCGATGCTCGCGCGCCACAGGCCGCCTGCCAGCACGGATTCCACGCGCACATCCTCACCGATCGTCCGGCGCAGCAGTTCGGACATGCCACCGACCAGCTTGTTGACGTCGGTCGGTTGCGGGTCGAGCGGTTGCTGGCGCGAGAAAGCGAGCAGCCGCGCGGTCAACTGCGCGGCGCGCTGCGCCCCTTCGGTCGCATTGTCGATGCCCTTGATGACGCGGGGGTCGCCATCGTCACCCAGCCGCCGCCGTGCCATGTCGAGCGAACCGATGACGATCGCCAGCATATTGTTGAAATCATGGGCGATGCCGCCCGTCAGCTGGCCGATCGATTCCATCTTTTGCATCTGGCGCAACTGCGCTTCGGCGGCCTCGCGCTCCTGCGCCTCGGTGATCAGCCGTTCGTTGGCCTGTTCCAGTTCCCGCCCATGCGCGACCGCTTCGCCCATGCGCCGCTGCGCGGTGCGCAGCGCCATCAGGCCCAGCAGAATGGCCAGCGCAGCGCTGACCGCAAGGCCGCCGGACACCAAAATGCTCAGCCGGTCATTGTTCGCCGTGCGATCGCGCAACAACGCTTCCTCGCGCGCCTTCATCGTGGCGATCCGTGCCCGGATGCCCGCCATCAATATCTGGCCGCGCGTAAAAATGCTGGGGTCGATGGGAAGCCCCGCCCGCTTGCGGGCTATCGCTCGTTCCAGATAGGCGCTGCGCCGCGCGATCAGATCATCCAGCCCGTCGACCGCTTGCGCCTGCACGGGATTGTCTCTCACATCCTGGCTGAGCGTCGCCAAATCCCTGCGCCACTGGCGATCGAATCCATTATAGCTGTCCAGAAATTCGGGCCGTCCGGTCAGCAAATAGCCGCGCTGGCTGCTTTCAGCCGCCTGGACCTGCACCATCATCGCCGACAGCCGGCTTTCCACCCGCAACGTATGTGCGACCCAATTGGCGCTCGCCTGCTGGCTGCGATACAGCCAGAATGTACCCGTTACCGCCATCATGACGACCAGCATTGCAAGCAATAACAGGATGATCGACCGTTCGGGGCGGATGGCAGGCATGGCGCCTTTCATGGTTAAATGCAGCGCGCAGGGCAAGCCCCAATGCAAAGCGTGCAATCCCCAAAGCCTTGCCATCGCGCCAGCATCGCGCCATCACCCGCGCCATGCAATGGCAATTCTGGATCGATCGCGGCGGTACTTTCACCGATGTGGTGGCGCGCGGCCCCGATGGGCGGCTGCACACCGCCAAACTGCTGTCCAGCGACCCGGAACGCTATGTCGACGCGGCGGTAGAGGCGGTGCGCCGACTGACGGGGGCAGGGGAAGGGCCGATCCCGCCCTGTCGCTTGCGGATCGGCACCACCATCGCCACCAACGCCCTGCTGGAGCGCAAGGGCGAGCCGACCCTGCTCGCCATCACGCGCGGTTTTCGCGACGCGCTGCGCATCGGCTATCAGGACCGGCCAGACCTGTTCGCGCGCCACATCATCCTGCCCGACCCGCTTCATGCGCAGGTGGCGGAGATGGACGAACGGGTCATGGCAGATGGCACGGTCCTGACCGCGCTGGACCGGGACGCCGCCCGCGCGGCGTTGCAATCGGCCTATGACGGCGGCCTGCGCGCGATCGCCATCGTGCTGATGCATGGCTATCGCTATCCCGCGCACGAACAGGCGATCGCAGCGATCGCCGCCGAAATCGGCTTTACCCAGATTTCGACCAGCCATGACGTCGCGCCGCTCATCAAGCTGATCGGGCGCGGCGACACCACATTGGCCGACGCCTATCTTTCGCCCGTGCTGCGCGCCTATGTCGACGGGCTGCGCAACGCGCTGGGCGATCGGGCCGACATGCTGTTCATGCAATCGAGCGGCGGCCTGATCGACGGCATGCTGTTCCGGGGCAAGGACGCGATCCTCTCCGGCCCGGCGGGCGGCATCGTCGGCCTGGCCCGGACCGCGGAACAGGCCGGTTTTCGCGCGGTGATCGGCTTCGACATGGGCGGCACCTCGACCGACGTGTCCCATTATGCCGGTGCCTATGAGCGCGACAATGAGGCACAGGTGGCCGGTGTGCGACTGCGCGCGCCGATGATGCGTATCCACACCATCGCGGCGGGCGGCGGATCGATCTGCAGCTTCGTCGATGGCCGCTTCCGCGTCGGGCCGGAATCGGCGGGCGCGGTGCCGGGACCGGCCTGCTACCGGCGCGGCGGACCGCTCACCGTCACCGACTGCAACCTGCTGCTCGGCAAGATCCAGCCCGATCATTTTCCCAGCCTGTTCGGCCCGAATGGCGACCAGCCGCTCGATGCCGATGCGGCGCAGGCGCGCATCGCCGCCATCTGCGCGCAGGTGCAGGCGGAAACCGGCCAAACCCTGAGCGTGCGCGACGCCGCTCAGGGCTTCATTGCCGTCGCCGTCGCCAGCATGGCCAATGCGATCAAGCGCATCTCGGTCGCGCGGGGCCATGACGTGACGCGCTACACGCTTGCCAGCTTTGGCGGGGCAGGGGGGCAACATGCCTGTCTGGTCGCCGATGCGCTCGGCATGGACCGGGTGATGATCCATCCGCTGGGCGGGGTGCTGTCGGCCTATGGCATGGGCCTGGCCGATCGTCGCGCGGTGCGCGAACGCACGCTGGCGCTGCCGCTGGACGCGCAGACCATGGCGGACCTCGATGATGCACTGACGGCCCTGGCCGCCGACGCCCGCGCCGACCTGCCCCAGGCCGACCGGATCGAAACGCTGCTGCGACTGCGCTATGACGGCACCGACAGCCTGTTCGACGTGCCCCTGGCGGACATCGACACCATGCGCGCGGATTTCCTGACCCAGCATAAAGCCCGCTTCGGTTTCGCCGGGCAGGGGCGCATCCTCATCGACATGGCCCGTGTAGAGGCGATTGCCGGGGCGAGCGAAGCGATGACCGACATCGCCGCCATCGCCGCGCAACCAGCACCGCCGCTCGCCCATGTCGATTACGCTGGCGAAGCCGCGCCGGTCCACGACCGGGCGGGCCTGGCCCTTGCCAGCATCATCGACGGACCGGCGCTCATCATCGACCCTGTGTCCACGACCGCCGTCGAACCGGGCTGGCGCGCGCGGCTGGACGCCATCGGCAATCTCATCCTCACCCGCCATGCCCCGCGCCCAGCACCGCAGAGCGGGGACGCCAGCGCGGTCGATCCCGTCCGGCTTGAAGTCATGGGCGGCCTCTTCATGGCTATTGCGGAGGAAATGGGCGCGGCGCTTCAGAACAGCGCCTCTTCGGTCAATATCCGCGAACGGCTCGATTTCTCCTGCGCCCTGTTCGACGCGGCGGGCAATCTCGTCGCCAACGCCCCGCATATGCCCGTCCATCTGGGCAGCATGGGCGACAGTATCCGTACGATCATGGCGCGGCGCGGCATCGGCCGGGACGGGACGCCGATCGACGGGCGCGGGATGCAGCCGGGCGACGTTTATGTTCTCAACGCCCCCTATGATGGCGGCACCCATCTGCCCGATGTCACCGTGGTCATGCCCGTATTCGTCGGCGGCGACGCCCCGGCCTATTATGTCGCGGCGCGCGGCCATCATGCCGACATTGGCGGCATCACCCCCGGATCGATGCCGCCCGGCAGCGTGTCGGTCGAGGAAGAAGGCGTCATCCTCGACAATGTGCTACTGGTCGATCGCGGCACATTTTGCGAAGCCGACATGCGCGCGCTGCTGGCGTCGGGGCCATGGCCTGCGCGCAATATCGACCAGAATATCGCCGATCTCACGGCCCAGATCGCTGCCTGCGCACGCGGCAGTCAGGAATTGTTACGGATAAGTAACGATTATGGCGCGGCCACTGTCGCCGCCTATATGGGCCATGTGCAGGATCAGGCCGAATCCGCGGTCCGCCGCCTTATCGGTCGCCTGTCCGACGGCCATTTCACCTATGCGATGGACAATGGTGCGATTGTTCAGGTCACTGTTCAGCTTGATCAGGGCACCGGATCGGCCACGGTCGATTTCACCGGATCGTCAGCCCAGCTTCCCGGCAATTTCAACGCCCCTGCTTCGGTCGTCCGCGCCGCCGTCCTCTACGTCGTTCGCACCCTGATCGACGAAGCGGTGCCGATGAATGACGGCTGCTTGAAGCCCATCACCATCATCGTCCCTGAAGGCTCGATGCTCCGCCCCCGCCATCCCGCCGCCGTGGTCGCGGGCAATGTCGAAACCAGCCAGGTCGTCACCGACGCGCTGTTTGGCGCCCTGGGTGTCATGGCGGGCGCACAGGGGACGATGAACAACCTCACTTTCGGCAATGCCCGGCACCAATATTATGAAACCATCGCCGGGGGTTCGGGCGCTGGCCCCGACTTCGATGGCGCGCCGGTGGTCCAGACCCATATGACCAACAGCCGCCTTACCGATCCCGAAATCCTCGAAACCCGCTTCCCGGTCTTGCTGGAAGAATTTTCGATCCGGCCCGGCTCCGGCGGGCAGGGCGTGCATCGCGGCGGCGACGGTGCGCTGCGCCGCATCCGCTTTCTGGAGGATATGACCGCAGGCATCCTGTCCAACCGCCGCACCGTCCCGCCCTTCGGCCTTGCGGGCGGCGCGCCTGGCAGTCCCGGCCGCAATGCGATCGAACGGGCGGACGGGGGCATCGAACCGCTCGGCCCCACCGCCACCACGGCCATGCGGGCAGGCGACATATTCGTCATCCAAACCCCCGGCGGCGGCGGCTTCGGCGCTTCCGATCCCGCTTGACAACAGCCCCGCGCGGGGCTGTTGTCACAGGCAGGGGGAGGGGTGAATGACGCCGGACGCAGCAACGCAGATCAGATGGGGCGTCGGGGCCGCGATCCTCGCCGTGGCGCTGGTCGCGATCCTCGCGCTGATCCCCGATCCCTTCTTCCGCCAGCGGGTGATCGCCACGACGCTCGACGATGTGGAGGGCGTTTCCCCCGGCGTGCAGGTCTATTTTCGCGGCGCGCCGATCGGGCAGGTCCGCTCGGTCGAACTGGACGGCCCCAGCCGCACCTTCGCGGTCCATATGGGCGTGGCGAAGGACTGGCGGCCATCCCCCTGCGCCTTTGCCACCGTCGCCGCCGCCAATCCGCTGACGGCCCCGCGCATCGAACTGGTCGCGCTGGAAACCGCGACTGCCCAATGCGCGACTGCCCGCCGTGCCTATGGCTGTGATCCTGTCGCCGGGCCACAGCGCGCAGACGCCATTGCCGGATGCCGCCGCCCTGCCGACCTGTTCGAAACCGCATCGGTCGCGATCGGCGAAGCCGCTGCCGTCGCCCGCACCGCCAACGCCATGGCGCAGCGGCTGTCCACGATGTTGCAGGGCGACGGATCGGGCAGCGCGGTCGATATGGCAAAGGTCGCCCGCAACGCGACGGAAACGCTGGCCGCGCTCAACTCGCTCAGCACCCAACTCGACCGCAGCTTCAGGCCGGGGCAGGGTGACATCGCGCTCACCCTCTCCCATGTCCGCAAGGCGACCGGGCGCGCATCCGAAATCGACGTCGCTGCGCTCAACGGCATATTGCGCGAAACCCAGGCGATGGTGGCGCAGAACCAGACCAGCATCGCCGGGTTGCTGGCCGAAGGGAAGGGCAGCGCCAGCGAAGCACGGATGATCCTCGAAGGGGCATCCGCCTCGCTGATCGCCACCAGCGCCAATCTGGAACGCACCAGTGCCAGCCTTGGAAATCTCAGCGAGCGGCTGGCGGGCGATCCGACCTTTGCGATCCGGGGCCAGCGCTACGCCGATCCGCCACCGCCGGGAGGAAAGAAATGATCCGCCTCGCCTCGATCCTCCTGCTTCTCACGCTCCCGGCCTGCGCTGCGCTGAAAGGCGGGGACGCCCCCGTCACCATGCGGGTCTCCCCGCGCTTTGCCGTCGGCCCGCTCCAGCCCGCGCCCACGCTCGCCGTCGCCCCGGTGCAGGCGCGGGGATTGAGCGGCGGAGCACGCTATGCCTATGTCGATGCCGCCACGCCCGGCGAAATCCGCCAGGCCGCGACCCTGTTCTGGGAAGAACCGCCCGCCACCACGCTTGCCCGCGCGCTGGTCGCCGGGCTGCGCACCCGCTTTGCCGCCGTCACCGGGCCGGACCTGTCGCTGGCTGCCGACCGCCGAATCGTCGCCACGCTCGACCGGTTCGAGGAAGTGACCGGCGCGGGCGCAGCGCAAGCCGTTATCGCCTTCGACGTGACGCAAGTGGCGCTGGGGAAGGCGGTCTGGACCGGCCGCTATTGCGCGACCCAGCCGATCACCTCGGCGGCAGGCACGGCGCGCGCCGCCGCGTTTCAGGGCGCAATCGAGCAGGCGGTCGCGGCCTTTGTCGAGGACGCCGTGTCGGGCAGGGTTACTACTGCTTCCTGTTGAACAACATTATGTGTTCCCGCGCAGGCGGGAACCCAGTCCCACCCTTTGAACTGGGTTCCCGCCTGCGCGGGAACACATAGTGCTTGGCTCATACCAACCGCCCCGCCTCCAGCCGATAGACCCGCTCGCACAATCGTTCCGCCAGCGCCGCATCCTGTGTCAGCAGCAGCAGCGCGCGACCATGCGGCACAGTCCGCCGCCGCACCTGTTCCTCCAGCGCCGCGCCGCGCGCATAGGCGCCCTCGAACGGCTCGTCCAAAATCAACAGGTCCGGATCGCGCATGAAGGCCCGCGCCAGTTCCGCCCGTCGCCGTTCGCCGATGGACAGCATGTCGGCGCGGATGCCCGCCGCCTGCTCCAGCCCATATTCCAGCAGCAGCCGGTCGATCCGCCGCCTTGCTCGCGCGTCGAGTCCGCCCATGCGCCCCAGCGCCAGCCGCATATTCTCCTCGACGGTCAGGTCGCCCAGCAACGACCCGCCCTGCATCGCCAACCCGCATCGGGCGCGCAGCAAGCGGCGCTGGTCGGTATCCGCCTCGTCCAGCGCGATCCCCATCAGCCGCACCATGCCGCTGCCCGGTTCCGCCAGCCCGACCGCCAGCCGCAACAGCCAGCCCTTGCCCGCGCCGCTCTCCCCCACGATGGCGACCCGCTCACCTGCGCCGATGTGCAGGTCGATCCGGTCCAGCACCCGCGCGCCGCCCAGCACCAGACTGACGCCCTCAAATGCCAGCATCTCGCTCATGCCAGGGCTGTCCACAGGACCGCTGCGGCAAAAATTCCCAGCAACCCGGCGGTAAAGGCCGTGGTCGCGCGACGGCCAATGTCGGCGGGGGACCGCACGCGCCTTGCCCCCACCGCGCCGCCCACGCCAAAGGCGATCAGCGCATAGACCAGCACCTTGGCCATGCCGGTCAGCATCGCGGCCGCCGCCTCATGGGAAAAGGCGAAGCCCGCCCACTGCGCCCAGCCGATATTGGCTATCAACCGCAGCGGCAGCGCACAGCCGACCAGCGCCGCCAGACCGGCAAGCATCATATGGATCGGCACCGACAACAGCACCGCAACCAGCGCTGGACCCAGGGCATGGCCGACAGGATCGCGCCCCAGCGCCTCCAGCGCGTCAATCTCCCGGTTGAGCGACATTGCCCCCAGCCGCGATGACAGCGCCACCGACACGCTGCCCGACGCGAACAGCCCGACCAGCAGCGGCACGATGTCGCGCAGCAGCGTTTCGGCCAGCGCCGACTGGACCGGAATCTGCGCATTATACAATGCCAGCAGCCGCGCCGCGCCGATCCCGGCGATCATCCCCGCCAGCGCGGCGAGCGGCAGCAGGGTGCGCAAGGGGCGCCACACATGCAGCGGCAAGCTATCGGCCAGTTGTCGCTGCGCCAGCCGGTCGCCCGCCACCAGCCGCCGCGCCATGCCGCGCGCCGCGCGCCCGATCAGCCACAGTCCTGCGCCCACCGCGGCGACGATCTTGCGGCTGCCCCTCAACGTGCCCATGGTGCCCGAACGATCGTGCCGTCGCCGCCCAGTTGCACGGCGCGATCATCCTCGATCGGGCCGGGCGTCAGGACCAGTTGCGCATCGGGCATCTCCCCCGGATCGGTCGTGGCGTATAGGCTGTCCGCCGTGCGCACCAGCGCTACCGCCATCCGCGCATCCGCACCGTCCAGCCTGTCGATGATCGCCTGAACATGGGCGTTCAGCAGCAACTGGACCAAATGTCCCCGCTGATGCAGCGCGCCCATCATCGCGCGCGCCCAGCCATCGGCCAGATCGCCCGCGAACAATGGCACCCGGTCGGGATATTGCGCGTACAGCGTCGCCAGCAGCGCGCCCGGATCGGGGCAGGCGCCGTCGCCGCCGGGTAGGATGGCCACGCGCAGCACCCGCAAGGCCCGCCGCCCCGACGCGCCCAGCAACCGCGCCATGATCCGCACCTGCTCCCGGTCCAGATCCTTGATCGCCTCGCTCAACTCGTCATAGGGAATGATGTCGGGGTGCAGCCGCTTGGCATCGTCGCGCACCGCCCCGAATGTCCAGCCCTGCACCAGCTTGGCCGCCATCCAGCGATCATGTTCGGCGCGTGACAATTCCTCCAGCTCGTCGGGCGTCAGCACCAGTGACGGCCCGCTCCCTTCCACCAGCCGCGCGCCGATGTCGCGCAGCTTCAGGCTATAACAGTCAGCGACCAGCCGGTTATCGTCGCGAAAGGATTCGGGCAGATCGTCCCACTCCTGCATCGACGCGCGCACGCCGATCCGCTCGCCTTCGGCAAAGCGTCCCTCCAGATAGAAGTCATGGATCGACCGCGCCAGCACGTCATGCCGGTCCTGCAACAGCATGTCGGGATCGGCCAGATTGGCCAGTGCCCCGAACGGCAATATTCCTGCGCCCAGCCGCGCGTCATACCCGCTATCCATGCGCACATGGATCGGCGGCGCGACCAGCGCAGCGGTCCGATAGCGTGCATCGACCGCCAGCGCGATCGCCAGCGTCCGATCGTCGCCGCCCGCATCGATCAGGATCGCGACGGGTTCCCCATGTGCCGCGACATGCTGGTCGATCAGCGCGCCAATTCCCGTCGGGTCGGCGCGTGCCTCGACAAAGCGCAGCGGCGACAGTGTGTCTGCGCCCGGATTGCGCGCGCGGAAACCCGCTTCGGCCTTCGCCGCATCGGCCAGATGAATGACAAAGCCCGGCTTTCCGCCATCGCGATAATGGCCGCCCGCCAGCGTACGAAGCACATAGCGTTCGATCAGCGGCGTGAAGCCGATGACCAGCACCCCGCGCCCCGCCTGTCCCGCGCGGGCAAAAGCGTCGATCGGGCGGGCCAGCGCCAGCTGTCGCGCGGCGATGTCCGGCAGCGCCGCCATCCGTACCCGCGCAGTCTTGCGGTCGCCCTGCTCGAATCGCTGCTCGACGCTGCGTCGCAGGTCCAGATCATCGACGCGCAGGATGACGTCCAGCGGATCACCGGCGGCGCGTACCCGCGCCGCCTCAGCCATCAGGACGGCGGCCAGCGCGATGTTGGTCCGCGCCTCGCGGCTCAGCAGCATCGCCGCCCGCGCCTTGTCCAGCGCCAGCGCCTGCACGCTTTCGTCCGTCGCCGCCTGCTCGACCTCCGCTGCCCCGGCTTCGATCGCGTCGGGGACCCAGCCGGCGCGTCGATCGCGTGGCCACAGCAGCACCCGCCGCCCTTCGTCCAGCGCGCCGAGCGCCGCCCGCGCGGCCAGTTCGCTATCGGCGTCGCCGGAAATCACCAGATGGTCGCCGCGCGCCCGGACAAGCGCCAGCCGCCAGGGATTGCGCACCTGCGTCCACGCCAGCCCGGCCATGGACCATACAGTCAGCAGCGGCAGCGCCCAGCGCGCGATATGCAGCGCGACGGGCAGGTCGCGGTCCTCCAGCGCCTGCGGGAAATGGCCGACGGCCAACCCTAGCGACCGAAGTGCATCCTGCGGCAGGGTAGAGGCGATGCCCGCCTGTTCACAGGCCTGGGAAAAACCCCATATGCCCAGCAGAAAGGCGATCCCCAGCGCCCCGAACCGCACGATCGGCGCGACGGGCGGTCGCCATGCTCCCTTGCGCCAGTGCATCGCCAGGATCAGTTGCTGGTATGCAGGCGGACGAAGGCGGCGGACACGCCGTCGCCGGACTGGCCGACCAGCTTGGCGCGCAACCGCGTCAAAAATTGCCGTTCGGTGCCATTGATCACTTCATCATCGCCAAACAGCGGCTTGTCGGACGCCAGCGCGACGATCATCTCCGGGCCGAACGGCGGGGCGACCGCATAGCGCTGCGCGGTTTTGGACAGGCCGATCATCACCTGCCGCACCCCCTTGCCATCGGGTTCGGGATGGCCGCGATGCAGTTCCACCGCGCTGCCGTCGGCCTGGAGGTAGATGATGCTGATATAGGGCCGCGCCGCCGTGGTGGTGGCGCTGACGCCGAAAATCTCATTCTCCTTCATCGTCACCGGATCGCCGTCCCGCGGCATGCCCGCCTCGGTCAGCGCCGCGATCCGCGTTCCCGTGCGGGCCAGCGGCGCCGCCAGAGTCAGCGCCGCCTCGCATTGCGGCCATGGCAGATGGCGCACCTCGAACTTCGCATTCGGGTCCGCCTTCAACGCCGCCTCGCGCAGCGCCGCAATGGCGTTCAGGTCGCCGGAAAAGCCCGACACCGCGCCGCCTTTCACGCTGACGCCGCCGCATGGCATGGCGGCGGCCTGTTCGCGCAGGATCTGCGCCGCGCTCTTGGGCGCTGGCGTAGGCGCACCAGGCGCGACCGGCACGACCGGCGCTTCGAGCGAATAGGCTTCGCCCGTCAGCAGCCGGAAGGTCTCATAGTCGATCCAGGCATAGCCCTTGTCACCCCAGATCGGGCCCCAGCTGTTCATAATGCGCAGCGCCTGCCGCTCCTCGTCATAGCCCACGATCGCCATGGCGTGATAACTGGCATGTTCGGGCTTTTCCGCGCGGCTGTAGATGCCATCGCCGCGATGGGCCTTGAAATCGGCAGAAACCGGCATGGCGAATATCACCGGCGCGCCGCGCGCCAGCGCACCCTTCACATCGTCCAGGATGATCGGCGTGCGCCAGTCGTCCTTGACCTCACGATCAACCGCGCGCCAGTCGAGCAGGCGGTAATTGCCCGCCTTGGCCTTCAGCGCTTCGGGCGCGGGGATCGCGCATTTGGTCATGTCGTCGGGAAAGTCGGCCAGGCTGACCGTCCCCTCATTCTTGAGCAATGTCAGTGCCTGGACGATGCTGATCGTCCCCGCGCACGGCGATCCGACCGGACGCAGCCTGTTATAAACATAGGCCGGGCTCATCTGATCGGCAGGGGTGGCCGGCTGCACCGCCTTGTCGCGGAAATTCAGGAAGGTGCGCGCGGCATAGGTGGTGGCCCATGCGACGCAATTGGGCTGCGGTCCCTGCGATCCGGGCGGAGGATAGGCATTGGACAGGTCCACCCGCTTGGGCAGATAGGCGCGGAACCGCCCCTGTTTGGGCAGCTTGGCATAATCTTCGGGAGAAACAGGTTCAGCGCCGGTCATGAACTGGCTGTCATTGCCCTGCTGCGCGGACGATCCCGCGGCACAGAGCGCCAGCAATGCCGGACCGCCCCATGTGACGAAACGACGTGTCATCACCCGTTCCTCCCGAAATTCTGGTTCTAGAAGCGATAGCCGATGGTCAGCGTCACCGCGTCATAATCGAAATCATGCGAAAAGCTGCTGGTGCCATGGGTGTAGATCAGGCCGATGCGCAGTTGCTCCGCCTTGCTCTTCTGCTCGGCTTCGCGGGTACGCACGCCGATGCTCAGCGCCGCCTCGTGCACATTTTCATAGGATTGCGGATCGTCGGTCAGCTTCGTCCAGGTATAGCTGGCGCGCAGCGATCCCTGTCGCCCGCCGAACATCCGTCCCTTGAACGGCAATTGATAGGCGAGCCCGTTGCGGAAGGTGAAGACATTTTCCTTCAGATAGAAGGCGGGATCGCGCCCCAGCCCCCAATCGGTGGTGGTCGACCAGCCGATCATATTGCCGATGGTCAGGTCGCCGCGCCCGACCTGTGCGATCTTGTATCGGCTGCTGGCCGACAGGGTAATGAGGTCGCTGCTGGTCGATCCGAAAAAGGCGCCCGCGTCGGTCACGCCATAGGCGACACGCGGGGTGATCAGCCAGTTGGGCTGGACCGGTATCTCGATCCCGGTGGACAGCGTCCCCATCGTCGCGGTCGCGCCATTGTTGACGTGCAGGACGTTCAGCACCGGGTCGATCAGCACGCGGGCGCGGCTGCCCTCGAATGGCCGCAGCGCCTTTTGATAGCGCAGCTCATAGCGCTGGCCTTCATTGCCATAGGCGCCCCAATAGGTGATCGCCGCGCCGATCGTGTCGGCATCCCCCTCCATGTCGAAACCCGGCGTGTCCGGATCGTCATCATAGTCCAGGTCATTCAGGTTCAGCGCCGTCGATACCGCGCTATGTTGCAGACTGTTGGGACTGCCCACCGTCGCCAGATAGGGCGCGGCCTGCGCCATCCCCGGCACAATCGCGATCAGCGCTGCCGTCGCCAGATATATTCTCATTCTCTTACCCCCTTTGCGGCACCGGTTTCCCCGTCCGGTGCCAAACCCACATGAAAAATTGTCAGGACGCGGCGAATATCTCGTCCGGGTCCAGATCCCGCACGACCCGCAGCCCTGCATCCTGCCGCCGCTTGGTCGGCGGCACGGTGAAACGGTTGGCCGATCGCAGCGCGTCGGGCGCGCTTTCGAACGATCCGCCCCGGATCACCCGCATCCGGCACGACTGGTCGGTGCATCCCGATGTCCATTCCCACACATTGCCCTGCATCTGATTGAGGCCCAGGGCGTTGGCGGGATAGGCGTTCACGCTTTCGGGATAACCGCGATAGGGCGCGGTGTCCGATCCGCGATAGCGGGCGGTATGGTCATAATTGGCCTGGCTCGGCGCAATATCGTCGCCCCAGGGGAAAGCGGTCGGCGCGCCGCCCCGGCTGGCATATTCCCATTCCGCCTCTGTCGGCAGGCGATAGGTGCGGCCTGACTTGACGGTCAGCCAGGCCAGGAACGCCTGCGCATCCTCATAACTGATGTCGGTCGCGGGGATCAGCGGGTTGGGATTTTCCTTCGCCCAATTGCCCAGCTTCGCGCAGGCATTGTCGCGCACGCACCCATTCCATTCCGCGATCGTCACTTCATAGACGCCGATCGCAAAGGGCCGTTCGATCCGGACATCGGCCTGCACCGGCTCGTCGCTGCCGCGCCCCGGTTCCGACGCTGGCGACCCGAACGGCGTGGTGCCGGCGGGGATGGCGCGCATCCATGGGCAGTTGGCGCAATCATAGAAGCGGTCATTCGCGGCCCGGTCGCAGGAAATGAAGCAGGGCGGCGCGCCTTGCAGGCCATAGTCGAAGGTCGGCTTCTGGAAATTCTTGCCCGACGACAGCGCGACCCGATCGGACACGCGCTTCAAGGCGTCGGCGATATTCTGCTGCGGGCGGCGGATTTCCTCGGCCAGCACCTTGGAAAAGATACCGTCGTCGAACGCGAACTGGTCCGCGCTGGTGGAAAAGGCGACCAGATAACCCTGATCGGGCCGGATCGCGGCGGCGGGCGCGCGCACCATGCGGCGCAGGCCCTTGCTCCCGGCCAGTTCACCCACGGCGCTCGTTTCGACCCCGGTCTGGTCGGCGATCATCTGCGCCAGTGACGGCGGCGGCGCGGCCAGCACGTTCCGGCACATGTCCAGTACGATCAGCATCGTTTTCGCGCCGGACCCCAGCAGATTGCGGGTCAGCGCCGCGCGGGTCAGCGTCGCCGTTTCCGCCGTCACGTCGCGCCCGGCATCCACCGGCAGCAGCATGACGTCGCCATAGCTGCCCAGCGCCGCGCCATGGCCGGAAAAATAGAGCATGCCGAACGCCTTGGGTCCGGCAGCGGTCAGTTTCGCGCGGAAATCGGCAATCGCGGCCAGCATCGCTTCGCGCGACAGGTCACGCCGCACCTGCACCGGCCCTTCGCCATTCGCATCGACAAAGCCGGTCGCGCTGAGCGCGGTGGCGATCTTGTCGCCATCGGCATAGGTGGACGCCAGCTTGTCGAAGGACTGATACGCGCCATTGACGATCACGAGCGCCAGCCGGGGTTCGTCCGCCGCTTGCGCCGCGCCGCTGCCAGTCAGCAACGCGACGAACAGGCTCAGCGCTGCCATGGCGCGGAACAGGAGCGCGGGAAACAAAACGGGGCGTGGGGTCATTTGGATGCCTTGCGCGGCGCGAATTCTACTTGAGTGACGATCTGGTCTACCGAATCGACATGCAGCACCGCGTCATAGGCGCGCGCAGCCTTATAGGGTTCAGCCGGGCCGCCGCCGAACAGCTTGGCAAGGAAGCCACCCAGGCCCCGACCCTTTTGGCAATAGGGGCTGACGGTGACCATGCCACCGCTTTTTTCGACCTCGTTCAGCCAGGCGCCCAGCGGCGCGGGCGCTTCATTGGCGACCGGATAGGGCGATTCGATATCGACCACCACCGTCTTGCCCCGCCGCAGCGCGCCTTTGAGCGCGCGGTCGAACCGGGCCGGGTTGGCAAAACGAAGGGTGGGTTTGGCAAAGGGACGGTCGCACGATTTCAGCACGGCAGGAACCGGAGCCGGCGCGCGCGCCGGGACTGGTCCCGCGCCGGCCGGGGCGGTCGGGCGCTGCTTTGCCGGCGCGATGGCATTGGCCGCGGGAGGGGTGACCGGCTGCGACGCATTGGCAGGCGCAGCCTGTTGCCCATTCGTAACGATATTCGCGGGGGACGTTTCGGGTTGCAGGATGCGCACGCCGCGCCCGGCAGCGCCATCGGTCGCGTTGCCCGCCCCGCCTTGCGCCGGTGTCGCGGGCGGGTTGGCCTGCGCCAGTGCGGCGGAGGAAGATCCTAACAAAAACCCCGCCGCAGCAATGGTTAAGAAGCTTCTGACTATTATCATCGTCCCACCCCGTGTCATGATATAGTTATTGCTCCCCAAACCATTATGAGATTATGGGGTAATAACTGAACAGGCAACAAAAAATCGCGGGAGATCCCAAGTGGGGAAGGGGCTTCTTGGACTCTGGGCAACAGTATTAACCGCTTTTGTCACAATAATGGCATCTCCTTCGCTCGCTAAAGCCGAAACCCGCGCCCTATTGGTGGGCGCATGGCAGTTCCACTCGTCCCAGATCATGGATCTTGCTGGTCCCGAAAATGATCTTGCAGCGATGGAAACAGTGATTCGCGGTCAGGGCGCCAGCGATGTCACAATATTGCGCAATGAAGGTGTCAGTCGGACCACGGTTGAAACCGCGCTCCATGCTTTGGGGCTACGTTCCAAGCCGGGCGACTGGATATTCCTTTACTATACCGGCCATGGCGCGTTGGCCGAAGCCAGCGTGAAGGGGACGCGAGACGGCGATACCGACCAGTTCCTGCCGCTGCCCGGTTTCGATCCTGACAGCAAGGACGCTGAACGCTTCATCGTCGACAAGGATTTCTACACCTGGCTGGCCCTCTACGTGCCGCGCGGCGTGCAGGTGCTGATGATGGCGGACACCTGCCATTCGGGCACGCTGCACCGATCTGTCGATCCGCGCGCGATGGGCATGACCCCGCGCCTGACGCTGGGTGGCCGCAATGTCGAACTGGGCTCTCGCCCCGCGCCGCGTTTCGCCAGCACCTTGGCTTCGGTCGAGGGCGCGGCGCTCACCGCCACGCGGGAAGATCTGCCAAACCTTTTCTATATCGGCGCTGCCCGCGACGATCAGATCGCATGGGAAAATGCCCTGCCGGTCGAAGGCGCGCCGACACGCGGTTTCCTTACATGGTCGTTCGAACAGGGGCTGACCACGCCAGGAGCCGATGGCAGGGGCATGGCGGCGGATCAGGATGGCGATGGCAAGCTGACCATCGGTGAACTGGGCACCTATCTCAATGTCCAGGTCCGCATGTTGAGTGGCCAGCGGCAGGAAAGCAGCATCATCATCCCGCCGGGCCGCGAAGGGCAGGGGCTGTTCGCCACCGTGCCGCCGCCACCCGCGCCCCCCGTCGCGCCGCCGCTGCCCGGCCTCTACGTCGCTGATGTGAAGGCGCGGGCCAGCGTCGCCGGCCCTGACCATCCCTGGCGTGTCCTGAGTGATGGCAAAGGCGCGGATTTCGTCTGGGACAATGTCCGCCACGTCATGCTCCGCCGCACGGGCGACATGGTCGCGCAAAATGTCAAAACCCTGCCGCAGCTGCGCGGGGTCATCGACAAATGGGCCGCGATCGAAACGATGCGACCGCTCCTGTCCGAACAGCGCGCCCGGCTAGTCGTCGGCCCGCTCGACAATGGTGCGCGCTATCCGTCCGGCGCGCCGGTCACGCTGGCGCTACAGGCGGACGGCCAGCGTGTCGCCGCGCCACAATATGCCACTGTGTTCAACATAGCGTCGGACGGCACGATCCAGCGCCTTTTCCCGGTCGCGCCGTCGGACGGCGACGGTCGCCTCGCCCCCGGCCAGTCGCTGCCGGTCCTCGAAAGCCAGGTCATCGCTCCCTATGGCGCGGACCATGTCGTTGCCCTGGTGACGCCTCAGCCGCCGGAAGCCTTCCGCGTCCTGCTGCGCACGGTCGAAAATCAGCGCGCCGCCAACTGGCTGGTCGCGCCGATCCGCGAATTGCTGGCCAAGTCGCCGGGGCACGCGAGCCTGTCGATCGGCGAGCTTTATACCGGCAACTGACGCGATGCCTGTCGCGCCCGTCCGGTCAATTGCTCAAAATCACCGTCCGGCTCTTGGCCGCGCTCTTGTTGCCGATGTCGATGCGATATTCTCCCGACGCGCGGGGCGTCACCGCGCAGACCGGCGCATAATCGGCATTGTCGTCCAGGCACAATTGCTTGCCCGACGCATCGAGCAGGCGGATATACATGCTGGTGCCGATGTCGCCGATCGCGCCGATGCGCAGCGGCTCGCCACCCTTGGCGGTCACGGTGAAGCGATAGGCGTTGCGCGGATTGACGTCCTGTACCCGCCGCACCAGCCCCTTGCCGAACGCCGACGCCATCACCCCGCGCCCAGACGCGGACTGGGACAGGCGAATCTGCAACAGCAATGCCTGATCGTCACGGGCCAGCGCCTTGGCCTCGGCAAACAGCGCGTCGGGGGAAAAGGCCGCCTCGTCCCCTGCCGCTGCTTCGCCTTCGCTCATGGGCACCTGCTTCAGCATCCGTGCGGCTGTCAGCATCGCATAGGGATCACCCTCGCGCCGGGCGAAGTCGGCCACTTGCCGCGCGGCAATCGCCTGTTCGAACGGATCGGCGGGCTTGACTGCGGCGGGCTGGGCGGCGGGCGCGGCCTGCTGCGCCATCGCGCCACCTTGTGCCAGCATCATCGCAGCGCTTGCGACTAGGATTTTACGCTTCATGTCCAACCCTTTCAGCAAGATAATCTCCATTCCCGTGGATACTGCCACGGCCGTTGGAAAGCCAGTGCTGAGCGGCGGCGCGGACTTGGCCAAACAATTGACCGCGCTGGTGGGCGGGGCGGGGGCGGGGCGCTATGCCGCCTTCATCAGTTACAGCCATGCCGACATGAAGGTTGCCCGCTGGCTCCACCGCGCGATCGAAAATTATCGCGTGCCAAAGGCGCTGGTCGGCACGGGGGGCGATCGTGGCCCTATCCCCGCCCGTTTGCGCCCGATTTTCCGCGATGAGGATGAACTGGCGGGTGCAGCCGAACTCGGCCCCAAATTGCTGGGCGCGCTTGCCCGATCCGATGCGCTGATCGTCATCTGCTCGCCCACTGCCGCCCGGTCGGTCTGGGTCGACAAGGAAATTCGCAGCTTCAAGACGATCAATCCGGACGCGCCGGTGTTCGCGCTGATTGCGGCGGGCAAGCCTGGAGATCCCGACACGGACTGTTTCCCCGCGCCCCTGCTGTTCGCGCTGGATGCCCAGGGCGAACTGGATCGCACCCAACCGCTCGAACCGCTTGCGCCCGACCTTCAGAAAAACGACCGCAATATCGTCAAGCTCAAGCTGATCGCCGGGCTGCTTGGTACGCCCTATGCCAGCCTCTACCGCCGCGACCAGCGCCGCAGCCGCCGCATCGCCGTGGCGCTTGGCTCCTTCGCCTTCCTGCTGATCCTGCTGCTGAGCGGCCTGTCGATCGCCGCCTTCACCTATGCCCGCATGGCGGTGCAGCAGCGCAACGAGGCGCAGGCCGCGCGCAAGCTGGCGGAGGAAAATGCTGACAAGGCCGAACGCCGCGCCTGGCTGGCCCAGGTCGCGGCGCAAGAGGTGCGACGGCTGGCGGATGAGGGGAACAACTGCCCGCCGCCGTGAGCATCCTCCCCTTGTAGGGGAGGTGGCATCGCGTAGCGATGACGGAGGGGTGTTGCCCTATCGTGAGGGCGGCACCCCTCCGTCTGGCCTGTGGCCAGCCACCTCGCTCGCCGGGGGAGGACAACAAGTCTCCCTAATCCCGCCAGCTCCGGTCCACCCGGTCGATCAGCCGCACCATCGCCTGGAAATCCGGGACGCCCGGCCCCACCGGCAGTTGCACCCCGGCCAGATCGCGCTGATGCACCGCGATCACCTCCGCGCTCAGTTCCACCGGCGTTCCCGCCGCGCCAGCCGCCACCTGAATCTCGCATGCGCGCTGGAGCAGCCAATGTTTGAGGAACGCCTCTGGCAGGCTCTGCGCCATCACCAACGTGCCATGGTTGCGCAGCATCATCACCCGCTTGTCGCCCAGATTGGCGATCAACCGCTCGCCCTCCTCGCTGCGGATCGTGACGCCCTCAAAATCATGATAGGCGATTTGCCCGGCAAAGGCGGCGGCATAGAATCTGATCGGGCGCAGTCCCTCGGCGGTGGCGCTCACCGCCATGCCCGCCGTGGTGTGGGTGTGGATGATGCAATGGGCGTCGGGCAGATGGCGGTGGAACACGCTATGCTGGACAAATCCGGCGCGGTTGACCGGATAGGGGCTGCCATCCAGCACCGCGCCGTCAATGTCGATCTTGACCAGATTGGACGCGGTCACTTCATGATAGCCCAGGCCGAACGGGTTGATCAGGAAGGCGCTTTCCTCTCCGGGCACCCGCACGGTGATGTGGTTATAGATGAGCTCGGACCAGCCCATATGGTCGAATATGCGGTAGCAGGCGGCCAGCTGCTGGCGCGCCTCCCATTCGGCGGCGGACATATCGGGGCGTTTTGCGGCGCTGGCCATGGGCGATCCTCTCTTATATCATGGCCAGGACTATCCGCTTTCCGCGCCCGTTAGTCCATAGTGCGGGCTTTAGGGTTGAATTGCTGCGACTCTGCTGGTAGGGCGCGCCCCACACGGCGTAGGGCGACCTGCGACGACTCACAGGCTTTGCTATTGCGACGGGCTGTCGGGACGGATTGAAAAATCCCGGCAAAAGGCTCGTTTTCGATTGGAGATTGACGGACTTATGCAGATCATCGTTCGCGACAATAATGTCGACCAGGCCCTCCGCGCGCTCAAGAAGAAGCTGCAGCGTGAAGGCGTGTATCGCGAAATGAAGCTGCGTCGTCACTACGAAAAGCCGTCGGAAAAGCGCGCCCGTGAAAAGGCCGCCGCCGTGCGCCGCGCCCGCAAGATGGATCGCAAGCGCGCCGAGCGCGACGGCGCGAAGTAAGCGCCGCCGGGGCGGCCCGTGCCGTCCCGCTTTCCTGCTGCCTGCCTGCCCCTGAATTGCGAGAAGCGTCGCCATGTCCACAACGGCCGTTCCCCTTCGTCCTATCGCCAGGGGGTCTTTGACGCGCCTCTGGATTGGTGTCGCCGCGCTTGCGCTGGCGGCTGGCGGTCTGGCCTGGGCCGGGCAGCAGGGCGTCAAAGCCTCGCCCGCTACCTTCATGGCGCAGAATGCCGATGCTGAAGGCGTGATCACCACTCCGTCGGGTCTGCAATATAAGGTGCTGGCAGAAGGCACTGGTCCCAGCCCTACCACCGCCGACGTGGCGCTGGTAGGCTATAAGGGCACGCTGCTCGACGGCACAGTGTTCGACGAAAATCCGCAGGCGCCGATGCCGATCGACGGCGTCGTCCCCGGCTTCTCTGAAGGCCTGCAAAAGATGAAGAAGGGCGGCAAATACCGCCTCTGGATCCCGCCGCAGCTTGGCTATGGCGATCAGGCCGCAGGTCCGATTCCCGCCGGTTCGATCCTGGTCTTCGACGTCGAACTGCACGACTTCAAGTCGCGCGCCGAAATCATGCAGATGCAGCAGATGATGCAGCAACAGCAAGGCGCAGCAGGCGCCCAGCCGCCGCGCTGATCACACGCAAAGCCGAATGAGACAAAAGGGGCCGCCAAAACGGCCCCTTTTTTGTGCGCCGGGTAGATGACGCCAGCGCGAAGCAAGGCTCCCTTCCCCCTTGGGGATCGACGCTGGTGGCGCGCGGCGCCGTGAGGGTGTCACGCCCTCGTCCTTAAAGGAAGAGGGGTTAGACGGAGGGTCCAAAAGCGATCAAAAGTTGCCTCTGGAATATGCTGTGCCGCGACTTGGAATCGGCCATTTCCTTGATCGTCACCCCAGCCTTCGCTGGGGTGACGGTGAAAGGCATGTCTCCTTTACGGTGCTTGCACCTGTAAACCAGACAATCTGCTCCCCGCTCGCTCTCGCTACCCAACCATCCTCAATGCTTCCCCGGCTTCCCCGAAGTCCCAGGCGCCGTCGGGTTCAGCAGCGTCGCGCCGCCGGGCAGGCCGGTGCCGCCCATGTCCAGGCTCTGCGCTGCCTTTTTCGCCACGCGGGTCGGGTCGTCGCGTTCCTTGATCGCGGCCCTGGTTTCCGCGTCCATATCCGCATCGTCCGCATTGTTGCCGCCACGGGTCCAGCCCAGGATGATCGACATGCGCCGGTTGCGCGGGTCATAGGCGTCGTTCTTGATAAAGGGTTCGCGGTCGGCGACGCCTTCGATCCGGGCGAAGCGATTGTTGGGGATGCCGCTGTCGGCCAGCGCCTTGCGCGTCGATTCGGCGCGGGTCGATGACAGCAGCCAATTGTTCATGGTCCGGCCCGACGCATAGGGCAGGCCATCGGTATGGCCGCGCACGATCAGCGGGTTCGGCATGGTTTGCAGCACGGTCGCGACTTCGCTGATCAGCGCGCGGGCCTGCGGCACAAGCCGGTCGGTGCCCATCGCGAACATCGCGAAATCCGCTTCGTCGATCAGGTCGATGCGCAACCCTTCGCGGGTTTCGGTAAAGCGCACATTCTTGCGCAGCTTCGCCATGCCCTTCTGCCGCGCCATGCGCGCTTCCAGATCCTTCTTGATCGATTCGAACTTCTGCCGGTCGGCGGCGCGCATCGCCTTGCCGCCCTGATCCTTGGTGCCGGTCGCGTCACGCGGGATGGTGATGGACAGGTTGCCCTGGCCGCCGGTGGTCGGGTAATTTTCCTTGCCTGTGATGCTGTCGCCCCCCATCAGCCCGGTGGAGCCCGCCGAGGCCATTTTCAGCTCGACAAGGGTCGGGGTGAAATAGTCGGCTAGCGCCTTGCGCTGCTTTTCGGTGGTTGCGCCCAGCAGCCACATCAGCAGGAAGAACGCCATCATCGCGGTCACGAAATCGGCATAGGCGACTTTCCACGCACCGCCATGATGGCCGCCATGGCCATCGACGATGATCTTCTTGACGATGATCGGCCGGGGTTCCGGCTCGTTCGCGCCGCGCTTTTTTTCCGCCATGGCTTATTTGCCCCGCATGCCGTCAAACACTTCGGCAAAGCCGGGCTGGTTGGCATGGGTCAGCCCGGACCGGGCCGCCTCGATCACCAGCGGCTGCGGATGGCCGTGCAGCGAAGCGATGATGATCTGCTTGACGACATGGTAGATCGCCCCGTCCGCCTCAATCACCGAGCGGCAGCGGTTGGCGAAGGGATTGACCATGCCATAGGCGAGCAGAATGCCAAGGAAGGTGCCGACCAGCGCCGATCCGATCATCGCGCCCAGAATGGCGGGCGGCTGGTCGATCGATCCCATGGTCTTGACCACGCCCAACACCGCCGCGACGATGCCGAGCGCGGGCAGCGCGTCGGCCAGCCCTTGAAGATTGTCGGCGGGTTTGATCGCTTCATGATGGTGGGTCTTGAGGCTGTTATCCATCACCTCCTCCACCGCATGCGGATCGAGCGTGCCGGACGAGATGACGACCAGACGCAGCGTATCGCTGATCAGGTGGATCAGCGCCTTGTCCTTCATCAGCTTGGGATATTCGGTGAAGATGGTGGAGGTCGAAGGGTCTTCGATATGCGGCTCCAGCGCCACCGGTCCTTCGACCCGCAGCGTTTTCATGAGCTTGCTCACCAGAAAGATGCAGTCCAGAAAATCCTGCTTCTTGTACTTGGCGCCCTTGAACACCTTGCCCAGGCCACCGCCCAGCGCCTTGAGGTCCGATCCGCTGTTGCCGATGATGAGCGCGCCGACTGCCGCGCCGCCGATGATCAGCATTTCGTGCGGCAGCGCGTGAAGCACCGGGCCAAGATCGCCGCCGGTGAAGGCGAAGCCGCCAAACACCATGACAAGCAGGACGACCAGTCCGATGGCTGCGAACATGCGAAATTCCCCGATATAAACGATCCGGCGGCGTTTCGCCCCCGGCGGCGTCCCATGCGACGCCCTGTCATCTGGTTAATACGGACTGGTTAGCGTCCGGTTTAGGACGACGACTTAATTTCGTCGGATCAGCTGATCAGGTCGAACAATGTCCGCTGGTTGATCCGGGCGAAGGCCGATTGCGCGGCTTCCAGCTGCATCAGTTGCGCCTTCACATTGGAAATGACTTCGGTCAGGTCCGTCGATTCCAGCGCGGAGCGCCGTTCGGTCAGATCAAGGTCGATGTCGGTCAGCCGGTCGCCGACCACATCCAGCCGGTTGCTGCGCACGCCCTGCCGCGCCAGTTCCACCGTGATATGGTTTTGCCCGATCTTCATCGCGTCCAGGCTCGCCGCAACCGCATCGTCGTCCCCGCTTTGCAGGGCGGCGATGCTCTGGCCCAGCATGTCGTCGATCGACATCGGCGTGCCGTTGACGTCGATCCCTTCGGAAACTTCCTGTCTCGTCGCAACCACGGCCAGGTTGAGGCCGCGACTGACCGGCACCAGCACGCTCTGCTGATCGTCGAAAACCGATACGCCCTGATAGTCCGTCTGGTTCAGCAGTTCGCTGATGGTCGCGCGGATGGTCGACATTTCCTCGTAGATCGCGACGCGGCTGGTATCGTTGACCGATCCGTTGCGGGATGACGACACCAGTTCCTGCGCGCGGGTCAGCAGATTGTTGACCTCGTCCAGATTGGCTTCGGCATTGGCGGCGCGGGTCTTGCCATAGCTGATATTGGTCTGCCACGCGGACTGCTGCGCCTGCGCCCGGCCCACGTCGGACAGTTGCACCCATGCGAGCGCGTCGTCCGACGGCTTGTTCAGCGTGACGCCGGTGGAAATGGCGGTCTGTCCGTCGACGATATTCTGCGACAATTGCTGCTGCCGGCGGATTTCGGCGAGCATGATCTTGTTGGTGATACCTACCATGGCTCAGCCCTTTCGCGGCTCAGAGAATCTGAAGGATGGAATCGATGGTTTCCTTGGCGACCTGCAAGATCTTGGCGCTGGCCGAATAGGCCTGCTGGATGCGCAGAAGGTCGGCCGCTTCCATGTCCAGATCGACGCCGCTCACCGCTTCGCGCGCTGCGACCGCCTGGTCGCTGCGGCTTTGCGCAGTGGTGTTTTCCGACTTTGTCGCCGCCAGCAGATTGCCATGGGTGGCGATCAGCGCGGTCCAGGCCTGTTCGACGCTGCCATTGCCACGCAGGGTGGACGTGACGGTCAGCAGGTTGCCGTTCAGCGTGCCGTTCGATGATCGGGTGGCCAGTTCCGCCGGATCGGTGATCAACGCCGCGACACTGGCCGCGCTGCCGCCATAGGATAATAGCGCCGCGCCGGCATTGCCGGCATCGGTGACGCCCTGCGCGTGCCAGGCGTTCATGTCGGTGACGAATTGCCCGGCAATCGTGTCGAGGCTTGCGCGGCGGTCGGTGACGGTACTGGCCGCAGAAAACAGGCCGCCCAGCGCGCCATTGGCTGGCGTGGCGAGCGCCGTGCCGTCGGCCAGCGTCAGGGCCAGCGTGCCGTCGGCATTGCTGTTCGCCACCAGGCTGGCGGCGACATTGCCCTGTACCAGCGTTTGCCCGCCATAGCTGATCTGCGCGCTGTCATGCGCGCCAAAGCTGATCGTGACGTTCAGATTTTCGGTCAGGTCCTGCAAGGCGGCGTCGCGGCTGTCGAGCAACTGCGAATAGGCAGAGGTGCCCGGCTGCGCGCGCAACAGGCTATTGTTGATGTCGGCCAGCGCTTCGAGCGAACGGTTGACCGTGCTGACCGACGCCTGCGCTTCGGTCGCAATGCCCTCCGACACGGCTTCCAGGTCCGCGGCGGTCTGGTTGAAGGCCTGCGCGACGCGGGAAATGCTGTCCAATGTGGTGACGCGCAGCGATGTGTCGGACGGGCTGGCGGCCAGCTTTTCCATATTCTGGAACATGCCGGTCATCAGCGCGCCGATGCCGGTGCCCGTGTCGTTGAGCGCATTTTCAGCGTCGCTCAGCCAGCGCAGCCGTGCGGTCGAACTGCCCAGCCCCATGCCAGTCAGCCGCACCGTGGCGTCCAGATAGGGGTCGGTGCCGCGATTGATGCTCGTCACCTGCGTGCCGCCGAAATTCGCCTTGGACACATACATGGCCATGGTGGATGTGGACGCGCCGGATTCGGCCGTCGTTACGGACCGGCGGGCATAGCCATCGGTGCTGGCATTGGCGATATTCTCGCCAATCGCCGCCATCGCGGTGCGATAGGCGCGGGTGCCCGAAGCGCCGATGATGAACAGGTCGCTCATGGCGTTGTCGTCCCGGCGGGTGCGTCAGGCGCAGGCTTGGCGCCGAACTGCTTGATCAGCAATTGCGCGATGCCCAGGCTGTTGCCGCTCGCCATCGCGTCGGCGGTGCGCGAATCGGCCATCGACTGAAACTGCTCGGTCGCGCTGGAATCGGAAATGCCTTCGGCCAGGCTGGCGGATCGCATCGCGCCGATCATCTGGCGGAGGAAAATCGCTTCGAACTGCTGCGCGGTCTTTTCCAGACTGGCCTTGTTCGCGGGCGTTGCGCCCGACGGGGCGGTCGCGGAGGATGTCGCGCTGATCTGCATCACAATACCACCAGTTCCGCTTTCATTGCGCCCGCCTGCTTGAGCGCTTCCAGGATCGCGACCATGTCGGCAGGAGATGCCCCGATGGCGTTGACCGCCTTGACTATATCGGCCAGCGACGCCCCGCCTTTAAAATTAACCATAGGTTTTTTCTGTTCGTCGATGCTGATGTTGCTCGACTCTTCCTGCGCTGTCTGGCCCCGGCTGAACGGCGCGGGCTGGACGATGCGCGGGCTTTCATTGACGCTGACGGTCAATTTGCCGTGCGCGACGGCGGCGGGATGAATACGCACCGCGCCATTGATGACGACCGTGCCGGTACGCGCGTTGACGATGACCTTGGCTGGTGCATCGGCGGGCGCAATCTCGATATTTTCGATCATGCCCATCATCAGGATGCGGTCCTCCGCCCCCGGAATGGCGTCGATCGTCACGGATACAGCGTCCATGGCGCGGGCGCGGCGATCGCCAAAGGCGCGGTTGATGCCGTCGGCTACGCGCAGCGCCGTGGTGAGGTCCGCTTCCGCAAGGTTGAAGGTCAGCGTGGGCGCGGTATCGAACCCGGTCGCCACCGCGCGCTCTACCGTCGCGCCGCCGGGGATGCGCCCGGCCGAGGGGATATTGACCGACACCTGGCTGCCATCTGCGCCGGACACGCCCAGACCGCCCACGGCCAGATTGCCTTGCGCCATGGCGTAGATTTCATTGTCCGCACCGCGAAGCGGCGTCAGGATCAGCGTGCCGCCGCGCAGCGACTTGGCCTTGCCCAGCGCCGACACGGTGATGTCCAGCCGCTGGCCGGGCTTCGAAAAAGCGGGCAGGTCTGCGGTGACCAGCACGGCCGCCGCATTTTTGAGCGCGGGATTGATCCCCTGCGGCAGCGTCAGGCCAAAGCGCGACACGACGCCCTTCATGCCCTCGGTCGCATATTGCAGGCTGTCGTCGCCCGTGCCTGCCAGCCCGACGACGATGCCATAGCCGGTCAGCTGGTTGGGGCGAACGCCCTGGAACGTGCCCAGATCCTTCACCCGTTCCGCCTGCGCGGGCACGGCGAAGGAGGCTAGCAGCAGGATCAGCGCGAGGAGAATGCGGTTATGCCATCCTCCCCTGGAAGGGGAGGGGGACCGCGCCCGTAGGGCGTGGTGGAGGGGTGTCCCGCCAACGATAGGGCGACACCCCTCCGTCTGGCCGTTGGCCAGCCACCTCCCCTTGAAGGGGAGGATGAAGGTCGGGCGCGAGGCTAGGATCACGAAACGCTCCATCAAAACGGGCTGATCTTTGAAAAGAAACTCTGCAGCCAGCCTTGCTTGCTGGCACGGGCGATCTCGCCCTTGCCGGTGTAGATGATCTTGGCATCGGCCACGCGGGTCGATGCGATGCGGTTGTCCGGGCCGATATCGGCCTGGCGGACGAGACCGCTGATCTGGATGAACTCGTCGCCGCGATTGAGCGTCAGCGCCTTTTCACCCCGCACCAGCATGGTGCCATTGGGATATGTCGCCGCGATCGTCACGGTAATCTCACCCGACAGCGCGTTGGACTGGGTCGCCCCGCCCTTGCCGTTAAAGCCGTTCTGGCCGCCCATGGCGACGTCGCTGGCCGAAAACAGCTTGGACAGCAGGCCGGTCGATGGCGGCGTCAGGCCCAGATTGCCGTCGCGGCTGGTGTCGGCGCTGTTGCTCTTGGTCGCCTGCGTCCGCTCGACCAGCACGATGGTGATGATGTCGCCCACCGCCGTGGCGCGCGCGCCGCTGGTCAGGGGGGTATAGCCCATGGATGCCTGAAAGATCGAACCATTGGATGGCGGCGCGACCGGCTGCGCCACCACGGTCGGCGCATAGAGCGCGCGCTCGGTATCGCGCTTCTTGCCCGCATAAGCGGGGGCGGCGGCGAGAGCGACCAGTGATGTGGCGGTGAAGGCGATGAGGAGGGTGCGCATCAGTCCGATCACATATTCTGGTTGACGTACTGGAGCATCTCGTCCGTCGCCTTGATCATCTTGCTGTTGACCTCATAGGCGCGCTGGGTCTCGATCATGTCGACCAGTTCCTCGACGACATTGACGTTCGACGTTTCGAGGCTGCCCGATCGGATCGATCCGCGTCCTTCAAGGCCCGCGACGCCGACCTGCGGCGTACCGCTGGCGGCGCTTTCGACCAGCAGGTTGCCGCCGATCGCGGAAAGCCCCGCTGCATTCATGAAAGTCGCCAGTTCGATCTGGCCAAGCTGGGTCGGCGTCGCTTCACCCTGGAGCGTCGCGGACACGGTGCCGTCATTGCCGACCGTTACTGACGTCGCGCCTTCCGGCACGGTGATTTGCGGGATCAGCGGCAGGCCGTCGCTGGTGACGACCGTGCCTTCGGCGGTGACGCTGAAATTGCCTGCGCGGGTATAGGCGATGGAGCCGTCCGGGCGCTGGACCTGAAAGAAGCCGGAGCCTTCGATCGCCATGTCGAGCGCATTGCCGGTTTCGGTCAGCGTGCCCTGGGTGTTGATCTTGCTCGTCCCCTGCAACGACACGCCGGAGCCAAGGTTGAGGCCGGTTGCGAACTTGTTTTCGCTGTCCGAATTGGCGCCGGCCGCAATCATCTGCTGATAGGCGAGCGTTTCGAAATCGGCGCGGTCGCGCTTGAATCCGGTGGTGTTGACGTTCGCCAGGTTGTTGGCGATCACGCGCATCTTGGTGTTTTGCGCATCGAGGCCGGTGCGGGCGACATGAAGGGCGGCGTTGCTCATCGTCTCATCTCCGTAAAGCGTCGCAGTGAAGGGACGCCTGATGCCTCAATAAAAGCAAGGTTCGTGCCAGATTAACTATCAAGCCGCATCAGCGATGCGCCGCCATCGTCCAGCTGCTTGGCGGTGTCGATCAGCTTGACCTGCGTTTCAAAGGCGCGACTCGCCTCGATCATCTGGACCAGCGCGCTGGTTGGATTGACGTTCGATCCTTCGATCGATCCGCTGGTGACGGTGGCCAGCGGGTCTTGCGGCAATGCGCCGCCATTGACTTCGCGGAACAGGCCATCCGTGCCCTTGGCGATGCCGGAACCCGTCGCATTGACGAGCTTGAGCGCATCGATCCGCTGCGGATTGGCCGCGTCGCCACCCTGCGGCACGCCCCAGATACTGCCATCCTGCGCGATCGACACGCTGTCGAGCTGGGGCAGGGTGATGGGGCCGCCTTCACCCAGTACGGGCATGCCGTCGCCGGTGGTCAGCAGGCCGCTGTCACTGATCTTCAGGTCGCCGCGCCGCGTATAGGCTTCGCTGCCGTCGGCGCCCTGAACGGCGAGCAATGCATCACCGTTCAGGGCCACGTCGAGCGCATTGCCCGTCTGGGTGACCGCGCCTTGCGCCATGTCGGCGGCGATCACCTGTTCGGATGCCTGTGCGCGGGTGTCGAACGTATCGCCCTTGATCCAGCGGGTCTCGGCATTGGCGATTTCGGCGCGAAAGCCCACCGTATTGGCGTTCGCGAGATTGTTCGCGATCGACGCCTGCCGGGCCATTGCGCCGCGCATCGCGGTAAGTGCCGTATTGACGAGCCGGTCCATGGAAAATTCCTACGTTCGCTGGAAAGTCGCACCGGTCCCCACCCTGTAGGCAGAGACCGGCGCGGTTCGCTTATCAGGTGCGGATGTTGACGATGGTGGTGGTCAGCGTGTTCGCCGCCTCGATCGCCTTGCTGTTCGCCTGAAAGTTGCGCTGCGCCGCGATCAGCGACACCAGTTCGTCGGTGATGTCGACGTTGGACCGCTCCAGCGACCCGGTGTTGACCGCGCCGAACATGCCTTCATTGGCCAGACCCAGGATCGGGCTGCCACTGGCGACGGTGGACGACCAGTGTGCATCGCCCTGCTGGCGCAGGCCTTCCAGGCTGTTGAAGGACGCCATGGCGACCTGACCCAGATAGACGGTGCTGCCATCGGCATAGATGGCCGATACCAGCCCGTCCTTGGCCACGCCCACGCTGGTCAGCTGCGCGCCGTCGGGCAGACCCTGATAGGTGGTCGGCACCTGCAGATCGACCAGATCGGCAGGCGTGCTGGCAGCCGTGGGGGTCGTGGTCGGAACGCCCGTGTCGGGATCGACGGGGAAAACCTGCATGCGTGCGCCGGTGGTGTCGAGCGCGTAGCGATCGTCATCGACCGAGAAAGCGCCGTTGCGGGTGTAGCTGATCGTGCCGTCTTCAGCCTTGACCGTGAAGAAGCCTTCGCCGGTGATGGCCATGTCCAGCGTCTTGTCGGTGGTTTCGATCGTGCCTTGGGTGAATTGCTGGCTGATGCCCTGCACGCGCACACCCTGGCCAGCGACCTGATGCGTGGTCTGCATCGGCGCGGCGGCGAAAATGTCGCCGAACTGCGCCTTGCTCTTCTTGAACGCGGTCGAATTGACGTTGGCGACGTTGTTGGAAATGGCCGAAAGATCGGCCTGCGCGCCCTTGAGGCCGGACAGGGAAACATAGAAGGTCATGGCGTAACTCCCTAGGTGAACAGAAAATGGGGGTGAAAATAAGCGTGAAAAACGAGTGGATTAGCTCAGGCTGATGGCGTCCGACGGGCTGTAGGTGCCGAGCGCGGTGATGAGTTTGGATGCGGAGCCGTCCGCCGGAGACTGGACGGCGGCGATCGTCGCCCAGGTCGCGACCTTGCTGGGGGTCGCGCCCCTGACCTTGACCTGAAGCGCGGCGTTGCTGACGGTTGCGCCGGTGTCGTCCTTGCCATCCCAATAGAAGCTGACATCGCCCGCGGGCCGTGCGCCCAGATCGATCGACTTGACGACATTGCCATTGCCATCGACCAGATCGACCGATGCGCCATCGACTGCGGCGGGCAGGGTGATCTGGCCAGCATAGAGGCCATTTGCGTCCGGCGCGGCGATATTGCTCTGCACCAGCATGGATTTGCCGATCCAGCTCGCCGCATCGCCCAGGCGCGTGCCCGACAGCTGTTCCTTGATCGACGCCAGATTGGCGTTCATTTCGGCAATGCCGCTCGAATTGGTGATGGTCGCCATCTGCGACACCATTTCGGCGTTGTTGACCGGCTCGAACGGGTCCTGTGTCTGCATCTGCGCGGTGAGCAGGCGCAGGAAATCCCCCTGACCCATTTCGGATTTGCCGGTGCCGACCTTGGCAGTCGGATTATAGACCGAAAGCCCGGCGCTGTCGGTGACGGTGGATGTCGTCATTTGCCGATCCTTATGGTTTCGAGCATCAGGGACTTGGCGGTGTTGAGCACCTGCACATTGTTCTGGTACATGCGCGCCGTCTCGATCATGTCGATCATCTCGGCATTGCTATCGACCGCCGCTTCCCACACATCGCCATTGGCATCGGCCAGCGGGTGATTGGGATCGTGCCGCTTGGTCGGCTGCGCGTCGGTTGTGACCACCTTGTCGACCTTGACCGTCGACACGCCTGGGCTGTCGGTGACTGACTGGAACACCGGCTTGATCGCGCGATAGGCTTCGGCGGCGCTGCCGGTGACATTGCCCGCGTTCGCCATGTTGGAAGCCGTCGCGTTCAGACGCACCAGCTGCGCGCTCATGGCGCGACCGGCAATGTCAAAAACATTCATGGGGCCAGAGCCGCTCATGCTCATTCTCCCTTCAGTGCGCGGTTGATGGTGTTGATGCGGCCCTCAAGGAAGGAGAGGGTCGTGCGATATTTGACGGCATTTTCCGCAAACAGCGTCTGTTCGGTGCTCAGTTCCACCGTGTTGCCGTCCAGGCTGGGTTGCAGCGGGACGCGATAGCCCATGGCGTCGTCGACGGCCTTGGACACGTCAGCCGCGCCGCCGCTTGCTTGCGTCGTCGCCTGCTTCAGCGCGGCGTCGAAATCGATGTCGCGCGCCTTGTAGCCGGGGGTGGAGGCATTGGCGATGTTGGACGCGAGCAGGGACAGACGCTGCGAACGAAGCGCCAGCGCCTTTCCATGGATCCCGAACAGACTTTCTTCCACCGACATGCCTTTTGCCCTTTGCCAGGCCTAAAAGTTGGTCGACCGCTGCCGTTCTTATGCCTGATGGCGTTCGATACGGGCGATCCAGCCTGATATTCGCAAGAGCCGTGCCAATTTGCGCAGGTGACGCAGGGGTAGGGCGAAAATCCCCGGAATACGGGGCTTTGGCGGATAGGGGCGGCAAGGGCGGCAAGAAATTGCCGGTCGGCGGCACTGCCTTGCCGCTGTCCGGTGACGGCCAAAATGGGGACGAATTTGCATGATCGCGATGATGGGCCATCTGTTCGACCCGCTGACATTATTGGCCATGGTCGCGGGCATAATATTGGTCGCGCTGTTCCAGAACGGGGTCGCGGCGCTTGGCCGGGCGATCGCGGCGCTCGTGCCGCTGGTCACTGCCGATCCGACGCGGGATCGTGATGCGGCGCGCGCCGCCATGCTCAAAATCGATCAGGTGGCGCAGCTGCGCGGCCTGTCCTGCACTGACCGGGTCAAGACCGCCAATCCCTTCCTGACCGAAGCCGCCCGCAGGCTCGCCAACAGCGACCGCGCCGACCTGTTCGAATTATGGGCGGCGCAGGCGCTGGCCGACCGGGCGCAGCGCCATGCCGGTGCGCGCAATGTATGGTTGTCGATCGCTGATGCCGCGCCCGCGCTGGGCATGGCCGGGACGATCATCGGCCTTATTGGCATGTTCGCGGCGATGGATGATCCCGCCGCGCTCGGCCCCGCCATGGCGCTGGCGCTGCTCACCACCTTTTATGGCGTCGTCATCGCCAATATGATCGCAGCGCCCATTGCCGCCCGCCTGGCCGACCTGTCCGAACGCGAACTGGCGTGGCAGCAGGAGGTCGTCGCCCGGATGCTGGGCATCGCGCGGCGCGAAAATGCACCGCTGCGCCGGGCGTCGATCCGCGAAGTCGCATGAGCGCGCCCACCACCGTCGCCGCGCGGCGCAACCGCTGGGCGGTCAGTTTCGCCGATCTTTTGCTTCTGCTGCTGGCCTTCTTCGTCCTGTTGCAGGCCAGCGGATCGCGCCGCGACGCCATGCTGGGGCAGGTCGCGCAGCAATTTGGCGGCCGCGTCATGCGGCCGGGCGTGGAGATTCGCGCGGTCGAACTGTTCGTGCCAGGCGAAGCCATGCTCACCGATCAGGGCCGCGCCCGCCTCTCCGTCATTGCCCGCCAATATGCCGGGCAAGCCAGTGGCGTGGAAATTCGCAGCCATGGCAGCGACCGCGCGCGCCAGCGTTTCGACGACTGGGATCTTGCGGCCGCCCGTCTCGGCGCAGTCGCCCGCGCGCTCAAGCTGGACGGCATACCGCAGGATCGGTTGCGGATTCGCGGCCTCGATCAGGCCGATGGCAGGGGCGGGCAGGGGCAGGTGATCCGCATCGCGCCGGGCGCCAAGACCGAATAACAGCCCAAACTGGCACGGATATTGCTGAATTCCCCGGAAAGACCCTCCGTCTTTTCAGGAGACAGAATGTGTTTCGAGCCAAGCCAATCCTTCTTGCCGCCATTGCCCTTGTGGCCGCGCAACCCGCGCTGGCGCAGCAGAAGTTCGAGAATCTGGACCGGATCGACAGTCTGGTCGCGATGACCGTAGGCGCCAATCTGGGTGAACCGGGCGGCCCCGTCGCGCCGGTCGACCGCCGCCTGAAGCTTGCCGCTTGCCCCACCACCCCCGCGGTCGATGGCCCCATGTTCGGCGCTGCGATCGTCAAATGCGATGCGCTGGGCTGGCGCATTCGCGTGCCGCTGGTCGCGGGAGCATCCGCCGCCACGTCGGGCGCTGTGCCGCGCACCGCTGCCGCCAACCGTTTCACCCCCGCTGCCCGCCCGGCCCCGGCGGAAAATGTCGTCAAGCGCGGCGATCCGGTGCAGTTGATGGCCGGCAACGCTGCCTTCAGCGTCTCTCGCGTGATGATCGCGGATGAAGATGGCGCGGTCGGCGAAACCATCCGGGTGCGCGAGGACAAGAAGTCCGCACCGATTTTTGCGCAAGTTGTGGAAATGGGACTTGTGCGTATTCCTGGATTTAAGGATTTCTGAACCTGTCCGTTATAGGTGTAAGGGACGAGTGAAGGATTAGACCCATGATTAAGTCCGTCGGCCAAAGCATCAGCGCCGCCATAGAGGCGAACCGCCTGCGTGAAGGGGGCAAGACGCGCGCGTCGTCGGCCACCGGCTCGACCACCGCTTCGTCGTCGGCATCGTCGGCCAGCCCAGCTTCGCGCATGGCGGCGGAAGGCGCGCCGATCGACATGGATCGTGTCGCCGCCATCAAGGCCGCGATCGCGTCGGGCAACTACCCCGTCAACCCATCGGCCATTGCCGAGCGCATGGTCGCGCTCGACCTGCCGGTCGCTGGTTAAGGAACCGGGCAGATGTCGCTTGGCCTTGCTGCGCTGGACGATCTGTTCGAAGCGTTCGAGGATCTGCGCGACGTGCTGGATGGCAATGATGCCGCGGCGATCGAGATCGCCAGCAACCGGGTAAGCCACAGCGCCGCCGCCATCCGCGCCATCGGGGCATGGCGTTCCGAACCCCAGACCGTTGCGCGGCTTAGCGCGATGCTCCCTTTGATCGACAGCGCGCGGATACGGGTCAATCTGCTCGCCGATCATGCGAATCAGCGGCTGGCGATGCTCGCCGCCCATGGCGCGCGCAACGCCCCGCTGACCTACAGCCGCTAAAAAGGGCGACCAAACGCCAAGAGGAAATAACGGCGCCCATCGGCGCCGTTTTTCGTTTTTGGCGGATGTTCGCGCCATCAAAATCCTCCCCTGCAAGCGGAGGGGGACCGGCGCAGCCGGTGGAGGGGTGTCGCCGTATCGATGCCGCGCACCTGCTCCGTCTGCGTAACCACAATCGCAGAAAAGCAAATAGTTGCGCCAGCATTAACCAAATCTTGGCATAAGCCTTGCTCTAATGCTCCCCAGAACCAAGTGGGGAACATGTGCCGATGTCGGCTTTTGCAGACATTACAGCGACGGGGACATCGACAGGCAATCGCGTCACGAACGCGATCGCCATGGCGAGCCGCCGTACGGGCGTGGATTTCGCCTATCTGCTGGGTCAGGCCAAAATCGAATCCAGCATGAACCCCACCGCGCGCGCGACGACATCGTCCGCGACCGGCCTTTACCAGTTCATCGACCAGAGCTGGCTGGCGGTCATCGACCAGCATGGCAGCCAATATGGCCTCGGCTGGGCGGCCGATGCGATCAGCCAGGGCAGCAATGGCCGCTATTATGTGTCGGACCCGGAATTGCGCCAGCAGATACTCGACCTGCGCAAGCATCCCGAAACCGCGTCGGTGATGGCGGCGGAACATGCCGCCGACAACAAGGCCTTTCTGGAAAAGCGCCTTGGCCGCGAGGCCGAGCCGGTCGATCTCTATCTTGCCCATTTCCTGGGGGTAGGCGGCGCGAGCAAATTCCTGTCGGTCCATGACCGCGCGCCCGATGCCACGGCAGCCTCGCTCTTCCCGTCGGCGGCGCGCGCCAACCGTTCGATCTTCTACGATCGCGCCGGCCATCCTCGCAGCTTCGCCGACATTCGCGATCGCTTCGCCTCCAAATTGCAGAAGGGCGCCGATAGCCTGGGCGGCCCTGTCCAATATGCCGACGCTTCGCTGCCCGACGGCGCAAAGACGGTGCAGCCCGCCGACTATGTGCGGATCGAAACCCAGCGCCTTGAACAGCAAATCGATGTCGGCATCCGGCCCCAGCCGCAAACCGCACGTCTCGCCTATCTCATGCTTGCCACCCTCGGAAGGTAACGGCTCCTCATGTCTCCCAACCAAATCAAAGCGAAGATCTGGATGAGCGCCGCCAAGGGGGCGGTGCTGCCCTTCGCGACGCTGATGGTCGTGCTGTTCATGATGGTGCCGGTCCCGGCGATCATGCTCGACATCGGGTTCATCACCAACATCATGATCTCGCTCGCCGTGCTGATGGTGGCGCTCAATGCCGCCAAGCCGCTCGATTTTTCTGCCTTCCCGACCGTGCTGCTGTTCGCGACGCTGCTGCGCCTCGCGCTCAACGTCGCATCCACCCGCGTCGTGCTGGTGCAGGGGCATGAAGGGTCCGATTCGGCGGGACAGGTGATCGAGGCGTTCGGCCATTTCCTGATCGGCGGCGATTATGTCGTCGGCATCTTCGTGTTCGCCATCCTGATGATCATCAACCTGGTGGTCATCACCAAGGGCGCGGGCCGCGTGTCGGAAGTCAGCGCCCGCTTCACCCTGGACGCCTTGCCCGGCAAGCAGATGGCGATCGACGCCGATCTGAACGCGGGCCTCATGACCCCCGAAGAAGCCAAGCTGCGCCGCGCGGAAGTCGCGACCGAAGCGGATTTCTACGGCTCGATGGACGGTGCCAGCAAATTCGTGAAGGGCGACGCGGTCGCGGGCATCCTGATCCTGGTGATCAACATTATCGGCGGCATCATATTGGGTGTCGTCAGCCACGGCCTGACTATGGGGCAGGCGGCGGAAACCTATATTCTCCTGGCCATCGGCGATGCGCTGGTCGCGCAGATCCCGGCCTTGCTGCTGTCGATCGCGGCGGCCTCCATCGTCACCCGCGTCAAGAGCGAGGACGACCTGTCCGGCCAGATCGCCAACCAGTTCGGCTCCGGCCGCGCCTGGGTGCCGGTCGCGGCGATCCTGACATTCCTAGGCATGCTGCCCGGCATGCCGCACATGATCATTCTGCCGGCTGCCGCCGTTTCCTGGCTGATCGCCTGGAACCTGCGCAAGGCCAGCCAGAAAAAGGCAGCCGAACCCGAACCTGCGCCGCCGCCCGCCAACCCAGCGCTGATCGAATGGGGCGATGTGTCGGACGGCGCGCTGCTCGGCCTGGAAATCGGCTATGGGCTCATCAGCCTGGTCGACGAACGCAAGGGCGCGCCACTGATGGCGCGGATCACCGGCATTCGTCGCCAATTGTCCAAGGAACTGGGCTTTGTCGTGCCGATGGTTCGGGTGAAGGACAATCTGGCGCTCGAACCCAATCAATATCGCATCACCATCGCCGGTGTCGTCGTGGGCGAGGACGAAATCTGGCCGGACGACCTGCTGGCCCTGGACAGTGGCGCGCTGGAAGGCACGGTCGCAGGGCGCGCGGCGAAAGACCCGACCTTCGGCCTCGACGCGGTCTGGATTCCGCAGGCCAAGCGCAGCGAGGCGGTCGTCGCGGGCTATACGGTGGTCGATCCGCCGACGGTCGTGGCAACGCATCTCAACCAGCTGATCGCCATGAACGCGGCGGAAATGCTCGGCCTCGATGAAGCGCGCAAGCTGCTCGACAATCTGAAGGATGTGGCGCCCCAGCTGGTCGATGGCCTGACGCCCGCGACGCTCAGCCTCACGCAGATCAGCGCGCTCTGCCGCGCCCTCCTGTCCGAAGGCATTGCGCTCAAGGATTTCCGCCGCATCTGCGAAGCGATGGTCGACGCCGCCCGCCCGGACATGAGCCACGAGCAACTGGTCGAAGCGGTCCGCCAACGCATCGGCGCGCTGATCATCCAGGGGCTTGTTCCGGTCAAGATGCCGCTGCCGGTCATCACGCTCGACGGCGATCTCGAAGCCTTGCTGGCGCAGGCCATGCGCGTGGCGGGCGATGCGCGCCACCCGATCGAACCCGCGCTCGCCAACCGTATCGTCGAAGCCGTGGTGCAGGCCGCGCGGCCCCTGCTGGGGCAGGCACGCAATTTCGCCATCGTCACCTCGCCGGTCGCGCGCCGGGCGATGGCGCGGCTGTTCAAGCCGCATCTGCCCGAAACGCCCGTGCTGTCCTTTCTGGAAATACCGGACGGCAAGGGTGTGGAGGTGGCCGCCGTCGTCGGTGGCGAACAACGTCCAACGCCGCGCCACGATCCCGCGCCCCGTCATGATCCCATGATGCAGCGCGAACGGGTCGCTTGAGGAGAGGCTGACCGATGTACATGAACAAGATCACGTCCGGCGCCCACACTTATGGCAGACCGGGGGACAACAGCCCGGAACGGCTCGCGCGTCAATATATGCCGCTGGTCCGCAAGATCGCCTGGCACGTCCATGGCCGCGTTTCCACCGCGATAGAGGTGGAGGATCTGCTCCAGATCGGCATGGTCGCGCTGGTCGAGGCCGCCAATGGTTTTGAGGATCGCGGGCTGGGTTTTGCCGCCTATGCGCAACTGCGCGTGCGTGGCGCGATGATCGACCATCTGCGGCGGCAGGCGACGATTTGCCGGTCAGCCATGGCCAGGCGCAAGGATCTGGCCAAGGTGCGCAACCGGCTTGAACAGAAGCTGGGGCGCCTCCCGACCGAAGCGGAAATGTCCGCTGACATGGGGCTGGAACCGGCCGCCTATCGCGAAATCGCCGACAGCGTGGAAATGGTCCAGCACACAAGCATGGACGAAGTCTATTCCGACCAGTCGATGTGGTTCGCCGATGTGGAGGATCGCGCCGATGACATATTGGAACGCGAATCGCTCAAGGCTGCGATCGCCCGCGGCATCGGCGAATTGCCGGAGCGCGAGGCGCTGGTGCTGCAACTCTATTTTGTCGAGGAACTCAATCTGGAGGAGATCGGCCACACGCTCGACATTGGCGCGGCGCGGGTCTGCCAGATCAAGAAAGCCGCGCTCGACCGCCTGCGCGAGAAACTGCGCGACTGGCATTGAGCACAAACAACCTCCGTTCGCCCTGAGCGAAGTCGAAGGGTTGTCCTTCTTGCGAAGAAGAACAAGGCTTCGACAAGCTCAGCCTGAACGGTTTTGGCCGTAGCCCGCCTCACTCATCATTCGCGGCAAACGGCCCCATCCGCCGCTCGTCGCCATTTGGCCAGCGAAAGCGCAGCGGGCGATAGCTTTGCGTGCGCCACCATGGATCGGCGACCACGAACAGGCCGCCTTGCTCCGCCCGACGCCCCAGATCCTTGCGTGCGGTCAGCGCCGCCAGCACGGGGGCCAGCAACAATCCCGCCACCACCGGGCTGATCCAGCCCAGCCCACCGGCCTGCACGGCCATGGCGGTCAGCCCGATCCCCAGCAGAATATGCCATTTGAACAACCAGATCGCATCGAGCGCGCCCATGCCGTCACGGTCGCGGGTCTGCCCGTTCCAGCTGCTCTTGCGCCCCATCAATATGCCAAAAAGATTGATCGTTTGCGTGAGCATGGCCACCGGCGCCATCAGGATGGACAGCACAATATCGGCCATCACTCCGCGCGTCATCCGTGCCGCGCCGCCAAAGCCGATCCGCCGCGCCGGGTCGATCATCGCCCAGATCATCGCCAGCAGCTTGGGTCCAAACAGCAATGTCGCCGTCACCGCCAGCAGCCCGCCAGACGGCAACACTGCGCTCGGCGGCCACACACCCGCCAGCGCGCCGCCCAGCACCACCAGCATCAGCGCCAGCCATAGCGGCGACGTGCAATAGGCCGACGCGCCGACCAGCAACTGGAACCGGCTGACCGGATGCAGCCCGGCAATCTTCATGAATAGGGGCACATGCTGGATATTGCCCTGGCACCAGCGCCGGTCGCGCGTGAACAGGTCGGGCATGGCGGGCGGGAATTCTTCGAAACTGTCGTCCGCGTTCACCATATGCACGTCCCAGCCGCGCCGCCGCAGCAGCGCCGCCTCGATCATGTCGTGGCTCATGATATGCCCGCCAAAGGGCGCGCGGCCCGGCAGTTCCGGCAGGCCGCAGCTCTGCGCGAACGCCTTGACCCGCACGATGGCGTTATGGCCCCAGAACATGCCTTCGGACCCGGCCCACCAGATCATGCCCGCCGCCGAAATCGGCCCGAACAGCCGACTGGCAAATTGCTGCCAGCGCGCAAACAGCGTCGCGGCGCCCACGACGGTGGGGACGGTCTGGATCAGCCCGACCTGCGGATGCCGTTCCATGTCGGCGGCCAGCCGCGCCATCGTCTGACCGCTCATCACGCTGTCCGCGTCCAGCACGACCATATAGTCATAGCCGCCGCCAAAACGCTCGACCCACTCGGCGATATTGCCCGGCTTCCGCCCGATATTCAGCGCCCGGCGGCGATAATGGACGGGGCGGGAAAAGGATTCGCGCAATTCCAGATAGGCGCGACGCTCGACCTCGCCATTTTCGGGGTTGGAATCGGACAGGATGAAAAATTCGAACCGTTCACCCCCCATCACCTGCGCCAGCGATCGCTCCATGATCGACAGGCGACCCAGCACGCCCAGAAAATCCTCGTTACAGACCGGCAGCAGGATCGCGGTCTTTCCCGCCAGCGTGGTGGCGGATGTCAGTGCGTGCGGCGTCACGGCGCGCCCCTTGCCCACGGTCAGCAGCAGGAAGCCGATTGACGCAGTGGCAAAACCGAAAGCGATCCAGGCGAATAGCGGGATGAACAGCGCCAGATAGACGCCCTCCCAGGCCGAAATCCCGTCCAGCCCGATCGACCGGCGCATTTCATGCGCGGCCATGGCGGCGGGCAGCAATGCCAGCAGAACGACCAGCAGGCGGCGCGCCCACAGATCGATATTGAACCGCCGCCGCGCGATCATCGGCGGACGACCGGCAAAATCCTGCACCGGCATGGCGATCGGCGTTTCCGCCGGCACCTGCTCAAATGCCCTTGGCATGGGCTTTTCTCCGGTGACGGCATCCGCCGTCAGCACGCCTCCCGTCACTTGCGTTCCAGACCTGATTAACTTTGACCCAGAGGACAGAACCGCTCGTTACGCTGGCGGTTCCCTTCATCCTGTGATTGGATAATGCACATATTCGCTCAAAACGCGACCTGCACTCCGCAATTGCAGCCGAACTTCGGACTGGACGCCCGCATTGGCCGCCAGATCGATGACCGCGCGGTACAGGCCCGGCTGCCCCAGCACGGGATACCCCGCCGCCTTGATCAGCCTGCCTCCGGTCACGTCCGTCCACACATCCGGCCGCACGCCATCCGGCGCATCGGCAAAATCGACCACCAGTCGCTGCGCGTCGGGCTGGTCGCCACGCCCGCGCCAGACATTGGCGACCCTTGCCAGCGCGGTTCCGGCCGGATTTTGCGCCGCCGACCAGTCCAGCCGGTAGGCGAGGTCAATCCGCCGCCCTGGCACCGGCGCAGCATCGGGCGTCCAATAGGCCGCGACATTGTCGGTATATTCGCTGTCCGTCGGAAAGCTGTAGAGCCGCACCTGCCCCGCGCCCAGCGGCCGGGCAGGGGTCGCCCAAAGCGAGGGGCGACGGTCGTAAAAGACGCCATCATCCTGATAATGGGCAAAATCGCGGTCCCGCTGGAGCAGGCCAAAGCCCTTCGGATCGCGCTCGGCAAAGGCGCTGATCTGCGGCATGGCGGGATTGACGAGCGGCCGGGCATGGACGCTGCCATCGCCACTGGCGATCGACAGCATGTCGCTGTCATGGATTTCCGGTCGCCAGTCGGTCCCCTGCCGGCGGTTGGCCTGATCATACCAGAACATGCTGGTCATCGGCATCAGCCCCAGTTCGGGGATCGCGCGACGGGGGAACAGCGCGGCGGTCACATCCTGCCGCACGCCGTCCTTGCCCAGGCTGCTGACGAACCGGAACGCGCCGGTGATCGACGCGCCATCCAGCAGCGCGTGGATGGTAACGCTGCTGTCGCCCGTCCGCTCCAGCCAGAAATGGGTGAAGCGCGGAAATTCCTCCTTCCCCTGCAGGCTGGTATTGATTGCGATCGCGCGGGCGGACAGGCCGAACTGCTTTTGCGGGCTGGGCGCGCGGAAATAGCTGGCCCCCAGAAAGGACAGCCAGTCGCCGTCGCGCGCGGCGTTCATGATGCGGAACCCGGCAAAGCCCGCGTCGGGGGGCAGTTTCTTGACAGGATTGCTGTCCGGCGCATCGAACATGGCCGGATCATAGCGCAGCGGCGTCGCGCGCCCCTTGTCGACCAGCGCGATCTGCACCGGCTGCGCCGCCGTCCGGCTGAGCGGGAACAGGCGGACGCCGGTATCGCCGGGCAAATCGCCCCAGATGGTGCGATCCTCGGCAAAGCGCGCCTGATGCAGCGCGTCATAGTCGATCGCCTGCGCGCCGGGATAGAGCGGCGTTTCGGCAAATGGCGCACGGGCAAGCCGCTGCGCCCGCGCAATCAGCCGGTCCCAGGAAAATGGCTCGCTGGCGGCCTGCGCCATCAGCCTGTGAGGAAGGACCAGCGCAGCGCTGGTGGCGGCGATCATCGCGCGCCGGTTGATATGGGTCATGGCTTTCATCATGGAAGGCATAACCGCCAAAGCCAAGGGCGTATCCTTATATCCCTATGCGATGGACATGCCGCCGCACCGGCCCGCTCCCCCACCCGGCCATCCAACGTCAG